>Ga0247841_10000026_pt1 | contig 387455 bp, 416 predicted proteins | sample LaCruzMarch2015__2_FD_192410 | JGI IMG/M metagenome (GOLD analysis project Ga0247841, IMG submission 192410) | Freshwater microbial communities from meromictic Lake La Cruz, Castile-La Mancha, Spain - LaCruzMarch2015_18m | ecosystem: Environmental > Aquatic > Freshwater > Lake | place: Spain... | reverse complement strand
AGGCGATGTGACCTTGACCTTAGCTGCCGGGGCGATCACCGATGGTAATGCTGCAGGCGTCAATAATGTTACCGCAGACCTTTTAAATGCCACTGCACCAGGCGGCATTAACTTAGATACCAATATTAATAGCTTAACTGCCAGCGCTACAGCTAATGACATCATCATCAGAGAAGCTGATGGCCTAGCAGTCAACACAGTTGATGCCACGACAGGCGATGTGACCTTGACCTTAGCTGCCGGGGCGATCACCGATGGTAATGCTGCAGGCGTCAATAATGTTACCGCAGACCTTTTAAATGCCACTGCACCAGGCGGCATTAACTTAGATACCAATATTAATAGCTTAACTGCCAGCGCTACAGCTAATGACATCATCATCAGAGAAGCTGATGGCCTAGCAGTCAACACAGTTGATGCCACGACAGGCGATGTGACCTTGACCTTAGCTGCCGGGGCGATCACCGATGGTAATGGCGACATCGCTGGAGATAATATTATTGCTGATGAATTAATCCTTACCGCAGTTACAGGTATCGGTTCAGGCAATGCCTTAGAGACTCGTGTAAATAAGCTTGATGCTACAAACACCGATAATAATATCGAGATATCCAATGACGGCGGCCTTATACTGGATGACCTTAATCTGGATGGCTACGCAGTACGCATTCTTAATAGCGGTAATATAAATATAGTTGCTGCTTCGCCGCTTAATGTAAATTCTGCCGTTGAAACTCCAGGTGATATTGCGCTCAAGGCGGCCGATGATGGCGGTGACAATGATGATTTGACTATCGCTGGCAATATTCAGAGCACTAACGGCGGGACAATTACTTTAGAAGCCGGCGCAGATATTTGGCATAATTCCGGAACGATTTCTACAGCCGGCACAGTGGATATGCAGGCAGATTATGATGGAAGCGGGGTAGGAGGTATTACTCAATCAGCAGGCGCAGCAATTTCTGCGGACAAGCTGCGAATTCTATCAAGTGATAGCGTGGCTTTAACTGCAGGTACAAATAATGTGAATACAATAGCCGCTGCATTAAACAATTCTTCAGCGAGTTTCGCTTACACCGATTCAAATGCATTAACAGTAGGGACTGTGCTTACGACCGTCGGAATCACTACTAATAATGGTAATGTGGATTTAAATACCGGAGATACTCTTACCCTGGCTCAAGACATCAATGCCGGAACAGCTACAGTAACACTTAACCCGACAACTGGCGGCGTCACGGAAACCACCGGCAAGATCCTGGCCACTAATTTACTCTTAACCGGCGCAGGGGACTTTAATCTAAACAATGCCAATAACGTAGCTAAGATTGCCGCCGATATCGATGGTGCATTGACCTATAAAGATGCTGATGCTTTAGCCGTGGACACTGTAGGCGGCGTTGATGGTATCACTGCTAGTGACTCTGTAAGTATTGAATTAACCTCTGGCGATTTAACTATAAACAAAACTATTGAGTCTATTAGCTCTTGGGTAGACTTAATTTGCGATACCGGTTCGATTTATGCGGCTCTTATTCCGGGCCGTCACGTCATAGCTCATGACAATTCTTACTTTAGCACCCCTCACGGCACAATCACCGTCAGCGGGCCGTCTTTGAACGTAGAAATCCACGGTAATTTAATTTTAGACATCGGGGCTAAAGTCGGCGGATTCAGCGGACGCCTTAACGGTTATGTTGCCGGCGGCGGATTAGGAATACCTTTATTTAAACCTTCCAGCTATCCGTCCCCTCTTTATCCTCCGGGAAAGGTATTTTTTAACGGCAAGATGATTTGGCCTTCTATAGTCACGTTCTTGTTATCGCAGGCATATGATGCCTTGAATAATACTGCGCCGCTTCCTGATTCAGAGCAATTTAAGATATACCAGTATAATAGCGCCGATACCAGATTAGCCCTTTTCTATCATCCTCTGACCGAATACGATATAGCAGCCTTTGACCAATTTAACCTGGAAGAAGGGGCGTATGAGTTTATCAACGGCCAGATAAATATCCTTGGCCATGACGGGCTGCTGCCGATTTTAGAAGAGATAAAGAGAAAGAAAAAGAAAAACACAACATAATAAGTCATCCCAAACTGCGTAATAATACAAAGGGCAAACTAAGATTTGCCCTTTTTTTGTAGAAATTTGCTGATAGTGTAGTATAATAATTAAGATAAGCTAGGAAAGGAGCCATTTATGAGACGATATTTATTTTTATTAATATTTTTATTAGTCATCTTCGGATGCGGCAAGGCGCCTCAAGAGAAGGACATCGTAGTTAAAATCAACGATTATGAGATAAGCAAGCAGGAATTTGAAGAGGATTTTAAGGATTCCAGTTTTGGAATGGCCGACACCCTGGAATCAAGGAAAGAATTCCTGAATAACCTGATTAACCAGAAACTCATCCTGCAGGACGCCCAGCGTAAGGATTTGGATAAAGACAAGAATTTCCTCAGGATGATTGAAAGATTCTGGGAGCAGTCGCTATTGAAACTGACCATTGATAAAAAAAGCAAGCAAGTCTCCGGCTCTGTTTCTGTCAGCGATAGGGATGTGGAAAGCGTTTATCAGAATATGGTTAAAGAGGGCACAGCCGATAAGCCTTATCTTCAAATGTACAAACAGATAAAGTGGGAAATCACCAAAATCAAAGAATCCAAGGCGATGAATGAATGGATCAATGATTTACACAAAAATGCCTGTATAGAAGTCAACGAAAGTTTATTGAAAAACAGTAAATAGGGGGACAAATGGAAAATCCAAAACCTCATAAACGCAGGATTTATCTTATTGACAGGGAATTCCAGGTTAAGTTTATCCTGAAATTCTGCGCCCTGGTCGCCGCAGCCGGCCTGCTTTTTATGTCCATACTTTATTTCTCGGTGATGCAGTCAACCGCGGTTTCTATCGTAAATTCCCGGGTGGTGGTCAGGTCCACCGCGGATTTGATACTGCCGATTCTTATCCAGACAGTTATAGTAGTGACCATTGTTATCAGTTTATTCACGATTTTCGTCACCCTGTTTATTTCCCATAAGATTGCCGGCCCGCTATACCGCTTCAAAAAAGTCATGCAGGAGCTGGAAACCGGCGATTTCTCGTCGGACTTTCAGATCCGCAATCCTGACCAGCTTCAGGAATTAGCCAGGGCCTTTAACAGTATGATAAAGAAGGTAAGGGAAGAGATGGGGCAATTAAAGGAAAACTCGGTTTCCCTGAAAGACAAATTGGAGAGCCTTTCAGAGCATGAGATATCGGAATTAAAACGCCCAATCCTGAAGGAATTAAAAATAATATCAGAGGAGTTAAGCAAGTTATCGCATAATTTTAAAACATAATGCCAATGTCAAGGGCCGCCAGGTTATTATTAGTCGCAATGCTATTTCTTTCTCTTGGAAAAGGATTGGGTAGCGCCCTTGCGCTTGATGACGGCTTTGGCCCGGCAAAGGAGATAGAGGGTAAGTATTTTACCATTTATTATGCGCCGCAACTGGAGGCAAGCGGCCTTGCCCAGAGATTAAGCATTTCCGCCTCGGATAAAGTGCTCTCCGGGGGCTCGCTGGAGGTAAAAAATCCTTCCGCCTCAGAGCTCGCGGATATGGTGGATATACTTTTTAACAGGGTCTGCAATATTTTAGATATGGACGTCTATAGTTTTAAGGGCAATATTAAGATTTGCCGCGATAAGGACCAACTTAAAGGGATATACAGTAATTTATTTGAAAAGGAGCTTACCCGGCTGTCGTTCTATGTTTATGAGCTGAACACCGTTTATATCTCCGCGGAAAGTTTTACCCGCGAGATACTCGGCCATGAGATAGCCCATGCCGTAATCAGCCATTATTTCGTGGTTCTTCCGTCGGTAAAAGTCCAGGAAATATTAGCAAGTTATGTAGAATACCAGCTGCGTAAATTCAACGAGTAAAAATGGCACACAGGAAAATCCTTCGTCATATCTTTAAATTCCACGGAATCTGGGAAAGTTTCAAATTCGCCACCAGGGGTATTATTTATTTGTTTTTATATCACCGCAATATGCGTATAATATTCCTGTTGGGCGTTACCGCGGTGCTTGCCGGATTCGCTTTTCAGCTTAAGGGCATTGAATTAGTGGCCTTATCTATTACCATAGCCCTGGTATTTATGGCCGAGATATTTAATACCGCGATTGAGATGTTGATGAATATGCTCACCGTGAAATACCACATCAGGATAAAACTGGTGAAGGATATTGCCGCGGGGGTAGTCCTGGTTACGGCCCTAAACGCGTTAGCTATTGGTTATATACTTTTTGTAAGGAAGATGCATTTTTGATTTAATAGATTTGGCGGCGTAACTCAGCCTGATAGAGTAGTCGGCTCATACCCGATTTGTCACTGGTTTAAATCCAGTCGCCGCCACCAGCTATTTACGAAGTGAGTGGCGCACGCTAAAGACGCAGTCCCCCGCAAGAGGGACCAGTCGCCGCCACCAGTTATTTACGCCACTACCTACAAGGAGGTAATATGGAAAGCCTTGAACCTATCCTGAAGCAGCATCCGTTTTTCAGAGACCTGCCGCAAAAGTATATTGATTTTATGGTAGGCTGCACCACCCACGTTGTATTTAAAGCGGGAGAGGTTATCCTGCAAGAAGGAGAGGATGCGGATAAATTTTATCTTATCCGCAGCGGCAAGGTGGCGGTTTATATAGCCAAGCCTGAAGAGATTGTCATAGAGACTATCCACGAGAACGATATTCTGGGCTGGTCCTGGCTTATCCCGCCGTATCGCTACCGTTTTAGCGCCAAGGCCACGGAAAATGTCCGGGCGCTGGCTCTGGACGGGAAATGTTTGAGGGGAAAATGCGAGACAAATTCTGATTTGGGGTATGAGCTTTTTAAAAGAATCATCGGTGTTTTGACCGAACGCCTGGAAGCGACAAGGCTGCGGCTTTTGAATATTTACAATATAAATCACGGGGGATAGGGAGATGAGTACAACGATTTTTTATTTTAGCGGCACCGGCAATTCCCTGAAAGTTGCCCGCGATTTAGCGGCCGGGCTCGGAGACGCTAATGTCATCAGTATCCCTAAGGTAATTGATAAAGAGATTGATTTGTCGGCTCAGCGCATCGGCATAGTTTATCCGGTTTATATGTTCGGGATACCCTTGATTGTATCCAGGTTTATCCGGCAATTAAAAGTAACTCAGGATAAATATATTTTTGCGGTGGCAACCTATGGCGGAAAGGCCGGTAATACCCTTGAACAGAATGCCGCAGAGTTAAAATCGCAAGGGCTAGAGTTGGCCGCGGGTTTCCTCATTAAAATGCCCGGCAACTACACTCCTTTATACGAAGCCATTCCTGTGGATAAACAAAATAAAATGTTTGATATAGAGAAGCAGCGGATTAAGGACGTCTCCGCCATAGTAAAAGATAAACGCCGCTGCAAGATAGAAAAAGATACTCCTTTGCTGCGCGGCCTGCTATCGTTAGTTTACCGGCTGGCCTCTCCTAAAATCCCTTTTATGGACAAAGATTTCTGGGCGAATGCATTATGCACCGGCTGCGGGATTTGCGCCAAGGTCTGCCCGGTAAACAATATCAAGCTTTCCGACGGTAAACCCCAGTGGCTGCGTAAATGCGAACAGTGTTTTGCCTGCCTGCATTGGTGCCCGGCGGAGGCCGTCCAATACGGCAAGAATACTTTGGGAAGGAAGCGTTACAGGCACCCCGAAGCTAAATTAGAAGATTTGATACAAGGCAAATGAGAAGCTCTCTGGGAATAAAAGTTTTTGGGATTGTTTTTATTTTGCTGGGGGCATTTTTTTTGCAGGTTATGCCGTTTTTTTCAATCCTTTATCTTATTATCGGGGCAGGGTGTTTTTTCCTTGAGCCATTGATAAGGTATTTAGCAATCGCGGTATCGGTTTTTGGCATCATCATCAATACCATAAGAATATTCAGCCTGTTTAATAAGAATATATCTACGCAGGTGATTGTTGCTTTAGCCGTGACTTATCTGGTGCATTTAGCTGTTATTTATTTTTTCACCCGTCCCGGGATAAGAGCACAATTCCGGCATTAAAGAAGAGGAGAAGGAATGCCTTTTGCCCAGCAGATATTAATAGGGATTCCCACGGCGGTTTTAGGATTGATTGTGGTAGTCGGCGGAGTGTTTATCGCGGTCTGGGGGTTGGTTACCGCGCGGCGTTTTATCCCGCACCACAAATTAAAGACCCATAATGACGTGACCGGCCCGATTTTCGGGGCAATGGGCACGGTGTATGCCGTGCTTTTAGCTTTTGTTCTGATAGTGGTCTGGGAGAATTTTGATAAATCAAAGGCGAACGTGCAGAATGAGGCCAATTGCCTGGGCGATTTATACAGGGATGCCGAATCTTTTTTACCGTCCTTTAAACAGGACGTGCGCGTTTTGTTGAACCAATACGCCAATGCGGTTGTTGGTGAAGAATGGAAGGCTATGGTAAGAGGGGAATCCAGCCCGCGCGTAGATGAAGTAATTAAAAAGATGTTCCTACTCTACAGCAGTTATCAGCCGAGGACCTCGGCGGAACAGGCCTTTTTTGAAGAGTCGGTGAGAAAGCTTAATGAACTGGATGACTTGCGGACTATGCGGATAATGGATTCAAGAAGCGGTATTAATTTTCTTTTGTGGTTTGTCCTGGTGGGCGGTGGAGCGGTGGTCATCGTTTTTACTTTTTTCTTCGGAGTGGAAAATTTTAAGACCCAGCTTATTACTACCGTGTTATTGACGATATTAATCTTTCTCTTTCTTTTTACCATCCTGTCTATGGATTATCCCTTCACCGGCGACATTTCTATTCCACCGGCCGCCTTCAAACAAATAACCGAAAATTGGATAGCGCGTTAAAATTTCAGCAAGGAGGGTGAAGATGAGAGATGCCCAAAAATTAAAATCCTTTTCCATACTTACGCTTTCGCTTATTTTTATCGGGGTATTGGGTTACATTGATTATGTCACCGGCCCGTATATTTCCTTCCAGATATTCTATCTTATGCCTATTTCCATAGTCATATGGTTTGTAGGCAGGGGCGCGGGGATGGTTCCGTTTGCGCTGAGTATCGTATTGTGGGTTTTCGACGATATCCTGGGCTCCCGCAGCTACATCCATCCTTTGATCCCGTATTGGAACCTCGCCGCGAAAATAATCTTTTTCGCGGTTTTTATACACATATTATCCTATCTGAAAGAAATCCTTGACCGTGAGAAGATGCTGGCCAGGATTGATGACTTGACCGAGGTCGCTAATAAGAGGTATTTTTATGAATCCGCGGCCAAGGAAATCAGCAGGTCCAACAGGTATAAATACCCTTTTAGCGTGGCCTATATTGACCTGGATAATTTTAAGCGGGTCAACGATTTATTCGGGCACGCTGCCGGCGATGATTTATTGCGGGCTACCGCCCAATCACTTAAGAACAGCGTCAGGATCGCCGATACCGTTGCCCGCATTGGAGGCGATGAATTCGCGATTCTATTGCCGGAGACCGATTATATAAGCGCGGAAAATGTCATCCAGAGAGTGCAAAAAGGGGTGTTAGGCATCGTCGAGAAAGGCAGGCTGCCTGCTTCGCTGAGCATAGGAATGGTGACTTGCGCTAATCCTCCCTGCGTATCGTTGGAGTCTCTGGTAATGAAAGCGGATAGCCTGATGTATCTGGCCAAAAAAGATGGCAAGAACCAGCTCAGGCATGAAATATTTAAAGGCAGCAAGGATAGAATATGATTCTTTCCGCAGTAAAGTCCACCATAAACAGGTATAAGCTGGTCAATAAAAACGATAAAATACTCGTCGGTGTATCCGGCGGGCCGGATTCCGTCGCCCTGCTTTATATATTGAACAGCTTAAGCAAAGAGTTAAAAATCAGCCTGCATGTCGCGCACCTGGACCATATGCTCAGGAAAGATTCTTGCAAGGATAAGCAATTTGTTGAAAGCTTAAGCCGAAAACTAAAGCTCCCGGTTACCTGCGCCAGGGTTGATGTTTTGGCGCTGGCTGAAAAGGGTTCGCTTGAAGAAGCCGCGAGAGTTGCCCGCCTGGATTTTTTATTTAACTTAGCCGGGGTTGTCAAGGCAGACAAGATAGCCCTGGGGCATAACCTTGATGACCAGGCTGAAACAGTGCTGATGCGTATTTTACGGGGAGCCGGCTTATACGGATTAGCCGGAATCCTGCCAAAAAGAGATATTGACGGTTTTATAGTCATCCGCCCGCTGATAGAAGTAAAGAGGAAAGAGATAGAAGCATTCTTGAAAAGAAAAAAAATCAGGCCTTGCCGCGACGCCTCCAACAGCGAAGATATCTATTTCAGGAATAAAATCAGGAATAAGCTTCTGCCTCTATTGGAAAAAGGGTATAATCAAAACATTAAAGAAGTGCTGGCGAATATGGCCGATAGTGTCGGCAGCGATTATGATTATCTGCTTGAGGTTGCCGGCCGTTCTATGAAGAATATAAAAACCAGTTTCAATCTGGATAAATTACTGAAGTTGCACCCCGCGCTGCGGCGGCTGATTTTCAGGCAGGCTATCGCCCGGCTAAAGGGGGATACCCGTAGGATAACCTTCCAGCATGTAAAAGAGATAGAAGACCTGGTCTTAAACCGGCCCCGGAATTCCATAGTTGACCTGCCCAAAGGCGTATCGGTAATCAAGAAAAAACACCTCTCCTTTTACCGCAGGTAACTCTAAGAAACACTTGATTTTAAAGGTATTTAAATATATAATGAAGCTCTTCAAGTTGGTGTTTGAGGTTGCTGAAGCGGAATACTTGAGCGGCCAGAACTTATGGGTACCGTGAAGCTTAAGTGGGTGAATTTTAGGCCGCGAAAGTATAAAATTTATGGAATGTTACCAGATATTTAGCGCAAAGAAAAGGAAAATGGATAAATGAAGAATAAAATGAACAATAATAAATTCAAAAAACTGAACATATTCCGGCGTTTCCCTTTGGGCTGGATATTCGGCCTTATCGTCTTTATCTTGCTGGTTAATGCGGCGAATATGCCTATAAGCGGCCTGCCAAAAGAGGTTACTTACGGCAGTTTTTACGCTATGCTAAAAGATACCCCTGAAAAAATTAATTCGGTGACTAAGACTGAGACTATGCTCCAGGGGGAATTTGCTGACGGTTCCAAGTTTTACCTGCATATCCCCGATAATGACACCGAACTGCTTGACCTCATGCGCAAGAAGCTTAAGTCTTTTGACGTCAAGCCGCCGCGCACATTTTGGGCTACCCTGATTTTTAACCTGGGGCCGATACTTCTTTTGATATTCTTCTGGTGGATGATGGCAGCGCGGGGAGAACAGCTGGGCAACAAGGTGATGTCTTTTGGCAAGATGCGGACAAAAATACATAACGAAAAAGATGATGAGAAAGTAACATTTAGCGATGTGGCGGGCGTTGATGAGGCCAAAGAGGAGTTACAAGAAGTTATTGAGTTTTTAAAGGACCCTAAAAAATTCCAAAAGTTAGGCGGAAAGATTCCTAAGGGTGTTTTACTGGTCGGGCCTCCGGGATGCGGCAAGACTTTGATTGCCAAAGCAGTAGCCGGAGAAGCCGGTGTGCCTTTTTTTTCCCTGAGCGGTTCTGATTTTGTGGAGATGTTTGTGGGCGTAGGCGCCAGCCGTGTGCGCGACCTTTTTGAGCAGGGAAGGCGGGCGGCAAAAACTTCGGGCAAAGGCGCTATTATTTTTATTGACGAAATAGACGCGGTAGGCCGCCTGCGTTTTTCCGGCATCGGCGGCGGGCATGATGAGAGGGAACAGACCCTGAATGCTTTATTAGTTGAGATGGATGGTTTTGGCACTGAACAGGGTTTGATTTTGATTGCTGCCACTAATCGCCCGGATACACTAGACCCGGCGCTTTTACGCCCGGGCAGGTTTGACAGGCATATTATTGTTCATCTTCCTGATATCAAAGGCCGGGAAGAAATTCTTAGAGTCCATACCCGCAAGATAAAGCTTGCCGCAAACGTAAATTTGAAGTCTATTGCCAGCCAGACTCCGGGTTTTTCCGGAGCGGATTTGGCTAATCTTTGTAATGAAGCAGCTCTTCTTGGCGCAAGGTATGATAAAGAAGCGGTAGATATGATTGATTTTGAGAAATCGGTGGAAAGAGTGTTGATGGGGCCGGAGAAGAAGAGCCATATAATGTCCAAGAAAGAAAAAGAAATCACCGCGCTCCACGAGTCAGGGCACGCGCTGTTGTCTTTGCTCCTGCCGGAAGTAAATCCTCTGAAAAAAGTTTCTATAATCCCGCGAGGATTAGCCGGCGGCTATACTTTTACCCCGCCTCTTGAAGACAGGCATTATTGGACAAAGAAAGAGTTGTCCGCGGAGATTGCCCTTATGTTGGGAGGACGGATTTCTGAGCTGCTGAATTTGGGTGAGGTCACCACCGGAGCCCAGAATGATTTAGAGATGGCTACCCAGATGGCCAGGCGTATGGTTACCCAATTCGGGATGTCCGAGAAGTTAGGCAACGTTACCCTGGGCAGAAGAGAGGGTTTGGTATTTTTGGGGCGCGATATTATGGAAGAGAAAAATTACAGCGACGAAACCGCGCGCCTTATTGATGAAGAGGTAAAGAAAATCGTTGATGAGGCATATGCGAAAGCGAAAGTTTTGCTGGAGCAGAATTTGGATAAATTAAAAACTCTCTCAAATGCGCTCCTAGAGAAGGAAGTTTTAGACGGCGAGGAAACCAAGCTTTTGCTTGATATAGTTAAGCAGGATCTCACCTAAAAGATTACATGCGCGTTCTCCAATTGTCTAATCGTTCGGAGTTAAAACAAATACTGAGGGAAATCAAGGTTGACCCCTGCGGCATTAAAATCATGGCGCCTAAGGCGTTCAGCCACCTGGTAAGGATAAATTCGCTTTCCAATATCGCCGCCAATATACTGAAACAGGAGATGCTTTCTTTGGGCGGGGACGCGGCAATAGCCAGGGATGCCTTGACCGGGAAAGTCAAAAAAACCGACTGCCTGCTCATGGCTAATCTGGCGCAGTTTGACCGGTTAAATGGTAAACTGAACAGGCAGCCTTTTGGCCTGGATAAATTAGCCGGTGATTTGTCCCGGGTTTTAGATAACTACCAGAGAGATAATTTTGTCCTTGATTTAGGCAGGCACAGGCTTAACCTGGGGCTGCGGGCTCATATCGCCGGGGTGGCCAATATTACTCCGGACTCATTCAGCGGAGACGGGTTGTCCCGGGTTGCGCTGGCGGATATAGCAGATTTCATAGAAAAGATGGTTCGGGATGGCGCGGATATCATAGAAGTAGGCGGAGAATCTTCCCAGCCGGGGGCAAAGCCGGTCACTGCCAAAGAAGAATTAAGCCGGGTTATTCCGGTAATCAAAAAGATTGCCAAGAGAATAAAAGTTCCGTTGGCGATTGATACCTATAAACCCGAAGTCGCCCGGGCGGCATTGGATAACGGGGCAGTAATCATCAATGATATCACCGGATTAAGAAATCCGAAGATGGTAAAAATAGCCGTGCGTTACAAGGCCGGAGTGGTAATCATGCATATGAAGGGAAATCCCCGGACTATGCAGAAAAATCCCGGATACGTTTCTTTGCTTGATGAGGTTGCCGGATATTTAAGCAAGGCCGTAGAGAGCGCCGTCGCATCCGGCATAGGCAGAGAAAAAATCATAATTGACCCCGGGATAGGTTTTGGCAAGGCTTTAGAGCATAATCTGGAAATACTAAGAAGATTGGGAGAGTTTAAAGCTTTGGGCAGGCCGATAATGGTAGGCACTTCCAGGAAATCTTTTATCGGAAAAATATTAAACGCCGGGCCCAAGGAGAGGATTTTTGGCACTGTGGCAAGCTGTGTCCTGGCAATAAAAAATGGCGCCAAGATTGTCAGGGTCCATGATGTCAAGGAAGTAAAACAGGCGCTGAGAGTTTTGGAGAGCGCCAATAGGATTTCATTATGTTAGGATATGCTTCTCTTTGGAAACCGGTACTTGAAATACTGATACTCTGGTTTGTGATTTACCGGATTATGTTGTTTTTTGAAGGCACCCGGGCGGTGCATGTCCTGCGCGGTATAGTAGTTATTCTTGTTGCCTTTTTCTTGTTCCAAAAAATGGGTTTAAGTGTCCTTGATTGGCTGTTTAGCAAATTATTCGCGATATCGGTCATAGCTGTTTTAATCATCTTTCATCCTGAGATAAGGCGGGGGCTGGCGCGCCTGGGGCGGAGGAATCTTTTCACCGCCGGTTTAAGGGAAGAGAAATTGGACCATATGCTCAACGAGATAGCTAAGGTGGCGGATTCTTTATCCAAAGATAAATTCGGGGCGTTGATTGCGATAGAAAAAAATGACCCCTTAACTACTTACGCAGAAAGCGGTGTTCCTGTTGACGCGCGGGTGTCCGCGGAGTTGATTGAAGCGATATTTACTCCCAACAACCCCCTGCACGACGGAGGTTTGGTTATCCGCAACGCCAGGATTGTTGCCGCGGGATGCCTTTTTCCTCTTACTCAAAATCAGGACTTAAGCCGTATCTTCGGCACCAGGCACAGGGCGGCATTGGGCCTGAGTGAAGAATCAGACGCCATAATAATTATTATTTCCGAAGAGAGGCGGGACCTCTCCCTGGTTTACCGCGAGAAGTTATATAAAGATTTAAGCCAGGAGGAACTGCTTTTCAAAATCAAGGAAATCATAAAACTCAGCAAAGAAAATGCTTAAAGAAAAGAATTGGTTTACCAATCACCCCTGGCTCAAAATCATTGCATTTTTGCTGGCAGTGATTATCTGGTTTTATGTCAAGGGCGAGTTAGCCCGTATCAACTATTAAGGATATGCCTAAATTAGGTGTGAACATAGACCACGTAGCAACTTTAAGGCAGGCGCGCCGCGGTATTGAGCCTGAGCCGGTATTCGCCGCTTTAGTCTGCGAGGTAGCCGGTGCGGACAGCATCGTGGCGCATTTAAGAGAAGACCGCAGGCATATCAAAGAGCGCGACCTTTATATTTTAAAGAAAGTAATCAAGACTAAATTAAATATGGAGATGTCCGTTGCCGGGGAAATCGTGGAGATTGCCTGCGACTTAAAACCTGCCCAGGCCACCCTGGTGCCTGAGAAGAGGCAGGAGTTGACTACTGAAGGCGGGCTGGATGTGATATCTAACTTCAATAAAATAAAACGGGCGGCGCAAAAATTAGAAAAACAGGGCATCACCGTGAGCCTATTTATTGACCCTGATAAAAAACAAATAGATGCTTCGGAAAAAACCGGAGTCAGGATGGTAGAGTTGCACACCGGCCGCTATGCCGATGCCAAGGATGAAAAACAGCAGGGCCGTTATTTTAAAGAACTTAAAAACGCCGTTTCTTACGCCGGAAAAAAAGGCATGGTGGTTAATGCCGGCCACGGATTGAATTATTATAATGCAGCCCGGGTTGCCGGGATAAAAGGAATAGAAGAATTCAATATCGGCTATTCTATAATCTGCCGCGCGATTTTGATAGGGTTAGAGCGGGCAGTGGCAGAGATGAAAGTGTTGATAGGGTAAATATGATTATCGGGAACGGAGTGGATATAACCGAGGTAAGGCGGTTGCGCCAGGCGGTGGATAAATGGGGCGAGTCGTTCCTGAACCGGGTCTTTACCGAGGAAGAATTAAAGAACGCCAAAACCAGGGGCAGCCTGTATCAGCATTTGGCAGGCAGGTTTGCGGTCAAGGAAGCGGTTTTTAAGGCCTTAGGCGACAAAGGATTGAATTGGAAAGATGTCCAGGTCCTTAATGACAAAGAAGGAAGGCCGCATTGCGCTATCCTGAATAATAAGGGCCGGGGATTAGATGTGCATGTATCTATTTCTCATGTAAAAAATTATGCGGTTGCCAACGCGATTATTACGAAGAAATAGCAGCAGTCAGAAGGGCGACTTCGGGCATATTTTGATACTGGCGGGTTCGGCGAGATTTTCCGGGGCAGCGGTATTATGCGCGGTTGGAGCGATGCGCAGCGGAGCCGGCCTGGTTACCCTGGGAATACCTGAAAGTTTAAACACGGCGCTGGTAAAGATAAAGCCGAAAGAAGTAATGACTTTGCCTTTGCCTCAGACAAGGCAAGGGGCGTTGAGCAGTAAAGGCTACAAAGAGATTAAAGATTTTTTAGGGCAGATAGATGTGTTGATAATCGGGCCGGGATTGAACCGCGAAAAATCTACCCAGGAGTTGGCCCGGAGGATTATAACCGGGTTGAAAAAGCCGGCAGTGATTGATGCTGATGGGTTATTCGCGCTAGCCGGGCACTTGCCTTTGCTTAAAAGGCAGGGGGCAGAAAAAATCCTTACTCCGCATGCCGGAGAAATGGCCAGGTTATTGGGAACGAGCGTAGATAAAGTCCAGGCTGATAGAAAAGAGATTGCCCAAAAGTTTGCCAGGGATTATAAAGTAACTCTGGCCTTAAAAGGGCATCGCACCGTAGTAGCTGATTATAAAGGGAATTTATATATAAATAATACCGGTAACCCCGGAATGGCAACCGCAGGCAGCGGGGATGTCTTGGCCGGTATAATCGCTGCGTTTTTGGGGCAGGGGTTGGATGCATTCAGCGCGGCGAAATATGCGGTTTATCTGCATGGATTGGCCGGCGATTTGGCGGCAAAAGAAAAAACTCAAATTTCCTTGATTGCATCGGATATTATTGATAAAATCCCTGGGGCAATCAAGAGGTGTTCTTAACTGATAAGTGAGTATTGCCGGCGTAGCTCAGTCGGTAGAGCAGCTGTTTTGTAAACAGCGGGTCGGGGGTTCGATTCCTCTCGCCGGCTTTAAATATAAGTTCTAACGTTTTAAATTGATGGGTAGGTACCCAAGTGGCCAAAGGGGGCAGACTGTAAATCTGCTGCACTTGTGCTTCAGAGGTTCGAATCCTCTCCTGCCCACCAGTTTTGCGGGTGTAGTTCAATGGTAGAACAATAGCCTTCCAAGCTATATATGTCGGTTCGATTCCGATCACCCGCTTGTGATAATCGAACCCCGAAAGGGAGCGTTTAGCATGAGCCCATTCTTTTCAAAAGAGACAGAGAAGCTGCTTTCCAAGCTGGTTGAAGATGCCAACATAGTCTTCCTGTATTTGAACACCAATGGGAACGTAGCTATATGCAACAAGAAGGTAGCCGATATTGCCGGAAAGACAAAAGAGGATATCGTCGGCAAGCATTGGCTGCATGTGCTCTACCATGATATTGATACCGCCATCAAGCAGCAGATGTTTAAGGCGGTCCTTGATGATTCCATAACCTACAAGAGGTCTAATAATTTTGAAGGGGTCATCGTTGACGCGAATAATGCTGAGCGGTTTATCTCCTGGAGTATCACTCCGATAATAGGGGAATCCGGGGCAGTAGAAGGGATTCTCTTCATAGGCAATGATATTACCGCGCTCAAAGAAAGAGAACTACCGCTCAGGAAAATAGATGACACGCTGAAGAATATTTTTACCAGCATAAAAGAATACGCCTTATACGTGATTAACCTGGACGGCAATATCACTTATTACGGGATGGGTTCGGAGATGTTATTTGGCTGGAAGAAGAATGATATCATCTTTAAACACGCCGGCGTATTGCATGCCAAGGACAACGCGAATTCAGACCTGCCTTTTATTCTGGAGCAGGTAAAGAAGTCCGGAGAGTTTGAATTGGAGACCACCCTGGTAAAAAAAGACGGCCAGAGCTTCCCGGTTATTTTGACCGCCAGCAAATTCCTGGATACCGAGGGAAAGACCACCGGGTATATATTTATGGCCAAGGATGTCACCGAAAGAAAGAAAATGGAATACCAGATATTCCAGTCGGAAAAATTAGCCGCTATCGGCCAATTGGCCGCGGGTATGGCCCATGAAGTGAATAACCCTTTATTTGTCATATCCGGAAGACTGGAAGTTTTACTGGGGCAGAAAAGGCTGGCCGTTAAGGTAAAAGAGAGCTTAGAGGTGATGAGCCAGCAGGCAGACAGGATCAGGAGGCTGGTTGACCGTATGCTTAAGTTCTCCCGCCAGGCGCCCCTGAGGCTGGAGCCGATAAATATCAATGATGTCATTGAAAACGTGCTTCCGCTTTTGTCGTACCAGAAGCTGACATCTGCCAAGATAGATGTAGAAAAAGAACTTTTAAAAGACCTCCCTCTTATTAAAGGGGACTTGAACCAATTGCAGGAAGTTTTTGTAAATTTATTTGTTAATGCCTATCAGTCAATGGCAAGCGGAGGAAAGTTGACTATAAAAACAAGTAATTACCAGGGTAATTACGCACAAGTCACCATAAGCGATACCGGCTGCGGTATCCCTCAGCAGAGCCTTAAGAATTTATTCATGCCGTTTTTTTCCACCAAGAAAGAAGGCACCGGACTGGGGTTATCAATCTGTTACAATATTATCAAGAGCCATAACGGCTCGGTAGACATAGAAACCCAGGTTAATAAAGGCACTACTTTTATTATAAGATTACCTTTTGCCAAGTCGGAGAAGGGGGGCGGCAGTGCCCAATAAAGTTTTGGTAGTTGATGACGAGGCCCAGGTAGGGGAATTGCTTACCGAGCTGCTTAAGAAAGAAAGGTACGCGGTCAAATGCGTCACCAGCGGCGAAGAGGCGGTAGAGGTGATCAGTAGCGAGGATTTTAACATAGTCCTCCTGGATATAAAACTTTCCGGCATCAGCGGTATTGAGACCCTGGAAAAGATAAGGGCGATTAAGCCTGAGCAGATCGTGATTATGATTACCGGTTTTGGTTATGATGAGAGATTAATCTCTAAATCAAAAGAGCTGGGTTGTTGCGGCTATATCAGCAAGAATATGCCTATCCGCGAAATCGTGGAAAATTTCAGGTTGTTCGCCAAGACCGCGAAGAAGAAAGCCGCGGAAAAATAGATAGAAGGATAAAATTATGGAAGAAGAATTTTTAAAACCGGTTTTTATAGACGCCTTTGATCTGGATGACGCCTGGTTCCAGTGTTTGTGCAATATCCTGGAAAAAGGGCATGTCTACACTATTACCAGAGGCAGCTATGAAGGCCAGAAGCGCCTGGAGTTTGATTTTGTGGCAGTCAAAGTAAAAAAACCAGCGCATCAGATCATACCGATAATCCCGGAGGGGATGAGTATCCCAGCGCCCACGGATATGGATTATATACAGGGTTATCTAAGCTACCTGCTGACCGGCGCTAAGACCGAAACAGAGGATTACACCTACGGGGAGAGGCTGGTTGACCCCAGGGTAAAGATCAAGCAGAACGTAGGCGGCAAAGAGATGACCAAAGAGATGCCGTTAAATGTGAACCAGATAGAAGAGGTAATAAAGATTTACAAAGAACAAGGTTCCGGGACCAACCAGGCGATAATGGAAATCGGCATGCCCTCGGATATAAAGCTGGTTGACCCGCCCTGCCTGAGGCTCATAGATACCAGGGTGCGCTACGGCAAACTGCATTTTATTTTATATTTCCGCTCCTGGGATTTATGGGGAGGTTTTCCTTCTAACCTGGGAGGGCTGCAATTAGTCAAGCAGTATATGGCGGAAGAAATCGGGGTTGGCGACGGGGAGATTATCGCGGTGAGTAAGGGCTTGCATATTTATGATTACGCCTGGGATTTAGCGAAACTAAGGACTAATAAACCTAATCCCGCTGCGTTAAAGGGGATTCCATCCAAGGACACAAAGGAAGCGGCTAAAAAGATAAGTTAGGATAAAAATATGGAAAATAATTACAATGGGTCAGAGCGCAGGGAATTTGCCAGGCTGGATTATGTCACGCCTATAATGTTTAAGGTCTGCAGGAAGGAAGTGCTGGATAAACTGCTTGCAGGTTACACCTCGGATGTCAGCCAGGCCGGTTTATTGTGTAATATAAAAGAGAATGTCAAGCTGGACGATATCTTATGGCTTTCTTTTGACCGGGCTACTTTGAATATCTGTGAAGAGCTGGACAGGAGAAGCCTGATTTATCAAAACGGCATAATCGGCAAGGTGGTCAGGACAGATTCGCAGCAGGACGGGACTTTTAACGTGGGGGTCCAGTTTATCATCAGGGAAGAGAAAGATTTAACCCATATCTATCCGAAGATTAAATTCGTGAGCAATGAACCGTAAAACCAAAGAAATAAATATCAGCGTCCTTGGGGACGGCGGCTGGGGAACGACATTGGCAATATTACTCTGCCGCAAAGGTTTTAATGTCAGCCTTTGGGGGGCTTTTCCGGATTATACCGCTTATCTGAACAAGGGCAGGATTAATACGAAATTCCTGCCGAACATCAGGATCCCCGAAGAAATAGAGATTACCCATGATTTAAAGCAGGCTGTGCAGGGCAAAGAGTTAATAATCCTGGCTGTTCCTTCGCAATACCTGCGCAGCGTCTTAAAAAAAATCAAAGGTATTGGTTATTCTAAGAGTGCGGTATATCTTAGCGTGACTAAGGGCATAGAAATAGGCACTCTCCGGAGCATGTTCGGTGTTATAAGCGATGAATTGGGCAGGATAAAATTAGCAGTGCTTTCCGGGCCGACTATCGCCCAGGAGGTTGCCTGCGGCATACCTACTGCCGCGGTGATTGCTTCGCCTAGTGTCAAGTTGAGGAAATACCTGCAGAATATTTTTATGACCGAAAGGTTCAGGGTTTACACTAACCCGGATGTCTCCGGCGTGGAATTGGGAGGCAGCCTCAAGAATATTATCGCTATTGCCTGCGGGATATCCGATGGCCTGGGTTTTGGCGCTAATACCAAGGCCGCGATTTTGACCCGGGGGTTGGCTGAAATCTCCAGGCTTGGGGTAGCTATGGGCGCCAAGGCAGGCACATTCAGCGGGATAAGCGGTTTAGGCGACTTAGTGACTACCTGTATCAGCCCGCACAGCCGGAACAGGTTTGTCGGAGAACAGATCGGCAGGGGCAAATCTTTGAAAGAAATAAAAGCCCATATGCAGATGGTGGCAGAAGGAGTGCCTACTGCAAAATCAGCCTATGCCTTAAGCCAGAAATATAAAGTTGATATGCCTATAACCAGGGAAGTCTATCTGGTTCTTTATAAAAATAAATCTCCTCTTCGGGCAGTCAGGGATTTAATGACCCGTAAGAAAAAAGAGGAGTAATAGATAGAAAAACGGGGAGTAGCGCAGTTTGGCTAGCGCGTTTGAATGGGGTTCAAAAGGCCGTGGGTTCAAGTCCCACCTCCCCGACTTATTTTAGTATGAATATGAAGGAGGCGTAAAATGGCATATGGCGGAGAAGAAAGGCGTAAACATCCTCGCGCGAAGGGACGTTTTGTTGTGCATTACCGCCTGTTTGAAGAAAGCGATAATGTGGACATCACCCAGACAAAGAACATCAGCCTGGGGGGTATGTATCTTACCACAAACAAGAAATTCGAAACCGGGACTAAACTTACTTTAGAGATCAGGTTACCTTTTGACCCTCATCCGATTATGATTATCGGTAAAGTTTTGGAATCGCATGAAGTAGCCAAGAATATAATTTACGATACCAGGCTGGAATTTTTGGCAATTGATCAAAAACACGCAGGTATTATCACCCAGACCGTGGATTTTTATATTAAAAAGGGGCCTTAATATGAAGAAAGTGAATGTAGGGTTAATAGGATTCGGCAATGTCGGCTCAGGGGTGGTCAAGATCCTGCGCGATAAGAAGGCCTTATTAAGCGAGAAGATAGGCCTGGAGATAGAAGTCAAAAAAATCTGCGATAAGGATATCCTTTCCAAGAGGAATGTTGCGGTTGATAAAGACCTGCTTACCCGCAATGCCGCGGAAGTAATCAACGACCCCCAGATAGATATCATAGTAGAGTTGATGGGAGGCATTCATCCGGCAAAGGAATTTATCATAGAAGCGTTAAGAAAAGGCAAGAACGTGGTTACCGCCAATAAAGCGCTCCTGGCTCAGGAAGGCAAAGAGCTGTTTGCTGTGGCCCGTGACCGCGGCAAGAGCATATACTTTGAAGCCTCGGTGGGCGCGGGCATCCCGATTATAAAATCTATCCGCGAAGGCCTGGTGGCCAATAAATTTTCCGGCATCTATGGTATCGTAAACGGCACCTCTAATTTTATATTATCGCAGATGTCCGGCAATAACTGCAGCTTTGCCGATGCGCTTAACGACGCCAAGTTAAAAGGTTTCGCGGAGAAGGACCCTACCCTGGATATTGAAGGGATGGATTCGGCGCATAAGTTGATATTGCTTACTTACCTTTGTTTTGGCAGGCTGGTAAGCCTGGATGATGTGTTTATTGAAGGTATTTCTCAAATTTCTTTAGCTGATATCAATTACGCCAAGGAATTGGGGTTCCAGATAAAATTATTATCTATTGCCAAGAAAGAGGCCGATGAGCTGGAGGTCAGGGTGCATCCTACTCTTATACCGCAGAGCCATTTATTGTCTTCGGTAACCGGAGTATTCAACGCCATATATGTTTCCAGCGACCTGGCGGGCAACCTTTTGTTTTACGGCCCGGGCGCCGGGCAATTATCCGCTGCCTCGGCAGTAGTCTCTGATTTAGTAGACCTGACCCAGGATATCAAGGCGGGCCTCTTTAGACCAACCTTGAATGTAGCCCTGGATAAATCCATAAAAAAACTGCGCCGGATAGATGAAATTGAAAGCCGCTATTATATCCGTTTTATGACCGTAGATAAGCCGGGTGTGCTGGCTAAGATCTCCGGGGTGCTGGCTAAATTCGGAATCAGTATCGCATCTGTTACCCAGAAAGAAAAAAGAAGGGCGCAGATTGTGCCGATAGTTATGGTGGTTCATGACGCTAAGGAAAAGAATCTGCGGGCGGCGCTGCAGGTCATTGACCGCCTGGCAATAATCAAACAGAAGTCAGTGGCGATAAGAATGGAGGAAGTGTGAGATATCAGGGGGTAATCTGGAGATACAAGAAATATCTGCCTGTAACAGGCCAGACTCCGATAGTCACATTAAATGAAGGCAACACGCCTTTGATTCACGCTAAGTATTTAAGCGGGCTTATCGGTAAAAATATTGATGTTTATTTGAAGTATGAGGGCCTGAATCCCACCGGGTCTTTTAAGGACAGGGGGATGACTTTGGCTATCTCCAAGGCTTGCGAAGAACGCAGCCAGGCAGTGATGTGCGCCTCTACCGGCAACACTTCGGCTTCAGCAGCGGCATACGCGGCTTGCGCCGGAGTCAAATGTATAGTGCTTATACCCCGCGGCGCGATTGCTTTAGGGAAACTCAGCCAGGCGCTTATCCATGGCGCGGAGGTGATAGCGGTAGACGGCAATTTTGATGATGCCCTGGATTTAGTCAGGGATATTACTTCGAGGCACCCGATAACTTTAGTGAATTCTTTGAACCCTTACCGTATTGAAGGCCAGAAGACAGGCAGTTTTGAAATCTGTGACTACCTGGGCGAGGCGCCTGATTTTCAGGTTATGCCGGTGGGCAATGCCGGTAACATTACCGCTTATTGGAAAGGGTATAAAGAATACCATCAGAAAAAATTAATCAAGAGGCTGCCCAGGATGTTGGGTTTTCAGGCAGAGGGCGCGGCTCCGATTGTCAGGGGCCATCCTATTGAAAATCCGGAAACAATCGCCACAGCCATACGCATCGGCAATCCGGCGAGCTGGAAAACAGCAGCTGCGGCGCGCGAGGAATCCGGCGGGTTGATTGATATGGTTTCCGATAATGAGATTATTGAGGCGTATAAATTATTGGCAATGAAAGAAGGGGTGTTTGTGGAGCCGGCTTCCGCGGCTTCCATCGCCGGGCTTTTGAAGTTAAGTAAAAAAGGTTATTTTAAGCGTATGGCTGGCGATTTACGCAGGAGGGCGCAGGTGGTTTGTATTCTGACCGGCCACGGCCTGAAGGACCCGGACAGGGCGATAAAGAGCGTGAAAAAGCCAAAAGTGGTGAAGTCTAACCTGAAAGCGGTATTAAAAGAAATTGGCTACTAGCAAAACCAGAAATTTAAAGAATAAAAGAATTCTGATTACCGCCGGCCCTACCTGGGTTGCTATAGATAAAGCCAGGGTTATCAGTAATATCGCGACAGGAGAGACCGGTATTATTTTAGCCCGGGAATTAGCGCGCCTGGGCGCTTCGGTTACGCTGTTATTGGGGCCTGCCGGAGTTTGCTGTTTGGAGAAGGATATAAGGCTTTTGCGTTTCAGGTTCTTTGATGAGTTAAAAAATATAATCACCAGGGAATTGCGTTCTCATAAGTATGACGCGGTGATTCATTCAGCTGCGGTTTCCGATTACAAGCCTGCTGTAGTTTGCAGACAAAAGGTCAAGTCGGATAAAAAAAATTGGCAATTGAAGCTGGTGCCTACGGTAAAGATTATAGATTTAATAAAGAAGATTGACCGCTCTGTTTTTTTGGTGGGGTTTAAATTTGAGCCTGAGGCGGGGGAAAACCTGCTGATTAAAAGGGCAAGAGGATTGATTAAGCGTTCCGGGTTGGACCTGGCAGTGGCTAACAGCTTTAAGGAAAATCAATATCGGGCATATATCATTTGTAACAGCTGCGTATGCGGCCCGTTAAAAAATAAGGCCAGCCTGGCAAAAGGGTTAGTTTCGGTAATCGGCAAGCTATGAGGTGTTCAATGGAAAAAATAAATTTACCCCAGAAATATAAAGACACTCTGGATGTTTTCTTAAGGGTGGCAAAAGATATTTACCGCGATGGGTTAGTTTCGGTCATTCTTTACGGAAGCGCGGCCAGCGGAGAATTCATCGGCAAACATTCAAACATAAATTTACTGGTTACCCTTGATAATACTGATTTAGAGAACCTGGCCAGGATTTCAAAGGCAACCGCCGGCAGGAAATTTAAGATTTTAAGCCCGTTGTTTTTTACCGAGGATTATATCAATGACTCAACCGATGTTTTTCCGATAGAGTTCCTGGATATAAAAGAGAATTACTCGGTTATCTATGGCAAGGACGTATTATCCGGGCTTGAAGTTGATACGAGAAATCTGCGTTTTCAATGCGAGCAGGAATTAAAGTCAAAAGTCATAAATATCAAGAAGAATTATCTCTCGGCGGCAAATAAAAAAGCGCTGAAGGAACTGCTTTTTAAGTCTTTCAATTCCAGCCTGCATATCCTGAGGAACCTGATAAGGCTGAAAGGCAGGACCCCGCCGTATTTAAAGGAAGATATCTTAAATGAGCTGGGCCGGGAATTTAATATGGATACAGCGGATTTAAAGAAGATTTTATCCGCCAAAAATAATAATTTAAAATTAAGCAGCGGGGAAATAGAGGCTTTGTTTTTTGCTTTTGTAAAAGAGTTGGAAAAGCTTTCCGTTAATGTATAAACGATGCTTACCGGCATTCTTATTTAGTTTTTTTATTTGCTGTGGGGCATTATTCGCGCAGGACGTTCCGCAGCCGTATGGCTGGGTAAATGATTTCGCGGGTGTAATCTCTGACGATTACCGAAGTAAAATAAGCGATTTAATCCGGGAGCTGGAAGAAAAGACTTCGGCAGAGATAGCGGTTGTGAGCATAGAGTCAATCGCTCCTTACGATGAAAAAGGGTATGCCAGGCTGCTCTTTGATAGTTGGAAACCGGGGAAGAAGGGCAAGGATAACGGTGTGCTGGTGCTTTTGGCTGTCCGTGAAAGGCGCTGGCGCATTGAGACCGGATACGGGGTAGAAGGTATTTTACCCGACGGGCTTTGCGGCGAAATCGGGCGCAACTACATGGTGCCCTATTTTAAGCAGGGTAAATACGGCGAAGGGTTTTATTACGGCGTGGCAGCAATCGCTAAAGTGATTGCCCAGGACGCTAAAAAAGATATAAGCGGTTTAGAGGGTATAAAACTTAAGAAAAGAAGCCAGGGAGCGCCGTTCTTTTTCTATATCTTCGCGCCTTTATTTTTCTTTCTTTGGAATCTGCCGTGGCCTTTTATCATAGGCCTGCCTTTTACTTTAATGTTTGCCGCGGCTTTTTTCGGCTTTTCTCCGGTTTTAGGGATTTTAGTCATACTTGGCTATATCGCTTCACTGGTAGTAAGATACAGGTATTGGCATAATCTTCCCCATAGTAAACGGGGGAGTTTTTTCGGGCCGCAGACTTACGGCGGAAGTTATAGGAGCGGCGGTTTTGGCGGCGGCGGTTTTGGCGGCGGTGGCGGCGGTGGCGGCGGGGGAGGCGGAAGTTTTTAATAGGAGGGTTGAGAAATGAAAAATTTTCTTATTGCCATAGCAGTAATCGTAATAATCGCAGTCGGGTCTTTGATCACGGTATATAACGGCATTGTTTTTAGGCATGAAACCATTAACGCCAACTGGGCGCAGGTTGAAAATCAGCTGCAGAGGCGTAATGACCTTATCCCTAATTTAGTAAATACAGTGCAAGGTTATGCCGCACACGAGAAGACCGTGTTTGAGGATGTAACTAACGCGCGTTCTCAATGGGCAAAGGCAGGCAGCGTGGAAGAAAAAGTCCAGGCTGCGTCAGGGATGGATGCGGCATTGTCAAGATTGCTTCTGGTGGTGGAGAATTATCCTAACCTGAAAGCCGACCAGACTTTCTTGAGGCTTATGGATGAATTATCAGGCACGGAAAACCGTATCGCGGTGGAGAGGATGCGTTATAACGGCGCGGTAAGGGATTATAATATCGCGGTGCGTAAGTTCCCGGGAAATTTTGTCGCAGGCATGTTCGGATATAAAGTGGCTACGGAATATTTTAAGGCTGAAGAAAAAGCAAAGGCAGTCCCCGAAGTAAAATTTTAAATATGAAATATATTGTTTTAGTCGGCGATGGAATGGCGGATTATCCGGTGAAGGAGCTGGAGGAGCGCACGCCTTTAGAGGCAGGGCGCACTCCGAATATGGATTTTATCGCCAAGCACGGCAGGCTGGGCAGGGTAAGGACAATCCCGGATAAGATGAGTCCTGCTTCCGATGTGGCTAACCTTTCCATCCTGGGTTATGACCCGCAGAAGTTTTACACCGGCAGGGGGCCTTTAGAAGCGGCGAATTTAGGCGTAGATTTAGAGGAAGATGATGTAGCTTTCCGTTGCAACCTGATAACTGCTTCCGGGGATACGCTTACCGATTACAGTGCCGGGCACATCAGCTCTAAAGAAGCCCAGATAATAATAAAGTTCATTGACAAAAACCTGGGGACCAACAGGATTAAATTTTATCCCGGAGTAAGTTACAGGCACTTGATGCTGGTCAAGCGTGGCGCTGAGCAGAAACTGGAAGATTTAAAATGCAAGCCGCCGCATGATATAACCGGCCAGGGCATATCCAAAAACCTGCCCAGGGGGGATAACGCGGAGATCCTGATAAAATTAATGGAAGATTCCCGCAAAGTTTTAGAAAAGCACGAGATAAACCTGGTCAGGGTAGATTTGAAGGAAAATCCGGCTAATATGATCTGGCTCTGGGGCCAGGGGAAAAAACCGGCGATGCCTAAGTTTATAGATAAATACGGCCTACAGGGAAGCATTATCTCGGCGGTTGATTTGCTCAAGGGGTTAGGCAAGATATTAGGCTTAGAGGTGGTAAATGTCCCCGGGGCAACCGGGTATTATGATACTGATTATGAAGCCAAGGCAAAGGCGGCAATCAAGGCATTAAAGAAAAATGATTTTGTTTTCGTCCACGTAGAGGCGCCTGATGAAGCCGGCCACAACGGCGACCTCAGGGAGAAGATCACCGCTATTGAAAGGTTTGACCAGCTGGTGGTGGGGACGATATTAGAGGCGTTTAAGCGCAAAGGGGATTTTCGTGTTTTAGTCCTTCCTGACCACGCCACGCCGGTTGCGGTTAAGACCCACACCGCGGAACCGGTCCTCTTCGGTATTTTCGGGAAGGGGATCATTGCCAGGGGCTTTTTAAATTACAGCGAAAAAGAAGCGGAAAAATCCGACCTCTATTTTAACAACGGCTATGAACTGCTGGAGTATTTTATTAAAACCGCTGAGGTCTAGCTATTCTGTCAGGAGAAGAAAGAATGCATAAAGGTTTAATCGTGCAAAAGTTTGGCGGCTCTTCGGTAGCCAATGTTGAACGGATACAGAATGTCGCTAAGAGGGTGGTAAGCTACAGGAAAAAAGGTTATGACCTGGTAGTGGTAGTCTCGGCGTTGGGGGATACTACCGACGAGCTGATTGAGTTGGCGAGCAAAATAAACGCTGACCCTTCAGACCGGGAGATGGATATGCTTCTGTCAACCGGAGAGCAGATTTCGGTAGCGCTTTTAGCCATGGCCATACACAAGCTGGGGTTTGAGGCAATATCTTTTACCGGGGCTCAAGTGGGGATCATTACCGATACCAGCCACACCCGTGCCAGGATTATAAAGATAAACGCCGATAAGATAAAAGAAGAATTAGCCAAAGGAAAAATCGTTATCGTAGCCGGATTCCAGGGAGTCACTTTAAATCAGGATATCACTACTTTAGGCAGGGGTGGTTCTGATTTGACCGCGGTGGCTTTGGCCAAAGAGCTTAAAGCTTCTGAATGTGAAATCTATACCGACGTGGAAGGAATATATACTACCGACCCGCGTATAGAGCAAAAAGCAAAAAAATTAGCGGCAGTCACTTATGATGAAATGCTGGAGATGGCTTCTTTAGGGGCGCAGGTGATGCAGGCGCGCTCAATTGAAGTAGCCAAGAAATTTGACGTGCCCATCCATGTACGCTCATCATTTTCTGAAAATTCCGGCACCATGATTATCAAGGAGGTCAAGAGAATGGAAGATGTAGTCGTAACCGGGGTAACCCTGAATAAAAACGAAGCCAAGATAACCGTCTGCGATGTCCCCGACAAGCCGGGGGTGGCGGCAAAGATATTTAAGGAATTATCCAGCAACGGCGTGAATGTAGATATGATAGTCCAGAACGTCAGCCATATCCGCCAGACAGATATTTCTTTTACCGTGACTAAGGCAGAAGCCCAGAAAACCCTCAAGATTACCAGGAGGGTCGCCAGGGCGATTAAGTCAGGAGAGGTTTTAGAGGACGCGGATATAGCCAGGGTGTCTATCGTCGGCGTGGGGATGAAATCCCATCCCGGGGTAGCTGCCCATATGTTTGAGATATTGGCAAAGAATAAAATCAATATTGAGATGATTTCCACTTCGGATATAAGCATCTCTTGCATCATAAAAAAGAAGTTCGCCGAGACAGCGGTCAAGGCGCTGCATGGAAAGTTTGGTTTAGGAGGTTAATATGCCTAAAGTATTTTTATATGATACTACTTTACGGGATGGCTCTCAGGGTGAGGGTATCTCTTACTCCGTGACCGATAAAATCCGCATCACCCAGGAACTGGATAAATTAGGCATAGATTACGTTGAGGGCGGCTGGCCGGGCTCTAACCCCAAGGATATGGAGTTCTTTAAGAAGATGTTAAAGCTGCGGCTTAAATACAGCACGCTTGTAGCTTTCAGCATGACCCGCAGGCAGAACCTGTCTGCCAGCCAGGACAATAATATCAGGGCGCTGGTCAGGTCCGGGGCAAAGATTATTACTATCGTCGGAAAAACCTGGGACCTGCATATCAGGGATGTATTGAAGGTAAGCCTTGAAGAGAACCTGGAGATGATAAAAGACACCATCGGGTTTCTGGTTTCTAAAGGCCTGGTTGTTTTCTACGATGCGGAACATTTCTTTGACGCTTACCAGGCGAACAGGGAATACAGCCTCAAGTGTTTACTCGTCGCCCAGGAAGCCGGGGCAAAGGCGATCTGCCTCTGTGACACTAACGGCGGCACGCTGACTTCGCCACTCTTAAAAATACTTTCTGAGATCAGGCCGTTTATCACGGTGGATCTGGGGATCCACTGCCATAATGACGCCGGGGTAGCTATCGCTAATTCCATTGCCGCGGTTGAAGCCGGATGCAATATGGTCCAGGGCACGATTAACGGTTATGGCGAACGTTGCGGCAATGCCGACCTTATCCCGATTATCGCCAACCTGAAGATAAAATTGGGGATTGACTGTATCAGCAGCCAGAATTTAAAAGAGCTGGCCCATGTGTCGCATTTTATCAGCGAAATAAGCAATATGCGCATCAGGAATGACCAGCCTTTTGTCGGCGATTCTGCTTTTGCCCATAAAGGCGGTATGCACATTAACGCGGTGATGAAGAATTCTCAATCCTATGAGCATATTGACCCGCGTCTTGTAGGCAACCGCCGCCGGATACTTGTTTCAGAGTTAGGCGGAAAGACCGGGATTATACTGCGGGCAAAAGCCATGGAGTTGGATTTAAACAAGGAAGACCCCAAGACAAAAAGAATCTTGAAGCTTATCCAGGACCTGGAGCATAAGGGTTACCATTTTGAGGCCGCGGAAGCTTCTTTTGAGTTATTGATGAAGAAGGCCCTGAAGAAATACGGCAAGTTTTTTGAGCTTGAAGGTTTCCGTGTAGTGGTTGAGAAAGTGGGGAATAAAAAGATTACCTCTGAAGCGATTATAAAGGTGAAAGTAAAAGGGGTGAAAGAGCATACTGCTGCTGACGGCGACGGGCCGGTCAACGCCCTGGATAATGCTTTGCGTAAATCCCTGCGCGATTTTTATCCTACCTTATCCAAGATGCATCTTTCCGATTTTAAGGTGCGGGTATTAGAGGAAAAAGCAGGGACTGCGGCGCGGGTGCGCGTCTTAATCCAGTCGCAAGACGAGAAGGATACCTGGGGCACTATCGGCGTCTCGGAAAACATTATTGAAGCCTCCTGGCAGGCATTAGTAGACAGCGTTGAGTATAAGTTGTTGAAGGATAAAGTTACCTAAAGTTAATCATGAATGAGATTCCAACCCGTTATAACCCCAAGGAAACCGAAGATAAGCTTTACAGCTTTTGGGAAGAGAATAAATTATTCGCGGCAAAAGCAAACCCCGTAAAAAAACCATTCTGTATAGTCATTCCCCCTCCTAATGTCACCGGAATCCTGCATATGGGCCATGCCCTGAATAATACTATCCAGGATATTTTAATCAGGTATCACCGGATGAAGGGCGAGGAATCGCTCTGGATGCCGGGGACTGACCATGCCGGTATTGCCACCCAGAATGTGGTAGAAAAATCTATTGCCAAAGAAGGCCTCAAACGCCACGATTTAGGCAGGGAGAAATTTGTTGAACGGGTGTGGCAGTGGAGAGAGCAATACGGCTCAACTATTATACATCAGTTGAAAAAGTTAGGTTCTTCCTGCGACTGGCCCAGGACCCGTTTTACCATGGATGAGGAATATTCAAAGGCAGTGATGAACGTATTCATTGCCCTCTGGGATAAAGGGCTGATCTATCAGGATGATAAAGTGATCAACTGGTGCCCTCGTTGCCAGACCGCGCTTTCCGACGAAGAAGCGCCGCACCACGAATTACAGGGCAACCTTTATTATTTAAAATACCCCTTTAAAGATAATCCCGATGAGTTTGTGGTAGTGGCCACTACCAGGCCGGAGACCATGCTCGGCGATACCGCTGTGGCGGTCAACCCTAAAGATAAAAGATATAAAAAATTTATCGGTAAAACCCTTATCCTGCCTTTAGTCAACAGGGAGATAAAGATAATCGCCGACGCTATGGTGGATACCAAATTCGGCACCGGCGCGGTCAAGGTGACACCTGCGCACGACCCCAATGATTATGCTTTAGGCAAAAAGCATAAGCTTGATTTTATAAACGTGATGTATCCTGACGGCCGGATGAATGAATTGGCCGGAGAGTATAAGGATATGGACAGGTTTGAAGCCAGGGAAGTAATCCTGGAAGATTTAAAAGAAAAAGAGCTGTTGGAAAAAACCGAACCCCACCAGTTATCCGCAGGGCATTGTTATCGCTGCCACACTATTATTGAACCGTATTTATCCAGGCAGTGGTTTGTAAAAATGAAGCCCTTGGCTAAGCCGGCGATTGAGGCGGTTAAAAAGGGAAAGATTAAATTCCATCCCGCGCGCTGGACAAAAGTATACCTTAACTGGATGGAGAATATTCAGGACTGGTGTATCTCCAGGCAGATCTGGTGGGGGCATCGTATTCCTCTCTGGTATTGCCTTGATTGCAAAGAGGTCATCGCCGGCCTGGATAGGCCCTCGGCCTGCGGTAAATGTAAATCAACCAACCTCAAGCAGGACGAAGACGTATTGGACACCTGGTTTTCTTCCTGGCTCTGGCCGTTTGCCACCTTTTACTGGCCGAAGCAGGGGGAAGATTTAAAATATTTCTATCCGACATCGGTTCTGGTGACTGCCCCTGAAATAATCTTCTTCTGGGTGGCCCGGATGATTATGGCTGGTTTTGAATTCATGGGCGGTATACCTTTTAAGGATGTTTATATCCACGGTACAGTGCGCGATATAGAAGGTAAAAAAATGTCCAAATCCCTGGGGAATGTCATTGACCCGTTAGAGGTTATTAACGAATACGGGACAGATGCCTTGCGTTTCAGCCTGATATCCATAACTGCCCAGGGCCAGGATGTATTCTTATCCAAGGAAAGATTTGAGCAGGGCAGGAATTTCGCCAATAAAATATGGAATGCTTCAAGGTTTATCCTAATGAACTTAGACCTGGAGCATACCAAGACAGACCTCTGTGTATTCTTTAAAAAAGAAGATTTGAGCCTGGTCAACCGCTGGATATTAAGCAGGTTTTATTCGGTCTTAAAGGAAGCAAACAAAGACCTGGATAATTTTAAATTCAATGAAGCGGCAAACCTGCTTTACGGGTTTTTCTGGCACGAGTTCTGCGACTGGTACCTGGAACTAATCAAGGCGGATATAAAAAATCCGGCTAACCAGGTAGTGATGTTTAAAATTTTAGAAAAGTTTCTGAGGGCGCTGCATCCTTTTATGCCTTTTATCAGCGAAGAGATCTGGCTGAGGATTAGCCCTGAGGCAGGCTCTATTATGATCCAGCCTTTACCGCATATCCAGGAACAGATAATTGATAAGAAGTTGGAGGCCCAGGCCCAGGCGATATTTAATGTCATTACCGGGATAAGGAACTTGCGCAGCTCAATAGAGGTTAAGCCGGAGCAGAAAGTAAAAGTTTCCCTCTATCCGCACACTAAAATAAAACATAAATTGATTAATGATAATGCCGGGTTGATTGTCAACCTGGCAAAGCTGGAAGATTTAGAGCTTCTTAGTTCCCGCCAGAGGCCGGCTGCGGTGATAAGTGCAGTGGCTGATGATATTGATATTTATTTGCATTTTGGCGGCCTGCTGGATATCGCCGCGGAGCAGAAAAAAATAAAAGGAAAAATAGAGAATTTAACCAAAATCATAAAGTCCAAAGAGGCCCAGTTGAGTAATGCCGATTTTATAAAAAGAGCGCCTAAGGATATTGTTGAGAAAGAAAAAGAAAGCAAGGCAAAGCTGGATAGTGAATTGGCCCGCCTGGAGAGTATGCTTAATGAGCTGCGTTAAGGAACCGGATATAAAAGACATTTTAATAAATGCCCTTGCTGAGGATATAGGGGCAGGAGATATCACCACCGAGGCGGTTATCCCCGCGGATAAGTTTGTCAACTCGCTCCTTCTGGCTAAAGAAGATTGCGTGATTTGCGGTTTAGGAGAGGCCAGGGTTATCTTTGGGCTAAGAGACAAAAAAGTAAAATTCACCCCTCTGGCAAAAGAAGGAGCCCGGGTAAAAAAGGGCAGGGCCATCGCGCGCATTTCAGGGAAGGCCAGGAGCATACTGACCGCGGAAAGAGTGGCGCTTAATTTCTTGAGCCTACTTTCCGGTATTGCTACCGCTACCCGGGAATATGTGGATGCAGTCAAGCCCCGTGAAGTTAAGATAATCGATACCCGCAAGACTATTCCGGGTTTAAGGATTTTGGAAAAATACGCCGTAAGGATAGGCGGAGGTTTCAACCACCGTTTGAGCCTGGATGAAATGGTAATGGTAAAAGATAATCATTTGAAGGTTATCGGCGGGCATAAGAAGTTGACTAAACTTAGCCGCAGGTATAAGTCAGAAATTGAAGTGGAAGATTTAACAGGGTTCAAGGATGCGCTGAAATTAAATCCCGATATCATCATGCTTGATAATATGAGCATAGAAAATATGAAAAAAGCCGTCGGCATCAGAAACAACCTTTCATCCAAAGCTAATCGCCCAACGCCCAGGTTAGAAGCATCGGGTAACATCACCCTGAAGAATGTCAAAAAAGTCGCTTCCTGCGGAGTGGATATGATTTCCGTGGGGGCATTGACCCATTCTGTAAAGTCCGTCGATATAAGTTTAGAAATCCTCTGATATATGGAAAAGTTCAAGCTGGTTTCCGGCTACAAGCCATGCGGCGACCAACCCAGGGCCATCCGTGAATTGGTGGATTCGGTTAATTCCCGGGAAAGGTTTCACACCTTGCTGGGAGTTACCGGCTCCGGAAAAACTTTTACCCTGGCTAACGTTATTGCCGAATTAAACATTCCCACCCTGGTCATATCCCATAATAAGACTTTAGCCGCGCAGCTCTATTCGGAGTTTAAAGAATTCTTCCCGCATAACGCGGTGGAATATTTTGTGAGTTATTACGATTATTACCAGCCGGAGGCGTATATTCCTTCAACCGATACCTATATAGAGAAGGATTCGTCCATTAACGATAGATTAGACCGGCTGCGCCTTTCTTCAACCACTTCGCTTATGTCGCGCCGCGATGTCCTGATTGTGGCTTCGGTATCCTGTATTTATAATTTAGGAAGCCCCGATGATTACCAGGGGATGCTGGTTTTTCTGGAAGTCGGCCAGGAAGTGGCGCGCGATGGATTAATCGCTAAATTAATCAAGATACAATACGAAAGAAATGATTACGAATTTGTCAGGGGAAAAATCAGGGTCAGGGGGGATGTGGTGGAAGTTTTTCCTTCTTATCAGGAGAAGGCATTGCGTATAGAGCTGCTGGGCGATAAAATAGAACGCATCTCGGAGATAAATCCGGTTTCCGGGGAGATACTGAACCGCTTGGAAAAAATCGCCATTTACCCGGCCAAGCATTTTCTTGTTTCAGGTGATAAGGTAGAGGGGGCAATCCAGTCTATAAGCCGGGAATTAAAAGAGCAGCTTGATTCTTTAAGGGGCAAGAATAAGTTGTTGGAGGCCCAGCGTTTGGAATCACGCACCAAATATGATATGGAGATGCTCAGGGAGATCGGTTATTGCCACGGCATTGAAAATTACTCCCGCCATCTATCAGGAAGGCCAGCGGGAAGCCGTCCGTATTGCCTGATTGATTATTTTCAGGGGGATTTCCTGGCCGTGATTGATGAATCGCATGTGACTATCCCTCAAATAAGAGGGATGTATGAGGGTGACCGCAGCCGCAAAGAAACTCTGGTGGAATACGGGTTCAGGCTGCCTTCCTGCCTGGATAACCGGCCGTTAAAGTTTGATGAATTTAATAGCCTGGTGAAATCAATTGTTTTTGTATCGGCCACTCCCAATGATTATGAAATCGATAAAAGCAAGGATAGGATGATTGAACAGATAATTCGGCCCACAGGTTTAATTGACCCCGAGATTATTATCCGGCCCACTAAAAACCAGGTAGAGGATTTGATAGGGGAGGTAAAGGCCCGGGCAAAGAAGAATGAGCGGATTTTAGTCACCACCCTTACTAAAAGGATGTCTGAGGATTTAACTGCTTATTTACAAGAGAAGGGTTTAAGGGTAAAATATCTACATTCCGAAATCCAGACCATCGAGCGTTCAAGGATACTCCGGGAATTAAGGCAGGGAGAATTTGATTGCCTGGTGGGGATAAACCTGTTAAGGGAAGGATTGGATTTGCCGGAAGTTTCATTAGTGGCAATCCTGGACGCGGATAAAGAAGGTTTCTTGCGTTCGGCGACTTCTTTGATACAGGTTTCCGGACGGGCGGCCCGGAATATTAACGGCGCGGTAATCATGTACGCGGATAATATCACCGGCTCGATGAAGAAGGCGATTGCCGAGAGTATTCGCAGGAGAAAAATACAGCTGGAGTTTAACAGGGAAAATAAAATCACTCCCCGCTCAATCCAAAAAGCGATCAAGCAGGGGATTGAAGATTTAGAGGAAGCGGAAGTGTTTGTTGAAGGCCTGACCGGCGAGGCTAAAGACGAGTACGAGATGAGAAAATATATAGCTGAAATGGAATACCAGATGGAGTTGGCTGCCAGGAACCTGCAATTTGAAAAGGCAGCTGCTTTGCGGGACAAAATAAAGGAATTAAGGAGTGCTAAATGAAATTATTGGCAGTTGATATCGGCAATACCAATATTAATTTCGGAGTTTTTAAAAATAACCGGCTTGCCCTGGAATTTAAGGTGTCCACCAGGGGTTATCAGTTAAAAGAACTGAAGAAAGAAATAGGCAGGGTGGAACCGGATGGGATTATAATCTCCAGCGTTGTGCCCTGCGCCTGTGATATTTTAGGCAGGGGCTTGAAGGCATTATTTGGCAAGGCCCCGTATATTTTAGGAAAGAATATAAACGCTCCGATAAAGAACTTATACCGTTGCCCTAAGCAGGTAGGCCAGGACAGGCTGGTAAACGCTTATGCCGGGATTATGCTTTATGGCGCGCCATTGGTGGTGGTGGATTTCGGCACTGCGGTTACCTTTGATATAATCTCAAAAAAGAAAGAATACCTTGGCGGGATGATTTTGCCCGGCCTGGGCATTTCTCTGGAGGGGCTTTACGAGAATACGGCATTGTTGCCGAAGATAAAATTGGGAAAACCTAAAGAGTTTATCGGCAGGGATACCCGGGCCAGCATGTTAAGCGGTATGGTTTACGGTTTTGCCGCGCTTACAGACGGGTTAATAGGTAAGATAAAAGAAAAAATAGGCAGGAACGTATTGGTTGTAGGCACCGGCGGTGATATCAGCATAGTAGGCAGATATTGCAAGAGCATTGATAGAATAGATGGGGACTTGACTTTGCAGGGGTTGAACCTGATAATGCGGCAATGTAAAAATTTATGTTGCAAATCCGCTATTTAAATGTAAAATAAGGAAGTACTTATTTTACAAGAAAGGAAAAATGGAAGGCCCGTATACATTAGATAAAGGTGAGATTGAAAAATATATTTTTGCCAAACCCGGGGCATATTATATAGTTTATAGCAAAGATGATAAAGAAGTAGTTTATACTGTCGGCAGAAGTAATGATAACCTCAAGCAGCAGATGTTTAGTCTTCTTCCTGAGGAAGGTTTTGAGGATGAGTCGAAAAAAGGATTTTATAGGGTATATATAGAGTACACACCCGGCCCCAGGCCGGCTTATGAATTAGAATGCCAGTGGTACCATAAGTATACGCCTGATGCTACTGATGTGCACCCTGCCAAGACCCATCCCAGCTGGATCTGTCCGGTCTGTAAAAAATAGGCATAAAACAAAAAATCCCGGAAACCGGGATCTTTTGCACCAGCCGGGCCCTCTGAACTTGTGTCATCGGGCCCAAGCTAATGAGTAAACGCTTAATAAAAGTGTGGCATATTTCTAGGCTATATTCAAGGGTAAAACAGGGAAATCGGCAAGCGTTTTCTTAAAAAAGATAAAAAATTCTTGACAAATTTTTTTTTTATTTTATAATTAGCACTCTGAAAAAGGGAGTGCTAAACTAACCCAATAGTTAAGGAGGTGTAGCAGATGGAAATCAAACCATTAGGAGACAGGGTAGTTGTTCAGCCGTTAGAGGCGGAAGCAAAGTCTAAGGGCGGCATAGTATTACCGGACACAGCCAAAGAGAAGCCTCAAGAGGGAAAAATCGTAGCTGTCGGTAAAGGCAAGGTTTTAGAGAACGGCAGCCTGCAGGTATTAGAAGTCAAGGTTGGCGATAAGGTGTTGTATGGAAAATATTCCGGGAATGAGATTACTACCAAAGAAGGCGAAGAATTATTGATTATGCGCGAAGAGGATATTTTAGCGATTATCAAATAAGAGAGGATAAGGAGGAGTTATGGCAAAGCAATTGTTATATAGTGACGAGGCACGCCGGAAGATATTAAGCGGCGCTGAGCAGTTAGCTGCCGCGGTCAAGGTGACACTTGGCCCAAAGGGCCGCAACGTGGTAATTGATAAGAAATTCGGCTCCCCGACAATCACCAAGGACGGCGTGACAGTAGCAAAAGAGATTGACCTTGAAGACCCCTTTGAAAATATGGGCGCGCAGATGATAAAGGAAGTAGCCGAAAAAACTTCGGATATAGCCGGAGACGGCACGACCACAGCTACAATTTTAGCTGAGTCAATTTACCGTGAAGGCTTAAAGAACGTCACCGCCGGAGCAAACCCCATGGCATTAAAGCGCGGGATTGAGAAAGCGGTAGAGAAGATAGTAGAGGAGTTAGGGAAACTTTCCACTCCTATTAAAGATAAGAAAGAAGTGGCCCAGGTTGCTTCAATCGCGGCAAATTCCGATACAGCTATCGGCGAGTTGATAGCTGAAGCTATGGATAAAGTCGGCAAGGACGGGGTAATCACCGTAGAGGAAGCAAAATCAACCGCAACCACTCTTGATGTCGTAGAGGGTATGCAGTTTGACCAGGGGTATCTTTCGCCGTATTTTGTCACCGACGCCGAAAGAATGGAAGTCTTTTTGGAGGATCCTTACATACTTATCTACGAGAAAAAGATTTCTTCCATCAAGGATATTTTACCTTTGTTAGAGAAGATAGCCCGCGTAGGGAAACCGCTTCTGATTATTGCTGAAGAGGTTGAGGGTGAAGCTTTAGCTACCTTGGTAGTAAACAAGATCCGCGGGACATTCGTGGCTTGCGCGGTTAAGGCTCCCGGTTACGGGGACAGGCGTAAGGCCATGCTTGAAGATATCGCCATTCTCACCGGCGGTAAAGCTATAACCGAGGATTTAGGTCTGAAGTTAGAGAATATTGATATTGAAGATTTAGGACGCGCTAAGAGAGTAAAGGTAGATAAAGAAAATACCACTATCGTTGAAGGCGCAGGCAAGACCCCGGCAATTAATGCCAGGATTGCCCAGATAAAGAAACAGGTTGATGATACTGATTCAGATTATGATAAAGAGAAGCTCCAGGAGCGTTTAGCTAAGCTTGCCGGCGGTGTGGCAGTAATCAATGTTGGCGCTGCTACGGAAACAGAGATGAAAGAGAAGAAGGCAAGAGTAGAAGATGCATTGCATGCTACCCGGGCAGCTTCCCAGGAAGGTATTGTCCCAGGCGGCGGCGTTGCGCTTATCCGTACCATTCAGGCCTTAGACAAACTAAAGCTTGAAGGCGATGAGAAGATCGGCGTGAACATCATCAAACGGGCAATTGAAGAGCCCTTAAGGCAGATCGTGCAAAACGCTGGCTTAGAAGGCTCAGTGGTTGTGCAGCGTATCAAAACAGAAAAAACAAATATCGGTTATGATGTAAACCAGGATGCTTATGTGGATATGATTGAGGCGGGCGTAATTGACCCCACAAAGGTGACCCGTTCAGCGTTACAGAATGCGTCCAGCATAGCAGCCTTGTTATTGACTACTGAAACACTCATAGCTGACAAGCCTGAAAAAGATGATAAGATGCCACCAATGCCTCCAGGAGGCGGAATGGGTGGTATGGGCGGAATGTATTAAACCTCATCAAGAGGTTTTAGCACCGGGAAAAGGCAGGGTTGAAGTTAAAAACCCTGCCTTTTCCTTTTTTGAAATAATGGTTGACAACTTCTTAATCTTGATGTAAAATTCACTATCCTTTCATGATACCTCATGTAAAATATGTCAAAAATACTTAACCCATTGGAAAATAACAATTAAGGAGATTTAATATGGCAGAGTGGATAGGTATAGGTAAACGAGCCCGCAGGTGTTATGGTTTTGATGAAATCGCCCTTGTTCCAGGGACACAGACGGTAAATCCCAATGAAGTAGATATTGCATTTGAGATAGCCGGCAAGAAATTTAAGATTCCTATTCTCGCTGCGGCCATGGACGGCGTGGTTGATGTCAAGTTCGCGGTAGAAATGTCTAATATAGGCGGTATCGCGGTATTAAACCTTGACGGAGTGCAGACCCGCTATGAGAATCCCGATTCAGTCTTAGAGCAGATAGCCAAGGCTGCTCCGGCAAAAGCCACAGAATTGACCCAGTCAATATACACCAAGCCGGTCAAAGAAAAACTTGTCACAAAAAGAATTGAAGAGATTAAAAGAAAAAAGGGCACCGCGGTAGTAAGCTGTATCCCTGCCCACGCCGACAAGTTTGTTAAATTGGCGATTGCAGCCGGCGCGGATATATTCGTAGTGCAATCCACGGTTACTACTAGAAAACATATTGCTAAGGAATACCAAAGCTTAGACCTCTATAAGTTTTGTAAATCAGCCAAGATACCGGTAATCCTGGGAAACTGCGTGACTTATGAGACCACGGTAGAGCTTATGGAGACAGGGGCAGCCGGGTTATTAATCGGCGTAGGGCCGGGAGCTGCCTGCACCACTCGCGGCGTATTGGGGATTGGCGTGCCGCAGGTAACCGCGACCGTAGATGCCGCAGGCGCCAGGGATTTTTATTACAAGAGGACGGGTAAATATATTCCCATAATCACTGACGGAGGGATGAACCGCGGCGGCGATATCTGCAAGGCATTTGCCTGCGGAGCGGACGCGGTGATGATTGGCTCAAGTTTCGCCCGTGCCAAAGAAGCTCCGGGCAGGGGTTATCACTGGGGTATGGCTACATCGCATGTAAATCTTCCCAGGGGCACGCGTATATATGTGGGCACCACCGGTTCTTTAAAAGAGATCCTGGTTGGCCCGGCTAAGGTTGATGACGGCTCCCAGAATTTAATGGGGGCGTTGAAGACTTCCATGGGTTCGTTAGGAGCGTCAAACTTAAGAGAGATGCACGATGTGGAGATCATTATCGCGCCCTCCATACAGACGGAAGGAAAAATCTTCCAGGTTGGACAAAGAGTAGGAATGGGAAAATGACCAAACAAACTATACTTATCTTAGACTTCGGTTCGCAATACACTCAGTTAATCGCCAGGCGGGTCAGGGAAAACAAAGTGTTTTCTAAAATCATACCCTATAATACACCGGCGAAGGAAATTGTAGCTTTGGCTCCCAAGGGATTGATACTTTCCGGAGGGCCTGCGTCAGTGACAGAGAAAAAAAGCCCTTACCCTGATAAGGGGATATTCAAGTTAGGTATTCCGATATTGGGCATATGCTACGGCCTGCAGGTTATCGCCGAAATGTCGGGAGGAAAAGTTAAACATACCAAAGACCGCGAATACGGCAAAATTGAATTATTCGTTGACGATAACCACGATTTGTTCGGCCATGTACCGGGAAATTTTACCTGTTGGGCCAGCCACGGCGATTTTGTTTCAAAATTACCTCCTGGTTTTATAGTCAGCGCGCACACCCTTAATGCCCCCATGGCGGCGATTTCCCATAAAAAAAGAAAAATATACGGAGTGCAATTCCATCCCGAGGTGACCCACACCGAAAAAGGAAACCAGATCCTGGCTAACTTTTTATTCAAGATCTGCGGATGCCTTGGGCGTTGGACTATGCACTCTTTTATTAAAGAGTCCATTGAAAACATAAAGAAGACAGTCGGTAAAGATAAAGTGGTTTTGGGTTTAAGCGGAGGGGTGGATTCTTCGGTAGCCGCGTTATTGGTCCACAAAGCCATAGGCAGGAATCTAAGGTGTATTTTTATTGATAACGGCCTCCTGCGCAAAGATGAACCGCAGCAGATTAAAAAAATATTCCGCAATATCTACCATCTTAACCTGGATTATGTAGACAGGAGCAAAAGGTTTTTGACCCGCTTAAAAGGCGTGACTGACCCCGAGCAGAAGAGGAAGATTATCGGAGAGGAATTCGTTAATATTTTTGAAGAAGAGGCCAAGAAAGTAAAAGGGGTGAAATTTTTAGGGCAGGGCACGTTATACCCCGATGTAATAGAATCTATATCTCCCAGCGGCGCTCCCAGCAGGCGCATAAAGAGCCACCACAATGTGGGAGGCTTGCCGGCGCATATGAAATTAAAGCTTGTTGAGCCTTTAAGGGATTTATTTAAAGATGAAGTGCGCCAGATTGGCAGGGAGCTGGGGCTGCCTGATGCTGTTATCGGCCGTCAGCCTTTTCCCGGGCCTGGCCTGGCAGTAAGGATTATCGGAGAAATTACCCCGGAACGCCTGGAGTTATTGCGCGAGGTTGACCGCAGGGTAGTTGACGAAATCAGGAATGCTAACCTTTATGACCAGATCTGGCAGTCTTTTGCCATACTGCTTCCGATAAAGAGCGTGGGTATCATGGGAGATGAGCGCACTTACGAGAACGTGGCTGCTTTACGCTGCGTGACCAGTTTTGACGGTATGACCGCGGATTGGGTAAAGCTTCCTTATGAAGTGATGGAAAAAATTTCCAACCGTGTTATAAACGAAGTAAAAGGCGTCAACCGCGTTGTCTACGATATAAGCTCAAAGCCGCCTGCGACAATTGAATGGGAATAATCAATTCAAATGCCTCGCTCCGAATTCGTCCACCTTCATTTACACACTCAATTTAGCCTCCTTGATGGTGCCTGCCGTATCCCGGATATCTTAAGCCTGGCCAATAGCTATAAAATGGATTCCCTGGCTATCACCGACCATGGCAGCATGTTCGGGGCTATAGATTTTTATATGGGGGCGCAAAAAGCAGGAATAAAACCTATCATCGGCTGTGAAGTCTATGTCGCCCCGGGAAGCCGCCTGGATAAAACCTCCGTAGGAATTGATGAAGCAGCCTTCCATCTTATACTCCTTGCCCGTAACGAGACCGGATATCAGAACTTAATGAAATTAGTTTCCATCGGCTACCTGGAAGGGTTCTATTACCGTCCCAGGATTGACAAAGAAATTTTGGCGCAATATTCCAAAGGCCTTATCGGCCTGACTGCCTGCCTGAAAGGGGAGGTCCCTTCCTTATTGCAGCAGAGGCGTTTTAATGATGCCTTAAAAGCCGCGGACACTTACCTGAATATCTTAGGCAAGGATAACCTGTTTTTGGAGATACAAGAAAATCTTATCCCGGAGCAAAAGATAGTCAACGAGGGGTTGATAAAGATTTCCAAGGATTTGAATATCCCTCTGGTCGCCACCAATGACGTGCATTACCTGCTTAAAGAACACGCCAAGAGCCACGAAGCGCTTCTCTGCATACAGACCCAAACTACGCTTGATGACCCCAATAGGATGCGTTTCCAAACCGATGAGTTTTATTTTAAATCTCCCGAGGAGATGAAAAAACTTTTCAGAGATTATCCTCAGGCCATTTCTAATACCCTGGAGATTGCCCAGCGTTGCAATCTGGAGCTGGATTTCTCCCAGGTGCACCTGCCTAAATATGAGCCGCCGGGAGGGGAGAACAAAGAAGAGTTTTTAAAGGGTATATGCGAGAAGGGCCTGAAGAAACGTTTTGAAAGCGTGACTCCCGAAATAAGAGAACGCTTAGACCATGAATTAAAGATTATCAAAGATATGGGTTTTATCAGCTACTTCCTTATTGTCTGGGATTTTATCCATTACGCTAAGCAACAGAATATCCCCACCGGCCCGGGCCGCGGGAGCGCCGCGGGAAGCCTGGTAAGTTACCTGCTGGAGATTACCGATATCTATCCTTTAAAATACGGATTGCTTTTTGAAAGGTTTTTGAATCCTGAACGGCAGGGCCTGCCGGACATTGACATAGATTTTTGTTATGAAAGAAGGCAGGAAGTCATTGATTATGTGACCAAGAAATATGGCCAGGAAAACGTGGCCCAGATTATCACCTTCGGGACGATGCAGGCGCGGGCGGTAGTCAGGGATGTGGGAAGAGTCATGGGGGTAAGTTATGCTGAAGTTGACCGCATCGCCAAGATGATCCCTCCTGATCCGGGCATAACTTTAAAAGATGCCTTTGAAAACGAGCCGGAATTAAAGAATCTCTATAAGACTGACCCTCAGATAACCAAATTGATTGATATTGCTTTGACATTGGAAGGGCTTAACCGCCATGCATCTGTCCATGCCGCGGGAGTAGTCATCGCGGACAGGCCATTGAATAATTATATGCCTTTATTCAAGACCGGGGTTGACCAGATAACTACCGGTTATAGCATGGGTGTCCTGGAGAAAATCGGCCTGTTAAAAGTAGATTTTCTGGGTTTAAGGACTTTGACCGTTATCAGTGAGACTTTAAAATTAATCAAGGAAATCCATAACAAAGTCATTGAAATAGAAAAGTTGCCGCTGGACGACCCTAATACCTATAAGCTTCTGGCAGCAGCTCAAACCATCGGAGTGTTCCAGGTTGAAAGTTCCGGGATGCGCGACCTGTTAAGGAAATTAGAGCCTGAGCGTTTCGAGGACGTTATCGCGCTTTTGGCTTTATACCGGCCCGGGCCGATTGGTTCAGGGATGTTGGATGATTTTATCAAGCGTAAACATAACCTGGTCCCCATAAAATATGACCATAAAAAACTTGAAGTATACCTGAAAGAGACCTACGGGATAATGGTTTACCAGGAGCAGATAATGCAGATAGCTTCGGCGCTTGCCGGATTCAGCCTTTCCCAGGCAGACCTTTTGCGCCGGGCAATGAGCAAGAAGAACCCCGAGGTCATGGAGAAGCAGAGAAAGAATTTTGTTACAGGCTGCGTGAAAAACAGTATCAGCAGCACTATGGCCGGCAAGATTTTTGACCTGATAGAACATTTTGCCGGGTATGGTTTTAATAAATCGCACAGCGCTGCCTATGCCCTGATTTCTTACCGCACTGCTTATCTTAAAGCAAATTATCCGGTTGAATTTATGACCGCGCTTCTTACTTCTGAACGCGATAATACCGATAAGATAGTGGAATATGTCAATGAAGCGGAGCATATGGGGCTGGAAGTTTTGCCTCCTGATATCAACGAGAGCGGCGCACTGTTTAAGGTTGTGGACAATAAGACCATCAGGTTTGGCCTTTTGGCGGTAAAGAACGTGGGAGCAGGGGCGATTGAATCTATAATCGCCGCCCGCCAGGATGGAAAGTTTAGTTCGCTGGAAAACCTTTGCGAGCGCATTGACATGCGTGTGGTCAACAGGAAAGTCCTGGAGAGCCTGATAAAATGCGGGGCATTTGATTATTTCAGTATGCCCAGGGCCCAGATGTTTGCCTCGCTGGATAAAATCCTGGATTTTACCACAAAGATGCATAAAGAAAAAGCCAAAGGCCAGATGTCGTTCTTTGACCAGGGATTTTCCCAGGATACTTTTAAAAATACCAAGGATAATATTGTGCCGGTAAAAGAATGGCCTGAGCCGCAGCTGCTGGCTTTTGAAAAAGAGATGCTGGGTTTTTATGTCACCGGCCATCCCCTGGCGCGTTACGCCCAGCAGTTAAAACGTTTTACTTCTATTCACACCGCTAACCTGGCCCAGTGCCAGGATGAGGCGGAGATAAAAATAGTCGGGCTGATTGCCAAGATAAAGCAGACTCTTACCCGGGCAAAGCAGGAAAAAATGGCTATCCTGAAGTTAGAAGACCTGGAGGGGGTAGTTGAGGCGCTTGTCTTTCCGGCTGCCTTTCAGAAAGTATCCCGTTATATCCTGCCCAATACAGTTGTCCTGGTGAAAGGGAGGTTAAATTTAAAGGAAGACAGCCCTAAGATTATTGTTAATGACCTATTTCCCATTGATGAGGCTTATAAATTAATCAGCGCGGTGAATATAGACCTCTCTGGTATCAGGGAGAACCTGTTTGAAAGCCTGAAAGGACTGCTCGCTTCTTCCAACGGCAGGATCCCGGTCTACCTGCATTTAAACACCCCGGCTAAATCCAAGGTGCAGCTGGTGGTTGGCGAAGGCCTTTACGTAGCGCCCTCCGAGAAATTAATCCAGGATATAGAGTCTTTACTAGGCGAAAAAAGACTGTCCCTTGTGTTATAAAACTTTACTTGACACCGTAAGTTTTTGTTGGTATTATAGTTAGCAAATAAGGGGGTGAAGGATGACTAAAAAAGATATTATCCTTAAGGTCTCTGATGAGATTAATTTAAAACAGATAGATGTCAAAAAAGTGGTGCAGAAAACCTTTGATACCATTATTGAAGCATTGGTAAGAGGGGAAAAGATAGAGCTCCGTAATTTTGGAGTTTTTAAGATAAAACAGAGAAGAAGCCGCACCGGTAGGAATCCTCGTACTGGTCAAACAGTCCCTGTCCCACCGAAAAAAGTGGTAGTTTTTAAACCAGGCTTAGAAATGAAGAAAAAGGTGAAATAGCAGTTTTTCTTCCGCAAAATAAAAACATATCAAATCAAAAAGACCAATTCTTAAAAAAATAAACCTTTGGCCTTAAAACTAAAATATGTTCAAGAGAATACCCGGAACTAAAGACATCCTGCCGGAAGAAGTATACTGGTGGCAGGAGATAGAAAAGATTGCCCGCGATATATTTTCTGTTTATAACTACAAAGAGATACGCCCGCCTTTAATTGAAGAGGCAAGCCTTTTCAACCGTTCTTTAGGTGAAAGCACAGAGATAGTCCAGAAGCAGATGTTCCTGATAAAAAAAGAAGAAGATACTTACGCCCTCCGTCCGGAAGGCACGGCTTCCATTGTCCGGGCATACATTGAAAATAACCTTGATAAGACAGCGGGTTTCGCCAAATTTTATTATATCGGCCCGATGTTCCGCCTTGAGCGCCCGCAAAAAGGAAGGCTGCGCCAATTCCATCATTTAGGCTGCGAGGTAATCGGGTCAACTGACCCCGGCGTAGACGTGGAAGTCATCTCTTTAGCCGATAAACTGCTGAAAAATTTCAAAATAGAAGGTTATGTAATCAAGATCAACAGCCTGGGCTGCGCGAAAGACAAAAATAAATTAGCCGAGAGCGTACGCCAGTCCCTTGAGGGTAAAATAGATAAACTTTGCGACGACTGCCAAAGAAGGTTTGAGGGCAATGTGTTGCGCGTCATGGATTGTAAAAACCAGGCCTGCCAGGATATTGTCAGGGGTTTGGATATCGCAGGTACCTGCCTTTGCCCTGATTGTAAAACCCATTTTGAAAAAGTAAAAGAAGGATTAGGCGCTTTAAATATAAATTACCAGGTTGCTCCTTACCTGGTGCGCGGGCTGGATTATTATACCCGCACGGTTTTTGAGATCACCCATGATGAACTGGGCGCCCAGGATGCGCTTGGCGCAGGCGGCAGGTATGATAATCTAGTCAAGGAATTAGGCGGCCCGGATGCAGGGGCGGTAGGTTTTGCTTTTGGAATGGAAAGGTTACTGCTTGCCGCAGGCGGTAAATTTCCCGTAGGCGCTAAAAATTTATGTTATATAATCACCTTGGGAGAGCTGGCCAGGAAATACGGATTGGAGCTGTTAAATGATCTCCGCAAAGAGGGGATAGCCTGCGACGCGGATTACGAAAATAAGTCCCTTAAAGGGGCATTAAGAAGCGCCAATGATTTGAAGGCGAGGTTTGTTTTGATTATAGGCGACGACGAATTAAAAAAGGGCGTGGTTACATTAAAAGATATGAGCTCCGGAGAGCAGAAAGAAGCCAGGGCCGAAGACTTGATAAAGGAATTAAAATGCTAAGGACACATACTTGCGGGCAGTTGAATACCGGTGACATATCCAAGGAAGTCACTCTTTGCGGCTGGGTGGCTACGCGCCGCGACCACGGAAAACTTATCTTTATTGATATCCGCGACAGATACGGGCTTACCCAGGTTGTCTTTGTCCCCAAAGAATCAGGCCAGGCTTATGATTTAGCCCAGGGGTTAAGGAATGAATTTGTGATTAAAGTCAGCGGGTCAGTAAACAGCCGGCCTAAGGGCACGATAAATCCCAAGCTAAGCACAGGCGAGGTAGAAGTGTTGGCAAAAGAACTGGTGATTTTGAATCCCAGCTTGACCCCGCCTTTTGAAATAGAAGAAGACCTTGCTGTTACCGAGGAGGTACGCCTTAAATACCGTTATTTAGACTTAAGGCGAAAGAAAATACTCAATAATTTTATTGCCAGGAGCAAACTTTACAAAACTATACGCACATTTTTAGATTCTCTGGATTTTATTGAATGCGAAACGCCTATTCTTACCAAATCTACTCCGGAAGGGGCGCGGGATTACCTGGTGCCCTCAAGGCTCAATCTGGGGCAGTTCTACGCTCTTCCCCAGTCTCCACAGCTATTCAAACAGATCCTGATGGTTTCAGGTTTTGAGCGTTATTATCAGATCGCTAAATGTTTCCGTGATGAAGACCTGCGCGCCGACCGCCAGCCGGAATTTACCCAGCTGGACCTGGAGATGTCTTTTGTGGATGAAGAAGATATTTTTTCAATCATAGAACAACTTATTCAATTAATATTGAAGGAGATAAGAGGGGTAGATATTAAGACCCCCTTCCCGCGCATTACCTTTGATGATGCCCAGAAGAAATATAAATCGGATAAACCAGACATGAGGGAAGAGCTGAAGAAGGAATTCGCGTTTGTCTGGGTGGTTGATTTTCCGTTATTCAAATATAATGATGAAGAGAAGCGCTGGGAGAGCGAACATCATCCTTTTACTTCGCCCCGCCAGGAAGACCTGGATATGTTGGAGAAGAGCCCGGAAAAAGTTAAATCGCGTTCATATGATTTGGTCTTAAACGGTATGGAGATGGGTTCAGGCTCGATAAGAATCCATAGCCAGGAATTGCAGGAGAAGATTTTTAATATCATAGGGATTGGAAAAGAAGATGCGCGCAAGCGCTTTGGTTTTCTCCTTGAGGCTTTTCAATTCGGAGCACCTCCGCACGGAGGTTTTGCTTTCGGTATAGACAGGCTTTTGGCGGTCTTAAGAGGAGAAACCAGTATCAGGGAGGTAATTCTTTTTCCCAAGACGAGCGCGGCTTTCTGCCCGTTAACTGCCGCGCCTTCAGAAGTAGATGAAAGACAGTTGAAGGAACTTAATTTAACCGTAAAAAAGAGTAAGGCCTAAACAGGAGGAAAAGATGAAAAGGAATAATTTGGTCTATTTATTGGGATTGGTTTGTGTCTTTATTTTATCGGGCTGCGTGGTCAGGACATACCCTTTGACCAGGGACAGAGTGGACCAGGATTTAGCTGCCGGTAACCGCGGGTACCTTAAAGGGCAGTCGCCTTCAGGCGAGGTAAAAGAAAGAAAGTCCACCCGCACCACCCAGGCGATAGAGATTGAGTTGCATTCGCCGATAAAATTTGAAAAGGCCCCTAAGGTAAAAATCCAGGAAAGTGCAGCCATATCAAAAACAGAAATAGAGGGGAATCGCGGCTATATCACTCAGAGCATTACCCCTGAAATAGCCGAGGTTTCGCAGGCCGCCGGCCAGTCTTTGGAGAAATATACCGTGCAGAAAAATGATACCCTGCAGAAAATCTCCAAAAAATTCTACGGCACCACCAAAAAATGGACGAAAATTTACGATGCTAACAAGGATATAATGAAAGGGCCGAATAAGATTTATCCCGGCCAGGTCATAAACATACCATCCAGCCCTGAGCTAAAGAGCAGCGGGGAATCCCTGAAGGAGCCGAAAGAGAACCTTAAGTAAATCCTCCGTATGGATAAATTAATAAAATTAGAGACTCATCAGGAGGCTCAGTCGCTTTTGGGCTTCCGCGATGAGAATATCAAAACAATAGAGAAGGAATTCAAGGTCAAGCTGAACATCAGCGGTGAGCATCTGAAGGTAAGTGGCACTGTCACCAATATCAAGAAAGCCGCGAGCCTGATTGAAAATTTATTGGTTGCCATACGCGGAGGGCAGCTGGAATTAGGCAAGGCGGATTTGCACTACCTTATGGCTAATTTCAGCAAACCGGGAAAACCCGGCTCTATTAATGATATCGCGAATTCAAGCGTTACCCGTTCCTCCAGAGGCAAGCAGATAGGTCCCAAGACAGAAGGGCAGCGCGAATATGTAGAGGCAATAAAGAAACACGACATCGTCTTCGGTATCGGGCCGGCTGGGACCGGCAAAACCTATCTGGCGATGGCTTGCGCGGTGGAAGCGCTGAAGAAACAGGAAGTGCGCAGGATCATCCTTACCCGGCCGGCAATCGAGGCAGGGGAATCATTAGGTTTCCTGCCCGGCGATATATATGAAAAGATATCGCCTTACCTTCGCCCTCTTTATGACGCCCTCTACGATATGATGGAAGCGGAGACCATCGAGAAGTACATAGAAACTGGAATAATCGAGGTCGCCCCTTTAGCTTATATGCGAGGTAGGACTTTGAATGACGCTTTTATCATCCTGGATGAGGCTCAGAATTGCACTGCCGAACAGATGAAGATGTTTCTTACCCGCCTGGGATTTGATTCCAAGGCAGTTATTACCGGAGATGTCACGCAGAGCGATTTGCCGGACGGCAAACCCATCGGGCTGCTCCAGGCTCAGGAGATATTAAAAGGCATTGAAGGGATAAGCCTTATCTACTTTACCGGCTTTGATGTGGTCAGGCATGCGTTAGTCCAGAGCATTATTGAGGCATATGATAAAGCAAACCGTAATAAATAATACAAAATTTGCCATAGGCGCGGTATTGGTTTTTTTAACCGGCCAAGTATTGGGGATAAACCTGATTGTGCCGGCCTGCCTTCTTTCTTTGTATCTATACCTTGAGCTCAGGGCCCCTAAACTAAAAAATTACAGGCTCCTGCACCTGGCCCTGCTTTTCGTAGTTAATTTTGTTTCCAGCTATCTTATTATCCAACAAACCGGAGTAATGTTTTTCGTGCCTTTCTGCGTTATCCCGATGTTAGCCACTATCCTGTATAATGAATTAGAGATATCCTTGGTGATTACCCTGGCTTGCAGTATTTCCGTTGCTTCCATGCTTGACAGCCATTTTTACCTGGGGGTTATATTTATTATCAGCGGGATTATGTCGAGTATCCTTGTTTTGGGCGCGCGTAAGCGTATAGCGATTATCCGCGCCGGATTTATCATCGGCCTGGTGCAAGTATTATCTTTATTACTGCTTGACCATTTTTGGATAGGGTTGCCGTTTAGATACGCGGTGTTTATGCTAAATGGTGTTGCCTGCAGCATTATTGTGCTGGGGATTTTGCCTGTCTTTGAGTACCTTTTTAAGACAGTAACCAATATCAGCCTGCTGGAATTAGCTGACTTTAACCATCCTCTTTTGCAGCGTATGGTATTAGAGGCTCCTGGCACATACCATCATAGCTTAGTTGTAGGTAACCTTTCTGATGCTGCCTGTAGCACGATAGGCGCGAATGCCTTATTGGCCAGGATAGGTGCGTATTACCATGACATAGGAAAATTGGATAAGGCGGAGTATTTCGGAGAAAACCAGGATATCAAAGACAGTAAACATGACGCCTTGACCCCGGCGATGAGCAAATTGGTGATTATAAACCATGTGAAGGAGGGTGTAGAGCTGGCAAAAAAATATAAACTTAGCCCGCGTTTGATAGATTTTATCCAGCAGCACCACGGTACCAGCCTGGTTTATTATTTTTACCGACGGGCCCTTGAGACCCTGGAAGATGACCATGAGGTAAAAGAAGAGGGTTTCCGCTATCCCGGCCCCAAGCCTGATTCAAAAGAAACAGCCATAGTCTTGCTTGCGGATTCGGTAGAGGCAGCGGCGCGGGCCCTGAAAGACCCCACCCCCTCAAAGATTGAAGAAGTAGTGCACAAGATTATCAATAATAAATTTATTGACGGTCAGCTTGATGAATGCGAGTTGACTCTTAAAGACATTGAAAATATTTCAACGGTGTTTATCCGTATGCTTGGCGGCATATACCACAGCCGCGTAACCTATCCCGAGAGAACTTCAAAAAGTGAAAATAACGGTAAAAAATCTTCAGAAGAAAATTCCCATCAGCCCGAAAAGGATAAAAGAAGCGATTCTTGAGTCCTTGCCATCGCAAGATATAAAAAGATCCGGAGAGATAACTGTCTGTTTCGTAAACGACAATAAAATCAGGGAGCTTAACTTAAAGTACCACCACAGGAATGCTTCCACCGATGTCCTGGCATTTGATATCAGCGCGCCGCAGATTAAGCGCGGCATGTTTGCCGATATAGTAGTTTCTACCGAAACGGCTGTCCGTAATGCCGGGGTTTATAATACCTCGCCTTTATTCGAAGCGTACCTTTATGTCATACACGGCGTATTGCATCTATTGGGTTACCGGGATGGCAATAAAAAAGAAAGGGAGTCAATGCAGGCCAGGGCGGAGCAGGTCCTTACCAGATTGAAAATCAAAAGGGAGCGTTAAGCAAAATATGCCTATTAATAAAAGCGAAGCCATTGTTTTAAGAAAACGCGATTTTCGGGAGACCTCGATTATCGTTGATTTCTACACCCGCGATTTCGGTAAAATCTGCGGTTTATTAAAAGGAATAAAGACTGAGCCGGCTAAGTTTGCCAGCACCCTGGAGCCGTTTTCCCATAATGAGATTATATTTTATACCGGCAGGACTTCATCTTTACACCTGGTAAGCCAGTGCGATTCAATAGATGGTTTTGGCAGTGTAAGGCAGAGTATGCTTAAGGTGGGGATGGCCAGCTTCATGATGGAACTGTTAGATGCGGTTATGCCGCTTGAAGATAAGAATGAAGAGGTGTTTAATCTGAGCTTGGCTTGCCTTAGGGAGTTAGTGGCCACCAGTAACGCCGAGAGAGTAAGCACTATTTTTAAGATCAAGATGCTGGCTCTTTCCGGGTTCAAGCCGCATTTTGATTCTTGCGTCTCCTGCGGGGACAGGATTTTCGGGGCCTCAAAATTCAGCCTTGCCCTGGGAGGGTTGTTGTGCGTTAAGTGCTGCGGGAAAGATACCGCCAGCCGGTCTATATTCCGGGGCACTATCGCCACAATTTTGCATATAGAGAAGAACGATTTCAAAAACAGCCTTAACTTGGGGATGAATCCCGAGATAAAAAAAGAATTGGATGTAATACTCAACGCCTTTTTAAATTTTCATCTTGAAAAAGAACTAAAATCCCAGAGGGTATTAAATAAATTAGCGGTGGCACTATAAAAAGGGGGTAGGTGAAATGAAGATAGTTATAGTCGGCCCCGGAGCTATGGGGTGCCTATTTGCCCATTTTTTGGCCAAGGCTAAGGAAGAGATATGGATTTTAGATAAGACTAAGGAGCGGGCTGCTCAAATCAGCCAGTGCGGGATAATGGTTGAAGGGGTTTCCGGAAAATATCAGGTAAAAATAAAAGCAACCGCGGAAGTAAAAGAGATAGGGCAGGCGGACCTGGTGATTATCTGCGTCAAATCCTATGATACCAGGGAAGCGGTAATTTTATCTAAGTGCCTGGTTGGCGAGAATACCAGCGTGCTTACCCTTCAGAACGGAATCGGCAATATTGAAATTATCAGTGAAATGGTGGGGGTAGATAAAGTAATCGGAGGGGTGACCAGCGAAGGGGCGACCCTTTTGGATGTAGGCAGTATCCGCCATGCCGGCAGGGGCGAGACGGTAATCGGCCGCATAGACGGTAAGATTCCGGTCCAACTGCGTTTCATCCGTGAGATATTCAACAAGGTCGGCCTGGAGACAAGGATATCGCGCGATATAAAAGGGCTTTTGTGGTCTAAGCTGATAATCAATGCCGGGATAAACGCGCTTACCGCGGTTACCCGTTTGCATAACGGAAAACTGGTGGAGTTTGAGTGGACACGTAAGATTTTGCGCGAGGCGGTTACCGAGGCAGTCAAGGTAGCTAAGAGGAAGAGGATAAAACTGGTTTACGATGACCCTCTGGCTAAAGTTGAGGCGGTTTGCCAGGCTACTGCAGCCAATATTTCTTCTATGCTGCAGGATGTGCTGAAGAAAAAGCGCACTGAGATCGATTTTATTAATGGGGTGATTGTCCGCCAGGGGCAGGAGTTAGGCATTGCTGTTCCGGTAAACCAGGCCTTGCTGGATTTAGTAAAAACTATTGAAGCAAGTTATAACCTGGCGATAGGAAGATAAATGTATAATAAGGGCCTGAGAAAGTACCTGGTTATCCTGCTGGCAATCGGGTGGGTGGTTACTTTAATTTATTTTCTGCCTTTTAAGAAAAGGTCCTGCCCGCTTGAGATAACTTCCGGGCAAAAAAATAAATAAAATGAAGAATCTGGAAGTCAGCGCAATATTCCGCGATATCGCCGATATTTTAGAAATCCAGGGAGCAAACCGTTTCAGGATACGCGCCTACCAGAGGGCGGCTCAGAATATTGAAGGCCTGACTGAGGACCTGGAAAATCTTATCAGAGAAGGCAGGCTCAGGGAGATTCCCGGTATCGGCAAGGACCTTTCGGAGAGGATAAAAGAGTTCGCTGCCAGCGGAAAAATTAAAATCTACGAAGATTTAAAAAAGAGCATCCCGGAAGGCCTGCTTGAATTGCTTAACATTCCCTCCGTCGGCCCTAGGACCGCCAAGCTTTTGTATGAAAAATTAAAGATAAAGGATGTCTCGGATTTAGAAAAGGCGATAAAAAATAATAAGCTGGCGGGGATTTTCGGGATAAAAGAAAAGACCGTAGAAAATATCTTAAAGGGTATAGAGATACTCAAAAAAGGCAGGGAGAGATTGACTCTGGCTGACGCAATGTTGGTGGCAGGGGAATTTATGAAGCGCCTTGAAAAAATGCCTGAGGTCCAAAAAATATCATTTGCCGGAAGCCTGCGCCGCCAGAAAGAAACGGTCAGGGATATAGATATACTGGTAGTTTCCCAGAGGCCCCGGAAAGTGATGGAGGTATTTAACCGGGCTCAAGCCGTAAAGGATATCCTGGCGGCAGGAGAGACAAAATCCAGCGTGCGCACAAAAGATGACGTGCAGGTGGACTGCAGGGTGGTAGAAAAAAAATCTTTCGGAGCCGCGCTTTTATATTTTACCGGCTCAAAGAATTTCAATATTAAACTCAGGCAGTTGGCAATAAAAAAGGGCCTGAAGATAAATGAATACGGGGTATTCCGGAAAGAAAAATTTGTCGCCGGCGAGAGCGAAGAGGGGATATTTAAACTGTTGGGAATGCCTTACATTGAGCCTGAGTTAAGGGAGGATAACGGGGAGATAGAGCTGGCAAAAGAATTCAAGCTGCCCCGCCTGGTCAGGCTTGAAGATATAAAAGGAGACCTGCATGCGCATTCCCGCTGGTCAGACGGCGGAAATTCCATCGGGGAGATGGCCAATGCCGCTAAGGGCTTAGGCTATTCTTATATCGCTATCACCGACCATTCCCAGGGGCTGAAAGTGGCAGGGGGATTAAGCGTTGCAGACTTAAAAAAGAAGAAAGCTGAAATAGAAAAAATAAACAAGTCCCTTAAGGGCTTCAGGGTTTTATACGGGACTGAGGCGGAGATAGGCTCCGATGGAAGGCTTGATTATAAGGACGGGGTATTAAAAGAGTTTGATCTGGTGATAGCGGCGGTGCATAGCGGGTTCAAGCAATCAAAAGCCCAGCTTACCAGAAGGATAATTAAGGCATGCGCCAATAAATACGTGCATATTATTGCCCATCCTACGGGAAGGCTTTGGGGCACCCGCGATGCCTATGAAATAGATTTTGATCAAGTATTTAAGGCGGCGGCTGATACGAATACCCACCTGGAGATAAACTCTTTTTCCCAGAGGCTGGACCTGAATGATAATAATGCCCGCCGGGCTAAAGAGGCGGGGGTGAAGCTGGCAATAAATACGGATGCCCACGCCACCGAGCAATTGGCGGCGATGAGATTTGGTGTCTCGGTAGCCCGCCGCGGCTGGCTCTCCAAAGAAGATGTGATTAATACTTTGACGCTTGAGAGGTTATTAACCAGGTTAAAAAAATGAAAAAAATCCTGTATTGTTTACTGGCGGTCATCTTGTCTGGTTGCCAGAATAACAAACTTTACGATGATAAGCGGGTAATGATGGGGACGTTTATAGAGGTAATATCCCCTGATAAAAATGCCGCGGGTATAGTTTTCAGCGAGTTTAGCCGTATTGAAAACCTGCTTAGCAGATACAAGCCCGGCAGCGAAATCTCAAGGTTGAACAAGAGCGGCAATTTGAGGGTCAGCCCGGAGACTTTTTACCTGTTGAAGAAATCAATGGAATTTTACCAGGCCAGCGAAGGCGCGTTTGATATTACCATCGGCCCGCTGGTAGACCTTTGGGGATTTACCGATAGGAAATATTCTTATCCTCCCGAAGAGAAAATTAAAGAGGGCCTGAAGCTGGTAGGGTCTGATAAAATTATTTTGAATGATGAGGATTATGTGGTAAAATTTATGCTTTCAGAGATGAAGGTAGACTTGGGGGGGATTGCCAAAGGTTATGCCCTGGATTGCGCGGCAAAGAAATTAAAAGAAAACAATATTAATAGTTGTTTGATAAACGCTGGCGGCCAGATTTTCTGCCTGGGAGATAAGTTTGGCAGGCCCTGGAATATAGCCATTAAGAACCCCAGAGGAAAAAAGGCCATAGGTTATCTGGAATTAAAAGATAAGTCCGTAGCTACCTCCGGAGATTACCAGTGCTATTTCATAAAAGACAAAAAACGCTACAGCCATATACTGGACCCCAAAACTGGGTATCCTGCGGATAGCGGGATTGCCTCGGTAACGGTGGTAGCGGATGATGGTTTGACCGCCGATGCCTTAGCCACGGCTATGTTTGTCCTGGGGCGCGAGAGAGGCTGGGACTTGGCAGATAAATTTACCGGCGTTGAATTTAAAATAGTAGCCGCTAAACAATGAACAATCAGATAAATTTAAACTCAATAAAGAAGGAAGCCTCCGGCATGTTCATCTATTTTTCCCGATTGATGGACAGCGAAGTCATTGATAAGAACGGATGCCTGGTCGGGACTATTTACGATATCGTAGTCAAGCCTACCGAGGTCTATCCGCAATCATCCATCCTGGTTATCCGCAGGGGCTTTCCCAATCGAAAATATGCCGCAATAAACTGGGCTGATATATCCGAGCTTACCGAGAAAGAGACAAGGTTGAAAATAAGCCAGTCCGAAATTAAATTTAAAGAAGATCATAATAATAAAGAAGAACTGACTTTGCGCCGGGATATCCTGGACCAGCAGGTAGTTGATACTCATAACCACAAGGTTATCCGGATAAACGATATCCATCTGCTTTTTGTGGAACATTCGCTGATGGTCGCCCACGTTGATATAAGCACAAGGGGCCTCTTGCGGCGTTTAGGCTTTGAAAGGATAGCCGACTTTTTAGTCGGATTGGTGAATAAAAACGCGGATTATCTCAGAAAAGAACAGCTTATTTCCTGGAAATATATCCAGCCTCTTTCAATTAACCCGGCAAGCATGACCATAAAAGTCAACGTTCCGGAGAAACAGTTTAGCAATATCCCGGCAGCGGACCTGGGGGATATATTCCTGGACTTGAACATAAAACAGCAAGTTACTCTTTTCAAATCTTTTGATGCTCGTACCCAGGCTAGGATTTTTTCGCATATTGACTTTAAAACCCAGAAATTGCTTATAGAAGAGTTAAATGATAAGCAGATTGTGGAGATTTTAAACAATGCCCCTTCTGACGAAGTAACCGATTTTCTGGAGAGGCTCCCCAAGGAGAAGACCGAGCGTTATCTGGGCCTTATGGAGAGTAAATATTCCAAAAGGTTATCGCAGCTTCTTGGCTATTCCAATGATTCCGCAGGCGGCCTCATGACTACGGAATACTTAGCTTTCCTGAAGAATACGCCCATTGAATCAGTGCTGGCCCAGATTAAAGAACGGGTTTTTAAGACTGAGCCGGCGCAGTTCGTATATATTGTGGATGAGAATAACCGCCTGGTGGGCTGCACAAACTTCAGGCGCCTGATGCTGGCTCCACCTCAAGAACCGCTGGAAAAGGCCGCGTTCCCCAAGATTTATTTTGTGCAGATTAATTCCAGCGTAAAAGAGGTGGCTTACCTGATGGAGAAATATAAATATTACGCTATTCCTGTAGTTGATGATAACCACATCCTGCAGGGGATTATCACGGTGGATGATATTCTAAGCCAGTTGATTTCTTTTGCCTGGCGCAGGCTTAAAAAAATTAAAATTATTCCTAAATCTAAATCAACATGAAGAAAAAAATAATCAGTTTCAAGGCCAAAATGTTAATTTTTCTTGCAGTGATGGGGCCGGGAATCATCACTGCTAATGTAGATAATGATGCCGGCGGTATCACCACCTATTCCGTGGCAGGCGCGCATTTCGGGTATTCGCTGATCTGGTCTTTTGTCCCCATAATCGTAGCGCTTATAGTCATTCAGGAGATGTGCAGCCGCATGGCGGTAGTTACCGGTAAGGGGCTGGCAGATTTAATACGCGAGGAATTCGGCGTCAGGGTTACTTTCTATGCCATGACGGTGCTTATGTTTTCAAACCTTTTTAATACCATTTCGGAATTTGCCGGTATCGCTGCCAGCGCTGAATTATTCGGGATAAGTAAATATATACTGGTGCCTCTTTGCGCGGTTTTCGTCTGGTGGCTTATCGTAAAAGGCACATATAAATCAGTGGAAAAAGTCTTTTTATTAGCTTGCGTATTTTATGTTTCTTATATTTTATCCGGTTATCTTTCCAAGCCCAATTGGAATGAAGTTGCCAGGAGCTCGGTGATGCCGGTGTTTGAATTCAACAAGGCCTATATCCTGATGCTTATCGGCGTAGTCGGGACCACTATTGCCCCCTGGATGCAGTTTTACCAGCAATCTTCCGTCGTAGAAAAAGGGATAAAATTAGAAAATTATAAATACAGCAAACTGGATGTCATTATAGGCTCATTCTTAGTCAATATCGTGGCGATTTTTATCGTAGTGGTCTGCGCCAATACTCTTTTTACCCACGGCATAAGGATAGAATCCGCTAAAGACGCGGCCCTTGCCTTAAAGCCCCTGGCAGGAAATTATTGTTTCTATCTTTTTGCTTTTGGCCTGCTGAATGCCTCTGTTTTTTCAGCCTGCATACTGCCTTTATCAACAGCATACTCTGTCTGCGAAGGGATGGGGTGGGAGGTAGGAGTGAACAGGCGTTTCCGGGAAGCCCCGCAATTTTACACGCTTTATACGGCGATTATCTTTATTGGCGCGGCTGTGATATTGTTGCCTGGGGTTAAGCTCGTCCCGATTATGCTTCTTTCTCAGGCGACAAATGGCATACTCCTGCCGTTCGTTTTAATCTTTATGCTGCTTTTGGTAAATAATAAACGGCTTATGGGCACCTATACTAATTCGCGGTTATATAATTTTATTTCCATATTCGTCGTTGTGGCTATGATCAGTTTATCGGTATTTTTATTTTTCGCTGTTTTCTTACATTAAAGATGGAAGAGAAAAAAATAACTATAAAGGATATATTAAATTTAAAAGGCGGGCGTAAGATCACTATGCTTACCGCCTACGATTATCCCCTGGCTTCTTTAGTGGATAAGGCCGGGATTGATATGATCCTGGTAGGGGATTCATTGGCTAATGTGGTTTTAGGATTAGATTCTACCACTAAAGTCGGCATGCCGGAGATGCTCCATCACGCCAAGGCAGTGACCCGGGCGGTAAAATGCGCCCTGGTAATCGGGGATATGCCTTATGATTCATATCAGGTTAATCCGCAGGAATCGGTCAAGAATGCCCGGCGTTTTATTGAAGAAGCAAAATGCGATGCGGTAAAATTGGAATGGTTTGATAAGTGCCTGGAGGTGACTGCGGAAATTATCAAAGCCGGAATTCCGGTGATGGGCCATATCGGCCTTACGCCTCAAACCGCAGACAAGATAGGCGGATTTAAGGTGCAAGGCAAGGATGCTGAAGCTGCCCGCCGGTTGATTAAGCAGGCGCAGGATTTGGAAAAGCTCGGTTGTTTTGCCATCGTCCTGGAGTGTGTCCCGGATAAAATAGCGGCAATGATTACCAAAGCAATAAAGATTCCTACCATCGGCATAGGCGCGGGGGTGCATTGCGACGGCCAGGTCCTGGTTATCCATGACCTGCTTGGGCTTTTTGAGCGCTACACTCCTAAATTCGTCAAGAAATACCTTAATCTCACACCGCTGATTGCCAAGGCGCTAGAAGAATATAAACAAGAGGTGATCCAGGAAAAGTTTCCCGGCCAGGAACACAGTTTTACCATAAAAGAAGAGGAACTGGATAAGTTAAAATAGAAGATGAAGAAAAACGCATTTATTAATTATCTTTTAGCCGCAGCGGTTTTTTTAGCGGCAATCTTCTTCGTGGCTAAATTCAGCGGCCCGAGGATTTTGAGGACATATATTGAAAGCGGTATGGGCACCTGCAAAGAGATTCCCATTCTTTGCATGGCTCCGCAGGAAACGCTGGAGGTTGTTGAGCCAAAGAAGGAATGCAGCCTGGAGTTGCTGCCTTATGGCTTTCCTAAAATGGAAATTTGTATCCCGAAAGGCTTTACCGTTATTCAAGAGAGGATTAAAAAAGTTTATTATAAGAGGGCCAGGCATCAGTATAAAAAAGCGGTGATTTATCTTCTTTATGAAGAGCCGAATTTTTTCGTTAACCTGTTCCCTCAGGTGAAGAAAGAAGGCATAAATGATAATTATTCTTTCTTTAAGCGGACAATGAATGTGAAGTTAAGCGAGATTCAAAATTTAAACGATGCCTTCTTCGTGATTATAAAAGGGATATTCATCCCTGATATCGGCGACCAGAAACAGGCAAAGATGGTCCAGTTTACCATGCCGGACAGGCAGGGCTTTATCAATTATAACCTGGGTAAGCCGGATAACTATTTTGATTGCAATATAATCAATAAAGACGGCGATTACTTCAAGGTTTACATTAAAGATAAAGGGGCTAACCTTAGCCTGGGCGATGTCCTGGCAACTATTTCTACTGTGGCAAAGGTGGACAAGTAACATTTGCTTGACTTTTATCTCAAGTTGCGCTAAAAATAACAAGCTATGAATGAAAATCTGATGGAAAAGGTAGTTTCGCTCTGCAAGCGCAGGGGTTTTATCTTTCAATCTTCTGATATTTACGGTGGCCTGAGCAATACCTGGGATTACGGGCCTTTCGGAGTGGAGCTGAAAAATAACCTGAAGCGGGCATGGTGGCGCGCCAACGTCTACGAGCGGGATGATATCTTTGGCATGGACTCGGCGATACTGATGCACCCCAAGGTCTGGGAGGCATCGGGCCACGTGGAAAATTTCTTTGATTTAAAAAGCGATTGTAAATCCTGCAAGAAACGTTTTAAGTCTGCAGATTTAAAAGACAAGAATAAATGTCCCGAATGCGGCGGAGAGCTGACCGAGTCGCGGCCTTTCAACCTGATGTTTAAGACATACCAGGGGCCGGTGGAGGATGCGGCAAACGCGATTCATTTAAGGCCGGAGACTGCCCAGGGGATGTTTGTCAATTTTCTGAATATATTGGATTCAAAGCACCCCAAACTTCCCTTTGGGATGGCACAGATAGGCAAATCTTTCCGTAACGAGATTACCCCGGGTAATTTTACTTTCCGCACCCGCGAATTCGAGCAGATGGAGATAGAATATTTTGTCAATCCAGCTCAAGCGCCTGAAAAATTAGAAGAGTGGATTGAATCCCGTTTTAACTGGTATCTTGGCCTGGGGTTGAATAAAGATAACCTGAGAAAGCGGCCGCATGAAAAAGATGAACTGGCTCATTACGCCGCTGCCTGCACTGATATTGAATACAACTTTCCCTTCGGCTGGTCAGAGCTGGAGGGTATTGCCAACCGCACTGATTTTGATTTAAAGCAGCATTCCGAGAAAAGCGGCAAGGAGCTGAAATATTTTGACGACGCCACAAAAGAAAAATTTTATCCCTATATCATTGAGCCTTCCGGAGGAGTGGACAGGAGCGTATTGGCTTTCCTGACTGATGCTTATTATGAAGAGAAGGTCAAGGATGATTTACGGGTGGTCTTGAAATTGAATAAGGATTTAGCGCCGGTAAAAGTGGCGGTGCTGCCTTTATTGAGGAACCGCCCTGAAATAGTGGAATTTGCTAAAAAAACCGCCAAGGATTTGAAGAGGTCTTTTGTCACTGTTTATGATGATACCGGGGCTATCGGTAAACTTTACCGCAGGCAGGATGAAGTAGGGACGCTTTATTGTGTGACGGTAGATGTGGATTCGCTGGAAGATATGCAGGTAACTGTGCGCGATAGAGACACGATGAAACAGGACCGTATAGGTGTAGGGAAACTAAGGGAATATTTAACTTTTAGACTAGGGATGGCTATCTAGTTAAAGTAAAAGGAGGGTTTTAAAAGTAATGGCAAAGCAATATGTTTACTTCTTTGGAGGCAGCAAGGCTGACGGAAACGAAAGCATGAAGAATCTGCTCGGTGGCAAGGGAGCGAATCTCGCAGAGATGGCCGGGAATGAGGATTTGAAGTTGCCGGTCCCGCCGGGTTTTACTATTACCACCGAGGTTTGCACATATTATTATCAGAACAAAAAAACTTATCCTAAATCCTTAAAAGAGGAAGTCCGCAAAGCGATGGATAAGGTAGAGAAGCTAATGGCCAGGAAATTCGGTGATGCCGAGAATCCGCTTTTAGTTTCGGTGCGTTCCGGAGCAAGAAAGTCTATGCCCGGGATGATGGAAACAGTTTTAAATGTCGGTTTGACCGAAAAAACTATCCCCGGCCTGATAAAGCACAGCGGCGGGAACAGCCGTTTTGTCTATGACGCCTACCGCAGGCTGATTATGATGTATTCAGACGTAGTGATGGAAAAAGCAGCCGGGATAGAGCCGAAAGATGACCAGGGGATCCGTAAGCAGTTAGAAAGGATAATGGATCAGTTAAAGAAAGAAAAAGGATACAAGAGCGATACTGACATGACTGCCGATGATTTGAAAAAACTCTGTGATTCATTCAAGGAGCGTATAAAGCAGTCACTGGGCAAGGAATTTCCCGACAGCCACGAGCAGCAGCTTTGGGGCGGCATAAGCGCTGTGTTTTCTTCGTGGAACGGCAAGCGGGCTATCAGCTATAGGAGAATTGAAAATATTCCCGATGAATGGGGCACCGCGGTTAATGTGCAGACCATGGTATTCGGGAACATGGGCAGCGATTCCGCTACAGGTGTCGCGTTTACCCGTAATCCCGGCAACGGCGAAAATTATTTTTACGGCGAATATTTAATCAATGCCCAGGGAGAAGACGTGGTCGCGGGTATCCGCACCCCTGCTCCCATAAACGAGCTTTCCAAATCAGAACACAATAAAGAGTTAGTTTCTTTGGAAAAGGCCATGCCCAAAATCTACAAGGAACTTTTTGATATCCAGAATCGCCTGGAGAAGCATTACCGCGATATGCAGGATATAGAGTTTACCATTGAGAAAGGGCGGCTTTTTATGCTGCAGTGCCGGATAGGCAAACGTAATGGCCCGGCAGCAGTGCGTATGGCCATGGATATGTTGAAAGAAAAATTCATTAAAAAAGAAGAAGCAGTGATGCGGGTTACTCCAGCCCAGCTGGATGAGTTGCTGCATCCTGTAATAGACCCTAAAACAGAAGCTGTTCAAAAGCCAATGGCTAAGGGTTTACCCGCGGGGCCGGGTGGAGCGGCCGGGCAGATAGTTTTTTCTGCCGCTGACGCCGTAGCATGGGCTAAGCAGGGTAAAAAAGTTATTTTGGTTCGCGAAGAAACTAATCCTGAAGACGTGGAAGGTATGCGCGCTGCCCAGGCGATTTTGACTGCCCGCGGCGGTATGACTTCGCACGCGGCATTAGTAGCCCGCGGCTGGGGTAAGTGCTGCATCGTGGGATGTTCAGCTATGCATGTGGATTATGCCAATAAAGAGCTGCACGTGGCAGGGATAGTTATGCACGAAGGCGACTGGATCACCTTAAATGGTACTAAGGGTAGTTTTTACCAGGGCCAATTGCCGATGATGGATGCCAGCCAGGAAAACAAAGTGTTGAATGATTTCCTGAAAATCTGCGATTCCATAAAGAGGCTGGGTATCCGCACTAATGCTGAGACACCCACTGATGCCATAAAGGCCAGGCAGTTTGGCGCGGAAGGCATAGGTTTGTTCAGGACAGAGCATATGTTTTACGGCAAAGGCGCTGACCAACCGCTCTTTATATTACGCAAGATGATTGTCTCTAAAACCGAAGCCGAAAGAAAGGCAGCGGTTGATGAATTATTTCCTTTCGTGAAAGCGGATATCAAAGGGACATTAGAGGCGATGGATGGGTTTCCTGTGGTTATGCGCTTGCTTGATCCGCCTTTGCATGAATTTGTCCCGCGCGAGAAAGATAAGCTGGAGCAGTTAGCCAAAGAATTGAATATCACTATGGATGAGCTTTCCAAGCGCGCAGAGAACCTGCATGAATCAAACCCGATGATGGGCCACCGCGGCGTGCGTTTAGGGGTGACTTATCCCGAGGTAAGCGCGATGCAGATACGGGCCGTCTTTGAGGCAGCTGCCGAGCTTATTAAGGAAGGGAAATCTCCTTACCCGGAAATAATGATTCCGGTAGTCTGCGATGTAAAAGAATTGGACGACCAATTGGTTATCGCCAAGCAGGTTTACGCAGAGGTTTTGAAAAAGTATAATCTTAAAAAAATCAAGCACATGTTCGGCACTATGATTGAGATACCCCGCGCGGCATTAGTTGCCGGGAAATTAGCGGCAGTAGCGCAATTTTTCTCCTATGGCACTAACGATCTTACCCAGATGGGTTTTGGTTTTTCCCGCGATGATATCGGAGGGTTCCTGCCTGATTATATCAAGAAGGGAATATTGCCGGAAGACCCCTTCCAGACTATTGACCAGGAGGGGATCGGAGAATTGATAAAGATAGGTATCGAGCGCGGCCGCAAGGTCCGTAAGGATTTAGAGGTGGGCATCTGCGGTGAGCACGGAGGAGAGCCGCGTTCGGTGGAATTCTGCCACAGGGTCGGGATGGATTATGTCAGTTGTTCGCCCTTTAGAGTCCCGATTGCGAGGTTAGCCGCTGCCCAGGCAGTGCTGAAAGAGAAAGCTAAAAAATAATTATAAAATATGGAAGCATTAAAGACGTATCTTAAAGAAATCCGGCTTATACCTTTATTAACTGCCGAAGAGGAGATTTCCCTGAGCAAAAGAGTGCAGAAGGGCGATGAGCAGGCGCGCAAAGCGATGATCCGCGCCAATCTCCGCCTGGTGATCAATATCGCCAAAAGGTATATGTACCTGGGGACTCCTTTTCTGGACCTGATTGAGGAAGGGAACCTGGGGTTAATGAAGGCGGTGGATAAGTTTAATCCGAAAAAAGGGTTTCGTTTTTCAACTTACGCTGCCTGGTGGATTAAGCAGAGTATTACCCGTTCCATTTCTGAGCAGGGTAAGATTATCCGCGTGCCGGTTTATATGAATGAAATCATCAATAAATGGAAAAAACAAAAGGAGCAAATAAGCCAGAAATTGAGGCGCATGCCTACCGACGAAGAGATTGCCAAGAAGTTAAAAATACCGCCGGATAAAATAAAAGATATAAATTTCTGGATGTCTACCAGTACTTCTTCTTTGGATGCGCCCATCGGCGAAGACAGCGAAAGCCAGGTTTCGGATTTAATAGAGGACCATAATGCCGCGCCGCCGGATATTGAGATTGAGCATCTCCTGGACAGAGAAAGAGTGGATAATCTTCTAGAGATAATGTCGGATAGGGAGAGGAAAGTCCTGGATATGCGTTTTGGCCTGGATAATGATAAACCGCATACCCTGGCAGAGGTCGCTGACCACTTAGGGGTTTCGCGCGAAAGAGTGCGCCAGATAGAAGAAGCGGCCCTGAAAAAATTGAGAAAGTTTGTGGAGCAGCAGAAGCAGGAGCTCTAAAGATGAAAAAAATAAAGTTAGAAGAGCATATCAGGAACATACCGGATTTTCCAAAACAGGGGATTTTATTCCGGGATATCACTACTTTAATAAAAGACAAAAAGGCGTTTAAGCAGGCAGTAGATATTTTAGCCGGCAAATATAAAAACAAAAAAATAGATAAGGTAGTGGCGGTGGAAGCAAGAGGTTTTATCCTGGGCGGGGCTATCGCCCATAGAATAGGGGCGGGTTTTGTGCCGGTGCGCAAAAAAGGAAAATTGCCTTATAAGGCGATTTCAGTGACTTACGATTTAGAATACGGCACAGATACCTTAGAAATGCATCTGGATGCGCTTGAGGCTAACGATAAAGTTTTAATCATTGATGACCTTTTGGCTACGGGCGGCACGGTAAAAGCAGTGACCGATTTAGTAAAACAGATGCGGGCAAAAATTGTCGGTGTAGCTTTTTTGGTTGAACTTGTTGATTTAAAAGGTAAAGAGAAATTAAAAGGCTACCCGCTTTATTCTTTGATAAAATTTCGCGGAGAATAATCTATCGCCCCTGTAGCTCATAAGGATAGAGCAACAGTTTCCTAAACTGTGTGCGGCAGGTTCGATTCCTGCCAGGGGCGCTTTCTTATCATGTATAACTTTCATTCACATTCATTATTAAGCGATGGATGCCTGCTTCCTTCAGAGGTGGCAGTGCGTTATCTGGCTTTAGGTTATAAGGCGATAGCTATTACCGACCACGTTGATTATAGCAATATTGAGCCAACCATAACTTCAATTTTAGAATTCACTAAACATTGGCCAAAAAGCTCCGGGATAAAAGTTCTCCCCGGGGTAGAGTTGACTCATTTGCCTTTAGAGCAATTCAAGCCTTTAGCTAAATATGCCCGGCAGAGGGGGATAAAAATTATTGTTGCCCATGGCGAAACTTTGGTAGAGCCGATGATTAAAGGGACTAACCGGGCAGCCTTAGAGGCGGATATAGATATCCTGGCTCATCCCGGGTTGATAAACGAAGAAGACGCGAAATTAGCCAGGAAAAAAGAGATATTTTTAGAAGTCACCAGCCGCAAGGGGCACTCCGGTACTAACTGTAATGTTGTGGAGCAGGCCTTAAAAGCAGGGGCAAGGATAATTTTGAACACCGACAGCCACGCTCCCGAAGATATTATTGAACCGCGCCAACTAATAAACATGGCCCGCAAGAGCGGCCTTAGCCCGAAAGAGATAAACAGGATTTATCAGGATTTAAGCAAGCTTCTAGAAGAAAAGGAGGTAAGATGAAAACTGCGAAATTGTGTTTAGCGGCCTTATTGGCATTCAGCATTTTTTGCCTACTGGGGTGTGCCGGCTTATCTAAAAGAGATGGTGCGTCAGGTACCTCTGGATTGTTAGAGCCTTCTACGATGCTTAAATTCAGCGATGTGCCGGTTCCAGCCAGTTTTAAGCTGTTAGCCGAGGATTCCTATTCTTTTGAGAGTTCCGGGGTGCGGGTAGGGGTGTTAAAATATAGAGGAAAGGCTGATCCTGACCAGATAGTCAACTTTTACAAAGAACAGATGCCTATGTATAACTGGGTCTTCCTTAATGTAGTAGAATATGGCGACCGCCTGATAAATTTTGAGCGTGAGAACGAAACCTGCATAATCAGCCTGTTACCTAAGGGGAACCATGTCACTATTACTATTTCTCTTGGGCCAAAATCTCAAACTTACAAAAAAGCCAATAAACCGGTAAAATAAGTGAAGTTTATCCTTCCCATCTACCTGAATTCAATAGATTAAGGTAAATGGCAAGGATCAAATTCGCGGACGGCCTAAAGGCCTATGATTTACGTTGTCCTACGGACCTCGTAAATCATCCGCTCATTTGAAAAAACACTTGACAAATAACAGGTTATATGAAAAAATAGTACAACATTGGTTATACCACTGGAGATGACTTTAATTTGAGGCGAAAAGGAGGTGGGACAAAAACAAGCCTGAAGTCAGCTAAAATCCGGTGATATACATTATAGATAATAATTCTAGGAAAACAAGTTTACCCTAGTTAAATATATTCTTCTTATTTTTTTTCTAAAGGAGGCTAACAAAATGAGTAAACGCTTAATTATAATTCTGGCTTTGGCGTTTGTGGTCGGCATTTCTTGCGCCGCATACGCAGAGGTCCAGAATGTTAAAGTTAGCGGAGACATCACCGTAATGGGTGTTGCCCGTAATAACTTTGATTTAGCCACATCTGGGACTGCGACTTCAACAGCTACTTCTACGCCATATGATTCACAGGTTTTTGGTAAAGAGCGCGATTTGCTTTCCATCACCAGAATCCGCGTGGATGCTGATCTTACTGATAATGTTTCCACAACAGTAAGATTACTCAACGAAAGAAACTGGAATGGTGAGTCGGAGCATTCAGGCCAATATGATTACAATGTCGTGTCGTCAAGCTTCGATAGTGGTGGTACTGGTATGGAATTGGATTTAGCTTATGTTACCATGAAAGAGTTTCTTTATTCGCCTCTGACCATGAAAGTTGGACGTCAGGAACTGCGTTTCGGCAGCGGTTTAGTTGTCGGTGATCCTGATACCAATCAATATTCTTGGACAACCGCATTAGCCGAAGGCGATCTGAGCGCGCGCAAGTCTTTTGATGCAGTCCGCGCAACCTTGGATTATAATCCTTTGGTTGTTGATGCTATTTTCGCAAAGGTAGTAGAAGGCCATGTTCAGATGAATGATGATGTTACCTTGGCTGGTGTAAATGCCGGTTATGATATGGGCAGAAACACCATGCTTGAAGGTTATTTCTTCTCCAAAGTAAAAGGAAGCGAAGCGCCCGCAGTATACAATATCGATGCAACCAACGCTACTTCCTTTGACAGAAATGTAGCCGGTTCAAATGTTACAACGAAAAATGTCTCGGACAAAGTTTTCACAATTGGTGCACGCGCGGTTAACAAGAGCGTAAAGAACTTGACCGTTGGTGTTGAAGGTGCTTATCAGTTTGGTACCTACAATCCCAAGTTCGATCCTAATGCCGCTTATCTTACACCAGCTGGTAAAATCTTAAAGGCAGAGACATCAAATCGCCGCGCATTTGCTTTACAGGCTGATGTTGCCTATGATTTAAAAGATATCGCTCAATTAACCAAATACAGCCCTGTAATCAGCGCTAACTATACCTATCTTTCCGGTGCTGACAGAAACAAGACCGGCGATGGGAAATATAAGGGTTGGGATCCGATGTTCGAGGATCAGACCATTGGCCATGTTATGAATGCTATATTCGGCAACACCAATATGTCCCGTGGTTCTTTCTCAGCAAAGGGAAAATTGACCGATGATATCGGATTAAAGCTTGACTATGTTTTAGCTTACCTCGCCAGGAAGATTCCTGAAGGCAGGCTAGTTTCTTTGTCAGGTCTTGGCGTTGTTACTACTTCTGCTGCCAATTCTAGCAGAACTTTTAGAATGGGCGGAAAGTCATATCTTGGTCAGGAAATTGACGCTACCTTAACCTATGATTACACCGAAGATGTACAATTTGCGTTATTAGGCGGCGTTTTCCTACCCAGCAGCAATATCAACGATGGTTATGCCATCAATACTTCTGGCGGAATTGCCACTAACGAGCGTCACAACACTCCCGCTAGTGAGCTTATCGGTTCCATGAAGGTTACTTTCTAAAACAGCTAATGTAGGAACAATCACCCTCGGGGGATTTTCCCCCGAGGGTTTTTTACTGCACAGAAAGGGCGCACCCAACAATCCGATATGTTGGGGTGTTAACTCATATAATCTATGCTCAATCTCGCCTTTATTTTCCACATGCACCAGCCTTATTACGTTAATCTCCTCACTCGGCAGAGCGAGTTACCCTGGGTGCGTTTACACGGGATCAAGGATTACCTGGATATGGTGCAGATTTTAGAAAAATTCCCCTTAATCCATCAGACTTTTAATCTTGTCCCATCCCTGGTGGAGCAATTAGAAGATTACACTGACCGCGTGGTCAAAGATAAATTTTTAGAATTGTCTTATAAGCCCGCCAAAGAATTGACTACGGATGATAAAGCGTTTATGCTGGCTAATTTCTATTCCATTAACGCGGATAAAGTCATCTCTTATCATCCCAGGTACTACGATTTATACTTTAAGAGGCAGGCAAAAAAAGAATTCAGCACTCAGGATTACCTGGATTTACAGGTCTGGTTTAACCTTGCCTGGACAGACCCTTATTTCCGGCAGAATATACCCGAACTAAGAGATATTGTAAACAAGGCAAGATTTTTTACCGAAGAAGACAAGCGGGTGGTTTTGGATAAGCAGCTGGATATCCTTGAAGAGGTAATCCCTGTCTACAAAAAATTTGCTTCTACCGGCCAGATTGAAATCACTATAAGCCCCTATTACCATCCGATATTGCCCCTTCTTTATAATACCAGAAGCGCTAAGGAAGCAAATCCCAGGACGGTATTACCCAAAATTAATTTTTCGTATCCTGAGGATGCCCTGGCCCAGGTAGAAAGCGCGGTTAAATTTTACCAGGAAAGGTTCGGTTTTGCCCCTGCCGGGATGTGGCCATCTGAAGAATCGGTAAGCGAGCGCATCCTTCCTTTTATAATGCAGTCAGGAATAAATTGGATTGTAGCGGATGAGGCAATATTATTTAAATCTTTAAATAAGAAAAAGAGGGATACCGCGCTTTTGTATCAACCCTGCCATTTAAAGAGGAGGGAGGGGGATTTGAATATTGTTTTTCGCGACAGGAACCTCTCAGACTTAATCGGCTTTAATTACCACAATTGGAAAGCGGAAAACGCGGTGGACGATTTTATGATGCACCTGGAGAATATTAACGCCGCGTTCAACGGAAAAGACATACTGGTGACTATTGCCATGGATGGCGAAAATGCCTGGGAGTATTTTACCAATGACGGGCACGATTTCCTGGATTTACTGTATAAACGGCTGTCTGATTCCAAGGTAATCAAGACTACCACGGTAAGCGAATACCTGAAAAAATCCCCTCCCAGTTTAAATATAAAACATTTAAGCGCGGGTTCCTGGATTTACGCGGAATTCGGCAAATGGATAGGCAATCCTTATAAGGTCCGGGCCTGGGAATTATTGGCCAAGGCAAGGCAGGAGCTGGAAAATATAAACCAGCAGGATCCGTCAGGCGTAGATTTAGATTTGGCCTGGAAGCAGATGTATATCTGCGAAGGAAGCGATTGGTTTTGGTGGTATGGGGAAGACCCTAATGGCGATTTTGACCGGCTTTTCCGCATGCACTTGTCCAATTTTTACACCATCATAAAAAAAGAAATCCCATCCTGCCTGAATAAGCCGTTAGGGCCAGCCTAATAAATAATAGAGTCAACCTTAATAACATATTGACAGCTAAGGGGTTTTGTGTTATAAAAAAATAGATTATGGATAAGAAAGATATTTACGAACACCTGGCAAAGATTTATCTTGACGCCTCTTCAAAGAAGAAAAAGACAAAGAAAGTATACCCCAAGTTTTTTGATAATATATACACCATAAGCGCAGTCTTTATAGTCATCCTGAGCCTAGTCTTTCTGCCTCTTTTCTTTAAGAAGAGCAAGGTTTTTAATTCGGAAATTGCGCTTGTGCTTTTGGTTGATACGGCGAAAATAAATTTTAATTTCAATCCCGCCAAAAAAGAGGCTTTTTCCTTGGCCCTAAATAAGTTGAGCTTAAAACGATTCAAGGCATTAGGGTTCTCCGTAAAAAAAGCAAAATATAACGATAATATTTCTTTAAGGGTAGAATTTGAAAACGCCTTTAAAGAAAAATCAGAAGTTTATTTTAAAAATATTCCTTCCAGATGGCAGGATTATAAAATAAACCTTTCGGATTTCAAAAATATAAGCAATTGGTCGCAAATTACCAGACTTTCTTTTACAGTGGAAGAATGGAACTCGAAAGAGAAAGCGGATGTTGTTTATATAGATAATGTAAGGCTTTTACGCTAAAATAGAAGGAGGGGAGAGGATGCGCATTATTTCTATAACCAATCAAAAGGGTGGCTGCGGAAAGACTACTACCGCAGTGAATTTAGCCGCAGCTTTATCCAATAATAAGAAAAAAGTCTTATTGATAGATTTGGACCCCCAGTCGCACGCTACCCTGGGCCTGGATGTCAAGGCCGACTCCAGCGTTTATGACGTCTTATCCAAATTAACCAATAAAAAAGCCAAGCTGGATGAGATTATACAAAATATAGGAGAGAATTTTGACATTGCCCCTTCCAGTATCGTATTAAGCACATTAGAGCAGGAGTTAGCCGGAGAAATCGGGAGGGAATCGCGGCTGCGGGATACCCTGGATAGTTTTAAGGGCCACTATGATTATATCCTGATAGATTGTCCGCCTAACCTGGGGATTTTGACTATCAACGCTATCCGGGCGGCAAATGAAATACTGGTGCCGGTTGAGGCAAGCAGGTTTTCTATTGAGGGCCTAAGCCAGCTCATAGAGATAGTGAATCTGGTCAGGGACAGGCTGGATCATGATGTCAAATACAAGGTTTTAGTGACTAATTTTGATTCCCGCCTGAGGCATTCCTTTAAGATATTGGAACGTATAAAATCCACCTTTAAAGGCAGTTTATTCAGCACGATTATACACGTCAACGTAAAATTAAAAGAAGCCCAAAGCCAGGGCACGCATATTCTAAGTTACGATAAATACTGCCGGGGGGCAAAAGATTACTTCAGCCTTTCCCGCGAGATTCTCACCCAGGATGAGCCTCCATCTGCTACGGTAGCCCAGTTTTTAGAGGAGAAGATGGCCAAGATTTTAAAAGAAGAAATGCCTAAGTTATCAAAAGTAACCTTTTCTTTAATGGCCCCGGAAGCAAAAGAAGTTTATATTACCGGGGATTTCAATGGCTGGAAGTTGGATGATGACAGCAGGATGAAAAAAGATAACGGCGCGTGGAGCAAGAGGTTGAACCTTAATAAGGGAAAATACCATTACCGTTTTGTTATTGATGGGAAGTGGGTGGAGGACCCCAATAATCCTGTCCAGGAAATCAATCCTTTTGGGGAGCTTAACTCCGCTATTGAGGTTAAGGCGGATTAGTTTATAAGAGGCAAGGAGGTGCCCGATGTCTCCAAAGAAAAAGAAGTCTCCTAAGAAGAACTCAAAAAAGAAACCAGTAAAAAGAAAGCCTGCCAAGAAAACCGGGAAGAAAGTCTTAAGCAGGAAGAAGGCTGTTAAAAAGGCAAAAGTTACCAAGCGCCCTAAGGGAAAAGAAAATATCATTGGCGTGATTACCCATTATTTTCCTCAGGTAAGGGCTGCAGTAATTAAGCTTAAATCTCCCCTGGCCGCGGGTGACAGGATAAAGATCAAAGGGCATACTACCGATTTTACCCAGGCCATAAATTCCATGCAGATTGACCATGTCTCTGTAAATCAGGCAAAAAAGGGGCAGGAAATCGGCCTCCTGGTTGACTCCAGGGTAAGGCAGCATGACATAGTTTATAAAGTATAACCATTTAAAAGTGAAAGGAGGCATGAGATAAAATGAGGCTTTCAGAGATTGAGAAAAAGGCTAAGACATTGGGCGTCAAAGATACATGGAGGTATTCCAAGAAGGACTTGATTAAGACTATCCAGCGCAAAGAGGGGAATTTTGATTGTTTTGGCACAGCCCGCGGTTCTTGCAGCCAGTTTGTTTGTTGCTGGCGCGTTGAATGCGTGAAATAATACAAAAGGATACTACATCTTATGAAATATAAATGTCAAATCTGTGAAAGGCAAATTGATGATTTTGCCAGCATCACGCATATCAAAGCCGAAGAATATATTATAGACCTGATTCGGCGCGACCATCCTGAGTGGCATGAAGATAAGAAAACCTGCCATAAATGTGTGGAGTATTATCGTAAATTAGTCCGGGACGCTGAGATTTAATTGGGCTAGAGAAAGGGCCTGCTTATGGTTGGCGGGATAGTAGACGCGATTCTCCTGGTGGCTATGGCCTTGGGTTACATTGTTTGCTATCTGGCAAACAGGGAAGAAAAAACCCTCAGGCTGGCAGGATATTTAATAGGCATATTTATCATTTTATTAAGTGCCATGTTGATTGTGAATAACCTTGTTTTAAACCTCAGGTTCTGCGAAAAAAAAGTCAGCCTGGTTATGCCCTAACTGTTTGTATATTTTAAAAGGGCCTTTCTTTAAAAAGGCCCTTTTAAATTAACTAATTACGGGTATATACTCGTAATAACCCGGGCGTTAAAAGTAGGTAAGTTTAAGTAAATGTTAGTTCGAGGAAGGCCTAAAAAATACAGGATGGTAGATAGCGACCCCAGGATCAGCCAATTCAGCCCCAGGGGCAGGCCTGGCCGTCCGGATGAGGTAGAATTAAGCATAGACGAATTTGAGGCTTTGCGTTTATCCGATTACCAGGCTAAAAGCCAAAAAGAGGCAGCCAAGTCAATGCGGATATCCCAACAGACCTTTAGCCGGATAATCCAGGGGGCCCGTAAAACCCTGGCTGATGCTTTGGTAAATGGTAAAAGAATCAGGATCCAGGGAGGTAGTTATTTACTTAATTCTTGCGATAATTTCCCGCCAAAAGCAGCAAAACAAAAACATAGAAGCGCCCAAATTTAACCCTAATTAGTAGTAAAATTTTTGTCAGGGTTTCTCATTAAAGACTGGTTTTAAGCCTATTTTGCCATATGAGGTAACTTCCTATAATATATCTTATGTTAACTTTAGCATACTTGAAAAGCCTGGATTAACCTGTGTTGCCCCAACAAGTTAAGCTGTATTGATATTTTCCTGTGAATAAGTGGTTTTTGACTTAATTATCCTTACTTTTCCTTTTTTTTATTGACATTTAATGGCGGTTTTGCTGAAAATTTATAGTTAGTTTTACCAGGATAATACAGGATTATATTAGATTATATTATTCTTTTTTGGCGAGATTTATGATGGCAGGATATATGCAGCCGTCACCGTAGCGGTTATTCAGTTTATCCACTGTTTTGAGCAGCTCCTCCCTCCGTTTTTGCTCCCTAAATAAGGGTAGGTTTTGGCTAAAGCTAAGATTACCGCAGGTGACACCCAGGGCCCTGATTTTAGGGGTTTTGGGGCCTGTTCTAGCCATTATTCTAAGGCACCTGTGGCAAATCTCATACCCGTCATCTGTGGCCTGGGAATAGGTTTTTTGAGCCCCAAAATTGCCTATTTGGGGGCCATTCAGCCAGAGATGCACTGTATTTGCCACCAGGTTTTGCTGCCTTAACCGGCTGGCGACCATCTCTGATAAAAGCCTTATCCAGGCCTGGATAAACCCGGGGGTTTCCGAAGCCCTGGTCAAAGTGTATGAATGGCCTATTGACTTGGGTTTTTGTTCTTCTTCAAGGCCGTCAAAACGTTCGCTGGAGTGCAAAGACAGGTATAAATTCAAGCCCCATTTACCCAGATTTTGCTCTAAAAATCGGGCGTTTTTTTGGTATAAATCCAGGCAGGTTTTTATCCCTAAACCATGCAATTCAGCCCCTGATTTCTGGCCTACCCCGCAGAGTTCTTCAACCGGAGTTTTTGCCAATATACTTTTAAGGTTGGCCTCGGTTATTATGGTTATGCCGTTTGGCTTATTTAATTTTGAGCCCAGTTTACTCAGGATACAGTTCTTGGCTATGCCGATTGAAGCGGTGATATTGAATTCGGAGTGTATTCTCTGCTGGATATTTTTAGCCAACATTCCGGGGTTGGGGTCATCAATTATATCCAGCTGGAACTCATCAATTGAGGCATAATTCAGCCTGAAACTATAGGCCTTGAGCATGCCGAAAATCTGCTCTGAGGTCCAGATATATTTAGCTTGCTGGGCCGGGACAAACTCCAGATTTGGGCATAATTGGAAAGCTTCTTTGGTGGGCATTCCGGAACTGATGCCTAAGGTTTTGGCTTCATAGCTTGCCGCGCAGACCACAGTGTGCAGCTTATTTTCACGCGAGCCGACTATCAGGGGCTTGCCTTTGAGCCGCGGGTTGACTGCCTGTTCAATGGAGGCAAAAAACGCGTCCATATCAATGTGCAGGATCATAAATGGCCTTTTGGATTATTCTATTATTTTGTCTATTTGCCAGCTGAGGCTGGTATTATTAAAGGATATCTGGTAGAGGTCAATGCCGGTGGTTACCGAAAAACAGCTGATGGTTTCCTGCCCCTGGCGTTCCTGCCAGTTGTAGGTGACTTTCTTTATCTTATAAATTTTATTCTTCCAGCTGAACATGCGGGGATAAATTTTAGCGTTTTTAAACCATGCCAGGACTTCGATTCTCTGGTTTAGATTTTGGGGGTCGTAACTATCGTTTTCCAGCGGGATATGCCTGTCCCAGCGCGCCTTGGGGTTAAAACCTGAATGGCCCATAAGATTTAGTATTTTCTTAAAATGGTAATGAGTTTTCCCATGATGCTGAAATCTTTATGTATTGGCGGGTAGTTTTTATTAGCGGCTTCTAAATAAGTCTGGTTATTCCTGTGCCGCAATCTTTTCAAAGTCACTTCGTTATTCTCTAAAAGCGCGGCCACAATTTCCCCGTTTGCCGCTACTGCCTGTTTTCTGATAACGGCAATATCGCCCTGCATGATCCCGGCCTCAATCATGCTGTCGCCTCTGACCCTCAAGGCGAAAACGTCTCTGCTTGGGAACAAATCTCTGGTTTCGATGTAACCCTGGATGTCTTCATAGGCCAAATCCGGCCCCCCTGCCGGTATGGTGGCGATTATGGGGATCTTTGAAGGGGTATTCTTTAATAATTCTATGGCCCGGGATTTATTGTTGGCGCGTTTAAGATAGCCTTTTTTCTGCAGGATGTCCAGGTAATCTCTGACTGTGCCTGTTGAGGAAAATCCTAATTCCTTGGCGATTTCTCTTAGTGTTGGTGGAATTTGGGTTTCTATTCTTTGCTGGATAAACTTGAGGACTTGGTTTTGTTTGGGGGTTAAATCTGCTTTAGCCTTCATGTTGAAGACTATACCACACATTTGTGTGGATATCAAGAACTTTTTTCTACCCCGGCGAAATGAAATCCGTATTGCTCACTTTTATCAAATAGTAAATCCAGGAATTCATTTTTAGCTTCAGCTGACCACATCGAGACTGAAAGGATATCTATGGTACCCGATTTATTATAGATATAAACCTCTGATTTATAAAAAAACACGTAACTGCCGCGGCCGCCTGTAAATCTCCCCTCGCCTTTTTCCCCGGTCTTTATTTTCTCTATGAACTTCCAGGGTATCTCTATTGAGGGCATAAACAGCCTGTAAATCACTACGCCGGTCTCGTCAATAAGGGCCGCCCGATGCCCCTGCCGTATAATCAAAGCGATTAACTGAAGAAAGCAGGGAAAGTATGCAAGCAAGCTAATATCTCTTAAAAATTTTAGGTTTAAATAAATACTCAATAACAGAAAAATTGCAGGTAAGAATATTAAGAGTAAATTTGCTCCGCCGGGATAAAATATTATTCTAGTTATTGATGGCCCGAATATCTTTTTCATTATTGCTATAAGCGCGTTTTTTCTTAACCCTTTTTTTCGAATAATTCGATTATTTTCCCCGCAACAAGTATGACTGCTAATATTATGCCGATGAGGCAGATAAGCGCCAGCAGCCACCAGAAATTGACAAAGATGTAGATTCCTATTAAAAGCAGCAAAAGAGGGATCCCTACTATGATCAAAAGCGGTATTCCTAACGCCAGGATAAGCGGGAGCACAAAGAAAATCAGGAAAATAATTACTATCCACTTAGGTATCCACATTTTTTAAAACCTCCCTCCTCTTTTAAGCGGCGGTTAATTACTTCTCTTTTCCCGAAGCTTTTTTGAGGTCGTTTAAGAATTCAGGATTGATTTCAGATCCCAATCCCTCTGCCTTATGCAGGTCTTCCCAGGCCAAGTCGTATTCCTGTTTTTTAAAATATTCCATCGCCCTTTCGTTATAAGCCGAGGCGAAATCGGGTTTGATTTCTATTGTTTTAGTGTAGTCAGATATAGCTTTGTCATAATCGCCTTTGCGGTCATAGGCGAACGCCCGGTCATAGTAGGCATCGGCATTTTTAGGGTCAAATTCTATCAGCTTATCGAAATCTGAGATAGCTTTATCGTAAAGGCCCATCTTAAAATAAACGAAGCCCCGTTCATAGTAGGCCTGGGTGTATTTTGGGTTGATTTCTATTGCCTTGTTGAGGTCGGCTAAGGCGCTGTCAAATACCCCTCTTCCTAGGATAAAGCCCCTGCTGTAATAGGCGTCGGCTGATTTAGGGTCGATTTCAATGGTTTTGGTAAAATCAGCTATGGCTTGAGAAGTAAAGGAGTAAGCTATTTTGTAATAGGCAGACCCTCTGTATAGGTAGGCCTTGCTGTTTTTCGGGTCTATTTCAATGGCATTATTAAGCTCGGTAATCGCCTCCTTATACCTGCCATTTTCATAATAATCTTTTGCTTTGTTATAAGCTTCAGCCGCGTTTTTTTCCTGGGCAAAGGCAGCCGTAGTCAGCAATAATACCGTTAAAACCTGCGCGCCTATCCTCTTTAAGCCTTGAACTTTACGTATCATTTTGTTTTCTCCTCTTTCTAGTTATCTTCTTCTATCTCAAAACGGCAGCCGCAGATATTACATTCGTATATTGACATCTCGTAATGGGGTTCTACAAAGCGCGTATCTTCGCTGTTGCATTTGGGGCATTTAACCGCAGGGTGCCATTCATTCATTTTCTAATTCTTCTTTGCCTAACGGGGTAAGTCTTTTGGCATGCCCGTCCTGACGTACCTTTTTATATCTGCCTGTTCGCGTTTACCCGCCAGGGAATTACAAATCAGGCAATCATCTTTTTTTATATCCAGGCTTTCCCGGAAGACCCCGCGCATCCCTTTATATGTTACCCTGCGGTTAGGCTCTCTTAATCCGGTTACCAGCATTAAGAATTCAGTTGCGGCAAGGCCGGCGATGATGCAATTGAGGGATATTACCGATGGGTTGGGTATTTGATTGCCTAATCCATACCCAAGCTGCCGGCGATAAACCTTCTCTTCCCGGCTTTCCAGCTCCTCTTGGGCAGCCGCTAAATCAATCTGGCCTGCGCACAATAGGCAGAAATCCCCGGGCCTGGCTACTATGACCCTTCCTCCGAATTCCTGGAATTCTTTATTATTGATTATTTCTGTCCCGGAGTCAATCAATGTTTTATTGTAGGCGCTGGCAAGCTCGGTAAGTATCAGGCGCGCGCCGTCATTATCCACACAGCCAAAAATTATATCGGGTGTGTCTATTAAAGAATCAACCGCTTCATTGCTGCGCAGGTTTTTAAATATTTTTAAGACCTTGGCCTGGGGGTTTATAGAGTTGATTAATCTTTGCGCGACATCCACTTTTGGCGATTTATTTTCCGCGTCTTTGGCAGTGGCTCCGATAAGCCGGTTCAGGTTTGTTGATTCGGTGATATCATCATCAACTAAAAGAAACTCTTTTACGCCCAGGTATGCAAGTATCTGAGCGGCAAAAGAACCTAATCCGCCCAACCCTACTATCCCTACTTTTTCCCGGCTGATAGCGTCCTGCCCCTTTTCGCCAAAGGCAAGTACCTGGCGGGAAAATTTATCTTTAGCTTGGTTCATGATAAGGGTTAATTGATGATCCTGATTTCGCTTATGGTTAAAGGAACGCTGTTTTGGGGCAGCCAGATTTTTCCGGCTACGTCGTTTTCAGTCCAGACCAGCGCCCCGTATATCTTGCCGGGAAGCTTCCACCAGACATAGCGGATGAATTCGTCTAATCCGTGCGTATCGCTTGGCGAAAAATCAGCCACTCCATCTGAGCAGTGCGAGTGGCACTCGATTAAATCGTAATTTTTCTTGCGCGCCGCGATCATCACCTTTACTTTTTCTTCGTCTTTTAATTCCAGATGATAATCGCTCTGATGGCTCCATCCGTCAGCCTTTATCAGATGGGCTTCTTTCACGAATAAATTCAGCACCGCACCGTAAAAGCGGGCATCTATAAATAAGAAGCAGCCTTGTTCTTTGCGGGTTTTAAAAAGATGCGTCCGTATAAAGCGGTATTTTTGCCTGGGGATGGAAACCATTGCTATCATTAATCCGCCTCTCGCAGCCTTAGGTTAACTACCTTAAGAAATGAAAGCAGGTTGTCTCCTTCCTCTATCTGGTCCGTTGCCTGCCAGATTTCCGGATGCCAGGAAAAATATCCCCAATTGCCTCCTACCGGCACATTCATTTCCTCGTTATAATTTGACGGCATATTGCCATTAGCCAGCCTCAGCCCGGTTTCAACATAAAAACAATCCGGCGCGGTATGGGGATAGGTATTGGGGATCAGGAATAACAATTTCGTGCTGTTACGGTTATAGCCATCGCAGAGCGGGAAATCCGGTATCATCACCCAATCATGGTTTTCGCCGTATTGGAGATTGGGGAATTTTTCTCTTAGAAGGGTTATCTCCTGGATAATTCTTTCCCGCAATCTTAGCCTCTTTTAAACTTTGGCGCGCGGCCGTAGCGGTGGCCGGGTTTCAACAAGACAATATCATTGTCTCCGAGCGTTTTCTCCGTACCATTAGGGAATTCTTCGACTATCGGCAGGTCCCGGGGCAGTTTTTTTAATGCCCGGATTTCCCCGACTGATATGGTCTCTTTATCCCAGGGATACTCTTTTCCTTCGATGTTTGCGTAAAACTTTTTCTCTGTCTTTTCGTACTCTTCTTTTGCCATAATCTTTCCTCCTCTTAATAAAAAACCTCTACGACAGTCTTGCCGCAGAGGTTTTTAGTGAGTTAACCGTTCTTTTATCAGGCGCTTATTTCTGTGTGCCAATCCAGTAAATGATGTATTCATCTCTGGTAATCTTCCCGTCCTTGTTGGTATCCATTTCGTTAAATTTATCTTTTGCCTTAGCCGTTGATTCTTCGGCAGTCATTTTCTTATCTTTATTCAGGTCAGCCTCGTCAAACAAGTTACCGTAATAGACCACGTATTCTTCTAGGACTATGACCCCGTCGTTATTAGTATCCATCTGGCTGAAGACAGATGGATTTTTTCCTTTATTGGCTTTCCTGGCGGCTTCTTTTTTCTCCGCAGAAGCCGGCTTTATGCCTTTTCCCGCTTTATAAGCAATGTCTTCTTCTTCGCTTACTACTCCATCGCCGTTGGCGTCAATGTCTTTATTATAAGTCGTTACTTTCACAATGTATTCATCCGGAGTGATTACCCCGTCTTTATTGTCGTCCAGTTGGTTAAAACGCACATTATATAGCGCCTTATAATCTATAACCGTTATTTTTCCGTCTCCATCGGTATCCATTGTCTGGGATTTTTTAGCAGCTTCCTCGGCAAAGGCATTCAATTGAGCCGTTAATAGGACCGCGCTTACAAGAAACAACAATGCCCGCAATAACTTTTTCACTCATCCTCCTTTTTACCAGTATAGTTCTGTCCTGAATTCAGTATATAATCCGTTTTTGAGAACAACTTTACCCAGGCTCTCCTTATATTTCAGATAACCGTTGAACGTCCCTCCTATGGAAAAAGTGCTTTCCATAAATTTGTTGAATTTATACAATACCCCGGTTCCCAGGCGGTTTTCATTATAAAGTAAAACCACATTTTTTTGGCCATCCTTAGTCACTAGGAATTGCTCATCAGTCATGCCAAATTCGCCGAATACTCCCAATTTATCACTTACCATGTATAAGATATTCGGTTTGGGAGGCACGAGATTAAAGGATAATTTATCGTTTGGTTTATAGATAAGCCCGGCTACAGGGCCGATTTTGCTGTTTAAGACTCCGCTGGGGAAGAAATGCATTCCCAGTATAAATGTCCACATATCGTTTGGCTGATAAATGGCAAAAGTGTTTATTGGGATACGGAAAGTTTTGGAATTGATATTCCAGTTGTCTGCATAGAATGAAGGCGCGGCTTCTACGCGGAAGTAGGTTTTATCCAGGTTGAAAAACGGGAAAGTGATGTTTCCTCCAAAACTTACCGTAGTTAAATGCGCCGGAAGCGCTACGCTGGTAGAGTTATTTATGCCTATATATTGCGTAGCGACGCCAAGTTGCACCGGTAATTTACCAAAGGCTTTTAACTGGTAGTTATATTCGCCTTCAGAGACTATCAGGGCTACGCTTCCTGACTGCGACTTTGCTCCCCGCGAAGGCATGATTCTGATCAAGGCATCTAGTTCTGAGGGGGGCTCTTTTTTTTCTATAGTTATCCTGGCATCTAGTTTTTGGCGGAAGGAACCATCGGCATTATCGCTTGCCTGGGTTGGCTGCTCTGTAATTTTTTCCTGGGTTTTCGTTTTAGTTTCAGCCTGAGCAAGGGCTTGATTCAGGGCTTCAGTCTTAGAAGCAGTTTCTATGCAGTACGCCGGATAAAAAAATCCCAAAACAATAGCCGCTGCTACAATCAGCTTAACCATAAGCCTTTCCTCCCTTATCTAGTGATTACCTCTATCTCTACGCTTGAGTTTGCGATATTGCCTTTATCGTCTTTAACAGCCAGGGTAGCGGTAAAATACCTTGAGCCGAATGTGGTGCTCCAGTAATTATTGATTGGGTTTGGCTTTGTGGAGATATCTCCGTCTCCGAATTCCCAATTATAAGAGATTATTTTTCCATACGGAGAAGATGATTTTCGGCCGTCAAACTGCACCCTTAAAGGAGAATATCCTTTCAGGGGTTTAGCCGTAATGGCAGCCTTGAGGTCTCCTTTTAAAACCGGCTTTTCTTTTTTGGCCGGCTTCTTTACCTTTTCTTTGATTATTACCGGTTTCTCTTCTTCCGGAGCCGGGGCGATTACTTCCTGGGGTAACGGTGTTGTTTCAGGCGCCACTTCTTCGGTTTTGACCGGCTCAGCAGGATAGGAGGCCGGCTCTTCCTCGGCAGTGATTTTTTCAACAGGCGGGGTGCTAATGGGCTCTGCGGGTTTTTGCACAACCTCGGCTTCTTCTTTATTGGCTGCTAATTGCTCTGTTGCTGGACTGGCAGCTGGTTGTTCTTCCGGAACTTGAGCTGGCATTGACACTACTTCGGCGACAGCAGGTTCCCTTGAAATGTCCTTAACCAGGTATGCATTCAATTTTTCTTTTAAGCTTTCTATGCGGTTTGCCTCGCGGTTATCCTGCTCAGCTTCAATCTTTTTGATTCTTTCTTTGTATTTGGGGTTATGTTCATACCTATAATCCGATACAGCTATAAAGGGAAGACGGACTATGCCCCCTACCATTTTTAGGAGGGTAGCCATGGGGTCATAAACTGCCATCCTGAAGTGGTTTTCAATAAAGCCCATCTTTTTATAATAATCTTCCACCACTCTTCTGCGCCTCTTGAAACGTTCCTTGGCAATTTTAAGCGGCGGCACTTTATTGTCTTTTCCCAGGGTGTATTCCGGGATAGCATAATCATCCCGTGAAACCACGTATCCTTTGTCATAAGGCGCTTTCCCGTGGTGGAATTGATAAGTCGCGCAACCGGAGAGAAATAATACTGATAGAAATAAAACTGCGGCTCTGCTTATTTTTGTCAAGCTGCTCATGATTGTCATTCCTCCTAATGCTGGCTGCCGCGGCGGCGGGGAAACCGTTTGAATATTACAAACGTAGCTAAATATGCCAATAAACCCGCGCAGAAAGCGATTATGAAATATCCGATTATAACCGGCAGGGTAATCTTTAAGACAGATAATTTAAATAAGCCTGAAAAGCTAAAATTCTTTAAAAAACTTGTCCAATTATTATATGTATCCTGCCAATTTAAATCCATTATAGCTGAACCTATCTTGATTGACAAGAGAAAAGTTAAGACACTTAACCAGGTATTGGTGAGCAGGCTTCCTAACAGGGCACTTATCCGGTTTACCCGGAAAAGAAAAGCCAGAAACAGCGCAGCTATCGGCCCGGTTCCCGGAAGGATCCCCAGGAATACGCCCAGGCCGAATCCCAGGGCTATTTTTTGCGGGGTATCATTAATCCTGAAAAGTTTTATATAGATTAATTTTAGAAACCTTAAGATGTTATTTTTTTTCTTCATCCTCTAACAGGCGTTTGAGTATTTTTCCGGAAGCATTCTTGGGCAGAGAAATTCTGAACTCAATGTGCTTGGGTATTTTGTAAGGGGCCAGCCTGTCCCTCAGATGCTGGGTGATTTCATGTTCGCTAGCTTCTTCTCCATCCTTCAAGACTACAAAACCTTTGGGCACTTCTCCTTTGTGGATATCGGTTATGCCGATAACCGCCGCTTCCTTGATTTTAGGGTTTTGGTAAAGCACCTCTTCTATCTCGCGGGGATAGACGTTCAGGCCGCGGACATTGACCATCTCTTTTTTCCTGCCGGCTATATAGACATAACCTTTATGGTCGAGCTTTGCCATGTCGCCGGTATAGAGCCAGCCATCTTTTAAGGTTTGGCGGGTAGCTTCTTCCTGCCTGAAGTAGCCTTGCATTACATTGGGCCCTCTTACCAGCAATTCCCCGATTTGGCCGGGGGCGCAGGCGTTGCCTTTATCGTCTATGATTTTTAATTCTATATTTTTAGATAAGGCTATGCCGATAGAGCCGGGTTTTCTTATTCCCCTCAGCGGGTTTAAGGTCACCACCGGCGAAGCCTCGGTCAATCCATAACCTTCTAAAAGGGGGATGCGGAATTTTCTCTCAAAGCCCCGGAGTGTTTCTGCCGGAAGGGCGGCTGCGCCGGATATGCATACTTTTACCGGATTGAAGAATTTAATCAGGGGGCTGTTAAGTATTTTAGGCAGCTTGGTTTCCTTAAGGATGTTGTATATGGAGGGTATGCCTACGAACATATTTACCCGGTTCTTCCTGATAGCGCGTATTACCCGTTTAAAGGGCCTGACTGATTTCATGATTACGATTTTAGCCCCTACGGATAAAGGCAGGTTCATGCATACTGTGGCGGCAAAGGAATGGAATAAAGGCAATATGCATATAAAAGTGTCTTTGCAGGTTGTTTTTATGGCTGAAGAAGAATCCATGGCGTTGGATATAAGATTATAATGCGAAAGCATCGCCCCTTTCGGGTGCCCGGTTGTCCCTGAGGTGTAAAGGATTACTGCCAGGTCATCGGGGTTAATGGAAATCTTGCTTAATTTGTCAGTGTCGTTTTTTTCGATTTTACTGAAATCCAGGGTGTCTTTTTTTGTCTTGGAGGTGGTAATGATATTTTTCAGGCTGTCTACCCTCAACCTTAATTCTTCGGCCATATCCACATACGGACGCGAAGTAATCAGGCATACCGCCTGGCTATCCTCCAGGATAAATTTTGCCTCTTCCATTTTAAACATATAGTTAATCGGCACAACCACGCAGCCGGCCTTGAGTATGGCGAAGTAGCTTATTACAAATTCAGGGCAGTTGTCTAAGAGCAAAGCTATTTTTCCCTGTTTCTTTATGCCTAACTGAATAATCCCCGCGGCCAGGCGGCTGGTCAGTTCATTGATAGTTTTGTAAGATATTTTTTTCTGGCCGAAGACAATGGCGATGCGCTGCGGATGGTTTTTAGCGTTTATGCTAAGCAGTTCTCCGAGATTCTGGGGAATCATCTTATATTATAGGTTTTATGTTGGTGCCGGCAAATCTTTCTAATCCCCCTGATTCCTGGGTCCAGCCGTTATGCAGGTTATATTTTTCCATACTGGCTTTAGCGGCTTCGTATTCCTCGCGGGTTATGCGGCGCGATATTTCCGGCAAGCCGTCGGCTTTATGACAGGGCAAATACTGGCTCATCAGGCTTATATATGAATCGCCGGAGAGCTGGCGGGCGATAAATTCCATCACCTTTTCGGTGCCGGATATATTATTGGGAAGGACTAAATGCCTTATAATCAGCCCCTTTTTTATTATACCCTCATTATCAACTTTAGCAATACCGACCTGCTGCTGCATTTCTTTTAATGCCTCCTGGTTATACCGGGGGTAATCCGGTGCCGAAGAATATTTGATTGCCATATCCGCGTCAGCGTAGCGCATATCAGGCAGGTATACGTCTACTATACCGTTGAGTAATTTCAAGATTTGCGGTAGTTCGTAACCGCCGGTGTTATACACAAGGGGAAGATTCAACCCTTTAGGGATAGCGATGCTCAGGGCTTTCAGGATCTGGGGCATAACATGGGTAGGAGTGACCAGGTTTATGTTGTGGCAGCCCATTTTCTGTAATTCTAACATGAAGCCTGCCAGTTCTTCGAAATCCACCTCCCTGCCTTCATCCATCTGGCTGAATTTGTAATTCTGGCAGTAGGCGCAGCCCATGTTGCAATAGGAGAAGAATATCGTGCCTGAGCCTCTTTCTCCTGATATCGGCGGTTCTTCTCCATGATGAGGCATGAAACTGCAGACCTTCGGCTTAAGGCCGGTCTTGCAGAATCCCAGTTCGTTTTTTAAGCGGTTGACCTTGCACTTGCGAGGGCATATAGAGCAGGATTCCAGGAGCTTAAAGGCTTTTTCTGCGAGAGTATTTAAAACACCGTTACGATAAGAAACTAAATATGCCGGGTAGTCTTGCATATGTTCAGCTTAAGGATATTTGGCGATTTCACTCTTGACGTTTTTTATTCTTTCATCAATAGGAGGATGGGAACTTAAGAAGACCAGGTTGAAATTGGCCCCTTTTCCTTCTGCCTCTTTCTTGAGTTTCTCAAAGAATGTGACCATGCCGTAAGGGTTAAATCCGGCTTTTCTGGCGTATTTTACCGCCAGTTTATCGGCAAGGGTTTCATCCTGGCGGCCATAACCCAGGCTGGCCAAACTAAAGACTATATCCATCGCCTGTATCATCGATGTATTGTTATTTGCGCCCATAACGATATTCATTACAATCTGGTAGCCCATTATCGCCTGGATTTTCTTTACGGTATGGCGGGCGGCGGTATGGCCGATTTCATGCGCTATAACACAGGCAAGTTCATCGTCATTGGCTCTCTCCATCAACCCGCTGTTCACATAAATATAACCGCCGGGTATGGTAAAGGCGTTTAACTCTGTATCCCTGATTATTTTGAAATGATAAATGAGGTCTTGCCTGTCTGAAGCAGCGGCTATTTTTTTGCCAATGCCATCCAGCCTGTTTTGCTTCCAGGGGTCGTATAATACCTGGAACTGGCTTTGGACTTGCTTGTCCATATTATTTCCCAGGGCAACTTCGCTTCGCGTATCTATCAGCAGGGTTTCTTTTTTCTGGGTGGCCGGATTATAGATAGTCACGCAGCCGGCTAATAAAAAAAGCGTAAGAACGGGTATTAGAAAATTGTTTTTATTTAACTTGCGCGGCATAGTTTTCCCGTATCGCGTTAAATATCGCGATGTATTCAGGGGTTCTATAATCGGGATAGGTCCATTCCCAGGGGGTAAATGTTTTGCCCCGGTAAAAAAGGGTTATCTCGGCAAATATGCTTTTATCCAGGTATATGCGGTGATAGTAATCCTTGGTAGAGGCCAGGACCAGTTTTGCCATGTCCAGGTATCCGGGGTCTATGTTGATCAGGCGGGACGGCCCGCGGGATAGTTTATTTTCAATCTGGTTGGCGGTAATTTTTATCTTGGGAAGGTTTTGCGGCGGGATCAGCTTTTTAAAACTTATGAACTTTCTTTTTAGCCCCTTGCCGAATTCTTCTTCGTAATAATCGCTGTGGATAAAATCCAGGGCCTGGCTTTCAAAATCAATTTCCCCGTAATACTTTTTAAGCAGGGTTTCGGCTTTTTTCAATATCCGCTCTTCTTTAAAAATAAAGCCGGTGATTAATTTTACGGGAAGGATTTTTCTTGTTTTTCCCATTCCAGGTTTAAAGGGGGGAATTTTGGGATAAGAGCTGGCTTATGTATTGCGATATCTTTTGCCGTTCGTGGCTGCCGATAGCGTTAAAAAATATGGCGACGTTGAAACCGCCTTCGCTTTCGTCCTCGGTCCTTACAACCACGCCTTTGCATTCAATGGCATAATTTTTACTTACCCGGTTAATGGTTACGGGCAGGGTCAGCTTGACCATGATCTTGGTGAACGGGGGTATATATTTTTCTATGCGGCAATACGCGCCCACGCAGCTGACATTCCGCGTAGTGGTGATAAAATCATAGCCGTTAGCCGCTATTTTAAGCGGGAAGTCCTGATTGACCCGGGGGTGCAGCCTTCTTTCCGCTTTTAAATGCTTTTTCATTTTTTTTCTTCTTTTTGCTTTTTCAGGAAAGTACTCCAGCATCTTTTACTGCAATAGAACTTTCCATTCCGGTAATAGCGTTTTAATTTCTTGATGGGTTTATTGCAGGCCAGGCAATTAGTTTGTTTTTCTACTACAGGTTTAGCCTCTTGGGTTGCTGCTTTCGCTTGTTCCGCCGCCATTTTGAATCTCCTTGTCTGCTAAAAAATAATTTAGATTTTACTGGTTTCTATCTGTATGCCTATATAGTCGTTGAGGTACCTTTTCTCAACGGGATTGATTTCCAGGAACTCAACGCCCAAGCGGTACTTGTTGGAATGTGGCACCGGAGATGCCCAGGCAATCCTGCCGATAGGGTTTAAGATCCGCGATAAAATATTTATCTCCAGGGTCAGGTTGCTGGAAGGGGCTATAAAATCATCGTTAATAAAACCTAATCCAGTTACACTGATATTATCGCTGAGCACGTTATTAAAATCAGAGGTGCCCCGGACCTGGTAGCGCAGAGCAGCGCGCTCCTTTATCCGCGGGGAAAGCCTTTTATTGTTTTTTTCCGGGGTAATTTCCATTTCAAGAAAAAATTATAGCACATAGTCGCAGGTATGTCAATACCAAACACGGATTGGACGGATTGACCAAAATCATTATTTCTGCTATAATACTTTAATGTATTGCCAATTTTATGGTTTAAAAGAAAGGCCTTTTAACGTAACCTCTGACCCCGCCTTCTTTTTCTTCAGCAATAAACATAAAGAAGCCCTGGCCCACCTTTCTTACGGAGTATCCCAGAGAAAAGGGATAATCGTGGTTACCGGAGAGATAGGCACGGGAAAGACCACCCTCTGCCGTTTTTTTCTCAATAAGCTGGAGAAGAATGTCAAGACCGCGTTTATACTTAACCCCTACCTTCCCGAGATTCAGCTTCTAGAGGCGATCATAAATGATTTCGGCATTAACATCAAAGATAAATCCAGGTTTTCTTTTGTCTGGGAATTGAACAAGTTCCTGCTGAGTGAATCCGAGTCCGGAAATAATGTAGTTTTGATTATCGATGAGGCGCAGAACCTTAAGTCCCATCAGCTGGAGCAGATCCGCCTGCTCTCCAATCTGGAAACCGAAAAAGATAAATTATTACAGATTATCCTTACCGGGCAGCCGGAATTAAACCGGAGGTTGAACCTTTATGACCTGCGCCAGCTGCAGCAAAGGATAACCGTGCGTTATCATATCACTCCTTTAGATAAGGAAGAAGTAAAAGGCTATGTAGGGCACCGCCTGGACATTGCCGGCAGCTCGATGGATAAGACCAAATTCAGCGCGGAAGCGCTGGAGGAGATTTATAATTTTTCTGAAGGCACCCCCCGTTTGATCAATATCATCTGTGACCGCGCCCTGCTTGCCGGGTATGTGGCCGGGGCCAAGGAAATAGATTTTAATATAATAAAAAAATGCCGCGAAGAGCTGGGCACCTATTTTAGAGGAGAGGAATAATGAGTATTATATACGATGCCTTGAAGAAGATTGAAAAGTCCAATAGCCTTACTCCAAAAACTGAAGATAAAAAGAATGCTTCCGGAGGCCCAAAAACTAAGACTTACCTGTTGTATATATTAGTTGTCTGCCTGGGCGCGGTAATAGCAAATATATTCCTGGGGTTTTTTGCTAAACCGGTCAAAGTTGCCAAGGTCAATAAGGCCGTTGCATCGCCTGTTTTGCCGCCTGTGGCACCTGCGGCTCCGAAAGTTTTACCGCCGGCAGCCTCTTCTCTTCCCATTCCCGCTGCAGAGGCCAAAAGACAGCCTGAATTTCCGCCGCTGGTATTAAACGGCGTATTCTTTTCCCAGGCTGAAGGTTATGCCCTTATAAATAACCAGATTGTGAAGGAAGGCGATACTGTTGACGGCGCGGTGGTCAAGCGGATCAGGTTAGAAGAAGTTGAGCTTGAGTTTGAGGGTTCTATTACGAAGCTCTCCACTAACAGGTAGAAGAAGAACTTCTTTCAATCAGGCTTTCCCGGATTATCTCCAGCGGTATATTCTCGGTTATTACTGTCTCGCCAATATTTTTGATCAAGACAAACCTATTCTTAGAGCCGGTGAATTTCTTGTCGCGGTAATGCGCTTTTATTATGTCGGCTATGCGGACATTCTTTATTTTGGTTGGCAGGCCCATAACCGCTATCAGCCTCTCTATTCTTTTGGAGGCCTCCTCATTCGTAAGTTTCAGCCTCTTGCTTATGCCGCAGGCAACCAGCATCCCTAAGGCTACTGCTTCGCCATGGTTGTACTTCCTGAAGCCTCCTGCCGCTTCAAGCGCGTGGCCAATAGTATGCCCAAAATTTAATATTGTCCTTATGCCTTTCTCTTCTCTTTCGTCGCGTTGGATGACCTTGCTTTTTATATCTACGCAGCGGCTGACAATGAATTCCAATTTTTCGGGTTTTAGCTTAAGGATATCTTTATAATTTTTTTCCAGATAAACAAATAAATCCCTGTCCTTTATCACCCCGTATTTTATAATTTCCGCTAAAGCGGCCCTTATTTGCCTGAGGCTTAAGGTTTTGAGGATTTTTATGTCAACAAATACCAGCCTTGGTTGGTAAAACGCCCCTACCAGATTTTTGCCTTGGTTTAAATCAACCGCGGTTTTTCCTCCGATGCTTGAATCAACCTGGGCCAGTAATGTGGTGGGTAGTTGTATATAAGGAGTCCCGCGTTTATAAATAGAAGCGACAAATCCCGCCAGGTCTCCGATTACCCCTCCGCCCAAAGCTATAATAAAAAGCTGTTTTTTCTTGTCATAGTTGGCGATGTCTTTTATCACCGCGGCGGCTGTCTCAATAGATTTGCTTTTTTCGCTATCCGGCACAAGTTTATATCTTAGATTAAAACCGGATTGTTTAAGGGTTTTGTCCAGTAATCCGGCGTATCTTTTTTTTATCAGGGGGTTGGTGATTATATAGGCATCGTTGCCGATATTCAATTTGCGGATATAGCTGCCCAGAAGGTTTATTATGCCGCTGCCCACGGTTATGTTATAGGAGCGTTTTTTAAGGTTTACTTTTATAGTCTTCATCTCAGAAAGGCAGTGCTAATAATCTCAACACCAGGTTTACAGCAGGCCAGATCAGGTAATCTATCATTCCCATCCAGATAAGCAGGATTACGATAATAAAACCGTAAGGCTCGATAGCGGAGTATTTAGAGGCCAGGTTTGGAGGCAATATCCCTGCCAATATGCGCGAGCCGTCCAGCGGCGGTATAGGCAGGAGATTAAAGACCCCTAAAATCACATTGATGAAGATGAGGTTTTTTAATACGAAATCTATGTTTGCGGAGGCCGGCAGCAGCCTGAATATGACGGTTAAAACCAGGGCGAAGATAAAATTCGCCAGCGGCCCGCTTATCCCTATCAAGGCCATATCCCTTTTAGGATTTTTTAAGGCCCAGTAATTTATCGGGACGGGTTTGGCCGCTCCGAATACAAACTGCCCTCCGGTAGCGATGAAAAGGAATAACGGTAAGACTACCGTGCCGATAGGGTCTATATGCGCTAAAGGGTTAAGGGTCAGCCTGCCGGCATACTTGGCGGTGGTATCTCCCAATTTATAGGCCACCCAGCCATGGGCGAATTCATGCACGGTCATGGCGATTATCAGCAGCGAGAAAGATACTAAAAGTCCGGCTATGTTCAATCCAACTCCTCGATCTTTTCTATTTCAATAATGGGGTATTTTTGGGTATCCGGCCCGATAGATTTGCCGGTGACCTTTACTTTATGATAATTAAGCTGGTCCAGGCTTTTTTTGTTTCCTTTGAGCAGGAATATTTTATTATCGCTGGTAATAAGTTTATGGGTGGCCGGGCGTTTGAAAACTATCCCGTAAGGTTTGATTATCCCTTCTATCTGTTGGGCTTGCGTTGGTTCGGGTTTGGCTGCGGCTATCGGAAGCCGCACCACTGCCCCCTGGCTTGTGGCTGTGGCGGAAACTTTACTGATGAATTTGCTGCTTATCCAGCCGAAACTGTTATTGACCGGCTCTATTTTATACCATCCCCCCTTGTCTTCCAGGACAGTGATTACTTCGTTCCTGTCAACTTTGCCTAATATCGGAGAAGTTTCGCTGGGGGCCAGCCTTATGTTTACGCTGTCTTTTATGACCTTGGCGTTTTTGATTAATCCGCTTGCGCTTGTTTTTAATTTATCAAATGAATCGGCGGGCTTATCTTCTATGCCGGCTACCAGGTTTTTCTTTATAAAGCTGGGGGCTTGTTTTGGTAGGCGTATTTTATACCAGTCGTAGCGTTCCGATACCACTTCCAGGCGTTCGCCTTTTGCGCTTTTGCATATTATCTGGGCGCTGACAGTAGAATCCGAACGTATATTGATATTATCAGCGTTTACCACGCCTGTGAATGAGGCAGGTTCTTGCGCAGAAAGGATATTGGCCGCGCTAAACAGCACAAACAGTAATAAGGCTGTCGGAAATATCTTATGGCCGGTGCGCATATTATTTTTTATCCTTAGCAGGAGACCCTTTCGCGGCAGGCGCTTTTGCGGCAGGCGCTGCAGCAGCAGCGGCGGGAGCAGCTCCTTCAAGAGCTGTGGTTTCGACTTTTTCTGCCTTTTCTTTCTTGATCTTGATCCTTAATGTCTTGATCTTTGGCAGGTTGTAAACGTTATCCCCTTCTTTCCACTGCCCCTTTTCTAACATGAATCTTAGCCGTTCAATGCGTTTTAACACTGATCCTTGTTTGTTGCCTAGTTTTGACGAGCTTAATGACGGGTGTATTGACATGGTTTTATAACCTCCTTATGAGACAGTCCCGGTAACGTTTTTTGAGTTCCACAAATAACGATTCCGCTGTTTTTTTGTTAGGAAAATTTCCTACGCATAACACGTTAAATTTCCCTTTGGATACAATCAATGGCGTAAGCCCCCGTTTTTTTAACGCCTCTGCTTCTTTCTGGGCTGATGTTTTGTTTTGATAACTGGCTAGCTGTATAGTGTAATAATTATGTATGTATTCCTGGTTTCCCTGTTGCGGTACGGCATTCGGCTTTTCTAAAACAGGTTGAGCCGGCAGCTTAGGGGGTTGTGGTTGATATTGCGGTTTATTGGCCGCGGGCACAGGGGCTATCTTGACTGCCGCCGGTTGAGCCTTTAACGCCAGGTCCAAATGGGTATCGGAGTTGGCGATTTGCGTCCTCTTTCCTTTTTCTACGCCCAATGAAAACGATACGATTACGGTGGTTATAAAGGCGAAGATTAAAAGCAATGTTTTTTCATAACCGCGTATGTAGCCCAGGAATGACTTATGAGTAGCGCCTGACTTGGTATTGCCATAAGCTTTTCCCTGCGAAAAAAGTTCTAATTGTGAATTATTTTCTTTATCCATCGTGGTTTAATATTATATATCTTTTATTTATTCAGTTCCAAATATTTTTTGAAAATCATCTTTTTCGGGATCCTCAGGAAAGCTTCCACAACTTTAGGGTCAAATTGGCTCCCGCTTTTCTTTTTGATTTCCTTTATCGCGGAATTGATATCCATTCTTTCCCGGTAAGGCCTGCCGTATACCATCGCCTCAAAGGCGTCAGCCACTGCCATGATCCGCGCCCCCTGGGGGATCTGCCCTTTTTTCAATTTGGAAGGGTATCCTGTGCCGTTGAATTTTTCATGGTGGTGCATGATTATCTGTATGACCGGCTTGAGTATTTGCATCGGCCGCAGGATCTGGGCGCCCTTGACCGGGTGCCTCTTTATGATTTTATATTCCTTGGCTGTTAATTTGCTTGTCTTTGTAAGTATCTGCAGCGGGATATCGGCTTTGCCTGCGTCATGCAGGAGGCTGGCGTATTTTAAACTTTCTACCTGTTTTTCGTCGAGGTTCATCTGGTTGGCTATTGCCGTCACCAGCCGGCTGAAATACGGCGAATGAGTGTATTCCTGGGGGACCCGCATATCCAGCAGGGTTACCAGGCTCCTTATGCTGCCGAAAATTATTTTCTGCTGGTCTTCGTAGAGTTGTAAATTCTTAATGCCTATCATTGCCTGTTCGACGATAGTCATCAATACATCCTGGTCAAATTTTTCAAACGGTGAGTCGTTTTTACCGCGTTTTATAATGATTATTCCCATTATGTCTTCGCAGATTAACGGCAAAGCCAGCAGGTTATTTTTTCTGACCGCGGTCAGGGTTTTGATGATTTTTTTCTCTAACCTGTTGGTAATTTTTGTTTTTTTATCGATTAGATATCTTTTCTTGTAGCTTACCAGGCATTTAAAGGCGGAATATTTTTTACTGGGGTCTAAGAGTAAAACCAGGCAATATTTGACGTTGAATATCTGGCAGATGAGTTTTGCCAGGCGGTTGACCATATCCTTGACTTCAAAAGTAGAATTGACTAAGCGGTAAATGCTATGGATAGACGAAATAAGTATTTTATACTTTTTCGTATGGGTCAAATAATTTTTTGTATTCATCTAAGGCGTACCTGTCTGTCATTCCAGCGATATAATCGCTTATCGCGCGTCTGGTGCCAAAAGAAGCTATCCTTTTCTGCACCTGCGCGGGCAATGCCTGCGGCTTATCCATATAAACCCTGAATAATTCCTGGATGAACCGTTTGGCCTTGTCACTCATTCTGATTACGCGGTAATGATGGTATAATTTTTCCATCAGCAGGCCGCGTAATGGTTTTTTTAAGCTTAACATCTCCCTGCTGAAGGACACTATTTTTTTGTCCAGTTTCTTGGCGTCCCGGGAAGACTTGAGCCCGAGCTTATTAATTCTTTCCTCAACCTCGCGTATCAGGTCGGTAACCTGGATATTGATCAACGACCTTACTAGCAGGTACTTTTTTCGTTCCACATCTATTTTATCATATTTTTTGGAAATGTCCCGATATATATTGTCCCATATTTTTAATTGTTCCAGGTCGGATTCTTTTAACAGCCCTGAAGTAAGCCCGTCATCCAGGTCGTGGTTATCATAAGCGATCTCATCGGCAATGTCTACTATCTGGGTTTCCAGGGTGGGCATTTCCTCCGGGGCAAGCCCTTTGATGCAGACCTGTTTATCATATGCCGAAGAATGCTTTACAATGCCTTCCCTCACTTCCCAAGTCAGGTTAAGGCCTGCGAAATCGGGGTACCTTTCTTCCAGTATGTCAACTACTCTCAAGCCCTGGAGGTTATGGTTAAAACCGCCGAATTTGGCCAGTATTTCATTAAGGGCTTCTTCTCCGGAGTGGCCGAAAGGGGTATGGCCTAAATCATGGGCCAGGGCTATTGCCTCTACCAGGTCAACGTTTAACCTGAGGGCAAATGCTATTGTCCGGGCGATTTGGGCGACTTCCAGGGTATGGGTCAGCCTGGTGCGATAGTAGTCTCCTTCGTGATTTACGAATACCTGGGTTTTATATTCCAGCCTCCTGAAGGCGGCCGAATGGATAATCCTGTCGCGGTCTCTCTGGTAGGCGGACCTGTAAGGATGCTCCGCCTCTTTATGTACCCTGCCCCGGGTATCGTGGCTTTTCATGGCGTAAGGGGCGTAGAACTTATTCTCTAATTCTTTAATCTGTGTTTGCGTGAGCATCTCTCAGCCTTTTATACAATTCATCTAATGACTGTGAAATTATTTTTGTATTGTTTAAAACAGGCATAAAATTTGTATCGCCTTTCCAGCGGGGTACGATATGTAAATGCAGGTGTCCGGGAATACCTGCGCCGGCGACACGAGAGATATTAATGCCTATATTGTAGCCATCCGGCTTCAGGACTTTATCCAAAAGCTTGTTTACCCTGTTCAGGGCCTTGAATAAATCAATGATCTCGGCGTCTTTTAATTGCGAAAGTTTCCGGATGTGCCTTAAGGGCGCCACCATCATATGCCCGTTGTTGTAAGGAAAAATATTCAGCATGGCGATTGAGTGCCTGGTTTTCAGTATGACATAATCCCTGCCATGGCTTTTCGCGCATTGGCAGAAGAGGCATTTTTTATTGCCGCTTTTTTTGCCGGCGGTTTCTATATACTTAATCCTCCAGGGCGCCCAGAGTTTATCCATTTATATTTTTATTATCCTGGCTTCTATCTTATCGTTTATCTCGATTATCCCGTATGAATTAAAAGGGGAAAATATCTGGTCAGTCGGGCTCCCGGGATTAAAATACAAAATATCGCCTCTCTTCTCGTTGAAGGCTTTATGCGAATGCCCGAATATGACTAAATCGACCTTATCGTTTTTGAAGGATTCCTCCAGCAATTGCAGGAGGTTAGCCGGAGCCCCCCAGCCGTGCATTACCCCTATCCGGAATTTTCCCACTTCTATGATTTCTTTTTCCGGGAGCTGTTCCTTTACTTCGTCATGGTCCATGTTTCCTGCGACCGCTTTCACTATTTTACAGGCGCATTTTATTTCTTCCAGGATGCTTAAATCCGCGAAGTCTCCGGCATGAATGATCATATCCGCCTGCTTAAAAGCTTCCAGTAATTCCCCTGGCAGCCCTTTTGCTCTTTCCGGAATATGTGTATCAGAGATGACTATGATTTTCACGCTATTATCCTGGGTTTGTAAAAAAGGTCAAGGACCTGGTTTAAGTTGCTTAAGTCCCAGGTCCATATTTTTTCTTCCAAGGCCCTTAAGCGGGCATTTGTCTCAATATCCTGAAAAGCGATGATAATCTTCTTCTGCAGCTTATGGCGGTATTTTTTGCACTCCCTGGCGAATTCCGAGATGTCTTCTTCGGTCAACATGTCATATTTACATGCCATTATCCAGAGACTCTCGTCGGAGCGGCCGATCAGGCCGTCCTTTAAGCTCTTACGGTTAAACTCCAGGGGTTTTATCTCCCTGAAATGGCTGAGCCTTAACCTCTTTTTTTCTATCTGTACCACTTCGTTTTGGAAAAGCCGGAGTAGTTCCGACATCCTTTCAATGATAGGTTTCTGCGCGCTAAGGGCAAATTCTTTGATCAGGTTATCTATGTTTTGCCTGAATATCGTTTTTTGGTTCTTGGCGTCAAAAGTCAGGGATTTCAGCCTTTCCTGATAAACGAACCTTAACCAGAAACTAAATACCCTGTCGTTGATTTTGAGGAAATCCCCGCTTCGGGTCAGGGTGTCTAATTCAAACAGGTGGTTTATCCTTAAGGCCAGCTCTTTCTTTGTTTTATGCAGGATATGCGCGATATCTTTGAGTTTATTGTGGCCGCTGGAAATCAGGTATAGGATTGAAATGTAATCCTGGCTATACGGAGAGTCCAGGTAACGCTTAAGGTAATTGGAGAACCTTTGGTTTAATATGCCGGATGTATCAAAGAGCAGATTTTCTATTGTATCGGTCAGGCTGGCCGGGTTTGTTTTTAAAACTGCGTCAGCGATGACCTCCATATAGAAAGGATACCCTCCGGTAAAATGCACTATAAAATTATTCACTCCGGCATTCAGGTTCAAGCCGCCTAAGCGGTGCCGAAGGTATTTTTCGCTGGTTCTTATGTCAAAAGGCTCTACCGTGATGACTTCAAAGTTCCCGAATAATAAAGACAGGTTTTTGGATAAAATTATCCTGGTTTTGAATTTCATGGAACTGGTGATGATGTACATGGTGTTCTTTTGCGAGATCAATAATTTTGTCCATTCGCGGTAAAGGTTCTTAATCCCTATATTTTCAAGATTGTAAAATTCATCCAATATCACCACGCAGGATTTTCCGGTTTCCTGGTTAAATGTTTCGCACAATGAGAATAGCTCGGTAAAAGTATTGTTTTTCTTCCTTTTTTCCAGGGCGTTTAATATGAGCTTTATCTTTTCTGTTGTTTTAGGGATGTATTTAGCGGACCGGTTAACCAGGAAAACCAGGTCCTCCTTCAGCGCTGAGCCGCTGTTGATCAGGAAATTATAAAGCAGGGCGCCGATGAACCTTTTGGCAAACAGATTGAAGGATTCAGGCCTTACTTCCAGATACAAGATGATGATCCGGTTGTCGCAGAATTTATCCAGCAGGCGGAATATAATCGAGGTTTTACCGACTAATTCATCGCCAATGATAGCGATATTCTGGCGGTAGCCGTCTTTTAAGTCGCGGATGCGTTTTTCCAGGGTATCCAGGCAGGTTTGCCTGCCGAAAAAGTTTTCTTTTATCATATTCTAATGAGACAAGTAAAAAAATGGGTTCTGGGGGATATGTTTTTTCCTTACCTCAAAGTGTAAATAAGTAGCCCTATCCCTGCCCGCGGAACCCGCCCTGGCGATAAGCGAACCCTTCTGGACTTTATCGCCGGCCTTAATAAATACTTCATGGTTTCTGGCGTAAACAGTGGAAAACCCGTCGTTATGGTCAATGATTATGGTTTTGCCGAAGCTTTCAAGGTTATCGCTGTAAAACACAACTTTACCGCTGCGGGAAGCTACCACATCGGTATTCCCGGCGGGTTGTATATTTATTCCTTTGTTAATCATATTATTGAAAGTCTGCCCAAAAGCCGAAAGCACCTTTCCCTTCACCGGCCAGATAAATTCTTCGGAGGAATAAGCCGTTTTGGGGATATGTTGAGGTTTTTGGCCGCGGGGTATAAATATCAGTTGGCCGGTTTCAATGTTAGTGGCGTCAGAGATACGGTTAAACCTTGCGATTTCATCTAAATCAATATTGTAAATCTGCGAAATCCTCCAGAGGGTCTGCCCTTTGGCTACGCTGTGGTATATTCCCGGGGTGGTGGTCTCAGGCTTATAAGCAGGGGTAATAGGCGTGCTGGCGCACCCGGCTATAAAAAGCAAAGTACCCAGCGTAAATAAGAAAGTTTTCAAGTATTTATCCTTAGGCATCTATTTTTCCAAAAGCGGGTGAGCGGAATCGAACCGCCATATACAGCTTGGGAAGCTGCCATTCTACCATTGAATTACACCCGCGTCAAATTACGCCCGCGCGGAACATCGTTCCATTAATTTAATAGAGCAATATTTTCCGCACATCGTGCAAACGTCCGAGGAGCGCGGCCTGGACGACATCCTGTAATGCCGTGCCTTATCAGGGTCAATGGAAAGCCCGATTTGTTTCTTCCAGTCCCGCTCTTTCCGTGCCAGGGACATATTCCTGTCTAAGCGGGTCGCCGATTTTGGATTCTTGACTATATCCGCGGCGTGGGCTGCGATTTTAGAAGCAATCACCCCTTCTCTCACATCTTCTATTGACGGATGCCTTAAATGTTCCGCAGGAGTGACATAGCATAAAAAATCAGCCCCAAAACTGGCGGCCAAGGCGCCTCCTATGGAAGCAGTGATTTGGTCATAGCCGCAGGCTATATCCGTGACCAGCGGCCCTAATACATAAAACGGCGCGCCATGGCAGATTTTCTTTTCCAGGTCTACATTCTTTTTGATTTGGTTCAGGGGGACATGCCCCGGCCCTTCTATCATCACTTGCACAGACCTAAGTTTAGCGCGCAGGGCAAGCGCTCCTAGAATTTTTAATTCCGAGATTTGGGCCTTGTCAGTAGCGTCTAGTATTGATCCAGGCCTTAATCCGTCTCCCAGGCTTAAAGTTACATCGTACTTATAGGCAATATCCAGGATACTGTCAAAATATTCATAAAAAGGATTTTCTTTTTTGTGGATATTCATCCAGGTGGCTAAGATTGCTCCACCCCTTGAGACAATGCCCAGCAGCCTTTTCTGTTTATTCAGGGCGCTTATGCTTTTTCGGGTGACTCCGGCGTGGACGGTAAAAAAATCCACTCCCTGTTTTGCCTGTGATTCCAGGGTATCCAGGATATCTCCGGCGCCAAATTTCAAAAAGTCCTTCTTATTCTTTTGGGCGTTGACCGCTGTTTCATAAACCGGGACAGTGCCCACAGGGACCGGGGAGCGCTTGATTATTTCTCTGCGCATCCTTTCTAGGTCTCCCCCTACGCTTAAGTCCATAACCGCGTCTGCGCCGTATTTGATAGCTGCTGTTAGTTTCTTCAATTCGTGATTTATCTGCGACTTATCGGTTGAGGTGCCGATATTGGCGTTTATCTTTGTCCTCAACCCAAGGCCTATGCCGCAGGGTTTTTTCAGGTTATGTTTTAAGTTGCGCGGGATTACCACTAAGCCGGCCTTGATATATTTTAATATCAGCTTGGAGCTTAAGCCTTCGTCTTTGGCCACCTGTTTCATCAGGGGTGTGATGATATTATTTTTAGCGGATTCCAGTAGAGTCATATCAGTTTAATACTTTAGAGAAATATTTTATTTCCGAAGAAATATTTTTTGCCTTCAGGATTGCGCTGCATATCGCCACTTTATCTATACCCGATGATAATACTCTGTTTATATTTGATTTATTAATCCCTCCGATGGCAAAAAAGGGAATTTTCATTTTTTTATTCAGCTCTTTCATCAAATTCAGGCCGGTTGTTTTTTTTATCCAGGGTTTTGTAGTAGTGGGGAACACAGGGCCAAAGCCTATGTAATCTGCTCCCTCCCTTTGTGCCCGGAGGGCTTGCTTGAGGTTATGGCAGGATACTCCGATTATCTTATCCGGACCCAGTATTTTTCTGGCTATCCTCAGGGAAGAATCTTCCTGCCCCAGGTGCAGGCCGTCGCAATTCAGGATTTTCGCGACATCCAGATAGTCGTTGATGATAAATAAGGTTTTGCTGTTTGACAGGGCCTTGCGCAGAAACAGGGCTTCCTTAATAATAGATCCTTTTCTTGATTGTTTGTCCCTGAATTGGATTATACCTGCGCCTGAGCCTTTTATTCTGGCAACCATAGCGGGTATGCTTCTATTGCAGGAATTTTTTTTATCTACAATCAGATAAAGACAATGCTTTTTTAGCAAATCTTTTTTCGGTTTCATAGATGTCGTATCGGATCTTTTTTAATTCTATGGCGGTATTTATATTAATCAGTTTGGAAAATTCTTCCAGCACCCTTACCGACTCTTTTGCCCTCTGGATATTGGCGAAGAAAATATCCAGGCAGTTTTTTCTTTTTAGCTCGTTTTTATAAAGGCATCTTCCCACATCGCTTGAGCTTTTTCTTTGCTCCAGCAATAATATTTTTTTAGGGAGCTGTTTGAATATCAGGTCAATGCGGTGCCTGATATCTTTTAGTCGGGAGGTCAGCTCCCGACTATTGAGGATAAATCTTGCTATTTCTTCACAGACGCGCAATCCTTCTTTGGCGCGGTTAATATTGGCGTCAATGATCCTGTTAATGGCCCCGGAAGTTTTTGGCAATTTTTTTTATCAGGTTTGTGGTAGAGCGCCCCGGCATCAGTTTTATCCTGGCTACTTTTCCTCCGTAGCCCAAGACGATATTGCTGCCCACTATATTATTTTTTTCCCAATCAGCGCCTTTCGCCAGTATATCCGGCTTAAGCGAAGTTATTACCTCAAGAGGGGTGTCTTCTTTGAAGAGGACCGCGTAATCCACGCTTTCCAGGGCGGCGATGACTCTTAGCCTGTCCATCTCTCCGACGATGGGCCTATTACTTCCTTTTATCCTCTTTACCGAGGCGTCGCTGTTAACCGCCACCACCAGGATGTCGCCTTTTTTCTTAGCGTCCTGGAGGTACTTTGCGTGGCCATAGTGCAATAAATCAAAACAGCCGTTAGTGAAAACGACTTTTTTGCCTTTAGCCCGCAGGCCGGCAAGTATCCTTCTTAATTCTTTGAGGCTTTTTATTTTTGTTCCTGACAAAGCGACTCCTCTACCAATTCGCAGACGATGTGCCCGATGGTTATATGGGCCTCCTGGATCCTGGCGGTTACGGCTGAAGAAACTATCAATGATACGTCAGCCAGTTTTGTGATTTCTCCGCCGTCTCCTCCTGAAAGCGCGATGGTCTTTAATCCGTTTTTCTTGGCTTGTTTTATCCCCAAGGCGACATTTTTTGCCTTGCCGCTTGTGGATATGCCTATGACGATGTCATTTTTCTGGCCTAGGGCCTCTATCTGTTTAGCAAATACCACCTCGTATCCGTAATCGTTAGCCAGGGATGTCAATACCGAACTATTGGTGGTAAGGGCTAGCGCGGCCATGGCTGTCCTGTCTTTTTTGAACCTGCCGATTAACTCAGCAGCAATGTGTTGACAGTCGCTTGCTGAACCGCCATTGCCGAATAAGATTACCTTCCCGCCTTTTCTCAGGCATTCTATCATCAGGTCAGCTATTTGTTTGATTTCGCCGATAGAAGTGTGCAGTAATTCTTCCTTGACCTGGATGCTTTCCAGTAGTATCTCCTTTATTCTTTCTCTCATTTTTTACTCCTCCTAAATTTATCCGGAGAATATCTTGGTAATATCGTAAAACTCCCTATCTACTGTTTTTAATTCCGCGACGGCTTTTTCAATGGGGACGTCTATGATTTTAAAGCCGGATAAAGCCACCATCCTGCCGAATTTTTTATTGATTACCAAATCCACTGCTTTTGCCCCGAACCTGGTGCCTAGGATCCTGTCAAAGGCAGTAGGTGTTCCTCCTCTTTGAATATGGCCAAGCACACTCACCCTGGTTTCATATCCGGTCCTCTTTTCTATTTCGCTTGCCACTCTTTCTCCGATGCCGCCTAATCTGACGTGGCCGAATTCATCTAATTTCTGTTCCTGCAGGACCATGGTGCCTTCTTTAAACTGGGCGCCTTCGGCTACCACAACTATACTGAATGTCTTGCCCCTCTGGTGCCTTTTCTTTATAAGGTTACAAACCTCTTCCATATCAATAGGTATTTCGGGAATCAGGATTATATCAGCTCCGCCGGCAATCCCGGACTCAATGGCGATCCAACCCGCGTGCCTGCCCATTACCTCTACTACAATAATACGATGATGGCTCTCCGCGGTAGTGTGCAGTTTATCGATACACTCCATAGCGGTATTTAATGCGGTATCAAAACCAAAAGTGTAGTCGGTGCAGGAGAGGTCGTTATCTATTGTCTTGGGCACTCCCACTATATTAGCGATAATGCCGTCTTTGATTAATTTATTGGCTACCCCTAATGTGTCTTCGCCTCCTACCGCGATTAATGCCTCCAGCCCTAAATTTTTATAGTTATCTTTTACTTTTTGCAATCCCCCCTCTTTCTTGTAGGGATTTGTCCTGCTGGTGCCTAATATGGTGCCGCCCTTAGGCAAGATCCCGGAAACCGAATTCAGGTCTAATTTCACGGTGTCGCTTTCAATTAATCCCATCCAACCGTTTTTGATGCCGATAATTTCATAACCTTCATTAAGGCCTTTTCTGACTACCGCCCTGATTACAGGATTCAATCCCGGGCAATCGCCCCCTCCTGTAAGTATACCTAACTTCGCCATGTTAAAATCCTCCTTTTATGTCCTTGTATATCCGCTATAGGGTATTGTAGGGACATCTTTTTCTATTTCTTTTCTTCTTCTTTCCTTTTCTTCTATTGATATAATTTTTGCCACGTGGATTTTTATGATGATCTGTTCTTCCAGGCCTAAAACTTCCTGTATCTTGGAGCGGGTTATTTCCTGCAGCCGCGAAGTCAAGTCAGGGATATTCGCCTCTGATTTTAAAACCACGCGCAGGTCTACAATCAATCCTTTTTTCGTGGCGATGACATCCGGCCTCAGCTCTTTTATTTCAGGGATAATGCCGGTTAAGCGCCTTATCAGGTCCTCAACTGCGGAGAGGGCAATAGTTACTTCTCCCGAAGAAGTAGTAAAGGCGATTGTTTTTTCGCGCTGGAACCTGCCCAGGACCAGTTGCGCAAAGAAAGTGCTGATTACTATCAACAAAAGGCCGGAAAGGCCGGTGATTATCCTGGAGTTAAGATTGGACAGGATGTAAGCCAGGAGTTCATTTATGCTTTGAAGCGGAAGAAGGTTTAAGGAAAAAATTATTATTATCATTCCGATTAAAATAAGCACTGCGGCGTAAAATCTTATGATAATGCCTGTAAAGAATCGCATTTATTGCCCCCTTTCTATGCCCTGAACATTAACATTGACATCTTTTATGGATAGGTTTGTCATTTTTTCCAGGGCCTGGCGCACGTTTTCCTGGACTTTATTCGCTATTTCGGGGATGTTCACTCCATATTTTATAACCAGGGGGATTTGCAGGGTGATATCCCCGTTTTTATCTTTCTCAACTTTAATCGCCGAAAGGTTTTTTTTATCAATTAATTCTAAAATACCCGCCCTAAAATTTTTTCCAATCGATTTTACCCCTTCAATTTCGCAGGCGGCTACAGAGGCGATGGATGCGATAACGTTATCGTGTATCCTGATCATGCCGTAATCTGTACGGGATTCTTCTCTGTGCATGGCGCTATGCCTCCGTTTTTAGTTCATCTTTTAACATATCCTGGACGAAATGAGTGGATATTTCGCCTTTCAGGAACAAAGGATTTTCCAGTAAACGCAAATGAAATGGTATGGTTGTTTTTATGGGTGCGATATGAAATTCATGCAATGCCCGTTGCATGGTTTTAATCGCTTCCTGGCGGGAACGGCCATAGGTGATGACTTTTGCCACCAGTGAATCATAATAGGGGGATATTTCGTATCCCGGATAGATATGGGTGTCCAGGCGGACTCCCGGGCCTCCGGGCAGAATGAGTGTTTCTATTTTTCCCGGGCAGGGCATAAAATTATTTTCGTAATCTTCCGCGTTTATCCGGCACTCGATTGCCGCGCCTTTTATCTGGACCTCTTCCTGCTGCAGCCGGAGTTTTTCTCCGCAGGCGATGCGGATCTGTTCTTTTATAAGGTCTAAGCCCGTGACTAATTCGGTGACCGGATGTTCCACCTGGATCCGGGTGTTCATTTCCATGAAATAAAAATTATTGTTCTGGTCCAGCAGGAATTCTATTGTCCCGGCGCTGGAATAGTTGACCGTTTTAGCGCCTCTTACCGCCAGCTCTCCCAAACGTTTACGCAGCTTGCTGTCTACTACCGGTGAAGGAGATTCTTCCAGGAGTTTTTGATGCCTTCTTTGAATGGTGCAGTCTCTTTCGCCCAAATAAAGGATGTGCCCGTATTTATCGGCCAAAATCTGTATTTCAATGTGCCTGGGTTTTTCGATGTACTTTTCGATGTATACACTGGGGTTTCCGAAATTTACCTCTGCCTCTGACTGGGCAGCCATAAGGCTGGAAATCAGGCTGATATCGTTATGGCAGACCCTCATGCCTTTTCCGCCGCCACCGGCAGCTGCTTTTATAATCACCGGATATCCTATTTTTTTGGCAACCTTGATTGCCTCTTCTTTATTTTTGATTGTTGCGGTTGAGCCGGGGACTATGGGCAGGTTAGCTTTTTGCATGGTAGTGCGGGCTACCATTTTGTCTCCCATCAGCCTTATGTTTTCGGGAGTAGGGCCGATGAAAGTTATTTTACAGGATTCGCAGATTTCCGCGAAATGAGGATTTTCCGCCAGGAAACCGTAACCAGGATGTATGGCTTCAACGTCGGTGATTTCCGCGGCGCTGATTATGGCGGGAATATTCAGATAGCTGCTGCTTGAAGCCGCCTGCCCTATGCAGATAGCTTCATCGGCAAAACGCACGTGCAGGGAATCCCTGTCTGCCTGGGAATATACCGCTACTGTGCGCACGCCTAACTCACGGCAGGCGCGAATTACTCTAAGGGCTATTTCGCCCCGGTTAGCAATCAGTATTTTAGAGAACATCTCTTTTTAAAGAGGGTCGATAATAAACATCGGTTGCCCGAATTCTACAGGTTCGGCGTTATCAACCAGGACTTCTACGACTTTTCCTTTTATTTCTGATTTAATTTCATTCATTAACTTCATGGCTTCAATTATGCATATTACCTGTCCCGGTTCAATTATCTGCCCTGCCTCGACATAGGCAGGCGATTCCGGGGAAGGCGCGCGGTAGAAAGTCCCTACCATCGGGGCTTTTATTTCAACTGTTTTCGCCAGTACCTTCTCGGCGCTTTCCATTGGCTCCTGAGCCAGGGTATCCTGATGAGCCCTTACTCTCTCAATCATCACAGGCGCGCTGGATGTTTCGTATCCCGAAGCCGTTTTCTTCAGCCTGATAGAGGTGCCGTCTTTCTCAATCTCTAATTCAACCAGGCCATTTTCATTCATTAGGTTTATCAGTTCCTTGATTTCTTTCAGGTTCATTTTTCGTCAGGCCCTTTCTACGTATGATCCGGTGCGGGTATCTACTTTGATTACATCTCCTACATCTATAAATAAGGGGACCAGGATGGTTGCCCCGGTTTCGATTTCTGCTGGTTTAGTACCGCTTTTCGAGGTGTCTCCTTTTATGCCGGGTTCGGTATTAATGATCTTCAGTTCAATGAAGTTTGGCAGGTTTACGTTTAAGGTGTCATTCTTATAAAAATATCCCAGGACGTCAAGGTTATCTTTGAGGAATTTGGTTTTATCCCCCAGGCTTTCTTCGGAGATAGCTATTTCTTCGTAGTTTTCCTGGTCCATGAAATGGTACATGCTTCCTGATTTATAAAGGTATTGCAGTTTTCTTTCTTCAACATATGCCTCATCTATTTTTTCGTCACCCCGGAAGGTCCTTTCCTGGATGTTGTTGGTCTTACAATTCTTCATCTTTGCCCGCACGAAAGCAGCGCCTTTGCCGGGCTTGACGTGCTGCGCATCTATGACCATATATACCACGTCATCTACTAATATGGTTACCCCGGACTTGATTTCATTTATTGAGAGAGCCACTTAAGACCTCGTATCCTTTCCGTGTTACTAAAACCATATCTTCAATCCTTACCCCGAATCTTCCGGGCAGATAAACCGCTGGTTCAATAGTAACTACCATTCCTGCCTTCAACTTATTATTTTCTTTGCCTGATATACGGGGTTCTTCGTGCACTTCCAGGCCTATTCCGTGCCCTAAAGCGTGGCCAAAGAACTTACCGTATCCTTTTTGAGCTATGAATTGGCGGGCAGCTGCATCAATCCCTTTTATGCTTGTATTCGCTTTAATTTTCTTTATTGCCCTACCCTGCGCCTCTCGAACAATAGCGTAAATCTTCCTATAGAGAGCATTCATTTTACCTAAAAAGAATACCCTTGTCAAGTCGGATTTGTAGCCATTGAAGCTTACCCCGATATCTATTAGTACCGGTTCATTGTCCCTGATTATTCTTTGGGAAGTCATATGGTGGGGGTAGCTTGAATTCGGCCCGGAGGCGACAATTATCCCGAAACTGGAGCTGGTCGCGCCGTTATACCTGATAAAGCGCTCCAGTTCCGCGGCAACCTCTATTTCCCTCTTGCCCGGGGATATGAAATCTCTGATGAAATTCAATGCTCCTATGGTTATCTCTACTGCTCGGGCCATATTCTCCAATTCCGGTTGGCTTTTTACCTGCCTTTGTCCTTCAGTCAGACCCTGGGTAGGGATTAATTCCGCTGTTTTATTCAGGGATTTTTTTATCTTGCCGTATTCGGCAAAACTGGTATATTTTTCTTCAAAGCCGATGCGTTTTAGCCCCAGTTTATTGCAGGCAGTTGCAATTGTTTCAATGATAGAACCATTGATTTGTTTTATCGCCCAGCCTTTGAGGCTATGTTTTGCCTCTTCAATATACCTGGAATCGGTGAAATAGATGCTTTTCTTTTTTGATACTAAAAGGCAGGAATCACGGCTGATATAGCCGGTAAGGTAAGATATATTGGCTTGTTTTGAAACAATCAGGCCGTCTATATTTTCTTTCTTTAGTCTTGTGTGGATGGTTTTTATTTGTGGATTCATTCAGCATCAAGTTATGTGCTCATTAAGTCTATCAGCGCCAAGAGCCCCAGGGTATAACTTTTTGGCCCAAAGCCCAATACCGTGCCTTTTACTACCGGGCTGATCAGGGATTTTTGCCTGAATTCCTCCCGGGAGTAAATATTGGAAAGATGCACTTCAACCGTTAATATGCCTGAAGCGGCAATGGCGTCCCTGATTGCCACGCTGGTATGGGTGTAAGCCGCGGGGTTTATCAATAATCCGGCATATTTATTCTTTCCCTTGCCGATAAGGTCTACGATTTTTCCTTCGTGATTGGACTGGATGATTTTAAGGGCCAGCCGGTTTTTTTTAGCTATCTTTTCCAGTTGGTTATTTATTTCTTTGAGGGTTGTCCTGCCGTATATGCCGGGCTCTCTCTGTCCCAGTAAATCAAGGTTCGGCCCGTGTATTACCAGTATTTTTTTCATCTTTTATCCTTCCGCCTCATCAATGAGCATTACCGGTATCCCGTCTTTTATGGGGTATTTTTTTCCGCATTTTTTGCAGATTATTTTATTATCTTTAAGTTCTACGTCTCCTTTGCAGGCCGGGCAGGCCAGGATATCCAACAATTCTTTGTCTATCATTTTACCTCTCCCTTTGTTTTAGAGACATATTGCAACCTTAGTTCATAAAGCAGGTTTTCCAGAAGGCTTGCTTCATCCGTATTCAGATTCCCCTTGGTTTTTTCTTTTAACATCCCCAGGGTATCAATAATGAACTTTGCCTGGGTCAGGTCTTCCTCTTTTTTATTGGTCACCGGATTGGCCATAACGCCTAATCCGATAGATGCCTGAAGGGAAAGAGTGGTGATAAAGAAGCTGAAATCAGGTTCCGGAGGGACAAACTTGTTTTCTTTCTTCAGGTCTTCCTTTTCTTTACCTACTGTTTCTTTCCAACTTTCGTCGCTGTTCTTTTTTATCTCGTCCATAGGTTTAATTGATTATGATGCCGGCGTAGCCCACAACGCTGTCATTGTCCCGGGTTATCTCGCCGCTGGTTTGATATTTGATTAATTTTCCGTTTGTAGCTCCTAATGCCTTAGCCGCGGCAAGCATGATTATGACCGGGGCGTATCCGCACATGGTTATGTTAAGTTTTTTAACTTTCTCTATAAGTTTATCTTCGTTTAGTTCCAGTATCGCCTCAATGGCTTCTTTATCCTTTTTTTGGGCCTGGGCCAGAGGCTCATAATGGGTCATGTCAGAACTGGCCACAAGCAGGGTTGAATCCTTTATTCCCGCTTGTTTGATAGCCGAGGCAATCTCTTTTCCGGTTTCTTTTAGCGCGTCGCAATCGTCGGACAGTATGGTGATTGGCACTATTTTAAAATCATCCTTAAAGTATTGCAGAAAAGGCAATTCTACTTCCAGCGAATGTTCAGACTGATGGGCAAGTTGGTCGTCTTCAAGGTGGCTGGAGCTGTTTAACAGTTGTTTTGCCAGCGCGCTGTCGATTTTTATTTCGCCCAAAGGCGTCTGCCAGGCCCCTTCCGTCATAATGCTGAAGCCCGCTCCATAACCGGTATGATTGGGGCCCAAAAGTATTATTTTATCTTTAATCTTGATCCGGGATACGGTTTGGCCGGCTACCAGACCCGAATAAACATAGCCTGCGTGGGGAAGCATACAGGCAATAGCATCTTGCGGTACTGCTTTTTTATCAATAAATGCGCTTATTTGTTCTTTTAGTTCCTGGCTGGATAAAGGGTAAAACTGGCCGGCTACCGCGGGTTTTCGTATCTTAGATTTTTCCATTTAGAACTGTTTGCAGAAATTTTTTGCTCTTTTTTATATCAACCCCTGTAGCAGGATGATGCGCTTCAATCACTTTCAGGGTTTTTTTCTTTAGATAAGGTTTTAGTATGCTGAAATCAAATTTTCCCTGAGAAGGCGCCATATGGTCCTGGCATCCGCAGATATCATGCAGATGGATGCCGATCATGGCTTTACCGTATAATTCCAGGTATTCTTTATGCCTGGCAAACCCAAGGTTTTCCATGATCTGCGCGTGCCCTGTGTCATGCCAGTAAAACAGGTTGGAGCTTTTAAATTTATTAAGGATAATTCCAATTTCGTCAAAGGAAGGAATCTCGCGATAATAAAATCGATTCTCTATTCCCAGGAAAACCCCTTTATTTCGCGCGTAACGGTTCAATTCTTCCAGGCTTCTAAGCGTGTTTCCAAAGAACGGTTCAGCCGCGCCAGCCCTTTCTTTAATGGCATTGTTTTTAAGGGCCTTAAATTCCCGGGACCCTTTCAGGCCGTTAGCGAAAAGTCCTATTAATTTCCTGGTTCTATCCGGGATTTCTACTCTGCCGGAGTGCAGGACTACCGTTTTGGCTCTCAGCCTTACCGCGGTATCTATGGTATTTTTTGTCTGCCTTACCGAGTCTCTTCTTTCCTTTTCATCAAGAGAGGCCATAGAGTAGCAATCGGGCAGGGCTTTTTCCCTCTTTAGCCCGTCGGGTATGGGGCAAAAATTATGCAGGCTTCCGATTTTTACCTGCTTTTCTTTTACCAGTTTCTCAATATCCCGCACCATAGAGCCGGTGAGGTTAAAGCTTAACTCTATTTCTTTGAACCCTAAGGATTTTATTTCAAAGATCAGCTTGTTACCATCAAGATAGCGGAATGCGTTCCATGACGTAGAAAGCGCCAATCCCATTTTCTTATCTTTTCTTCATTCTCTTTCTTTTGCGTTCGCTGGGCTTCTCGTAATGCTTGCGGTCTCTTACTTCTCTTAAGATGCCCTCCTGCTCGATTTTCTTCTTGAAGCGGCGAAGCGCTGACTCAAATGATTCGTCTTTCCTTATTTCAATCTCCGGCACTAGTATCATCCCCTTTCTATGTAAATTTGATTGTAAACTGCTAAATCAGAAAGATAATATAGCATTGATTTTGACAGGTGTCAACTTTATTCCACCTCAAAAGAGATGACAACGTTGAAGGTGAGCTGGGGATAATCCAGTTCTTTGGGAAATACAGGGAAAGGCGAGGCTTCCTTTATGCTCCTTAGGGCAGTCTGCCTGAGGTATGGGCTAAACGATGACTTTTCCTCCACCAGCCGCGACTCTATCAGGTTGCCTTCGGTGGATATGATGAAAGTCAGGTACACCTCGCCCGTTTCGGTCCTGGTAAAATTCTGGTAGGCGGCGCGCCTGATCTTCTCGCGGACAATCTGATAGTAGCTTATATAAGAGGCGTTATTGATTTTGTCCATATCTACCGGAGGAAGGGTAATCTTTTTCTTGACCGCGATAATATCCGGTTTTGTAAGTTCAGGTTTAGTGAATCCCGTGTTACGGGAAGAAGTTATCTTGCTGGTTTTAAACATTTCTTTATCTATAAAAGGCGGAGGCGGCCTTTTGCCGGAGCTGATTTTGGGGAGCAATTTTGAGGATATTTCTTTCTTAGGCACGGGCTGAAGCTTGAGGAGCTCTTTCCTTTCCGGAGGCGTGCGCACGTAATTTATCTCAATATTTTTAGCATTTCTAGATATGGGGAAAAGGCTGAAATTCGGGTTTTGGGATAGGATAACCCCGTGTGTCGCCAGCGAAATTATGAAAGCTATCTGAAATGCTTTATTGGAAGTCATGGTAGGGTTAGGATACCATCAGGGACGGCCCTTGTCAAGAACCGCCCCTGGGTTCCTGCGTTTAAAACTCCGCTTTTATGCCGTTAGTGATAGAAAATCCCGGCATGGAGAAGTCGCGCACTGACTGGTATTTCTTATTCAGCATATTGTCTATTGACATAGTGTAAGTAAAATTTTTCCCAAGTTTTTTAGATGCATTAAGCCCCAGAAGAAAATATTGCTTTACCTTGATGGTATTCTCGGAGTCGTGGTATCTGGTGCCGACAAATTGCCCCTTTAGCTCAAATATAAAGCCAAGTGGAGGGTTTTTATATTTTAAAGAGCAGTCAACTTTATTTTTCGGCCGGTAAATCAGATAGTTATGGGTATCAAGATCCCTGGCTTTTAAGAAAGTGTATCCGGTATCAAACTCAAAATTAAAAGGCAGGAATATTTTATTTTGGACCTCAATGCCTTCTATCAGCGCTGAACTGATGTTCATCGGCCTCCATACGCTGGCCTCTTCTCCCCAGCTGATCAGGTCCTTGTATTTGCTCCGGTAATAAGTCAGGCCGGCCCAGATATATTTGTTGATTTCTGCTTCTATGCCTACTTCTCCGGCTATCCCTTTTTCCGGCCTTAAATTAGGGTTGCCCTCTTCGGCTCCTACCCAGAAACCACTCCAGTAGTAATCAGTCCTGGGCCAGTAAAGGTCATTAAATGTAGGGGCGCGGAAGGAGCGGCTGAGCATCCCGTGGACTTTCAAATCATCAGTGAATTTATACAGCAAACTGAAGCTGGGATTAAGTTCGCTTCCGAAATTAGAATAATCATCAAAACGGGCGCCGATATCCATCTCCAATTTATCAAAAAAGCTTAATTTATTTTCTATGTAGCCTGCCCGGACGATATATTTGTGTTTGGCCGAAGAAGTACTATCGTTTAAGTTAGTCACATAATTAAAACCGCATATCAGCTGGTAAAAATCAGCGAATCTTTGACTATATTGGGTATTTAGCCCCCTGGCTTTGGTGGTATGGATATCTTTAGTGTATGTGGTTGAATTTTCAAGGAATTCCAGGCGGTCGTAGTTTTCGTAGATTTTTGTGTCTATTGCTATTTTATCCGCGGGCTTAAATTGCCAATTAAAATCATAGAATCTTTTAAGATTTTTTTGTTTATCGTCTAAGTCAGGAGTGGTGATTTTATAGGGGGTGCCGACTTTGCTGGTATAGAAACCGGAGTTCAGGGTCAGGGCGTTAAAGTCATTTGGCCCATATTCAAACTTCAGATTGCAGTCTTTGGCGTTGAAGGCGGAGTTTGCCCGGAAACCCACTGAGCTTTGATAGCCGCCGGTAATCAGGTATCCGAACTTGCCTAACCTGGCTCCCTGATTAAGCCGCTCTGTGTATGTCCTATATGTCCCGAAGCTGCTGTAAGCTTCTGTTTTCTGGCCTTTTTTCGGAGGCCTTTTGGTGATGATGTTTACTGTCCCTCCCATTGCTGCCGAGCCGTATAGGCTTGATGCCGGCCCGTACATGACTTCAATCCGGTCTATATTGTCCAGGGGGATATTGCTTAATTCGGCCTGGCCGTCTCTGGGATTATTTATCGGCCTGCCGTCTACCATTACTAAGGATTGGGCTGCGCTGGAGCCGCGGATACTCAGATTTTTTGTTGCGCCTACCCCGCCATAACTGTTGATATCCACGGAGGTGATATTATCTAAGGCCTGAGGTAAGTCTTCTGCCTGGGAATTTTCTATATCCTGGGAGGTGATTACTTCAACCTTACGGGAGATTTCGCCGTAGCTTTCTTCAACTCTTGAAGGGGTCACTACGATTTTGTCTAATTCAACATCTCCTGCCCGAGATTCATGCGTTAATAATAAGAACAATACCAGCAATGCTGTGATATTTTTTTTCATTTTAATTCTTTCCTCTCCTTACGAAAGTACTTCCCCTGATAAGCGATAGACCGGACTACCCTATGTCAGAGGGTTTACCGTTGCGCAGGCAGTGCCTGGAATTACGCCAGGACTTCCTTCGCTTATCTGGTTTTCCAATCCGTAAATGCTAGTTGTATTTCTTGATCTCCAAAAACCAGTGTTTACCAAAACGTTCCTTGATTACAGGTTCAGCTTCCAGTATTTGAATCGGCTTGCTGAACATCGGCCCATCAACCACTAAAGTATGGAATTCTCCTTTCTCCCCGCAGGGGTCAATTTCAGGGTTCAATTCTTGGATAAATTTCTTGTTTAAGCTGCGGCCTAACCATTCCTTTCCCAATAAATCAGCTTTTGTGGCAACTACTATTGATTTAAACCCGGAGTCGAGTATCTCCAGGATAAGCTCTTTGGTGTCTCTATCCCATAAAGGCAGTATCGCTTTAACTTTTAATTCCCGGCAAACTCTATCTATCCAGTCCTTGTGTTCCTTTAGGTATATGTCACCGAAGACTATTCCTTCAATGCCTTCTTTCTTCTTCCACTCAGAGATCAGGGATTTGAATTCTGTTTCGTATTCTTCTTTAGGCATTGCCTTTTGCACCAGGCGGATTCCGATAAGCCCTGCTTGTTTTACAATAAGTTTTGCGGGCAGGCCGTGGGATAATGACTTATTGCTTTCGGCGTCGGTAAAATTAAATAAACCCAGGATTTTATGGCCTGAGATTTTGGCTTTATAACAGGCGAAACAACTGTCTTTGCCGCCGCTCCAGAGGCATACAACTTTCATTTTATCCCTCCAGCTAGGATTTTATACAATAAACCCGTATCAATATTATCTTTTACTAATTTAGCCAGTTTATCAAATTCCTTATCAAGATTAAAATTGCCACTTGCGGTTAAAACAGGCCATCCTCTTTTTCTCCTTAACCTGTTTAGAAAATCCCTCCTGAACGGTTCCGCATCGAATATACCATGGATATAGGTTCCCAAAATACGCCCGTCATTAGCCACCGCCCCTTCTGGATACCTAGTTTTTTTATCGTTACGTTCAAATACTTCAAAAGCCGGCCGGCAATTTCCGGTTATCCTGGTGCGGCCGTGATGGATTTCGTATCCGGTTAATCCCATCCCCGAAAGTAAGTCTTTGGCTTTTACCTGAGAGAGGATTTTATCTGTCTTTAAGCTGGTCTCAACCGGCAGGATATTTAATCCCGAGGTTTGCCTGCAGCCTGACTCCAGGCCGTTCTTATCATGGATTTTACTGCCCAACATCTGATATCCGCCGCATATTCCCATCACCTGCGTCATAGCGCCGGAATTAAGGATAGATAAAATTTTTTTTGCAAACCCTGATTTGTATAGATACTTTAAATCCGAAATAGTATTTTTTGTCCCGGGAATAATTATCAGGTCGGGATTGTTTAATTCTTCCGGGCTTTTCAGGTAGCCTAAACGCACGTCGGGTTCTTTTTCCAGGCCGTCAAAATCCGTAAAATTAGAGATGTGGGGTAAATAAATCACGTCTATGTTAAGCCTGGTCTGCTTTCCAGGTGTCCTGCTTTTGAAGCTATCCAGAGGGACAGCGTCTTCTTCGGGGATTTTTATGTTTCTATAGTAAGGGATCACCCCTAAGACTTTGATGCCTGTTTTTTTCTCCAGGAAATCTATTCCCGGCATAAGCAGGCTTTTGTCTCCGCGGAATTTGTTTATGATTATTCCTTTGATCATTTTTCTTTCTCTGGCGGTGAGCAATTCTAATGTCCCGACAATCCAGGCAAAAACTCCGCCTTTGTCTATATCGCCTACCAGGATGACTGGGGCTTTGGCGTAGGAAGCCATCTTCAGATTAACCAGGTCATGTGATTTCAGGTTTATCTCGGCAGGGCTGCCTGCTCCTTCTAAAACTACAAGCTGGTATTTGCCGGATAACCTGTCAAAAGATTCTTTTACCACTGTTTTAAGCCTGCTTTTGTATTTTGTGTAACGCAGGGCATTCATATTACCGATAGGCTTGCCTTGCACAATTACCTGGGCTCCCACATCGCTTGAAGGTTTGATCAACACCGGATTCATATCTACGCTGGGTTCTATGCGGCAGGCTTGAGCTTGGGTGGCTTGGGCGCGGCCAATTTCGCCCTGCTCTTTAGTTACAAAAGAATTTAAGGCCATATTCTGCGCCTTGAACGGGCAGACCTTATAACCGTCCTGCAAAAAAATCCTGCATAGCGCGGCAACGATGACGCTTTTACCCACGCCTGAACCGGTACCGCAGATTTGTATTGTTTTGGCATGCATCAGATAAAACCTTTTATTAGACGAGCAGGGCGCAGAATAGCGTAAGCGTTTCGTTAATCTCACCGGTTGCGCCGATAGTGTCGCCGGTTATCCCTCCGATTTTTTTACTTATCAGTTTACTGATAAGGCAGGCGCAGAGAGCGATGATTCCCAGGATGAGTAATCCTTTTAATCCCGCGGTTACCAGCGCGCAAACAAAAGCAATTATAGTGGCTAAGATAAATATCTTAGAATTAATCCCTTCGGAGAAAACCTTTGCCTTGCCTTCCTGCCTGGCGTAAGGGAACAAAAATAGAGAAAGCACCAGAGACCATCTGCTTAAGACGCACATAAGGATTAATCCCGCCGGCACTAAAGACGGGTCAAGGGAAAAAAGAAAAGCGATTTTTAAGAGCAAAATACTTATTATGCTGATAACTCCCATCACGCCGATATGCGGGTCGCGCATAATTTTCAGCATCTCATCTTTGCTTCTTACGCTAAGTAATGCATCGCAGGTATCGGCTAAGCCGTCCAGATGCATTCCTCCTGTTATGGCTATCAGCGATACTATTAAAACGGCATCAGTAGCCAGCCTGGGAAAATTCAGCAATCCCAGCAGGCCGTTGATTCCCGCCAGAGCCAGGCCGATAAACAGCCCGGCTATGGGGAAGTAAATTAAGGAACCGGCTATTTCTTCATCATCTGCCGATTTGATTTTAATCGGGATAATCGTCAAAAATTGCAAGGCGAGCAAAAATTTCTTCACCTTTCAGTCCTTTCTGAAACTTTAGCGTTTTTAAAAGTAGCCATCTGGGTCAAAATTTTTGTCGCCGCTTCCGCTAAGCTTATCCCTATCGCAGCACCCGTGCCTTCACCAAGGCGCAGGTTCAGGTCCAACAGGGGTTTTAGCCCAATGTGCTCCAGGATTACCTTATGCCCTTTTTCCACAGAACAGTGGGCGGCGATCATGTAATTCTTGGTTTTAGGTTCTATGGTGTAGGCAATCAATGCCGCTGACCCGGATATGAAGCCGTCAATTACCACCGGCACCTTTCTGGATGCGGCGGCTAAAATTATTCCGGCTAATCCTCCTATTTCAAAACCGCCTACCTTAGATAGGATGTCTATGGGGTCGCTGGGGTCAGGGTTATTGATGGCCAGCGATTTCTTTATCACCTGGATTTTATTATTCAATCCTTGGTCATTAAGGCCTGCTCCTTTTCCGGTAATCTCTTCAACTTGTTTTTGGGTGATGCTTGCGGTTATGGCGCTTGCGGCAGTGGTATTGCCTATACCCATTTCTCCGGTGCCGATAATATCAATACCCTTTTTGAATTCAGATTCAAATATTTCTATTCCTGTTTCAATTGCCCTGATTGCTTCAACTCTAGTCATCGCCGGGCCCTTGCTCATATTTTTTGTGCCGAAATTTATTTTTTTGATAATCAGTTTTTTCCCGGGTTTAAGTTTTGAGGCTACTCCTATATCCACAACTATTACTTTAGCTTTCACATGGTTTGCCAGGACGTTTATCCCCGCCCCTCCTTTTAAAAAATTATAAACCATCTGGGCGGTGACTTCTTTGGGGTAGGCGCTGATGCCTTCTTCGGTTACCCCGTGGTCTGCGGCCAGGGTAAAGATGACTTTATTTTTTAAGACAGGATTTTCTTTTCCTATGATGCCGGCAATCTGTTTTGCTAATTCCTCTAATCTTCCCAGGCTCCCTAAAGGTTTGGTAAGGCTATCCAGTTTCTCCTGGGTTCTTTTTAGCAGCTTATCGTCTAATGCGCGTATCCTTTTGGCCACTTGATTTATTTTTCTCATGCCTCTCCTGTAATAGTTATTTTATCTTTAATGGTATGCCTGAAATAAGAAAGAATACATTGTCCGCTTTAGCTGCCATTATCTGGTTTATTCTTCCCGCAATATCCCGGAATCCGCGGCCGAGTTTGTTTCCTGGAACAATCCCCAGGCCGACTTCGTTGGAAACAATAATAACTTGAGCCTTGATTATATCCAGCACGTTTAACATATCTTTAAATTTTTTTTCAATGGCGTCTTCTTTCCGCTTTTCCATCATCAAATTGCAGATCATCAGGGTCAGGCAGTCTATGATTATGGTGTCGAATTTGGCGCCTATCTTTTTTAATAATGAAGCTGCATCTTTGGGTTCTTCAAAGGTCTGCCAGTGGCCTGGCCTCGATTCTTTATGCCTGCCGATGCGTTTTTTCATTTCAGAGTCAAGCGGCTGGCAGGTAGCAACAAATGCTACTTTCCCGCCGTATTCACCGGCTAATTTAAGTGCGTAGGAGCTTTTCCCGCTCCTTGCCCCGCCAAGAATGAATGTTATTTTTGCCATAGCTTTCCTCAACTTAAATGCTGAGTATCGTTGAATAATTTTATCTTCGGCCGGCCTTTTCTAAACTCAATGATACTCAGGCTGCTTGATTTAGGTATATGCCCCCAGAAATCTTTTGATTTTAAAATATGGTTTAAAAATGCGCTGATTACTCCTCCATGCGCTACTACGGCTATGGTTTTATTTTTATTGAGCTTGGTAACTTTTTTTAAGGCTGCGACTACTCTTTTTTTAAATCCCGGTAAACCTTCGCCTTCCGGGATAGTCAGGCTGTAAGGTTGTTTAAGCCACTTCCTGTAAACCTGAGGATACTTTTTCATGATCTGCTTGTAAGTTAGGCCTTCAAAAACACCGAAATGCATTTCTCTTAAGCCGGAAATTTTTTCAATTTTTGTTTCTTTAAAGATTATTTTAGCGGTTTGCATCGCGCGTTTCCTGTCGCTGGAGTAGACCTTATCAATCTTTTCTCCTTTTAATCTTTTACAAAGTTTACCAGCCTGTTTTTTGCCCCTGGCATTGATATCAATATCCAGAAAACCGCAGTATCTTTTTTTCAAGTTCAAATCTGTTTCTCCGTGCCTGATTAAAATTAATTTAGTGGGCATTTATTTTTCCTTTGAGACCAAGAGTACATAGGGTTTAGAATTAATCGGGTTATCATTTACTACCACCACTGTTTTATATACCGCTTCTATATTCTGGTAAGTCAATACTTCCCGTGGAGAACCTTGTTTAAAGATCCTTCCCTGGTCTAATAAAACAATGCGGTTGCAATATTCGCTGGCTAAATTCAAATCGTGCAGGACCATTACTATGGTAAGGTTATCCTGGCGGTTGAGCCTTTTTAATAAATCCAATACCTGTATTTTGTGGCCGATATCCAGATGGGAGGTCGGCTCATCCAGAAATAACAAGGTAGGCTGCTGGGTGAGGGCCTTGGCGATAATTACCCGTTGGCGCTCTCCGGCGCTGAGTTCATCGATTCTTTTTTCTTTTAATCCTGAAGCGTCTGTTATATCCAGGGATTTTTCGGCTATCGCGAGGTCTTTCTTGGTTTCAATCTGAAGCCTATCCAGATGGGGGATCCTGCCCATTAATACCACTTCTAAGACAGAAAAAGGAAAGTTGATTACAGTGTCTTCCGAGACAAAAGCGGCTTTCTGACAGAATTTTTTTAAGTCCATTTCCCGTATATCATTGCCTTCAAGCAGGACATTTCCTTTCTGGGGGGCTAAAATCCGGCTAATCAGGCGCAGCAGGGTAGTTTTTCCTGAACCATTCGGCCCGATGATGCCTAAAAAGTCGCCCCTTTTTATATCTAATGAAATATCTTTTACTATTGCTTTACGATGGTATCCTCCGCTAAGGCTATTTATTTTTAATAAGGTATCAGTGCTCATCTGGTCCTCTGGCTGCGTTTCAGCAAAAAGATAAATGTCGGAGCCCCCAGTATGGCGGTGATCACCCCTATGGGGATTTCTAATGGCGGAAAAATAATCCGCGATAAAAGATCGCAGGCGACCATAAATACCGCTGCCGCCAGGCAGGTAGCCGGAATAAGGACTTTATGGTTCGGCCCGACTACTAAACGCATCATATGCGGTATCATTAATCCTACGAAACCGATTATCCCGCAGATGCAGACTACACTGGAGATGATCACCGAAGTGATTAAAATCAGGATTTTTTTTGTTGCCTCCACGTCTATGCCTAAATGCATTGCCTCTTCTTCTCCCAGGCTGATGGCATTCAAATCCTGGGAAAAAATATAAATCGCGATGATGCCGGAAAAAACTATTATCCCTGCTGTAAGCAGCAGCCTCACATCGTATATCTGGAGGTTTCCCCATAGCCACCAGGTGATGCTGTGCAATACTTCATTGCTGGATATGGAAATCAAAAATACCATAATCGCGGAAAGCGCAACAGAGATAATCACCCCGGAAAGTATTAATGATTGCTCCGGGATTTTATTATTCTGGCGGGCAAGATTATAAACTAAAACTATGCTTGATATGGCGCCTATAAACGCCGCCAGCGGCAGATAAAGCCCGGAGGCTCCGATAATAATGGCGATTACCGCTCCCAATCCCGCGCCGCTGGATGTCCCTAATAGATACGGTTCGGCCAGTGAGTTCCTTAAAATCGCCTGCAGCACTACCCCTGAGGCAGCCAGGCCGCTTCCTGCCACAATCGCCACCAGGATGCGTAAGATTCGCAAGTTCACGATTGGCTGGTTTTCCTTAAGCAGCAATTGAGTAAAAGGGATATTGACTGAGCCCTTTAAAATTCCGCATAGCGCTACTATTGCCAAGATTCCGGACAAAACGAACAATCTTCTTTTCAGATGCGCGTTCATTTAATATATAGCCTCTTGTATATTTCTTTAAGGCCCAGGACTACCCTTGGACCCGGGCGCAGCAAGGTATCGGGGTCAATATCATTGTATATGCGGTTATTTTTTACCGCCGAGATAGAGTCCCAGGCAAAACGGCTGAGCATGATTTTTCCAGGTTCTCCCCGGCCCATGTAAGCGATGATTATGCAGTCAGGATTACGCTTGATTACATCTTCCTGGCTAAAAATGGTATATGCCCTTTTGGTATCACCGGCAATATTGACCCCTCCTGCCATAGTGATTATCTCGTCAATAAAAGTGCCGCGCCCAGCCGTGGTCAGAGGGTCGTCAAAAATTTCAATAAATACCTTCAGTCTTTTGTTTTCGGGAATTGATTTGGCCAGGGATGTAATGCCGTCGATTTGGATTTGCATATCCCTGATTATATTTTCTGCTTCCTGGCTTTTGCGGGTAATCTTAGCTATGTCCCTGATTGAATCAAAGAGTTCTTTTATATTCCGCGGGTCGCTGACATAGACCTTCAGGTTCAGGCGTTTCAGTTCATCGATTATCGGGGCTTGTTCCAGGCCGGTGCAGAAAATATAATCAGGTTTCAGGGAAAGGATTTTTTCAATATTAGGCTGGCTGAAATTACCTACATTTGTTTTAGTCCTGGCCTTTGGCGGATAATTGCAATAGGAGCTGACTCCGGCTATCTCGCCATCCAGCCCTAATGCGAATAATATCTCGGTAGTTGAGGGGGCCAGGGAAATATATCTTGGCTTTAGCGAAGGAGATTCTTGCGCAAAAGATAATCCGGCGCAAACTAAAACTAAACCCGCGATTAAGAATATGTTTTTCATATCTACACCCAAACAAAAAACCCGCCAGAAAATTTTGGCGGGTTGCACCCTTATTTATCTTGGCCCTTTCCACGAGGTAATATTTTATATAGGCAGGTCTTCTGACTCAAGAGTTAATCTACTTGCCGCACCTTCCCACCCCGGATTCCGGAGCAGTGGTTATATTACGCGGCTTTCGCCCTCTTTTACAGCAGCGGGACTGTGTCCGATTTTAACGGACTTCCCTCTTCCTATATCTATGTTGTCAAAAACTACGATATCGCAATACCATCCGGAAGTCAAGCAAATTCTAATACTCTATCCCTTTTCTTGCCGGTACTCCTTTACGGAAGTAATGTTTTATCTCTTTGATTTCGCTGACTAAATCCGCCAGCTTTAAAATTCCGCAAGGAGCATCGCGCCCGGTAAGGATTACTTCCTGTTTTCTGGGGGCGCATTTTAAGACCCGGACAAGCTCGTCACAATCCATAAGGCCGAGTTTTAAGGCCACATTTATCTCGTCCAGTATTATCACATCATACTTTTTATTCTTCAGGGCTTTTTTTACCGCAGCCAATCCGGATTTGAATAACTTTTCATCTTCTTTGTTTATTTTCCTCACAAAACATCCGCTGCCGAATTGTTCAACCTTTATATTTTTTATTTTTTTCAAAGCTTTATGTTCGCTGCAGGTTTTGCCTTTGACAAACTGGGCTATATATACTTTTAAGCCGGCTCCCGCTGCCCGCAAGGCCAGCCCCAATGCCGCGGTAGTTTTTCCTTTGCCTTCACCGGTGTATACCTGTATCAATTGGCCTCCGTACTATCCTTATATCCGTATTTCCCTATTAATGGGACAAAAACGCAGCCGCTAATCCTGATTGACTCAAGTTTGTTTTTTTTCTTTTCCACCAATGTCAAGACCTGGCCCAGGTTTTCCCCTAACGGCAGGATTAGCTTGCCATTCTCTTTTAGTTGTTCAATTAGAGGCAAAGGGATCTGAGGGCTTGCCGCGGTGATAATAATCCTGTCAAAAGGCGCGAATTCAGGCCAACCCAGAGTTCCGTCGCCTACCTTAAACCTTATATTATCATAACCCATCTTTTTAAGTGTCGCCTCCGCCTTGTTACTTAAATCATCCAGCCTCTCTACACTGTAGACTTCTCTGGCTAATTCTGCCAGTATCGCGGTTTGATAGCCTGAACCGGTTCCAATCTCCAGGATTTTTTCTTCTCCGCTCAGGCAGAGGTTTTCCGTCATTAACGCCACGATATAGGGTTGAGAGATAGTCTGGTTTTTGCCGATGGGCAGAGGGAAATCAGCGTAGGCATCGGATAGCAGATTTTCAGGAACGAATTTATGGCGCTCAATTTTTTCAAAGGCATCAAGGGCCCGTTTATCTTTAATGCCCCTGGGCGTTAACTGTTCTTGGACCATCTTCTTCCTTAATGCCGCGTAGTCCATAGTTCTTTGGAGATGAACCGGATAAATCTTAGGGCGTCCACAAAGGGGTTGATCTGGCTTTTTTCATCCCGGTATATGGTTTTGATGGCTACCGATTCGATTTTAAACCCTAAACGCGATGCCTTGATTAATACTTCCGACTCGATTTCATAATTACGGGTTTTAAGTTTAAGTTTTTCCAACACGCCCCTCTTTATAAGCCGGAAGCCGCATTGGGTATCGGGGATTTCCTGCCTGGCTATCCTGGATATCATAAAAGACATGGCTTTGTTGGTCAGTATTCTTATCAGGGGCATATTTTTGGGTTTATGCATCCTGTTGCCGACCAGCACCCCGCTGTTTGAATATTTAGCCAGGCGCATAAAATAGGGTATGTCTTCTGCAAGATGCTGGCCGTCGCCGTCCATGGTAATCACAGCCAGGTAATCCTTGCTTAGGGCATGCTGGAAGCCCCTGATCAATGACGCGCCCTTGCCCTGGTTTTTCTCGTTGCGTAAAACAGTAGCCCCGTTTTCTTTGGCAATCTGGGAAGTGTTATCTTGAGAACCGTCATCAATAACCAGGACATCCAGGTCCTGCGCGCGGACCTGTTTTATCAATTCGCCGATTTTCCTGGCTTCGTTGTATGTCGGGATAATCACGCAGGTTTTCATTTTTTAACGCTCCATCCAGAATTTGCGGAACATATACCACTGGTCTGGGTGCCTGCGGATATAATCTTCAAAAATTACCTTATAACGCGAGATTATTTCCACTACATCCTTCTTATGGTTACCGGTAGGGGTGAATTCAATCGGTTTTTCAATCCTCAAGGTAAAACTATCATCCTCATTCCTTAACATGAACCCCGGCACGATGGAGGCGCCTGTTTTTAAAGAGAATGCCGCCGGCCCGCCTGGAAAAAAAGTAGGCTTGCCGAAGAAATCCAGGACAATGCCCTTTTCGGTAAAATCCCTGTCCCCTACCAGGGCTACTAATTCGTTATTTCGCAGGGTGTTAAGGCATGCCTTGACCGCATTCCCTAAAGGGATGACCCGTACGCCCTTACTTTCCCTCTGAAAATTAAAAAACTTATCTACCCTTTTGTCTTTATGGGGAAGAGCCACTGCCCAGAACGGGTAGCCTAAGAGGGCGGTTACCACTCCGCCTAGTTCCCAATTACCGAAATGGGCGGTCAGGACAATCGCGCCCTTTTTTTTAGCCAGGGCTTCATCAAAATAATTTATATTTTCCAGGTGGATATGTTTATTTATATATTCCTTATTCAATTTTTCAAATCGGAAGAAATCCACCAGGTATTTTGCAAAATTCCTGGACATCTCCCTCCTTATTTTGCGTATTTGGGATTCGTTTTTTTCCGGGAATATCGCTCTTAAGTTTTCCCCTACGTTTTTCCGGTCTTTATCCGCGAAGATATAATGCAGGTCTGAAAAAAATATGGCAGTTTTATAGGCAAATTTTAAAGGTAAAGATAAAGCGATGAATTGGCCGATACGGTATAAGGTAAAGCTAAGCATGATTATAGGTCCAGTAAAAGCTTTGCGATATCCAGGCTGGCATTAGGCTTAGAGATGCTGGCCGCGGATTCGGATAGCCGTTTTAGTTTATCCGGGTTTGACAATAAGTCATCAACAATATAATTTATTTTATCAGGTTCCTCAGTCTTAATGGCAGCCCCTTTTTCCGTCAGATAGACCGCGTTATTCGCTTCCTGGCCGGGGATGGGCTTTACGATGATCATGGGGATTTTTTTAGCTAAGGCCTCCGCGGTAGTGATCCCGCCGGGCTTAGTAATCAGGATACTGGTCAGGCTCATTAATTCATCTATGTTATCAGTGTAGCCGTATACCAGGATCTTTTTTTTGCATTTTTTTGCCTCTTTAACCATGGAATTATAAAGTTTCAAGTTGGTGCCGGTCACGATAATCTCCTGGATTTCATTTTTAACTTTTTCCAGAGACCCGGTTATTTCTTTTATCGGGCCCAACCCCTGCCCGCCCCCCATGATTAATACAATAGGCAGGCTGGGGTTTAATCCAAGTTTCCGGAAAAGTGCGCCTTTGTCAAATGGCCGGTTAAATTTCGGGTCAAAAGGGATACCCAGTGATTTTATTTTACCGGGAGATACTCCTTTTTCTTCCAGCCGTCTTGTTACTTCTTCGGAAGGGCTGATATAATAATTTACCGCATCATAAATCCAGTAAGAATGGGGCACATAATCGGTAAGCACCGCCACAAGCGGGATGTTTGAATTGAAAGCTTTTTTGAAGCCCGCGACCATCCCGCAGGGAAAAGCCTGGGTGCATACTACTACATCCGGTTTGTGTTCATCAAGAAGATTTTTTACCTTTCCGGAGTTCATTTTATTGATTATTTCCTTTATCTTCTGGGTGTTCCTGGCTATATGCGGGTTATCGTAAAGGAAATCCCATACCTTTGGCATTTTCTGGATTACGCTCATATATAGGCGGTTGACAATCTTTTCAGATATGGGGTTGGTATAATGGAAAGCATTGATGCCTGAGGTTTCTGTCTGGGGCGACAATATTTTTATCGCTTTTTCAATTGCCAGGGCCGCGCTGCGGTGGCCCGAAACTGCCGATATGTACATCAGGAGTATGCGTTTTGCTGGCATGGTGTTAAAATTCCTTTTCCCGGAAAAGTTCGATAAAGGCGCCGGCTACCTGAGGGTTGAACTGTTTGCCTTTTAAGCTTTCAATCTCGGCTATGGCCTTATATTTATCCAGCGCCGGCCGGTATGGCCTGTCGGTAGTCATGGCGTCAAAGGAGTCCGCAACCGATATAATCGAGGCAATCAGGGGTATGTGTTCCCCTTTTAGCCCTTCAGGATACCCTGTGCCGTTATATTTTTCGTGATGGTATTTTACTCCTAATAAAGGTTCTTCAAGTTCTTTTATAGGTTTTAAAATAGCGGCGCCTATTAAGGGGTGTTCTTTTATCCGGTTTCTTTCTCCGATGGTCAATTCCCCCCTTTTGTTCAATATATATTCAGGCACGCCTATTTTTCCTATATCATGCAGCAGGCTGGCAATATGCAGGTTTTCTAAAAAATCCTGTTCAAATGACTTTTTGTTTTGCTGGCCGATTTTTTTAGCGATCTCAACGCTGAGGCTGGTGACCCGGGTAGTATGGCCGTGGGTGTAATTATCCTTTGCTTCTATAGCTGCGGCCAGGGCGATAGTGGTGCGGGTAAACATCTGGCGCTTTTGCTCTAGCTCCTGCTGAAGTTCTTTGAAGAGCTGGGCATTCCTTATTGTCATGGCTAAATTAGAGGCAAGGGCGACGAAAAAATCTAATTCATCCTGGACAAAATTCTTTCCGTTTTTCTTTCTCCCTAATAATAATAATCCCAGCAGGCCATCCCGAAAATAGCTGGGTATGCATACCTGCGCGTCAAAAATCTCCATCTGGTATAAAACCTGCCGCAGCAGGAGTTTTAAGTCCTCCCTGATATTTCCTTTCAGGAGGATTTTTTTTAGCTCTGTATATACCAGGGTCCTGCGGTCAAAGGCGGATTTATCTTTGCGCCCCCTGAAAAAACGCACCAGGGGGTCATCTTTATCTATGCGGGCCAGGCCGATCGGTATTTTGGAAGATAAACTTCCCTTTGAAACGGCCAGGATGTAAGTATCTTTATTTCTATCGTGCAATAAGATGCTGGCATGGTCTACTTTCATCTTTTGCACTACCATGCGCAGGATCATTTTTATCTGGAGGTCCGGGTCGTGCACTAAAATCATGCTTTTTGCCGCGGCTTCCAGTTCTTTTTTGTAATCTATGAGCACCTTTGTTATCCTTCCGGTTTTTTATTTATTATGGGCACCACAGGTAAGCTTTTCTTTGATCCATCTCTCTATGTATTTCTTGTGGAATCTCCAGTCCGTCCCGATTTTGAATGCGGGAATTTTCCCTTCCCGGGCAAATTTATGGACGGTGAGTGGATGGATATTCAAATACTCAGCTACCTCTTTAGCGGTCATAATCTCTTTGTCTATTGACATCTCCCACCTCTTTTTAGCATATCTACGATAATCATATATATACTAGTAAAACTAGATGTTGTCAATAAATTTTTGGACAGGTTAACCCTGGTCAATTATGGCTAAAATCTCGCCTACGTTAACCGAGTCTCCTTCTTGGAAAAGGATCTTCGAGACTACGCCTGAACAGGGGCTGGGCAGGTTAAAAGTAGCTTTGTCGGTAGCAAATTCTACCAGGTCGTCTTTTTCGTTTACTTTCTCTCCCTCTTTAAAATACCAATAAGACAAGGTTGCCTTTTCAATCCCTTCGCCTAATTCCGGTAAGGCCACTTTAACCATGGTTACCTCCTTGCTGCGACTCCATTATGTGAACAACCCTTTCTTTTATATCCCCGATTTGGACATCCTTCTTTAAAAGCGTTTCCAGAGAAGTCATCTTTATATCCATACCGCAAGGCTTGATCAGGCCAAAATTAAGCAGGTCGTATTCTTTTATGTTTATGCTTAAGCCGTGATAAGTTACCCAATTTTTTATAGCTATGCCGATGGATGCGACCTTTTGTCCGTTTACCCAGGCGCCTGTTAAGCCGGAAATCCTTTTTCCTTCTATGCCGAACTCAGATAACAGGCCTATGGCTGCCTGCTCAAGGTATCTTAAAAATAAATGTATATCTTTCTTAAAGCAGGCTAAATCAATCACAGGGTACAGGGTAAGCTGGCCTGGGCCATGATAGGTTATATCCCCGCCCCGTTCTATTTGGTAGACCTGTATCCCCTTTGTTTTCAAATCGGCTTCGCTTGCTAAGATATTATTCTTATTAGCCGTCCTGCCAAGGGTGATTACCGGATTATGCTGGCAAAGGACCAAGCCGGCAGAATAAAACTTATTTTTTACCGCCTGATGGACTTCTCTCTGAAAATCCCAGGCATTTTTATAGTCTACCAGCCCTAAATCAAATATTTTAAACCGCATAAGCCTATTTTAACGCTTCGCCTATTGATTCGGATAATGTGGGATGGGCAAAAATGGTGTTTCTTAAATTAGAGAGGTTAAGGCGGTTTGATACGGCTAAGGTTAAAATGCCTATTAGTTCGGTGGCCCGCGGACCGATTATGGCTGCGCCAAGGATTTCGCCGCTTTTTTGGCAGGAGATTATTTTTATAAAACCATCTGTTTCCTCCAGTATGCGCGCCACTCCCGAACCAAGGAAATCAAATTTACTTACTTTTATATCCATGCTTTTGTTTTTGGCTTCATCTTCTTTCAAGCCCACGCTGGCTATTTCGGGGTCAGTAAAAATACAGCTGGGGATGGCTGTGCTGTCAGCTTTTTGAGGGTTACCGCCAGAAGCGATATTTTTCGCGGCCAACATTCCCTGATAACTGGCGAAGTGGGCCAGCATTATTTTTCCGGTGCAATCTCCGGCAGCATAAACATTTTCAATGTTTGTCCTTAGGTATTCGTCAACTACGATTTTGCCTCTGTCAGTTTTTATCCCTGATTTTTCTAATCCCAGCCCCTCTGTCTTTACTGTCCTTCCCACGCAAACCAGGGTTAAATCATAATTTTTTAAATCCAGGGTGGAGGCATCGGTGTTTGTGTTTATTTTAATCCCCTTCTTTTTAAAAATATTTTCAATTTTTTTGGCGATCTCCCTGTCTTCCCCGGGAATAAGCTGGGGCATTTTTTCGGCGATGGTCACCTGGGTGCCGAAGGCGGAAAATATAGTGGCAAATTCACAGCCGATAACTCCGCCCCCGATTATCAATAGCGAACCGGGAATCTCTTTTAAATCCAGGATTTCATCGCTGGAGATGATCTTTTTGGAATCAAATTTAAACCCGCCAAGCTCCGCGGGCCGGGAACCCGTGGCAATAAGTATAGATTTAGTTTCTATGACCCTATCCTGGGTTTTAATCTCTTTATTGGATAAAATCTCCGCTTCCTGGCTGATGAGGTCTATGCCTTTTAACGTGGATTGCAGGCCTGACCGGAGCTGCTGGATGAGTTTATCCTTTCTTTCCCGGACTTTATTAAAATCTACTTTTGAGCCTGCGATTTCCACTCCAAAGGCGGCTGATTTTTTACTAAGAGCGAATACTTTGGCCGATTGTATCAGTGTTTTGGTGGGTATGCATCCGAGGTTCAGGCAGGTGCCTCCGAGTTGAGCCTTTTCGATAAGGCAGGTCTTCAGGCCAAGTTCTCTTGCCGTCAAAGCAGCGTTCAAGCCGGCCCAGCCTGCGCCGATTATTGCGAGATCATACATACGTGATTAGTGGAATACCACACGGGCAAGCCTGTAGCTTGCTCATGCAGTGACATCCCCCGAAGGGGGATAGGTTAATTGTTGGGTTAATTGACGGATACTCATGGCGGAGCTGGTTAATTTTTCTTTTTCTTCCTTATTTAACTCCAGTTCAATAATTTTTTCAATGCCATTTTTTCCTAAGCGGCAAGGTACGCCGATGCAGATATCTTTCAGCCCGTATTCGCCGTTTAGATAGGCGCATACTCCCAGTGTGCGTTTTTCGTCTTTAGCGATACTTTTTACGATTGCTGTAATCGCGGCGGATGGCGCGAAGAACGCGCTGCCGCTGGCTAACAATGAAACGATTTCAGCCCCTCTTCCTACGGTTTTATCCAACAGCGCCTTTACTTTGTTGTCATCAAGAAATTCGTCCAGGCTGACCCCTTTTATGCTGGTGAACCGGGCCAGGGGCAGCATCCCTTCGCCGTGGCTTCCGATTACGCAAGCCTCTATATCGGTATTAGGCACATTTAATTCTTTAGCTACCAGATTAGCGAACCTGGCGGCATCTAAATTGATTCCCATCCCGAATAACTTCTGGGGATTAAAGCCGGTTATCTTTAAGGCATAATAGGTCATTAAGTCCAGAGGATTTGTCACTACTACGACAATAGAATCCTGGGCGGATTTTTTTATGTTTGTGCATATGTCTTTTAGTATCTGGGAGTTTTTTTTCAGCAATTCCTCGCGGCTCATCCCGGGTTTCCTGGCAAGCCCTGCGGTAACCACGATAATATCGGAATCTTTAATCTGGTTAATATCTTCTGTGCCCTGGATATTATAATTTTGTTTCAGGATGGAGCGGGCATCTTCCAGGTCATAGGCTTTTCCCTGGGCCAGGCCTTTTGCTACATCTATCAATATTATATCTCCCAGGCCTTCCTGGGCAATGCGCATTGCCGTAAGGCTGCCGACATTTCCCGCTCCGATTACAGATATTTTCATCTTTAGTTATTGTTTAAGGTTATTTACCAAGGCCGATTTTCTTGATGATTGCGTCTGCCATCTCCTGCGTGCCTGCTGCAGTAGGGTCTTTGGGGTCAGGTTTTAAATCGTAGGTCACTGTTTTGCCTTCAGCAATGATTTCTTTTACTGCATTTTCTAATTTGTCCGCTGCCTGCTCTTCCTTGATATGCCTTAACATAAGCACTCCGGATAAAATCATGGCTGTGGGGTTGACTTTGTTCATTCCCTTATATTTCGGGGCCGAACCGTGCACTGCCTCAAATACCGCTGCTTCTTCTCCGATATTAGCACCCGGGGCAACTCCTAATCCGCCGACTAGCCCCGCGCATAAGTCAGAAAGTATATCGCCGTAAAGGTTAGGCAGGACTAAGACATCAAAATTATGCGGCTTTTGCACTAACTGCATGGCCATATTGTCTACCAGCGCTTCTTCAAAAACTACTTTTCCCTGGTATGTTTCGGCTACCTCTCGGGCCACTTTCAGGAAGAGCCCGTCGGTAAATTTCATGATGTTTGCCTTGGTAACCACGGTGATTTTTTTCCTGTTGCACTTAAGGGCATACTCAAAGGCAAACTTTACAATCTTTTTAGTCGCGTATAAAGAGATGGGTTTGATAGATATTCCCGAATCGGGGCGGATCTTTTTTTTGGTATATGCTTCTATTTCGGCAATAATTTTTTTGGTCTCGGCCAGGCCTTCCTGGAACTCTATGCCGGCATATAAATCTTCGCTGTTCTCCCTGATGATTACCAGGTCAATATCTTTATAATGGCTCTTTACCCCTTTGTAAGATTTAGCCGGCCTGACACAGGCGTATAAATCCAAGGCGTGGCGGATAGCCACGTTTACTGAACGGAATCCCGTTCCTATGGGGGTGGCTATCGGGCCCTTTAATGCAACCGTGTTTTTTCTTACCGATTCTATGGTTTCTTGCGGAAGTAATTCGCCGAATTTTTCCTGGGCATCCTGCCCGGCAAGGGCTTCTTCCCACTCTATTTTTACGCCGGTTGCGTCAACGCATCTTTTTGCCGCCAGGGATACTTCCGGGCCGATTCCGTCGCCAGGGATGAGGGTTATTTTATGTTTCATCAGACTTTTAACTCCCCGTATTTTTTAAAATAATTTATTATTCCGTTTTCTTTTAATAATTCCTGCATGAAATCAGGAAGAGGCTGGATTTTTAACCCTAAATTCCTGGTCAGGTCTGTGACCTGCCCTTTATCCAGATCTATCTCCAGTGAATCATTCTCTCCTATTTTTTTGGTATCGGTTTCAATCAAGGCCAGCCCGATATTAAAACTATTGCGGTAGAATATGCGGGCGAAACTATCCGCTAAAACAGCTACAATCCCTGATTCCTTTATTACCAGCGGCGCCTGTTCGCGCGAAGAACCCATCCCGAAATTACTCCCTGCGACGATTATGGATTCGCCGGGTATGATTTTAGAGGCAAAAGACGGGTCTATATCTTCCATGATATGCTTTGACAGTTCTTTCATGTCGGTGATGGAAAATTTATACCTGCCGGAGATAATAAAATCGGTATTTATGTTATCGCCTAATTTTATGGATTTACCTTTTATTTTCATAGTTGTTTGAATTCATCCGGATTCTTGACTTTAGACATCGCTATATCCAGGGTGATATGCCCGTTATGGAAAAGTTCCTTTAAGGACTTATCCATTGTTTTCATTCCGTACTGGCTTCCGGTTTGCATCAATGTGGGTATCTGTTCGATTTCCTGCTCGCGGATGAGGTTTCTTATGCCGGCAGTAGCGATCATTACTTCGGTGGCAAGGATTCTTCCATGGCCTTGGGCCCTGGGAAGCAATAACTGCGAGATTACCCCTTGCAAGCAGTCTGCCAGCTGCAGCTTGACTTGTTGCTGCTGGTGTGGCGGAAATACGTCAATGATTCTTTCAATGGTCTGAGGGGCATCAGGTGTATGCAGGGTAGCCAAAACTAAATGACCGGTCTCTGCCGCGGTAAGAGTAGTAGAGATAGTTTCTAAGTCGCGCATTTCCCCTACTACTATGACATTCGGGTCCTGGCGAAGTGCATGTTTTAATGCATCAGCAAAAGACCGGGTGTCTGCGTAAACCTCGCGTTGTTTAACCACGCTTTTCTTATTACTATGGATAAACTCAATCGGGTCTTCAATGCACATAATCATGCATTCTCTTTCTTCGTTAATAAGGTTGATTAACGTGGCCAGGGTGGTGGTTTTTCCTACGCCGGTGGGCCCGGTGACCAATACCAGGCCGTTGGGTTTACGCGCCAGCTCTATCGCTATGGGAGGCAATCCCAGTTCCTGTAAATCGGGTATTTTTAAGGGCACCCGCCTGAACGCGCCTTCTACTGAGCCTTTCTGCTGGTGTATATTAACCCGGAACCTGTCCATACCCGCGGGGGCAAGGGAAAAATCCAATTCCATGTCCCGTTCAAATATTTCTTTTTGTGGATTAGTAAGCAGGCCGTAGATCATCTTCTTTAAGTCCTGCTTATTTAAGCGTTCATGTTCGGTACGGTGTAATTTTCCGTCAATACGTAATATCGGCGGCTCATTTTCCGTAAGATGTAAATCTGATGCTTTTTTTTCAATAGATGCCTGAAGTAAATCGCGTATTTCCATCTTTACACCCTCCTCGTATTTATAAATACTCCCTGGGGTCGGCGATATGGCCTTTGATTGCCGAGGCGACCACCGTGGCGGGAGAAGCCAGATAGATAAATGCGTTTGGATTGCCCATCCTGCCTTTGAAGTTTCTATTGGCGGTGGATATTACAATTTCGCCGTCGGCAGGAACGCCGTTATGGGTCCCAACGCATGGGCCGCATCCCGGAGATACCATTACCCCGCCGGCTTTAACCAGGGTATTAATAATACCTAACTTCATAGCCTGCAAAAATATTTGGCGTGAACTGGGGGCGATAATAAATTTTACTCCCGGGTATATTTTTCTGGATTTTAACATAGAAGCGGCAACTTTCAGGTCGGAGAGCCTCCCGTTTGTGCAGGTGCCCATGTAAGCTTCGTTAATCTTGATATTCTTAAGTTCACCCGCTGCCACGGCGTTATCTACGCTGTGCGGCTGGGAAACCTGGGGTTTAAGTTTTGAAATATCAAATTCCAGCACTTGTTCGTACCGTGCATCTTTATCTGCCGCCACCGGTTTTATCTTTCTATTCCCGGCGGCCCTCGGCTTTAGCCAGGCAATGGTAGTTTTATCCTGCGGCATGAATCCGGCTTTAGCGCCCATTTCCACAACCATATTGCAAATGGTAAAACGGCCATCCATATTTAATTTGTCAACCACCGGGCCGGAGAATTCTACCGCTTTATAGGTTGCGCCATCAGCCTTTATCTTTGTGATAATCTGGAGAATTATATCTTTAGCGTATATGCCCTTGGGGGGTTTTCCGCTGATTACTATTTTAAATGTTTCCGGGACCTTGAACCAGTTTTTTCCGGTGGCCAGGGCAATAGCTAAATCTGTGGAGCCTACGCCGGTAGAAAAAGCGCCCAGCGCTCCATAGGTGCAGGTGTGGGAATCAGCTCCCAGGACCAGGTCTCCGGGCAGGATTTCCCCTGATTCAGGGATGACCTGATGGCAGACTCCGCATCCGATATCGTAAAGTTGTGTTTTGTATTCCGAGCTGAAGGCGCGCATTTTTTTGTGCACCTTTGAAACGCCTTCGCTGGGAGAGGGAGCGCTATGGTCAATGACCATGCAGAATCTTGTTTTTAAACCGGGGGCCCCTAGCTCTTTTATCCTGTCTATAATAATTGAAGATGTGCCGTCCTGGCCGAAAGCAAAGTCAACCTTGCATACGGCGAAATCCCCTGCTTTTATGTCTTTCCTGGCGTGGGCGCTTAATATTTTTTCAGCGACAGTCTTTGGGGTCATGTTTTTTTAAGCCACTCCGCGATTCTCTGTGTGCCTTTTTCCAGCTGTTCTATGCTTGTGGCAAAACTTATGCGTATGTAGTCGTCCCTGCCGAAGCTTTTTCCCGGGATGAGCGCGACCAGGGCTTCATCTAGCAGCCGTGTGGCGAAACTGTTTGAGTCCATCCCTGTTTTTGAAATATCGCAAAATACATAAAAAGCTCCCTGTGGTATTACCAACCCAAGTTTTTTGATTTGCTCCAGCTTGTTTACAACAAAGTCCCTTCTCTTTTGAAATTCTACCGCCATGCCTTTAGAGAAATCATCAGGAGCCTTTAAGGCAGCTATTGCCGCTTTTTGGCTGATTGAGGCAGGGTTTGAAGTGGAATGGTCCTGTATTCTGCTGATAGCATCGGCAATATCCTGAGGGGCGCCGAGGTAGCCGATGCGCCATCCGGTCATGGAATGGCTTTTGGAGAGGCCGTTGATAGTAATGGTCAAGTCGTAGATATCTTTATCAAAACTTCCGATGGAGGTATGTTTTAGATTATCGTAGATGAGCTTCTCGTATATCTCATCTGATAAAACAAAAATCTTTTTTCTTACGCAGATCTTGGCGATTTCCTTTAGCTCAGCTGAGCTATATACGCATCCGGTAGGATTAGAGGGGCTGTTCAGGATAAGTAATTTTGTCCTAGGGGTAATCTGCCTTTCTAATTCTTTGGCAGTCAGTTTAAAATTATTTTTCGCGCTAGTCTCGATAAAAAGAGGCGTGCCCGAGCACATGTTTACCATTTCAGGATAACTGACCCAGTAAGGCGATGGTATGAGTACCTCGTCGCCTTTTCCTATCAGGGCGAACAGGGTATTGAATATGCTGTGTTTTGCCCCGCAGGAGACAACTATTTGAGCGGGGGCGTACTCCAGGGAATTCTCTTTTTTAAATTTTTCACTGATGAGATTTTTTAGTTCAGGTATTCCTGTGGTGGGGGTGTATTTGGTGAAGCCTTCTTTTATTGCCTGTATGGCGGCATCTTTGATGAAATCAGGAGTGTCAAAATCAGGTTCGCCGGCGGCGAAATTTATAATATCTTTACCTTCGGATTTTAATTTTTTTGCCTTTGAGGTTATGGCGAGGGTAGAAGAAGGGTTTATTTTCTTTGTACGTTCGGCCAGTCTCGTATCTATTCGCATCGAGATTATTGATCGTTATAGAGAATCCCGTTCCTTCTTGAATATGTTTCTTATCCCGCCCAGAAATTTCTTGGAGGGTTTTTCGCTAACCGGGTGTTTTTCTTTTCCAGAAACTCTAGGTTCGGTTTTCTTCTCTTCAGCGGGTTCCTCTTGGGGTGTATGGACCTTGGTTTCTTCCGTTGGTTTAGCTTCTTTTTCTTTTTTAGGTTTTTTAATTTCCTTTTTCTTGATTTCGGTGAGCTCCAGGATGGCCATCTCGGCGTTGTCTCCCCTTCTTTTGCCCAGGGGGATAATCCTGGTAAAGCCGCTGTTCCTCTTTTCAAAACGCGGGGCGATATCGCTAAAGAGCAGGCTGACTAGTTTATGCTCGCCGAGCATCTTATATGCGCGCCTCTTTGCGGCAAGCGAATTCTGCTTTGCCAGGGAGATCAGTTTGTCCAGGGGAGCCTTTGTAGCCTTGGCCCTGTCCACAGTAGTTTGGATGCTCTGGTATTTAAGCAGGTTTTTTATCATGCTTATTATTGTTGCCTTATGCCAGCTGGTAAAACGGTTTAATTGGTGCCTTGATTTTTTATGTCTCATGGTTTTAGACTTTCTTTAGTTTTTTAGGATCTACCTGCATACCTAGGGTTAAGCCCATGCCCAGAAGGAGTTCTTTTATTTCAGTCAGCGACTTTTTGCCGAAGTTCTTGAATCCGAGCATCTCTTCTTCGCCTCTTTTAACCAGGTCAGCGATGGCTTTTATGTTTGCTTCCCTGAGGCAGTTGGAGCTTCTCACTGATAATTCAAGTTCGGATATCGGCAGCCTTAGTTTTTCATATAAGGCGACTTCTTCCTTGGTCATCTCTAATTCCTCTTCTTCTACCTCTTCCGGCAGCTGCCCGAAGTTTACGAAGATATCAAGGTGCCTCTGCAGGATATTGGAGGCATAGAGCAGGGCGTTTTTAGGGCTGATCGAGCCGTTGGTGAAAATTTCTAAAATCAATTTTTCATAATCCGTTCTTTGGCCGACCCGGGTGTTCTCAACGAAAAAATTGACTTTTTTTACCGGGGTAAAAATTGAATCTATCGGGATGACTCCGATGGCCTGCTCTTCTTTTTTATTCAATTCACCGGGGACATAACCGCGGCCCCTGGCGACTTCCATTTCCACGTTAAATTTCGTATCTTTGGTCAGGGTGGCAATGTGCAGTTCGGGGTTGATTATCTCAATGGTCTCATCTACTTCTATATCCTTTGCCTTTACTTCCCCTTTTTCATTCATCTTGATGTAGACTGTTTTGGGTATTTTGGAATGCGAGTTTAATACCACATTCTTGATATTTAAAACAATCTCGGTAATATCTTCAAGCACTCCCGGGATAGTGGAGAATTCGTGCTGGACCCCGGCAATTTTTATGGAAGTTATAGCGCTTCCTTCTATTGAAGAAAGCAAAACACGCCTTAAGGAATTGCCTAATGTTACGCCGTAACCTCTTTCAAACGGGGCAGCGAAGAATTTTCCGTAAGTATCGTTATAAGTAGATTCATCGCAATCCAATCTCTTTGGTAGCTGAAGCTCTCTCCATTTAATGCCCATCTTTTTTGCTCCTTTTTATAACTTTTAAACTCCAGATTTATACTTTATTTAGAGTACAACTCTACGATCAATTGTTCTTGAATCTCGGCGCCTATATCGTCTTTTTCCGGCAATCTTGATATCTTGGCTTTTAATTCCCCGATGCTGAATTCTAACCAGGATGGGACAGTCCTGTCTTTGCTTAGTTCCAGGTTTTCCTTAATTTTCTTCATTGCTTTTTCTTTTGCCTGCACCTGGACAATGTCGTCTTTGGCTATAAGATAGGAAGGTATATTTACCCTCTCCGAATTCACATATATAAAATTATGCCGTACGATCTGCCTGGCCTGGGCCCTGGAGGTGCCTACTCCCATTCTGAATATCACGTTGTCCAATCTTCTCTCCAGCAGCTGCAGCAAGACCTTTCCGGTGACGCCCTTGGTCTTTGAGGCGATATCAAAATATCTGCGGAACTGCCTCTCCAGGACGCCGTAAATTCTTTTTACTTTCTGTTTTTCTTTAAGCTGCAGGCCGTAATTGGAAAGCTTGGGCCTGTTTTTTTCGCCGTGCTGGCCCGGGGCGTAAGCCCTTTTGGCAACCCCGCATTTTTGGGTGTTGCACTTGGTGCCTTTTAAGAACAATTTTTCTCCTTGGCGCCTGCATAGCCTGCAGACCGCGTTTATATATCTAGCCATTTTATTTTATACTCTCCTTTTCTTTTTTGCGCGACAGCCGTTATGCGGAATTGGAGTCACGTCTTTTATAGACGTTATGGTCAGGCCGGCAGCCTGTAAAGCCCTGATCGCGGATTCCCTGCCAAAGCCCGGACCTTTTACGTGCACATCTATTTCTTTGATTCCGATTTCTTTTGCTTTTCTTGCCGCGTCAGTTGCCGCTATCTGGGCAGCGAAAGGCGTGGATTTTTTTGACCCGCTGTATCCTACGATACCGGGAGCGGACCAGACTAAAACATTGCCCTGTTTATCGGTGATGGTGATTATGGTGTTATTGAAACTTGCCTGGATATGGGCTATCCCCGTGGTTATGCCCTTGGCTATCTTTTTCTTTTTTGCTTTATCTTTTGTTGCCATTAAGTTCTAACCTCCCTTTGGCTTTGCCGCGGCTGCTGGCTTCTTTTCATCGCCCGATTTCTTTACTACTGCTCCGCCGCCCTTGCGCGGGCCTTTTCTGGTCCTTGCGTTTGTCCTTGTGCGCTGGCCTCTTACCGGAAGGCCTTTTTTATGGCGCGACCCCCGCCAGGAACCGATATCAATCAGCCTCTTTATGTTTTGGGAAATTTCCCGGCGTAAATCGCCTTCTACCCTGTAGCCGCCTTTTTGAATAGTGTTGGTTATGTGTGAAATCTCATCTTCAGTCAGCTCTTTAGCGCGCTTGTCAGGGCTGATTCCGGCTTCCTTCAGGATTTTGTTGGACATATGCCTGCCTACGCCGTATAGATAGGTTAAAGCGATTTCAATCCTTTTTTCTTTGGGTATATCCACGCCTAAGATTCTCGGCACTTTAGTTTACCTCCCTCGTTTACCTTTGATGTCTATCCTTGCCTCTGTTTATGCTTGGGATTAGTACAGATGACCCGGACGACCCCTCTTCTCTTTATAATCTTACACCTGTCGCAGATTTTTTTTACCGATGCTTTTACTTTCATTTTATTTTACCCTGAATGTAATCCTTCCTCTGCTCAAATCGTACGGCGAGAGCTCTAATTTTACCTTGTCGCCCGGCAGTATCCTGATGAAATTCATCCTCATTTTTCCTGAGACATGGGCTAAAACGATATGCCCGTTTTCCAATTCTACCCTGAACATTGCGTTGGGCAATGTTTCTACGATTTTACCTTCGGTCTCAATTAATTCTTCTTTTGCCATACTAATTTGTCAGTATCTCCGCGCCTTTTTCGGTAATCGCCACCGTGTGTTCAAAGTGTGCTGAAGGCAGCCCGTCCTTTGTTACCGCTGTCCAGCCGTTATCGAGGATCTTTGATTCCCATGTCCCCATATTCACCATCGGCTCTATGGCCAGCACCATCCCGCTTTTCAGCGTAGGGCCAAAATTAGGGAGGCCGAAATTAGGGATTTCCGGATCCTCGTGTAAATTGCATCCTATGCCATGGCCAACAAATTGCCTTACCACGGAAAACCCGTGTTTCTCCACGTAGCTTTGGATAGCAAAAGATATATTTGACAAATAATTTTCCGGCCGTGCCTGCTTTATCCCTTCGGATAAAGACTTTTTTGCAACTTCTATTAATTTCTTCTTTTTCGGGTTGATCCGGCCTACTCCTAAAGTAAACGCCGCGTCTGAAAAATAACCCTGGTAATTTACTCCTAAATCAATGCTTATGATATCTCCTGCCTTTAATTTTCTGCCATCCGGTATGCCGTGGACTATTTCTTCATTGATCGAGGTGCAGGCGCTTGCCGGGTAGCCCTTGTATCCCTTGAAGGCGGGGATTACATTTTCTTGCTTCATTAGCTCTTCAGCCAGGCTGTCAATCTCCTGGGTGGAAACGCCTTCAGCGATAAACTCTTCTACTTTCTTCATTATCCTGGCCAGGATCTTCCCCGATTTTCTCATCATCTCTAAATCTTTTTCAGACTTTAAGGGAATCATCGTGTTTTCTTACCAGGCTTAAAATTTTGTCCAGGACTATCTTAGCTTCTCCGTCTGAAGAAAGGGTCTGCAGCTTTTGTTTCTCTTGGTAATGCTTGATTAATACCGACACCTCTTTTTTATAGACTTCCAGGCGTTTCTTGATAGTTTCTTCTTTATCGTCGGAACGCTGGTAGAGGCTGCCGCCGCAATTATCGCAGGTCCCTTTAGTTTTTGGAGGCATATTGGTAATATGAAAATTTGCCCCGCAGGACTTGCATACCAGCCGCCCGGAAAGCCGCTGTATAACTACTGCTTCGCTGGTCTCCAGGTAAAATACGAAATCTATGTCTATGTTTTTATCTTTAAGTACCCCATCCAGCGCGATTGCCTGATTAATATTACGGGGGTAGCCGTCTAAAATAAACCCTTTTTTAGTATCGGGTTGCCCTAAGCGCTGGGAAAGCATCTGGCTGACTAATTCATCCGGCACCAGGGCTCCCTTATCCATATAGTCTTTTGCCTGTTTACCTAGAGGAGTATTCCCTGCGACATTCTGCCTCAACAGGTCTCCAGTAGATATGTGCGGCAAGCCTGATTCTTTTGCCAGCTGTATCGCTTGTGTCCCTTTTCCAGCTCCGGGAGGGCCAAGTAATATGATCCGCATTATCTCCTCCCCTTGATCCGTCCGGTTTTCATAAAACCTTCATAATGATGCATCAAGAGGTTTGACTCTATCTGTTTTATGGTATCAAGCATAACTCCCACTATGATTAAAACTCCTGTTCCGCCGAAAAACGATGCCACCAGATAGGGGACCTTGAGCCAGGCCATGATAAAATCAGGGAATATTGCGATGAAAGCGATAAACATGGCACCCGCCAGGGTAATCCTGGTCATTACGTAATATAAAAATTCAGCCGTAGAAGTCCCCGGCCGGATACCCGGTATGAATCCTCCGTATTTTTTCATATTCTCTGAAAGGTCCACCGGATTAAATACAATAGCGGTATAAAAATAACAGAAAAATATTATCAGTAGCGCGTAGACAAGGGTATATAGCAAGTGCCCTCTGAGTAAGCCTTCTGCCAGCCTTTGGAATCCCGGGTTAGGGATAAATGAAGCAATGGTGGCCGGAAACAGGATTATAGATTGGGCAAAAATAATCGCGATAACCCCGGATGTGTCTACTTTAAGCGGTATATAGGTGCTCTGTCCGCCAAAAATTTTTCTTCCTACTACGCGCCGCGCGTACTGCACCGGGATCTTCCTCTGCCCCTGGGTTATCATGATTACTGCGAATACCACCCCCACTAATAAACCCGCCATAATCAGTAAAGTAAACGGCTGGATCTGGCGGCGGGATGGCGCAAACGGCGAAATTAAAACAAACAATTGATGCATGGCAGTAGGTATCCTTGAGATGATCCCTGCGGTAATCACCAAAGATATGCCGTTACCGATGCCTCTTTCCTGTATCTGTTCGCCCAACCACATAATAAATATCGTGCCGGTAGTCAAGGTAAGGACTGTAAGAATCCTGAAACCCCAGCCCGGGGACATAACTATATTTAATCCTTCAAAGCGCGCCGGATTTTCCAGCCAGAGGGCAATAAAGAAAGACTGGACTAAGGCAAGAAGCACTGTCGCACAGCGGGTGTATTGATTTATTTTCTGATGGCCTGCGCGCCCTTCTTTCGCTAATTTTTCCAGGGCAGGTATAACTGCGGTCAAGAGCTGGAATATAATCGAAGAAGATATGTAGGGCATGATCCCCAGGGCGAAGATGGTCAATCTTTCCATAGCGCCTCCGGAGAACATATTGATTATGCCGAATAAAGTCCCGCCTTGTGTTTTAGCTATCCTGGCAAAAAATTCCGCCAGGGCCGCGCCGTTGATTCCGGGCGTAGGCACATAACAACCGATACGATAAACCGTTATAAGTATCAGCGTTACGATGATGCGCCTTTTTAAATCCGGGATTTTAAACGAATTGGCTAATGCGCTAAGCATTTATCAGCTCTACTGTTCCGCCTGCGCTTTTGATTTTGTCAAAAGCTTTCTTTGAAACCGCGTGGGCCTGGACCGAAACAGGATTCTTAATTTCCCCGTCGCCTAATATTTTAACTAATTTATTTTTATCCTTTATCAGCCCGTATTTCTCCAGCAGCTCAGGGTTTATTGTTTGTTCTTTTATCATGTTTAACTCATCCAGATTGATGATCTGAAATTCTTTCTTAAAATTACTGGTAAACCCCCGTTTGGGCATCCTGCGTATTAAGGGAGACTGTCCTCCTTCAAACCCCAGGTAAAAATGCCTTCCGGCGCGGGAAGTCTGCCCTTTGCTGCCGCGGGTGGAAGTTTTTCCGTGGCCTGAACCTGATCCCCTGCCCAAGAGCTTCTTTTTCTTATGAGCCCCTTTAGGCGCTTTAAGATTATGCATGCCGAGAATTATTTCCTGGGTTGCTTCTGCTTTAGTTTTTCTGGCTTTTTTATTTTCCATTTTAGACTACACCTTTAAGTCCTTTAAACCTTCTATGGTTGCTTTAATAATATTCAGCGGGTTATTGGAATTAAGGCACTTGGTCAATATATCTTTTATGCCTGAAGCCTCGCAAACCGCTCTTACCGGCCCCGCGGCTATTACTCCTGTTCCTTCTGACGCCGGTTTCAAAAGTACCCTTGCCGCGCCGAATTCACCGATAATCTCATGCGGTATGGAAGAGCCTTCCAGCGGCACAGTAATAAGCTCTCTCTTTGCCTTTGTCAGGGCTTTGCGGATAGCCACCGCCACCTCGTTTGCCTTGCCTAAAGCAAAGCCTACGTGGCCTTTTGTATCCCCGACCACAACCAGCGCGCTAAAGGACATTTTCTTTCCGCCCTTGGTTACTTTTGTTACGCGGTTAATGGTGATAACTTTTTCTATCAGTTCCGGCTGCTGTTCAATATTTAATTCACGCATATTAAAACTCCAATCCGCCTTTTCTTAGTGATTCTGCGAAGACCTTTATTCTTCCATGATATAGATAACCGGCACGGTCAAAAATAATGCTGGTAATCCCTTTTTCTTTCGCTTTCTGGGCAAAGAGCTGTCCCAAATATTCAGCTGCTTTTATATTCCCGCCAGAAGGAAATTTCTGCTTTATTTCTTTAGCGAGAGTAGAATATGAAAAAATCGTTTTTTTCTTTGTGTCATCAATAACCTGCGCCGATAGGTTCTTTAAGCTCCGGTGGACAACCAGGCGCGGCCTTTCCGGAGTGCCGTGCATCTTCATCTTAATCCTGTTGTGTCTTTTTATTCTGAGCAAATCTTTTTTCTTCATTGTTGTTATTATTTAGTGGTGGCTTGGGCTTTACCGACTTTCTTCTTTATGTATTCTCCAGCAAAGCGTATTCCTTTGCCTTTATATGGTTCTGGCGGGTATACAGCGCGTATTTCCGTGGCAACTTGTCCGACCTTTTCTTTATCAATACCCCTGATTATGATCTGGGTTTGTTTTGGCGCCTCTATTTTTATCCCTTCCGGGATAGGAAAATTTACCGGGTGGGAGAAACCCAGCAGCATGTTTAGATTATTCCCCTGGACGGCCGCGCGGAAACCTACTCCCTGGATCTCCAGTTCTTTTACGTATCCTTCGGTGACCCCTTTGAACATATTGGCGATTACCGCCCGATACAGTCCGTGCAGGGATTTGTCCAGCTTGGTGTCGCCTGACCTTTTGACAAAAAGTATGCCGTCTTTAATTTCTATGGTTATGCGGTAGGATAACGGCTTATTCAATTTTCCCTTAGGCCCTTCTACGCAAACCTGGTTATCTTTTACCTCTACCTTTACATCTTTCGGTATAGCTATGGGTTTTTTTCCTATTCTAGACATTTTAGTATTTTTTTGGTTACCAGATGTATCCGATGATTTCTCCGCCGATTCCCGTTTCTCGGACTTGTTTATCCGTAAGAATTCCCTTTGAGGTTGAAATAATCGCCAGGCCCCTGCCTCTTAAGACTGAAGGCACCTTCTCGCGCTTTACGTAAACCCTTAATCCCGGCTTGGATATTCTTTTAATATTCCTGATTGCCGGTTTACCCGCGATATATTTTAAATAAATCCTGGCCATCCCCTGTTTTTTGTCCTCGATCAATTTAAAATTTTCGATATACCCTTCAATCTTCAAAATCTCTAAAATTGATTTTATGGTATTTGAAGCGGGGACATCCAGATTTTCTTTTTTAGCCATTGAGGCATTGCGTATCATGGTAAAGGCATCAGCGATTAAATCGGTTCTTGACATTTTTTCCTCTTTTTATTTTTTAAATTGACTACCAACTGGCTTTTTTAATTCCCGGTATTAAACCTTGCCAGGCTAATTCCCTGAAGCAGATACGGCAGAGCATAAATCTTCTGAGGTATCCTCCCGACCTGCCGCAAATCTGGCAGCGGTTATGTTTACGCGTAGAAAATTTGGGCGCTCTTTTCCATCTTGCTATTTGTGAATTCTTGGCCATAGTTTTCTTATTCCTTATTCTTGAAAGGCATCCCGAAGCATTTTAATAATTCCTGTGATTGTTCTTTGGAATCCGTTTTTTTGATCACGAAAGTTATATCCATACCCTGCGCCCGGGTTATCCTGTCGTACTCTATTTCAGGGAATATATTTTGTTCGGAAAGCCCCATGGTGTAGTTTCCCCCTTTATCGAAAGAATCCGGCGAGATGCCCCTGAAGTCCCGGATACGCGGAAGGGCGATATTTATCAGCCTGTCCATAAATTCATACATCATCGTTTTTCTCAGGGTCACCTTGCATCCGATAGGGTGGTTTTCCTTTATTTTAAAATTAGCAATAGCTTTTTTTGCCCGTCTTAAAATCGGCCTTTGGCCGGTAATCACGCCTAATTCATCCATGGCCTTTTCCAGGATTTTGACATCCTGAACCCCTTCTCCCACGCCCATATTTACCACTATTTTTTCCAAATGGGGCACGGCCAGCTTATTTTTTATCTGGAAGGTTTGCATCATGTGCGGGACTATTTCATTCCGGTATTTTTCTAATAATCTCGGTGTCATATTAAATTACCTCTTTGCATGATTTACAGAACCTTGATTTTGTCCCATCCGATAAAAGCTTAAAACCGACCCTTGAGGGATGGCCGCAATGGGTGCACAAAAGCATAAGGTTCGAGATGGCTATGGGTACTTCAATGGAGACTATTCCGCCTTTTTGGTCCTGGCGGGTCTGACGGGTATGTTTTTTTGCAAGGTTTAACCCTTCCACAAGTACTCTTTTTGTATCGGTAAATACGGTCAATACCTTGCCTTTTTTACCGGCGTCTTTTCCTTTTGTTACCTGCACTGTATCGCCTTTTCTTATCTTAAACATTAGATTACCTCGGGTGCTAAGGATATTATCTTGGTGAAATTTTTTTCTCTTAATTCGCGTGCTACCGGCCCGAAAACGCGGGTGCCTCTGGGGTTAAGCTGGGCGTCTATAAAGACAATGGCGTTGCGGTCGAACCTGAGCACCGACCCGTCAGCGCGCCTTATCGCCTCTTTTGTCCTTACGATTACCGCTTTGGCCACTTCTCCCTTTTTGACAACCGCTCCGGCGGAAGATTCTTTTACGTTGACGTTTATGACATCTCCGATTTGTGCGTTAAAGCAGTTCTTTTTTCCGAAGACGGCGATAAATGACGCGCGTTTGGCGCCGGTGTTATCGGCAACATCTAAAATAGAGCGTAATTGGATCATACTGTTTCCTCTTTTATTGCAATGTGGGGCGCTACGGCCTTCTTGACTATTTCTATCACGTTAAAGTGCTTGTCTTTTGACAAAGGCCTGGTTTCCTGAATCCTGACGCTATCGCCCATTTTAGCCAGCCCCTTTTCGTTGTGGGCCTTAAATTTATTAAATTTTTTAAGCACTCGGCCGTATTTGGGATGTTTGCTCAAGTGTGTGACTTTTACGATAACGGTTTTCTGCATTTTATCGCTTATTACCGTGCCGATAAGTTCTTTTCTTTTACCCATTTGTCTTCTCTTTCTTTTCGTTTAAAATAGTCTTAATCCGCCTGATATCTCTTTTTAGCAAGGTAAACATGTGCGGTTTTTCCACTCTGCCGCCATAACGCTGCATATTAAGCTTATACAATTCTTCACTTAATGCTTTTTCTTTTAGCAGCAGTTCTTCTCTGGAAAGGTTGCGTAATTCTAGTGTCTTCATGGTTATTTATGAGTCCTGGTGATGAATTTTACCCTAAAAGGAAGTTTATAGGCAGCTGATCTGAAGCACTGCCTGGCAAACTCTTCCGGTACGCCGCCTAATTCAAATAATATGCGTCCCCGTTTTACGACCGCTACCCAATGGTCGAGGTCTCCCTTGCCTTTACCCATACGGACTTCAGCCGGTTTCTTGGTTATTGATTTATCAGGGAAGACCCTGATCCATAATTTTCCGCCTTTATGCAGCTGGCGGGCAAGGATGACCCTTACTGCTTCTATCTGGGTGTTCTTAAGCCAGCCGTTTTCAAGTAATTTCAGGCCGAATTCCCCGAATGCCAGGGTCGCTCCGGTTGTAGCGATACCGCGCCTATGTCCTTTTTGTAATTTACGGTATTTTACTCTTTTTGGCATCATTACCATATGATTTAATCCTCTCTACTGCTTTACTTCCTGAGTTTCTTCTATTTGCGGCTCTACTTTTTTTACAACCGGCTTGATTTTTAATATATCGCCTTTATAAAGCCATACCTTTACCCCGATTAACCCATAGGTGGTCAAGCTTTCCGCGAAACCATAATCTATATCCGCGCGCAGGGTCTGCAGCGGCACCTTTCCCTGTTTATAAGTTTCGGTGCGCGACATTTCTGCCCCGTTTAAGCGGCCGGCGCAGCTTATTCTGATTCCTTGAGCTCCCTCGTTCATCGATTGTTCTATGGCCCTTTTTACTGCCCGGCGGAAAGCTATTCTTCTTTCCAACTGCAAGGCTACATTCTCGGCTACAAGCTGGGCATCTAATGCGGGATTTTTTACTTCCTCTACATCGATGGAAAGCTCTTTTTTAAGCAGGCTGTTTAAATCTTCGCGCAGGCGTTCAATATCTGAGCCGTGGCGGCCGATTATTATTCCGGGCCTGGCGGTAAATATCCTGATTTTAACCTTTTCTGTGAGCCTTTCTATTATAACCTTGGAGATAGCTGCCTGTTTGAATCTTTTCTTGATTAATTTTCTGACCTTGTAATCCTCTTCAATAAAGACAGGATAATCTTTGGCTTTGGCGAACCACCTGCTGTGCCACATCCTCATAAAACCGACTCTCATTATAAATGGATGAACTTTTTGACCCATAATTTTTATTCTCCAGATTTTAAATCTAACTCTATCCTGATGTGAGATGTTCTTCTTTTTATCGAAGAGGCTCTTCCGAACGCCGCCGCTTTGAATCTTTTCCAGGCCGGCCCGACATTACAGATTGCCTTGGATATATATAGCTGGTCCCGGTTAAAACCTTTTACCTTGGCATTGCTGATCGCAGAGTTTAAGATTTTTATTAAATACTCTTTGGGCCTTTTATTTAAGTTAGTCAGGATAGCCAGGGCCTCCCCGGCGTCTTTTTGTTTTATTAAAGCTATTACCTGCCGTACCTTGGTAGGTGAGATCCTTAAGAATTTACATTCTGCTTTAGCTATCATTTTATTTTAGGTTTTTTCTACTGCTTTTTTGGCTTTTACGCCGCCGTGTTTTCTGAATATGCGGCTGAACGAGAATTCTCCCAGTTTATGGCCGACCATATTTTCGGTAACGAAAACCGGGATATGTTTTTTCCCATCATAAACCGCAAAGGTCAATCCCACAAAATCGGGTATAATAGTTGACCTCCTGGACCAGGTTTTGATTGCCTGGCGGGTGGCTGACCCTTTTAATCTTGCAACTTTTTGCAACAGCCTTTCTTCAACATACGGGCCTTTTTTTAATGAGCGGGGCATTTTTATTTCCTTCTCTTGACGATGAATTTATTAGAATATAACACTTTTTTCCTGGTTTTGTAGCCTTTAGTAGGTTTACCCCAGGGAGTGACCGGGTGGGGATTGCCCTGGCCGGATTTTCCTTCTCCGCCGCCGTGAGGGTGGTCTACGGGATTCATCGCCAATCCTCTTACCGTGGGCCTTATGCCTAACCAGCGGACTCTTCCTGCCTTGCCTATAGAGATTGCTTCATGCTCGATATTGCTGATCTGGCCGATGGTGGCGTGGCAGTCCAGGCTGACCAGCCTTATTTCTCCTGATGGTAATTTTATATGGGCAACTTCATTTTCCTTTGCCATTATCTGGGCAGAGGTGCCCGCGCCTCTTACTACCTGTCCGCCCTTACCTTTGAATAATTCTATATTATGGATTAAAGTTCCCGAGGGGATATGCCTTATCAACATGCAATTTCCCGGTTTTATTTCCGCGTCTTTTTGCTCGGAAGAAATGACCTGGTCCCCGGCTTTTAACCCCATGGTGGCTAAAATATAGCGTTTTGTTTTATTAGGATATTCCAGCAGGGCAATCCTTGCCGAACGGTTAGGGTCGTATTCAATAGCGATTACCTTTGCCGGCTGATCCAGTATATCCCTCTTGAAATCTATGATGCGCAGCATTCTCTTATGCCCGCCGCCTTTGTGCCTTACCGTAATGCGTCCGTGGACATTCCTTCCGCCGGTTTTTTTAATCGGTTCGATTAGAGATTTCTCGGGCTTGTCTTTGGTGATTTCCGCAAAGTCAGAACCGGTCATCCAGCGCCTTGAATGTGTTGTAGGTTTAAATTTTTTCATCTTTATGAGGTTAGTTCTATCTTTTCACCTTTTTTCAAGGTGACTATGGCCTTTTTAAGGTCAGGTGTTTTGCCCAGTTGATACCTGACTTTTCTTAATTTTCCGCAGGATATTAGTACGTTTACGTCTTTGACCCTTACTTTATATAACTCTTGGACCGCTTTTTTTATCTGGATTTTATTGCTGTTTTTATCAACCAGGAATAAATATTTTCCTTCGGGATAGTAAGCGGTCACCTTTTCCGTCCTGAGTACCGCCTTGATGATATTGTGAGGTATAATCATTTAGTTTAACCTGTCCATTAAATCTTTAAGCCCGTCTTTAGTAATGATCAATTTCTTGCAGGATGCGATTTCATAAGCGTGGGCGTCTTTTGCCAGGTCAACGCTCAAGAAACGGATATTACGTAAAGCCAGCTTCAGATTATTGTCTATTTTATCCAGCAACAGAAGCACTTTATTCTTTTTGTTTTCTTTTGGGATAGCTTTCAGATTTAAAAGTATTTTTACTACTTCTTTGGTCTTCGGGTTTTCAATTTTAAAATTATCCAGGATCATGAAATTATTTTCTTTGAGCTTATTATTGAGGATAGATTTTAATGCCAGTGCTTTTATTTTTTTAGGCAATCTCATGGAAAAATCCCTGGGGTGGGGCCCGAATACAACGCCGCCGTGCCGCCATAACGGTGAACGGGTAGACCCTACTCTCGCCCTTCCGGTGCCTTTCTGTTTCCATGGCTTTTTGCCGCCGCCGCTTACTTCGCCTCTGGTTTTGGTTGCCGCCAGGCCCCTTCTCTGGTTAGCCCGGTAGGCGTTGATGGTCTGATAAAGAGTACCTGTATTTATGGTGCCGTCAAATACCTTAGCGTTTAATTTTAAGGTATCTATTTCTTTTCCTTCAATGTTATATATAGGTAAGGTCTGCATTTTTATTTATTCTTAGGAGCCTTTTTGATTGCTTTAGCGATAACCAGGTAGCCATTCTTATGTCCCGGGACAGCGCCTTCTACCAGTATAAGGTTATTCTCCAGGTCGACTTTTACCACCTTCAGGTTTTGGATAGTGGTTTTATGCGCTCCCATATGCCCAGGCATATGATGGCCTTTAAATACTCTTCCCGGAGTAGTGCTTGAGCCGATTGAGCCGACACGCCTATGCGAGGTTGAACCGTGTGACGCGGGGCCGCCTTGCCAATGCCAGCGCTTCATACCGCCCTGGAAACCTTTTCCCAGGGAAGTCCCGGTAATATCCACAAAATCTCCTGCTTTGAAGAGGTCGACTTTTATCTCTTCGCCGACCTTGTATTCTTTGGCGGCCTCTTTCAAGACTTCCTTGATCAGTTTTTTGGGCGCCAGGTTTAATTTTTTGAAATATCCGGACACGGGTTTTTTGAGGCGTTTTTCGCTAACCGGATCAAATCCCAGCTGGATATTTTTTTCCTTTACCGACAATATCATACAGGGCCCGGCTTCAATAGCGGTAACCCCCAGCATATCGCCGTTATCGGTAAACACCCTGGTCATGCCAATTTTTTTTCCTAATATAGCTTTTGCCATTTTTTTAGAAGATCAGCCTTTATCTAATTTCCACATCTACGCCTGCCGGTAAATTCAATTTCCGCAACGCATCAATTGTTTTAGACGTGGGTTCAAATATATCGATAAGCCTTTTGTGCGTGGACAAATCGAATTGTTCGCGCGATTTCTTATCGATAACCGGAGAACGCAGCACAGTATAAATTTCCCTTTTAGTAGGCAGCGGTACCGGGCCTGAAATGCTTGCCCCGGTGCGTTTGACTGTTTCTACTATTTCGGCTACTGCCTGGTCCAGCAGGCGGTGATCATATGCTTTTAGTTTTATTCTTATCTTTTGCATGTTTGTTAAGCAATAACTTCGGTGACTACACCTGCGCCTACTGTATGGCCGCCTTCGCGGATGGCGAAGCGTGATTCCTTTTCCATAGCGATAGGTGTGATTAACTCTACATCCAGGTTGATATTATCTCCGGGCATAACCATTTCTACTCCCTCAGGAAGCGTGCAGCTTCCGGTAACATCGGTGGTGCGGAAATAGAACTGGGGCCTGTAGCCTTTGAAGAATGGGGTATGCCTTCCGCCTTCTTCTTTAGTCAGGATGTAAATCTGGGCTTTGAATTTGGTATGGGGAGTTATAGATTTCGGCGCAGCTATGACCATGCCGCGTTCTATTGACTCTTTATCCACGCCTCTTAAAAGCAGCCCTACGTTGTCTCCTGCCTGCCCTTCGTCCAGTAATTTCCTGAACATTTCTATTCCGGTGACTACTGTTTTCTTTACCTCAGGCCTTAAACCGACGATTTCTACTTCGTCATTTAATTTGACCTTGCCGCGTTCGATTCTTCCTGTACCTACTGTTCCTCTACCTTCAATGCTGAAGACGTCTTCTACTGCCATGAGTAAAGGTTTATCCAAATCTCTCACTGGAAGCGGAATGAACTCATCGCAAGCCTTGATTAAATCAAGTATCGGTTTACAATCCGGGCTATTGGGATCGCCGGCTGACTGCATTGCCTTGAGGGCGCTACCTCTAATAATAGGGGTTTTGTCTCCGGGGAAACCGTATTTGGTCAAAAGGTCCCTTACTTCCATCTCTACGAGGTCAATCAATTCTTTATCTGTAACGATGTCTACTTTGTTCAGGAATACTACCATTGACGGAACGTTGACCTGTCTTGCCAGAAGAATATGCTCTCTGGTCTGGGGCATGGGGCCATCTACCGCGGAAACTACCAGTATTGCTCCGTCCATCTGGGCTGCGCCGGTGATCATGTTCTTGATATAGTCGGCGTGTCCTGGGCAGTCAATATGTGCATAATGGCGCGCGTCAGATTCATACTCGACGTGGGAAACCTGAATGGTAACAACTTTTGTATCGTCTCTTACTGTGCCACCCTTGGCGATATCAGCGTATTCCCTGGCTTGGGCTTTTCCTAATTTTGATAATACGTGGGTGATGCAAGTTGTCAGTAATGTTTTGCCGTGGTCAATATGACCTATGGTCCCGATATTTACGTGCGGCTTTGTCCTTACAAATTTTTCTTTAGCCATTTACACACCTCCTGTTTTTAAAAACTTTTTCTAGCTCCTGATGACGCGAAACCTGTAGTAATTTTTTCTGATATATGTGAAGGCACCTCAGAGTAAAACGAGGGCTCCATTGTATAGGATGCGCGGCCTTGTGTCAAGGATCTTGATATCGTTGCGTAATTAAACATTTCAGACAGAGGGACATATGCCCTTATCGCGCGCACGTTTACCCGCTGGGTAAGAGAAACTATTTTTGCCCGACGGGAATTCAGGTCTCCGATTATTGTCCCCATGTATTCTTCGGGGACTACGATTTCCATATCCATAATAGGTTCTAATAAAATTGAATTTCCTTTTTTGAGGCAATCATTAAAAGCGATTGCAGCGGCCATCTGGAAAGCTAATTCTGAAGAATCAACATCGTGAAAAGAACCGTCTACCAATGTTATTTTTACATCTGTCACAGGATAGCCCGCCAGCATTCCGCTCTTGGCTGAACCCATGACGCCCTGCTTTACTGAAGGAATAAATTCGCGGGGAATGGCGCCGCTTTTAATCTTATCTTCAAAAGTATTACCAGTCCCTGGTACTTCCTGGGGTTCCATCTCCAGTACCACATGGCCGTATTGGCCGTGGCCGCCGGATTGCTGGACAAATTTTCCGCTGCAGGTAACTTTTTTAGTAATGGTTTCCCGATAGGCTACCTGTGGGGAGCCTACCTGAGCCGCGACGTTAAATTCACGCATTATCCTGTCAATTACTATTTCCAAATGCAACTGGCCCATCCCCGAAATGATCGTCTCTCCGGTTTCCTGGGCGTAAGTAACCTTGAAAGATGGGTCTTCTTCGGCTAACTTATGTAAAGCCATGCCGAGTTTTTCCTGGTCCTGCTTGGTCTTTGGCTCAATGGCCTGCTGGATTACCGGTTCGGGGAAACGCATGGCCTCAATTAAAATTGGATTGGATTCCTGGCATAGCGAATCTCCTGTCTTGGTGGTTTTTAATCCTACCGCGGCAATAATATCTCCGGTATGCACCTTATCTATTACTTCCTGGTGATTGGCGTGCATCCTGACTAATTTTGTCACTCGTTCTTCGGTTCTCTTGGAGGCATTATAGACATAGTCGCCTGCGGATAATCTTCCGGCGTAAACTCTTATATAATTTATTTTCCCTACATAGGGGTCGGTAGCTACTTTGAAACATAACGCGCAAAAGGGCGCTTTATCCGAGGCGATAATCTCTTCAAATTCTCCGCTGTCCGGCTTAGTGCCTTTTATCGGTGGTACGTCCTGGGGAGAAGGAAGATAATCGCATACGGCGTCAAGAAGCATCTGTATGCCTTTATTTTTAAAAGCCGAGCCGCATAGGACCGGGACGAATTTATTCTGAACCACCGTCCTGCGAATGGCTTCTTTAATCTCGGAGGCGCTTATTTTTTTGCCGTGGACAAAGCTATCCATTATCTTATCGTCGGCTTCCGCGATTTTTTCCACCATTATTTCGTGCTGCTTGTTGAACTCCGGCATTATTTCTTCCGGAACTTCTTTGATTTCTAATTCCGTTCCCAGCTCATCTTTATAAACAACCATTTTTTTGTTGATTAAGTCGACTATGCCTACCAGGGTATCCCCCTGATTGTAAGGTATCTGAATGGCGGCGGCGTTTGCCCCCAATTTTTTATGCATTTGGTCGATTGTTTCGAAGAAGTTGCTGCCGATGCGGTCCATCTTGTTGACAAAGGCGATTCTGGGTACTGAGTAACGGTCTGCCTGGCGCCATACTGTTTCTGATTGAGGCTCTACTCCGCCCACTCCGCAAAATACCACTACTGCCCCGTCCAGGACCTTTAAAGACCTTTCTACTTCTATGGTAAAATCCACATGGCCTGGGGTATCAATGATGTTGATAGTAAAGTCGCCCCATTTACAGGTGGTGCAGGCCGCGGTTATGGTGATGCCTCTTTCCTGCTCCTGGACCATCCAGTCCATGGTAGCGGCTCCATCGTGGACTTCGCCGATTTTATAGGTTTTGCCGGTATAAAAAAGTATACGTTCGCTGGTTGTAGTCTTTCCGGCGTCTATATGGGCGATAATTCCTATATTCCTTAATTTATCTAAAGCGATTTTTCTCATATTTACCACTTAAAGTGCGCAAAGGCCTTGTTGGATTCAGCCATCTTATGGGTGTCGTCCCTTTTCTTTATGGCAGAACCTTCGCCGCGGTAAGCGGCAAGGATTTCTTCGGCAAGCTTCTCTTCCATGGCCTTGCCTTTTTTAGTTTTAGCGTAATCTCTTATCCAGCGAAGAGCGATGGATGTGCCGCGCTCCTGCCTGACTTCGATAGGCACCTGATAAGTTGCCCCTCCTACGCGCCGGGGTTTTACTTCCAGGCGCGGCCTGGCGTTATCTATTGCTTTATGGAATACTTTTATGATATCCTCTTCGTTCAGCTGTTTTTTGACAATTTCGAACGCGCCATAGACGATTTTTTCCGCGATAGATTTTTTTCCCGCCAATGTCACCATGTTGATAAATTTAGCCACTACCTTGCTGTTAAATTTAGGATCCGGTAAAATTTGTTTTTCTTGAGCTTTTCTTCTTCTCATTAGTTATTATTCCTCTTTTTATGGTATAGGAAGCATAGGCACCATACCACTACGAAAATTGCCTTGGTAGGTTATTGCCAAAGGCAATTTTCTTGTTTAGGCTTTAGGCCTCTTCGCTCCGTATTTGGAACGGGACTTCTTGCGCTGATTGACTCCGGAAGTATCCAGCGTGCCTCTTACGATATGGTACCTTACCCCGGGTAAATCTTTTACGCGTCCGCCTCTCACCAACACTATGGAGTGTTCCTGGAGATTATGCCCTTCTCCCGGAATATAAGAAGTGACTTCAATGCCCGTAGTCAATCTCACCCTGGCAATTTTCCGCAATGCAGAATTAGGTTTTTTTGGTGTCATGGTACGTACCTGCAGGCATACGCCTCTTCTCTGCGGGCATCCTTTTAAAGCCGGTGATTTTGTCTTCTTCTTTTTTGCTGTCCTACCCCACCTGATTAACTGCGTAATAGTTGGCATCTATGGTCCTTTTGTTTTTTAAGCTGTAGCGGCTTCTGTTTTGCTCTCTTCTATTTTTTTGTCTGTTTTTATAATCTCAATATCCCGATGGGTGCGAAAACCCGTTCCAGCTGGGATTAAATGGCCGACGATGACATTTTCTTTCAGCCCGAATAATTCATCACGTTTTCCCGAAGTCGCGGCTTCCGTAAGCACGCGGGTGGTCTCCTGGAAACTGGCCGCGGAAATGAAACTTTCCGTGGTCAGGGATGCCTTGGTGATACCCAATAAAAGCGGAGTAGCTAAAGCCGGTTTTCCGCCTTTTTTGATCACCCGGGTATTTTCTTTCTGGAAATTCCACTTGTCTACCTGTTGGGTAGCCAGGAATTCAGTGTCTCCGGGGTCTTCAATCTTGACTTTTTTAAGCATCTGCCTGATGATTACCTCTATGTGCTTATCATTGATGCGCACGCCCTGAAGCCTGTAGACTTCCTGGACTTCGTTGACTAAATATTCCTGTAATACTTTATCGCCGCAGACCCTTAATATATCCTGCAATACTACCGGCCCGTCGGTTAACTGCTGCCCGGCTTCAACTTTATCCCCCTTGTAAACATTGGGATGCTTGCCATGAGGAATGACGTATTCTCTCTGCATTCCGGTGGCAGATTTGACGATGATTACTCTTTGTCCTTTTTTGGTTTCACCGAATTCTATAAAACCGTCTATTTCGCTGATGATTGCCGGCTCCTTGGGCCGCCTGGCTTCAAATAATTCGGCTACCCGGGGAAGGCCTCCGGTGATATCTCTTGTCTTTGCTAATAAGCGCGGTATCTTAGCCAATAGGTCGCCGGCCTCTGTTTTCTGGCCGTCTTTTACCAGGATATGCGAACCTATCGGGATGGGGTATATCCCCATGACTTCTTTATTGTCGTTTAAGATTACTATCTGAGGATGAAATTCTTGTTTATGCTCCACGACTACGCGTTCAGTTAATTTAGTGACCGGGTTCAACTCTTCCCTGACAGTCACGTCTTCTTTTAAATCTTCGTATTTGACCTGTCCCGAAACTTCAGTAAGGATGGGTAAGGTATAGGGGTCCCAACGGATAAACACTATCCCTTGAGTTATTTCAGCTTCTTCTGCTATGCTGATAAACGCGCCTTGCGGCAAGGGGTAGCGTTCAAGTTCTCTTCCCTGTTTATCGTTTATACTTACTGAACCGTTTCTGTTTAATGCGACAAACTCTTTATTCTTGGGAGCGACTCTTAAGCTATGATACTTGACAATTCCCTTATTTTTGGATTTTATAAATGATTGGGCTACGATTCTGGATGCGGTTCCTCCGATATGGAAAGTTCTCATGGTCAGCTGCGTGCCGGGTTCGCCGATACTCTGCGCGGCGATTACCCCTACTGCTTCGCCGAACTCGACCAATCTGCCGGTAGCTAAATTTCTTCCATAGCACCTGGCGCAGATTCCCCTGCCTGATTCGCAGGTCAGGACGCTGCGTATGCGTATTTTCTCTATGCCCAGCTTGTCAATCATCTCGGCTTTTTCTTCGGTGATTTCAGAACCCTGCTCCACTATGACTTCGTCAGTAATAATATCTACTATATTATCCAGCGCCACCCTTCCAATAATGCGGTCTTTTAAGCCCACCACGACCTCATCGCCTTCAATAATCGCTGAAACGGTGATGCCATTAAGGGTACCGCAGTCTGCCTCGTTGACAATGACTTCCTGGGCGACATCTACCAGGCGGCGGGTAAGGTATCCGGCGTCCGCGGTCTTAAGAGCGGTGTCGGCAAGCCCTTTGCGCGCGCCATGGGTAGAAATAAAGTATTCCAAAACTGTCAGGCCTTCCCTGAAATTTGCGGTGATAGGGCTTTCAATAATCTCTCCGGAAGGTTTAGCCATTAGCCCGCGCATCCCGGCTAACTGCCTTACCTGTAATCTTGAACCGCGCGCCCCTGAGTCAGCCATCATAAATATAGGATTAAAGGGATCCATTCCTTTAAAGAGCAATTCCGAAACTTTATCGGTAGTGTGTGTCCAGATATCAATGACCTTGTTATACCGTTCTCTATCGGTGATGATCCCCTTGCGGTACTGGTCTTCAACTCTAGCCACTTCTTCTTTAGCGGCCTTTATTACTTCTACTTTTTCTTTAGGGATAGTCAGGTCATCTATGCTTATGGAAATACCGCCTCGGGTTCCCGCTTCAAACCCTAATCTTTTTATGTCATCTAATAGTTGTATTGTCCGGGCGTGGCCGAAACGCTTATAGCATTCCGTGACTATTTCACCGACACTGCTTTTATTTAATTCTCTATTTACAAATCCTAATTCTTTAGGGAGTACCTGATTAAATATCGTCCTGCCGACCGTAGTAGTGATGATTTGCCTGCCTTCGGTAGTCAATTTCTCGCTTACGTCAAATAAGCCGTCTACTCTTAATTTTATCCTGGCATGAACGTCAACTATTTTGTCTTCAAAGGCTATTATTACCTCATCGGCATTAGAAAATATTTTGCCTTCTCCCAGGGCGCCCGGTTTTTCTTTGGAAAGATAATTTACCCCTAATACGATATCCTGGGTAGGGGTGACAATCGGCCTGCCGTCAGCGGGAGAAAAAACGTTATTTATGGAAAGCATGAGGATTTTGGCCTCAAGCTGAGATTCTAACGATAGAGGCACATGTACTGCCATCTGGTCGCCGTCAAAGTCAGCGTTGAAGGCGGTGCAGACTAAAGGATGTATTTTTATTGATTTACCTTCTATTAAGAGGGGTTGGAATGCCTGGATACCTAAACGGTGCAGGGTGGGGGCGCGGTTTAATAATACCGGATGGTCTTTTATTACTTCATCTAAAATATCCCAGACTTCTATTTTTCCGCGTTCAACCATCCTGCGTGCGCCTTTTATGGTATGCACAAAGCCTTTTTCTCTGAGTTTCTTGATAATAAACGGTTCAAATAATTCCAGGGCCATCTGTTTAGGCAGCCCGCATTCATGGAGCTTAAGTTCCGGACCGACTACGATTACTGAGCGGCCCGAATAATCCACGCGTTTACCGAGAAGGTTTTGTCTAAACCGGCCTTGTTTGCCCTTGAGCATATCGGAAAGCGATTTTAATGGGCGGTTGTTGGCTCCCATTACCGGCCTTCCGTGCCTGCCGTTATCCAACAGGGCGTCTACTGCCTCCTGGAGCATGCGTTTTTCGTTGCGGATGATTATTTCCGGAGCGCTTAATTCCATAAGTTTCTTTAAACGGTTATTCCGGTTGATTACCCTGCGGTATAAATCATTAAGGTCTGAAGTGGCGAACCTTCCTCCGTCTAAGGGGACTAACGGCCTTAGGTCAGGCGGAATAACCGGTAAGACTTCCAGGATCATCCAATCAGGCTTATTCCCGGATTTCTTGAAGTCTTCCACAATCCTCAGATTCTTTAAAGTCTTGCGGTTGCTCAATATCTCTTTTGATTTTTCTAATTCTCGGCGTAGCTTGCGGCAATAAGTATCAAAATCCAATTCTTTTAACAGGTCCCGGATTGCCTCCGCGCCGATCTTTGCCTTGAAATCCAGCCCGTATTTGGTTACTGCTTCCTGATATTTTTCTTCACTCAAAAGCTCATTTTTCTTAAGCGGGGTCTGCCCCGGGTCAACTACTACATATTCCTCGTAATATATGATTTTTTCCAGGTCACGCAGGCCGATATTTAATAACGCGCTCATTCTGCTGGGCACGGCCTTAAAGAACCAGATATGGGTAACCGCAGAGGCTAATTCAATATGTCCCATCCGCTCGCGCCTTACCGAAGAACGGTCTACTGTTACCCCGCAGCGGTCGCAGGTAATGCCTTTGAACTTGATGCCTTTATATTTTCCGCAGTTACATTCCCAATCCCGCACTGGTCCGAAAATCTTCTCGCAGAATAGCCCGTCTTTTTCCGGCTTCAGGGTGCGGTAATTGATAGTCTCTGCTTTTTTTACCTCTCCCTTAGACCATGACCTTATCACCTGCGGAGAAGCAATTTTTATAGTTATGGTATCAAAGGTAATATTCTCTTCCATTATTTTGCCTTTTCTGTCCTAATGTCCAGACCTAATCCCTGTAATTCTTTGATTAAAACGTTAAATGATTCCGGAGTTCCGTGGGTCAGGCGCTGTTCGCCTTTGACGATTGCTTCGTATATACGGGTCCTGCCGGAAACGTCATCGCTCTTTACGGTGAGCATCTCCTGCAAAGTATAAGCCGCGCCATAAGCTTCCAATGCCCATACTTCCATTTCTCCCAATCTCTGGCCTCCGAATTGGGCCTTGCCGCCTAATGGCTGTTGGGTAACTAAGGAATATGGCCCTATGGAGCGGGCATGGATCTTTTCATCTACCAGGTGGATAAGTTTCATTATGTAGATATAACCCACTGTTACCCGCTGGTCAAAAGGTTCGCCTGTGTAGCCGTCATGAAGGATAATTTTACCGTCTTCAGGCAGGCCTGCTTTTCTAAGCATTTCTTTTATTTCTTCTTCGGTGGCGCCGTCAAAAACCGGGCAGCTGATCTGCAGGCCCAGGGCTTTTGCCGCCCAGCCTAAATGTGTCTCTAGAATTTGCCCTACATTCATACGGGAAGGAACGCCCAGGGGATTTAAAACAACTTCCACTGGGGTGCCGTCAGGCATATAAGGCATATTTTCTTCCGCCATTATCCTGGCCACCACGCCTTTGTTTCCGTGCCTTCCGGCAAGCTTATCGCCTTCCGCCATTTTTCGTTTTGTAGCGATATATACCACTACTCTTTTTAATACTCCCGCGGGCAATTCGTCTCCCCGCCTTACTTTCTCTATTTCCTGTTCCTCTTCGGCGAATAATTCCTGAATCTGTTCATCAAAAGAAGCAGCTAATATTTTTGCCTCTTCGTTATCGGCGAAATCCATCTTCTCTAATTTTTTCTTATCCACGCCTAAGAGTTGGCTCAAGCGGGTCGATTTCTCTACCTGCAGGAATTCAATTTCTTGTTTATAGTAAGCCTTTAATTCTTTGATCCTACCTAATTCTTTGGTTTTCTCTTCTTTTGACTTCCTGCCTCTTTCTTTGCGCTGGAACACATGCACATCTACGACCACGCCTTCTACTCCCGGCGGGACGGTTAAAGAGGTATCCCTGACATCAGAGGCCTTTTCGCCGAATATTGCCCTTAACAGCCTTTCCTCGGGCGATAACTCTGATTCTGTTTTAGGGGTAACTTTGCCAACCATAATATCTCCCGGGGTCACTTCTGCGCCGATGCGGACTATTCCGGTTTCATCCAGATTTTTCAGGGCTTCTTCGCTGACATTTGGTATATCCCGTGTTATTTCTTCGTTTCCTAAACGGGTTTCGGTTGCTTCCAGTTCAAATTCTTCTACATGTATAGAGGTAAAAGTGTCTTCTTTTACCAGCTTCTCATTTATTAATATGGCATCTTCAAAATTATAACCTCTCCAGGGCATAAAGGCGCAAAGGAGGTTTCTTCCCAGGGCGAGTTCCCCGTTTTTAGTGCTTGTGCCATCGGCGATAACTTGTCCTTTTTCAACGTGTTCTCCCAATTTCACCAGCGGTTTTTGGTTCAGGCAGGTATCGGCGTTAGTGCGCAAAAACTTTTTAAGATGATAAGTTTTTTTACCTACAGTTATCGCGGATGCGTCTACGCTGGTTACTTTGCCCGCGTCTTCTGCTAATACCACGGTGCCGGAGTCAACCGCTACCTTATATTCCATGCCTGTTCCGACTAAAGGCGCCTCGCTGATCATTGAAGGCACTGCCTGCCGCTGCATGTTTGACCCCATCAGAGCGCGGTTAGCATCGTCATGCTCAAGGAAGGGTATTAAAGCTGCTGCCACGGAAACCAGCTGTTTAGGAGAGACATCCATATACTCCACTTGTTTCGGCGGAACTTTCGGGAAATCTCCGCGGTGGCGGCAGGAAATCAGCTTATCTACAAAATTTCCTTCATTATCTAACGGCATATTCGCCTGGGCGATTATTTTATCTTCTTCAAGGTCAGCGGTAAGGTACTCGATTTTTCTGGTGACCCGTCCGTCTTCCACTTTTCTATAGGGAGTTTCAAGAAGCCCGAGAGGATTGATTCTGGCATAGCTGCTCAGGGAGGCGATTAATCCGATATTCGGGCCTTCAGGTGTTTCAATGGGGCAAACCCTGCCATAGTGCGAAGGATGGATATCTCTTACTTCAAAGCCCGCCCTTTCGCGTGACAAGCCGCCAGGCCCTAAAGCGCTCAATCTTCTCTTGTGAGTCATTTCGGCTAAAGGATTTACCTGGTCCATGAATTGGGATAATTGGCTGCGGCCGAAGAAATCGCGTATCTGGTTTGATAATAACTTTGAATTTATCAGGTAATGCACGTTAAGGTTATCAATATCCCCTAAGATGCTCAATCTTTCCCTGATTGAACGCTCAACCCTTGCCAGGCCGATTCTTACCTGGTTCTGGACCAGTTCTCCTACCGTTTTTATGCGGCGGTTGCCTAAATGGTCTATATCGTCAATTTTTCCTACGCCTTCCTTTAATTTAATAAGGTATTCCATTACCTTGATGACCGTGGCCGAATCAAGTATTCTTTTTTCCAAAGAAACATCCATATCTAATTTTCTATTCAGGATGAACCTGCCTACTCTTTCCAGGTCATACCTTGCCGGGTCAAAGAATAACCTATAGAATAAATTCTCTGCCGATTCCTTGGTTACCGGTTCTGTCGGCCTCATCTTGCGGTAAAAATCCATATAGGCTTCTTCTTTATTTTTTGTGTAATCTTTCTTAAGGGTGTTGGTGATTTCCGGGTATTCTTTACCGAAGGCGGCGATGATTTCCTGGTCAGTGCTGAATCCCAGGATCCTCAGGATTTGGGTGGCGGGGAAATTTCTGCGCCTGTCTACATAGGCGAGTATTGTTTCTGTCAGGTCATATTTAAACTCAAGCCAGGCACCGCGGTATGGGATGATCCTGCCGTAAAATATATTTTTTCCGCTGGGGTGCTCTTCCTCTTCAAAGGAAACCCCGGGTGAACGCTGAAGCTGGCTTACCACTACCCGTTCATCCCCGTTGATTATAAAGGTACCGGTATCAGTCATCAGGGGTATTTCGCCGAAGTATGCGTCCTGTTCTTTAGTTTCACGGGGCGTAGTCAGCCTGAATTTTACCTTAAGGGGCGCGGCGTAGCTTAATGCCCTTCTTTTGGATTCACCGATATTATATTTAGGTTTGCCTAAAGAATAGCTTATGAATTCCAGCTTTACCGAGCGATTGGCGTTTTCAATCGGGAATATATCCTCAAATACTTCCTGGAGGCCCTGGCGTTTTCTTTCCGAAACAGGCGCATCTATGAGCAGGAAATCCCGATAGGCCTCAAGTTGAACGTCTAAAAGATGAGGAAGATCATAAACTTCTTTAAGTTTGCCGAAATTTTTGCGTTTTACCATTTTTTATTAAAGTTTACTGCTGTTTATGAACCGTTATTTTAATTCTACTGTTGCTCCGGCTGCCTCAAGCTTTTTCTTCATTTCTGCAGCTTCTTCTTTCGGCACGCCATCTTTTATCGGCTTTGGCGCGGCATCCACCAGGTCTTTGGCTTCTTTTAAGCCTAAGCTGGTCATGGTCCTTACTTCTTTGATTACCGCGATTTTATTTGCACCGGCGCTTGTTAAAACAACCGAAAAGGCGGTTTTTTCTTCAGCGGCAGCGGCTGGAGCGCCTGCTCCTGCGGCAGCAGGTGCTGCCATCATCGGCATATTTGCCGAGACTCCGAATTTTTCTTCCAGAGCCTTAACCAAATCCGAAAGATCCAAAACGCTCATGGTTTCGATAGATTTGATCAATTCATCCAGTTTTTCATTAGCCATTTTTTTTCCTCCTTGTTAAACTGTCTTTTTTTGTTTTATCTGGTCTAAACAATAAACGAATTTTTTCAACGTTTGATTCAAAACAATAACTAAGCCCGAAATCGGTGAATTCAGGGCCATTACCACCCTTGCTCTCAAGATTTCTTTGGATGGTAATTTAGCCATGGCCTCGATTTCATTTTTACCGATGATTTTATCTTTAAGGGTCCCGCCTTGTAATTTTAATTGCTCGTGGGTTTTGGCAAAGTCGTATAGCGCCCGGGAAACATCCACCGGTTCATCCTTGCTGAATATTAATCCGCAGGGGCCATTTATGGTATTGACCAGCAGCTCTAATCCTGAATCTTTCAGGGCTTTCCTGGCGACGGTGTTTTTTATTACAAATAAGTTAGCGTTAGTGCTTTTTAAAGTCAGCCGCAGGCTGTTTAAATCCGGGCCGGATAATTTAGAATAATTAATGACAAAGACGCTGTGTGATTCCTTTAAGCTGCTTTTAATCCTTTTTTCCGAAACCTCTTTAAATAATAAGCCTAATTTTTTCATTTTATTAGATTACCAGCTTTAGCCCGGGGTTCATGGTAGCAGCGACAAACACGTTTTTGACGAATTTACCTTTTACCGACGCCGGTTTTGCTTCGGTTAATGCACCGATTACGCAGGAAGCATTTTCAAGTAATTTATCCTCATCAAAGGAAATTTTGCCTACTGATAAATGTACGCCTCCCTGTTTATCCACGCGGAACTCCACTTTTCCTTTTCTTACATCTTCAACCGCTTTTCTAATATCGTTGGTTACCGTGCCTGTCTTAGGGCTGGGCATCAGGCCGCGCGGCCCCAAAACCTTTCCTAGTTTGCTTAAATCTTTCATCATGTCAGGGGTGGCAATCGCACAGTCAAAATCAAGGAATCCGCCTGCTACCTTATCTATTAACTCGTTCCCGCCGACATAATCAGCCTGGGCCTCTCTGGCGATTTTTTCATGTTCGCCCTTACAGAAAACAGCGACTCTGACTTTTTTCCCTGTGCCATGAGGAAGCACCACCGTGCCGCGGACCATCTGGTCGGATTTTTTAGGGTCAATATTCAGGCTAAAATGCAGGTCCATGGAAGCGTCAAATTTAGGGGGCACCATCTTTTTTAAAGCGGAAATAGCTTCTTTCAGCTGGTAGGTTTTGGTTTTATCCAGCCCTTTATTTGATTCTTTATATCTCTTGCTTTGTATTTTCATGAGAGTATCAACCTTCTACGGCAATGCCCATGCTTCTGGCCGTGCCTTCAATGACTTTCATTGCCTGAGCCAGGTCAGAAGTATTCAAATCCTTCATTTTAAGCTTGGCGATCTCTTCTACCTGTTTCTTGGTAACCTTCCCGATTATCTCTTTGCCGCTTATCCCCGAAGCCTTGGCTAAATTTGCCGCGCGCTTGAGTAAAATCGAGGAGGGCGGGCTCTTTATGATAAAATTAAAAGTCCTGTCTTCGTATACGCTGATAACTACCGGCAGGATCAGGCCGTCTCTGCCTTTGGTCTGGTCGTTGAATTGTTTGCAAAACTGCATGATATTTACGCCGTGCTGGCCTAAAGCCGGCCCTACCGGCGGAGCGGGGTTTGCCTGCGCTGCCGGGACGTGTAATTTGATTTGTGCGGTGATTTTTTTAGCCATGGTTATATTTTTTCTACCTGCCAGTATTCTAATTCTACCGGAGTAGCCCTGCCAAAAATAGAAACGTTGACTTTCACTTTCCCTTTTTCCGGGTGAAGTTCGTCAACGGTACCGTTAAAATTAACAAAAGGACCTTCTTTAACTCTAACCTGTTCGCCTTTTTCAAATATTATTTTAGGGCTGGGTTTAACCTGAGTTTCCTCGGTCCTCTTTAATATGCTGTCAACTTCTTTTTGCGGTAAGGGCATAGGCCTTTTTCCTAAGCCGATAAAACCGGTTACTCCCGGGACGGTCTTGATAAAAAGGTAAGTCTGTTCGGTCAATTCCATCTCTACCAGCAGATATCCCGGGAAAAATTTCCTTTGAGATATTTTTTTTCTTCCTGAGCGGATTTCCGAAATCTGTTCGGTAGGAATGACCACCTTGCTGATTGATTCCTGCAGACCTTCAGCGTTGAGCCTGTTTTCCAAAGATGTCTTCACCCTTTCCTCTAGCCCGGTTTGAGTATGAACTACGTACCAATTCTTCATATGCTTATTTCATGAATACTAAACTTAAGATCCTTGATAGAAAAAGATCGGCTACTCCTATAAAAACGGTCAACATGGCTGTGATGGTTATGACTACAAAAGTTGAACCCATTAATTCCTGCCGGGTTGACCATGATACCTTGCCTAATTCCTGCCTTACTTCTTTTAAGAAACCTATCGGTTTTTTTAAAATATCCATTTAATCCCTGGCTTAAGCCCGCGCACATTACAGGAGCGGCAGGACTTGAACCTGCAGTCACGGTTTTGGAGACCGTTGGTTTGCCATTAACCGACGCCCCTATTAATTATTTTGTTTCCTTGTGGGGGGTATGTTTACGACAGAACTTGCAGAATTTTTTAAGCTCTAACCTGTCCTGATGCTGCTTTTTGTTCTTAGTCGTCGTGTAATTTCTATTCTTGCAAACCGTACACTCTAATGTAATTATTTCGCGCATTATATTTATTTAAAAGCTGGAAACGGGAATCGAACCCGTGACCCCGTCCTTACCAAGGACGTGCTCTACCGACTGAGCTACTCCAGCGTCATAATGATCTTTTTTCCTCTCGCTTTCTGCTCAGCCGACACAAAATTCACCATTCTAAACAACAAAAACCTACCCATCAAGAATTTAAGAAAATTCTTAAAATTGTTAAATGCTAAAAATATTATTTAGGGAATTATGTAAATAGTTAAGTATAACAAGATTATCGATTTTGTCAATACTTTTTTTAAGTTTTTTATAAATTTGACAAATTGGCAAAATCTTCCAGGCCAAGGTCTTCGGGGCGGATATTGGGGTTAATGCTGAATTTGCTGAAAAATAGGGCCAATTTTTCAGGCGGGAATTTATCTCTCAAGCTATTCCTCAGGGTCTTCCTCCTTTTGTTAAAAGCGGCCCTGATTATGTCAAAAAAAAGCTTTTCGTCCCTTACCTTAATAATAGGCTTATTTCTTACCTTGAGCCGCAGCAGGCAGGAATCAATTTTCGGAGGAGGGAAAAAACTGTTCTTCTTGATTAAAAAGAGTATTTTGGGTTCGGCGTAATACTGGATAAAACAACTTAGAGAGCCGAAGGTCTTTGAGCCAGGGCCGGCGGCTATCCTATCCGCGAATTCTTTTTGCACGGTGATAAAGACAGTTTCAATTTTGCCCCGGTGCTTCAGGAGTTCTTCGATAATCGGGGTAGATATATAATAAGGTATATTGCCGATAATCTTTAGCTTTTTTATTTTCGCGGATTTAAAATATTTTTTGAAGTCAAACTTCAATATGTCAATATTGATTATTTCCGTATTTTTATATTCCTTCAGGGAATCTTCCAGTTGCCTGCATAAAGAAGAATCTATCTCAAGCGCGGCCAGGTGTTTTACCCGCGGGGCAATCAGCTTTGTAATCTCCCCCCTGCCAGAGCCTATCTCCAGGACTGTATCTTCCGGGGTTAATCCGCAGGCATTGATAATTTTTGTCTGGATATTTTTATCGGTGAGAAAATTCTGGCCTAGGCTTTTTTTAGGTTTGAGGCGCATCTTATGGCAAGTTTGATTGCCTCTATCAGCGAGGCGGGGTCAGCTTTCTTTGTCCCGGCGATATCAAAAGCGGTCCCGTGCAAAGGCGATGTCCTTATAAAGGGCAGGCCAAGAGTCATATTTACCCCGGTAAGCTTGCTTGATAATTTCAGGGGTATCAGTGCCTGATCGTGGTAAATCGCGATTATGCAGTCATATTGTTTTTCTTTCGCCTTCAATACCGCCACGTCCGCGGGCATCGGCCCGTCAAGGTGTTTAAATTTAGCCCTTAATTTTTTCAGCGCGGGTTTAATGATTTCATTTTCTTCGTTTCCAATCACTCCGTTGTCGGAAGCGTGAGGGTTTAAGCCGCAGGTTACTATTCGCGGGGCATCAATAAGGAATATTTTTTTGAGGCATGCATAGCTTAGGGATATGGTCTTCTCTATTTTTTCCTGGTTTATTTGGCCCGGCACTTCTTTTAAGGGGATGTGCCGTGTTACCAGGCTGAACCGGAAGTCTTTGTTTAGAAGCATCATCACAAAATCCTTTGTATTTGTGCGCCTGGCTAAATACTCGGTATGGCCGGAATAATTGAAACCGGCCAGGCTGATCGCCTCTTTAGAAATAGGGCAGGTAACCAGGCAGTCGATGGCATTATTTTTCATCAAATCCATCGCCTTGTCCAGGTATTCCATTGATGCCTTGCCGTATGCGCCTTTAATCTTACCGAATGAAAAACTTTTCCGGGGGACGTTTTTTAGATCTATAAACCGCGCCCCTTTTCCGGCCAGGTATTTGGTATCGGATAGCCGGTTGATCACCCAATTATCGCCGATAACCACGAAATCGGCCAGGCCTTTAAGCCTGGGCAGGGCGCTGGATATTATTTCCGGCCCTATGCCTGAAGGATCCCCCATGGTAATACCGACCCTGATTTTATGGAGCTTCATAAGATTTTGATGTACGAGCTTTTCTTGAGTTCATTCAGCCATTTGGTTAGTCTTTCCTGCATCTTTTTTTCAAACAGGAAATTGTGGATTGTTTCCTGCGCCTCGACAAGGCTCAGCGCGTGGGGAGGAGTAATATTATAGACTTTAAAGATATAGAAAAGGTCCCCGATCTTAACCGGTTTTGATGTTTCTCCGGCATTTAGTTTAAATATAACATCGGCGATCTCTTTTTTTATCCCTTCTTCCATGCTAATGGTGAATTTATTTATTTCCAAGCCGTATTTTTTAACTACCTGCTCAAAAGATTGCCAGGCGTTTAGCTGGCTATATACCTGGTTGGCTATTTTCTCGTCTTCTATCGTGATAGAGGCGAAGTCTCTCTGTTCGGGAGAATTAAATTCTTTTTTATTCTTCTCGTAGAAATCCGTGACTTCAAAGGGCGTGATTATGATTTTGCTCCTTATCTTGTAATCAATTATGTTGTACATCAGCAGTTGGTCTTTTATTTTTGACTCAAGGTCTACCTGGGCCAAGCCCTGCTGTTTTAGCGACCTTTGAAATTCCATATCCGAGCCCACTTTCTTTTTGATATCATCAATTCTTTCTTTTACCCTGTCCTGTCCTATTTCCATTTTTAGATTTTTTGCCTCTTGAAGGATAAGCCGGTCCTCAATTAATTTTTGCAACAAATTTAACTTCATTGATTGGATTTTATTTTCCAGGTCTATCCCCTTAGATTCCGCTGATACCTGCATGCGCATAAAATTAATAAAGTCATTCAAGTCTTTCTGGGTGATTACGTCATTATTAACAATGGCGACTACGCTGTCCTGGGCAAAAGAAAAAACCGTGCCGATGATAAATATAAAAATTAAGGCGGCCGGTATACATATTTTTATCCACATATTTTTTGTTCTCATTTAGGCTCCTGAAGAGGCAGCGCGTTCTTTATGCCTTGGACAGCTTCTTTTAATAACCTGCAGTATAGGTCAAAGCCAACACAGGCGATAAAGCCGTGCTGTTCTGTTCCTAGGAGATTGCCTGCTCCTCTTAATTCCAGGTCTTCCATGGCAATTTTAAATCCAGCCCCCAGGTTGGTATATTCCCGGATGGCATTAAGCCTTTTCTGGGCCTGAGTGTCCAATAAGCCGCTTTTAGGGACCATAAAGTAGGCATAAGCCGAACGGTTAAACCTTCCTACCCTGCCGCGCAATTGATGTAAATCCGACAACCCAAAGGTATGCGCGTTATCCACGACAATAGTATTGACATTGGGGATATCGATACCTGATTCTATAATCATCGTGCATACCAGGCAATCGATTTTTTTATTTAAAAAGTCAGACATTACTTTTTCCAAAACCTTGGGGTGCATCTGGCCGTGCCCTATCCCTAGCCTGGTATCGGGCGGCAATAGGCGTACCAGCCTGTCTTTGACCTTTTCAATATCCTCAATCCGGTTGTGCAGGAAAAAAACCTGGCCTTTCCTGCTTATTTCTTTTAAAATCGCCTGACGGACTAAATCTTCATCATATTCTACCACAATGGTTTTTATAGGCAACCTATTTTGTGGCGCGGTATTAATCATGGATAAATCCTTGCCTCCCATCAGGCTCATATACAGGGTGCGCGGTATGGGCGTTGCGGTCAGGGTAAGCACATCCGTAGTCAATCTCAGGGCTTTTAATTTTTCCTTATGCTTTACCCCGAAGCGCTGCTCTTCATCGATAATCACCAGGCCTAAATTTTTGAAACTTACGTCTCCGGAGAGCAGCCTGTGTGTCCCTATTACTATATCTACCCGGCCGGAGGCGATGCCCTCAACGATTTTCTTTTGTTCGGCATCTGTTTTGAAACGGCAGAGCAGCTCTAAGTTTAAGGGAAAATCTTTTAACCGGGCGCTGAAATTTTGATAGTGTTGTTCGGCCAGAATAGTTGTAGGCACCAGGTATGCTACCTGTTTATTGTCTACCACTGCCTTGAATGCGGCGCGCATGGCTACTTCTGTTTTACCGTAACCCACATCGCCGCAGAGGAGCCTGTCCATCGGCTTTGGCTGTTCCATGTCAAGTTTCACTTCAGCGGTAGTTTTTATCTGGCCGGGGGTCTCTTCATAGGGGAAAGTGGCTTCAAATTCAGCCTGCCACTCGGTATCTTTTGAATAGGCGAACCCCTCTGCCGCCAGGCGCATTGCCTGCAGGGATAAAAGTTCCCAGGCTAATTTCTGTATTCCTTTTCTTGTTTTATCTTTGGCCCTCTGCCATTCCTTGGTGCCTAACCTGTAAAGTTTTGGTTTCCTGGTTTGGAAAGCAATGTACTTCTGGACCAGGTGCATCTGTTCAACAGGGACATAAAGTTTTTCCTGGCGGTCATATTCTATAACCAGGTGGTCCTGGGATTTATCTTTTACCTTTATTTTGTCCAGCCCCAGGAACCTGCCGATCCCATAAAGGTTGTGTACTACATAATCACCTATGTTTAAATCTACAAAGTTAGATAAAGGGAATTCTTCGCTAAAGGCGATGGTTTTTGATACGCCTGTTTTTTTTATCGGCAGGATGATCGCTATCTTATGTTCCCATAGCGGCTCTCCTGTTGAGGGGTTGAATGTTTTTATGGAGCTGATCTTGTCGTTATCTAATTCAACGCGTATGGGTAATTCGAAGGTAAACGGAAAGATATCCAGAATGCCGCCGCGGCGGGAAAATTCCCCTTCTTCAGACACGCTCTCCTGCCTTTTGTAGTTATAATCGACTAAGGCGGAGAGAATATTTTCTAAATCAATGGTTAAGCCGGTGTATAGCTTAAGGGATTTAAACATTAAATGACGGCACAACTTATGTAGTGATAGCGAACATAAGTTGTTGCCGGAATTAATCCTCGCCAGCTACCTTAATTTAATACCAAGGTAAATGGCGAGGAAGGGCAGGTATATAAAGTTATGCCTTTTTGCCTTTGGGGCTTAAGGCAAGGACTAGCGGTGAAGCGATATAGACAGTAGAGTAAACGCCTGAGATAAAGCCTACCAGCAAAGTAAAAGCAAAATTGCCTAAGACTTCACCGCCGTAGACTAGCATTGCGATTACCGTCAATAGGGTAACCCCTGAAGTAAGCAGGGTACGCCCTAAAGTCTGGTTTACGCTTAAATTTATCAGCTCATAAAGGCTGAGTTTCTTGGAAAGCCTGCTGTTTTCCCTGACCCGGTCATAGATAACGATAGTATCGTTTATGGAATAACCGGCGATGGTTAAAAAGGCAGTAACGCTTAGCAGGTCTATTTGCCTGCCGGTCATGGCCAGGAATCCCAAAGCTACCAGCACGTCGTGAAGCAGGGCGACTACGCCAGCCACCGCGAAATTAAAATGTTTAAACCTGAAAGCCACATAGATTAGAATACCGACAAGCGACCAGACAAGCGCATATATGGCTTTAGACTTGAGGTGTTTTCCGGCTATCGGGCCTACGCGTTCAATTCTAAGTATCTGTATATCCTGGCTGGGAAATTTTTCTTTTAATTTCTCGGTCAAAACCTGGCTCTTGTCTTCCGAAGTCCTGATCAGCACAGCCCGGGGGTTATCGTTGAATTGCTGTATAGAAGCATCATTGATGTTAATATCTTTTAAGGCCTGGCGCACCTCATCTATTTTCGGAGGCGTTTTAAAGCTGTATTCCTGTAATTGGCCGCCGGCAAAATCAATACCATATGCATTAGTGCCTTTTTTAAAGAAGCAGACTAACCCGGCTATTATGATGATCAAGGAGATGGCATAGAAAATCTTCCTTTTCCCGATAAAATCCAGTTTTGTCTCTTTGATTAATCTTAGCATTGGCAAAGATTTAATCAGGCCAAGGCCTAAGAGTATTTCAAATATAACCCGGGTAACTACGATAGCGGTAAACATGCTGGAAATAAGGCCTATGGTCAGGGTTACCGCAAAGCCTCTTATCGGCCCGGTGCCGAATTGAAACAATAAAAATGCTGCAATCAGGGTAGTAAGGTTGGAATCAAAAATAGCGCTGAATGCCTTGCTATAACCGTTAGCTATGGCAGTGCGTAAGTTTTTGCCTAAATTCAATTCTTCCCTGATGCGTTCGTTAATCAGCACATTAGCATCTACTGCCATGCCTAGTGATAAAGCGATACCGGCAATGCCCGGTAAGGTCAGGGTAGCAGAAATTCCGGGAAAGAGGATTGGCAGGATTCCCAGGCCGCCTAAAATCATCAGTAAGTTCAGTAAAAGGGCAAAGTCGCTGATAAGGCCTGCCAAAAGATAGTAGCCGGCCATAAAAACAAATACCAGGATGCCGCCGACAATGCTGGCTTTGACACCGTTATTTATGGAATCCTGGCCTAATAATGGGCCGATTGTCCGTTCTTCCTCTATATACATCGGTGCGGGCAGGGCTCCTACTCTCAGGATAAGCGCTAAATCCTGGGCCTGCTCAGGGGTAAAACGCCCGGTGATTACCGCTTCTCCGGAGGGAATGGCTTCTTTTATGCGCGGCGCGGACTGGACTTTGCCGTCCAAAACAATAGCCAGCCTTTTCCCGACATTACCGGCGGTGATTTCGGCGAATTTCTTTGCTCCTGCAGAGTTAAACTTTAAGGAAACTACCGGTTCATTAAATTCGCTTTGGCTGAATTGCACAGAAGCGTCAGTCAGGGCGTCGCCGGTTAAAACCGCCTGTTTTTCAAGGAGGACAGGTTCGTTGTCTTCCTGGGCATATTTTAACTCTAATCCCTCAGGCACAGTTCCGGCCAGCGCTTGTTTTAACTTCTCCGGTTCTTGCGCTACAATCTTAAACTCCAGCAGCGCGGTTTTGCCTATTAAATCTATGGCGCGATCCCTGTCTTTTACTCCCGGCAGCTGCACTACGATTTCATCAATGCCCTGTTTCTGGATAGAGGGTTCCCTTACGCCAAACTGGTCAATCCTGTTTCTGATTACCTCGACCGCTCTGTCCGTGGCATCTTCTTTTGCCGCTCCGCTAAGATTCGAGGTGTCCACTTTTAGCAAAAGATGCATTCCGCCTTTTAAGTCTAAACCTAGATTTATCCTTTTATCCAGTGGGAAAGCAAAATACCAGCATATTCCTATAATGAGTAAAATAAAAGTTAACTTAAAAAAGGTTCTTCTTTCCATGAATTTTTAATTCTCCTTAATTAGAAACTGGCTGTTTTTTCTGATAAGCAATGCAATTTTTTTCTATTTCTATTTTTACATTTTCGTCTATCCTTAAGATGACCGTTTTCTCCTTGACGTTTACTATTGTTCCATGGATGCCGCTGGCAGTAACTACTTCATCGTTTTTATTCAATTTAGACAGCATCTGTCCGTGTTCCTTTTCCTTGTTCTTCTGGGGCCGGATAATCAGGAAATAAAAGACTACGAATATCAGGATTAAAGGGAAAAGGTTGATTATGGGATTAACTACCTGTTGTCCTTGCGGCATTTGTTTCCTCCTTTATGATTTTCTTAATCAGACTTTTTATTGTCGCCGAAACCTGGGCGCCATTTTTTACCCAGAAACTAACCCGTTCTTTATCTATCTTTACTTCCTGGCTCACCGGGTTATAAAAACCCAACTCTTCAATAAACCTGCCATCCCGGCCGCGGCGTTCATCAAAAACGCTGACCCTGAAATGCGGTTTCCCTTTCGGGTTCTTGCCTATCCTTCTTAAGCGGATATGTACTGCCATTTTGAGCTCCTCCTGTTTTTATTTAGCGAAATCCCGCCGAGCGTATCGAATTGCGAGGCGGGATGAACGCCTCTGTTTAGGTTGTTATTGCTTCTATTAACGCCTTGGCTTTGTTTACTGTTTCAAAATATTCTTTTTCCGGTACCGAATCCGCGACAATGCCTGCTCCCGCCTGGATGTAGGCAAAGCCGTTTTTTATTACGATTGTCCTGATAGTTATGCAGGTATCCATATTATGAGAAAAACTGAAATACCCTACGCATCCTGCGTACGGCCCACGGCGGGTATTTTCAAGCTGGTCGATTATTTCCATGGCCCGGATTTTCGGGCTTCCGCTCACTGTCCCCGCAGGAAAAGCGGCTTTCAGGACATCATAGATATCATACCTGTCCTTGTCAATGTTTCCTCTTACTTCGCTGACCAGGTGCATGACATGGGAATATTTTTCTATGCCCATAAATTCTTTGACCTCGACCTGGCCGGCCTTGCTTATCCTACCCAAATCGTTTCTCCCCAAATCTACCAGCATCAGATGCTCTGCTTTTTCTTTTTTATCATCAAGCAGCTGGCTTTCCAGCTTTTTATCTTCTTCCTCTGTTTTTCCCCTTGGCCTTGTCCCGGCAATCGGGCGGGTCTGGACTATGCCGTCTTCGCAGCGCACCAGCATTTCAGGGCTTGAGCCGACGAAATACACGTCTTTTAATTTTAGAAAATACATATAAGGCGAGGGGTTGAGGCTCCTTAAGTTCCGGTATATTTCAAAAGGGGAACTGTTGATCTTGACCTTAAAACGCTGGGATAGCACCACCTGGATGATATCCCCTTTCTTTATATAGGCCTTGCCCTTCTTGACTATATCCTGGAATTCCCGTTTATCGATATTGGAGATGACTTTTGGCTTTTTGATAAATGGTTTGCCTTCCACCTCTTTTTTAAAGACAGGGATAATGAAATTTTTTTGTATCGCTTCAATTTTTTTAATCGAATGGGAATAAATATCTGATTTTTCCGCTTTTGTCAACAAGGTACGCCCCTGGGGCAATATAACGTTATTGACAATTTTTATGGTATGGTTGACATGGTCAAAAATCAATATTGTGTCGGTGAGGATAAATATAGAATCGGGAATTTTGAGGTCATCGGTATTTTTATCAGGTATCTTTTCAAAAAATCTCACCGTATCATATCCGAGGTAGCCGACCAGCCCGCCATAAAAACGGGGCAGCCCTTTTACGCGCACGGCCTTGAAATCTTTCATTATTTTCTTTATCTCATCCAGGGGAGAGCCGGAGGTGATAAATTTTTTCACTGAATTCTTATGGGGGTAAGATATCTCTATGGCTCGGCCCTTGCTTTTAAATACCATGGATGGATTGGCTCCCAGGAAGGAATAGCGGGCCAGTTTCTCCTGCCCTTCTACCGATTCCAGCAAAAAGGCATAATCGTCTTTTTTGATTTTTAAAAAAGATGATACCGGCGTATCCAGGTCTGCGTTGATCTCTTTATAGACCGGTATAAGGTTGCCCTGCTCCGAGAGTTTTAAGAATTCTTTTAATGGCGGATAATACATATTATTTTATCTTTCTATAAAAACAACTGCGGTTGCCGGTATGGCAGGCTACTCCGACCTGCCTTACTTTTATAAGCAGCGCATCCATATCGCAATCATAAGCGATCGATTTGACAAATTGGTAGTGGCCCGAAGTTACTCCTTTGGTCCAGTATTCTTTCCTTGAGCGCGACCAGAAGCAGGTCTTGCCTTGTTTTATGGTCCTGGATAACGATTCCTTATTCATATAGGCAATCATTAAGACTTCGCTGGTTTTGTAATCCTGGATTATCGCCGGGATTAAACCAACTTTGTCAAATTTTAGATCCTTTAGATTAAACTTTATCTTTTTTATCATAGCCTGACTGCTACCCCTTTGTCTTTCAGGTATTCTTTTACCTGTTTTACCGAATATTCCTGGTAATGAAAAATCGAAGCGGCTAATCCTGCAGAGGCATCGGCTTTAGAGAATACCTGGTAAAAATCCTCTAGCTTTCCCGCCCCTCCTGAAGCAATCACCGGAATATTTACCGTTTCTACAACTCGCTTGGTCAGGGGGATATCAAAGCCGTCTTTTGTGCCGTCACAATCCATGCTGGTAAGTAATATTTCTCCGGCGCCCCTGGCCGCCGCTTCTTTTGCCCACTGAATAGCGTCTAATTCGGTGGGTGTCCTTCCCCCGTTGATATATACCTTCCACCCCCCAGATTCTTTTTTCGCGTCAATGGCTACTACGATGCACTGGCTGCCGAATTTACCGGAGGCCTGATTAATCAAGTTAGGGAATTTTACTCCCGCGGTATTTATGGATACCTTGTCTGCCCCGGCGTTTAATAATTCCCTTATGTCTTCTATATCCCTTATTCCTCCGCCGACAGTAAAGGGCATGTATATGTTTACAGCTATAGCTCTGACCAGCTCAATCAGAGTTTTCCTGTTTTCAAAACTCGCGGTAATATCCAGGAAAACCAATTCGTCAGCCTGCTGCTGATCGTAAATCCTGGCTACTTCAACCGGGTCCCCGGCGTCTTTTAGCCCCAGGAATTTCACCCCTTTTACCACCCGGTTTTCTTTGATATCTAAACAAGGTACAATACGCTTAGTCAGCATTAAAGGCTATTTTGACTTTTTGTATAAATATTCTTTTAGCTGGTCCCAGGTCTGTTTTCCCATTTTTCCATCCGGGGCCAGATTATTGGCTTTCTGGAATGCTTTTATCGCGTCCCGGCAAAGTTTTCCCATTTTCCCATCGATTTTTCCGGGGTTATATCCGGCGTTTCTTAAGGCTATCTGGATCTGTTTAGTTGTCGGCCTGGATTTTGCTTCTCCGATGACCTTTTTCTTATTTACTGCTGTTTCTTTCTCTTCTGGCGCCTTGGTTGTCGCTTCTTTTAAACTGTTGATTTCCTGGTCTTTTGCCTGCAACTGTGATTCTAATGCCGAGACTTGATTCCTTAAACCCTGAATTTCTAATTCCTTTTGTTTACGGCCAGACGCACACCCGCTTAGTGACATTGTGAAAGCAAATATTATTGAAAAAAATACTAATTTCCTTAACATCCTTACTCCCCCTTTCTTTCAGGCTAACTTTATAGCCTGTGATAATTTAAATTTTCCCTCATATAGGGCTTTTCCTATGATTATACCTTCTAATCCTATTCTTTCAAGTTTCTTAAGTGTCTTTATATCTTCTAAAGAAGAAATACCGCCCCCCATAATCACGGAGATATTGCATTTATTCTTGGATAACATATTCAGGTAGCCTCTCAGCAGCGTTTCTCTGGGCCCTCGCAATGTGCCGTCTCTGGCTATATCAGTATAAATTATCTTGCGCGCGCCAATTCTGGAAAGATAACGGGTGAAACTGGCCGGGTCGCTCTTATTACCGCTCTCTTCGGTCCATCCCTTTAGGCCCAGGGTCCCTTTGTTTTTTACATCAATACTGACAATAATCTTATCTTTATATCTAGCGATTAGTCTTTCAAGCAGGGCCCTGTTTTCAAAAGCCAATGTCCCTAATATTACCCTGTAAACACCTATATCAAGAAGCTTCTTAATATCAGCTTCCCTCCTGATCCCGCCTCCGAATTCAACAGGGATTTTTATCGCCTTGATTAAATTTTTCAGGGCTGCCAGATTTTTTGGCGCTCCGCAGACAGCGCCGTCCAAATCCACCACATGTATTAATTTTGCCCCTTCTTTTTTCCAGCGTTTTGCTATATCAGCAGGGTTATCTGAATATACCTTTTCTTTATCCAGTTTTCCCTGGTAGAGCCTTACTACGCATCCGCTTTTTAGGTCAATCGCCGGAATAATCAGCATTTTATTTTAATTCCACAAAATTTTTTAATATTTTAAGCCCGATTTCCTGGCTTTTTTCCGGATGGAACTGTACCCCATATACATTATCCTTCCAGACAATTGCCGCGAATTCTTTTCCATATCCGCAAACCGCTGCTATGGCCTGTTTGTCTTTCGGGTCAGGATAATAAGAATGGCAAAAATATACGTATGAACCAGCGGCTATGTTTTTTAACAGTGGGCATTTCTCAGAGACCCTTGTGAGTTGATTCCAGCCTATGTGCGGTACTTTAAGTTTATTCTTCTCTTCAAATTTCTTGACCGCGCCCTTAAAAATGCCTAACCCTTTTGATTCATTGGCTTCTTCGCTGGATTCAAATAATAATTGCATTCCCAGGCATATGCCCAATAGCGGTTTTTTATTTTTAATCAGCCCTTTTATCGGAGAAATAAGCCCGCGCTTTTTTAATTCCAGCATGGCGTCATCAAAAGCCCCTACTCCCGGTAAGACTGCTTTATCCGCGGACAGGATATCCTTGGCTTCATTGGTAATAACAGTTTCAGCTCCGAACAGCTGCAATGCCTTCTGCACGCTGTGGATATTCCCCATGCCATAATCAATAATTGCAATCATGTCTAGTCGATTACGCCTTTTGTTGAAGGAATGCCTTTGCGGCGAGGGTCGATCTGCGTGGCTTCGTCTAAGGCTTTACCTAATGCTTTAAAGACAGGCTCTAAGTTAGTGTGTAAATCGGGATTTGAGCTTACCAGCTTAATGCTTAAATTCATTCCCATCTTTTTTGCCATGGCTTCAAGAAAATGATTGGCATAGCTGAAAGAATACCCGCTTTCATCCTTAGCCTCAGAATATCCGGCAGGTTCCCTTTTTATCTCCTTAAAAAACCCTCTCCCGCTTATATCTACCGCTACACTGGCATCTACATCTTCCATCGGCCAGGAAAAATTAGCCGACCTTTTAATCCCCTTTTTATCTCCCAGGGCTTGCTTAAAAGCCTCTCCTAATACAATACCGATATCTTCATTGGTGTGATGTATGTCTATTTTTAAATCCCCTTTCGCGGCAATATCCAAATCAAATAAGCCGTGAAAGGCAAATAACTCCAGCATGTGGTCTAAAATTCCTATTCCGGTATTGATTTTAGCGTTTCCGTTACCGTCTATATTTAATTTTACCGTGATATCTGTCTCTTTAGTTTTTCTTTTTACAGACCCAGTCCGTTTTTTCATATTGCCTTCCCTTTTATGGCTGAAACCTTGCTTTTACCGAATCTAAATGTTTGGTTAATCCTTCGATAGTGGCAATTTTTTCTAATGGCTCCCTCATTTTTTCCAGGGCCTTTTTAGAATAGCTGATTATATGGTTGCTTTTAACAAAGTCAAACATTGATAACCCCGAAGAGAATCTGGCTGTGCCGTGAGTAGGCAAGACATGGCTTGGCCCGGCTACATAATCTCCTACCGCAGTAGGTGTGTAAGGGCCTAAAAATATCGCTCCGGCATTGGTGATTCTTTTCATCAGCCTCTGTGGATTATTCACCAGGATTTCCAGGTGCTCAGGTGCGATTTTATTGCTGATTTCTGCCGCCTGCTCCAGGTTTTTAGTCAATATAATGAACCCGCTGTTTCCATCAAGCTCGGATTTGACCTCTCGGGCAAGGCCCTTGGAATTGGTAATCAATATCGCCAGGCCCTTAGCGTGTTCCATCTGGGCCTTCAAGTCGGCGATGATAAATTTAGGGTCGCTGTGGCGGTTTGCGATAATCACCAGTTCCGTAGGCCCGGCGATCATGTCAATATCCACTAAGCCAAAAACCTGCCTTTTTGCTTCGCTTACATAGATATTTCCCGGGCCGACAATTTTATCTACCCGGGGAATTGTCTTTGTGCCGTAGGCTAAGGCGGCAATCCCCTGGGCCCCGCCCACGCGGTAGATTTCATCAACTTTCAGCAGGTCGGCTACTACAAGTATGTGAGGGTTAATAAAACCTTGTTTATCAGGAGGGCTGATTAGGACTATTTTTTTTACGCCGGCTAGTTTTGCCGGGAGGACGGTCATATAAACCGTAGATACCAGCGGAGCAGTCCCTGCCGGTATATAGACCCCCACTTTTTCTATGGGCATATAGTTTTCGCCCAATATAACCCCGTCCGCGTCTTTAATCCTCCAGGATTTCCTGATAGTTTTACGGTAAAACCTGTTTACATTTTCTATAATCACCTTTAAGCTGGAGACGAAGTTGGGGCTTATGTTTTGATAGGCGCCGCTGATTTCTATTTGGGAAACTTTGAGTTGTTTTAAAGAAAGCTTGACCTTGTCAAACTTCTTGGTATATTTTATCAGCGCTTCATCGCCGAATAGCCGCACGTCCTCAATGATTTTTTTTACCCGATCTTCCACCCGGGCCTGTTTTATAAATCCCCGGTTGTAAACCTTTTCCAATTTTTTACTGGTAAAGCGTATGATTTTCATAGCAATTTATTTAGCACATCTTTTAATTCCAGGAAGGCCATCTCAAAATTTCCGGGATTATTGCCTCCTGCCTGGGCGAAATCAGCCCGGCCGCCGCCAGATCCTCCGATAATCCCGGATATTTCCTTGATTAGCTTTGAGGCGTCTATTCCCTTCTGGCATAAATCTTTTGTTACTCCCAGCACTAATAAAGCCCTGCCCTTTTCCTTTGACCCCAGGGCAATAACCGAATTATCGGTTTTTTCTTTTATTAAATCCACGTTTACTCTTAACAAGTCCATATTCAAATCTTCAAATACGTTGGTAATGACTTTTATGTCTTTGATCATTGTAGCGTTTTGCATCACCGCATCTACTGATGTTTTCAGGGTATCCATTTTTTGGGAATTCTCTTCTTTTTCCAGCCTTTTCATTTTAGTTAATTTTGCTTCCAGCTCTTGGGTGGCATTTTCTATATTAGCGTTTAAAATTGTAGCAATTTTTTCAAGGGCCTCTTCCTGGCTTTTAATCATCCTGTAAGCAAAAGCCCCTGTGGTTGCCTCAATCCTTCTTACTCCGCTGGCTACCGAATTCTCCTGCAATATCCTGAAGATGCCGATCTGGCCGGTTGCGGATAGATGCGCTCCGCCGCAGAATTCTTTAGAAAAATCGCTTACTGAAACAACCCGCACTTTTCCTTCATATTTTTCCCCAAAAAAAGCCAATGCCCCTGTTTTTTTGGCTTGAGCTAAGGCCATTTCTTTGGTTTCAACCGGGTAATTATCTATTATATAGCGGTTAACCAATTCTTCTATTCTATCCAGCTGGTCCTTTTGGATGTTCTTAAAGTGGGTAAAGTCAAAGCGGAATTTTTCTTCTCCGACCAGAGAGCCCTGCTGTTGTACATGGCTGCCCAGGATTTTTCTCAAAGCTGCCTGCAAAAGATGGGTAGCGGTATGATTTCTGGCTATGGCCATCCTGCGTTCAAGATTTATCTTCGCGCTTACTAAGTCGCTGGTTTTGAAAGCCCCAACTTTTACTACCCCGATATGCATAATTGCCTTTTCGGACCTCTTAGTATCTAAGACTTCAAATATATTTTTGCCTTTTATGATTTCACCTTTATCTCCAACTTGGCCTCCGGATTCAGGGTAAAATACGGTTTTATCCAGGATTATTGCTGCCTCGTCGCCTTTTATAATTTTTTTTGCCGAAGAATCGCCTTTTATTATTTTGGCTATTTTTGCCTTAAGCGAATGCTCCTTGTAACCCAGGAATTTAGATTCTTTTATATCCTTATCCATGTTTATTACGCTGAAGACATCGCCTTTCATGGTGCTTTGTAATTTTGAACGGGTTCTCTGTTCGGCCAGCTCTTTATTAAAGACGTCTTTGGAAATAGTTATATTGTTTTTATCCAACCAGGCTATGGTAAGTTCAAAGGGGATGCCGTAGGTGTCATATAGCTGGAAGGCAATCTTTCCTACTTTATCAGGTTCGCTTTTTTTGATGAAATCATGAAATTTTTCTTTGAACAAGGCATCGCTTGAGCTTAAGGAAGCGATGAAACTTTTTTCCTCCGCCAGGATGATCTCGGCAATGTTTTCCTTGCGTACCTGTAATTCGGGATAATAGGGGTTCATTATTTCGGCTAAAACCGGGACCAGTTTATACAGGAAAGGTTGTTTTGTCCCCAGTGTCCTTAAATGCAGCGTGCTTTTTCGGATCAGCTTTCTTACTACATAGCCCCTTGTTTCATTGGATGGAAGGATGCCGTCGTATATAGCAAATGATACAGCTCTTGTGTGGTCGGCTATGGCGTAAATCAAGGGCCTGTTTTCCGGGTTGTCATTCCTGGCTTCAAAAATAATCTCGTTTATCAGGGGTTTGAATAAATCAGTTTCAAAATTATTCGGCACGCCCTGCATCACCGCAGCCAGCCTTTCTAATCCCATTCCGGTATCAATATTTCTCTTAGGCAGCGATTCTAATAATCCGTTCTCACGGCGGTTATACTGAGTGAAGACCAGATTCCACACCTCCAAAAACCTGCCGCAGCTGCAAGAGGGATTGCAATCCTGCCTTCTGCAGCCTACATTCGCTCCCTGGTCATAAAATATTTCCGAGCAGGGGCCGCAAGGCCCGTTTGGCCCTTTTTCTTTTGCCTCGGAAGGCCAAAAGTTTTCTTTATCTCCCAGCCTTATAATTCTATTTTCCGGGATTTTTATGGTATTACGCCATATCCGGTATGCCTCATCATCATCTTTATAAACCGAGACCCATAGTTTTTCTTCCTTGATTTTCAGTTCTTTGGTTAAAAATTCCCAGGCGAAGGAAATCGCATCTTTTTTGAAATAATCCCCAAATGAAAAATTCCCCAGCATTTCAAAAAAGGTATGATGGCCGGAAGTCCTGCCCACTTTATCCAGATCATCGGTGCGCAAGCAGCGTTGGACCGTGGCCGCACGGCTAAAACCCGAGTTAAAACCCAGGAATTCTTTCTTAAACTGGTTCATTCCCGCGGGCGTGAAAAGCACGGTAGGGTCGTCTTTAGGGGCCAAAGAATCGCTTTCTACTATTTTATGCTTCTTTGACCGGAAGAATTCTAAGAATTTTTCTCTTAAGATATATGCTTGCATAGCTGGTTTACTACATCTATAACTATTTCCGGAGAGAAACCGCGGCGTAAAAGCAATGCGTACACCCGCCTCTTGGCGGTATACGGTTCCGCTCCCTTTAACTTATCAAATTTATCCTGGGCAATCTTTCTGACGTAATCCTCTTCGGAGTAATCTTTTTTTGCCTGATTAATCTTAGATTCAATAATTTCTTTATCTAAGCCTTTTAATCTTAATTCTTCCCGGATTCTTCTTAGCCCTAATGGCCTTTTCAGGCGCGATTCAATCCAGCTTTTAGCGAACAGGTTATCGTCTATAAAACTTTTTTCCTTGAGGAAGGTAATCGTTTGTTTTATAACCTGCTCCGGAAAACCTTTCTTTTTCAGGCGCAGGAAAAGTTCTTTTTCGCTGCGCAGCCTGAATTTAAGCAACAGAAAGGCATACTCTTTTGCTTTCTGGAAAGCATCCGTATTCTTGCTATTCACTATCTTTTAAAAGGAAATACCCCCGCCCGGTAATGATCAGGGCGTCGCCTTTCAAATCCTTGGTTATTTTCTGGTAGTCAGAGATATTTTTTACCGGTTGCTTATTTATTTCTGCAATTATGTCTCCCGGGACCATGCCGGATTTGTCCGCCGGGCTGTTCGGTTCGATATTTACTACCACTACTCCCTTTTTGGTTTCACTTCTGAAGCGGCGGGAATTGAGGGAATCCAAATCCTGCACTTCTAACCCCCGCCAATTTTCCACGGAAGCGCTGGGGGAAGCTTCTTCTTCCAGGTTTTCCGGCCTTTCGCCTATTTGCACCTCTGCTGTCAGTTCTTTCTTGTCGCGTATCAGCAGTACTTTTACTTTGCTGCCGACCTGGGTTTTGGCGACGGCACTCAAAAGTTCCTTGAGATTGGTTATGTTTTTATTGCCGAATTTCTTTATCACATCGCCTTCTTTTATGCCTGCTTTTTGCGCCGGGCTGTTCTCCATGGCTTTAGCCACCAGGATTCCGTTTTTATCGGGCAATCCAAAATATTTGGCCATGTCATCGGTTAGATCCTGCACGGTAATTCCCAGCCAGCCATACAAAATTTTCTTGCCCGCTATTAATTCAGAGAGAATCTTCTTTGCGCTATTGATAGGTATGGCAAATCCTATGCCCTGATAGCCGCCGCTGGTTGAGAATATTGCTACGTTAATGCCTATGACCTCGCCTTTAAGATTGACTAGCGGCCCTCCGGAATTTCCCGGATTTATGGCAGCGTCGGTCTGAATAAGGTCGGCATAATCCCTCTCGCGGGAGATAACCTTGCCTAAGCTTCTATGCAGGGCGCTGATTACCCCTACCGTTACGGTGGGCTCAGGGTTATCCATGGCAAAGCCAAAAGGATTTCCAATGGCTACTGTCCATTGGCCTATTTTTAAATTGTCGGAGTCACCAAGGTTTGCTACCGGAAGGTTGCGCGCCTCTATTTTTATAATTGCCAGGTCTGAGCGCAAGTCCTTGCCTTTTGCCTCTCCCTTAAATTCTCTACCGTCAGATAACTTTACGGTTATTTTATCCGCTCCGTTAATGACGTGCTCATTGGTCAGGATATATCCTTCTGAATCAATAATTACCCCTGAACCTAATCCAGATTGCTTGAAGCTTCTATCGGGCATCCGGTCAAGGTAATCATTAAAGAACCGGTTAAAGAAATCATCATCTCCAAAAGGAGAACCGAAGTAGCTTCTCCCTCCTTTAATTTTGGTTACGTGTTCCGTGCTTATGGAAACTACTGCTTTTCCCGTGGTACTCGCGACATTAATTACCGCGTCTTCCATTTTAACCGCTTCAGGAACGGGAGCTGTTTCTTGTTTCAGGCTTTGGCTTTGGGCCGGGGTAAAAATATCAAGTTTTACCGATAAAGCCAACCCGGCAATCAAGCCGATTAATATAAAACTCAGTCCGAAAATTATTGTTCTTTTTTTCATTTTTTTGCCTCTTATCGTTACTGTACGCCGATTTTTTTTCTTGCTTCTTTTTCGATTTCTTCCAGTAATTTAGTGCGTTCTTTCAAAAGCTTTATGGCAGCATCTCTTCCCTGCCCAAGTTTTTCATTCTGAAAGGAAAGCCATGTTCCGGATTTCTCTACGATATTTAGATTTACCGCAGCGTCCAATATGGCGTTTATTCTAGCGATTCCTTCGTTGTGCAGGATTTCGAATTCTGCCTCGCGGAATGGCGGCGCGACTTTATTTTTCACTACCCTTACCCTTACCCTGCCTCCGATAACAACTTCGTTTTCTTTTAGAGTGGCGATCCTTCTGACGTCCAGGCGCACCGAGGAATAGAATTTAAGCGCCCTTCCTCCGGGTGTAGTTTCAGGCGAACCAAACATCACCCCTATTTTTTCCCTTAACTGGTTGATAAATATTACACAGGTGCGGGATTTGCTTATCGCGCCAGTAAGCTTACGCAGCGCCTGCGACATAAGCCTGGCCTGTAAGCCCACGTGTGAATCTCCCATTTCTCCTTCTATCTCTGCGCGGGGAGTAAGCGCGGCCACAGAATCAATTACTACCATATCTACGGCATTTGAGCGCACCAGGGTTTCCGCGATTTCCAGGGCTTGTTCTCCGGTATCCGGCTGGGAAATGAGCATTTCGTCTAAATTCACCCCGATTATCTTGGCGTATGTAGAATCAAAGGCGTGTTCAGCGTCAATAAAAGCAGCTACCCCGCCCTTCTTTTGCATTTCCTTTATAGCGCTTAAAGTAAGAGTTGTTTTTCCTGATGCTTCCGGCCCGAATATCTCAATTACCCTGCCTCGTGGCAGGCCGCCTACGCCTAAAGCTAAATCCAGGGTCAATGCCCCCGTAGGTATGCTTTCCACGTCAGCTTTTACATCTCCGCCTAATTTCATAATTGAGCCTTTTCCGAATTGCTTCTCTATTTGTAAGAGCGCAAGTTCCAGGGCTTTTTGACGGTCAGAAATATCTTTAGAAACCTCTTTTTTCTTTTCAATTGCCATTATATCCTCCGATTTTGCTATTGAAATTCAGATAGGAACACTTATTATAGCCTACTAATTTTTATCTGTCAAACAAATATTCCCTTTTTGGAACCCGTAATCTCACCTCCTTTCGTCCGCCTTCGCGCAGGAAACATCGGGTGTAAATCCGTAGATAGTCAGCGCTACGGCGGATGTCGCCATTACCTGTGGAGCTCCATTAGCCGCCTGCCTTTATCCCTGGTGTAATAGACGCAACAAATAGTGAAATCTAACTTGAAATACCGCCAGGGATTACCTTAGCCCTGTTGGCTCGGGGATTGACATATCCATTAAAATATGTTACATTTACGTATTATGGATGAAATAAGCAAAATTAAAGAAGAGGTTGAGCGTACCAAAAGCGAGCTGGTAATCCTGTATGAAATCTCGAATGCCATGCGTACTACCCTGAAACTTGAAGAGATTTTATATATTATTCTTACCGGGGTGACCGCGCATACCGGCTTAGGTTTTAACCGGGCGATGCTTTTCCTGGTAAACGAGAAAGACGGCCTTATTGAGGGAAAAATGGGCATTGGCCCTGAAACCGGAGAAGAAGCCAACCGGATATGGACCCAGATTGAGCAGGAAAAGATGAATCTGGATGACCTGATCAACGGTTATAAGGTTTCTAACTATGTCCAGGAATCGGGTTTTAACAAGCAGGTGCAATATTTTAAAATTCCCCTGCAGGACAAAAATGAGAATTTATTATCCCTGGTGGGGCTGGAAGGCATGCCCTTATACCTGACTAAGGAAACCATAAAAAACTATTCCGACAACCAGATTATAAAGATGCTCAAGAGCAATGAATTAGTTTTGGTGCCTTTAAAGGCAAAAGATAAGGTAAACGGGATCATAGTTGCGGATAATTTCATCACTAACGAGCCTATCACAAAAGATGATATACGGATGTTGATTATGCTGGGAAACCAGGCGGGCTTGGCTGTAGAGAATTCGCAGCTTTACGAAAAAACGGTTATCCGTACCCATACCGATTATTTGACAAACTTATGGAACCACGGGTATTTTCAGTTTATCTTTCAGACTGAATTAGAAAAGGCAAAGACCAATAAAACCCCTTTAAGCCTGATTATGGTGGATATAGATGATTTTAAAGTTTACAATGACGTATTGGGGCATCAGGCCGGGGATAAAGCTTTAAAAGAATTAGCCGTAGTGCTTAAAAATCAATCCCGTAAGATGGACTATGTCTGCCGGTATGGCGGGGAAGAATTTACCATAATCCTGCCCCAGACAGATAAAAAAGAAGCTTTCTTGATCGCTGAACGTTTAAGAGAAAATGTGGCAAAGTACCCTTTTATCCAAGAAGATATACTTCCTTCCCATCAATTGAACGTGAGCATTGGATTATCCACTTTTCCCGAGGATGGTGCTACGGCTTCCGAATTGATTGCTATCTCCGATAAGAAACTCTACCAGGCAAAAAACCAGGGTAAGAATATTACCTGCTGTTAGACCGGCTCGGCTACAGCCGCATCCGGCTCCTTATCTTTAACTGCGGGTTTCTGGGCAAACTTAACCGAGACAATTTTAGATACCCCTGACTGTTCCATGGTGATGCCGTACATTACGCCGGCATTAGCTATAGTTTTTTTGTTGTGGGTAATCACAATAAATTGGGAAATCTGGGTAAATTCCTGCAAGAGCCTGCCGAACCTATCCACGTTTGCCTCATCTAACGGCGCGTCTATTTCATCCAGTATGCAGAAAGGCGAAGGCTTTACTTTAAATATGGCGAAAATCAATGCTACCGCCGAAAGGGCCTTTTCGCCGCCGGAAAGCAAAAGCACATTTTGAAGCTTTTTCCCCGGAGGCCGGCAGATAATTTCAATGCCTGTTTCCAGGGGGTCCTGCTCATCAATTAAAAAGAGCTGGGCATCGCCGCCGTTAAATAACAGTTTAAAATAATTACGGAATTCTTCTTTGACTTTTTCAAATGTTTCAAGGAACATCTGTTTGGTGGTTCGGTTAATCTTCAATATCGCCTGATGAAAAGATTCTTTGGCGCTAGCTAAGTCATCTTGCTGCTGGATTAGAAAATCGTAGCGTTTCTTCAATTCATCGTATTCTTCAATCGCTACCAGGTTGACCGTTCCGTATGAATCCAGCTTTTCCTTCAGCCTTTGTATTTCCTCCAGAGCGCTATTTTCTTCTATCCCCTCAGGGATGTTTTCAACGGTTTCCAAATCAATTTTATAGGCCTGTAGGAGCCTGTCTTTTATGCTCTGGTATTTAAAATCCAGGTCCTTATTCTGCATCTGCAATTCATATAAGCTATTCTTTAATGTATCCAGCTCTTTTCTGTCCAACTCTATTTTATTTAAAACCTCAGAGGTGCCTGCGGAAACCGCCCTGTATTTATCTTCGGTTTCTTTCAGGGAGGCTTCCTGGTCCTGGATAAACTTAAGGTTGAGCTTGATTTTATTCTCGGAATCATCTATTTCCAGGCGCAGCGTTGTAATCTTTTCTTCGTTTTTCTCGATCTCCTTTTCGCTATTCCCCAGCGCCTGACTGTCATTATTATAAGCCTCTTCCAGTATCCTGAGGGCCGCTTCGTCGGAATTGATACGCTTATTAAGGGTATCCAGCTGTGTTTTTATCTGGGTAATGCTGACCAGGGACCTTTCTTTTATTTCTGTATTTGCAGCGATATTATTCTGTTCACCCAGTATTAAATCCTCGGTTTTTTTGTGCTCGATCTCCAGTTTTTCTAAGCACGATTTAAGGCTAAGTAATTTCTCTTCCAGCGAGCTTACCTCTTTTTCGGTATCCGAAAGCTCGATGATAATTATATCCTCTTCTTCCCTGATCTTGTTGAATTGTTCCAAAATGTTCTGGTGAAAAGATTTTTTATTTGCCAGGTTGATTTCCTGGCTGCGTAAGTCCTGCTGCAGTTCCTGCGATGAATTATTTAATTGGGCGATACTATTCTTTTTTTCCAGCTCTTGGTTTCTCAGGGAGTCTATTTTTTCCTGGATCTGCCCTATTTTTTCTGAGATTTTTTCAGTATCCAGATCAATCGGTTTTGCCTCGCCGGATAACTGCAGTTTGTCTTTTTCTATGGCCTTTATTTTTATGACTAACCCGGTTAACTGTTCCTGAGGAAGCCTGTCCAGGCTTATAACTGCGTTAAGGGATTCGCCTAAGTCTTCATATTTTGTCTTTAATCTTTCGATAAACTCCTTATGGGATTCCAGGGTTAATTTCTGTTTTCCCAGCTCTTCGATTGAGGAATTTATAGCCTCCAGAGATGACTTTTCCCCGTCTAATTCTTTATTCAGGCTGCCAATCCTTAGGTTTAAATCATCGAAAGCAACCCTTAAGGATTCTAATTCCCGGGTGATGCTGTTTAAGCTGTCTTCGGCAGCGGCTTTTTCTTCGTTTAGTTTTGCCCTTTCAAGTTCAAGCCTTTTTTTGCGGGCTAATAAAATCTGTTCTTTTGCCACGAAGTCGGAAATATCGTTGTTGACCTTCGAAGTTTCTATGGCTAACCCCATTATGTTTTTCTTGGCTTTGGCGATTGTTTCCAGCGATAATTTTATGGATAAAACCAGGTTATTCAGTTCGCTTTCCTTTTCTTTTATGATGACGGTTTTATTTTCGGCGTCTTTCCGTATACTGCTGTATTCGTCCCTTGCCTTGTTCAGTTTTTCCTGGTCTATAATAAGCTTATTCTTGGTTTGCTCGATCTGGGCCAGCGCGTATTTTTTTGCCGCCTCAAGTTCGATTATTTTTTCCCTGTCAAATCTCAGCTTTTCTTTATCCCCTGACACCTGGTTATCCAAATCCAGTACCTGGTTTTTAATATCGTTTATGCTGTCCTCAACCGTTTTTAATTCTGATTGGCGGTTGGCAATCTTGGATTCCTGTTCGCCGATAATGTTCAAGAATTTCTCTTCTTGCAGCTGTAATTCGCTTAATTGACTGATGATAATATTTTTTTCTTCAAGCAGCTTCTTTTTGTGCAAAGCAGACAGGTCCACTTCTTTTGTTTTCAGCTCTTCAAAGGCTTCTTTATACTTGCGGGCCTTGGTTGCTTGCCTTTCCAGGGAGCCGATTTGGCGCTTCACTTCCACCACGATATCATTGACTCTCAGGAGGTTTTGTTCTGTCTCTTCTAATCTCCTGGTGGCTTCTCGCTTCTGCGACTTGAATTTAGTGATTCCTGAGGCCTCATCAAAAACCAGGCGCCTGTCTTCGGGCTTTGAGCTTAGGATTAGATCTATTTTTCCCTGGGCGACCATGGAATAGCTTTCCGCGCCGATTCCCGTGCCGGCCAGTAAATCCAATATATCCTTGAGGCGGACTAGGGTTTTATTAAGAAGGTATTCGCTTTCTCCTGAACGGAAAATCCTGCGGGTGATTGCCACCTCATCATGTTCAACCGGGAAGAATTTCTTATCATTATCGAAGGTCAGGGTAACTTCGGCCATACCCAGGGGTTCTTTCAAATCAGTGCCGTTAAAAATAACGTCCTGCATATCCGAACCGCGCAGGGATTTAGCCGATTGTTCGCCTAACACCCAGCGGATACTGTCAAATATATTGGATTTACCGCAGCCATTAGGGCCTACTACCGCGGTAATGCCCGGCTCAAAATGTAATGTTGTCTTATCGCAAAAAGATTTAAACCCCACAATTTCCAGCTTCTTAAAATACATAATTATTTCTCCTCTTAGTGTAAAGAGCTATTTTCAATCCAGGCATCAATTTTATCTCTTTTAAAACGCCATTGCCCGACGAGCTTTACCGCAGGAATTTTATTGTGTTTTAGCCAGTCATAAATCGTCCTGCGGGTAACTTTCAGGTAATCCGCCAAATCTTCAATTGTCATTAATCCGTTTTCTAGCATTGAACACCCCACGGGTTTGTTCATTTAGTGACATCCACTGAAGCATTTTATTCTTCTTTATTACAAGCACATTTTAAACAAAAAAAGCAATTTTGTCAAGGAGAATCTTTACATTCTTTAACATAACTGTACGATTGGTTCATTTTAAGTGCTAAATGCTGAGAATATAGCGCAAGTTAAACTAAGGGGAGATTTATAACTTATTGAACAATATAGAGTTATAGAGGGGAAATATGGGGAAATTTAACTGGTTAAGCCTCTTTCTCAACCTTTAAGACTTCTTTTTCATCAAAGAGGTATACTCTTCTGTTGCGTTCGGATTTATCAGGGGTGACTACCAGATATTCATTGGATTCAAATATAGCTAATACACGTTCAGGATTAAAGTCGGCTAAGAAACGATTAAGTTCCTCTCCTACGCAGATATCCGAAGTGATTTCTTTTTTAACATGTTTACTAAACGCGCGCACGCTTATCTTCTTGATATTGGTATCTTTGACCGGCCATCCTGTCATCTGTTCGGCGAACCTGCGGAACAATTCTCTTTGCTCATTCATAGTTTAACTCCCCCTTTCGAAAACAAAAAAAGCAACTTCTCTATTTGAGAAAGTTGCTTTTTTCTTTCCTCTTGATCATTTCACTACCCCTTTTTAGAGGTTAGCTAATTTTACCGCGATTTTCTATCAAGATTGTCCAACTGTGCTTTAGTTATATTTTACCGCTGAAAAAAAATTAATCAATAATAATTTACGTTTTTTATAGGCTATCTCCTGAGCACTTCTTTAAAATTTTTAGTTAATGCCGGTACCACTTGGAAAAGGTCGGCTACTATGCCGTAAGTCGCCACTTTGAAGATGGGCGCTTCAGGGTCTTTATTTATAGCCACGATGATTTTTGAAGATTGCATGCCGACCAGGTGCTGGATTTGGCCGGAAATCCCGCAGGCAATATATATTTTGGGAGCGACTGTGCGTCCGGTTTGTCCTACCTGGTGCGAATAAGGCATCCATCCGGAGTCTACTGCTGCGCGCGAGGCGCCCACTGCCGCGCCTAAGACATGCGCCAACCCTTCTAAGAGCTTAAAATTCTCCGGCCCTCCCATTCCTCTGCCACCGGAAACAATGATGTCTGCTTCGGCTAAATTCACCAGCGATTCTATTTCTTCAACTATATCCAGAAGCTTAGTGCGTGAGGCATATAAAGAAATATCAAAACTTTCTTTAATCAGCTTTCCTTTTCTTTTTTTATCCGGCTCCATCGGCTGCATGACTTTATGCCGCACGGTTGCCATTTGCGGCCGGTAGTTAGGTGAAATAATCGTAGCCATAATATTCCCGCCGAAAGCCGGGCGTGTCTGGAGCAATATATTTTTAGCGGGGTCAATATCCAGACCGGTGCAGTCAGCGGTAAGCCCGGTTTTTACATTTACTGCCACCCTGGAGATTAAAGACCTGCCGATAGCAGTAGCCCCGCAAAGTAAAATTTCGGGTTTATGCTTCTTTATAAGTTCTACCAGTATCCTGGTGTAGGGTTCGTCCTGGAAATTAGCGATTTCCGGGGCCTGGACCAGATAAATATTATCCGCGCCCCTCCAGAATAATTCATCCACCTGGTCTTCTAAATTGTTTCCGATTAAAACACCGCTTACCTGGCAATTTAATTTCTTGGCTAAATCCTGTGATTTGCCTAAAAGCTCATAGGAAACTGATTGCACTTTGCCGTTTTTTTGCTCGATAAAAACCCAGACTCCCTTATAGCCTTTTATGTCCGGCAAACCGCAGCTAGCTTGAGGCTTTTCCAAAAGCACTGCCTTGAATTTGCAGGCAGGCACGCAGGCTCCGCATAGATTGCATTTATTCAGGTCAATGATTGCCTTCTTGTGGCTTTGGCTATGGCTTTGGCTATTGGAAGCCAAACCATGGCCTTCTGGCCTATCGGAAGCCAAAGCACTGCTTCCTAGTTTGTCCATAATCCGGATGGCATCAAAAGGGCAGGCTTTAACGCAGAGTGTGCAACCGGTACATTTTTCAATAATTATCTGGATTGGCATGATTAAGGTACCTCGCCTTTGATTAAGTCTACTAATTTAGCGGCTACTTCCGGGATTTCCCCTGTGAGTATCTGGCCGCCTGTCCTGTGCGGAGGGGTAAAAATCTTTACTACCTGAGTAGGAGAACCGCAAAGGCCGATTTGCTGGGGATCCAAATTTAACTCTTTCTGAGTCCAGACAGTAATTTTCGCTGATTTTGCCCGCATCATCCCTTTTAAAGAAGGAAGTCTGGGTTCGTTTATCTCTTTTACCACGGTGAGTAACGCCGGCAAGGGCGTCTCAACCACCTCGTATCCTTCCTCCAGCATCCTCTCTACGCGCATCAGATTATTTTTTGCTTCCTCTATTTTTTTGACATAGGTAACCTGAGGTATATCAAGATGCGTAGATATACCCGGGCCTACCTGCGCGGTATCCCCGTCTGAAGCCTGTTTTCCGCAGAGAATCAAATCAAAGTTCCCGATTTTTTTAATCGCGCCTGCCAGGGTATAACTGGTCGCCCAGGTATCGCTTCCGGCGAAAGCGCGGTCGCACAATAGAATACCTTCATCTATGCCTAAGGATATCGCTTCTCTTAAAGCCGCGTCTGCCTGGGGAGGGCCCATAGTGAGAACTGTGGTTTTCCCGCCGAATTTCTCCTTTAAGCGTATCGCTTCTTCAATGGCGTACATATCAAAGGGGTTGATAATAGATTTTACCCCTTCGCGGATCAAGGTATTGGTTTCTGGATTGATCCTGACTTCAGTTGTTTCAGGAACTTGTTTTATGCAAACGATAATATTCAAGTCGTGGCCTCACTTATCTAGCTGTTTCTTTGATTACCTGTAAAGCGATGATATTACGTTGAATCTGGTTTGTGCCTTCGTATATCTGGGTAATCTTAGCGTCGCGCACATATTTTTCAATCGGATAATCTTTCATGTAACCATAGCCGCCAAAAATCTGCAATGCGTCTACAGATACTTTCATCGCCACATCAGAAGCAAACATCTTTGCCATGGCTGATTCTTTGGAAAGGCCGGTAATGCCTGAGTCTACCATTCTGGCGGTAGAATAAATAAGCGATCTGGCTGCTTCGATTTCGGTTGCCATATCAGCAATCATCCATTGGATACCCTGAAAGCTTGAAATCGGTTTTCCGAATTGATGCCTTTCCTTGGCGTATTTTACCGCCAAATCCAGCGCTCCCTGGCCAATCCCTAACGCCTGGGCGGCTACTCCCGGCCTGGACATATCAAATGTCTTCATGGTTACGATAAAACCCATCCCTTCTTTAGAAAGAAGGTTTTCTTTGGGGATTTTGCAGTCGGTAAAGATTAATTCCCTGGTTGATGATGCCCGGATACCGAACTTATCTTCTTTTTTTCCAAAGGTGAATCCCGGAGTACCCTTTTCAACGATAAATGCCGAAGCGCCGCGAGCGCCTCTTGTTTTATCGGTCATAGCTATTACTACATAAGTTTCAGCGTCACCGCCGTTAGTAATAAAATGCTTCAGCCCGTTTAAAACGTAATAATTTCCTTCTTTCTTGGCGGTAGTTTTGATTCCAGAAGCGTCTGAACCTGCTTCCGGTTCAGTAATCGCGAAGGCGGCGACCTTTTTACCGCTGGCTAAATCAGGCAGGTATTTCTTCTTTTGTTCTTCATTACCAAAGAGCACTATCGGAAAGGTGCCTAATGCTGAAGCGGCATAACAAACGGCGATACCGCCGCAGGCGCGCGACAATTCTTCCGTAGCAATGCATAAACTTAAAACATTGACTTTCATCCCGCCGTATTCTTCTGGTATGAATAAGCCGAATAAGCCTGCTTCGGCGACTATCTTTATGATTTCCCAGGGGTATTCTTCTGTCTGGTCATATTTAGCGGCAACCGGTTTGATTTTTTCCTGGGCGATCTTGCGGGCTAATTCCTGAACCATCTTTTGTTCATCGCTTAACAAATAATCCATTTTCTCCTCCAGTTAAATTATGATAATGCCAAAAATTATACCATATTAAGTGGATTTTACAAGTCTTTTAGAAGGGCAATTTCCTGGCAATCAGGGAATTTGCAGCAATTGATACATTCGGCCCAGATTTTATGGGGCAGGAAATCATGTTCGATTCTTTTAAATCCGAATTTTTTAAAAAATTCCGGCTTATAGGTGAGGGCGAATATCCGTTTGGCTCCCAGCTCTTTAGCTTCGTTCAGGCAGGCTGATACCAATTCTTTACCTATCCCTTTGCCCTGCCTATTTTTGACTACTGCCAGGCACTTGATCTCTGCCAGGTCGTCCCAGGAGATATGCAGGGCGCAGCAACCGGTGATTTTATTGTTTTCTTCGGCAACCCAGAAATCCCGCAGGTTTTCATACAGCTCGTTCAATGACCTGGCCAGCATCATATCTTTCTTGGCGAAGAAATTAATCAGGGCTTGTATTTGTTTTATATCTTCGATGTGCGCTTTTCTAATCATTTAGGGTTATTTTATCTCAGTTCCTTTTGCCACAATCACAATACCGGAATCGCTGACATGGAACCTTTTCTTATCTTCTTCCAGATCATAACCGATAACCATGCCCTGAGGAATCTCAACGTCTTTGTCGATTATAGCTTTTTTTATCTTGGCATACCTGCCGACATTAACGCCTTCCATAAGAATTGAGTCGGTTACCTGGGAATAGCTGTTAATCCTGACATTGGGAGAAAGTATCGAGCGTTGTATTCTGCCGCCGCTTACGATGCATCCTCCGGAAACCAAAGAATCCAGTACCAGGCCGATACGGCCAGCTACCTCTTCTCCGGCAAAAACAGTTTTTAGCGGCGGAAATTGCTCCTGGTAAGTCCTGAGGGGCCAATTTTTGTCGTAGAGATTAAATGTTGGGTCAACCTGTATCAGATCCATGTTTGCTTCATAATAAGCGTCGATGGTCCCGATATCCCGCCAGTATTGCGCCTCTTTTTTATTTTCATCCCGGAAATTATAAGCATAAATCTTCAAGCCTTTTTTCAGCATCAGGGGGATGATGTCTTTGCCGAAATCATGCGCCGTACCTTGTTGTTTCTTGGCGTCTTCCTGCAATTCCCGTTCAAGAACCTCGCTTTTGAAGTTATAAATACCCATAGAGGCGTATATCTTGTCCGGGTTGCCGGGTATGGTTTTAGGTTTTGTTGGTTTTTCCTGAAATCCCATGACTTTTCCTGAGGCATCAACTTCTACTACCCCTAAATGCAGGGATTTCTCTTTCTCCATTTCTACTACGCCTACGGTCAAATCCGCGTCTTTTTCCCGATGAAAATCTATCATGGTGTAATAGTTCATTTTATAGACATGGTCCCCGGATAATATCAATACCTCATCCGGTTTGTCCATTTCCAGGGTGTAGAGGTTTTGATAAATAGCATCAGCAGTGCCCAGATACCAAGAGTCACCTACTCTCTGTTGAGCCGGCAATACATCAATATATTCATCCAGTTCGGAAGATAAGATGTTCCAGCCCAGGCGGATATGCCTCTCTAAAGATGCCGATTTATATTGGGTAAGCAGGTAGACCTTGCGCAGCCCGGAATTGATGCAATTACTCAAAGTGAAATCTATAATCCTGTAGATGCCGCCGAATGGGACCGCTGGCTTAGTCCTGTCCCTGGTCAAAGGGTATAAGCGTTCTCCTTTGCCGCCTGCCATAATAAAAGTCAGGACTTTACGCATCATTTTATAAATACTCCTATTATGCCGCGCCTGATCATCATTACCGCTATAGCAGCAAGCAGGATATACATGATCTTGGAGAAGGCGCGAGTGCCGTTAGCACCGATTAATTTTATGATTAAATCAGATTTGACTAAGGTGACCCAGACAATAAACATATTCACAATCAATGAAACAAAAGTGGGCATAGGGCCAAAACTGTCCAGCATCATCAGGGTAGTTGTTAATACCGCCGGCCCGGTGATTAAAGGGGTCCCTAAAGGAAATACTCCGATATCTTTATCGTGTCCATTTGACAAGATGCTCTTTTGCATCCCAGGCAACAAAAGCCGGACCGATATGATGAACAGCAGCGCTCCCCCGGCAATCTGAAAATCCGGTATAGTGATGCCTAACAGCGATAATATAAACTTACCTACCCACATGAATAAAACCGCCAGCGCGGTTGCGGTAGCGATTGACTCGAAGATGATTTTGTGTTTTTGTTTTTTAGACATCCCTTCTACAAGCCCGACAAACAAAGGGATATTGCCTATGGCATCTACCGCCACGAAGATAGGGATAAAAGATAATATATAAGGCTCAAACATGATTAATATTATAGCTAAGAGATTGAAAAAAGGCAAACAAAAATATTTCTTCTAAGGGGTCAGGAATTAATCTTTCCACCAGGCGATGCGTTGGGCTTCCACTGCCATAGGCGTAAAAGGCGGCAAGCCGGTGGTATTATTAAAAGAGGTGTCGTAATTCCAATTACGGATAGGCGGCGAATAAGAAGCATTGCTCCAGTTGCCGGTGGCGATAGCGCTGTTCCATAGAGCCACGAAAGAACCGGTAATATTCAAATTTACCCCGGACCATTTTTCATGCAATCTCGGATAATTCTCCAGTCCGCCGTTGTAGCTGGTATCAGTGGTTGTTTTTATCCCGGCAATAAAAGCGCAATTATAAGTTGTCTGGGTTGAGACGCGGCTATTTTGGTCAAGAGTGCTGTTCGCGTCATTCCAGTTATTAGAAAGCAGATTGAGAGAATCGCTGATCACGGCTGCAGCTTTTTTATTCACGGTATTGTAATCCCCTTGTACGTAAACAGGGTCATTAGTAACAACTGTTAACCCTGTGCTGCTATTAATCGTTGAACCGTTTACCAGCCTCACTGCAGGCTCATATGTGCCGGCATCATTCCTGGTAGCATAAAGTAAGCCATTTGAAGGTAAATTATTAGAATAAGAAGTTCCGTCCGCCTTGGTATATCCTACTCCGCTGAGTTTCCCCACATCTATATTAGTGGCTTTTATATATTTGTTTTCCCTTTTATCAAAAAGATCGGTGTCTGTTGTAATAGTCCCCTCCGGATAATCAACTCCCTCAGTTAAGATAATTCCGCTTTTTTTCAGGGTGCCATTTTCAACGACCACGTTGGCGTTATTAGCATAATAACCACTGGGTTGGGTTGAGGCCACTGCCGGCGCAGTAAGCTTGGTAACGCCGTGCACCGCGCTTTGAACCGAACCCTGCCAGCGGATTTGAGATTCGGTTGTCCAGTTGGGTTCATTACAATCCAATTCATAACCCGATTGATTCATATTCTGATAGCTTGACCCTCCGTCATTTACCTTAATTGCAACAGTGCCTGCCAAGTGCTGTCCTGAGTTATTCTTTCTCTGATTATAAATATTCCCCGCTGACCTTAAATATGTAGAATCAATCCTTAAAGTTGCCCCGCTTTCGGCATCAAGGTACATATCTTTATTGCTGTGCAGCCTGCCGCTTAAGGTCATGTTGGATCCGGGAAGGATTTCCAGGTCGTCATTATAAAAAACCGAGTGTTGGAAGGTGGGAATTAACCTGCGCGCGATTATCTGGTGGAGGGTTACGGTAATACTGTTATTCTGGGGATGGGTAACCGTGGTAGTTATTTCATAGTTACGCACCAGCACATTGGTTGTCCCCTCAACGATCAAGCGGTCGTTATTCTCCAGGCGGGTGATGGTGGTATTTACAGTCGCCCCGCCAAAGGTGCTGAAAATGGTGGTGACGTTATAGCTTGCCGCGTCAGGCGCAATCTGGTAATTCGCAATTGCGGCAGTGAAACTGGATATGGCATTTTCAATTGCCCCTTCCGCCAGATAAAATGCCTCTGCATTTAATTTATTGCGCGTGGAGATATTTCTTTCGCTGATTGCTTTTGAGGATAAAATGGCTAAGAATGCGATAAAAGCAGCGATTATTATATAACAGAGTATTAGTGCTTGGCCTTTCTTATTCATTTTAATCACCGAGCTTTCGGTTAATTCCTCAACCTTATGATTGAGGAGAGCGTAATCGTAATATTCCTTTGTTTAGGAGTGGTCTTGCTCAACGCCAGGACTACGCTTATTTCAGTGCCGGATACATTTATAAACTGCACCGATGAGACGTCGCGCGCTAAAATTGTTTGCACCCCATTGGAAACTCGCACCAGGGTACGCTGGTTAGAATTGAACTGATAAATAATCGGGGTATTGTTCCACGCAATAATCCCGGTTGAATTTATACTCACTCTCGGCTTCAGGGTAATCACGTCCATGATATATGTCGGCAGATAAAAAGTTATGGTGTTATTTCCTGGTGCAGGCGGAATAAGTATATTTGGAAAAGTTAACCCGCCCGGAGGGGTTGTTTTGGTCGCGTTTGATAATTCATTGACCATGGAATTTGATCCCATCCTCGCCTGCGCCTGCAAGTCAGTCTGGATTTTGCTATTCTCATACACTTCAGAGCCGGAAAGGTAAATATTCAATATTACTCCTAGTATCATAATAAAGATAAATGAGGCAATCATTACCTCTATAAGCGTGAATCCACTGTTCCTGTTTTGTTTTTGCATTTTAAGTTACCTCGTTTTAAAAGTAGACAACGCGGTATTATATGCCCTTCCGTATCTGCCCTGCCAGGTCGCGGTTATCCTGATTTCCAAAGGGTCAGCTCCGGCATCGGGATAAGTTACGGTAATATGTTCGCTGGTAAGGTTGTATCCTCCGACAATAGCCGGATAAAGGTTAAACGTCGGGCCGTCCTGTGTGCCGTTAGGAAAAAATACCGGAACATTATTAAAAGAGGTGGCGCGTATTCTCTCGGCTATATTCTTCAGGTCAGATATAGCCATTGTTTCATCCTTTGCCTGGGCGATAAGATATAATACGCCTGTCAGGCTGCTTAATAACGCGCCCAGGGCCAAAACAAAAACAAGCGTAGCCACCATGATTTCAAATAAGCTCATACCTTTTTTATTTCCGATCTTCATCGTCACCCCTAAAATAAAAGCCCTGGGTAAACTTAACAGGGCTTCGCCTACGCCTTCTTGGCAACTCAGCCCTCCGAATTTACCCCGGAGCTGTTGTTTTGCGCCCCAGCATTACTGCTAGTTTACCTTTATCATAAGGCGTAACCATTTATCATTACAAGTGTAACACAAAAACAGCGGGGTTTCAAGTAAGTAACTCGTAATAGGGCTAAGCCTTGGCTGCCGCTAAAAGCTGTTTAGTATAGCTGTTTCCCGGATGGTCAAAAATATCCCTGCAATCCCCCTGCTCAATAAGCAGGCCGTTCTTCATAACTATGACTGAATCAGCGATATGTTTTATTACCGCCAGATTATGGCTGATAAAAATATAGGTAAGCTTAAACCTGTCTTTTAATCTCAAAAATAAATCAAGTATAGACCATTGGATAGTCAGGTCCAGGGATGAAATCGGCTCATCCAGGACTATAAGTTTAGGCTCGCTGGCAAGGGCCCTGGCAATGCAAATCCTCTGGCGCTGACCTCCTGAAAATTCTATGGGGTACCTGTTTAAGATGTTTGCCTCAAGCCCCACCATCTGAAGCAGCTCTGTTACCCTGCTTTTTAGATTTATCCCTTGCGCCATCCGGTGCACCAGAAGCGGCTCCGAAATTAAATCTAATATGCGCATCTTGGGATCTAAACTATTGTAAGGATTCTGAAAGATTATCTGGACATCCTTGGTAAAATCTTTTATGATTTCCCGGTTAAATATAACTTCTCCCGATGTGGGCGGTACAAGCTTTAAAATTATTTTAGCTAAAGTAGTTTTTCCTGAGCCGGATTCTCCCACGATGCCCATAGTCTTAAATTCCTCAACTCCGAAGCTTATGCCGTCGACTGCTTTGACAATGCCCGATTCTTTTTTAAATGCCCCGCGCTCAATTGCAAAGTATTTTTTTATATCTTTTGCTTCTAGTATCATATTTTACCTATTTTTTGGTAAGCGTTGATTAATTCTTTTGTGTGGAAATGCCTGGGCGACCCGAAAATACTTTCGCAGGCACCTTCTTCAACAATCTCCCCTTTGTACATAATCGATATCTTATCGGCAATCTTCTTAGCGATAGACAGATTATGAGTGATAAAAAGAAGGGAAAATTTTAACTCTTTCTTTAAATCCATAAGGAGTTTTAAAATTTCAGCCTCGATTGTCACGTCTAATGAAGTAGTGGGTTCGTCGGCAATCAGGAGTTTCGGTTTGCAGGCTAAGGCCATGGCAATAAGCGCGCGCTGGTTCATTCCTCCGGAGAGTTGATGAGGGTAATCAAAAAATACCCTTTCCGGGTCATTAATCCGGACCCTGCCCAATAATTTCAAGGTTTCTTTAGCTGCATCCTTTCTGTTTTTATCCTGGTGCAAAATTATTGCTTCTGCAATCTGGTTGCCGATAGTATATACCGGATTCAGGTATGCGGTCGGCTCTTGGAATATGTATGCTATTTCTTTTCCGCGGATTTTACTTAAAGATTTTTCATCAATTTTTAAGAGGTCCCTGCCTTCAAACTTGATTTCTCCGCTATCAATACTGGCATTCGCAGGCAGGATTTTAGCGATGGATAGCGCGGTAATGGTTTTTCCTGAACCGGATTCTCCGGCTAAAACCAGGACCCGGTCATTTATAATCTCCAGATTAACCCCGTTGACAGCGGTAAAAACCTTATCATCCAGGTAAAAGCTGACTTTAAGGTTTTTTATCTCCAGTAATTTATCCATAAACTAACCGATTCTTTCCTTCAAGCCTTCTCCGATGAGGTTGAATCCCATGATGGTGATTAATATGCTCACCCCGGGAAATACGGTAAGCCACCAGGCTACTCCCAGGGTGGATTTAGATTCAATAAGGATATTTCCCCAGCTGGGCGTGGGCGGCTGCACCCCCAGCCCCAGAAAACTTAATCCGGATTCCAATAAAATCGCTCCGGCAATGCCTAAGGTGGCGCTTACTAGAACCGGGCCGATGGCATTAGGTATAAGATGGCGGGTGATTATTCTGAAGTTTGATGCTCCGATTGCGCGAGAAGCCTGGATGAATTCGCGCTCTTTGAGGGTCAGGATTTCTGCGCGCACCAGCCTGGCTACCCCCATCCAGCTGGTAATTCCGATAATCGCCATAATATTGAATATCGAAGGCTCCAAAATTGCCACTATGGCTAAAATCAGGAAAAAAGTGGGGAAACAAAGCATGATATCCACAAAACGCATAATCAGCGTATCAATAAAACCTCCGTAATATCCGGCGATAGAGCCTAAAATTAAACCGATTATCGTGGCAATCCCTACCGCGATAAGGCCTATGCTTAAAGAAATCCTGGCGCCGTAAATCATACGTGAGGCCAGGTCTCTTCCTAACCCGTCTGTGCCTAACAGATGCTGGCTTGACGGCGGCATAAGCAGATTATCGTGGTCTATCGCCGAAGGGTCATAAGGGCTTATTAAGCCGGCAAAGACAGCGATCAGGCTAAGGATAACGATGATCAATACGCCGAATATTAATGAATAATTTTTTTTCATTTCTGGTATCTTATCCTGGGGTCCACGTAAGCGTAGCTAATGTCCGCAATCAGGTTTCCCAGCATGGTCAAGACCGCCCCTAATATTACCTCTGCCATAATCAGGGAGTAATCGCGCATCATTACTGCGTCATAAAATAATCTGCCTATGCCGGGAATGGCGAATATGGATTCAAAAATTACGCTTCCTCCTAGAAGGCCGGGTATGGAAAATCCCAGGATAGTCACTACCGGCAAAATCGCATTACGAAGAGCGTGTTTGTATATTATTTTATTTTCCGGGACGCCTTTTGCCCGGGCAGTATAAATATAGGGTTGGTTAAGCGCATCAATCATATTTGAGCGTACATAGCGCGAGATTCCTGCCAGGCCACCCAGGCTGGAAACGAATACAGGCAAGATAAGATGCCTGGCTAAATCAATGATTTTTTGTAAAGGGTTTAAATATTCAAAATCTATGGATTTAAGCCCTGAAATGGGCAACCATCCCCATTGTATCCCGAAAAGGTTCATCAGCAATAAAGCCAGCCAGAAAGTCGGCATGGCAAAACCTATGAATACAAAAATAGTTGTCAACTTATCAAAGGCTTTGTTTTGCCTGACCGCGCTCTCTAGCCCCAGGGGAATAGCTACTATTAAAATAAATAACAGCGATAGAAAATTAATCGTTAAAGTGACCGGGATTCGTTCCAGGATTTTATCCAGCACAGGCCTGTCGTCGCTGAATGAGCGGCCAAAATCAAACCTCGCCAGCTTATTCAACCAGTTAATATACTGCTCATGAAGCGGCTTGTCTAATCCGTACAGCTTATCCAGCCGTTCTCTGGCCTCAAAAGATATTTTGGGGTTAAGGGATTGCTGTAAGGCGGTGGGCCTACCTGGCGCAAGATGGATGATAATAAAACTTATCACCGTAATGCCGAAAAGTAAAGGAACTATGCCCAATAATCTGCGGACGATATATCTAATCATTTTTTAATTTTAACAACCAGGCCCAGCCATAGGCGGAGATAATCGCTATGAAAGGCATCATTGGCACTCTGAACCGTTCTTCAACCAAAAATGTTACTCCGGCAACAGAAATAACAGCGAAATAAAGAATGAATAAAAGTATTGCCCGGTAGTAGATATTATACTTAATTTTCATCAGTCCGACAAGAAAACCCAGCATCCATAAAGCCATCCAGAAGTAACCCGCGATTTTAGCGGCGATTCTAAGGGGCGGGGATTTAAAATCTTTGAGTGTCCCGGGGGAAGTCATCAAAAAAACCAGGCATTGGTAGCTAGTCTTAATATAATAAACCGCAGGTGGTTCTTTTTTCTCCTGGGCCTGCTTATTCCTGGCGTAACTTTTGAATATACTGAAGCGGGTAAAATCAGAACTGGCTACGCTGGTAAAGATCGGTTGTTTAAAATGGATATAATTCCTGTAGTGCCAGGCGCCGATAGCGCTATAAACCACGGCTAGAAAGACTAAAGTATGGATAGCAACCCTTTTAATCCCCTTACCGATATTTGCGTATATAATCAATGCCGCTGCAGCTATGCCAAGATAATAACTTATCGGCCGGATATATGTGGCTGCGGCCAGTATTATTGCCAGGGCCAAAAGCAATCTTATCCTGCCATTTTTTAGGTATATTACAAAGCAATACAGGAATAAAGAGATAAAGAACAGGAATAAAGTTTCCGCGAGGATAATCAGCGAAAAAAAAGTTACCGGCAAATCATACAAAATAATCACTGCGCTTAAAAAAGCAATCCGCGGGTCAATAATCAAGGCTGTCCGATAAATTATAAAAGCGGTCAACAGGGTCAAAATCAACTGCAGAATCAGGATCCCCCAAAGCGGGATTTTCAGGAAGTCATGGAAAATAGCAAGAAATAAAGGATACCCGGGAGTCCTATAAATCTCATACCTGTAAGAACCATCATGGTTTTGAATGGCGAATATTCCGCGCGAAGCCATTACTTCAGCTGTCTGTAGGTAATCATAAGAATCATTCTGGAACATGCTCTGGGGTGCGTTTACTACGGCAAAAGCTAACAGGATTATTTTTATTGCCAGGGCTAAAGAAATAACCAAGAATACGGGTTTTGAAATTTTCATTAACTAGTTTTTTATCTTATATTTCTGTTTTTCTTTGGGGACCCACCAATCTATAAAATTATACCCGATACCGATAGGCGCGGGTTTTATCCCCTGGAAACGGCTGTGCAGGACAGAAAGGCTGTCAGGGACATACAAAAACATGCAAGGTTGCTCCTCGTAGAGTATTTCCTGGATCCTCTGGTAGCAGGCCTTTCTTTTATCCTGGTCAAAGTTCCTGCGCCCGGTAATCAACAGCCCGTCTACTTCCTCATTTTTAAAATTTATAAAGTTAAATTCGCCTTCACGGGTCTTAGAAGAATGCCAGATATCGTAGATATCCGGATCGCGCGACAGGGACCAGCCTAAAAGCACTGCCTCAAAATTTCTTTTATCAATATATTCTGTGAGGAATACGCTCCATTCAATAACCTTAATTTTTACTTTTATGCCGACGTCTTTCAGCCGCCTTTGGATAATCTGTGCGACTTTGATGCGTTCTTCGTTACCCTGATTGGTGATAATGGTAAATTCAAAGTTTTGCCCGTTTTTATCCAGCCAGCCATTTCCGTCACTATCCTGCCAGCCAGCCTCTTTTAATAACTCTCTGGCTTTTTGGAGGTTAAAAGGGCTCGGGTTTACGTTTTTATTAAAGGCCCATGATTCCGGCAAAAACGGCCCGGTAGCCACCCTGCCTAACCCCAAAAGCACCATTTTTATAATTTCATCTTTGTCCACGGCATAATTTAACGCCTGCCTTACTCTCTTATCTTTAAATTTAGGGTCATTTAAATTATACCCCAGATACATGTAGCTAAAACTGGGGACTCTGAACTTCCGGTAATATTTTTTAAAAAAAGCGTTATCGGTTTGGCGGGTATATTGTAAAGGGGATATTCCCGCGGAGTCCACTCCTTGAGTCTGCAGCTCTAGGAATATGGTGGACTCATCGGGTATGACCCGGTATATATAACGGTCGATATAGGGCCTCTTTTCAAAATAATCATGGTTAGATTCCAGCTCGATTTTTTCCTGGGCTTTCCAGTTTTTGAATTTATAAGGCCCTGTCCCGATGGGATGGCGCGAGAATTCACTGGTATTTAAATCCTGGTTTTCCAGTATATGTTTGGGGATAATAGACATGCCCCAACTGCTTAAAGCCGGCGCAAAAGGCTCTTTATAAGTTACCTTGATAATATAATCGTCTATAACCTCTAAAGATTTAATGCGCTCAAAGTCCCCGCTGTAAGGAGTTTTTACCTTGGGGTCGGTGAGTTTTTTATAAGTAAACTCAACATCGCGGGCGCTAAATTTATGGCCATCGTGCCAGCGGACATTTTTCCTTAAGTAAAAAATAATTACACACCCGTCTTCTTCTATCTTCCAGTTTTCGGCTAAATCCCCGGTTAAATTTATATCCTTGTCATATTTTACTAAGCCGTTAAAAATCATGCCGCAGGCTTCGCTTGAGGCATTATCTGAAGCCAGAATAGGCGTGAGCGTGCGGGCATCGGCAATAGAGCCTGTTATGATGGCGTCTCCGTAATCCTGAGCCCTGGTCGAAGGCGCTGCCAAAAATAAAAAAACTACCGCTAAAAGCGGTAGTTTTAATAAAATAAAAATTAATCTATGCATTCTAACTGAATTATTCAGTCTTGGGCGCCTCCGGTGTTGGTGTTTTCTTAGCCGGTTCGGCGGTGTTTATTTTCTGAGGAGTAGCATTTTCCGTTACCTTGGCAGCTTTATTGTCTGTTGCTGCTGGTAAAGCTGCTCCTTGGGTTTTTGCCGGTTCTTCTTTAGCTGCCTCGGGGATTTTTACATTATCCATCAGTGACCGGCTTTGCCTGGCTGATAAAAATGCTAAACTTAAGCAGGTGATAAAAAACAAGATTGATAAGGTTGCGGTTGTGCGGGTAAGAAAGGTGTTGGTTTTTGGGCCAAACATAGATTCCACATTGGAAAAACCTTCCACTAATCCTCCTCCGCGGCCGGCCTGGATTAAAATAGCTATGATTAAAAGAATACAGATAAGTATATGCACTGATACTATTAAGCCCATCATTTTTTTACCTCGCTTGCGTATTTTACAATGGTTGTGAATGAAGCCACGGTTAAGCTCGCCCCTCCCACCAAAGCACCGTCTACATCCGGTTGCTTCATCAATTCTGCGGTATTTTCGGGCTTGACGCTGCCGCCGTATTGGATCCTGACCATATTAGCAGTATCTTTATTATACATCTTTGCCAGTAAATCGCGAATATATTTATGCGCTTCCTGGGCCTGCAGCGGTGTGGCGGTTTTCCCTGTGCCTATAGCCCAAACTGGTTCATAGGCAATGATTATTTTCAGGATGTCTTCTTTGCCGATATCCTTCAGGCCGTTCTCTATATGGTTAGTTAAAACTTCAAAAGTCTTGCCATTTTCTCTTTCTTTTAGATTCTCGCCCACGCAGACAATCGGGGTAAGCCCATGCTTTAATGCCGCGCCGATTTTTTTATTAACCGATTCATTGGTTTCGCCAAAATATTGCCTTCGCTCGGAATGCCCGATAATCACAAACTGTGCCCCGGCGTCTTTAAGCATTGGGGCTGAGATTTCTCCGGTAAAAGCGCCTTCATCCTGCCAGTAACAATTCTGGGCGCCCAACTGGATATCCGAATCGGCGACTACTTCTGAAACTTCGCTAAGAGCGGTAAACACCGGGCAGATAACTACGTCTATATTTTGAGCATCAAGGTCAAAAAGCTCTCTTTTTAGGCCGTTAGCAAGCTCTATAGCCTGTGGAATAGTTTTGTACATCTTCCAGTTTCCGGCAATAATAGTTTTTCTCATTTTAATTGTCTGATAAGGCTGCTATCCCCGGCAGTGATTTTCCCTCCAGGAATTCTAAGCTTGCTCCTCCGCCTGTGGATATATGGTTCATCTTATCTTCAAGTTTTAGTTTAGTCATTGCCGCAGCGGTATCCCCTCCGCCAATAATCGTGGTGGCATTAAGATGGCTGATGAATTGAGCTATTTGTTCTGTTCCCTTGCTAAAGGCGTCTATTTCAAATATTCCCAGAGGGCCGTTCCAAACTATCGTTTTAGCAAGCCGCAGCCTGTTTTCAAACATGGAAATGGTCTCAGGCCCGATATCAACCGCGATTTTCCCCTCCGGGATGTTTTCGCCGACAAATTCCGCTCTGGCATCCGGTGAGATATTATCTACTACTAGGTTATCTATGGGCAACAATATGGATTTCTTGGATAATTTTGCTTTTTCCAAAATAGACTTGGCTAAGTCTATTTTATCTTTTTCCAATTTTGAATTACCAATGGCTTTTCCCTGAGCTTTGAGGAATGTATATGCCATCCCGCCGCCGATTAAAATCGCGTCGCATTTAGGCAGCAAATTTTCAATTATGCCTATTTTATCCGAAACCTTCGCTCCCCCCAAAATCATCATAAATGGTTTTAAAGGGTTTTTAAGCGTGTTGCCTAGATACTGGATTTCTTTGTCTATGAGCAGCCCTGCCACGGCCATAATATAATGCGCAACACCTTCTGTAGAGGCATGGGCGCGGTGCGCCGTGCCAAAGGCGTCATTTACATAAATATCGGCTAAAGAAGCAAGCTGTTTGGCAAAGACAGGGTCATTTGTCTCTTCCTCGGCGTGGAACCTCAGGTTTTCCAGCAGGATGACCTTTTCTTTTGCTGACTCAATTTCCTTCTTTACATTATCCCCCACGCAGTCGTTTAGGAATTTAACGGGCTGTCCTAATAGTTCCTGTAGCCTGGTTGCTACCGGTTTAAGGCTGTATTTTTCCACAACTTTACCGTCCGGCCTGCCTAAGTGGCTCATCAGGATAAGCTTCTTAACCCCATTTTCCAGGATATATTTTATTGTAGGGAGAGTAGCTTTTATGCGCGTATCATCGGTAATATTAAGGCTGGCGTCTTGCGGCACGTTAAAATCTGCCCGCACTAAGACCGTCTTTCCGCTCAAATCTATGTCTTTTATTGTCATTTTACCCATATGTGTTCCTCCTCTTAGAAAGGTTAATATATATTAAATTATAACTTTTGTCAAAGGTTTTCTCTGGAAGTCGCTTAAAGTCATTTGTCTGAGGCGATTTTCTTGGGGTATAGGAAAGTATAAAATGACCCACTGCGAAAATCACTTAAGGTTGTCACCGAAGGTGATTTTTTTGTTGGCCAGCAGAAGCAGCAAAAAGCTGCTTAGTTTGAACATTACGATAACCAGGCAGGTCTTAAAAAGTCCTAAGACAGGTAAAAATACAACTCCTCCCAGTATTCCCGCAATCCAGCCTCCTATCAAATCAGAACAGTAGAGCGCTCCGGATACGCTGCCTGCCCCCTCTTCTTTTTTGAGATACAACCCGCTAGCCAGGGGGAATGTTAAGCCTGTAAAAACACCCGGTATGAAACCAATCATCATGAAAGCTAAGGGTAGATGGAGTAATGGCCCGGCTAATTTCGGTATTGCTAAAGCCGAGAAATATGAAAAGATAGCCATAATCATCTCTAGCGCAATAAAAAACCTCAGCTTATTTTTGAGGCTTTTGATGCGGTAAGTGGTAATAATGCTACCAGCGGCAATCCCTGCCATAAAGATGCTGATCAACAGGCCTATGCTATGGTATAGATAACCGTAAAATACCTGAAAGCTGAATATTAAGATAAGATTTATGAGCATGCCGAAGAAGCCTGTAGTGGCGATGCTGTATGCGACGCTTATTCTTTTGAATCCGGGTTTCCTGCGGAAGATAAAATAAATTAACAAGGTGATTGCCGCAATTATTGCCAAGGCTGTTTTTAGATTAAAATTCTGAAAAAATTCATAAAAACCAGTGAACTGGGGAGAAAACTGCTTATTCCAGAAAGCGAGCATTTCAAATACGGCAAAAGGCATAAAATCTTTATTAATCTTGCTGGTTGCGCCTGCAGAAGAACGGGTAAACCAATCCAGCCATTTCTTATCAAGCCTGTAATCAAGATAAGCAGGTGTAAGGAGATTGGTTTTTATATTCTGTTGTTTTATCCTTTGGCTGATTAAGGACGGATTAACCTCCATTATCTCTTTGGATGATGAAGCCAGAAACAGGTTATAATCTCCAGGAATAACGCGTATATGGCTATAGCTGTTTTTTAAGCCATTTAGTACGCACATATTCAGGTCTCTTAATTCTTGGCTAAGATAAGCTATGGAACCGGGTAATGCGAATGCCAAAATACCGTCTTTATTTAATTTACCCTTAATTAAAGAAAAGAATTCTTGAGTGAAAAAACGATTGCTGGATAAATCCGTAGGGCGGGATATCCCGATTAAGATTATATCGTAACGGTTAGTCCTGGTTTTCAATAACGACCTTCCATCAAGGTTTATAATATTCAGGCGTCGGTCATTCAGCTCTAAATTGCTTAATCCGGAGGAGTATCTTTTGAACATATCTATAATCAGCGGATCTTTTTCCGCGTAATCGATTTTCCTGACAGGATGCTCTGAAACTATGCTTATCAGACCGCCTATCCCTTGGCCTATGATTAAGATGTCTTTGGGCTCCTGGTGGAATAATAAGGGTAAGTGGCCGAATTCTTCTACAAAGGTGATATCGGGATAAGGTGAAGTAATTATCGGTAAGCCGTTATAAAAAAATGTTCTCTGTCCCTCTTTTTGCACTACCGCAATATTGCCGTAAACAGAATTACGGTATTCCAGGACTCTACCTGCATTCCATTGCTTGTCTATCGAGAATTTATTGAGAAAATCTATTCCCCCGCTTAAAGATAAATAAAGAACCGCAATAATCAGGGATAAAATAAAATATTTTATTATGATTTTACCGCGGCTTAATAAAAATAAACAGGTGATAAGGTTAATCGTGGCAATGATAAAGGCTGTTTGAAAGGTGTTTAGGTATACGATAAAAAAATAAGTTAAGATTATTCCGCCCAGGATTGTTCCTATTGTTTCCCAGGTGTATATTTTACCGATAGATGCGGTTTTTTTTGAATAAATGGAGCAGCCTGCGCTAAACAAGGCGCCATGGCAAAAGGCAATCGGTAAAATCACCAGGAATGAAGAAAGAAATATAACCGGCAGGCCTACGGCTTCCGCAAAAGGTATCCCTAATGCGCTTTTGAATAATCTGGAAAAACAAACAGATAAAGGCAGGGCCATGGAAAATATTATCTGCAGGATTACGAAGGCATTTATTTTATTTTTTACCCTATCAATATATTTACCTAAGGTAAAAACTCCAGCGGCCTCAAGCAAGACCCAATTGGCCAGGATTATACCTAAGGTCAGTTCGTTGCCGTAAAAACTTACCAATAACTCGCGCAGGATAATGATCTGCGCCACGATGCCGCTTCCGCCTACGATAATTATGGTTAAGATAAAGAAATCCATGTTTTAAAGCAAAAATGGCGGATTAAATCCGCCATTTATTCCTAAAAACATCATAGCCTATTTCACTGTTTCTTCTTGTTTAGTCAGGGCGACAATCACCCCGGTCATGAACCAGAACAGGGCGGCTAATTGCAAAGAATATAATTGGCTATCGAAAAATAATTGGACTAAAAAACCAAAAAAAGCGCAGGTGAATCCTAATAACATAAAATCAGAGCCGTTTCTTTTTAGCATCTTTATGGCATTATAAGAGACGGAACCAATCAGCAAAATAAAACTAAACAGGGCGAGTATCCCGCTCTCTGCCCAAATTTGCAGGTAAGAATTATGCGCATACGAAATTACCGGAAACTCCGCTTTAGGCACATATTTGTGGAAATGATCCATAAAGGTGCCAAGGCCGATGCCTAAAAAAGGGTGGTCGGCAATCATCTTGCAGGCTCCTTTCCAGATATCGAACCTTCCCGCGTCAGCAAACATCGCCCTCTCTTTTAATCCCGGCATAAAAATTATCACAAAGAGGATGCAGGTTACTAATATGAAGATATAACCGGCGAACGCATAAAATAACTTACCTCTTTTTTTAGGGTATAAAATTACGATTAATACAACCACAAACATAAACCCTAACCAGCTTGCCCGGGAATAAGTTAAAAAGAGGCATACTTGCAATAAAACTAGCAGGATAAACAAGGTTGATTTATATAGACTATTTTTTACTGATATCAATAAACTTAATACTAGCGATAAATTAAAAACCAGATAAGTGCCGAGCGAATTATAATGGTGGAAAGATGCTGTTATTCCTCCTCCATGAAACATTGTTTCTCCCCACAAGGGAATAATTTTTTTATTGCGTAAAAAGTCTGTACCCACAAAATGCTGAAATAGAGCATCAAGGCATATTAAGCTGGCCGCTCCTAGTAAAACAATCATGCAATTACGTTTTTTCCGGGGATCAGTTATTGTGTCGCTTACTACGACAAAAATAAGTATATTTTTTAACCATTTAAAAAATAAAGCTATCAGGCTTTTTGCAAGGTAAGGGCCGCTGTTTATTAAAGATAGGCCCATAAAAAGAAGCAAGGCCAGGGCAAAAAAGTAGGTTGAAGATTTGAGGAATTTAAAATCCGGCTTTACTAATTTTTTAAGCAAAAAAAATAAAAGAATAAAGCCAAAAAAAGATTCAATACCCGCGTTAGAAATAGGAATGGCTATTATGAAGAAGTATAAGCTATATTCGCCACAGCGGTCAAATATCCTAAATAGTTTTTCTTTCAATCAGTAAGCTCCTTTTCTCTTTAACACAGCGGGTATAGTCCAGAATAGTATCCTGAAATCTAAGCTTAATGACCAGTTATCGATATACCATAAGTCCCATTTCATCCACTTATAAAAACTAATATCGCTCCTGCCACGGACTTGGGCCATGCAAGTAATACCCGGCTTTACTTCTAATCTTCGCAGTTGCCATTCTTTGCATTGGTTACTTTCGTCTTCAGGCAGAGGCCGGGGGCCTACCAGTGTCATATCGCCCTTTAAAACATTTATTAATTGAGGCAATTCATCCAGGCTGTATCTGCGTAAGATTGTTCCCAGGCGGGTAATACGGTGGTCATTTTTAATTTTAAATACCGGCCCCTTAACTTCTGACTTGTGCCGCAGGGTTTCTTTTTCCTTATCGGCGCCTTTATACATAGAACGGAATTTATAAAAACTAAAAACTTTTCCTTTTCTGCCTGAACGTTTAGAGACATACAGAATTGGGCCGGGGCTGTCCAGTTTAATCAAGAAAGCAATTATTAAGAATAACGGCAAAAGTATCACCATTAATGTAGTCCCTATAATCAAATCCAGCATCCTTTTGATTAAACAATCCGTTCCATGGATGCTTTTTTCATAATAACTGACCAGCGGGAAAAAGCCGACATGGTTAATTTTTACCTGGTACATGGGTATTTCAAAATTATCGGCTAAGATGCGGACGGTTTTTCCTAACGCGCGGGCTTTATATAAAAGCTTGGCGACTATATTACGTTGAGATGGAATAGTAATATATATCTCATCAATAAACTTTGTCTGGACAATTTTTTCTAAATCTTCAATTTTTCCAAGGATCTTATAGCCATTTATTCCTTCTGTTTTGTAATCATCTAGTAATCCAATCACTTTTATACCCAGATAAGGGTTATCCTGTATCTCTTCTATGAGTTCTTTGCCTGTTTTTCCGGCCCCAATGATCAAAACATTAAAATTATAATACCCCTTGGAAATTCTGTATCTGACTAATATCCTTTTGATCACCCGCCAAAATGATAAAGTAATAAATAATGATAGAGTGACTACGATGAAAATTAAACGAGAAAAGAAATCTATTTTTAACGCAAAAATTATTACAGCGACTAAAACCGCGGAGTACAAAACCGCTTTTAATACTTTAAGGATTTCCTGGGGGATAGTGAGGGAACGGTCTGTAGAATACAAATGGAAATTGTTTAAAATGAATATAAGGCTTATTATCCAAGAAACAAATACCATGGAATATTGTTTAAAGACAACAAGGGGTATGGGGATGAACTGGAAATTATTTTTTAAAAGGTAGGAAAGATAAAAAGAAACACCTATAAAAAAAAGGTCTACTATTAAATAAGAAAAATGTATCCGTCTTCTATCTCTGTACATAAATACTTTCCGGAGTCTTTAGGACCTGCTCAAATGTTTTTCTCTATACCATTCAATTGTTTTCTTCAGCCCTTCTTCAAAATTTGTTTTCGCCCTAAAACCGAATTCCTTTTCTGCTTTTGAAACATCCAGGCATCTCTTCGGCTGGCCGTCGGGTTTTGTGGTATCCCAGACGACCTTCCCTTTAAAACCGGTAAATTTAATTATCAGACTTGCCAGGTCTTTGATTGAAATTTCAAATCCGCTTCCCAGGTTTATCGGTTCGCTTTTATTATATTTTTCAGCCGCTAATAGGATACCGTGAGCAGCATCTTCTGCGTATAAGAATTCTCTGGTAGGGTTACCAGAGCCCCAAAAAATGATACTGTCTTCTTTGTTATCGATGGCGTCGAAAGATTTCTTGATTAACGCGGGTATTACATGCGATGATTCAGGGTTAAAATTATCCCTTGGCCCATAAAGGTTTACCTGAAGCAGGTTAATAGAATTAAACCCATATTGCTGGCGGTATGCCTGGGATTGGACAATCAACATTTTCTTTGCCAAGCCATAAGCCGCATTCGTCTCTTCGGGGTAGCCGGACCAAAGCTCTTCTTCCCTAAAAGGCACCGGGGTAAATTTTGGATAAGAACAAATTGTCCCGATATTTACCAGCTTATTAACATTTCTGACCCTTGCTTCTTCCATAAGCTGAACGCCCATGGTGATATTGTCATAAAAAAACTTACCGGGATTTTTCATGTTTGCACCGATACCGCCCACGTTTGCGGCAAGATGAATTACTATCTCGGGAAGAAAGTCATCGAATAATTTTTTAATATCTGGGGTTTTCCTCAGGTCATATCTTTCGACCAAAGGCACAAAAACATCGGCTCCGAAATTCCTTAATTTCTCAACAACATATGAGCCTAGGAATCCCGCCCCCCCGGTTACCGTGACATGTTTATCTTTCCAAAATTCATTTTTGCTCATCTTATATAATTATGCCTAAATGTTATCACGAAAATACAAAATTTGTCAATTATATATTATTTATTATCTTTATCGAACTTTTCTTGTTTTGATCCCTTATATTTTGATTCCAATTCATAAATATTCTTTTTCAGCTCTGTAATTTTTTGCTCAAACATGAGCATGTCTTTTGAATTTATTTTATTAGTTAAAAGGTAAACCTTTTGGCCCAGGTCCTTTATATCAGATGACAGGCTTCCCAGGGATAGCATGATAAATACCATTAAAATAAAAACGGTGATAGTAGCAGCGGGAAAAATTATTTTATCTTTCATGAGGTCCTCCTTGAGTTTTCTGATCTGGTTTAAAGAAAGTAAAAGTATAAACAAAGAATTACCTATGAGGTAGCGTTTCCATAGTCGTTTAGGTTCGTTAAACAACCTGAATGACCACTCTAATCCACACCTTTGTATCCAGCGTGGCGCCTGAGGCTTTGAGCCAGAAACAAAATCAAAAGCCGCTCCCACGGCAATCATAATGGGCGCGTCAATTATGTTTCTATGTTGATGCATCCAGATATCCTGTTTAGGGGAGCCAAGCCCTACCCAGATGATATCAGGGGCAGAAGAGTTTATCTTGTTGATAATAGCTTTATCTTCCTCTTTTGTTAACTCGCGGAAAGGTGGTGAAAAGGTTCCCGCGATAATAAGCCTGGGGAATTTTTCGGCTAATTTTCTGTTCAGCTTATTAATGGTTTCAGGGGTAGACCCATAAAAATAATTTTTATATCCTTTTTCTTCGGAGATTTTACAAATTTCTAACAATAAATCAGGGCCGTATACTCTCCTGATGTTGCTATGGCCAGCCATCCTTCCCAGCCACACTATAGGCATGCCATCGGGGGCAGCGAGGATTGCTGAATTTATGCTATCACGCACCTCTGCGTCTCTTTGACAAGCTAAAATTGTGCTTACAGGACAGGTGCTTATATATGCGCGTGTTTTTTCATGTAGAGCCTCTTCGATTATTCTGAGGGCGTCGCTCATATTTATCGCCGAAATCTTAACGCCTAGTATGTCGAACTTTGAGAGTAAGGAATCCATCTTTTAATATTTGATTTCCGACAGTTCGGGCGGAAATCCATAGTCGTAAAATACTTTCTTCGGTTGAAAGTTAGTTTTAACCGCTTCTGCCGCGTATTTCTCTGCGGGCAGAAATACTAATTTTCCGTTTTCTATTCTCATTACCCACTTAATCCCGTTCCTCTTTAAATCTTCAGTCACAAGGTTTTCATCTGAATAAGAATCCCATTTGATTACCGTAGTCAGCCAAGGAGAAACTTCGGGAGCCGGAGGCAGCAAAAAAGCAGGAAAGTTCATTCCTTGGCCTGCATCCCATGCTGCATGGGATGTCTTATCCGCGTTTTTATTGAATTCTTCAAGTACCTCCGGAAGATAGGGGAAGGCTTTATCTATTACCTGCCTCATGCGGATTTTACCGGATAGCACCCCGAGATTTTCTTTGAGCGTCGGCCTGAGAAAGAATCCGTCCGACTGATAGGCTATCTTGAATCCCGATACAGAAAGAAAAACAATAAACCCAAACAAAAACAACTTATGTTTAATGCCGATTGAAAATTCCAATACATAATTAAGAGAAAAAACTGCGCAGAAGGAAAATATCCCCAGTGGATATCTGTAATATCTCGGGTCCTGGTGGCAAAAAAGACAGATTCCTACCAATGTTAAGCCCGACAGGCCCAGCCAATAGGCTAATTCAACGGTAGGCTTTTTCTCCGGTCGCCTCTCTGCTGCCAAAATTATCAGCGGAAGGAACGAAAGCATAATCGCTATATACTTTGCGGCGGTTATCCCCGGCCAGATAAAAAGGTAATTTAAATACTTTAGCGTTGTTGTCAGGCTCAATCCTCCAAATATCTTTATAAAGTCCTTAACCATATCATGAGTAAAATTGAAGGAACCGAATTTATCGGCAAAAACCGGGAATACAGGATCACCGGTTACAATCCAGTTTCTAATATTCCAAAGGAAACCTATTCCAAGAGAAATAATGAATACTAACAACCAACGTTTATTGCGGATAATGTCTTTTGCTATTTTTATGGGGTTCTGCTGTATTAATAAACCCAGCATAACCATAAAAATTAAGACAAATAGCATTTGGTATTTATTGGCAAGTAATTGGCTTAAGAAAACTAAAGCCAGCAGAAAATTAAAAGAACTATTCCGGGATTTTGCTTCCCATAAATTATATGCGGCAGCGAATAGCAGTGCTATTAGAGACCCATTTATAAGAATCCACTGGTTTACTCCCGAATAAAAGAAATGCTGGTCCAATATTACGAAAAAAACCGCTGCTAAGCCGTAATAGCCGTTAAAACGATAACTTGCATATCCGTATACCAGCATAACTGCGATTAAGCGCCAGAAGAGGTTTACCAGTTGCGGAAAAAGCGTCTCGTTTCCAAAGAGGGATAATCCCAAGCTATATGGAACTGCGTCAAATTGCGGTACAAAAATTCGGATATCATTTTGGGGGGAGCCAAAAACGCTCGTGCCGTGGATAAGCCAAAGTTTTTGGGTAGTCAGGTAAGTAGAAATTGAGTCTATATCGAACATAAAATAGGAATTACGCAGGATGAAAAAAAATAATAAAAGACAAAATAATATTCCTGGCACAGTTACGGCAATCTTTGGTTTAAATAACCCAAAAACAGCCACCCTGGTGTCTCTATGAAAAAGAAAAAGGTAATTCATAAGCACCGTGACCCATAAGAAATGCGCTCTGTAAAGCCAGGCGAGCGATAATAATAACAATTCTCCAATAATCATAATGCCGCCTAAAAGAAGCGTTTCACCTAGCTGCGCACTTATGTGAATCTTTGGATTTTGGCTTGTGCCGCTTAACATGAAAATCCGTGTAGCGCTGCCTGCAAGAAGAACGGCGAAAATAAATATCACGAACGATCCATATTGGGCAAAATTCATTTTCCGGGTTCCCTTATTTCTTTAGTTGGTTTGAATGCAGTAATAAGCAAAGAACCAGCAATTTCCTTTAAAAGGAAAGTTTTCTCCGCAATTTTTCCGATACCTTCCATAAAGGGTATTAGTTTTTTAGGAACCGCTGGATGCAAAAAATCAAAAGGTTCTACGGAAACCGCCTCGAAGCCGGTTCTGATAAGCAAATTCTTTAGTTTCCAGCGGAAAAATGCTGTTTCATCATCGCTATTTTGCAGCGCCTTTTTTATAAAAGGCACATTTTTTTCAACCGCAATTTGTGGGTTGAGCATATTCGGTTCGCTGAATAAAATCATCCCCTCCGATTTTAACACGCGTAGAGATTCTTTCATCGCGGCCTCGACAGGGAGATGATGCAAAATAGAATTCCCGACTACCGCATCGAATGAATCCGCAGCATAAGGAAGCGCGGTAGCATCGGCCTTTTCAAAGATAACGTTCAGATAAGTTGAATACCTGTGCCTGGCATTTTCAACTGCTTGGCTTGATATGTCCACCGATACTAATTTTACTCCGGGAAATTCTTCCAGCACGGCTCTGGTCAGGGCGCCCGTGCCACAGCCGATTTCTAGGATTTTTGGTTTATCCATGTGGGCCAGGGCTTTCGCAATCAACCTTCCCCTTCTTTGTAAACGCCTAAGTCCGGCGGCAGTAGTGCTTCCCCACCAGATTTCTCCGGTTTCTTTCACCAACTGGTCAAAATGTTTTTCTTCTTTAAATTGAAGATGTTTTTGTTTCATGCGTTAAGGGCTTTTTTAGGAATTTTCCTTTAAGGACCGAAAATGTAGCGTTCAGGAACCAGCGGAATTCCGAAAATGAACCTATAGAAGAAACGCACTTCAATATTTTCGGTATGGTATAAAATTTTCTATATGCGTAATTAAACCTAGATATAATTTCTTTCTCGTCCATACCCGGTAAAGTATAAAAAACCTTTGAGCCATAAAACCCAAAATCATAGTTGCTTTCTGGGTCAAAAAGGAATTTTCCGTGTCTAGCCACATAATCGTAGAGCTCCGTGCCGGGATATGGCGTTGCCATGCAGAAATTAGCAATATCGAGCCTCAGGTCTTTAGCCAACTGTACGCTTTTATCCACGCTTCCGCGCGTCTCTCCGGGGAGGCCGATTATAAAAAATCCCGTAGAGCTGAAACCTATTTCTTTAGCAAAAGACGCTATCCTTGTTAACTTTTCTAAATCCAGCTGTTTGTGGCATAACTCTAGGACTTTATTGTCTGCTGATTCAATCCCGAATGCTATTTTGTAAAATCCAGCTTTCTTCATTTTTTCCAATAGCTGCTCATCGAGAGATTCAGTCCTTACTCCGCAGCGAAGGTCAAAGGTAAGCCCAAGTTTCTCCTTGGTAATCAGGTCTAATATTTTCTCGGCAAAATTCCTGTTTAGAGTAAAATTATCGTCAAGTATATCGATTTGGCGCACACCAAATCTTTCCTTTAAGGAAACTATTTCGCTGACAACGTTTTCCGGAGACCTGTAAGTGACTTTATTGCCAAAAACGTGCCTGGAACAGAAAGAACAACGGAACGCGCAACCGCGTGTAGTGAAAATAGGCGCCGCAGGAGAGAATTTTGTTCTTAAGGAGTAAGGTTTTAATCCTCCCACTAACTGATAGTCCGGAAAGGGTAATTCGTCGAGGTTATCTAAACGGACATCTGTTGGGCCAGCATAGAAATCACCTTTCTCCAGTCTTGCAGTTATTCCCGGGACCTCACGGTAATATGGATTCCCTTGGGAAAGATTATTTGCTACTTTTAAAATAGCGCCTTCCCCTTCTCCTTTAACTGCAAAATCCGCACCTGTCTGCGCGATAGCTTTCCTGGGGTTGTGAGAAACGAAATGTCCGCCTATTCCTATTTTAATCCCGGGATCAATACCCCGCACGCCTTCAATAAGGTCCTTTACCCAAGAAATATTGTAATAGTAAACTTTTAAACCCAAGACCTTCGGTTTTTTCTTTTTGATTATTCCTAGCGCCTCTATTGGCCTGGAGTTTTTCAGGCCAGCATCAAATATTTCACACTTGAATCCAGCCTTCTTGAGAACGCCGGCCATATAGATTAACCCAACTGGAGGAATAAGAGTAGCCTCATTTCCTCCTATAGAGCAACTCCCCGGATTCATTAATAAAAACACAAGTTAACCTTTCTTTAATTCATCTTATCAGACAAATTTAAGCTTTTTCATAGCTATCGCAGTCATCTTCAAAAGAAGCCACCCATGCTTGAATCTTCTTATTTGGGTGCTTCCGTATGTTCTTTCGCGGTAATGCACGGGGATTTCTATGATTTTTAGATTAAGCTTCGCCGCGCCGAAGAGTAGGTCAAAGTCTCCAAATGGATCAAGGTGGCCAAAATATTCCCGTTCCTTTGCAATCCGTTCATAATCACTCTTCCGTAATGCTTTAGTCCCGCAAAGAGTATCTTTTATGTATTGCTCTAGAAGAAAAGTGAACATAAAGCTGAAAAACTTGTTTCCGATAAGATTTAAAAAACGCATCGCCTGTTTTTCCATCTTATATACCAGGCGGCTTCCGTTTATAAGTTCGCCTTTGCCTAGCGCGATTGCTTCAAAGAACTTAGGTAGTTCTTCAGGGGGGACTGTAAGGTCGGCATCAAGAATCATCAGTATGTCTTCGGAGGCATTAGCAAAACCTTTTCTTACCGCATCTCCCTTGCCTTCGCCATCCTGCGTAAAGACCTTTATATGCATATTGGCGTATTTTTTTCTTACGCGTTCGCATTCGCTAAGGGTGTCATCTTGTGAGTGTCCCTCGATGAATATTAACTCGGTTTTTTTGCCCATAGGGGGTAGTCTCAAAACTAGCTGTTCAATGTTGCCTCTTTCGTTACGGCAGGGAATTATTACGGAACAGCTAACCTCCTGGCTATCCTGGCGAGGCATAATTGGTCTCGCATAAATCATCTGGACGAGAGAAAGTTTACGGAAAAACCAAACATTTGCGAAAAATCTATTTAGAAATGTTGATAAAAGCGGTATGTAGAATGGGATAAGTATTTGGTTGTCTTTTTTAATCGTTTCAAAACCTGCTAACTCAAGAAAATTTTCCAAATCTCTACTTGAAAACCAATGCTGCCCCGGCCTCTTCATTCTTAACCCTAACGCTTCGGATAACTTCAGCAGGGGCTCCCAAAGGTAATTATAATAAACGATAATCACTCGCGTGCTAGGATGGCTTACTTTCCTAAGTTGTGTAAGGGCATTTTGGATATCGCTGACATAGCCGATAACGCTGCCAACGATTATATAATCGAATTTTTCTGAAACGCGCAAACTATGAAAATCGTCAATATCACCAACTCTAAAATCAAGATGCGGGAATTTTTCTTTAGCTAACTCAACCATTTTCTTACTATAATCTACTCCTACTGCCCTGCTGGGTTTAAGGCTTTCCAAAAGATCTCCTGCCTCGCAGCCAAATTCAAGCACAGAACAATTCTTTTGAATGGAAAACCCGATATATCTGGAAAGCTGCCTGTGGAAATAAGCTGCTTTTTTACGCCACTTCAGCCTCTGGCTGGCCACGGAATCAAAGTATTCTTTTATTTTAATTTTCTTTTGTATTTCATCCATCGTCATATCCGGTTAATATTATAATTCTTTTAAATTATTAAATTTACGTCAATATTATAATGAGCTATCGCACAGAAAGCAACATAATTAGGAATTCCTTATAGCCATGACAAATAACTGGTATCCCCATTTTGGCAGACATAGATTAAATGCAGCATATGTGGCCGAAGCCAATATTTTCTGCCTAAAACTGTATTTTTTTTCCGAAAGAAAAGATTCGCACATTTTATCAGGCCACAGATTAATCATGTGTTTATATAAATTAAAAAATGGGAAGCCCCATTCTTCGAGCTTAATCACATGCAGGCCTTCCTTTTTTAAAGCTTCCACCATTTCTTTCGGTTTAAAGTGCCCCTTATGCCCAACCCGCCGGTCAATTTCAAATACTGGCCCGCAAGGAACAGTTATAAGAAGCCATTTTCCGGTCATAGCCGCTAAATTTTTCACGGCGGCCAGATAATTATCACAATGTTCTATAACTTCCATACAGATTACAGCATCAAACTTGACAGGCAGTGCTTCTTTATTGAGGTCTATTTTTAGAAACTCGATATTCGGATATTTGATACGGTTTGACTCTGTGATAGCAGTAGAAATATCAGCCCCTGCTAATTTCACATCTGGCATTAAACGGTGCGCATCCATTAATAACTCTCCATTACCGCAGCCCACATCAAGGATATTTTTTGGGGATACCGAAGAAAGCCAGGAAATAATTTTGTTTCTCCTTATGCGTGGAGCGGGAGAATATTTGATCATACTTTCCCATTGTTTCCAAGCGCCATCATAAAATTCCCGAGAGCCTTCCTGTGTTTTGACTGCCACAGAAGGGAGTATTATTTTTTTGCTGTCATGCTCCATGTCGTCCCATGAGTATTTATGAGTTTATCCAGATGCAAGCCTGCCTGTTGAACAAGTTTTTGCACCTCATCTTTATTAAAATGATAAGAAACCGGTGCATGGATTAGGTCAAAACAGGAGAGCCTTATTAATCTGAAATTACCTTTTGACCAAAACATCATATGATCAAAGAGGGGCATCTTCCTGCAGATGCCTGTAGGCAAAAGATAGTTCGCCGGCAAATAAAAAATTTTGATCAATAGAAATATAAAAATAGCAGGAAAGATAGAAATAAATTTCTGCCCGTTAAGCGTCATTTTATGGATTATGCCTTTCAGGGGTTCAATAATATGCGTAATTAAAAAATTATTCTCATAACTGTAAACACATACTGCAGCGGTTCCTCCCTGAGATAAAACATCTGCTAGGGCAGAAAATGCTCCCCGTTTGTCAATAACATGCTGGAGGGCATGATCGCATATTGAAATATCAACGATGCCGCTGCGCAATGGATTACATAACATATCGCATCTAATAAGGAGCAAATTAATGTTTTTACTGATTAGCCCATTGATACGATAAATTTCATCGCCTATTTCATTTACAATAAGCAGTTGAGGAACATTTTTTGAAATATGGTATGCTTCTCGTCCATTGCCTCCACACCAGACGGTAATCTTCTTGCCCTTGTACTCTTCTGGCTCTATCCGGATGAATTTCCTAAAATTCAATGCTCCATTAAAATCATCTTTTTCAAAATCATTTTTTTCCCAGGGCGCCAAGGTGTTCCATTGATAACTCCAATTATCGGCTACTTGTTTTGCCAATAAAGAGTTTTCTAATAAATCATCAGTGGTTTTCTTAAAAGTAAATTTAAGGGAATCACAAATTCTTTTTTCGTAATCATTAAGAAAATAGGAAAGCAGGGATTTTTTAAAAAAAATACCAACGCCATCAATAATCGGAAACGATTCATTACAGCTTTGGCAACGAAGGATCCCCTTTGCAATAAAGTTGCCGCATGTATCCGATGCGTGATTGTCATCAAGCTCAAGGGTGCCGCCGCATTCGATACATTGTAATAATTCTATATGTGAAAGGTTCATGTATTAAACCTCATGGGCGAATTATGCGCTCTCGCACTGCCGGCTCCAGTTGATAAACTGTAGAATCCCGAGAAGCATAAAACCAGCTTCTATGGTTCCTCTCTTGTGTTCTTCCCAAAGTTTATTTACCTCATCCCACTGTAGATAAGGAATAGATGATTTGGCAATAAAAAGATAATCGCCAAAAACATCATTCATTGGTCCGTTTCCCCTGAACCATTTATCTACTGGCGGCAAAAAACCGGCTTTCGGCCTGGAAAATGATTCATGAGGAGTTTTGCCCGCAATTGCCTCACGAAGTATTCGTTTACCCCTATTCCGATAACGTTTTGCCTCATCGGGAAGGTTCAGGCAAAACTCTACCAGCTGTTTACTCAAAAAAGGTACTCGCACTTCAAGTCCGTTGGCCATGCTCATTCGGTCTACTTTTGCCAAAATACTCGGAAGGTGGAATCTTAGGTCAGCATGCTGGCGGGCAGCCAGATAAGACCTTTCTAGGGGGACCTCTTTCATTAATTTAGCATATTCGCCTACTGGATCAAACTGTTCTATTTTACGAAAGAAATCAGCATTATAAAGACGTTTTTTCATAGTTGGCGAAAAAATTCGACGAAATGAAGCATGGTCTCTTCCCTTAACTTCATCGGAAGCATCCAAAATACGCTCTGCCACCATTCTTGCATCATACCGTTGGTTGCCCGAAGGCAAATACCGAGATAATCTTCTAATAGATCTTCGCAATATTCTCGGGACCATTCTGATATAAGGAGTAATTTCTCCTGCTTTGTATGTATCGTAACCGGCAAGCAACTCATCGCCACCGTCGCCAGCAAGGGCAACGGTTACTTTTTCGCGAGTAAACTTTGATAATTGGTATACTGGAAAGCAAGAGGCGTCTGCCAGAAGTTCATTCATAGCCCCAAGCGTCTCATTAATTTCCTTTTCAGTCCATGCGAAAATCAAAGTTTCGTTTGATATCTTAAGATGTTGAGCGTAATGTGAAGCAGCTGGAATTTCATTAAATTTATCATCTTCAAAACCGATGGTGAAAGCAGTGGGATGTTGTCCGGCTGCAACCGCGGATAGGGCGACAGCAAAAGAATCCAAACCTCCAGAAAGGAAAAGGCCAAGCGGAGCATCAGAGATCAGCTGGCGTTTCACAGTCGAAGAAAGCAATTCCTTGAAACGCTCGGTTAATTTATTCGACCATGGCTCAATAGTTGTCTTATACTCCGGCTTCCAGTAGTGGCTTAATTTCTCTCCATTGCGGTTCACTGTCAATATGCATCCCGGTGGAAGCTGATATACGCTCTTTAATCCTGATCGCGGAGCAGGCAGATAGTTGAACGTAAAATACGTTTCGAGATCCTCAACGCTACATTCAGGGCACGGATTTAATGGGCCAAAAAGTGCCATTAATTCAGAGGCAAAAAATACCTGATCACGGTAAACCGTATAAAAAAGCGGTTTGACACCAAGATGGTCGCGGACAAGAAAAAGTTTTTTATCTTTTCTATCAAAAAGTGCAAAAGCGAAAATACCATCAATCTTTTCTAAGCATGCTTCTTGCCACTCTTGCCAAGCTGCAAGCAAAACCTCGGTATCTGAATTTGATATGAAATGGTAGCCATTAGCTTCAAGTTCTTTACGGATCTCCTTAAAATTGTAAATCTCTCCGTTATAGCTGATCACGTATCTTTTGTCTGTGGTAAACATCGGCTGGTGGCCGCCCAAGGATAGATCAATTACGGCTAAACGGGTATGCCCAAGGAACAGGGCCGGTTCAACGAATATTCCTCTGTCATCAGGGCCTCTATGCGCAAGCTTATCAATCATCGCGTCAAGGTCTTTGCGAAGCCATGTTTTTTTTGAATCTGCGTATGAGAATACCCCGGTTATTCCGCACATAGCATATATTATTTCACATCTCTGTAGTTTAAGAGACGATCTCGTATAAATTCTCGGTCGTGACTTGGTAAACAACCATCTTTCAAGCCTTTTAGGTAATATGGGTCTTCGAGCATTTTCTTCTGAATATCAACCAGGCGATTTGATAACACGTTGCCATATACTATTTGTATAAGAGGGCAGGAAACAATATCGCCGTATGGATTAATAGCAATTTTTTCTCGGGCAGCCGGACAACTTATTCTTCTTAAACCATTATAATTATCGATTCTTGTCATTGGATATGCGCTCAGAATCCACCGTATATACCACTGCTCTTCATCATTGAGTAAAACATCCATTTTTCCTGACCAATGACCTGTTACGCAGGGAGGCGTAATCATCAATAACACATCGTTTGTTTTTGCTAATTGGACCAATTTTAACAAATCACCATTCCATATTTTCTCTTTATTCCCAACTGTATTATACGCGGTAGCCATACCCAGCTTATGCGCTATTTCTGTATTTTCCATAATTTTTCTGAAAGAACCTTTTCCCCTATTGGCGTCGTGAGCCGATTCTATAGAGCTATCAAGACCCATTTCAAACGAACATAAGCCGGTATCTTTAAGTATTTTCATGCGTTCTTGAGTAAAATAGAATCCATTTGTTGCCATATGGACATAATAGCCTTTTTTACGGATGTACCGGCAAAGTTCACGAACTTCGTCAAAATACAACATGGGTTCTCCGCCATTCAGGTTAAATTGGAATGCGCCCATTTCTATGGCTTGGTCAATGCTGTTCTTGAATTGCGCAAGCGAGAGCCTAATCCTTTTTGGGTCTCGATTTAAAGCGCACGAACATTGTTTGCATGAAAAGTTGCATTCGTATCCTACAGCTATTTCAAGCGACCGCAATGGAAATCTTCCGAATAAGCTTAAAAAATAATTTCTCACAACTTTATTCAAAACAAAACTGTTCTTAAGGACAATCCTTATTCCTTGCCTGAGCCTGTTTATTTCCATCCTTGATAAGATTCTTTTGCGTTCCATAGGGCTGTTATAAGCCTTTTTAAAATCAAGCTGTATCTGGTCAAGCATCTTTTCATCTCTTAATGGCATCATAATTTAAGGTGACGCATAAAATCTCATGAAACCGGATTTTTTCAGCAATACACAAACCATATTAATAGGCAATAGGCCTATCATATATAACGAATAGTACTTATCTCTACCGTGAACTAAATTAGCGTTATTCTTTAAATCAGCGCTATTTCTCTGAAATACATTTTGAATTGATAAAGCGAAATGGCTTGTATTCAATGGATACTTAATTTTAATAGTTTTAAAACCCGCCTGTTTTAGTAATTCTTTTAAATTTCTGGCGTTGAACTGAAACGCGTGTCTTGGTACATGGTTACCGCCCCAAAATCTGCCAAATATAATCCGATCAAGCGAATCAAAATTAGGAATTTCTCCGAGCAATACCCCTTTATCTTTCAGAAGCCCATGTGCCTTTTTTAATTCACTCAAGGGGTTAGTGGTGTGTTCCAAATAATTGTTCATAACAATCAGGTCATAGCTGCGATTTTCCTTAACGAAGTCAAGAAAAGTTCCTAAGTGACACGTGATCCCGTTTTTATTTACAATTTTTACTGCCTTTTCGCTGAAATCAATGCCCTCAAGGTTATGGAACCCCATTGATTTTAATTCATTCAAGAATAGGCCTATGCCGCATCCCACATCTAGTACGTTCGAACCGGGATGTATAAAACTTCTAATTTCATTTTTCGTGATACATTGAATTAATTTAAACAAAAATGAATAAAGCGCTCCCTTTTGTGTTGGTGGAACAAAACCATGATAATCCACTTTATAAGACTCGACGAAATCTTGCATTGATGGAAAAGGATGAATCTGGATAGAATTACACTTTGAACATTTTCTGTATTCGTAAGAGCCTTCAAAACCATATTCCCAATCCTTGATATTGTCCACAATGACCTTGGACTCAGACGTGCCGCATATTTTACAATTATATACTAATTCCATGGACACCTTCTATTAAAATTTTCGCGATTTAAGTTCTAAATATTGATGTAAACCAATAAAACAGTTTATACTCCAGGAGCATTCTTGAAATGCCAAATGAAAAACGCAACTTTGCAATAGGGCTATAAAACCAAGAGAATAAACGTAACATCTTGAATTTTAACGTGTTACCCATTTTAACCTTCTCTATTTTTTTGTCGATGAAGAAAGATGTTACCTGCATCATATTAATCATAGAGGTCAGATCTTTCGTGTACCATGGAGGCCTATAATCCCCCTCTGCTTCCATTTCAATCCAGTCTTCTAGCCTTTTTGGCTTAGTATACCCAAATTTGGTTGCACGATCATACAATTCCGTGCCTGGAAGAGGCCGGTATTTATTCGGCATAAATATAAGCGCGCTTGGGTTATCTTTAATTAGTTTTGATATTAATTCTCTGGTCATATTTAAATCGGAAACAGTCTCACCGGGAAAGCCAACTATCCAATTATATGCGGCAATTATCCCCGGGTGCTGTGCCATTTTATTATTTACTTCAATAATATCTTCAACGGTACAGCTTTTTTTTACAAGGTCTAATATCTTTTGTGAACCAGACTCAGCTCCGATATGAAGGATATTAGTCCCGGCGTTCTCAAGTTTATTTAAATAGCTATCACTCATTTTTTGTATTTCGTTTATCCTTGCGCCACGGAACCCCAAACGTACAGCAATCCTCCTCCTTTTTAGTTCGTCAATAATCTCCTCAACATGGGCAAGGCCTGCAAATGAATCGTCATCAATAAAATAGATATAGGTCGCTTTATATTCATGATGGGCATATTCTATATGGTCAACTACCCTAGATGCCGGAATAGGCTCATATTTATTTTTTATGTTTCTATACTGAGCAGGGGAAGAACAAAATGCGCAAGTATAAGGGCAACCCATAACGCTATACAAGGGGAATATCCGTTCATTATTATCTAACTGGCCATAAAAGCTAATATCTTCTTTGATAAGGTGGTATGGAATATCCTTATAATCGATAATTTCAAATCTATTTTCGCGTGGCACCTCTACAACCGTATTATTACTCCTGAATATTAGACCATTAATGCTAGAGAGGCCGGAAATACTTTTGTCATTACTAATATGCCTTGCAAGAAGCGATAGCGGCTGAGAACCGTAACCGCCTATAACAAAATCAATATTCGATTCATCCAATATTTCAACGCCATTAAAAGTAGCGTGAGGCCCTCCCCAAACTATTTTAATATGCGGATAATTTTCCTTGATCCACTTGGTGATTTGAAGGGCATTTCTGATTGGAGCCCCTGTCATTACGCTGATGCCCGCAAGTATCGTATTTTTATCAATCTTAGACGCAATGTAGCCTCTCCAATCTTTTGGATGAAGACGCACATCTACGATATCAATTCCAAATCCCGCCTTTATGGAATCAACAGCAGCATAAAGCAGGCTTAAAGGCATGTAGTGAACCAGGGTTCCTGCCATACCCATTTTTGGATAAATCAGCAGTATTCTTTTAGGATCTTCAATCTTCATTTATACTTTATTTCCCTTTCCGCGAATAAAAATAAACTATTTTTTAGGGCGCGTCCCCCTTATCTATTTCAAATTAAAATTATGCATCCATGGTGCCCTGTTAAGAAGAGCGTTAAAAGATGAGTCCTGCGACCAGCAAATACAATTATTTTTATGCAGACGAATCTCTTCTCGTTGCCGGATCATTTCAGGGCTATTCCAGATTTCTTGGATTGATGAATTATTAAGATTCCCGATACTTGGATAGTTAGTATTTGCGGTACAATGGAAAACATCGCCGTTAGGTAATATCTGAAGGCGTAAAAATGGGGACCAGCAATTTATTCTCTTAGCAAGCTCTTCTTTGTGAAACCAATAATGCGGGATGAGTTTAAAGTAATCATTTTTGAAATCATCATTTTTACGGATTAATTTATCAAAAAGTCCTTTTACATATTTTTCTTCATCTTTCCTGAACACAAGAGACTCCAGGGAGCTTTCATCTTTTCCATGCGGCCCATAAGCATGCCCGCCAACTATCGGCTGAACGCTGGTAACATCTACCAGCGATTTTAGGTTACATAGAATACCCTCCAGCTTATGAAGATTATTCCGACAGATAACAGTAGTAGATTTAATGAGCGGACGCTTACCAATGCGCCTGATTTTAAGGTATTCTATGCCATCAACCAGTTTTTCGTATAAACCAGGAGAATTTCTTATCTCATTATGTTCGTTTGCGCTATCACTATCGATGCTTACAACAATATAATCCACCCGGCTTTTAATTATTTCGTTAACCTTTTCTTTAAGTAAAAGCCCATTTGTAACAATATAGACGATTATATTGCGCTTTTTTAGGATTTCGATTATATCAAAAAGATGCGGCCATAATAATACTTCTCCACCTGTGAATCCTACTGTAAATGTTTTGGCTTTTATGATTTCATAGGCGATTTCCCGGGCACGTTCCAGGCTGATTTCTTCAGGAAACTGTTTCTTTAAACTATGAGTGGAGCAAAACTTGCAGAATACATTGCAATTATAAGTAACGAGCCATGTCACAAAGAGCGGGCCTCTTTTCGAATGGCGGTTCAATATTTTCGTTAAAACAATAGTGCAAATAAATGTTATAAGTGCGCTTATCAGGCTAGAGTTTAGCGGCGCAGGAAATATTTTCTTAAAGTTTTTAGCAAAGACCATAGTTGTGTATCCTTTTTATCTTAATCATTGTACTTTTTGATCATCCCTGCGATATAATCCAGTTGATTCCTGCTTATGCTGCAATAAATAGGAATAAAAAGCGTGTGGTCCTTAATATAGCCTGCTGATTTACATTCAAATTTATGTTGGCTAAATGCTTTTTCAACGCATAACAAGCTCAAAAGAAATTTAGAACTGTCTATGCCATGTCCGGCAAGAAAACGCTTCAATTTGTCAGCATCCTTAACAAGCAATGGAAATAGCCAGAATGAATTCAGGCCGCGCTCTGTTACAGGCGGGAGCAAAACATTCGAATGGGATTTTAATTTGCCATATAAATAAATACCTTGCTCGGTGCGTTCCTTCTCTCTTTTTTCCAGTGTTGTTAATTGGCTTGAACCCATTATTGCCTGTTGCCATGTGAATTTTACAAGAAAGTCTTTTGGCATCGATTCTCTTAATATTACGGTCTTATTTGTTTTCTGGTACCTTGAGAAATAATCTCCGAAAGGCATGGCTATACGCATAAGAGGAAAAACAATGTATTGAAACAGAATAGGGCTTACAGCTGTTTTGATAATGATATTTTTTATTGCCTCGGAAATTAACGGTAATTTTTTAGTTTGTTGCAGCCTTAAATTTTCCTGCCTTAATTTGTTCATCAATACGGCATCCTTTGATAATATCATTCCCCCTGATAAGGTGCAAACAGGTTTCAAGAGGCTTAGGCTAAAAATCGCCGCTTGGCCAAAAACGCCGAGTGGCTGGCCGTTATATTGAGAGCTCAGGGCCTGAGAACAATCTTCTATAAAAGGGACATTGTGCCGTTTTGATATTTCTGTGATTTTGTCCATGTCTGTTGCATATCCGCAGAGATGAGTAATCAATATCAGGGCGGAATTACTATTTATCTTTCTTTCGAGGTCATTACAATCAATTGTGTAAGCGTTGGGTGAAAGATCTACTACCACCGGCTTAAAACCCGCTAAACGAATCATATTGACGAAATCTGCGACATGAATAGCTGATATAATGACTTCTCCGCCTTGTTTAAGGTCCATGCTTTTGAGTAAAAAGTAAAAAGCCACGCGTGCTTTTGAGAAACACACGCCTCTTGGTAAATTAAATCTCGCGGCGAAAGCCTCTTCAAACCTTGAGATAGCCGCTTCTTGAAAACCAATGTTTTTGCCCTTGAATAAATTGAACATAATTGAGAAAATTTCTTTAAATGTAACCGTAGGACGGATTCTTGGAATGCTACTTGAAATGTCCATATTAAGCCTCATTTTTGCGCAATTACAGTAAGATACGGTCTGGATAATTAATGTGACTTGGGACCATCAATAATCTGTACTTTAGAAAAACCCACTGCATTTAATTTGCTACCCTTGCCATCGTCAAAAACCAACTCCCCAAGTTCAGGGATCGTAATTAATCTGTACCCATTCTTTTTAAAAGTTTTGTATCCGGCTTTGGTAGCCAAAGAATAATAACTTTTATCTTTCGTTGACATGGGGCATTGAGTTACTTCGGACTTTTCAAAGGATTTAAGCAGCTCTACTAAATAAAACGATGATATTTCGTTTAGCACCGATTCCCTGAAATGAAGACTCTTGCCGTTAAATCCTGAGCACTTAATCTGTTTTATGATGTTTCCACCATCTAAAGTTTCGTTTATAAAATGAAAGGTAATTCCAAATTCGTCGTCTTTATTAACCATCCCCCAAAAAATCGTATCAACACCCTTATATTTTGGTAAAAGGCTGTTGTGGCTATTAATCATTCCTATTGTGGGAATGGCCAGCAAATCTTTTTTTATTATTTGGTTAATCCTAGAAAAAACAATTTCTGGATGCATCTTCTTAAATTTTTCGACAAATTCTAAGGAGTTAATATCATCACTTTTAAATATTGGTATTTTATTTATATGACAAAAATACTTTACATCAAAATAATCCGGATAGAGCCCCAGGCATTTTAAATAGTGCTTCGCTTTATAAATAGACATCTCTATTGCCCGCAGGATGAATAACTGGAAACCGCAATTCTTCAATACGTATAAGATAGAGGCGAAATATGATCTTCTTTTACCCGGTATTATCTTAGTGGATATTACTATCCCCTTAATACAGGGCGTATAATTTAAGCAGAGTTGCTTTACAAAATTATTGTTATAAGGATTGTCATTTATCATCAAAACAATACGCATACTATATTTCCTCTCCTATTATTAGCAAAACGAACAATTATCTATCTGTATTTTCGTTCCTTTGGAATAAATTTGGCATTATTTGGGTCAATGATATCCGAATAATATCGCCAAGAACGCCTAAGGCAATCAAAAGAGTTACTGTTGTACCAAAAACCATATAATAGAGCGATAGTGTATGCATTCGGAAAAGAGCAAATATCATTGCAGGTATGCAGACGGCCAGAATCATGCAGAACGAAAGGATTGCAAAAAATTTAATAGGATTAAAAAATGTTATGCCTTGCACAATGTATTGTAATGTTTGAAGCGAATCTCGCAGATGGCGCACTTTGCTGCTTCCTTTTCTCGGATGATAGTTTATAGGAATGTATTTTACAAAACAAGCTTTTCCCATGGCCAATATCGTCAGGCTTGTTGTAAAAGAAAAGGTTCCGCATAAAAATGGGAAAAAATTCATGGCAAGGTTGCGCTTGAACATGCGGAACCCGCTGTTGGCGTCTTCAATATTATTTTTTATGACAATCATAATGATATTTTTGAATATCCAGCGGAATAATTTTTTAATAAGTTTATCGATTTTACCTGTATTTTTTCTTGCACCAATAACCATGTCAAATCCATTATTCATCTCTTTTACAAAATTTGGTATCTCTTCTATCGGATAACTTCCGTCAGCATCAATAATCCCAATCCAGTCATAACGTGCATTTTGGATACCTGATTTCAAAGAATTGCCGTATCCGATGTTTACAGGATGATTGATAAGAACGATATTGTTACATCGCTCGGCAATTTCTTTGGTTTTATCCTGCGAACCATCATTAACGACAATAATCTCATACGGAATATTTAGCATCTTTAAAGTATTATGCAGACGATCTATCGTATCAAGTATGCCGAATTCTTCATTAAAAGCTGGAACTATATACGAGATACCATGTTTAAGGGCCATGTTTACTATTTCCTTTCTGTTAGGCTTGACTGTTTGGACACACAGGTTACGACAAATTCAGATCAAGCGAAACGTTATTAATTTTAATACGTATTTATTTTTATAAGCGCATATGAATTATTCTGATATACTATGTTTTTTTCGGTCTTAAGAAAAGGCTCGGAAAATAAATTGCAATTGACTAACAAAAATTGGGCTTTAAATTTACGGGAAAGCTCTAAAAGGAGTGCCATTTTTGTTTTATCGTCTAATTTAGAATTCATGCTCCGGGTTATGCCCGCTATTTCCTTTGTTTTATCATACCATCTTATTAATTCTTCTTGATTGTTATAATAAAGCGCTCCGCCGTCTTTTCCGGCGTAAACCAAAGGCCTTAATGCGTGATACCTCACGGCAAGCTCAGAAAAAGATGCTAAAGACAAAACTCTTGAGCCAGTCGGGGACAATGTCTTTAGAGAATTCAATATATCTAGGGTTTGAGCAGAGTTAGTTTTGTCCGGCTGAAATAAAAAACAACCCCTTTTCTCAAGATACACTACGTGTTTATACATCTGCCTTGAAGACCATACAAGGACTAAAAGGGTACCAATAAAAAAAAATACTTTTTTGTTTATCCTATTTAGTGAATCTCCGGCCATTATAGCGAATGGCCATATACAAAATATAAGCATCAACGGTGGCAAATACCGTAAATTTCTCACCAACTCAGTCTCTAATGGAATTATTCTATATGTTCGGCAGATAGCTTGTTCTGCAAGAGGGATAATTACTGCTGTAAATAAAATACCAATAAACCATAACCAGATTACTAAAATCTTTTTGCGCTCTGTATTTTTATAAAACCAAACAAAAAGACATCCGATGAGCCCTAATGCAAAAATTCGAAAAAAAGTAATATTAGAAAAGAACTGATTGAATGCTAATGGAATATCAAAACAACCTTTATAAGACCTGTATTTCATAATTTCAAACGTTGTGTCATAGTTTTCTATTCTTCCGTGAGTATGATTCATTAAATAATGAATAAAAAAAGGAGAAACTGTTAATATTAAGATAACGCACAAAAAAAACATAGTTCTTATCTTTTTAAAAAGGTTCCAATCAGAAGGAAGAAACAACCACATCCCAAGCCAAATCGATAATCCCCAGGCAGGAACACTAACGGAGTGTATATACATCATAATACCGATAACAACGAACAACCATGGCCAAACAGCAGGTTTACGGTGGAAATAAAAAACAGCTGCCAATAAATACGGCAGTATAGTCTGAAAGGAAACACGCGTTAAAGGCTCGCAATACATACCCCAAAATTCTCCCATAGCCAGGGGAATATGCATAAGCGTTGCAATCGCTAATAATACCGCCCAGTACCTGTTTTGAAAAATTATAAACCCTAGTATATAAAATCCCAATAATTGTAAAAAGATATGCAGCCCTATAAGAGACAAAAAAGCAGATGCATAATCCCCGCTAAATTTCGAAATAGTTTTAATAAGAGGCAAATGTATTATTAAATAAAAACGAAAGTTCTGCTTGTTACTTAGAAGTTCATCTCCCGAAAAAAACTCCGGATGTTCCCCTGCCGCTGCGAAGCTAACTACATTTTCAGAATCACTACTAAGCAATAAATAACGTGAATTTCCAGCCATCCTGTTAACTTGATACAATGATGCAAAAAGTAAGAAACATAAAACTATTACTAAATCAATCCGTTTTGGTTTCATAGGGATAATATCTGATTGCTCTTTTAAAATATACATAAGTCCTTACTTATTATCTTACGCCTTATTAGCGCGCTTAGAAAGCAATGCATTAAAATATAGCCCGGCAAACATAGGAGCCCATGAAGGTATCTTTGCAAAACTAATCAATTTAAAGTATTTATTCGATGCACGAAGAAATTCCATATGATTTGTTATATGGTGCGCTTGTATATTGTGATAACCGATAGCATTAAAAGCGGTTACCATAAAATTATTTACCCGGGGCATGCCTACCAGAAAATGCCCTCCCGGACGCAAAAGATAATACACTCTTTCTATCGCTCTTTCAATATCGCGGATATGCTCAAGCACTGAAATGGCAACAACAAGATCAAAGCTTTCTTTCTGGTAATGCGTATCAAAAAAATCGCCACGTGTCAATGATGCATTTATCCCTATTTTTTTTAAATTATTGGTAACCTTTAACGGATTCGAATGGCTATCAATCCCTGAAACTTTTTTACCGATAGTGTTAAGGGTAGGCATCATAACCCCGCTTCCGAATCCCAATTCTAGGATTGATTCATAAGGTTGCGTTAATAAAGAAAGTGCCTGTTTAATCCTGGACCTATATAGAGAACCGACAACCGGATGGTAATAATAAAGAAGCGGGTCATCCGGGCCGTTTGGTTCTAAAACGCCTTTAGGCGGCAGGCAAAAAGAAAACCTACTCTTGTTCGAAAAATTAGCCATATAAATGTTTATTTTCCAGGGCGCAAAACCCAGCGGGAATTGTTATCCATTACTGTCACTGGAAAATTGGCATAGGCAACGTCAAAATAGTTCAAACTTACCGCTCCTGTTCTATTTTCTTCTGAGTACTGTTTATTTAATTGTAGGATTTCCCTATCTTTTGCCCTTAAAATGTCCTCCCTGCTTTTAAAAAAGTCTCCCTTATTCGCACCGAATACGGATAAACCGGTAAGTAGCACAGAAATCGTGACCGCAAAGATAAATATCTTCGATTGTTTTATCTTCGCGGATGAGACGATAATCATCATCAATATAAAAGGGATATACAGAAACCTTGTTTGTTGTGAACCAAACCACCAGGAGAGCCAGTAGAATATAATAAATACCGATAAGATAGAAAACTCCTTTTTTTTGAATGAAGAAAAGAGCATATATAAGAATGGGCCTATGAAAAGTAAATACATCAGCCCAACGGGATAATCATAGCTATTGTTGACATTTTTCTCCGGCACAGCGATCAGCCAAAAATGTTTTAAGAAAGCTCCGAGAGATTTACCGTGTCCGTAACCATCCTTCGTGCTGATATGTTCGCTTGATGATGTCAACATTGATTTCCAGTAATCCGAGTTTTTATCAATCTTATTATTAACATTGATGATTCCGGGAGCGAACGGAAACAATGGAGTGCCTGAATAATAAGTTGACTTAAGCAAAAATGGTCCGCCGATTATGATGCTAAAAATAACAAATGGAAGTATAGCTTTTTTAAGAGTGCCTATATAGTTTGACTTGTTCTGCGCGCTTCCTGTTTCCTCAAAACCTAATTTAAGGTATTTGGGGCCCAAAACTACATACAGTTTCCAAGAGATTAAGGTCAATGCAGTAATTATGAAGACTTGCGGGAAAATAAAAGGCTTGGACCAGGCAAAAAAAACAAATTCAACAGTAGCCATAATAATATTTCCACTCAGAAAGCTATCAATGGCCGCAATAAATAAGTAACATACGGCGATATCCAGCATTGCCGTTCCCATTTGAATAGCGATAAAATTCGAACCGAAGATTGCGAGGACTATAAGGCAAATACTGGCAAAATCGCATCTGCTTAGGCGTCTTACTAGGCTGACCGAGACAAGCACTAATCCGATTAAAAATAAAAACTGAGGGAATTTATTAGGCAGGCTGCCAACAAACCAGTAGGGCGCCAGCGCAAAATCAATCGGTAAAAGGAATAAATCCGCGCTGGACCATCTTATGTGAGAAAAACTTCCTGTAATAAGATGCTGCCTTGGGATAGTCAGGTGGTAATTTATAGCATCAAATTCCTGCGATAAGTGAGGCGGTAGTAACGTTGCATACAGAGTAATCAAGAGCACCGCAAGTATAATAATCAGGTTAATATTTGAAAACCATCTGGCCCAAGAATCTTGAGAAATCCATTTCATCCTAAACCATTTGAAAAATACGTAAATTGATTTCCGGTCTTTTATTATTATGGCCAGGGCGATGAATAAAAAAATAAACCATGCCAACCAGGAAGTCCGGCCCTTATTAGCATTCAGCAAATATAATTCAAGCCAATAGACAGGATATCCCACCAGTAAGATAATCGTAGGCAGATGGGTTATTTTTAGAAAATTCTGTGTAAATATACTTTTATTCTCCATGCTACATATATAAAGGTAATTAATAATGTGTAAATATTTAAAAAATTTATGTTTGAAGATCTTAACTTCATCGTTATATCTTGTTCTCTATTATATCTGCCTGCACGCAGCCAAAGATTAGGCCCATGATGACCCACAAGAAAATACTTGTTGGCGGAGAATCGATTACATCAAAAAAAAGCGCTAAAGAATGCCAAAAAATAAAACTTCCCAAGCAGCCCATAAGAAAAGCCTTTATGTACTTCGTTTTGCAAACCTGAAGATAAAAAAAGCCGTAAAGGAAAGTATAAACACTTAAAAATATAAATAACACTAATCCGAAAAAACCCATTTTATAAAAAATAGTAATTAAATGGTTATGGGCAGGTTTTATTCCGGATTCAGGGCCAAGCTTTAACGGTATTGGAGACAAAATAGGATAGAAACCGAAACCTTTTCCTATAATTGGAGATTCCAGGCCATATCCCAATAGTGCCTTCCATATACCGATTCGCCACTCAATATTATTGTAACCTTCTTTATATTCTTGAGGAATCTTAGATGACAAGATATTATCCATAATTTCTTTTTTCCCGGGGGTATTTGTTCTATCTGAACTATTTGAAGCTTTATTTACAACGCTTTTTTGTTCAAAATACACACTGGTGAATAATTTAATGCTTGATAATTTTGCCATTACGCTTTTTCTGACAATATTAAAATCAGAAATATACAGCGATAAAAAGGCGACAATGATAAAGAGGGGTAATAAATATAAAGAGAATTTCATCACTTTTTTGATAGGCATTCTAAAAAGGAAAAAAATTGATAGGAAGAATATAGCGGGTAAAGCTGCTCTCACCCCCCAGGCAAAAAGCATATACAAGTTAAGGGCACAAAGCAATAGAATAAAAAACTTTTGAAGCCGTAAAGTGACAAAAAAGAAAAACGAAGTGAGAAATGCCATGGATATCCCATAATAAAGAATATAGTTAAAAGATTTGAATTTCGTAAGAAATTGTAGGCAAGTAGGTAATTCTAAAGCACGATAAAGCATAAATCTACTTAACAGTAACCCTAAAATGTTGCTAGCAACAATAATCCAGAGCAATTTAACCAAATTATGCTTTTTCGAAAAAATTATAAATATTAACGGGAACAAAACTGGATATCCCCATAACACAACGTCTCTTAAAACAAAAAAATTACCTTGCAATAGTCCACTTAACATACAAACAATTCCAAAAATAAAATAAATTAAAAATAAAACTACAAAAAACCGGGGAATTTCCCCTATTTCTTTTATATTAATAAAAATTATTATAATAGATAAAAAAAAGATAACCTCTGTTATATATAGGTTGCCAATATGGAAAAGCGAAAAAGTCCTCCCCAAAGTCATTGTTAAGAATACATAGGTAAGCAATAAAAGTACAAAAAACCGCTCAAAAACTTTAATGTTTTTTTGCCAAAAGGTATTCATATGTTTTTAAGGTTTTATCAGCCAACGAATCCCAGCTATAAATTTTCGATAGCTTGTTTCCTTCTATTCCAAGCCTTTTTCTTAAATTAATATCGTCTAGCATTTTTTTAATTCCATAGGCAATATCTTTAGGGTTCGGTTTTACCAAAAATCCGTTTACGTCGTTTTCAAGAAGGCATCTTAATTGAGGCATATCTATGCCGATAACGGGTTTTTCAAAATGCCAGGCTTCAAGGAATACGGCGCCGAAACTCTCCTGCCTTGAGGGCAAACAAAAAATATCGCAGGCAGCCAATGCATCAGTTTTTGTTTGTAAATCAACTTTACCTAAATGTTGTATCCGATGGTCGCTTATTTTAGCAAAAAGCCTCTTAGAGTATTCCGTATGCGGTCCGATGAATACAAAATCAATATCTTCGCGTGATTTAATAATACTTTTTGCAGCCAGCGAAAGTTCTTTAATTCCTTTATATGCATATCCCTGGCCTATAAACAAAACAATTTTACCGTGAAGGTTATATTTTTGTCGAAAGTTATGCGGATCGGGATTTTCTGCGATAACAGGTCCGGTACCTGTAACGAAAACCTTATTTGGATTTACCCCTAGTTTAATATAGATGTCTTTTTCATAGGGAGTCAGTGCTATTAAAGCGTCTGATTTTCTATATAACTCCTGATATTCCCGGTAAAACCAACTGCCCCAGCGCGGATGATGCAATGGCGTAAAAACAAACGGCACTTTAAGTTTTCTGGCCAAATTATAACTTGCATAGCTTAACGGTTCTCTACCTACGCGGACATTATGTATTAAATCAAGGTGTTGTCCATAATCTAATTTCCTTTCAATAAATTCAGATATTTTTGCGATGCTCCGGGGTTTATTAAGATAGTAAGACATAACCCATGGAAAAAATTTTGCTTTTTCTTCTAATGTAAAGGATAAACGCTTTACCCTTACCCCCTCATAATCATAGATTTTTTCGTTTTCCGGTGCCCCGAGGGTCGTGCCTAAAAGCCAATCAGTCCTATTATCATCGAAAAAGCAGCACACCTCGCTGGTATGTATACCGGCCACTTTTTTGACCAGCTCATGTAGATACAGCTGCGCCCCTCCTATCGAAGGAGGATAACTGGTAATTGTGTATAAGATATTCATCTTTGACGAGAAATAAATACTATATCAGCGATTTCTTTTAGTTTAGTAATATCCACCTTAACATTTAGATTAAGCAAGCTGTATGTATTGTAATCATAGGTCTTCATAAAATCAAATAAATGGCTGAGGTTATATCCCAAAGATAGACAAGCAGAATGGTTAATTTCGCATATGATGACCGGACGGCATTCGGTTTCCTTAAAATAATTACTAAGGCCTTTTAAAACAGGAAATTCAAACCCTTCTACGTCAATTTTCATAAGCGAAATGTCTTTTAACTTATTATGTTCTATATAATTATCTAACCTTTTAACCGGTATTTCTAATATTTCTCGTATCTTACTCTCATTATTTAAAAATCCGGGGACCATGGTATTCCAGCCAATATTAGTTTCAGCTACTTTAATATTTGCGTTTCCGTTTCTTTCTCCTAGGGCAAACTGGTTCACTACGATTTTATAAGCCGGATTCAACTTGGCCATATTTTCAAGTTTGCGGAAATATCGAGGCACCGGCTCGAAACTATGAACTTGCCCTGTCTTTCCGACAAGGCCTGCGGCAATAGCAGAGATATAACCTATATTTGCGCCAGCATCTATAAAAGTATCTCCTTTTTTTAGTACCTTCTTCATTACGTTTACTATATCTATTTCATATCCGCCAATATACATACTTTTTATAGCTGCGTCATAATTGAAATCAAATTCAAATAAGACCCCGTTAACATTCTTTCGTATAGGTCCTTTTGGCAAAGGCATGAGTTTTTTTATCTGAATAATTACATGCTTTATAAAAAGACCGGGGTTATATTTTAGCCAAGATATAACTTTAGCAATTTTCTTTAACATTTAATAAAAACCTCGCCTTCATTTTTTGTTAAGTGTTTTAAAAGCATTCTCTATAAACATTTAATGTTTCTCTGGCGCATTTTTCCCAAGAAAACATTTTGACTCTTTTAAATCCTTTTTCTCTCATCTCTCCTCTTAAGAGGCTATCTTTTGCTAATCTGAGCATCGCGTCTTCTAATTCTTTCATACTGTATGGGTCAATCATTATGCCCGCATCTCCTATAACCTCAGGGAGGCTGGACGTATTTGAAGTAATAACAGGACAACCGCATGCCATGGCTTCGAGCGCCGGCATTCCAAACCCTTCATAAAAAGAAGGATAGACAAAAAAATCAGCCAAGCTATAAACGCAAGGTAAATCGGACTCAGGGATGTAACCTAAGAATTTGACGTTATCCTTTATTTCCAGTTCTCCTATCAAAGTAAAAATGTCCTTATTTTTCCAGCCCGTTCCGGATGTAAAGACTAATTGATAATCGAGTTTTTTTTCTTTAATAAGCCCAGCGTATGCTCTTAATAAAGCGGAAATATTTTTTCTCGGCTGAATAGCTCCTACGTATAATATGAATCTCTTAGGTAGATTGTATTTTTCTTTTACCTTGTTTAATACTATTTTGTCAGATATGGGAATAAAAATTTTATCATAGCCGCAATGGGTAACAACAACCTTATCTTCGGGAATCCGTAGGGTTTCAACTATATCTTTTTTTGATGACTCTGATATGGTTATTAACCTTGATGCTGTTTTTGCTATTTTAGGAAGCATAAATTTACAATATGAACCGAAACCGGAACTGTAGTCAGTAGGATTTTTAAGGATATGGATATCTAAAAAAGTTACTACTAACGGGATTCGGCACTTAGTTGGCGCTTTAAATGTCGGACAGTGCAAAATATCGATTTTTCTGGAATTTAATTTGTAAGGCAGCATAAACGGTATCCATAAAGCGTCCCGTATTATATTCTCAAGCCTCTTATTTAGCCCCTTCTTTTTAATAAATTCCGACCCGAATGAAAAAAAATCATATGAGTTCTTATTATCAATGCTTATCAGGTTTTTTATTAATTGCCTAGTGTAGACCGCCGAACCAGCCCTATCAACCGCGAATATGTTGGTATCGATACCAATTTTCATCTTATGGATTCCTATCTAAACCTAAGGTAACCGTAAATCCCTGCTAATGTACCTTTAAAGAAATAACTATATTTATAAAGATTGTTTTTTTCTCTTATAGTATTTGGGGAAAAAACATATTGCAATGATCGCAACAAGCTTATAATCAACCTCCACGAAATAATGGAATAATACAGGTACCAGCGTGAAAAGTCAGTAATTAATTGTTTTGTAAGCATCGCCGATATTCCGTAGGAATACTTGTATACTTTTTCCCCCGAAATATTTTTTTCCTTTCGATGGTAAACGATTAATTCCGGGATATATAATATTTTTTCGCCGGTTCTTTTCAACCTGAAAAAATAATCGCTTTCTTCCGCCGAAAAATACCTTGCTCCTACACCGAATCTCTCATCGTACTCTCCGCATTTAGTAAATACTTCCCTGGCGAAAATATTCGCCAGTCCTATAAAGTAATTGAAATCACGGTAACCGAGAGATTTCTCCTTATGGTTTTTAAAAAGATTGACAAATGGTTCGTTTGTTTCAGGATCAAGGATCATTGGGCAGAACACCCTGGATTTTTTTAAAGAAATTACTCTATCCAATTTTTCCAAAAACTCTGATTCTAAAGTTGTATCGTCATCAATTATAACCAAAAACTCTCCCCTTGCTTTTTTTAATGCGGCGTTTCTTGTGGCTGAAAGCCCTAAGTTTCTTTCATTTCGCAAATAAACTATCCTTACTTTCGTTATTTGACTCACTAACTCTTTTGTCGTATCAGTAGAAGCATCGTCACTAACAATAATTTCATAATCACCGTAAGTTTGAGCCATCACGCTCTTTAGTGAATTGGCCAAAATAGAAACTCTATTATAAGTTGAAATTATTATGCTGAATTTTGGGCTATTATTTTCCATTTAATCTTAAAGCTAGCATTTTTTTTCTAAAATTAAACTTAACCGATAATAAGAGATTACGCAGATACTTCGGCAAATAACTAAATATCAAAAGTAGATATATTTTATACTTTTGTGCTGAAATAGGAAAAAGTTGTGGCCGTATTATTAAACGAGCTTTTTCTAATTCGTTCCTCTTAACGCAATAGAGGGAATTCATGAATAAAAGGATCAAGTCGCCTGTTAGGGGAGCTTTGAAATCGCTCAAGATCCGTTCATTCATAAGCTGGGTGTCATCTTGGCCCTTTAATATTCTTTTATGGCAGGTTTTGGCAAGCTCTGCGTAAGCCGATTGCAACTCGATTCTTTGTATGGAAATACTATTTAAGCTCACCCGTTTCTTATAAAGGAAGCTTGCAACCGAACCTGGAAGCGAATTTGTAATCAAACGCAAATACAAATCGTAATCCTGGGCATACCTGAAAAACTCCCTGTAGCCAGACACCTTGTCTAACAAGTTACGCCTAAAAACCATCGTGCCATGGCAAAAAATATTCGAATGCTTAAGTCTTAGGATTATTTTTTTGGGCTGATTACGTATATAAACGAAATTAATAAATATTCCTTCTTCGTCAATCATTTCAAAACTTGATCCGGCAAAACCGATTACTTTATTATTATCAAGAAAATCAACCTGTTCTTTTAATCTTTGCGGCAAAGAAACATCATCTGCATCCTGCCTTGCTATGTATTCTCCTTTTGCATTATCAATGCCTATATTGAGGCTTCTGGTAAGGCCTTTATTTTCTTGGCTTATTATAACTATCCTGTCATCTTGTTTCTGATAGCGGCGGATTATCTTTTCCGTTTCGTCAGTTGAGCCGTCATTTATTATGATAAACTCAAAATCATTAAATGTTTGGCCAAGTATAGAATCAATGGCTCCTGACACAAAATCTTGATTATTATAGACTGACATAATAACGGATACTTTCATAGAAGGTATCTCACTTTGGCCTTAATTCAACGACAGCGACTTTACCTAATTGCCCAAGAGTTCCAAAATTATAGGAGTAATCTTTTTTTACTGTCATTTGATAACGATTCCTGATATCCTTTATAAGATATTCTAAATTTTCAACTAAGGCGTTTTTCTCCATAGCCAGTGGTATTACCGATTTCACATTTACCTCTTCACTGTCACCGAACAAAAACCCCGGGGCTATCAAATATGTCTTCTTGTCATCGCCGACATTGCTATTTATCGATTTTAAGTATGCAAGGGTGTCTTCTTTAGAGTCATATGCATGTTCATCGAAATATAGTTTCAAATTACCATGTCCGGATGTTTCATATGGAAAATCAAAAAAAGCTACCCTGAATATTGCTATTTTCTGCAGACTATTATTTTCTGATTCAATATCATTGAATATCTTATTTATGCTTTTCGCAGAAATCTTCTGTGGATAGGTATACAAATAAACATTTGAAATAATAGTAAGAAGCACAAGTACATAGAATACGGACCTTTGCCATTTTCTGCACATGCTTAAAAAATAACCCAATAATATACACTGAATCAAAGCGGATGTGATAAAGAATTCGGATAAAAGAGCATGATTAGACAAAGGGATACCGAAGCTTATAAGATAAGTTATCAACATAGCCATTAAAAGCTTAGTAAGGCGCGCTGCATTCTTCCAATTCTTGAAAATTGAAAAAAACCCTAACATATTAACGAAAAAGAATGCTACTTGATAAATCACTGCTATGGCAATAGTTAAATAGATATGAAAACTGTTAGAGTAGAAAGCGATATCTTTATAATATTTAAGTATTTTCGGAACTCTTGAAACGATTGAGAATGATTCCAATTGAGCGCGCAGCATAATATAAATATTGCTTAACTTAAGACTCCCGTATAATTGTGCTGCAAGTGAATTTTCACATTTGCTTCTTAAGTAACCTGGGAAAACATGAACTAAATAATTAGGAAAATTTGGTTTCCCCATTTCAATGTAATTATCAAAATAATGGAAAACAATTGAGCATGCTACCCAAAAAGCAGGGAAAATTGCCGCACCCAATATAACAAATAGGGTCTTTGACTTAAACTTAGACTTTAAATCTTTTTTCAGAAATATATAAAAAATGATTACTACTGCGTATATTATACACTCCATATGATATAAAGGCAGTAACCCCAGACAAGCGGAGAAAATAAATATAGATTGGCCTGTAGGGGAATGCTGGTTTTCGATATTCAATAACAACAGGATAACCGATGCAAGAAGAAATATGCTGAAATGATGAATTTCGCCATTCATGTTTGCGTAAAATCCAAAAGAGAACGCAAATAAAGTTGTAGTTGCCTTTGCCATAAAATTGCCAATTTTAAACTTTAATAAGATAGAATTTAATAAAATTAAAGTGGCTAACGCTAAACATAGATTTACCATTTGTATCAAAAAAAGCGGGCTGGGCAATAATCCTATTTTTGCAAGAAGAAGCTGAATTCCCCGTAATGTCGGGATATTTAGAAAATGAACCTTCTGAAAACCAAACCATACAGGATATTTGTCAAAAATACTCTTGAAAAATAACGGATAGCCGTTTTCCATGGTCCTGAAAAATGAATCACCGATATTTATACCGGAAAAACTGACACAGTAGATGCCACCAATAAAAATAAAAAATGCACTGTCTTTAATTTTATTTATATAATTCATGGTAGAACATAAGGTTAAATACCCAAATTGTTAGTCATTTTTGATGCTGGCTACTGCGTTAATTTCTCCAAAACAAATTCTGTAAGTGTCGATTTTTAAGCCAGCACTGTTTAATTCCTTTGTAAATCCTTCCAGGGTATACTCTACAAAATGCTGAGGGTCTAATCTGTATTCCATACCCATCTCTCGTTTATATAAAGTAATCCAATCTCTGTCTATCATAGGTACCCGAATCAAGAATTTTTTTGAGAGTTTCCGGAGATTTTTAAGAAAGTCTATACGACTTTCTATATGTTCCAATACATTAGAAAGAACTATAGCATCAAATGTCCTATCGAAAGAATATTTGGTCATGTCTCCGCAGATAAACTTTCCATTTGATCGTTTTCTGGCCTGTTCAATATTTCCCTGTGAAATGTCTATCCCAACTACATTCCTGCAGTGTTTAGCTAAATCGGCAGTTAACGCGCCATTACCACAACCCACATCCAGGATTTCCCATCCTTTCTCTATTTGCCCGACAAACCAGTTATGATAATCAGTAAGCCTGTGTTTCGGGTGAAGCTTGTTTTTTTCCAACGCTTGAGAAAATTCTCCGGATAGGCGATAGGAAAAATTATGCAGATGTAAGGCAAAACGCACAACATGCCTGGCAAGAAACGGTTTAGATAACAACTTTTTTATTGACTTCTTCATAAAGTTTTAATTCTCCTTCTACGATTTTATTCATATTAAGATTTTCTTCTATGAATTTGCGCGCTCCATTTTGGATTTTCTTTCGCAATTCGGGGTCTTTTTTTAGCTTAAGTATAGCTTTACTGATTTCACCTGCGGAAGTTCCGCAGAGTATGCCATTTTCTCCGTCTTTTATTATTCCGCGTATCCCCTCAATGTCAGTGCCTATGACGGCTTTTCCGCAACTCATTGCTTCAAGCAGGGCTTTGGGGTTGCCTTCGTATAGAGAAGGCAGAACAAATATTTCATAATTTGACAAGAAACGGGGTATTTCCTTATTGGGTAAAGTGTCGAAGAACCTTGCATCTAACGATATTTTTCCTGCAGCCTCTCTCAACTCATCTTTCAAAGACCCTGCGCCTACCATATCCAAACCTACTCCAGATTCTTTGCTGGCTTGAATTAAAGAAACCAGGTTTTTTTCTCTTGATAGCCTGCCGACAAATATTATCCTGTCCGTAGATTCAACAGGCTTATCCTTTGAACCGAATAATTGTATATCTATAAGGCTTGGTTGCAATCGGATCTTCTCTGGTTTAATGAAAAAACTTTTAGATACAAATTCAGCTATTTTTGCAGTAGAAACAACAATCAAGTCCGAGTAATGGTAGGCTAACAAAGAAAAAAGATAAAAAAAGTTTCGTTCAAGAATAGGCCATTTTTCTTTTAATAGTGTATAATAATGCTCAAAACCACAGCGCACAATCAACTTTTTCCCGGTCAACCATTTAGCCACAAGAGGCACCCATGCCCCCCACATCTGATTAGTTTTTAAAATATCATAGCGGGAAAATTCCTTTTTAAATTTAAAAGCAAGAAAAAAAGAATTTAAAAACCGCAGCTTGGAATTCTTTTTCTTATTCAGCGAAGTATATGCAGGAATAATCTTAATCCCTGAAAGTTGGCCTGTATAATTCAGGTCGCTTTCATCACCGTAAGTAAAAAATGATACTTCTACGCCTAGTTTTAATAATTCTTTATACAATAAAACCTCACTTTCGAATATTCCTGATTCATCCCAGGTCTTCAGGCTTACGCCATAGGTGAAAAAAAGGCATAACTTTAACGATCCAAGAGGAACACCTCCTGGCAAATAATCTTTTATCATAGCCCAGATTCGTAATCTTTAATCTTTTTAAAAACAATATTGAGTTCAGGTAGAAAAAATGATATGGGAAAATTAAGCATTTTCGCGGCTAAATTCAATAATTTTAAAAATGGTAAAATAAAGATACTGAATTTTAATCCATACTTCTGTTCATTAAAAAACTCAAATCCGTAACCAGCTTCTTTAGAAATATCCGATACCTCTAAAGTTAACGCACGTGGCAAGCATTCATAGTAAGAAGCATTCCTCCATCCTGTTCCAACTCGGACAAATTCCGGAAAATCAACCTTTTCTAACTTACCGAATAATTTTGCGTAGATAAAAGCTGCTTGTGGTCCAAGCTTGCTGATAAAAGGAAGCCCTATAGAATGAGACTCAAACGGATAATTCCTGTTTGGGGTATTAACAAAACAGATTACCCCCCCTATCTTTAACTTGCGATAATATTCGTCTACATATAAATATCTGTTTTCAAATGGTAAATGCTCAATAACGCCGGAAACAATTATAATATCAAAAAAATTATTTTCATATGGCAGATTCGTTGTTTGTGACAATGAAAAACAATCTATTCGTTTTACCCTGTTAAGTCCTAATTCCTTTACCTTAAGCTCTGTTATTTCAGCTAATGTTTTGTCAATATCAAAACTGTAAATATCTGAAATGGAAGCCTGCTCATTTAAAAGTTCTGTAAACTGGCCCGCAGAACAGCCTACCTCGAGAACCCTCAGGTTACCATGTCCGTTCTTTTTTAAATACTTAAAAAGTGGCTCGATAAAATATGCTCTTTTTTCCTTGTGAGTAAGATATCCTGAAATCCTATCTATCCCTTTTCTTTTGATGATGAGCTCAATGATTTTTTTGCTGTAATTAGTCTCATACCTATTGTTTCCTATTACTAATATCCTCTTATCTCCCTTATCCTCTAACTTGTATTGATCCATAGGGTTAACCCTCTAAAAATAATTATTTCTTTTGAATAATTATGTCCGAATACCGATTTCCGAATCTATTAAAATAAATCAGCTCTCCAGGAAATAGTTGTCTTAAATCTTCCAAGGTAAGATTGCCGACGCAACCTATTTGAGAGGGCTCTCCTATGCCTCCATTGCCTAGAATAAAATAGCCACCCGGCTCAAGGACCCTGTTCCACTCTTGTGCAGTCCTGTATGGATCCTGGGCATGGTCAATAGTATTGGCATAAATAATCTTAAATTTACATGCCCAATCTCTAGGCAGTTCATCAAAACTCCCGATTAATACGTCTTTTCTCTCTCCATCAGGATTAAGCTCTACCCCCACCACGCTTTTCTTATCAATCCTGTTAACATCGCTTTTTCCAAATGTTTCTACAATTCTAAATAAAGAAGAAAAACCATATTTATGTACTTCTAATAATTTAATAATAAGATTTCTCAAGCGGTTACCGAAAAATATTATCCTGAAAAGGTCAATTTCTCTGCCATTTCGTGTCCCTAAACATAATATTGGGCCTTTTATATTAACATTATTATTGCCTCTGTTGATTATCTCTTTAAAACGCGATATGCAGGCCACGCTAACCTTGCAATATTTAAATTTTTTTCTCGATGCTGCAATCTGAATCCTAAGATACTCCGTTCTTGTTTTACTTTCTATTATTTTCACTACTTTCTCCTATTTAGTAATAATTATTTGTTTCTAGAAGCTATTTGCTTTTATTTTTGTTGACTAAGGAAACGAATAATTTTTCATAAAGACTGCACATCTTTAAACCTGAAGGCATAAAATCAAAGACTTTTTTTCGTAAGAGCGGATAACTCTGTCTGGCATTAATTAATGCTTCCTTTAGATTATCCTTGAATCCTATTCCGTATTGCCGCCCGAACTCTACAACACCGCCCCCATCTTCATGGTAAATAAGCGGTAAGCCACACTGTGCACCTTCAATATGATGCATTCCGCAAGGCTCCCATAAAGATGCAGTAAGGTATGCATGATTTTTTCGCAATAAATTGCCTAGTTTCTTGCCTCTAATCGGAGGATGAGTTATCGCAGAGCGCCAACGAACCTCCCTTGGCCAACTTCCAATAATCATAAAAGAAAATTCATTTAATTCACCATCGGCAATCATCCTATCGAATTCCTGGTATACTTTGAAACCTTTCATCCAGTTGTCAGACCAATGGTGCGTAACTATCCTGAATTTATCTTCTTCAGAAAATTCAATATCGTTTTTAGGGTAGAAAATATTTTCATCAGCTCCATTTTGAATAACCTGATGAGGCCAGTTTATATTAAACCAGCGGTTTAAAAAATAATTTTCTAGCCAGTAGGAAATAAAGATTGTGAAGTCTGCCACCCCATTGGCTTGCCGTAATAATTCATCCACGTAATCTGTACCTTTACGTTGGTCGCATTCATTTATGCGATGGATACAGGGCACATCCGGGAAATGCTTTTTAAATCTACGAATTTCACCAATGTCAAACTGTGTTGTTTCGGAAGACCATGATTTTACTATTAATATACAAGAAACATCGCGTTCCAGTTGATATGTGACAATATGCCCTCGCGATCTCAAATAGGAAGAAAACTGTTCTACGAATTGGTTTCCTCCTCCCCATGGAGATGTTCGAGGCTTCATGTTAATAGCTATTTTTTCTCTTTTGCCACTTCTGGCAAGAGATGATGATTTAGCTTTATGCGTGTAGAAAGAATACTTCTGAGCATTAATTTTTTCATGGAAAAATCTATAGGCAGGAAAACTGTCGCGTAATTCGGAAAGTAAAAATAATACTCGACTGCTTGTGCTTAATTCAATTTTTTTATTACTAACAGTTAACTTAGAATATTGTATTTTTTTAAAAAATTCCAAATATCTATATGAGATCCCCTTAATATCTGGTAGAGAAATTGCTTGCTGAGATTCTGAATAAGAATTAGCGACATTATTGATGGCTCTTAATAATTCTTCTGTGTTATTAAATGGCTCACCTGCTTTTCCTACAATTTCAGGATTACCGCCACTATTTAAAAAAACTACGGGTAATCCGCAATGCATAGCTTCAATCAGGCTATTAGAGCAGGCGTCATCCTTTCCAGGAAATATATATATATCGTGTTGTTTTAATGTGCTAGCGAGCTCTGAAGATAGCTTAGGGGGGATACAATGTATCTTTTTAAAAGAAACAGGAGAATTGCCAATAAAAGTTAACTGAAATTGTTCAAAATTCAGGTTTCTGTCCAACCATTCAAGGTATTCAAATCCTTTGTTCATGTTTGTGGACCAACTACTCGCTATTAACCTAATGGGTTGATGGATATCTGATTTATCAATTTTATTAAAAATTAAAGGGTCTGGAGCATTCATGATTACGGTATCTTCCCCTTCTGAAAAATAGCCGATTTCTTTAATTTTCCTTTTTGCCCATTGAGATTGAAATATTGTTCCGTCGGCTAACCGATGGTTGAAAATGAAAATTCGTTTATCTAAGCTGGGATTATTACGCGTCAATTCCATAATTCCATCTAATCTATGAATAAATACCTTCTGGGGGTAACGGATTTTCGCTAAAAGCGCTTCATATAAAAAATGGTGGCTATTGAACAACACAATATCAGCTTCCTTCAGAGAATCTGCATAAACTCCCTGCCGGCGGAATTCCTCTCTTAGCGCTTTTAAAAACTGATTGCCTCCACCCCAAGGGTCCTGTTTAAAATTAAAGATAATATGTATTTTAAGCATTTTTGAGTTTAGAATAAATTTTTTCTATGTATTGTGGGATTATCTTCTCCCAGGAATAACACAGGACATCTCGGCTCATGTTAGAAATAATACGATTCCTTAGGTCAGCGTCATTTATAAGTAATTCGGCCTTTTGAGCAATACTATCTACATCCTCAGGTTCGCAAACGAGTCCGTTTTCGAAATCCCTAACCACATCAGGAACAATTCCCACCCGAGTCGACACGAATGGTGTACCCGTTGCCATACATTCTAAAACTGATTTCGGCAAGCCCTCTACTCTTGAGGTTACAAGGTAGAAATTAAGCAAGCCATAAAATTTAGGTAATTCAGAAAATTTAGCGTAAATATGCTTGTAAGGGACTCCTATTTCTTCTAATTTTCTTTTAACATACCCTCTTGCTGGCCCGGTGAGTAGGACAAAAACAGGATATTTTGTTTTAAGCTTCTTGATTACGTTACAGAATATATCAGGCCCCTTTATAAGTTTTGGCTCATAGCCATCATTCCATCCTACGCCGTCTTTTTGAAACGAACCAATAATAAGGCAGTTCTCGGGTATGCCTATTTTTTTCCTCAGTTCTATTTTTTCTTCGGCAGGAAGCGGCCTAAAGAGGTCCAAATCCACGCCTAAGGGGATAGTCACTATTTTTTCACCAGGGATACCATTCTCGGTAAGTTCCCGCTTTGTCAGAGTACTCGCAGTGTGCCATATATCAACGAATTTATCTAATTCGTTTAAACTTTTGACTCTTTCATCTCCAGGAACAATATGGTAATAAGTGACTACCACCCTATTGCTCTTATGAGAAAGGTTCATCCTTCCTTTTGCCGGATAAAATACGTTGATTGAACCAAAATGCACCGTTGAATTAAATATCCCTCTATGGGTAATAGTAACCCGGCTCTTAAAACCTAATTTTTTAAGTTCCTCGGTAATATACTCGCCTTCTTTCTTTATAATCCAATCGTAGTTTTCGGTTACATAATATATTCCCTGGTTAGAAAACCAATTTCTTGCTGATTCAATTAACATTTGTTTTTAAGCTATTGTTTAAATTTTTTGCCATTTCTTTTATATTGACAAAACTAACGTCAGGATTACGATTAATAATCGTTTCCATAAATTTTAGGCTATTTAAAACGATATCGCGGTCATGGAAAGCTATGGTATTTTCGCAAGAAGGAAAAAACAGCCCATTTCTATATTCATTCTTTTCATTACGCTCCGAAGAGATTATCTTTAAGCCGTGTTCCGCGCATAACTTTTCAGTAGTTTGTGACCATAAGTTACCCGGGGGAGTAAAAGTCACTATGTCTTCCTGGAAATAATCCTGCAATATAGCCTGAGAACGTATAATATGCTCCCTGTGGATATCTTCAGGCAGATAAGGATAAAATTCGCGGTGAAACTGTCTATTTGAACTAAATAGCCGCGGCAAGTGCTTTCCCGCAAGGCAATGAGTAAGGCCGTGGTTTGCTATTTCGCACAAACCTTTTTTCATCGCTTCTTTTAAAATTTTTGCCTGTTCAGGAAATTTTTTAGGGAATGGGGTCATTTTTCCGTTTTTCTCTACCCAGGACGCAGTAACTGCTATTGTTAAGCCTAACGATTTCACCCTTAAAAAATTAAATAAACCATCCCAATCCCTCACCGACATCTCCCTGTAAACACCCCAACTTCTAAAATAAGGTAGGTATTTCAAAAATAAAAAGTTTCCAACTCCTCGCAACTTGTTCGAATAAACTTCGAATTCCTTAGTAGATGCTCCAATATCGTCTATGCGTAAGGCTAAAAATTTCATCTTTTTTTGCAGATTACGAAATATCCCATCACGAAACGCCTATTCTTTTCTATCCTGTCGAATAAAGATGATGTTAAATAGGATAGAAAATATATCGGGGCGATTAAAATCCTTAAATATTTGATTTTTCTAAAGCGCTCAAAGGCAAAATCAGAAATAATCCCCCACCTGCCTCCTATCGAAATTATTTCCAGGATTTCCAATTTTCCGTTTAATAAATGATGTAATCCTTTAGCTGTGTACCTGACAAAATCTGTTCCTTTAGAGCTAAACTGCATATTGACATCATTTACGGCTTCTCCATGCACCGGATTATGAAAAGGTATAGAAAAAAGAAGCTTTCCTCCTGGCTTAAGAACTCTAAAGACCTCATTTATTACCACAGCAGTCTCCGGTATATATTCCAGAACCTCAAAAGAAACAATCGCATCAAAAGAACTATTCTTGAAAGGAAGGAATCTACCATCAGCTTTTATAACATCATTTCTTTCTGGATAAATATCTATTGCAACAATTGAGCTTGCATTCTTTAGGCAAGCATCATATCTTCTATTTTTCGAACCAATATCTAAAACTCTTCCTACTGCTAAATCGGCATAGCACCGAATAAGATTATCAAGCAGTATACGGTGAATAGATCTTTCAGTAATTATATTCATTAAAGGCCCAATCTTTATTCTATTCTTGGCTGTCGACAATTTCCCTGCATAGAACTAACCATTGTCTTTTTTGCTTTGCTGCAACAGCCTTCTTAATGAAAAAAGAAAAAAATGGAATATTATAAAACCATTTATGGTAATATTTAAAAGTTCCGCCACTGGAACCTCTTCCGAGATGCGAAGCAATTAATCTACCGTCTTCTGTGTAATATTCCTCGCATATAATTTGTTTAAAACGGCCTTCTTTAAAATCCCGCGTATTTTGGGCAACAAATATTTTGGCTGCAAAACCATTATTAAGAAACTTTGACCTCCACTCCCAGCACGTGTCTTCTCCCTTATCTATATTTCCCGGCTTACAGCTAACCTGTAGTTTCTTAAAAGTTTCGGTTTCAAATAGAGTAGCAAAACAAAAAGGGAAGTCATATGGCTTAATACCACTCCTGCCTTTCGGTAAAGGACTTCCGATTATCTTAACCTTATCATTTATATTGCCTATCAGAACTTCATCCCAATTCTTTAATAAAAACGTACAATCACTATCCAATACAACTGTGTATGGAGAATTTACTCTCTCAATTAACATATCTAACGCCTCAGCATGTCCTATATTAGCTTTCTCTGATTGTATCCTAAAAATCAATTCTGCATTGCGGTATCTTCGGGCAATCTTAACCAATGCAAGTATATTCTTTTTATCTGAACCGTTATCGCAAACAATAATGCGATACGGATTCTTGGTAAGCTTACTTAAAGCATAAAACATTACTTCAATATAATCAGACGTATTATAGTTAACGGTTACAATAGTAATTAACGGTTTAACCATTCGATTTCCTCGCAAATACTGACATACGGCTGCTTTTGCCTATCAGGGACAAGAAGTTAATGAAGATTTTTACCGCTGTATTCCTTATAACTTTATTGCTTAACAACGAATAAAGAAGCTTGTCCTGCAAGTAGCCGGCTGAAGCAACGATATCCCTATCGAAATTATGATGTACAATTTTGTCGACTCGAAAACCGGCTTTATTCAAGAAAGCCTTGAGCGTCTTAGGCGTAAAATGGCTCAAATGCTGCGGGACGTGCAAAGCGTAGCATTTGTCTTTATAAACTTTTGCCTCAAACCCTGAAATGTCCGGAACCGAGATGATTAACTGACCATTCTGCTTAATTATTCTATTAATTTTCATAAGCGTTCCCAAAGGATCATAAACATGTTCTAAAACCATGCTCATATGAACAACATCAAAAAAAGCATCTTCAAATTCCGCATCATCAACAGAACAACAAGAAACATTTTTTAAAAGTAATTCATTTTTTGCAAATTTTACAGCCTCCCCGTGCATCTCTATGCCGAATACATTCCAACCGATCTCTTTCATTCTGTACATATACCCTCCCCAGGAACAACCTATATCTAGTAAATTCTTTTCCGGAGAGAATTTTGGAATATGTAATAGGGAAAACTTTCTAAAGAGTAAAAAAAGCAAAGGAGCAGTAAAAATATTGGGTAATACATGTTCAAAAGGATAGCCATAATGATTTGCGAGAATATTTTTAAAGAGACTATATTTCCAGGTCCTCTTCAAAGCGCCTTGGCGTACTGGCTGATAATAACCAGCGGTATCAGGATAGAAAATTCCCATTGTATCTTCAGTAGGACGAGGGTTGGTAAAGATAAAACCACATTTTGTACATTTAACTACATTAAACTTATAACCAGAGTTATTATACAATTCTCTTGCATTTTTCAGGTAAGCCATATAATCTCCTGAATTGCAAAAGCTACAATTAACTGTTTTCGTCTTAAAATCCATAAGTGAAAATTTATTGAGAAAATTTCTAAGTTCTCTTGAATATTACTTGATTATATCCGCAAATACTTCGGGGAAGATCTATGTTGAGTTTAGGCAGCTTAAAAATGCCACTAAGATACTGTTCGGAAATATTGCCCACTAGATCAGTTTCTGTAGATTCAGCATCTCCCCATAAAATAATCAATACTCCTCCTGGCCGAACTACTCTTATCCATTCTTTGACGGTCCTCTCAGGATCCATTGAATGATCAAAACTGTTGGAAAACAAAACTCCAAAACGACCAGTCCATTCCTGCGGCAAATCATCAAAAGAAGCGATAAGAATATCCTTTCGTTTAGCCTGCGGATTTATCTCCACTCCTACCACAGAAGAACGATCTATGTTTTTGCAATTTGAACGGACAGGATACATCTCGGCTAGCGGCAACAAAGAATGAGGATAAGGTTTTGATAATTCTAGCATAGCCATAAGCATCGACCAAAAACGAAAAGAATAAAAGATAGCCCTGAAAAGGTCCACCTCTCTTCCATTACGCGTCCCCATGCAAATAACAGGCCCTATGCTACCGCAAATATTTGCATCATTTAATATATCCCTATAGCTTATAACATCAAAAGCTGAGACCTTACAGTAATTAAACTTTGATTCAGAACGAGTTATTTGAATATTTATGTATTTTTCTCTGTCCATGTTTTACTTTCGCCTTTCTTTCAATTTATAAAGCATAAAAAAGGCGTCACGCTCGACCCCTAAATATCTTGACATCAGATAATGCGGATTACTAAAACGAGCAAATCCGATAGGAAAATCGTGAAGTGCCTGAAGCACAACCACAGGCTTATGTCTTATGTAGACAAGTATCTTTCGCAAAGAATTAAAATTCAAGGTATCCAAAAAACAAATGGGCCTGCCTAACAGCAATAGATAGAACTTAAGCAATACTTTAGGTAAAAACGTAGGCATAAATATTTTATAATGTGGCTCGTAGCACATTCTATAATTCGGTGTTTCTATAAAAATAAAACCTCCCGGCTTGCATACCCTAATCATTTCGCTAATTGACTTTTTGACATCTTGCACATGCTCTAAGACCGTATAACAATAGACAAAGTCAAAATATGTATCCTGAAAAGGTAAGGATTCAGCTTTTGCAGAGAGGATATTGCTTTCGGCTATCCCGTACATGCCGGCTTTTATAAGAAGGATCTCGTATGCCTCAGAATCTGGCTCAACGGAAAACACATCCGCACCTTTTTGTTTTAACGCAATAGTCTCAGCCCCCGTCCCTGCGCCAACAACCAATACTCTTTTGCCAGAAAAATTATACCCAAACCATTCTTCAATCCTCCTAATCATTGGTAGAGCGAAATAATTTTCTTCATCCAAGCGATTCTCTATTCTTGCCTGCCAATCCCTGAGCCCTAGGCGGTCTTTGTAATATCTTTTATAGTAATCACGAAGTTTTTTTTCAATCATTAAGTCTCGCTTCTCTCCGGCTCCCTAAATTGAAATTCATAAAGCATTTTATAAGTAGGAGATTTAATTAAGAGTTCGCTATGCGTACCTATTGCCTCTATCTTTCCATCTTGGAGAACAACAATTTTATGGGCGTGCATTACGGTTGATAGCCTGTGCGCTATAACGATGGCAGTTGAATTCTCAATAACCCGGTCAATTGCTTGTTGAACCAATCTTTCCGATTCACTGTCAAGCGAGCTTGTAGCTTCATCTAATATCAATATTTGCGGCCGAGCAAGTACAGCCCTGGCAATAGCAAGCCTTTGACACTGCCCTCCGGAAAGAAAAATACCTTTCTCTCCTATTACCGAATCAATACCGTTAGGAAGCTTATCGATAAACTCGGCTGCATTGGCGATACTTATTGCCTCCCGAACATCCTCTTCTCTAAAATGATTTCTGCCATACAAAATATTATTCCTCACGCTATCGTTAAAAAGCACATTTCTCTGCGGAACTACGCCGAATATCTTGCGGTACTGATCGTATTTTACCTCCCGCAGATCAACCTCATCAATACTTATACTACCGCGTAAAGGTTCATAAAACTTCAATATTAAATCAACAAGGGTAGATTTACCGGAACCGCTCGGCCCAACTATGGCAATAATATTATTTTTCTTAATATCGAAAGAAATATTCTCAAGAACAAGGTTATTTCCATAAGAGAATGCCACATTATTTAGGTTAATAGTATGCAGAAAATCTCTTTTATTTTTAGTACCGTCAACTATATCGGCCTTAAGGCTAAGTAATTCATTAATCTTAGAGTAAGAGGCGATTAAAGCGTGAGTCCAGGATAAAGTAACCGCAAATTTATTTATAGGTGTGATTAAAAGCTGTCCAACGTAAATAAAAAGCGCGAACCCCTGAAGCGATAAAGTTCCGTTCATTAACTGGCGCGCTGCGATTAAAACTATGCCGACCATGGCAAAAGAATCAAGTATTGCCCGGGTTGGCTCCTGCAAATGCTTGACCATCCCAGCTTTCATATCAGCGTTAGTAACGCTGACTATGCCCTGGTCCAATTTTTCCAGTTCATATTTTTCCCCCCCGAATAACCTCATAACCCGGATAGAAGTGAATATTTCCTGCAAGGTATTGGAAAACTCTGCGTTTTTATCCAGCGAAGCCCGCATTGTCTTAACTATAGGCTTCCTTACTATCTGAGTCAGGCCAAACTGAAATAAAATTAATAAAAGCGCCACAAGGGTCAATATAACATTGGTATTGAAGAGATAGAGGCTATAAACTATGATCAGGATGGAATTTTGCATCAGACTGGTAATCAAAGGGCCTAACCCAACCGCCGTATTCTTTGCGTCCTGAGTCAGGCGAGACATAAGCTCCCCTGTTTTTTGGCGGTTAAAGAAACTCATGCTTAAGGAAAGTAAATGACGCAGTAAATCCATTTGGATTAATCTTTGCGCCCTTGCCTCAATTTTACAGCCGTATAGATAAGCAAGGTAGGTAAAAATCGATGAAAGCGCAGCTATAAGAACAAAGATCGAACCCATAACAATAAGCAGGCCCCATTTATCCGGCACATAAGCTTTAAGTGCGCCCATTAAGCTGCCGCCAATATGATTAAGGTCGAGTAAGCTTGCCCCTTGTTTTTTAACAGCTCCATCTCCCTGGCCTATTAAGATATTCATCACTCCGGCAAAAACAATCGGCTGACAGGCGGCTATTAAATTAGCTGCCAGATTAAGCAGTATAAGCAAGCTGATTACTTTCCGTAAAGGACGGGCATAATTATGTAAGATATAGATAATAGATGATTTTTTCATATTAAATCAGATCGGAAGACCATAATCTTTCAATAGGTTAGCTCTTAAAGGATAGGTAGGGAAAAATGCCCTTTTAATCCTTTTTTTATGTGAAAAATATTTGTTATTGTCCGCTCCGGTATATACCCATAACCTTGGGACTCCTTCTATATCCTTACCCTCTTCTCCTGTATATCTGAAAACTAATTCCCAACCTTGTTTAAACAACTCCCTGCCTACTCTTATTTTATGCGTAGGCGTCCAAAATTCATTATCCCTTATATAAAGAAAACCGCCTTTTTTTATTATTCTTCTGAATTGCGATAGTACATAATGAAGCGTTTCTTTGCTAATTTCTTGGAGAACTTGGACGCAGGTAATCATATCAAAATATTTATCAGGAAGTAAATCTAATCTCCATGTTGGAAGATGATAAAGCGTATCCCTGGAAGCGAAAAAATTATCCTGAAGAAACCTCTGCGGTTCATAAAAATATTCTCGCAATTTATCAGGGAAAAGAAGGCTATATACTTTATTTTGAAGAAGATACAGGCTCTCCGTGGCATCTACAGAGACGAAATTTATCCCAGCCTGAGAACACCAATGGAAAGCCTGCCTTCCTATACCAGAGCCGAAATCAAGAATATTAGAAATGTCCTTACCGGTGATATTTTGAAATTTATAATCAATGGCAGTATAATGAGAAATAATTTGCGGTTCATATTTTTCCAGAAAACCCCTGTAACGAGAATCTTCGCAATCATCCAAGGCTGCTTTTATCAATAAATTGAACTTATCTTTTATATTACTTACGACTTTCTCATCAATATTCCAACCTATATGTTTAAACCGTACTATTTTCCAAAGTTTATACCAGTTTAAAACATGGTAAAGAGTTTCGCAGAATCCGGCATAAAACCTTCCTTTTTCTGTCCATGGCCTAGTATATTCTTTACCTTCGTCTATCTGGGATTTCTGCCATTTGGTCTCAAGCCAGCCGGTTAAGAACCTATTAGTTTTATTTAGCTCTGATTTGGATATCTCGCGAAAAATATTAACGTCGATTATTTCAGCCTGATTTTTCATTAATTATTTCTCCAAGTGAGCCCATTCAAGGGTAGTATCATTCCCTAGATCAACGTTAAGCTTCTTACCTAACACCTCGGCAAGTTTATATGGCGCTATTCCTGTTCCCGGCTCTTTTACCGTTAAATCAGATTCAACAAGAGAATGCCCTTTACGAAGCGGTTTGGCGGTGACCAGAGAACGCCTGTAAGCATTGCGGGCAGCCATTTCGCTGACTAAAACTTTCTTTTCTGGTATGCCGAGCGACTTTTCAATTCTTCGTATATCCTGGCACATGCTAAAGATTTCTTGAGGAGAAAGGGAAAGTTTATGGTCAAATCCCGGCATTCTTTTATCAAGGGTAAAATGCCTCTCTACAGCAACAGCACGCTTTAAAACCGCTGCTTCGGTAATAACAATGCCTTCTTCATGACCCGAATAACCAACAAGGCATTTGTATCTATCGCGCAGGTAATCAATCATATTCAGGTGAGTATCTTCATCTTTCTGGGGATAACTGGAGACACAATGCATCAAGACAAAATTATTATGGTATTCGCTAATATTTTTAACTGCAATATCTATCTCTTCAGGTGTAGACATCCCCGTAGATACGAAAAGCGGTTTACGCAAAGATGCCACCTTTCTTAAAGTAGGCAAGTCAGTCATTGAGTGGCTGGCAATCTTGTAACAATCGACTTTAAGTTTTTCGCAGATCTCTACTGACTGCAGGTCAAAAGGCGTAATCATAAAAATCAATCCCAGGCTTTCCGCTATTTTTTTAAGTTCCTTGAATTCCTCAAAAGACAGCTCATGGCGCTCTCTTACTTCGCGGTAAGTTTCGCCTAACTCCGGGAGAGGTGTTGGAGTAGTATCATAGATATGCCTTGTGGCCATCTGGCCTACGTCTCTTTTTTGAAACTTCACGCAATCCGCACCAGAAACAGCTGCCAGCTCTACCATCTTTTTGGCGATCTCAAAATCGCCGTTATGGTTTAATCCGGCTTCCGCGATAATAAAAGTCGGTAGCCCGCTACCTACTTCTTTAGTAAGTTTCTTATTCTCCTGGCTTGTGATTTTAATTTTCATATCCTGGTTTCTCATTTTCTCTCCTCCTATTATTTTCTGGTATAGCTGCGCGTTATACTTATGTTCAAAAAAAACCGGCCCCGATTGAATTATTCCTCCCACAAAATGATACTTACGGAATTTTTCATAGTTGTGCATAGACTGGGAGAGTTTATTCATACTCGGATGATCATCGGGAATATGCACGGCGGAAGCGTGCACGTCATATATAAACACCGCCCTTGCTTTATAACAACGGTAAGCAAAATCTATATCATCCATTCCATATTTACCGTTATAACTCTCATCAAATAAAATATTGTGTTTATCCAGGAAACATCTGTCAATCGCAAGGTTGCAGCCAAAAGCATACAAATAAGGCTTAGCCTTCCAAGAGCCGTGCATAAATATGTCGTACCTCTCATCACTGGATAGCCCTAAATGCGGAGTGCGTATCCGGCTCCCCACGCTGAAGTTCGCTCCTGCTTTAAGGTTATTATAATGCCTTTCGATCAGCTTTTCAGAAGGTACCATATCGCCATCAAGCAATAAGGCATATTTGCCCTTTGAAACCCTGAGCCCGTAATTCCTGCATGTATTCAGCGTAAAACCGATATCCGGCCTTTTAAGATACAGCCACTTAAAAGGAGCATTTTTACAGGCAAGGCTAATTTTACGCTCCAAGTCATCAGAAGAGCCATCATCAACGAATATTGCCTCAAAATCCTGCATTGTTTGGATAGTGAGCGCATCAACAAAACTCTCCAGGTAAGATGCCTGGTTATACCATATCGAAATAACTGATAATTTCGGAGTTTCCATTTATTTTAAATCACAGAGTACCCTGTTTCTTTCCAGAGGGCTTCTCCCATAAAAAACTCTTCTTCCGTATCAATATCAAATATCTCTAACCCATCAGGAATTTCTATGTATCTTACCTCATCCCAATCCCAATACCATCCAGTCTTTACAAAATGTTCTTTTTTAAAGAAATAAAACACATGGGCGAATTCGTATACCGGAGCGACCGCTTTGGTATTAATAGTGGTGATATCTTTGTTCCAATTTAAAGGTTTACCTTCAATTGTGACAAAATAGTTCTTCTTCCTTATCACTCCGAAACTCGGCCTTCTATCGGAAGCGCAACTTTCAAGGAAATTTATAATCGTCGCGGTCCTTAAAAAAGGAATGCAGGCATTTACCTGTAACATATACTCATGGGGTTGGGCCTTCAGGAATTCGTAAATTTTGGCTGCAGGTTCATCAGCCAAAGCAGACTCCCTAGTCCTCTGTACAAAAGGAACACCATGTTCTTTGCATTTTTCTTTAAAAATTTCTTCGTAGCCGGAAAAGAAAATATTATTTTTTAATTTTGCGAGCTTGCCAAGAAAAATGTCAGTTAAAGTTGTATCGTGAAACGGCCTGATCATTTTATTAGGACAACGCGTGCTTGAAATACGGCTACATGACCAAACTGCAATATCTGTCTTATTCATCACCTACCTCCTTCTCTATGTTGGACTGTTTAAAAGCTCTTCAAATGTTATCGTCTTTAAAAACGGTATTTGAGCCGCAAATTTAAACTTATTATAAACATGGACAAACTGCATCGCCTCATAACTTGTGACTATCTTAAAATCTTCAAACTCTGTCTTCGGACGAAAATAATACGGGCGATTCATTTGATAGCTGGAGTTAAAAACATGTTTAGTCAACCGGAAAAAACACTGAAAATGAAACATGCTCTTGAAGGTATAGCAAGCTGAATATTCGAAAGCACCTAACATAGACATATCCATACCTAGAAAATAAACTTTTTTAAACCCCATAAAATGTAACAACGGATAGAGCGCTATTGAGGCTGAATTTAAAAAACTACTTCTATACAATATAAGACTGCCATCAGATTCAACTGGACTGTAATATTTTTCTAAATCGAATACCTGTTCCGGGCTGTTCTTAGACTGCTCAAAAAAATAAACCTCGCGGCTACGGTCAAAGCTCGGAAAATACTGTTCAAGAAGACCGCGATTAGCGATAATTTTAGTAGTTTTCGATAGTTGAGATATTAAATCATAGGGCGAATCCTTCATATAGACATCCGGCTTCCACCGGAACTTTTTATGCGGTCCCTTATGTGGATTCCACAATTCAAAGTAGGTATCAAAATCATTGCGCATATCTTCCAATACATAGTGGAATTTCTTTTTAATAAAATGCTTTATATTGGTTCCTGCTAAAAAAGAACGAAAGATAAAATTTTGAAGCGTATTATCTTTACACTTTTCAGGGAAACACATAAGATAAAAATCCGGATCAAGCCTAAGCTGTAAAAATCTCGGGGTCAAAGCCTTAGTTTCAAGAAAGATGGTATATTTACTTTTATCAATACGGCCAAGATCCATCTTTTTTTCTAAAATTGAAGGGCCGCCCATTATCACTAAAGCAGATTTATTCTCGTATAGGTTTTTTAAGCGTAACATTTTCCCTTAAAGAAGCGCTCGCCAAGGTATTCATCAACCTTTGCAAATTTCCTTCCCACCCAATCTATTTTTATAAAATCACCATCTGGAGTAACATGAATTTTCCCCCTAAAATACCTGTTTAGATAATGGCACATTCCGATAGGATCGTCCTCCCTTTTATAAGTCACGAAGTTTTTTCTTATTCTGTGAATGCCGTCAAAAAACCATTTATCAAAACCTAGCCAATCAGGAAAAAAGCCCCAAGCGACCTCCAGCGGTGTCCCGGCAAACGGCTCCTCAAGCACTTCATATAAATTGTTTTGTTCTAACTTTGAATGGAGACGTTCAAGAAAGTCCCGGCTAAAAATATGCTGACAGGAGCAACCAAACCACTCCAACTCATTGTCTTTATGAAACAATGCTCCCTTATGCGACCAATATCTCTCTACTATTTCGCTTAAGTACCTAATTGAGCCATTGACATATATCAGCTTCTTCCATGGTTTTATCCCCTTGCCTAACCAGATAAACATATCTTTTAGCGAATCAAAATAAAACGGAACGTGATTCTGGGTGGCAGCACTAAAATCTTCCCTCCAAGAATCATAGGTATTCTTAAAATCTGTATCTCGGCAAAAAAAGGTAAACACCTCTTTGATCTTTTGGTCATGAAATGCGTCTAATTCTCCAAACCGGTTTTCTCTCTCATTACAATGTAAAAGAAATTTTTTAGAAACTTTTCTCTTCTCATGCCCAGCGGATAAGAAATGAACATTATTTGTCTTTAAAAAACCCAATGCGGAAGAAATAACGTTATCCCGAGTAAACAGGGTACCCTCTTGGATAAAAATGGAATGCTCATATTTTCTCCAAGTTCCGGATCTAATGAACTTATACCAGGCGCCTGAGTCAAGAGATTGGTCATTTTCTAAATCTATTTCAAATAAATCGCGAAACTTAATATTATGTAATATGTCTTCTACTCTATTGTCAAAAGGACTCAGCTGCGCATTGCTGCCATATTTAGCCGAAAGACAAAAGTATTTTTCGTATGTCTTCTTTTCCGGACAGAGCCCATTCCCTCTTTGATACAGAAGATAAAGATCGTACTCCTTAAAATCCTGTAACGCCAAAGTTATCAGCGTAGACATCACAAGCCATGGCTTATGATGAACGCACAATACTACCGCTACTTTGTTGTTTGACATTTTCTTCGTGTGAAATCCGTTTTTCCAAGGCTTCGAATAGCCGTTTGCTAGAATTATAATCATCGTATGTAAAATATTCTTTTACATACTTTTCACGCTTAAGCGCATCTACCCTAAAGTGCTCAAGCGGCATATTGCCAAGCTTTTTAATAACCTCTTCGGCTTTCCAGCTTTCGCAGATACCCGGAAAATCAAAAAATGAAGGTGCTTGAGTAGAAAACCAGAATTTATGCGCTGCGTTAATAAACATTTCTCCTGGTGAAGCCACGTTTAAGTGGAATACTTTTGCATATGCGGAAAGTAATACTGAAAAGCTATAATGGGAAACGGTAAGCTTTGCAATAGACAACAACTCTTTAAGGACTGGGGGGTTCTGTTCTCTTTCGGTGTCCCAAATAACTAAATCAGCTTTCTTCTTTACGGGTTCAGCAATAGGAAATTTAAGCCTTGGTTTGACTACCAGAAACAAATTATTTTTTTTACAGAATCTGCGCACGGCATCAAAAACCCTGCCTTCATTTACCCCTGTTATCCAATATCTAAAAGCAGAAGGATCCTTAAGTAAACGTGAAAAATAATAAGCTTTCTGAAAATAATATTCTTTCAGGTTTTTCTTTTGGTCATGTAAAAACATCCCGTCGGAGGAGACTTTAGTATTAGTTAAGAGCCCGCAATAGGCTGTCTCCCATCCTGATTTCTCCGAACGGTTGTTGTAAGGAAAAGGTAAATAGATCAGAATATCCTTATCTTTTGGTATGCCATATTTACTTCTTACCTGGCGTACGTCAATCTCCTTAAAGATATCAAATTCTGGATTGCCGACTGTTACAAAATCCATGTGCTCATCATCCAAAAGATAAGAATACTGTGGGTAAAAAAGCTGTAGATACTCCCTACCTAACTGCACCCATTTATCGCTAAAAACAGCAAATAAATCCTTACGGTTTTTCAATTCTAATGGCCTCGGATTTTTAGGGAGAATAAAGAAACTATCCGCATTTTGCATCAAGTAAACCCAAGTAAAATTTGAAGATTTTATAATTTTTTCATTGGTATCATAGCTTGAAGGGTGTAACGATATTATTGCTTGTATATCCCTACTCAATGATAATTCTCTTTCTAATTCTGCTTTCCCATTAAAAGATCTGAAGACAGGCTGAATTATACCGCTAAATTTAGGGGAATAGTCTAAGTCTGGATAGCTATACCATCGTTGTCCGCCTCTGGTAATACTAGAATCATGCCAGCATTCAAGAACATGCCCTCTCCTTAAGCCTTCCTGCACCAAAGGAACGAAATGACGGTAACATGGCATTCTCTGTATAAGGAAAACAATTTTCATTTTTTATCCACCAAGGCCCACCTTAACGGCTCGCCTTTTCTAATACTCCTTTTCGCCCTACTACGCAGCAATAATGGTAAACATTTTGGCTTAAGACCGTATGCCGGCCTGATAGAACGAATATTCTCCTCGCTAAACAACTCACCCTTCTTTATCTCCTTTACCGCATAAAGCGACCTCCTAAAAATAAGGCTCTTTTTCTCATCTCCTGCTGGCCCATACTTTACCTTTCCTAGCGATTTCTCGATATTTCTTATCGCTTGAGCCATACACTTAAACTCACCCGGTTCCAGCGAAAAGAAGTTATCAGCCGTACGAAGTCCTCGGGATAATGTAAAATGTTTTTCGATAATTTCTGCGCCTAAGGCAACAGCAGCTATCGGTATCTCAATACCTAAAGAATGGTCAGAAAGACCTACCGGCAATTTAAATATTCTTTTCATATGCGCGAGTGTGCGCAAATTCATATCTTGGGGCCTTGCAGGATAAGCACTTGTGCATTTTAGCAATATTATATCCTTAACACCGGAATTCTTAGCGCAGCGGATTGCTTCTCCTATCTCATTAATAGTTGCCATGCCGGTAGACAGGATTAATGGTTTCTTTGTCTTTGCCGCGTATTCTATTAAAGGCAAATCTATAAGCTCAAATGAAGCTATCTTATGCAAGGGCACATCAAGTTCTTCCAAGAAATCTATAGCAGTTTTATCAAATGCTGTAGAAAAGAACATTATCCCTAAATCATCGCAGGCATCTTTGAGTTTCTTAAACCATGCCCACGGAGCATTTGCCTTCTTATAAAATTCGTACAAGGTTTTCCCTCCCCAATGAGGGTGCCTAATTTTAAAGCCAGGGGTATTAGAATTAATCGTCAAGGTATCTGCGGTGTACATTTGAAATTTAACCGCATCTGCGCCGCATTTTTTTGCTTCTTTGATAAGTTCTATCGCTCTCTTAAAGCTCTGACCGTGGTTTGCCGAAATTTCAGCAATTATCAAGACCGGAGAATTCCTCCCTATTTGCCTATCGGTTAATTTTATGATTCTTGCCATAACTAACTCCTGTCTGTTTATCAATCATTCTAATAACTGCGGGAATGCCACCTAGAGAACTAACGATATATTCCGCCTCATAACCCCCAGTAATTCTAGCCGTATTCCTACGTTTATTCTTTAGCATCAGAGTCCTTATACCTAGTTCTTTTGCGCCAATAAAGTCTTTAGATGGATTATCCCCGACGTATATCGCATCATAAGGCTCAAGCCCCATTTTTTTAAGACACTTTTTATAAATAAGCTGGTTTGGTTTCTCAAAGTCAATGCCATGCCATCGCGAATAGACTAAACAGTCGAAAAACGGTTCAATTCCCAACATTCTAACTTTATGGCGCTGCACCCTAGAATTACCATCTGTCAGTAGTGCTACCTTATAACCTTTGTGTCTTAAATAAAACAAAATAGGTATCGTTTCTTTAAAAGGCCTTAACTTGGCGTCATTATATCTATACACGCTTACTAATTTATCCAAGATCTGCCTATTAACAGGTAACCCAAGCCCGCTCAACGCCAAATCAAAAATCTTCCCTCTTCCGTGGTCATGTAAAATTTTTATAAAGAGCCTGTACGTCTTCTCACGGTTGACCTTGTAAATCTTTGAAATATGCAGGGCCGCTTTTTTAAGACCACCCTTTACAAATTGCATCTCGTCATAAAGAGTATCATCAAGATCAAAAATTACAGCCTTAATCACTTATAGACCTGCCTCTTAAAAATAAAGATATCTCTGGTATATCTAAGCATTATTAATCCATTCTTAAATTTATCCGAGCTGCGAATATTTTTTTTACCTCTCAACAAGCGAAGAATAAGCAACGGAGTATCTGCTCCTGCCCGCATACTCAGTGCGGACGCTCCGCCAAAACGCAGGTTAGCTTCAATAAATCTGATTGACTTACCGTTTTTAATACACTGAAATGTTGCTGGCCCTATAACAGGCAATCTCTCCGCTATTAATCTTGCACATCCTTGCATTATCTTATCTCTGATTGTAATCGTTTTGTAAGACTCACCGGAAACAACTTCCATTCTCAGTCGTGCCACAACGGTCAAAATTCTTCCTTTAAAATCACTAAATAGATCCAATGTATATTCTTTGCCTTCGGCATGCTCTTGTATTATGGGATTAGTTACTTTACTTAGTGCGATTTTCAATTCAGGTTTATTCTCAACTTTAAACACATCTTTTGAACCACTCCCGAAACGCGGCTTGACAATCAGAGGATACCTTAAAGACGCTGGATTTACTTCATGCGGCAAGAAAGTCAAGGGAGTAGGTATTCCGTTCAGTCTCAAGAAAAGAAAGAATTTATATTTGTCCTGGCAAGTGTCCACCGCCACCGGAGAAGAAACCAATAGGCTTATTCCCAGTCGCTGAAAAATATCTCTATGCCTGGCGAATAACATGAGCTCTCCGTCGCGCGTTGGCACGATAAGCTTTATCTTGTCCTTACGGCAGATTTTTATAATCTCAGGAATAAAATTTTTTCGGCTTGAGGCAGGAACCAAGTAGTGTTTATCGCTTAAATAAAGGGCTGCCGAAAGCGGATTGGTCTCAACGGAGATAACCTTTCCTTCAACCCCTTCATTCAATAGAGCCTTCTTGAATGCCTCAACCAGCCAGACTTTTCTTGAAGCGCTAGTAATTAAAATATTTAAACTCATCTTTTATTTTTACAAGAATGACTTAGCTGTTGCAGCATAAAATCCCGGATTCTATGGCATCCCTGCCCATCAACCAATTGCCTGCTTAACCCATAACGCCTGAGCCTTTCTTCAAATGGAAGAAGCCTGCCTATAGCCTGAGTGATATTTTCCATCGTGCCTTTTGCATCAAAATCTCCTGCAAACTCTAAAAAACCTTTCTTCTGGCATGTCAATAAATTATCTCTTTGATTTTCCGCAAAGCAGATTCCCACCGTGCCAACACCCGTACGTGCTAATTCATAAAGCGTAACTCCCCCGCCCGAAATCGCCATATCGGAGTCCAACATTACTTTTTTCATAGCCGAAGCATCAGGTGAATAAACAATTTCTGTCTTAGCGTCTTTCAGCTTCCTGATTTCATTTATGTTCTTGAATCCCGGCCCGATAATTACTTTTTTTATCAAGTCTGGAAATTTTTTAATCGAATTTTCCAGTAGACCAGGAACCATATTCCTTATGTCACTGCCTCCCGAAGTTATTAACAAGCTTTTCGGACGGACGCGAATCTTCCTGCTCGCCACATTCCAGAAAGGCCTTCGTAGAGTAGTGTACCTTCGGCCTAACAGATATTGCACATCTCTTGCCCTACGGTAAGGAAGATTAGGCGCATAAAGATTAGTATTAACTACTACCCCTCTTGGATAATTCAGCCTATTGTTATCATCAATATAAAGAGGCATTCTTACCGACCTGGAAAACAAATTATAAGAAGAAAGTCCGGCAAGGTAAGAATCGATAATCCCAATATCAAATCCTTTTATCAAACCTAACATCCTATTTTTGTCTTCAAGCCAATTAAATATTCGTAAATTCTTTCCCTTTAGCGTATTTTTTATCCCGGGCTCGCCATTAATCAAAAATAAAGGTTCTATTCCACTATCCTCAAATGCCTCGCACAAAGAAAGACATCTTGCTACATGCCCAAAACCAACCCTACTTCCTCCTTCGGTTATTATAACTAACTTTAACACCGTTGATCCTTTATTAAGTTTTCATTCAGAAAATCCCTTGTTCTTTCCAGCCCCCGTGACTTCAATATATTAAGTGCTTCTTTCAATTCGCTACGCAAGGTAATATGTACATTTTTTTGTTGTACGCTACCGTTAATCAACTTTAACCATGGCTTATTCTTAAACAGTTTAACTATATCGCTAACGTTAAAATATTGATTTCTTGGGTAGAGGTATTCGAATATTGCGCAGAGCAAAGCATAATCTTGTTTTGTATCAAGGGTAATTCTTATCCCGAGAGCTCGCAGCTTGCGTGGCGCCTCTATCTTCGTAATCTTAAATAAGGAAGGCTTTGTCCTATAGATATACGCGGTTACGTGTTCACGTTCAAAAAGGTTTTTGGCATTGTAAAAAGCCTTTTCCAGGGCGGAAAAATTAATGACCTCGACATCGAGACCGCGAGGAAAACCGTTTTTAAGAGTATTGGAGGAATAATCAGCACCTGTACTCAGGTGTTTAGCTACTGCATCATCTACCAGCTTTCCTTCAATACAAGGAGAATCGCTAGTTATCCTGACAATAACATCAAGTTTGTTTTTCTTCGCACAGAGATAATAACGCTCTAAGACATTCTGCTTACTTCCCCTGAAAAATAACACGCCTTCTTTCCTGGCAAGATTAACTATGCTTGTGTCTCCTCTATTAACTGTCGTAGCGATTATAATCTCGTTTATTTTTTTTGATCTTTTCAGGCGCCTTACTACCTGCTGTAAAACAGAGATCCCGCTACCAAAGGGAAGAGGCATCAGGACTTTTCCGGGCAACCTTTTTGAAGATGTACGCGCTTGAATAATTACCCCTATTTTCATATTCTCTCTTTAGATAAACTTAATATTTTTTTTATGACAAGATCCAAATCGGCCTTTTTGACGCCCGGATGAAGAGGCAGCGTTAATGCGCTTACATAATATTTTTCTGATTCCGGATAATCGCAAATCCTATAAGCAAAAAGCTTACGATAAAAAGGATGCCTATAGATCGGGATATAGTGGACCTGAGTCCCTATTCCATGGCGTTTTAAATAATTCATCACTTCTCCCCTGGTCTTCTGTATTTTCCTAAAATCTATTAGCACGACATAGATATGACAGGATGAACCATCTCTCTCGCCTATCTGCAAAACCTTAAGCCATTCCGTATTTTGAAAAGCCTTATCGTAGAGCTTGGCGATTTCTACCCTTCTTGCAATAAACTTACTTATTTTATCTAACTGGCTAACTCCTAATGCGGCCTGGAAATCTGTAATCCGATAATTGAAACCTAAAATTTTCATTTCATAATACCAAGGCCTGACATTCACGTTTGAGCGCTTAAAATCTTTAGCAATACCGTGGTTACGTAAAAGCAAGAGCCTTTCGTATAAATCCTTTTGATTTGTGAGAATTGCTCCGCCTTCTCCTGTGGTTATGGACTTTGTGGGATGGAATGAAAAAACCGTCATATCGGAATATTTGCAAGAACCAACCTTCACCCCCTTATAAGTTGCCCCGAGGGCGTGTGCAGCATCTTCAATTACCAACAGATGTTTACGCTTTGATATTTGCCTGATTGCCTCCATATCACAGGAGGTGCCCGCAAAATGCACAGGGATGATTCCCTTGGTTCTATTATTAAGTTCCTTAGCTATCTTTTGCGGATCAATATTTGCTATCCCGGATTGGATATCTGCGAAAATAGGCTTTGCGCCGCAGTATAAAATACAATTTGCCGAAGCTACAAAACTCATGGGAGTAGTAATTACCTCATCGCCTTGTTTTATGCCTGCGGCAAGGCAAGCAAGGTGCAAAGCCGCTGTCCCGCTTGATACAACGACTGCGTATTTTACTCCTGTATACCCGCAGAGAGCGTTCTCAAACTCCCTTATTTTTGGCCCCTGGGAAATCCAGTCGGTTTTTAAAACCTTCCCGACCACCTCTATGTCTTGGGCGTTAATAAGTTGTTTGCCATACGGTATATTTCCCATATTTCGAAAAATTGTATATTTACTCTTTGTATTTATTTTTATAAAAATCCACTATCTTTGTTATACCTTTTTCTAAAGAAACAGCAGGCTTATAGTTAAGCATCTTTCTGGCCTTTTCTACAGAAGGAACCCTCCTGATGATATCTCTTTCTAAATCTCTATCTGAATCGCTATAAGATATAAATTTAGGCTTTAAACGCTTCTTAGAAACCGAAATTACTTTATTAGCCAGATCTTTTATCGAGGTTGGCTCGGTATCATTTCCGATATTGAACGTTTGCTTTTCTAACCGAGAAAAGAGAGCATCTACGATTCCAATTGCCGCGTCTTTAACATAACAGAAACAACGTATCTGATCGCCCCTTCCATAAACAACCGGCGGCTTATTCTGCATAATATTCTTAACGAACTTAGGAATTACAAAATCTTCCCTTTGCCGCTCGCCGTATATGTTAAAAAGCCTTACTATATTATACTTTAGTCCATAGGTATCATAGTAAGCCCTTAAATATTCTTCCCCTGCTATCTTACTAATAGCATAATTTGATTTGGGGTTAAGAGGCGTATTCTCGTCAATAAATTCCCTGCCGCTCTCCCCATATACCTCCGAAGAAGAAACAAATATGATTTTCTTGATTTTCTCTTTGATGCACGAATCCAATACATTAACAGTGCCTTGTATGTTTATAAACATACACTCCAGCCTATTGATCTCTGTCCGTTGAACGCCTAAAGCTGCGGCTAGATGTAAGACATAATCGCAGTTCCTCATAGCTTTTGATAATTGATAGGGATCTAAGATGCTCCCCACATAGAAAGAATAACGCTTACTGCCTTCTAGCATATTTGCCCTCATCAAATCAAATGAGATTACTTTGTGTTTTCGCCTTATTAGTTCCTTAGCTACTTCCCTTCCAATAAAACCAGCGCCCCCAGTAATAAAAATTTTACTCATTTAATTTCCTCTCTTCGGCATTAAATTTATTATGGTTAACTAATCTAATACTCCTATGCTGATTAATCTTACGTTTTATATAACCCTTTCGCTCTAAAGAGTTTAGCCTATCGATAACAACCTTATGGGATTGTATGTTACAGCCTTGCTGGATCTCCCTAAGATAGGGAGAATGCCTATTCTGGCTGATATAATCCCTGATAAAAGTAAAAACTTGTGCTTGATATGAAGTGAGTTTATTGACCATATGATATTTTAATTAGAACCAAATGTTACCATATTCTCCTAAAAAAATCAAGCCTTTTTCTGGTTAAAAATCACTTGCTATAATCAAGTCTAGAAAGATAAAACCCTTTATGTTTAAATATGTTATGTTAAAAGGATGGTGGGAGGGGAAGGTTATAAAAAGGAAAAGGGGACCTTTCTCAATTTCAAGAAACGTCCCCTTTGTTCGTCCTCTTTACTACTATAACCCACGTTTAATGATATACTCGCACAAATCCGCTACCCTGCAGGAATAAGCCCACTCATTGTCATACCAGGATAACACTTTTATGAAATTATCCATGATAACTTTGGTGCTGAGCCCGTCAACAACCGAGCTTACCGGGTAGTGGTTAAAATCAACGGAAACAACCGGGTCTGTTGTAAACCCGAGTATTCCCTTCATTTTTCCTTCGGACATCTCTTTAAAGGCGGCATTCAATTCTTCTGCGGTAGTTTTCTTAAGTAATGCGCAGGTAAGGTCAACTACCGAAACATTAGGAGTAGGTACCCGGATAGCAAATCCGTCGAGTTTTCCTTTTAATTCCGGTATAACCAGGCCGATTGCCCTGGCTGCTCCGGTTGAGGTAGGTATCATGGAAATGGCTGCTGCGCGGGCACGGCGTAAATCCGGATGCGCCATATCCTGCACTTTCTGGTCATTAGTATAGGAATGAATCGTAGTCATTAATCCTTTTTCAATCCCCCATCTGTCGTTTATCACTTTGGCGATAGGGCCAAGGCAATTTGTTGTGCAAGATGCATTGGAAATGACATTGTGATTCTTGGGGTCGTATTTCTCCTCATTGACTCCTAATACTATGGTGATATCTTCGCCTTCCGCAGGAGCGGAAATTATGACTTTTTTTGCTCCGCCCTTAGTAATATGGTTCTCAGCCCCCTTTACGGTCTTGCCTTTCTTGTTTACCCCGTCCTTTTTAATGGTAAATAAACCGGTTGATTCCACAACGATTTCTACTCCCAGGTCTTTCCAGGGGAGCTCAGCAGGATCTGCTTTAGCTAAAACTTTTATTATTTTACCGTCTACGGAAATAGCATCATCTCCGGCAACCTTCACTTCTCCGGGAAACCGGCCATGTACTGAATCATATTTAAGAAGATGGGCGTTTGATTTCGCGTCGGTAAGATCGTTGACCGCTACCAACTCTAAGTCTTTAGAATTATTTTCCAGAATCGCCCTGGCTACCAGCCTTCCAATCCTTCCAAAACCATTGATACCGACTTTTACAGCCATTTCACTACCTCCTTATTTTCTTTTAATTATACGGTTTGTTTTATTTATCTCTTAAATATTTTGCGGCTAATTCAGGCGGGGTAGGAACAAGGTAAAAACCGGAACCCCATTCAAAACCTGCTACGCGTGTTAATTTGGGCATAAATTCAATATGCCAGTGATAGGCCTCTGCGCCTCCATCACCGTTGACCGGGGCGGAATGAATAACAAAATTATAACAAACGTTGGGAAAAATACTTTTTAGCTTTGCCACGGTATCCTTTAATATCGACGCTAAAGCCGAAATTTCCTCGGAATTCATATAGCAGAAAAAACCGCTGTGTTTTTTGGGGATTATACATATCTCAAAAGGAAAACGCGAAACAAAAGGGCAGAACGAAAGAAAATGCTTGTTCTCCAGGATTACCCTCTCCTTTTCCGATATCTCCTGTATGATTATGTCGCAGAATATGCAGCGCTCACGATAATCAAAATAATTCCGCGCGCCCTTGATCTCTTCCATGGCGTTCTTGGGTATCATAGGAAGAGCGATAATCTGGGTATGCGGATGCTCCAGCGAGGCGCCAGCTGCCGCCCCAAAATTTTTAAAGAACAGTATGTATTTAAAACGCCTGTCTTTTACTAAATCCAGCGCCCTGCGGCAATACATCGTGAGGAAGCCTTCGATTTCAGAGTTTAGTAAGTCCGAGATATCCTTCTGATGATAAGGAGTCTCTACTAAGACCTCGTGAGCCCCTATGCCGTTGGACATATCATACATACCCACGCCGCGCCTGCCCAAATCCCCTTCAATCTGAAGCGCAGGAAATTTATTCGGGACCACCCGGACCTGCCAACCAGAAGTGTTAGGGGTAGTACCGGAGTTCCTGAAAGCATCTATTTCCGGCGGGGTCATTGCCTCGTTTCCATAACAGAAAGGGCAAACTCCGCCCCGATAAACCTGTTGCTCATATTCATAATCTTCAGGCTTATTAGGGTGGTCGGTATCTACTATTACCCATCTTCCGCCGATAGGATCACGTCGCAGTTCGGACATTTTAGACTTCTACCCCTCTCAAAAATTTAGCAGCGTCTTCGGGAGGCAAAGGGCAGATATAAAAACCAGTGCCCCATTCAAAGCCAGCAACCCGGGTTAAACTAGGCATAATTTCGATATGCCAGTGATAATCATCGTCTACGCTCTTCCAATAACCTGCTTTTTCCCGCCTGAAAGGAGCGGTGTGGATCACGTAATTATACGAGGGGTCATTTAACCCCTTTTTCAATTTACCAAGGACCTTTTTCATCATTCGGCCCAATTCAAAGCGCGCCGGCATATTGAGACAGGTAATATCGGCGCAATGCTTTTTAGGCAGGATCCAAACTTCAAAAGGAAACCTTGCGGCAAACGGCGTTATGGCAATAAACCCATCAATATCCAGAATCACTCTATCTTTTAAATCTATTTCCTGTTTTATTAAATCACAAAAAACGCACCTTTCATGATAATCATAATACTGCCTTGCACCTACCAACTCTTCCTTCACCCGTTTAGGATTTACCGGAGTCGCGATTAATTGCGACCTGGAATGCCTGACTCTTCCGCCGCCAGCTATCCAACCATGGTTCTTGAATATTAAAACGTATTTAAAACGCTTGTCTCTTTCTAAGTCCACGATTCTGTCTATATAACAGGTTATAACTTTCGATATCTGCTCTTCGCTTAAATCCGCCATGTCATAGATATGCTGGTTTGTTTCGATAATTATCTCATGCGCGCCAATCCCATTCATAAGATCGTACAAACCTTTTCCCTTACGCCATAAATCCCCCTCAACACCCAAAAATGGCGCAATGCTTGGCACAACTCTCAATTCCCATCCCGGGCCATTAGGTGCAGTGGCCTTGGGCCTTATGGCATAGATTTCAGGCGGGGTTTGAGACTCTTTTCCTTCACAAAATGGGCAAGGTTTCTCAACGGGCAGCTGTTGGGCTTGGCCTGCAAACTGGTCAGGCCGCTTCGCGCGTTCAGTCGCAATGATTACCCATCTTCCTATAATCGGGTCTTTTCTTAGTTCTGGCATAAGTAATTTTATCGGTTAACAAAAAACTAACTAATTATTTGATTATTCTAACATAATTTATTTAAAATGCAACTATTTTTTATTCTCAAGCGCTTGCCCGACGGAAATTTTATGTCCCTGAATAAATTCTTTTGCCGTCATTTCCCTTTTTCCTTCAATTTGCAATTCTTTAATTATAATATTACCCTCTCCTGCGGATACAGTTATTCCCTGAGGAGAAACATCTAAAATCTTTCCTGGTTGGGGCTTACTCTCGTTAGATAAAACAACATTTGCCTTATGTATTTTCAATACTTGGCTCTTATAATAAGAAAATGCGCCTGGCCAATCCCGGCAACCCCTGATGAGATTATGTATATCGCCAGCGGAATTCCTCCAATCAATAACACCATCTTCTTTACTTAGTTTTGGCGCCAGGCTCGCTAAGCTATCATCCTGCTCCTTCAAACTAAAATTATTATTTTCTATAGATTTAAGGGAACTTACCAGTAACTCTGAAGCCAGAATGGCCAACCTATCTTCTAATTCAACAGCATTTTCATCAGGCAGGATGTCCAGTTCTTTTTGCAGCAATATCGGGCCGGTATCCATCTTTTCGTCAACCTTCATAATAGTTACACCGGTAGTTGTTTCTCCCTTGATTATCGCCCAGTTTACCGGGGCTGCTCCCCGATATTTGGGCAATAGCGAGGCGTGGGCGTTTATGGATAATATTTTTGGAATGCCCAAAACTTCTTTTGATAATATTTGCCCGTAAGAGATCACTATAAATAAATCCGCGCCAGTATTTTTTAGAGATTGGATAGCTTCGGCACTATTAATCTGCGGCGGTTGATACACCTTAAGGCCGCGCTCTTGGGCAAACTTTTTTACCGCTGTGGCTTGCAAGATAAGACCCCTTCCCTTTTTTCTATCGGGCTGAGTGACCACTAGGGATACATCATAATTCCCGACTACCAGTGCCTTTAGCGCAGGAAGGGCAAACTCCGAACTTCCCAGGAAAACTATCCTCATCGTATCTTTATCCTTATTGCTAAACAGGATCAATATCTACGGTAGTTATTATACCTGAATGTAAGAAACCTTTTAAATATTTTTTTAAAAATTTGCTTAATTTTTGCGCCGACCCGCTTTTAAGTAATACCTGCCAGCAGAATTTGCCCCTTAATTTAACAGGCTGCCCGGGATTAACCGAAGCTGCCTCTATTGCCCTGTCTTTTATCGCCGACTTCAATCCCTCAAACAGACGGCTGCCGGCATCTTTGACTTTTTCTTCATTGTTTCCGCGCAATTTTACTAAGCCGATATGCTTGTAAGGCGGGAAACCTAATTGTTTTCTATGTTTTAGTTCTTCCCGGTAAAATAAGTCCATATCTTTACTCTCTATCGCCCGTATACAATAATGCTTAGCCAGTGCGGTTTGGATAATTATTCTTTTTGCGGTCAAACGTAACAAGCCCGTTAATAAAACAAAGGCCTTTTCACTGGAGCGAAAATCAATCCGGTTTAAGGAATTGTCTATTGAAATAACCCCTATAAGGCCAAAATCAAAATTTCCCGCCTTGAGTATCGATTCCGTGGCGATAAAGATATCCCCGACGCTATCTGCTCCCTCATCCAGTATTTTAACCCTTGCCTGCGGAAATAACCTGGATATCTCACTCTCTATTTTTTCCGAACCCGCGCCCAAATAACGGATATAACCTGATTCACAAATAGGGCATATTTTCGGAGGCTCAAGTTTAAAGTTACAGTAATGGCAAATCAGGATGTTGTCCTTGGAATGATAGACCAGATTAATACTGCAGCGCGGGCATTTTAAGGCCATGCCGCAGGTAGAACAAACGGAATAAGTGGCAAATCCCCTGCGATTTATGAATAAAAGTATTTTTTCTTTTGCCTCTAAGGAAGCGGCGATTAAATCCTGCAGGTATTTTGATAATACGCTCTTTTGTTTGGAATTATAAGGTTTGCGGCTTGTATCATTGATTTTTATTTCCGGATAATTTTTCTTGCGCGGGATTTGAATATATTTTATTTTATTTTTCTCGGCTAAATAAAAGCTTTCCAGGGAAGGAGCATCGCTCCCCAGGATAAGCTTTGCCTTTTCTATATCTACACGCATTAACCCAACTTCTCTTGCATGATAATGCGGCACCTGGTCCTGTTTATATACAGTACCCTGTTCCTCGTCGATGATTACCAATCCCAGGTTATCAAGCGGAGCAAATATTCCGGACCGCGTCCCTACCACTACTTTAGCTTCGCCCTTTTTTATACTACACCAGGCATCCAGCTCTTTTTCCTGCTTTCTGTATAAAACTCCTACCGGGGCATCTATATTGGCAGCGACCTTTTCTTTTATCCCTGATACGGCATGGATATCGGGAGCTAAAATTATTACTGACTTCCCTGATTCTATCGTTTTATTAATTTCTTCAAAATAAATCTCCCATCTTGCCTGGCCGTCCAGGTCATGAACCAGGGCTGCCTCTGATTTATCATCGCGCTTAGCCAGGTTCCGGACTTCTATCCCCGGTATTCTTTTGCCTTTTCTGAGCGGCTCTGGCAATGCGGTTTCAATCGCCTCTCCCCAGGAACAGCAATAATACTCCGAAATCTTCCTGGTTAACAGAAGCAAATTCTTATCTAAAACTGGGTATTCATCAAGCAATTCTGAAATGCTTTTCAGATGCTTGATCCTTGTTTCCCGGGCGAGCCCCACCACATAACCAATTAATCGCTGAGTACGAAAGCTTACCCTTACCCTTGCGCCAATCCGGATTTTTTGGCTGAGCTCCGGAGGCACAATATAATCAAAAGGCCCCTCGACCGCTAAACCCAGGACCACCTTTGCATACAGCATCGCACAATTCTCCCGCGGCAAATGGTTTTTTTATCTTTCTGATTTTTTCCTTTACCCTGGCCAAATCTTCCTTATGTTCCCTGTAGTGTAAAACTATTGCCTCTATGTCCGGGGCATTATCCGCCCTTTCCCCCACCCCATAGCTCTTCAGGGCATCTATATTTGCCGTCTCCTGGCCCGGTATCGGCGAAATAAAAACGGGGACAAGTTCCATCGCCAGTAATTCCGAAATACTTAAACCACCGGGCTTGGTAACAATCATGTCGGACACAGCCATTAATTCATGGATATTATCAATGAAATCATACACTCTGACATTCTGGTAATTTTTCGCTTTCAAGTCTGTGTATAATTTTTTATTCCTTGCGCAGACAACTAAAATCTGGACATCCTTATATAACAAATCAACAATCTCCCTGATGGGGCCGATCCCGAAAGAACCGGTCATGATTAATACGGTGAATTTATTTATATCTACGCTAAGCTTATTGCATAATTCAACTTTTGAATAATTTACAAGGAACTTTGAGTCAATGGGAATACCAAACTCCCTGACCCTATCCTCTTCTACTCCTTCGGAAAGCAGCAGTTTTTTGGTAAATCCGGAGGCGACAATATAAATATCCGTCCCCGCCGATAACCAAAACGGATGCACTCCGAAATCAGTTATTATGGTAATTACTTCTGAGCTTATTTTTTTAGAATTTTTAAGATATGCCGCTATCTCTGAGGAAAGAAAATGCGTAGAGATAATAAAATCGGGGTTTTCTTTGAGCAATAATCCGCGGAACTTCCTGGTATTCAGTTTATTTACAAGCGACGCCAACGGCCTAGTAAAGACACGCAGAGGCTTATTATAAGTAATCCAAAATGCCAACTGCCAAAGTAACGGTATAGACTTAATAAGCCAGGAATAACCCCACTTGTAATTAAACCTGAATAAAGCGTTGGTCTGGTCTAATATATCGATTAACTTCGCGTCTATATCTTTATAATTTTCTTTTAAGTAATTGTATACCGCCTGGGCAGCCTTGAAATGGCCGGCGCCGGCAGAGGCGTGGACTATGAAAACCTTCATAGGTCTATTTTTGATTTATGATAAATTTTGTGGCCCGGTAAAGGTCCTTAAATACAAAATCCGGCTGAATTTCCCAGTTCTTGCGATTTGAAAATTTTTCTTTTCCGGAGAGGACTAAAATCGACTTGCAGCCGGCCTGCCTTGCAGTATGCACATCCCGGATGGTATCACCGACAAAAAAAGACCCTTTAGTTTTGATTGAACGGCCCTTCTTGGCGATATCAATCATGCCGGCCTTAGGCTTCCTGCAGGGGCAATTTTCCTCTTTACGGTGAATGCAATAATAAACCGCCTCAATCCTGCCGCCGGCTCCCTCTATCGCGCAGAGCATCTTGCTGGTTATAGCATCAAGGGCTCTTTGACTAAAAATACCTTTGCCTACCCCTGCCTGATTAGAAATTACAAATATCCTGAAACCATTACGGTGTAATTCAGCTATCGCTCTTTTTACCCCGGGCAACAGCCTAAACCCCTTACAGTCAGTGACATATTTTTTATCACCGGGGTATCTGTTTATTACCCCATCGCGGTCTAAGAATACTGCTTTCATTAGAAATAGCTTTTGTTATCTTTGACCCATTCGGTCAATTTCTTTATACCTTCCTTGACCGGAGTCTTAATCTTCCAATCAAGGGTTTTTTCTAATTTTGAGGTGTCGGTAATATAGACCTTTTGGTCTGATGGCCGCCAATCGCTAAACTTTACCTTTGGTTTTTTCCCGGTCAATATTTCCAATTCTTCCAGGAATTCAATCAAGGAGATAGTATTATCAGGCCCTCCGCCGATATTAAAAAGCCCTCTTTCCAAATCGCTGTTAATAAACCTCTGAAAAGCATCCACTAGGTCATCCGCATAAAGCATGTCGCGCACCTGCTTGCCGTTGCCGTAAATTGTGATAGGTTTATTAAGAAGCGTGGCGATAATAAACCAGGCTACCCAACCCTGGTCCTCAAAACCAAACTGCCTTGTCCCGTAAGTGCAAGACATCCGGAATACCGCGGTTTTCATCTTGTAAATATGGCTGTATTCCTGGACATATAAATCACCTACTAATTTAGACACCCCGTAAGGGGTATGTCCGGTCAAATCCGTACACATATCTTCATTTACCCCACGCACATCCTTAAAAGTATATCTTTTCTCCTGCTCGGCCAAGGTAATTTTATCAACATTCTCACCATAAACTTTATTCGTCGAACAATAAACTACGACTGTTTCGCGGGATTTTTTACGGGCTGCCTCCAGGACATTAAGCGTCCCGAACGCGTTTATGCTGAAATCTTCTTTAGGCATACGCACGCTGGAGGGAACTCCCGGCTGGCCGGCGGTATGGATTACCACATCTACCCCTTTACCAATCGCCTTGGCGATATCTTTATCATTCCGCACATCGCCTTTAATAAGCTGGATATTCTTGAATTTTTTCAGGTAATTCCAATTAAATTCTACGGAATTCTTATCATAGCCGAATATCTTTGAACGCATAAGGTTATCCAAAACGATAACTTTATTTTTCGGGTTTTTTAAAGCAAAAATCTCAGCGCTATGGCTTCCTACCAGCCCGGCGCCTCCTGTAATAAGTATTCTCATTTTCCTTCTCTCCTTCTCAAAACTAACTCACGGTATTTAAGATAACTGATAAATTGATATAAGCTGGCGTAATAAGCTACCACAAAACCCATAAAACCATCTTTATGGCCTTTCTTGCCCAGGTATGAACGGAAAAACCTGTCTATACTCCTCCAGATAAACCTTCCCAGGCGCATCGGCTTATTATGATTAAACCATTTCTCTGCTTCCCTGGTAGTCTGGTTATTCAGCTTGCTTAAAAAATCCTCCAGGCTCCTGTAGGAATAATGAATTATATCACCCTTTAGATGGCCGCAAGGGTCATCCATAAACGCCCGGGGGTGCACGCTTACTTCTTCATAAAGGAATTTATCTTTCCTGAAAAGTTTTAATTGCGGGCTGGGATACCATCCGCCGTATTTAACCCAGTAATCCCCGATATAATTCCTGCGCGGGATAGTAAAGCCATTTTCAACCGGATCACTTACCAGGGCCTTCTGGATCTCTTCTTTTAGCTCCGGGGTCACTATTTCATCGGCATCCAGGCTTAGGACCCAAATATTTTTCGCCTGGGAATACGCCCAATTCCTGTGCTTGCCTTCTATGTCCATCTTTTTTATGAGAATCTTATCGGTATAACGCTTTACTATCTCTATCGTCCGGTCGCTGCTTTCATCATCGGCTACGATAATTTCATCCGCCCACTTGACCGAATCAAGGCACTTTGCTATACGCTGCTCCTCGTTCTTAGTCAGGACCACCACGCTTAATTTATTCATTTTAAAAACTCCCTGATAGATTCTACAATGTGATTCTTTTCTTCCTCGGTTAAATCCGGATATACCGGTATAGCCAAAGTCTGAACAGCCGCTTTTTCCGATTCGGGGAAATCTCCTTTTTTATAACCGAGATATTTAAAACATTTCTGCAGGTGCAAAGGTACAGGATAATACACCCGCGAATCTATGCCTTTATTCCTCAAATGCTCAACTAATTTTTCGCTTGAACACCCCAACCGCAGTACATATTGATGGTAGATATGCGTAGAATAACTTGCCACAAAAGGCGTCTTGAGAGGCAAACCTTTCAATTGCTGGTTATAATACCCGGCGATCTCCCGTCTTTTGTTGTTCCATGAATCAATATATCTTAATTTTACCTTAAGCACTGCCGCCTGCATGGTATCCAGGCGGTTATTGAAACCCAATGCTAAATGCAAATATTTTTCTTTATTCCCCTGGTTTCTCAATACTCTCAGGCACTCGTCAGTAGATTTATTATTGGTCAAAACCATACCCGCGTCTCCGAAGGCACCGAGGTTTTTGCCCGGGAAAAAGCTTATTGATCCGCAATCGCTCATTGTCCCGGCTTTTCTGGCTTTATCCTGGTTTCCGGAAGGCAGGTATTCTGCGCCAAAGGCCTGAGCAGTATCTTCTACCACCTTTAATTTATTGGCCTTGCTTATTTTCAAAACGCTATCCATGTCCGCGCATTGCCCGTAAAGATGCACCGGCACAATCGCCTTTATATTAAGTTTTTTTCCTTTCCGCTTGATTATCTGCTTAACACTTTCCAGGGAAATATTGTAAGTATCAGGGTCAATGTCTGCGAAAACCGGAGCTGCTCCAATGGCGGAAATTGCGCCGGCAGTAGCATAATAGGTGAAAGCCGGGCAGATTACCCCATCCCCGGATTTAATTCCTAAAGCTAATAAAGCCAACCTTATGGCATCTGTCCCGTTAGAAACCCCTACCGCAAACTTTATCCGGCAATATTCTGCCGCTTCTTTTTCAAAATCGTCAATTTCCTTACCGCCGATAAAATTTGTGTTATCGATTACTTTCTTTATCGCCTCATCTATTTCTGTGCGGATGGGCGCAATCTGCTTTCTTAAATCCGATATGGGTATCATCAGTTCATTAGCCTCCTTACGCAAGTAAGCACCTCTTCTGTGCTGATTGATTTCAGGCATTCTCTTTCCCGGTCACATTGGGGCATCTTAAAATCACGATAACACGGCCTGCAGGATAAATCCTGCTTAACCACCAAATGATTTTCATCAGGCGGATAAGGCCCATAAACCAGATCATCTACCGGCCCGAAAATAGATACCGTATTTATCCCTTCTGCCACAGCCATATGCAACGGCCCGCCGTCATTAGCTATTAAAATACGCAATTTGCTTATTATAGCTATCAACTCCTCAAGGGTGGTTTTCCCCGTTAAATCTATTGCCTTCTTCTGCATGGTATTAACTATGATATCGGCGATAGGCTTCTCCGATTCATCGCCCAAAATCAGTACCTTGGCCCCAAAATCGCTGATAATACTGTCGGCAAGCTGGGCAAATCTTATCGCCGGCCAATGTTTGATTGAGGCATCTTTACCCCAGCTAGCCCCTGCTCCGGGAGCTATACCAATAATCAAATCTTTTTCGCTGACGCCATAACGGCTGAGGATATTGCCGCCTTTCAGGTTAGCGGCATCGCTTACGTATAGGGCTAAGTTATGCCTCTTGGGCTTTATATCAAGGGGTTTTAATAAATCTAAATAATACTCTACTACGTGCTTAGAATTATAGCCTTCTATATTGACTCTGTCAGTAAGGTATCTCCCCCGCCCCTTATAATTAAACCCGACGCGCCTCTTTATCCCTAATAATTTAATTATTAAACTATAGCGGTCTTCCGAAGAAAAATCAAGAGAAATATCAAACCGCTCTTTTCTTATCTTATAGAGCAAATTCAAAAATTTATAAATCCCTTCAAAGCTTGATTTCTGATATATTTTTTTAAAATCCCCCCTGGATAAAGCAAAGATTTTACTTACATCAGGATTGCCTGCCAATAAAGGTTCTACCCTCTGGTTACACCAGTAACCCACTACGGCATCCGGATAGCTATCCCTGATTGCCTTGATCACGGGAGTAGTAAATAATACGTCCCCGATACCAAAAGGGTTGATGATGAGAAATTTTTTCAAATCTGCTCTTTCAAATTCCTTTGTTTTAAAATCTGGACTAATTTCTTTACCTCCTGGGCCTTATCTTTGGCGCATACCAAAACCGCGTCTTTGGTATTTACGATTATGATGTCGTCTAAACCTAACGCGGCAATCAGCCGGTTATCCGACCAGACAAGTGTATTTTTGTTTTCCAGGGAGACGCAATTGCCCATGATTATATTCCCGGATTTATCTTTTTTCGAAATTTGGGCTACCGCTTCCCAGCTGCCCATATCCATCCAGCCATAATCAGCGGGCAACAATACCATCTTTTTAGTCTTTTCCATCACAGCGTAATCAACTGATACCGATGGCAGCTTTTGCCACATTTTTTTGAATCTGTTACCATCGCCCATCCCCTGCATTATCCTATAAGCGTCGAACCTGAATCTTTTAACTTCTTCCAGCATTACCGCAGGGTTGAATATAAATATACCGCTGTTCCAGTAATATCTTTTATCTTTCAACAATTTTTTCGCCGTGCTGATCTTCGGTTTTTCTATGTATTTTTCCGCCCTATAATAGAGCCCGCCATTTTCATCTTTAAATTTCTTCCCCGCTTTAATATATCCATAGCCTGTCTCTGGCCTGTCAGGAGGAATCCCCAGGGTAACGATATAACCCTGCTTTGCAATACCTACCCCTTGTCTTAATAATTTCAGAAATACACCCTGCTTTTTTACCAGATGGTCAGAAGGCAAAACCAAGATAACTGCCCGGGGATCAATTTTATTTATCCTCTCAGACAGAATAGATATAGGAGCAAGCGTATTTTTACCGGAGGGTTCCAGAAAGATATTTTTTACAGGTATCCCCAGCTTTTGAATACAATTTTTTATTTTCTTATTATGGATTTCATTGGTAGCAATAAAAATATTTTTCTTATCTATCAAATTACCTATCCTGCAGATAGTCTCTTCTATCATGGGCTTGGCAGAACAGATGCTAAGAAACTGCTTAGGCTCCAAGCTTCTGCTTAAAGGCCAAAAACGACTGCCTGTGCCACCTGCTAAAATAATCGCGTAATTCATCTTATATACCCAACATCTCCTTGGCCTTACCAAAGACTTCTTCCGGAGTTATATACGAAAGGCTTTCTTTCTCTATAACCACATGGCCCTGTCCCCAGGGGCCCCAGCGTTTCGGGCCTTTTCCTTGGATATCATTGCGGAAAATCACTAATGCCCTGCCGCCTGCAGCAGCAGCAAGATGCACCGGGCCGCTATCCCCTGAAATCAGTAACTTGCATTTTCTTAAAAGCACTGCCAGCTCTCTCAAGGATGTTTTTCCTGCCAAATCAATCAAATTACCTTGCCTTAGAATACTTTCACAAAGATCCGTATTCTTTCCTGACTCATCTTTTCCGCCGATTATAATAACTTTTATGTTGGGATAACGAAGTAATTCATTGGCAACTGCCCGAAAATTATCCATCGGCCATTGCTTTACAGGGTCGCTGGTCCAGGGATGCAAAGCTACTAAAATATCGCTGTCTTTAATCCCGTAATTACCAAGCAAGGGATTCAGGGTATTATTTTCTAAAGCTAAGGACAGGGCCAAATCACCTGTCTTTGCTCCAAGCAAACCCACAAGCTCAAGATTATACTCTATCTCATGCCTCTTTCCCAGGTATTTTACATCTTCCAGCTTATGGCTAAGCAGAAAACCGCATTTTCTGGCATAGCCCGCCCTCACCGGAATACCCGCTAAAAAAGTAAATATATTAAAATCCTTGGAAGGGTTTAACATTACCGCCATATCAATATGCTTTCTTCTTAACAGCGAAATCAATTTAAACTTTTCACGAAAAAGGTGCGTTCCCTGCCCCCATTCTATGATTTCATCTATCAGCGGGATACTTTTAGTTAAATCCGCAACATAAGGGTCAACTACTGCGATGATCCTGGCGTTAACAAAAGTTTCTTTTAATGCCCGTAAAGCCGGTATATTGAGTAAAAACTCGCCAAACCTGTCATTACGAACACAAAGTATATTCTTAACCTCTTTATGCTTTTTTTCCATCGGTAAACCTGCCTAGCGCCAGTGTAAAGCCTATAAAATACCAAAATATCATTGACACCCTTGAATAATACAAACTCGTCTCAGTAAGGCCATTAATCAAGAAGGCAATAAGGCAAGCGGTAACAGACAAAGATATGACCTTAAAATATTCATCTTTCAAAGACCTATAAATCAACATGCTCTTTCTGAACAATCTAAATAACAGCCATAAAAATACACCCAAGCCCACTAAGCCAATCTCTCCTGCCATCTGGAGAAAATGATTGTGGGCGTACATGGAATCGCCTGACCTGGCGTCATCCGGCTCAGGCAATTTGTATTTAAAATAGTTCTTGGAAAACGTGTTGACTCCTACCCCTATGATGGGATGATGTTTGATCATATTTACGCTATTCTTATAGATGCTGATCCTGTCTGTATTGCACATAAATACTATCGGATTGTAGTGGCCGATTTTCGCCCAATCTTTAATAGTCTTGGGGAGGATAAAAGGAAAAATCAACAAAAAGGCTATAAGGCTAAGAGCTACAATTTTGCTCCTCCTGCAGATGCTTATGAATAGCACGCCAACATATAGGCCCAGCGCAGTGCCTCTTGAAAAAGTAAGAATAATTCCGGTGGTGGCCAAACCTGCAGCTAAAATAATTGCGATTTTTTCCCTGCCTTTAAAGTAGAACAAGGCCAGCCCGATTATCAGCGGAGTTATCGCGCTCAAATAGACCCCAAAGACATTGGCATCTGGGAAAGCGGCGGTAGCACGGGTTAAACCGATATTTAGTATAGGTTCATTTCCCCGGATAAAATCCTTGCCAAAATTCACCTGCCAAATAGCGTCAAATGATGCCAGCGAGGCGCCAAAGATAACCGATAAAATAATCCGGCTAACATGTTTCCTATCCTTTATCTCCTCAGCGCAAATCAAAAAAAGTAAAGCATTTATAATCAGCTTTTCCATCCCGCGGAAACTAGCAGTATAATCCACAGAATTTATAAAGGAAACAAGAGAAACCCCCATCAGCAACAAAAAAGGCAGGTTAAGGGCCGTGACAATAAATAATTTTTCTTTTTTTAATATTTTTTTGACCAGAAATGAAAAAAACAGAAATCCTATAAATGTGTTGGTCACTCCCGGAGCTATTGCTATAGAAAACGGGATAAAAACTATCGCCCAATAACTTATTAAACCTAGGTATTTAATACTTTTCTGCATATTTACTCCCAAAAACGGTATTTTACGATGCTTACTATATATTTTATCCCGTCGTACCACTTTATCTTTTTGCCTTCGGTATAACTTCTGGGCTTGTAAGATACGGGGACCTGCTTTATTTTTAATTTTCTCTTGAGGATCTTAGAAACTATCTCTGCGTCAATCCCAAATCCTTCAGATTTAAGTTGTAATTTTTCCAAGGTATCCCTGCGAAGCAGCTTGTAACAAGTTAAAAAATCATTAAGCTGGGCACTAAATAAAAGATTTAGCAATCCTGTTAAGAACCTATTCCCTAATCTCGGTATCAACATACCCCTATATCCCTCGGTAAACCTCACCCCCAACACAATATCAACGCCGGATTTATTAAATTCCTCTATCAATTTAGCGTATTCCATAGGGTCATATTCCAAATCCGCATCCTGAATTATAACAAACTCTCCGGTTGCATTAGCTAACCCGGTCAGGAAAGCCGCGCCTTTCCCTCTATTGCCGCTATGATGGATTACTTTCAGATTGGGGTATTTAATATCCCTCAATACCTTGCCTGTACCGTCAGTAGAGCCATCATCAACTACAATTATCTCTTTCTCAATCGCTACGGAGTCTATCTTTTCCAAAATTTGCCGGATTGTTTTTACTTCATTATAAACCGGGACTATTACTGAGAGTAGCGGCATATTAATGACCCCTTAATTTTCTAAATATCGCCCAAGTATATAATTTAAGATAATTTGGCAATAACTTAAGCATCTTAAAGCTGGATTTCCCCTTGGTCCTCTCTTTCCAAACCGTTGGCACCTCGGTGATCTTAAAGCCCAGATAATGCGCCTTAAGGGGTATCTCCATGGATATTTCAAAGCCTTTAGACTCAATTTTAATGCTATCTATGACCTTTTTTCTATACATCTTAAAAGCGTTAGCAATATCCCTCGTAGGAACCCCTAATAAATAATGCAGTGAACTGCCGGCAAAAGAAGATAAAAACCCCTTCAACCTTGAACCCCCCAGGCGCGCCCCTCCCCTGACATACCTTGCCCCGCAGACAACATCATATCCCTGGACTATCTTTTCCAGCATTATTTTAATAGTAGACAAATCATCACAGAGGTCTCCCATAACCGGAATGACTACTTCGGCATTAACGTTTGCGAAACCCGTCTTGATAGCATTAGCAAAACCCTTATCAAGCTTATTTTCAACTAATCTGATATTATTATACTCCCGCGAAAGCTTGCTAACAAGTTCAGCGGTAGAATCCGTAGAATGGTCGTTTACAACCAGCAATTCATAATCTATATCGCTCAAAGAGCGCTCTATTTTATCAATTATTCCGGCTATGTTATCTTGTTCGTTATGGGCAGGTATTACGATAGATAGTTTCATCTTAACAGTTTATAAACGTGTATGGTCTCATTCGTAAAAACAGGGGCGAATATGTCTGGATGAGACTTAATCCAGCCGTCTTCCAGGGGAAATACTGTTTCTTTAGTCTGGTGCAAGGAATAAATAAGAACGTAATCAGTATCCTTCCTCAAAAGGTTGCTTAACCAGGTATTGTAATCAGGAGCAAAACGATAATTTCCCCTGGCCTCAAGATTTTTGTGTAAACTTAAAAAATCATACCCCCAGGAATAATTACTCCCAGAAAAATAATGTAATTTCGCCGGTTCTGTGTTGTTCACCGAGGCATAATAAACATTATTCTTAAAACCAGTCCCATATAAAGGGAAAGGCACGGGCCTTCCGGCATAAGCGATATTATCGCCTTGGGTATTCATATTCAACCAATCCCATGCCTTAGCCGCATCAGGCCAGAAACCGGAATATTTTACCATTTTTGCATATCTTGTATATTCATTTTTTGAATAATTATCTCCGAGAACGGCAAGCAGAAAGATTAAAGAAACAAAAAACAAAGAAATAAACAAAGGTTTTTTCAGAAAACGGCTCTTTTTAAAATATTTTATCAAAATCGGTAAAAAAGCGGTTAAAAATACCGTCAGGATAATCGCAGAAAATAACTCCTGGCGCTTGGCTAACTCTGATACCGATGCCAAAAGGCAAATGCTTACCAGGACCCTGGTGGCTATCGCTGGGATATTTAAAACCTTAACCAGATAAAAACCAATAACCATACCTGCGCCCAAAAGAGGGTATAAATATCTTGCATTAGCTAAAGGGATAATATACCTGTAAACCAGGTAAACAAGAGCCGGCATAATCAGAAAATAAACTAATAAGAAATTAATATTCTTTTTATTTTTAATATAACCAATAGGCAGGCCCAGGAATATTGCCGGTAAAACAAAAATTAAAGTCTGAGCCCCTAATCCTTCATGAAACAGAAGTTTCAATAAAGAATAGTCCTCTGCCTTAAAGTGAGCCCTATATACGCTATTGTCCATAACTCCCTTTAAAACAGTGCTGCCGAATAATTTTAGATTTAAAGGATAAAGCAGGTTCCCTGTGTCAATAAAGTTTCTGATGTAGGTAAAACCTCCAAAGGTAACAACAACCGCCAGGGAAAACAGCAATAAATGAAGCTTATCCATATTTTTAGCCACTAAATAGACAAAGGGAACGAACAATATCACGGAATATGGCAAGGCGACTGTCTTTGTGCCTACAAGCAATCCCAGGCTTATACTGTAAACTAACACATTACGCCAGGAAAACTTCTCATTTAATAACAGTAGAAAATTTACACACACCAGGAATAATCCCGCTACCATCACATCCACATAGGCGATTCCCAGCTGTTTAAAATAGTTCGGAATTAAGGAAAATAGCACCGCCGCATAGCAAGACAACTCGTTGTTCAAATGGAGTTTCCTGGAAATATTGAATACCGCCAGAAAAGCCAGAAGAAAAAAAGGGAATTGCCCTAAATCTGCCAGGAATACATTCTTAAGAGGAAAAATTAGCCACAGGTAATAAAGGCTTCCATTTATAGGATAATATGAAGGACTAGGGTCATCAAATACAGTTATGGGAGTATCCAAATTCCCGTGTTTCAGCCACTCTACAGGAAAAACAAAATGGTAATTCAGGCTATCCCAGCCAAAAGGCGGATTTACTAGATTAATAAATAATTTAACAAAACCAAAACCTATAAGCACTGAAGCACAAGCCAGGATAAGCTTATTTCCTGCGAGTTCACGGTACAGCTCCCTTACCTGCCTGGCGTTAAAACTAGACCCCATATCCTTAGTCACAAAATAAATAATTGCTAGTATCAAGAGATTTAACAGGATAACATTTGACAAATAAAGAATACCCAAACTGCCCAATATAAGTTCGCAGGCGGTAATCTGAGCAAAATAAAGAATAAATAACGATAATAATGAATCAATAAAGTCATCGGCCCTGATAATCCTATAAGTAACCAGGAAAGCTGAAGCCACCACGACTAGATTCATCAATAATGATATAATCATAGCTTTTCAACCAATGTTTTATCTATATCTGGCTTACGGTATATAAAAAACGGCATATCACGGCTTGAAAAAATAATTTTATAACCTTTAGTGGCGATATTTTTTAAATAAGGTTCAATCATGGCCTTGTTTTCTCTTGAGAGATACCCCAGCAAATTCATATCTATGACAATATATTCCGTTATATCACCGGTTTTTGATTGAGGGTTCCATTCAAAGATATACTTGCGATGAGACAGATGCGGGACTAGATTAAAATTCGCCGCTACCGATGCATCTTTTGGAACTATTTCCAGATAAGACAACACTTCAACTGAATGGTTATTCTTGATCCCATCTAAAAAACGGACAAGCTTATAACCATCAGTCTTACTGTATGCCAACAAAGAACTAAGGATTACAAACCCGCCTATTAACATAGCTGCTCTTTTATGACGGATTTTACCTATCAACCATCCGCTGCCGTAAATAGCCCCAATAAAAATAAAAGGAATTACGCTGGCAGTGTAATGCGAAGTAATATCATAAAAACCCGAAAAATTAGGATTAACCGGCAGGAGGTTTTTAAACAAAGGAATGGCGACTAAAATATAATGCGCCGGGCTAAAAAGTGTCAAGTACCCTAATGGCGCAAGCATTTTTACACAATACGCTATTTTTTCTTTAGTCAAAAACGAGCTGATAACATAAGCAGGGTCATTAAATACGGTTTTAATATTATCAATGTAAGTCAATCCAAAAGGAAGACGGTCCATATACGGATAATTACCTGAAGGATTAAAATATGGGATGATGATTTTTGTTTCCAGTAGCCAGGCTGAAACCCCGATTATAAAGAGTGCCGCGCCGAGCTTGAACCTCTTTTGGGCAAATAATAAAAAAATTCCCAAACCACTGATTAAAAACGCCGTATCTTCTTTGCATAATAACAGAAGAAAAATTGTCAGAAATAGTAATAAATTTTTACCTTTATTTATAAAATAATACGCCCAGAAAAATAACGGCAAAATAAAACATTCAGGGTGGAAATCAGATAAACCCACGCCTCTAAGCGGACGGGATAATACATAAGCAAATATAAAGGTGAAAATTAAAAAACGGCTGTTTAACCTGTCTTTGGCGATTAAATATAACGGGATAACTGCAGAGGCCAATAAAACAGACTGCACCAAAAAAAGGACTATAACATTTTGCCAAATCATATATAAAGGTGCGATAAGCAATAGAATCGGCTCAAAATGGTCTCCCAACAGGCTCATATTCCCTTTTAAGGATGAAAAAAGTAAATTTCCGCGTGTGGTATTCCATATCGCCTGGTCAAATATCCCCAGATCGGAGGCGCCGGAAGATAAACTAAGATGCCTCGCCGTGCTTAAGACGGAAAAAACTATAAATATAGCGGCTCCCGCCATAAATAGCAATTTCTTATCGCCTAGACTTGCAAGTTTATTTATACTTTTTATAACCGGGCTTTCTAAAAAGCTACCCTTTTTAGCCGCGTACCTTGATAATAAAAGGAAGGATAGGGCCATAGTTGGCCCGGAAATATTAGATATGTTACCAAAAGGCAAACCCATTCTATACAAAGGCAGCAATATAAACGAATAGTCAGTAACAAAAAGACCAAGATAAAAATAAAAAAATAAAACAGTAATGCTATCTAGTATTTTTATTAAGATTGGCATTTATTTCGCGATAATTTATAAACTAAAAGGTTTAAGATTTGATTCAAATACTGCGCTACTACTTTTGGTTTTAACTTACTTTTTCCTTTCATTCTGTCTGAAAAAGTAAAAGGAACTTCCTTGAAAGAGGCATGATGAGCTTTGACAAATATCTCCAATCCTATCTTAAATCCATCGGGAGTAAGATTTACACCATCTAAAGCCGACTTTTTTATGCAAAAAAATCCCGAAGTATTGTCTTTTATTTTAGTCACCAGCCGGCCCAAAAAACAGGCAAAAGCTGAAATAAATTTACGCTTAAATGGAAACCCCTTAGTCCCTCCACCTTTTACATAACGGCTTCCTATTATTAAATCGTAACCCTCTTTAAGCTCTTTTATAAAAACAGGGATTAATTCCGGCGGGTGGCTCCCGTCGGCATCCATCACCACAATCGCGCTACCCCTTGCCTGCTTTATCCCATCCAAAACAGACAGAGAAAGGCTCTTTTTTTCCGATACCCGGCGGATAGCTCTTCCTGATTCCCCTAATATTTTTTCCGCGATTCCAGCGGTATTGTCTGCGGAGGCATCATCTACAATCAGAATTTCATACTCAATATTTATCTTGCCCAGCGTTTCAATAATCCGTTTTAATATATCCCCGATATTTTCTGCTTCATTGTAAGTAGGAATAATAATAGAAATTATTTTTTCTTTGCTCATCATAGCCGTTTTAATCTATTAATTTAGCCGTTACCAAAGCGCCGCTGGCAAAAACTCTTATCAGGACAGGGATATTTTCTTTTCCTTCTAGCATTATAAAGGTAACATTTGATTTATGATAAGGGTCTTTATCCCTTCTTCTAATACTTGCTTCTATTACAGCGATTTTACATAACTGTTTTTTTACCGTGATAGTACGCTCTTTTACCGTTCCGCTTAAGATATAATTTTTCTGGTTAGTATTGATGTTCATTTCAATATTTTTTATTTTACTTAAATCCATATGCCTGAGATTAAATATCGCGGAAAGTGGATCCTGGGTGTTAGGCAGTATTTGGCGCTCAACGCCTGCCAAAGTCATAATTCCTTTCGCCTGGTCGTAAAATATTTCTTTCTCGGGGTTTTCTTTTCCTGGCGCTTTTAACTTTTGCTTAAATAACACAGGATTAGAACTACGCGCATCAACGTAAGAATCAATCGTCGCGTAACCATCAAAAAGCGCTGAATATAATTTTAGCGGCCTGGCGCTTGCGCTTAAATGATATACCTTTGCGCCTCTATAGTCTTCCGTTTTTTCGGCTGCGAAAACAGCTTCACCGACTGGGATAATACCAAGGAAATTTAGCCTGTATTTTAGCTCTCCATATCTTGCATCTTTCTTTTGTATATGGCGTCCAATAATAATCCCCGGGTTATTATTGTTCTGCCAAGCTAATACCAAGCTAAAAACGATTATTAAAATTACGAACAATGCTTTTTTCATCTTACTCTCCGTTTAAAAATGTTCATTTTTCTTCAGGTTTATATCCTATTGGTGCAGCGACAACTTCATAAACATCAACAGGGCCGGCCTTCTGAACGCACCTTATATTTTCCCGGGGGCATTCCTGGCCAAGAAAACTTACCGTTAATTTAAGCCCATTATTTTTCGGAATCAAATCCAACTCTTCCTTATCCTTCACTAAATCCGAATAAAGGTAATTTTCCCTGTGGACCAAAACATATTTTACCCCCATCCCTTTCAAGATGCCCGCGGTATTCTGGTCAGAGAGCTTAACTATTGTTTTAGCGATATTGTTGGCATAGCTATAGGGTGTAGTCCCGTTAATCATTCTTTTCTCATGAACAGTCTGGTAAAACTTATATAATTCATTGGGAGAACCCGCATCTAACGGATATTCCGCAATTATAATATCTCCAGGCTGTTCTTTAAGCCAATAATAAGCCTGAGAAACTTTTTCCACGTCAATAACCCTTAACGGCGGATAATTCCAAAACTCAAAAATCACCAGGCCGAAAAGAAGAATAGCCGCAGCTATCTTTGATTTTCCGCTCTTGAACTTTTCCAGGACAGCTCTCAAGCCGAACGCCGATAGCACCGCGATTGCCAGCATCAATAATATTCCAAATCTACCGGATGCCCTGAACATAGGCAATAGTTTATACATGAAAAATGACGGCATATAAATCTTAAAACCGAAGATACTCCACCATGGCGGCTGAGATAATATCCAGGAAAGTACAGCTAAGAAAATAAAAAAATTAATATAAAAATATTCTTTGGAGTTAATTTTCTTTCGGGCCTTCCATGATTTTTTGAGAGCTATAAAGGCAAGCGCTAGCGGTATCCATCCTAAATAAAGCGTATGTTCGGTCAAGCTTTCGCCATATAGCGATGTACCGGTAAAACTCTCGGTGAATTTTCCAAAAACAGGATGCGCAATTGACGGCAAGAGGTAACTTAAAGGCCGGGCGGATTGAGCAAAAAGATCATCAAAAGGCCTGACAACGCTCCAGGCTGACGGCTGTATGCTTTTTTTTGCGAAAAAGGCATTCTTGAGAGTAGTATTAGCTACAGCGGGAAAGACAAAAATTATCCCTGCTGCCATTACAATAAGCGCCCTTTTCAGGAATTTCCAGCATCTTCCGGTTTTTCTACAAAAAAGAAAGTAAATCACGAGAAATAATACTGTGGCAATATATGAAAAATAGAAATAATGCAGCTCTGTGGAAGCCAACAGGAAAACCGCCAGAATGCCTAAAAATAAGTTTCTGCGGGAAGGGTAGTCTTCTATCTTTACCAAGGCATATAGAAACAAAGGCATCCATTGTATTTGAGCCAATGAAAGATGCTGCCATGCCCTGGCAAAATGATATGGGCAAAAAGAGTAGATAATCCCTGAGAGTAGTGAACAAATTTTATCCTTAGTGACCGCGTATGCCAGATAAAACATGGTCACGCCGGCCAGTACAAAGCTAAGAAGAATCTGAACATTATAAGCAGCAATATAACCGGTAGAAACAGAAAGCCACTTACTAAAAATATTCCAACAGGGATAAAGTATTGAGGAGCTTATATCCAGGCCAAAAGGAACGGCGATTACAGAACAAAAAGTATCCACCAGATGTTTGCTGAAGGCATACTGCTGCCACCAAAAATAGGCTAACCAGGCAAAAGGCTCATCACTAGTATAAGTCCCCAAGATGCAACTTTTCATTTTAAAAACCAGCGGATAAGTAAAGGCCGCAGCAAGAAACAAATAAGATCCAAAAATCATCAAAAATCTCTTTTTCATTTGCTTTCCATTAAGCTTTATAACAGGTGATTTTTAAATTCTGTTCATCAAACATTGAAAAAATCCGCAAAATAAGCCTTAAGGCAATAAGCGGGAAAAAAGTCAGACCCTTAAGCAGTTTATTTTTAAGGATATTTTTATCTTCCAGCCAGGCCCAGAGCCCGTAATGCAAAGAAGTAGGCGTTGAAACTAACTCCAGAATATGGTTTCTAAAAAAATGGCCCACTTTAAATCCGTGGGTTCTTAAAAGCTTGTTTATGCTGTCACGGGTAAAGAAATATAAATGCCTGGGTACTTCCAAATTATAATAATAAGGGCCAAAAAGGCGGAATTCAAAAAATTTCATGTTCGGGACATAAATATATACTATACCGTCGTCTTTCAGGATTCTTTTGACCTCTTTTAATACCTCTTCAAGGTTATTCATATGTTCCAATGACTGAAACATGGTTATAAGGTCAAAAGATTTCGCAGGGAAACTGCATTCCACCAGGTCGCCGTAAAGAATACGGCCATCAAGAGTTTTGGGGGCAAAAGCCTTTGAATCGGCGTTTAGCTCGCAGCCCCAGACATCAAAACCATGTTTTCCCATCACCTGCATGAACCTCCCGCTTCCGCATCCAATATCAAGGAGTTTACCGCTTTTTTTATGCTTTTTTAACATTCTTATCATGGAATTTTCTATCGGCATTAAACAGGCGCCTAATGCCCTACGCATTAATGTAGGCCCCTCCCTGTTAAAATCAGGTGGATAGAAATTAATAGCTTCCTCTTTTACCGGCCGCGGATTTAAGAAGAGGAACCCGCAATTAGCGCAACTGACCACACAAAATATATCTTTACAGGTTTTAAGGCGCAGGTCTTTAGCATTAAAAACTAACCTGTGGTCAGAGCTGTTGCAAACCGGGCATTTTATCTTCTCAAGCTGCAAATTATCTCCTGTTTTTCCTGGCGTAAACTTCAAAACAATCTCCAATATTGAATAAATCAAAAATTATTGAGCAAAAGATATCCGCCAGCCTTAAAGGAAGATTTACCGCCTTAAAACCATATCTCCTTGCCAAAGTAGGGCCTATTACCCCTATTGATTTCGTTCTGAGATAAACCACCCTGAAACCACATGCTTCAAGCATCTTTCTTAAGCTCTTTTTAGTGAAAAGCTGCCTGTGCTGAGGTATGTGCATCTGAAAATATTCTTTAAATACCCTGGATGGCGTATTAAAATTAGGCACTCCTATTATCAGTTCGCCATTATCCTTCAATAGCTTCCTCGCCTGAACAAGCATATCCTGCGGCCGGGCAACATGTTCTAAAACCCAGTTAAACCTGATAACATCAAATTTATCCTGATCGCTTTTTACATCTTTCTGGAAATCTTCCATCTTTAAGCTTGCTTTTATCTCCTGGGCACGCAGACGATTGATAAGCGCGTCATGGTATTCTGTTCCATAACATATGCACCCGAACCCTTTTGCTTTTTTTAAAAAATAACCATCGCCGCAGCCGATATCAAGCACCTTCAAAGGGCCATTTTTAGTATTTGAATAAATCGGATAAGTAATCAGCGCTCTTTGCAGTAAAAAACCTGAAACTAATTTCTTAAACCACACACTCCGGCTTTTAAATAAGACACCTCCGAATAAATCATTAAGCTTATCCTGGAATTTAAACTGGATATCCGCCTGGCTGCTAGCCATATATTCAGAGAAATGGTGGGCGATATAATCCTCATATATTCTTTTCTCTTCTTCAATGCCAAGGAATGGGTGGGCGTAAGCTAAACCGCAACTTAAACAGAGATAAACATCATTTTTTTTAGTCTTATCTTCCGAATAAACCTGGGAAAAAAAACTACCATTATTAACAATGCTTTCACCGCAAGCCACGCATTTATCAGTTTTATAAAAATCTTTAAAATCATTGTAAAATGTTTCTAGGTTTGCCATAATCTTAAGTTGATTTAGATCCTCTACTTAACAACCTGTAGATTTTTGAACCCACCTTGCCGTCAAAAACCATGCTTCTGCCCAGCTTAAAAATAAACCTGTTCCTGCAAAAATAATATACGATTAACCCCAGGACCTTACCCAGGCGGAACTGCAGTATTGTTTTTTCGTATAATGCATATCCTTTTTTGAGCACCCGAGCCCTCTCTTTCCTGGTAAATTCTCTGGTTTCAAAAACAGGCGGGAAATCCCTGCTGCCAACCGTTTCCAGATAATCCTCTACCGGCATCATGTAGGTAGCATTTCTGGTTATCCAGTCAAAAAGCTCTGTCCCGGGGTAAGGGATAAGATTATATATATTCACGAAATTAGTCTTTAGCGAACCGGCAAACCTAAGCGTATTCATTGCTGTCTTATAAGTTTCTCCCGGATGCCCGATAATAAAATTAACCGAATTCTTAATCCCGATTTTGTTAGTAAGCTCAACCGCCTGGACGACTTTTTTCAAATCTAGGTTCTTACCGATATATTTATTAACGATCTCCTGGTTTCCAGACTCACAGCCGTATGAAATAAAGATACAACCACTCTCTTTCATTTTCCTAAGCAGTTGTTCGCTTACGTTATCGGCCCTGATGCCGTTATAAAGCTCATAACGGATATTCAACCGGCTATCCGTAATCAAATCACATATTTTTTCAGCCCTCTTTAAATCAAAGGCGAAGCAATCATCATTAATTTCAAAATGATTGATCTGGTATGCATCTTTTAGATGCTTCATCTCTGCCACTACGTTTTCCGGGCTGCGGGCCCTGAAATTCCTGCCCATGGTAAGCCTGATACAGCAATAATTACAGCCGTAAGGGCAGCCTCTTGATGTAATTATCGGCATCAGATGCTGGCCGTATGCAGGATACCTTTCTATGCCGAATGCTTCGTAATCAGGAAATGATATGCTATTCAAATCCTTAATATACCCTTCATCCTGGTTCTCAACGTAATTATCGCCATCCCGCCAAATAAGATTATTCACGCGGCTAAAACCAGGTTTTGACTGTTCTAATTCTTTCAAAAACTTTATAAAACTAATCTCAGATTCCCCCTTCATGGCAAAATCTGCTTTTGTAGTCTTAAGGATATGACTTTTAGTTGCAGAAACATGTGGCCCGCCGGCAATCACCAGCAGACCGGTGAATTTATATTTGATTTCATCGATTAGCGCTTTAGCGTATTTATAACAAAAACTAAAAGTTGTAACTCCCACTAAGTCGGGATTAAAAGAAGAAATAAGCGAAAATAATTTGCTGTCATCCTTTTCTATTCCCTGGTCAAATACTTTCACATCCCTATAGCCTTCCTTCTTGCATGCGGCGATAAGATAAGATAAGCCGATATGCGGGTGACCGCTGACTTGCTTCTCATCACCGAACAAAGATTTAGTCCAGGGATTAACGAATAGTATCTTCATTATTGATTACATTTTCCCAAGGGCATAAACAGGCCGTCAAAGTAACCCTTTAAAACCAACCTCATCAAAGAAAATTTTCCGTTAAATAATAAAATTCCTAAATTATACAATAAAAAAATATTATTAAATAATACTAAGAATACAAATAAACGCATGCCACTTGAGTTTTTGCGCATAAAGAGGATCCTATTTCTTGAAACATAGTAAACCATGCTGGGGTTCTCGCCCTTAAAAGACTTATGCCCCTGCTGCCTGTTTAACGGCACATTATGCCATACCTTTGCTTGAGGGAATAACGCTACAATAAAACCTCTTTTTTTTATTTTCTCGGCTAAATCAGACTCTTCGTAATGCATAACGTAATCTTTATCTATGCCACCAACCTCTTCAAATATTTTTTTAGGCACCATAAACACGTTAGGGATATGGTGGACTTTAATCAACTCAAATCTATCGTATTGGCCTTCATCCGCCTGCCCACTCCCCTCGAACAAGGTAATGCTTGTTAACAGGTTCATCCGGTTATTCGTCCAGCACAAACGCTTGGGATCTGATTTATAATAGGTAAAGGGACCGCTTATTCCGATATTCATATACCTATTCCTTACTTCCACGTCCACCATATTCTTTATCATATCGCTGTCCATTGTGTTATCGCTGTCAACAAACAAGAGATATTCGCCTAAGGCACTTTTTGCCCCAAGATTCCTGCCCCCTCCGGCATATAGATTCCTGTAGCTTTTAATTAACTTTACCTTATTGCCGTATCGACGCTCCAGTTCCTCCACGGTTCCGTCGGAAGAAGCATTATCCACCACAATTATTTCTATGTGCTTATAAGTTGAGTTTAAGGCAGATTCAATGCACTCAATCACATCAGCGTTACGGTTATAGGTGACTATGATTACGGAAATTAACGGCTTTATATCTGGCATGCTGGCTGGCATTGTTTTTTGCGTGGGAAAAAACTCCTTATTATCATCAGGAACCCTATTTTAATAATCGAAAAATTACCGCTTCTTAGAACCGTGGCGGAATTAAGCCATTTTGCGGCTCTAATCAGCGGCCGTGATACCGTAGGAAGATTAAGTATGGAGTCATTAGCATAAAGCTTTAACTTTTTCTTGCGCTCCGGATCCACCCATCCGTTTTTATAGCATTCATCGCCCAATACAGTGCCCTTAAAAGGATAATAGACAGAGGTCTGGACACTATCCGGAGCAAGCCTCAGGTTTAACCAGATAGTCTTCCATAAAGTAAGCGGTGTTTCATGCGGCAGGCCAACCATATTAAAAGACTTGGTTTTTATACCTGCCTTCCGGGCATTTCTAAAAGCCTGGATAATTAGCTTGTCCGGCATATCCCTGCGCAACACACTCCGGCGGATTTTCTCATCGCCCGCCTCTACACCTATAGAAACCTGGACGCACCCGGCATCTTTTAATATACGCAGGGTATCCGACACTCCGGCTTCAGGACGGATATTGCAGATAAAAGGCAGCTTAATCCTGGATTTATACTTAGCACAGAAATCCTTGAGCCAAATCTGGTTTGCCGTAAACATATCATCATCGAATTGAATGAACTTAAAATTTTCTCTGCTTACACAGTCTTCTATCTCCTTTAAGACGTTTTCCGGAGAACGGTATCTTAAATAAGGCCCTTTCCCGGAATATATTTTCTTAAGGGCGTGATTTGCGCAATTGGTACACTCATAAGGACACCCGCGGCTGGCCATAATCTCAAGTATTCCATTTTTGCTGTTCTCTGAAGAAAAAAGTTTCCTATCCATAAACGGCAAGTCATCAAGATTAGAGATAAGGTTACGCAGATTATTCTTTATCAGGCGGCCCTGCTCTTTGAACCAAAGGTTTTGGATATTTTTGCGTAAACCACCATTTGCCAAGCTATCCAACATCTCTACCAGAGGATATTCCCCTTCGCCAATGCATACCACATCAATAGAATTATGCCCCAATACTTCTTCCGGAGACAATGTAGCGTAATAGCCGCCAACGATTATCGGGATATGCGGATTCAAGCCTTTTATATAATCCGCAAGCTCAGTAATCCAGCTAAAACTCATTTCATAAGAACTGAAGCCGATTATATCGGGCTTGAATTTTTCTAATTCTAATTTGACCCGGGACAAATGCGTTTCATTTATTTTAGAATCAATGACTAATTCTTCGTAGTGTACAACATGCCCTTTAGCTTTTAAAAAAGCAGATAACGCCGCTAACTGAAACATGTAAGCCGGTAATGCTAATGGCATCACAAAAAAGACTCTCATTTCTTTGCCTCAAGATAAATGCTAATTTCCGGAAAAACGTCCAGAGTATCAAGGTCAGGGACACTGCCCTCGCGGAATTTATTTTTTTCAACAGCCTTAAACCCGCATGACTTTAATAACTGCGTTAAAGAATCGCTGTCGTACATCCACAAATGGGGCCTGATAAAAAAGGAAGCTATTTTCTTCAACCGGGTTTGCTGAATTTTATTGGCTTCCGGATAAAATATACCGGATAACAAATCTCCCAAAGAAAGGTTAAGAACAACATTCCTGTCATCACGGTGAAAGGAATCTATGAAGAATTGCCTGTCTCTATCGGTATATCTTTTCAGGATTAATTCTAAATCGGGTACGATGACCCTCAATATACCACCATCCTTTAATACCCTGCGGCACTCTTTCAGCACTTTTTCTGTTTCAAATCTTTTCAGATGCTCTAAAAAATGAGATGTATAAATATAATCAACTGAAGAATCTCCAAAAGGCAGTTTTCTTCGGCAGTCACGCAGCAATAAATTACCTGGCCACTTAACACTATACTCAGGAGGCAACAATCTAAGCGCCATCAAAAGTTTTAGAAATAAAGGGCTGGCATGTAAAAAAGCGAGGATACCCCAGTCAATGTTAATCCAATCATCTTTTCCCACAGGACCGCAACCTAGATTAATCTTTCTCATGGTATCAAATATATTTTTTTATGACTGCTTCTAAATGTTCTGAATAATTAGGCCAATTGTATTCTTTGGCTTTTTCCCGGGCCCGCTTACCCATCTCCTCTGCTTTATTTAAATCCGAAAAAACAAGATTCACATAGCGGGTTAATTCCGCAAGGTCTTTCTCCTTGGGAAAATATCCGTGCACGCCATGCTCAAATAAATCCGCCACCCCGGAGCCGACAGGCACGATTATACACGCACCGCATGCCGCCGCTTCCAAGGTCTGCATGCCAAACGCCTCCTGATTAGGATGAACATGCAGTATTACTTTAGAACACAATTCTAAAATCATCTTCTCATTTAAAGACCCAAGAAACTCTACCCTATCATCCAATCTTCTTTTTTTCACTTCTTTAAGGAAGTTTTTCCTTATGGATTCTAAATACCAGAAGCCTCCTATTTTTAATTTAATGCTCTTTTCGGTATTCTCTAATAAATCCAAAAATATATCCGGCTTATTCCCTATATCCCAGCGGTCATAGGTTAAAATTGCCCTTTCCCGTTGATTATAAGGGGTGAATACTTCACTGCTAAAACATCCAAGGACAAGATTCTCTGATGGGTGCTTAGATAAACTGCGGAATCTCTCCTGGTGTAATTTACCGCTGGTTATTAAAACCCTTGCCCCCAAACAGGCAGAAGCGTCTAAAAGCCAGGCACATATATATATAAATGGGTACAAAACCCTCAACCAGGTCTTTGCGTAAGTCTTTCGCAAAGTATAAGTGCAAGGGTCGCAGTGCACATAAAAAATGTACGGTATCCCCCTGAACAATCTAAGCCCCCAGGCTGCGAAAGTAGCGAATTGACCGTTAGCAATAATACAATCGTATTCCTTTCGCTTAATAGTAAATGGCGCGGAAAAAAAACTCAAAAAATGGTGTAAGGATAAAAAAGAAAACCCCGGCAACTTGAAATCCCACGCCGGCCTTCTGCCAAATATATATTTAATCTTTACCCCGGAAAGATGATAGCTGTATACGCTAGAGACTTCATCACCCTTCTTGGCATCAATCAAAACGATAGCTTCGCACTGATGGCCCAATTTCTCCAAACCCTTATATGTTTGGCCTATGACCTTAGGGGCGCTCCCGGGCGCAAGTTCGTCAATTAAAATTGCTATTTTCAAGTATGGTTTCCCTTTTATCTAAAAAATCTGGTTATAAAATTGCGACCCTTGCTGGTTGTGATTGCCAAACCAGCGTAAGTCCAAAATTGCGCGCAACTGGCCAGAGGATGATAAAGCCAATAAAAATTCTTACTTTTCAAGCAAAGGTATAAACTGTGGATCAGAGCCGGAAGCGGAACCGCGCTATATATTGACCAAAGGAATAATTTTATATTAAAATTACCGGTAAATACCCAATTCATGTTTCGGGTTTCTTGCTTATCTAACAAATGCTGCTTAAAATTCCTTCTCCATTTCTTTATCCAATCCGATAATCTGGCTACATGATGATGATATACAAAAGCCGAATTAAAATAAGCTACTTTATTATTTCCTTTTTCCAGCATATACTGAAAAGCATCGTTATCCCCCAAATACCCCTGCTGATTCCAGATTCCTTTTATCATTTCAGCCCTGTAAACAAGACCATTTGCACCCCAGACTAAAGGTTTAGCCGGATTGACAGTGAAAATAGAATAATCCTTGTCGCATGATTTTGCTTCTTTTCTATATGCATTAAGGTTCTTATTCAGAAACCAGTTTAAAGGGTCGCTCTGTATTAACTCAAAATACTTATTTAAGGACGAGTCCTTTTCACCGGAAACCAATCGTCCCCAGACGGCAGATATTCCTAAATCAGAATTAAATATATCCCCAACTTTTTTTAGCCAATCATCGCCAACCAGCTCATTATCAGCGGCAAAAATCACCAGGAACTCGCCGCGCGCTTCCTTAACGCCGATCTGGACTCCGTATTCCGCAAGCTTCCTTGGATTTTCTAGAATCTTACAGGAAAAATTCCTGGCAATACCCAGAGTATCATCGGAAGATCCGCCATCAACTACTAAGATTTCCACTTCTCCCTGCAGGTAATCCTGATACCTGATGCTTCTAAGGCAACAATCCAAATGCTTCCCTGCATTAAAAACAGGAATAATAAAACTGAATTTTTTAAGCTTTTCTTCGGCGCTCATTATATTTTCGTATGACCTTGGCAGGGTTACCCGCTATTATGCTATTGGCCGGGATATCCTTAGTAACTACCGAGCCGGAGCCAATCAGGCACCCCTTTTTAATCACCACTGGCAAAATAGTGGCATTATTGCCTATTGAAACACCCTTTTCTATCTTGGTTTTCTTTAGTTTCCAGCCCGGATCATTAGAAATAGGATAAAGGTCATTCACAAACATCACCCCGTGCCCGATAAAAACACCGTCGGCAATGTCCACCCCCTCACAAATAAAAGCGTGGGACTGAATCCTGCAGTGTTTGCCGATTACAACGCCCTTTTGTATTTCTACAAACGGCCCCACAAACGAACCATCGCCTATTTTGCATTCATAAAGATTGACCAGATCGGGGAAAGGAATCTTCACATCTTTGCCGATTTTACAATCACGGATCATATCTGCTCCTTGGTTTTATGGTACAGGAAAGTATAAAACATTTTCCCATACCACTGCGAAAATCGCCTAAAGTCATCGCCAAAGGCGATTTTCTTGTTTTAAAGGGAAGCGTTTCCCATTATTGGACAGAGAGCGATGTATGCCTACCAATACCTTTAGAACTTCCAAGCCGTCCTTGCCGTCAGTTAAAGGCGACTTATTTTTCCTTATACACTCGATGAAATGCCTGCATTCGGCGCCTAATGGCTCTTCTTTTTTTACCTGAGGAGTCTGGACATTACCATTCTTAATAATCATCTGGAATTCTTCAAAAGAATCATAATCCTGTTTGAATCTTTTCTTCATCACGCTTTTATCGTAAACACTAATCGGTGTTTCCATACTTAAATCATCGAACACCGCCATCTTCTTGCTGCCCACTACTACAATCTCCCTGGTTTTCTTAGGGTCAAGCCAGCTGACATGTATATGCGCGAGTATTTGGTTAGGGTAATTAAGAGAGATAAAAGCGATATCTTCAAGGTTATGAGGCAAATACTTTGCCCCCTGGGCGCTCACAGATAACGGATTCTTGTCGAGTATAAAGTTCATGATGGATATATCATGAGGAGCCAGGTCCCATACCGCATTGGCGTCCTTCCTTAAGGGGCCCAGGTTTGTCCGTCGGGAATAAACGTAATAAATCCTCCCCAGAGAACCGCTTTTTATCAACTCTCTCAACTTTATAACAGAAGGGTTGAATTTAAAAGTATGGCCTACCATGAGCACCTTTTTTTTATCGGCAGCTAATTTGATTAACTTACGGGCTTCATTTATGTCCATGGCAATAGGTTTCTCAACCAAAATATTTTTCTTATAGATTAATGCTTCCCTGGCCAACCTGTAATGCCTGCTTGCAGGCGTAGCAACAATAACACCAGCTATATCTTTATCCCTTAACACGCTTAAATAATCCCTGGTAGTAATAATATCAGGATAGATTTTCTTTATGTGGGATAATCTTTCAGGGCTTAAATCGCATACATACTTTACGGAAACCCCCTTAATCTGGTTAAAATTCCGCACAAAATTAGGGCCCCAATAACCACAACCTATAATCCCGATATTAATCTTTCCCATATTTTCCCCTTTTTAGCGTTAAGCAATCTTATTGCCGCATCTTTTGTTCTTGAGCCACTCCAAATCCACATCCACCATCATCTTCACTAATTCCCCGAACTTTACCGATGGTTTCCAATTCAACTTTTTCCTGGCCTTGCTATAGTCGCCCTTAAGCAGATGAACCTCTGAAGGGCGGTATAAATCTTTGTCTATTTTCACATATTTTTCCCAATTAAGCCCGACATAACCAAAAGCTAATTTCACAAATTCTTTAACAGAGTGAGTTTCATTAGTGGCAACCACATAATCATCAGCCCTGTCCTGTTGAAGCATGAGCCACATGGCCCGGACATAATCTCCTGCAAAACCCCAGTCCCTTTTGGCTCCCAGATTCCCTAATCTTAATTCTTTTTCCTGGCCTAATTTAATCCTGGCAACGCTATGGGTGATTTTACGGGTAACAAATTCGAAACCTCGACGCGGGCTTTCATGATTGAAAAGGATTCCGGAAAGAGCAAAAATACCGTAAGCCTCACGGTAATTTCTGGTCAAATCAAATCCGGCAACCTTTGATATGCCGTAAGGAGAACGGGGATGAAACGGGGTATTCTCGTTTTGCGGAGTCTCTTTGACATGGCCAAACATTTCACTTGAGGCGGCGAAATAAAATCTACATTTGGGAGCCTTCTCCTTTATAGCTGACAAAACAAAATGAGTCCCGTTAATATTTGTGCTTATGGTTGAGAATTCATCCTCAAAAGAGTAGCTTACAAAACTCTGGGCAGCTAGATGATAACACTCGTCCGGCTTGACCTTCTGAACCACGCTAAAGATACTGGCATAGCTGTCTAAAGAAGCCGAATGAAGGTTGATTTTATTTAGAATATGCCTTATTCTCCAAAGCCTGTGCTCGGGATCCTCCAATGCTACGCGCCTTATTATGCCGTGCACCTGGTAACCTTTTGCCAGAAGAAATTCAGCCAGGTAAGAACCATCCTGCCCTGTAATACCGGTAATCAACGCTTTCTTTTTCATTGATATTTCCCTTTCTTTAAGGATTATTTCAACAGCCTTCTATGAAAACACTTGTCCAGCCATCTTTTATTATCTTTATACCATTTAACGGTTTCTTCCAATCCCTTCGGAAAATTTATGCTTGGACGCCAACCAAGCTTAATTCTTATTTTTTTGGCATCTAAAGCATACCTCCAATCATGCCCAAGCCTATCTTTTACATATTCAATTAATTTTTCGGATTTTCCTAAGTTTTTAATAATCTTTTTTACCACCTCTATGTTTCTTTTTTCCTCGCTACTGCCTATATTATAGATTTCTCCGATTGAGCCTTTCTCCAATACCAGAAGTATCGCCTGCGCGCAATCTGACACATGCAACCATTCTCTGATATTTTTGCCTTTGCCGTAAACAGGGGTTCTTCTATTATGCAACAATTTAAATATGGTTAAAGGGACTAATTTCTCCGGATATTGCCAGGGGCCGTAGTTATTAGAAGGCCTTATTATAATTGCCGGAAAATCGTAAGTCCTGATGTATGCTTTTATAAGCAAATCCCCTGCTGCTTTAGAGGCGGCATAGGGGCTATTCGGCCGGAGATTAGAGCTCTCAGTGAACCTTCCTTTTTTTATCTCCCCGTAAACCTCATCTGTAGAAATATGGATAAATTTATGAATCTTGTTATTCCTGCAAGCCTCCAATAATACCTGGACACCCTTTATATTGGTTTCTAAAAATACGTCAGAGTCTTCAATGCTCCTGTCTACATGGGTTTCGGCAGCCAAGTTTACTACAATGTTTGGTTTTTCTTTTTTAAAAATTGACCCTATTTGCCTCTTGTCACAAATGTCTGTTTTATAAAACTTGTATTTACCCCTTGCGGCTTTCAACCTTTCCAAATCTCCGGCATAGGTAAGCTTATCCAGAACGACTACCCGATACCCTCCTCTTGCTAACAGCCTTACAAATTCGCTGCCAATAAAACCTGCGCCACCCGTAACTAATATTTTAGATAGTTTCTTACGCATTCTTCCATCACCTCTTTAATGTTCCTTGTCTTAAAACCTGCCTGCTCTAATTTTTGAGTGGATAAAATCAAATTCGTTCTCACAAGACCTAATTGTTTATAATCTATAACTTGATATTCAAAACCAGGGACATATTTTTTATAAACATCCAAAAGCTCAGGGTATCTTATCCCTCCTTTATTCACGACATTATAAATTCCCTTCGCTTTGATTTTAATTAAATGCCGCAGTGCTTTTATAAAATCCGGGATGTAAGTAACCGAATTGGGAATATCGATAACCTTTCTATATTCAACAAGCTTAGTAAGGATATTCCTGGAATAAGGCCGATTATCCAATGGAACGCGAATCCGTATTATTAAAAAGGGATATCTAGCAGATTGGTAATTTAAAACTTGCTCTGCATAGACCTTTGAACGGCTATAAAAAAGCTCAAAGAAATCAGGAACCTTATTTTCCCTGATAGGCTTATCTTTTAAATAATCAAAGTGATAAATACACCCGGAGCTTATATGAACCAACCTGATCTTATTACGCAATGCCACTTCGCCTAAAATTATGGGGATAAAGGAATTCGACATTAAGGTTTTATCTTTATCTGATTCGCAGTCGTCAACGTTTCTTCCGATGTATCCGATACAATTGATGATAATTTTAGGCGAAAATTTCTTAACTTCCTCTTCCGCTTCCTTAAACGAATAAATCTTCCTCTTTGAAATCGCGCATTTAAATTCCTCCTGCAATCTGCTGCCTATAAAGCCTCCGCCGAAAATAAGAATTTCGTTATTCATTTTTTAATATGCTCCTTAAATATTCCCCGTAAACGGTATTTATCTGCCTTGCTAACTTTCGTAACTGCTTCTTATTAATATAACCCATTCTATACGCTATTTCCTCAATGCAGCCAATTTTTAAACCCTGCCTTTCTTCTATAGTCTTTATAAATAAAGAAGCATCGATCAAAGAGTCATAAGTACCGGTATCAAGCCAGGCATAGCCTCTTCCTAATAACTTTACGGCGAGCTTGCCTTGCTTTAGGTAATGGTTATTGATATCTGTAACCTCTAATTCTCCTCTTCGCGAAGGCTTTAAAGACCTGGCGATCTTGACCACGTTATTGTCGAAAAAATAAAGGCCGGTCACTGCATAGTTTGATTTTGTTTTCTTTGGTTTTTCTTTGATTGCGGTTACCCGGCCTGCTCTGTCGAATTCAATAACACCATATCTTTGTGGATTTTTAACATAATAACCGAAGATAACTACCCCCTCTTTATGGCTGGCTGCTTCTTTTAACAAGCCTGATAATCCGTCACCGTAAAAAATATTATCCCCCAATATCAGGCAAACATTGTCTTTGGCGATAAATTTATCTCCGATAATAAACGAATCCGCGATGCCTTTTGGTTCTGCCTGCTCAAGATATTTAATGCTGATTCCCAGGCTGGAGCCGTCTCCTAACAGGCTTCTGAATTTGGGTAGCGCCGTAGGCGTAGAAATTATCAATATCTCCCGTATTCCCGCCAGCATCAACACCGATAGCGGGTAATATATCATTGGTTTGTCATAAATAGGAAGTAATTGCTTACAAACAGCCTTTGTAATAGGATAAAGCCGGGTGGCCTTACCCCCTGCTAAAATTATACCTTTCATATGCTCCCCCGTTTTTTTCTTTCTGTATCAAAAGATAATATGGATAATACGGATTTCATATTATTCTTTATATCGATTAGGCTGCGTATCTTAAGCAAACGCCTGATTACATATGCAGGCCTAAAATAGAATTTTTTGTAAGCCAAGCGGTAATAATGCATTATTTTTTCCGGAGAAACAGTAGGCAGGCACATCACAACATTAGCTAAATCGAATTTATCCCATTCCGAGCTCAAAAGATAACCATTGCCTTTGGCCCAATCATACATTTCCGTCCCGGGATAAGGCGTGGTCATATTGAAAATAACTATATCAGGGCTAAGCTCGATGGCAAATTTTATGGTATTCTTCAGAGAATCTTCTGTTTCTCCGGGGCTTCCTAACATAAACATCGCCCTGACATCAATACCGGCTTCTTTTGTCAGTTTAACAATCTTCTTTACTGAATCTATCGGCATCGGCTTTCTGATATTCTTCAGTATCTCCGGACTGGCTGATTCCAAACCATAACCTATCTGATGGCATCCTGATTTTTTCATTAACTGGAGCATCTCTTTATCCACAAAATCGATCCTGGACATACAGCTCCAAGAAATCCTTATTTTTTCCTTTATCAGCCGTAAGCAAAATTCTTTTACATTATCTTTAAAAGCGGTAAATGTGTCATCGTAAAAAGATATTTCCTTTATCCCATACTCACTCTGCAATAATTTGATTTCTTCTACCAGGCTGGCTGCGGAACGGGTCCTGGTTTTTGCCCCTGAAATACCAGTGTAACAAAAAGTGCACCTGCCCGGACAACCTCGGGTAGCAACCATGCTGATAGCCGGCAGGCGCTTATAGTTGCCCAGAGACGGCCTATACTTGTTTACTGGTAATAGATGATAAGCCGGCCAAGGCATTTCGTCTAAATCCTCTATAACTGCGCGGGGAGGGTTATGAATAATATTTCCGTTGTCCCTGTAAGACAAACCGGCTATTTCCGATAATTTATTCTTGCCGGCAATCAATTCGCATAAAGCATACTCTCCCTCGCCCCTGATTACAAAATCAATTCCGGGGCCTAACAATACCTCATCAGGCAGTATTGAAGCATGCGCCCCGCCAAATATAACTCTGGTATCAGGCAATACCTCTTTACACAACCTGGCGATATTTAAAGCGCTATCGATTTCTACCGTGGTCGAAGTTATCCCGATAAAATCAGGGTTAGATTCCTTCAGATAATCCCTGAGTTGCGATTGATCCATATCTTCGGCCTGTAAGTCCAGTATGCCGACCCGATGCTTCTTGCTCTCAAGATAAGACGCGATACAAGCCAGCCCTAAAGGCGGCAAGGCCCGGTCAATCTTCTTCCAGATATTCCCCTTATTTATTATCCGGGGAGGATTTATTAACAAGGTAAACATTATCTTTTTACTCCTAGCTTCAAGGCTATCCAGGGATAAGCCATGTCCCACCAGCCTCTTAAACTGGGAATCTTTGTATATTTAATTTTTTTGTCAGAGGGATAAATCATTGAAGCCGGCACCTGTTTGATCCTGAACCCATATTGAATAGCCTTAAATTGTATATAAGATTCCAGGCCGTACCTCTCAAGCCAATCCTGAAAAATATCCACTTTCGGATGGTTAAATATCTCCATACTCACTGCCCTGAAACCGCAACTTACGTCATTTCCCGGCCAGCCAAAAAATAATCTTATCAGGCCAGAACCCACTCTTTGAATGATAAAGCGCTGATAAGGAATATTGTCCCGGTGGCCGCCTTTCAGGTAGCGCGAGCCTTGCACAAAATGGTAACTTTCATCAAAAATAGGCTTTAAGAGGGCTGGTATTTCCGACGGCTCCATTTTATTGTTGCCGGCTACCGATATAATCACTTCATAACCGTTCTTACGGGCATACTCTACGGCGGTTTTAAAAGCAGCCCCCACTCCCCGGTTTTCCTGATGACGGATAACCCGGTAGGTAAACTCCTTTACGATACTGCTTGAGTTATCACTTGAACAATCGTCTACCACAATTAATTCATCAATCCACTTCCCTAACAAATCAGGAGTAAACTTTTTCAGAACCTGGCGTATAGCATGTTCTTCATTATGCAGGCAGACAAAACAAAGTGTTTTTTTACGCATTTCTTTATTTAACTGACTTAAAATCAAAAAGATGCCCGATTACTTTTTTCATCGCCCGTAATGCATACCTGAGATCATCCTTATCTTTCAAAGATAAAATCTTTCTTAAGATAAACTCGGGATTAAAAGAAACCCTATACATTCCCTGCACCAATTTCATAATCCTATCATCCGGTATAGGGCTTTTCATTACCGGATTTTTCATATCATAATCATTCCAGTCAAGCGTTTTAAGCCAACCCTTCTCTTTGCATTCCTCAAATAAAGGAGTGCCCGGGTAAGGCACCACCATTGTCGCCTGCATAGTATATGCATAACCCTTATTTAAAAGCCACCTGCCCAGCCTTAAGGTATTAAGGGCCTCCTGGTAAGTTTCCCAGGGATAACCAAACATTATTGTGATATGCGGAAATAAGCCCGCTTTGGTGGCAGCCTTACAGTCTTCGATGACTGCTTCAATTTTCATGTTCTTTTTTATCCTGTCCAAAGTACTCTGGTTAGCCGATTCTAAACCAAAAAGCAAAAGACGAAAGTTCGCCTTTTTCATAGCCATTAGGTCTTCTTTAGATAATGCCCCGAAGCGCATATTGCAATCCAGGTATATTTTTTTATTATACCCCCTCTTCACCATCCCTCGGCAGAAATCCCTCAGCCACTCTCCGGTAGGAAAACTTCCGGTATCATCCATTATTTCCCGGATTTGGAATTTTTCAATCAGCATGCCTATCTCATCCAAAACATTCTCCACGCTTCTTACCCGGAATTTTGGATACAATGTAGGCCAGGAACAAAAACTGCACTTGCCCCACCAACAGTCCCTGCCGGACATAATATAAGTCCCGGGAGTGCGCTTGTAGTTGCCGTTTTCATAGGCATAAAGCTTCCAACCGGTAAGCTCGCGGTCTATGTAAGGCAAAGAGTTCAAATCATGCTCGAGCCTGAATATGCCGGTATTCTTAATTTGCCCGCTTTCGCGGTAATAGATACCTGGCCCGATAATTTCTTTCTTGATTAAATAATTGCAAAGGTTCAATAATAAAAAATCATAATCTCCGCCGGTAATCACAAAATCAACTTTAGAATTATGGAATGATTCCTCCGGGAGCGCAGTGACATGGTCGCCGAATAAAACGCACATTGTTTCGGGTGATTCGTGCTTAACCCGGTCAATGATTTTCCAATGCTCTTTGATCACCGGTGTTTTAGTCTCAAAAGAGATTATATCCGGTTTTTCCTTTAAGATAGTTTTTAAAAAATCATTGAACCCGATATTTCTGGCGATGCAATCTAGCCAGATTACCTCATGGCCAGCTTGTTTAAGCAAAGTCGCCAAAGTTGCCGGGACAACCGGATAAATATAAGTGGGAGACTTAAAGAATTGGAATTGGCGGTTCTGCCCTAAAGTAGGAAATCCTTTTTCACTGTTTAGGGGCGGATAAGAAATTATTATCTTCATTTCTCTTCCTTAAGCTTGGTTGATAACAGGCCTTTTATGAAGAATAAACCGTAAGTAAGATGCGTCAATATTATTCCGGGAAATACCAGGACAGATAATCCGATTTTGCGTTTAAGGCTAAAAACAGATACAATCAACAAATACAAAAGTATAGCCAAGGCATAGGCTTGCCTTAAGGGTTCGAAGATCCCGGCAAGAACGGCTCCTGTAATAAGGCCTAGAAAAAAGATGCTGGGTATGAAATACGCTGCCTTAAAAGAAGTTTCCGGGTAACGTTTGACGAAATAACCCCTATGCAAAGCATAGCTTGCTATCTGCTTAAGGTGCGGGATAAATAGCGGCCTGCGGTGATGATAAGCCAAAACATCCGGGGCATAAATTATCTTCTTTCCCAGTTTTTTAGTTATATCTAAACAGAGCTTGGTATCCTCCCCCGGCCAAAAGGATGTATTAAAGCCCCCCAGTTGCTGCATAACGGATTTTCGCACCAGGAGATTACAGGTAGGATAATCTTCCACCTCTATTTTTGTTTTAGGAAGATAACGATAGGAAAATTTAGCGCCGACTAAAATTGAGGAATAGACCAAACCGCTTGCCTTTTGCCTTGAATTGTCCCCTGGAGGAGTTACCGCCGGCCCGCCTACCGCAGCAACATTTTTATCGTTAAAATATACCGCCGCATTTTTCAGCCAATCTCCTGCCGGATAGGCGTCGTCATCTATGAAAGCGAGTATCTCTCCGCTTGCCTGCTGCATAGCCATATCTCTCTTTTGGGAAGGCCCCAGCGCGCCTGTAGGAATAATTTTCACTTTTTCCCTGCCCTTGCAAGCCGATAACAACAAATCCTGCTTTATAGGGCTATCAGGCAAAATGATAATTTCAAAATCAGGATAATTAAGCCCGCAACACTTATTGACGCATTCTTCTAAATTCTTTTGCCATGTTTTTGCGGCGATAATAATCGATATGGTCATAATATTTTAATATCCTCATCCGGTAAAATATAGCCAGGGTATCCCAGAAAGTAGTAAACATTACCTTAAAACCAATACGGCCAAAACGCCTTTGCGAATGCAGCACTACCGGCGCCTCCATAATCTTGTAGCCCAGATGATGGGCATTGACCAGGACTTCCAAATCAAAGGCAAATTTCTTGACTAATATCCGATGGTAAACTTTACGCGCCACTTCACTCTTGAACAATTTAATCCCGGTCTGGGTATCATGACAGGGAAGGCCGAACAACATCTTCACTATCAAATAATAGATATAACTGATAACCCTGCGCTGCATGGGGTATTCAACTACGGAATTAGGATGGAGCTTTGAGCCGATTACGATATCAGCGTTATCCAAGCGCATGATGTCAAATAATGTCTGCACTTGGATGGGATGAAGTTCCATATCCGCATCAATGAATACCACATAATCACCGCTTATATAATGCACCGCTTTCTTGATTGCCCTACCCTTCCCCAGATTAAACGGGTTCTTCTTAACGATAAGCTGCTGCGGGTATTTATGGGAAAGCCCGGTCATTATTTCAAATGTATTATCGGTTGAGCCGTCATCTATGACTATTAATTCCCAGGGGCAGCCGAATTCATTAAATGTCCTGACGGTCTCTTCTATCCCGGCTTCGATGTGCCCGGCCTCATTATATGCCGGCATGATTATGGAAACTTTCTCTTTTATATTCTTCATTTTTTCAGGGCCTGCGCCAAAAGAATAAAGAAAAGCACCACCGAATTAACGCACATTATTAACTGTACTTGTATTAAGGTATTATGAAAGAAAACGATTGCCAATACCTGAAGCAATGTAAAAAAAACCAGGTATTTAATAAAACGCAAGTCTTTTATAGAAATAAAATATGTAATCAGTATTAATAAGAGCGCAAAAAAAGTCATGCATACGCTGAAGTAACGCCCCAGAAGGACCGAACCGTGGAAAGCTTTACCGGTAAGAACCCTTAAGATAAATTCCGGAAAAATATTGTAGGTAAGAATCGCCGCGGCACACAAAGCTGCCGCGTACAAAAGCCCTCTTATCAAAGTACTCCGGGTATCCTGGTTCTGCGCGTTAAGGCCGCTGGTCCTTGGGAGCATGACCAGGCTTATCGCCATAGGCAAGAATAGCAGAATCTTGCCTACCATTTGAGCCAGCGAATAGATGCCCGACTGTTCGGGTGAAAAAGAAATCCTTACCTGGTACAGGTCATAACCAACCAATAGCATATAGCAAAATGTACTTAAGGCTACCGGGAAAGCATAATAATAGAATTCTTTAAAATTTATCTCTTCAGATTCAGTCTTTAGGACTATAAGGCCTTTCAGAATAAACCCGCATACCGCCAAGCAAACTATATTAGCCAACAATAACGCCCCTAAGGCGCCGGAAATTCCGAAACCAAACCAGATGAATATGAAAGCAAATATTAATTTCAACCCTCCTGTGCTTACAGAGACAAAATTAAACCACTTAAACAACTCCAGGCCCTGTAACACGCCTACACAGACAGGGATTAACCAGGAAAGGGCGAGTAAAACTGCCAGGATGTACCCGGAAGAAAACGACGGAATCTTAAGCTTGTCGGTAATGTAGAAAGAGGTGGAATAAAAAATTACGAAGGTAACAGCGGCAAACAAAAAGTTTTTCTTCAGCAAGCTGACAAACAAAAAATTAATCTTTTGTTCCTCGCCACGGGATTTAAATTCCGCCGTATATTTGGCGACTACAGTCTGAAAGGTAGCCAATGGAGTTGAAGCCAGGGTCAATAAAAAAACCAGAGAATTAAAACCCGCGAAATCAGCCGGGCTTAGACGGTGGGCGATTAAAAGCTGAAAAAGAAGGTTAAAGAAATTTACTGCAGCTGAACCAAAAAAAACCAGGATGATATTCCTACTAAAGGCATCAATATTCATCAAATAGCTCGTCTTTCTCGGCCTACTTTACCAACTTTAAGAAACGCCTCTTGCCTACCTTTAATATGCCTTCGCCGGTTATAACCGTGTCTTCTTTGTCAACTTTTGTATTGTCAAGCGTAACCGCACCCTGTTGGATGAGGCGCCGCGCTTCGTTTCTGCTGGGGGCTAAACCGCTGTTTAAAATAATATCAATAATGTTATTTTCCGGAGTCAACTTATACTCCGTAATATCCTGAGGTATTTCTTTATTAGCGAACACCCGTTCAAATTCTAAACGGGCTTTCTCTGCGGCAGCCCTTGAATGATACTGGCTGATAATTTCTCCGGCCAGCATCATCTTCGCCTCTTTAGGATGCATGTTTTTTACAGCCGATAGGTCAAGGTCAGTCAATAATTCGCAATACTTAAGCATAAGCTCATCAGATATCGACATAATCTTGCCGAACATCTCATCAGGAGCCTCATTGATGCCGATATAATTGCCCAGGGACTTGCTCATCTTTTGCACCCCATCAGTCCCCTCTAAAAGAGGCATAGTAATAACTACCTGTTGCGACTGGGCAAAATCACGCTGAATATCCCTTCCTACCAAAAGATTAAAAATCTGGTCTGTCCCGCCCATCTCAACATCTGCTTCCAGCACCACGGAATCATACCCCTGCAGAAGCGGGTACATAAATTCCAGAAGCGAGACATCCTCGTTCCTGGATAATCTTTTTTTGAAATCAGCCCTGGCTAACATTTGAGCCACCGTGGCATGGATGGTTAATTTTAGGATATCCAGGACCGACATCTTCTCAAACCATTCGCTGTTAAAAACTACCCGGATCTTATCCACATCCAGGACCTTGGAAATCTGTTTCTTATAGGTAGCGGCGTTCTTCAAGACTTCTTCTTTTGAAAGCTGTTTTCTCAATTCTGATTTTCCGCTTGGATCCCCAATGCAGGCGGTAAAATCACCTATCAAAAAAATAACTTTATGCCCCAATTCCTGGAACTGGCGTAATTTTCGTAAAAGCACGGTATGGCCAAGATGTATATCAGGCGCAGTAGGGTCAAAACCAGCTTTTATTACCAGTGGTTTTTTATCCTTGATGCTTTTCCCCAGCTTTGCCTTCAATTCATCTTCCGAAATTATTTCAACCGTGCCGCGCTTAATAATCTGCAACTGTTTATCAATATCGGCTTGCATATTGCACCTCGCCTTAAAAAGTGCCCCTGCCCGCAGGCAGGGGCTTAAAACGTCAGATTTTGGAGGTCAGGCCGATTTTAGCCTGCTCCACGTCCACCTTGATAACTTTAACCTGTATTTTATCTCCCGGGTTTAATTTCGAAGCTGCCTCTTTGTCTATTTCGCTGGCATAAACCAAACCCTCTAATTCTTCGTCAATCTTTACAAATACCCCGAAATCAGTCAGGCTGACCACCTCAGATTCTAAAACAGTATCCAGAGGGTATTTAACTGCGATATCCTGCCAGGGATTAGCCAAGAGTTGTTTCAGGCCTAAGGCAATGCGCCGGTTTTGGCTATCCATAGAAAGCACTACCACATCTACTTTCTGGCCTTTCTTCAAGACATCTTGCGGATGGGCTATCCTCTTGGTCCAGGACATATCCGAGACGTGGATCATCCCTTCCAGGTTGCTGTCAAGCTCTACAAATGCCCCGTATTCGGTAAAACCCCTGACTTTGCCGGAAATCTTAGCGCCCACCGGATACTTGGCTTCGGCATCTAACCAAGGATTTTGTTCCAACTGTTTTAAACTTAGAGATATTCTGCGGGACTCTTTATCCACATTTAACACTTGAGTCTCCACCATATCCCCTATCGCGAACATCTCTTTCAGGTTGCTGATTCTTTTTGTCCAGGATACCTCGGAAACATGGATCAGGCCTTCAATGCCTTTTTCCAGCTCCACGAATACCCCGTAAGGAAGGATATTCACGATTTTTCCTTTTACTTTTAAACCCGCGCTGTACTTTTTATCAATATCCTGCCAGGGATCAGGCAACCTTTGCTTTAATCCCAGAGATACCTTACGCGCTTCCTTATCCAGATTCAAAACAATCACTTCTATCTTATCCCCTAATGCAACTATTTCCGAAGGATGGCTGATTTTCGACCAGGACATATCGGTAATATGCAACAAGCCGTCTATCCCGCCTAAATCCACGAACGCGCCGAAATCAGTTATAGCCTTGACCGTGCCAGGGTAAATCCCTCCTGGTTTAAGCTCCTGCAGGATCTTTCCCTTGGTTTCTTCCTTTTCTTTTTGTATGGCTTCCCTGCGGGACAATATGATGCTGCGCCTTAAATTGTTTATTTTTATTATTTTAAACTTAAAAGGCTTCATCATGATATCCTTATCCGGGACTCCCTTAAACATTGAAAGAGAAGCAGGCAAAAATCCTTCTATTCCCATTACATCAACAAGAAAACCGCCTTTTACTTTCTTGGTTATCCTGCCTTCTGTAAGGTCTCCTTCTTTAGAATTGCGCACGATAGTATCCCAACCTTTTATGCGCACTACCTTATCCCGCGAAAGGATAATCATCCCCTTGTCGTCCTCTACTGATTCAACAAAGAAGTCTAATTCTTTGCCTACCTCTAAGTCAGGGCGGCTGAATTCCGAAATACCGACTATTCCTTCGGATTTAAATCCCACATCAACCAACACCTCTTTTTGGGTCATGGAAACGATTTTTCCTTTAATTACCTCTCCTTCTCGGACTATTTTTATGCTTTGGTTGTACAACTCTTTCAAATCAAAATTTTCTTCTGACATTTTTGAGCTCCTCCTTAATATTTTTTTAATTATTTTTTAAAATTCTTGTCAAACTAAACTAAAAAACACCCCCTTTACAAAATAATTTTCATGGTACAGGAAAGCATGTACCACTGCGAAAATCGCTACAATTCCCAGCGAAAGCGATTTTCTTGAATATTTACAACAGTAAAAAGTATATCTAAATTGTCTTCGAGTGATATTTAAATAACTGCGCAGAAAAAAAAGATAGGCTCGTTCGGCAAGGTAAAGGTTTTCTACTAAACCAGAATTTAGCATGGAAGCTGTCTGATATTAGCCATTATCATTTGAGCAATGTCTTGATAAGGCATCCCCCTTTCTATATTGATTTCCTTGCCAAAATAGACGCGAATCTTTGCGGGACGGATAAATTTAGCGCCTTTAGGCAGCGCTTTTTCCGTACCCTTTATAAATGCCGGTATTACCGGCACATTGAGTTTTGCTGCTAAAAACCCCACTCCTGCCAACGCCTTCACAGGAGTAGCCTTTGGGTCCTGACGGGTCCCTTCGGGAAATAAAGCCAGGCCTTTTCCACTGTTAATATGTTTCATCGCCGATTTTACGGCTGATATATCCGCTGAGCCCCTCTTCACCGGCAACACCTCCACAGCGCGTAACCACCCGGACAACACAGGAATACTGAACAATTCATCTTTTGCCATAAAACTTACAATACGCGGGCAGCCGACACCCAGAGCCGGAGGGTCGAGATAGCTGGCATGGTTACAGGCTAAGATAAAACCGCCTTTTTTTGGTACATATTCCCCGCCTTTTACTTCTATTCTAAACAAAACTTTAAAAATCAGAAATAATATGAACCTGGAAATCCTATACCCCATTTTTTTCAATCAAACTTTTGCCGAGCGCCAGCAATTTCTTAGCCCGCGCCAAGCTCTTTGCTTCCGCGTATAACCTCATAATCGGCTCAGTGCCGGAACCTCTGAACATAAGCCAACTCATGTCCTCGCAGATAAGTTTTACTCCGTCGTAATCTTTTACCTGGATCACCTTCTTGCCCAGCAATTCACCGGGCAAATCTTCTTTCTTAGGCTCTATGCGCCTGCTAAGATGCAGGTCATTGCGCACGTAATAATATTTCCCAAACTGTTTTTCGGTATCATTTAAAATCTTTAAAATATTCTTATTCCGGTAAACCATCATCTCTAAAAGCAGTAACCCGGCTACGGTACCGTCGCGTTCAGGGATATATTTCTTGACCCCCATTCCTCCTGCCTCTTCCCCTCCGGCTACCACATCTTCGGTTTCCATAAGGTTAGAAATATACTTGAAGCCTACAGGCGTCTCATAAAGTTTTACCCCTAGATACTCAGCGATGTTATCAATCATAGCCGTGCCGCAGATAGTTTTAACGATGCCTCCTGACCAGTGCCTGTCCTGGTTAAGATGCAAGGCCAAGAGCCCTAATATCTTTTGCGGGTGTATAAAAACACCTCCCGGGGCAACCGCAGCAATCCTGTCCGCGTCTCCGTCAAGGGCTATCCCTAAATCAAATTTCTCCTTCTTGACCCGGGCCTTTAATTCCTGCAGGTTATCTTCCACCGGCTCCGGCCTCTTACCGTCAAAAGAAGGATTAATGGTATTGCGCATAAACTCCAGCCTTATATCGCTGCCTTTAAGTATGCGGGCGAAAAAACTGTCACCAGAGCCGTACATGGCATCAACAAGGACTTTAAACTTTTTCCCTTTTATCTTCTTCAGGTCTATGTATGAACGGATAAATTTTACGTAATCCAGGGTCAGGTCTTCTTTCTTGGTCTTATCCGGCGTACCGCCATCTTCTTTTACCGGGTTCTTTTCCAGATAATCCTCTACCTGCTTAGTCACTTCAGGGCCGGCAGCGCCTCCCGAAGGCATTTTAATTTTAAAGCCATTGTATTCGGCCGGATTGTGTGATGCGGTAATCATAATCCCCAGGTCAAGCCCTCTTAATTTTACGGTATAACTTAAAGCCGGGGTAGGAATAGGCCGGTCTGATAATACCACCTCAATACCGTTATTATTCAACACCTCAGCTGTAATCCCGGCAAAAATACCCGACATAAACCGGGTGTCATAACCTATAGCCACCTTCTTGCCGCTGCCTAAATAATCCGCCACTGCCTGCGAAAGAATCTTTAAATTCTTAAAAGTGTAGTTATCCGCGATGATACCCCTCCACCCGTCAGTGCCGAATTTAATCTCATCTTTAGCGAGCATTTCTTATCCTTTCTATTGCCAGCTTCGTATCTTTAGCGCCGAAAATATATGAACCGGAGGCTAAAATATTCGCCCCTGAATTTATTAATTTAGCCGCAACCTTATCGCTCACCCCGCCATCCACCGAGATATCTCCGTCGAATATTGAACGCAGTTCCCTTATCTTGGGCAACACAGACGGGATAAATTCCTGGCCGCTGAACCCCGGGTTAACCGACATAACTAAAACTAAATCCGCGACACTTAAGACTCCTTTAATCCTGGATAATGGAGTAGCCGGATTTAAAGACACCCCTACTAATACTTTTTCCTTCTTTAACCGCCTGGCCTGCAGCTTAAACGCCGGGACGCTGATTGTTTCAATATGCATGGTAATCATGTCGCTTCCCGCAGCAACAAAATCCTTAATAAAATCCTGTGGGTTCTCTATCATCAAATGCACATCCAGTGGCAGCCGTGAAACCTTACGGATATGCTTTACTACCGCAGGGCCTATGGTTATATTAGGCACGAAATGCCCGTCCATAACATCAATATGGAGCATATCCGCTCCGGCTGCTTCCACTTTTTTTATCTCCCTGTCCAGGCAGCTAAAATCCGCGGACAATATTGAAGGTGCGATTTTTATCCTCATTTATAAAGCCTCTTCTCTTTAACATAATCAAAGACCGCTTCCGGAACCAGGTAACGGAAGGACTTATTTTCTTTTATTGCCTTGCGGATCTCAAAACCAGAAATATCCACCGCCCTGATCGGGATGGTGGAAATATACGATGGTATTTCTTCCAAGGGATAACCAGGACGGGTAGCCACGATAAAACTGACCATTTTAATAATCTCTTTTAAATCCTTCCAGTCGTCAAGGTATTTAAGCAAGTCCGAGCCTATGATAAAGTAAAGTTCATCTTCAGGATGCGTCCTCTTGACCTCTTTCAGGGTATCTATTGTATAAGAACGCCCCTCTCTTTTAATCTCAATGTCTGAAACAGAAAAATACTTATTGGTTTTAATAGCTAGTTTGGCCATCTTATACCTATCTTCAGCAGAAACGATATCGGCATTATCTTTATGCGGAGCGAGGTTAGTAGGCATAAAAATAATCTTGTCAAACCCCAGCTTTTCCCGGACCTCTTCAGCTAAAATCAGGTGGCCGATATGTATAGGGTTAAAAGTCCCTCCTAAAATACCTATTTTCATTTTCTTACCTGTCCGTTTCCAAAAACCATATATTTATAAGAAGTCAGCTCCTCCAAGCCCATCGGGCCGCGGGCATGCAATTTGTCCGTAGAGATCCCTATTTCCGCTCCCATACCAAACTGATAACCGTCGGTAAAACGGGTAGAAGCATTGACATAAACACAGGCCGAATCTATTTCTTTCAGGAACTTCAGGGCATTTTCATAATTTTCCGTGACAATCGTGTCGGAATGGCGTGAGCCGTAGTTATTTATATGCTTGATTGCCGCACCTGAACCCTCTACCACCTTTACCGATAGAATTAAATCAAGGTACTCAGTACGATAATCTTTTTCGCTGGCTTTTTTTATATCTTTTACATAGCGCCGGGTCAAAGCGCAACCGCGGATTTCAACCCCGGCTTCTTTAAATTTTTTAATCATCAAAGGGAGAAACTTTCCGGCGATATCCTTATGCACCAGCATACTCTCCATAGCATTACAGACTCCCGGGCGCTGGACTTTAGCATTAAAACATACCTGTTCTGCCATCTTCAAATCCGCGTATTTATCGACGTAAACGTGGCAGATGCCCTTGTAATGCTTGATTACGGGTATGCGGGACAAGGAAACAACCTTTTTTATCAATCCCTCTCCTCCCCGGGGAATAACCAAATCAATATAATCATTCAACTTCAGCAATACCTCTACCGCCTTTCTATCCGTGGTGGCAACCATATTTATTGCTGCCTCAGGAATAGAGTGTTTTATTAATACTTCCTTTAGTACTTTATATATGGCGAGGTTAGTATTTAATGCTTCGCTGCCCCCCCGTAAAATAACACTGTTACCGGATTTAAAACATAGGCCGATACAATCAGAAGTAACATTGGGGCGCGATTCATATATAATCGCTATGACACCGATTGGAGTGCGTACTTTGTTTATCCAAAGGCCATTTGGCCTGCCCCAGGCCCTGATAACCTCGCCTACCGGGTCAGCTAAACCGGCCAGCACCGATAAAGAATCGGCCATCTCTTTGATTCTTTTTTCGTTAAGGGTCAGACGATCGACCAAAGGTTTAGCCAAATGCTTCTTAACGGCATTCCGGATATCTTTCTTATTCGCCTTTAGAATCAACTTTTTTTTGTGCAACAAGGCTCCGGCCATTCCCTCAATTACACGGTTTTTTTTCTGGCCGGATACGCAAGCAAGAATCCTAGACGCTTCTTGAGCTGCCCTGGCCATATTTGTAAGTTGCTGCTTGAGATTCATTACTGCCCCATTCTGCTAGACAAAAACCACTATGTTATCGCGATGAACTATTTCTTTTTCAAAACACATGCCCTTGACTTTATCTAACTGGCCGCAGGCAAGGCAGGTCTTTCCCCTGGCAAATTCGTTTCCCTGACGGTCCACTATACTTACCACGTCCTGGTTTTCAAAATTTCCCTCTACTCCCACTACGCCCACAGAAAGCAGGCTTTTTTTATTTACAAGGGCTTTCTTCGCCCCATCATCTACGATAATCTTTCCTTTTGGTTTCGCACTAAAAGCAATCCATCGCTTGCTTGCCGCAAGGTAACCTTTTTTAGGCAAGAACAGCGTCCAATTCCCGATTGAATCCGGCTCTTTAACTATGCGGAAAATCAGATCAGGGCTTCTCCCGTTTGCAATCACACAAGGAATCCCAGAATCTACCGCTATCTTTGCCGCTTCAATCTTGGTAATCATCCCGCCTACGCAGGTCTTTTTTGAAGTCGGGCATGCCAATTCTTTGATCTGGCTGGTGATTTCAGGCACCACCCTGACTATCTTTTTGTTTTTATCCAATAACCCGTCTACGTCCGAAAGAATAACCAATAAATCCGCAGAAATCAAACTAGCTACCAAAGCAGAAAGCCGGTCGTTGTCTCCGAATTTAATTTCATCCGTAGAAACCGTATCGTTCTCATTGATAACAGGCACACTGCCCAGCTTCAGCAGCGTAAGCAAGGTGTTCCGGGTGTTTGCGTAACGCTTCTTATCGGTAAAGTCATCCCAGGTCAAAAGAACCTGCGAGCTGTTGATATTTTTTTCACGGAATAATTTACGATAATGATCCATCAGTTCATTCTGGCCCACGGCCGAAGATGCCTGCAGATAATGCAACTCTTTAGGCCGCTCCTTTAAGCCTAATATATGCATTCCAAAGGCAATCGCGCCGGAAGAAACTATTACAACCTCTACCCCATCCTTGACCAACTGAGCAATCTTCTCGGAAATACCGCGTAAGGCCGCGCAATCAGGATGCAGGCCATCGGAGCAGAGAAAACTGCTGCCGATTTTTATCACTACCCTTTTATAATTTTTTTGTGATTGCTTCAATTAATTCCTCCAACCCTTCTTTTTTTAAAGCCGATATCGGATAAACCTTTTTCTTTACTGACTCTTTAAATTTTTTCAGCTTCCTATCCGCCCCATCTAAATCCATTTTATTGGCAACGATAATCTGGGGTTTTTTATAAACATCTTTGCTGTATTGTTTTAACTCTTCATTTATAGCCGCATAGTCTTCCAGGGGATTTCTCCCTTCATAACCGGCCATATCAATCAGGTGCACTATAATTTTAGTGCGTTCGATATGCCTTAAGAATTTATCCCCCAAACCCTTACCCAGATAAGCCCCTTCAATAAGGCCGGGTATATCAGCCATGACAAAAGACCTCTCCGGAGCTCTTACCACGCCCAGGGCCGGAGACTTTGTAGTAAATGGATATGCCGCGACTTTAGGATGCGCGTTTGAAATATTTGAAATGAGCGTGGATTTTCCGGCATTAGGAAACCCTACGATACCGACATCGGCAATAAGCTTTAAATCGAAAAGCAGCTCTTTTTCTTCCCCAGGCTCGCCTAGAGTGGCCTCTCTATGAAAATGGTTGCCTAAACCGCCCTTGCCGCCCCGAGCTACGATAAATTCATCCTGGTCTTTAACTAAATCTCTGAGCAGGCAATCAGTTTTTATATCTTTTACCGTAGTCCCCACCGGGACCCGGATAACTACAAAAGGAGCTTCCTTGCCTTTTTTATTGTTCCCTGAACCGTGGCCCCCGTGCGCGCCGTAAAAATGCCGGTTATACTGAAAATCTAATAAAGTGTGCAGGTTTCTATCTGCCCTGATAATGATATCAGCACCCCGGCCGCCATCGCCACCGTCGGGAATTCCAAAACGCTGGTATTTATCACGGTAGAAACTCTGGCACCCTTTTCCGCCATCGCCGCCTTTAACGAATATTTTTGCGCTATCAATAAACATTAAGCCAGGACAATCTCTTTTATTTTTAGCCTGGTGAGCTGCTGACGGTGCCCCTTTGTCCAATGCGAAGACTTACGCCTGCGGTACTTAAAAGACACTGCCTTTTTGCTCTTTACCTGCCTTACTACCGCTGCCTCAACGCGGGCTTTCTTCAAATAAGGCTGGCCTACCTCCACATCCTTATCCTTAGAGACCAGCAATACTTTGTCCAGGACAATATCCTTGCCATCTTCGATTTCCAGCTTCTCAACTTCAATAATATCCCCTTTTTTGACACTGTACTGTTTTGCTCCAACTTCAATTATTGCATACATTTTTATCGCTCCTTTTGTAGATTTTTAATCTGATTATAGAGTTATTATTATATAATATCAACTACGCGGGGTCAAGGAGAAATTAAGCTGGCAAAACCCTTAAGATATTCGCACGTCCTCTATGTGCAAGGCAGGATTGGAGATAAAATTCAGCTTAGTCTTGTATTTTCCCTCAAGATACCTTAAGTTAGCCTTATCCTTCAAAATTTCATCAATTACAGCCGGATTTAAGGTGAGATTTACCTGTTTTAGCGACTTACCCTTCAAAAATTTTCTTAACTCTTTAAGCGCATAAATTCCTATGGTAATAGGCGACCTCACCTTCCCTTTGCCCTGGCAGTAAGGACAAGGTTGATAAGATAACGTATGCACAGTATTATGAATACGTTCCCTGGTCATCTCTACTACCCCGAATTTGGAAATTCCTAAAATATCGTATTTTGCCTTATCGTTGCTTAACGCCTTCTTTAACACATTTAAAACCTCTCTGCGGTGCGATTCCTTTTCCATGTCGATAAAATCAATCACGATAATGCCACCTAAATCGCGCAGAATCAATTGGTTGGCTGCTTCAGCCGCTGCTTCGCAGTTAACTTTGAAAGCGGTCTCTTCCTGATTTAACCTTCTCTTGAAACCTCCGCTATTCACATCGATGACCACCAGCCCTTCCGTGGGTTCGATTATGATATATGCTTTTGATTTTAAATAAACCTTGCTTTCAAAAACCTTGTGGATCTGCCTTTCGATATCCTTTTCTTCAAATAAATCGTCGCCGTGGTATAATTCGACTTTCCGGGCAAGATAACTTAAAAACGTCCTCATAAAACGCAACAGACGGTAATACTCCGGTTTTGAATCTACGATCAGCTTAGTTACATCTTCGGTAAATGAATCGCGTATCGCCCTTAAAGTCAAATCGTATTCTTCATATATAAGGCTAGGCGCTTTCTTGGCCTCTACTATTTTGTCCATTCTTTTCCAGAGTTTAAGCAGAAAATTCGCGTCCCTGGATAATTCCAGCTTTGTTTTTGCCTCGGCAGCAGTGCGCACGATAAAACCGACATCCTTAGGCAATCCCAGCTCTAAAAGGACTGACTTAAGCCGCCTTCTTTCTCCTTCATCCTCTATTCTTCTTGAGACCCCTATTTGGGCATCTTGCGGCATAAGCACAAGATACCTGCCGGCAATGCCTATTTCGCAAGAAAGCCGCGGGCCCTTGGTGCCAAAAGACTCCTTTACCACCTGGACTAAAACTTCCTGGCCCTTTTTTACTTCCTTAGGACGGGATTCCTTTTTTTCCAAAGGTTCAAATACGGATTCTATTTCCGAAAGGTAAAGAAAACCCTTTTTGGGCAGACCGATATCTACGAATGCCGCGCCGATAGACGGCAAAACCGCTTCAATCCTGCCTTTGTAGATATTACCGACGATGGTCTTATCCTGCGAACGTTCGATATAAAATTCCTTCAACTGCCCGTCAGATACGACAGCTACGCGCTTCTCCGCAGACTCAACATTAATTAAAATTTCCTTGGACATTTTTGATCACAATCCCTTCTGGTAATTGCTTCTGCAATCTACTTGTAAAATCTTCCCGGCCTATCTCCTCTTTCAGGACAATCGAAGCCTCTTCATTTTCGCTCTCCACCCCTAATTTTAATGCTCTTTTTAAGCTTAATTTGGGATGAGGACTAAAGCCTTCGGTCATCTTAATCGGCAAATCCGCCCTGCGGAATGCCCGGGTAAACAGGCGCATCAAATCTAAATGCGATATATACCTCATCAAGCCCTTTTTGGAAAAAACGAAATTTACCTTATACATGAAAAACCTATTCCCTTTAAAATCCCTTTATTTCTTCTTCTTTTTATTCTTTGCCCCTTTTTGAAGGGTAGTATTATCGGAATAGATACTCATTCCTTTTTGCAACCTGGCAATTTCCTCCGGGGTCATCTCGCCATCCTTGATTATCCTGGCGGTAATAAAGATAAGCAGGTCTACCTTTTCCGTGTCATACACATCTCTTCTGAATAATGCCCCAAAGCCGGGAATTTTACTTAAGAACGGGATGCCTATAGTTTCCTTGCCAAGAGCATCTTTTAACAAACCTCCGATAACGATGGTATCGCCATTTTTTATCAAAACTTGGGTCTGGGTCTCACGCACGCTGATAATAGGATAACTGGTAGTAGTAGTGACCCCGCTGGCAACAGAAGTGGCGTCTACTGAGCTGGTAGATGAAGTAATGCTGGGATGTATAATCATGTTAATATATTCTTCGTCATTAACCTGGGGCACTACATTAAGCCTGATACCTATCTCTTGATAATAATCCAAGGTCTGGGTCACGGTAGCCCCTGTACCCGTAGAAGCTGTCCCTGCGGTTACAGTCGAGCTAAGGATAGGAGTATGATAACCCACCAGGATAGAAGCTTCCTGGTTATCCAAAGTCAAAATCCTCGGCGAAGACAGGTTATTGGTATTGGCGTCTTCTTCAAGGGCATGTATGACCACGTCAAACTTTGTCCCGGTTAATTTCTTGAATATTATTTCCGCACCAAAATTATATGGCTCTGTTCCGGGGACAGTGGTGCTACCTTCAAGTGCTGAAAAAATAGAAGGCTTGAATTCAGAAACTAACGAATGCCCACCCAAAGCTTCTGTGCCATTATTTAAAGCGCCGGTAGTGACAGTACTTGTTTGTGAGTTACCACTAGCCCCAAAACCCCAATCAAAACCGATATCCCTAAGCTTGTTTTCGTTTACCTCCATAAGCCTGGTCTCTATTAATACCTGCCTTGGTTTCTTGTCTATTGCCGGAAGGATAGCATTGCGAATCCTGTCTAACGAGGTAATCGTATCGGTTATTACCAGCACCTTAGATTTGATAGAAGATTCAAACTCCGCTTTTCTGGAGACCAAGTCTCCGTTAGGGGTCTTTTCAATTGAAATTGTTTCAGCTTTTGGCGGCTCCGCCTGTTCTCTTGTTAATGCTGAACTGGCCGTAGTGTCCCTTCCAATCTTAAAAGTCCCGAACTGCCATCCCTTTTGGCCCCTGGTATACAATATGGAAATCTTGCCCCGCTGGCTCAATAATGGTATCAAAATCTTCTGGGCATCCTGGGCATCCAGAAACTTAAGCGTAAAAACTTCTGTCTGTAAAGGTTCTTCGGCCTGTATCTTGGATATGTTATCCATTTTAGTCACCAGGATAACATTACCCTGCCTCTGGTAGCCAAAACCGTATGTTTTTAAGACTACGTCTAAGGCCCTTTCCCAGGGGACGTCTACCAGCCTGATAGTGACATTTCCGATTACATCCGGAGTGGTCACGATATTTACGCCGGACTTATAAGAGATTATTTTTAAAACATTCTGCATGTCCGCCTCTTTAAAATCCAGGGTGACATTTTCAGACACGCTCAAACTCTCCGGCACAGCAGGAACCTGCTCGGTATCTTTTTTCTCAACCGGCTGGGTAGCCTGCGGAACACTTTCCGCAGGAACCTCCTGCTTGGCTCCTTCCTGAGCGGCCAAGACCACACAAGAGCATAAAAGAGCACCTGCTAAAACTAATAACCTAATGGAAAGTATTGATTTTTTCAAAGTCCCTCCTTTTTCAATTCAACTACGGTGGGCTGGCTATCCTTAATGAATATCACTTTTTCTTTTTCTATTTTTAGGACTTGGTAACCAGAAACTTCATCTCCGACTTTTACAACTTTCGCGTTGACTACGGCATAAGACACGCCGTGCTTATCATACATAATACCCTCTAATGACAATCCCCTTGAAAGATCTTCTTCCTTATCAAGACTCAACAATCTTCCGTCGGGAGTGACCAGGGAAACAAAGGGATCGCGCTTTCCTTTAGCATTATAGGCGAACTGTTCTTCGGCGGAAGAGATGGTTGTAAAAATAAAATGAAGTATACCAAAACCAACTGCCAGCCCGAGCAGGCATAAAGCCAGGTCCAAATGTGGCGGTTTAAGATTTTTATTCTTTAACATAAGTCTTTAAAACCAGGTTTACTTTCTCTTGAAAATAATTTCCCGGGTCAGAGATGATCCTTACCTCTTCCACGGCAATAAAATCCCTGGAATTCTCCAGCTCATTTATAAACGTTCCCAGGCGGTGATAATTACAAATCAAATCCAGCGTGATTTTGACCGGAATAAATACCTTCATTTCATTTTCAATCTTGGATGCCTTTTCTTCCTTGGGCCTTGATTCCCTGGAGGGAAACATCTGCATGATCCTGATGCTGTTCTTATTGGCTAGGCCCGATATGTTCTTCAACATCCCGGGGATCTCGCTTTCAAGGATGACCCTCTTGGTTTCAGGCAGCACCACTTGTTTGCCGCGATTTTGCTGCATCAAAGCAAAATCTTTATCAAGTTTAGCTATATTTTTTTTTAGCTTGAGCACTTTCTCTGCCTTGCTGTTTTTGCTGCTTAACTGCGATTTTAAAATGTAAGAGTAGTCCACGTAGGCAATAACTGCGAAAGCCAGCACAATCAAGGTTATTTTTTTATTGTCTAATTGAATTCCGCGTAAATTTATCATTTAGCTTTTAGCGTCCCGGTTAAAATAAAATCCACTATGTCGTAAGCCACGATTACCCTTCTTTGGATTGAACTTAATTCCAGATTATTAAAATCCTTGATGAACCCGTGGTCTTTCTTTAAACTATCCATAAATCCGTTTATCAAGCCGAGCTCTTCTTTTTGCGGGGATATCACAGAACCTTTTAAAACCATGTTTTTCTGGTCAAATACTAAATCCACAAACCAAACCCCCTTGGGCAGATACAGGCTTAATTTATTCAATTTTTCGGAATAGTTGACCCGTTGGCTGGTCAACTGCTGGATGGCATTAATGCTGTTTGCCGCCGCGTCAAATTCTTTTTTGAATTCCGTTACTTCCTTTCTACGCTGCTCCAGGCTACGCCATTTATCATCGAGCGAGTTTAGCTGCCCTCCTATAGCCGCATCCGATACAGCGATGTAAATATGCACAAATACCAAAAGCGCTAAGAGCGCCGGAATAATATAAAGCAAATAGGCCGGCGCCTGCTTTTCAGTGGGCTTTGCCACTTCAGCCCTCTTAGCCTTACTCCTTAATTCCGCTGGAAGTAGATTTATTTCTATCATTTTATTGACGCAGCGCTAAGCCCACGGCCACCGCTAATTGCGGAGACAAAGCTTTTAGCTTCCCAGCAGCAAAGCTGTCGGGAATGATTATCTTCTTTAAAGGATCCCAACATTCTACTTCTATGCCTAGCAAACCGGCCAGCATATCTTTTAAGCCGGGAAAAAGGCCGCCTCCTCCGCTTAGAAAAATCTTATCTACCGTAGAAGAACTCTGGCTTTCGTAATAATCGAATGAGGTCCTTATCTCAGCGGCAAGGCCGGTAAGCACCGACTCAATAGCCTTGGTGATCTTATCGGCTTTATCGCTCTCCGGTTTAAGCTTCAAATCCTCGGCTGCTTTAAAATCCAGGCCCAGCACATCCACAAGCTTTTGAGTAAATTTAATTCCGGCAATCTGTATATCCCTGCTTAAACGGGGCATATCGCCTTCCAGCACATTTAAATTACTTAATGAGGCTCCGATATTAAGAAGAGCGATGGTCTTGCGTTTTTCCGCGTTTTCCTGGGGGTAATTAAAATTAAAAGCATTAACCAGGGCCACCGAATCGATGTCAAGCACATTGACCTTAAGGCCGCAACTATCTATTAATTTCAGGCGCTGGCTCATTAATTCGCTTTTGACCGCGGCCAGCAATAAAAGCATTTTATTGTCAGGCATATTTTCCTTAAGGATATAACTATCCAAATTCAATTCGTTAATCGGAAACGGTATATATTTCTGGGCCTCGAAACGCAGGGACTTCTTGAGTTCTTCATTATTCATCTTAGGAAAACTGATATACCTGATAATGGTCGATGGCCCTGAAACAGAGATATTCACCCGGTAAGCATTCCTGGATTCGGTGATCTTTTTTATGACCTGGTCAAGGTTAATCCCTGCCTGGTCTAATTCAAAATCGCATAACTCTATAGTATCTTTAGAAAATTTAAACTTCATAAACTTTATTGTGGAGGTTCCTATATCCAGGCCAAATGAGTAACTTTCCTTGGAAAACCTGTCTTTAAATTTTTTAAATGAAAAATTCATCATTGGACAATCTCATCTTCCGGGCCGGCAGGCGCGTCGGCTTTTGACCTGATAATCCCGCTCTCGTCGGTATAAAAATATTTCCCCCTCAACAGGCCGCCTGAAGTAGGCTCAGCGCTAAGCGTAAAACTATCCACATTCGCCCGGTTATATTTAAACTCGTACCTCTGTTTATTGCCGCTCCCCAACTGGGAATCAATGTAGGGCGGGTCGCCCGCGCTTAAGTCAACCAAAGAGTTCGGATAAAAACCCTGGTTCATATGATAAAGCTGGCAGGCATTGCTTATACTTTTGGTGTTTGCCAGCGCCATTACCTCATAGGCAACAATGCGCGAACGCAGGATATTAGGTATGGATAGCCCGACTAAAATGACCACCACGGCCACCACTACCATAATTTCCACTAATGTCATGCCCCGCTTCATCTCATTCCTTTTTTGAGCATTCTTCGGATATTAAAGACCCGCCGGTGATAACAGTATAAATCATTTTTCCGGTTAATCCACAACTTACCGGGCTAGCCGAACAGCTGTATCCTGACGAATCAAGCCTTGGGCAATCGTAGTTATACCCCTTTAAAGGAGATAACCCGCTATAATCCTTATCCAGGTAGGGAGGTTTATTTTTGGTTAAAGCAGAGAGTTTGGCAGGATACACCCCGCGGTTATCTTTAGCGTAATTCTCCAGGGAAGCGGAAATCAACCTTATGGTTGCCGAAGCATCTGATTCATTCTGGGCTATGCTGACCTTGATTACCTGCTTGACAACCACCCTTAAAACCAAAGCGGTTATCGCGGTAACAATCATTATAGTGACAAAGCTTTTAGCCCTTTTGTTCATCATCCTAAAATTAAACTTCCCAATAGTATATATAAATTTTCCTGAGAAATTCTTTTGTAAACTTCGCTAAATATACTGTATTAGATTAGCATAAAATTTCTAAGCCGGCAAGATAAATTATTTAAATGTTACGGTAGAATCAGGCAGGGTAGAAACAAAAAGACGGTGAAAATTTTTCACCGTCTTTTTAGTTGTTAATGGCTGTGCTTATTGTACTTCAGTAAAACCAGCAGGACAGCCGGCGTCTGTATGAGCGCCTGGAGCAGCTGTGCCTGTAGCATCAGACCTGCACAATACGCCATCTTCGTCAATATAGAAAGTATGCGCCTGAGCTAAAGTCACGGGTGCGGCAGTAGCAATGAAATTAGTGCCAGCGTTTGGAGTAGCCACAAAATTATAACCTTGCTTTACCCCTGCAGCGAGAGTTCCATCGATATACGGCGGGGTTGCGGCGCCCAAAGTAACTAAGTTGGCATAGGTCGCATTACTCGCGCGGAACTGTACTTCAGCGGTCAGGATAGTATGTAACGCTGCAGCAGCAGCTGATTCCTGAGCAGAAATACGGGCACGGAGTAAATTAGGTATGGCGATAGCAGCCAATAACGCGATGATTGCAACTACGATCATGATTTCTACCAACGTAAAACCTTTTCTCTTCATATTATATATGCCTCCTTCCTAAGGTAAAATTGACTATTCGCGTCCTCTGAATTCCTCTTATTTACTGCTAATAAATTATAATTTCTTCTCTTTAACCGTCGTTGTTTCTTTGTCAATAAGAGGTTTCCTGTAAACGCAAGTCCCCTTGGACTGATTTTTGATTTATACCATTTCCTTCATACTTTGTCAAGTGAAACCTACTCTAATTGCAAGTATATCATAGAATTAGGAATAATTCAATTTATTTTGGCGAAGGCGATCTGGCCATTACTATAGGTAATTTTTTTTCCGGGCAGCAAACCACTCTATGGTTTTCTTAAGCCCTTCTTCTAATTCTACCTTGGGCTCCCATTTAAGTATCTTCTTGGCCCTGGCGATATTAGGTTGGCGCTGGCGGGGGTCATCCTGAGGCAGAGGCTTAAAAACAATCTTGCTCTTTGTGCCTGTTAATTTAACAATCAACCTGGCTAACTGCAGGATGGTAAATTCATGGGGGTTGCCTAAATTTATGGGATCGTTTATGCTGGAACGCATCACTTTTAATATGCCTGCCACTAAATCATCTACATAACAAAAACTCCTGGTCTGGGTCCCCTTGCCGTATATGGTCAAAGGCTTATTATGCAGGGCCTGATAAATAAAATTCGGGACGACCCTGCCGTCTTTCATCCTCATCCGCGGGCCGTATGTATTAAAAATCCTGATTATCTTTGTGTCTATTTTGTGCACCCTGTGATAGGCCATGGCTAACGCTTCCGCGAAACGCTTGGATTCGTCGTAACAGCCCCTCAACCCCACCGGATTAACGTTGCCCCAGTAATCCTCTGATTGAGGATGCGACAAGGGGTCGCCATAGACTTCAGATGTGGAGGCGAGTATAAACCTGGCACTTTTCTTAAGGGCTAAGCCCAGGGCGTTATGTGTGCCCAGGGAACCGACTTTTAAGGTCTGGATAGGAAATTTCAGGTAATCATCCGGAGAAGCAGGAGAAGCAAAATGCAAAATATAATCAACATTTTCCCCGATATCAATATATTTTGTCACATTATGCTCTATAAACCTGAAACTGCCGTTGCTGAAAAGATGTTTCACGTTGTCAAGGCTGCCGGTTATAAAATTATCCAGGCAGATGACCTTAAATTTTTCCTTGATTAATCTGTCGCAAAGATAAGACCCGATAAAGCCCGCGCCGCCGGTTACCACCACTACTTCTTTATTCATCCGATTCCCCTTCTCTAAAATAATCGACTGTCAACTTCAGCCCTTCGACAAAATTTACACCGGGGACAAAACCTAACAACCTTTTTGTCTTAGAAAGATAGGCCTTTGTTTTAAACACATCCCCCGGGCGCAAGGCCAAGAAAACCGGCTTTATATTTTTATCTAAAATTTTATTTAAAATTTTGACTAATTCCAAAATACTGTAATCCCTGCCTCCCGCGATATTAAATACTTCTCCCTTAAAATTATTTTTCCGGGCGGCCAGGATATTCGCTTCCACCACATTAGCCACATAGGTAAAATCCCGCGATTGCCTGCCGTTCCCGAATATGGGCGGCTGCTGATTTTTTAAAAGGCAGGTTATGAATTTAGGTATCACTACCGCGTATTCGTCATCAACTGATTGACGGGGGCCAAAAACGTTAAAATAACGCAGGCAAACGGTAGATAATCCATAATGATAACTGAATATTTTACAATAATACTCTCCGCTTAACTTGGAAAGAGCGTATGGAGAAATAAGCTGGGGCAGAAAATCCTCCCTTTCTGGAAATTTATCTATATCGCCATAAATAGAACTGGAAGAGGCGAAAACAAAGCGCTTAACTTTATTTTTTAAAGACGCTTCCAGCATATTCAGAGTTCCGCCGATATTAACCTGGTTGTATTCAGCCGGTTCCTTTAGCGACTTTGGCACACTCCTTAAAGCCGCTTGGTGCAAAACAAAATCAATTTTTTTGGTTGCCTTGGAACAGGTATCCTTCAAACGAATATCTCCCTTAACCAGCTCTATCTCCTTTATTACGCTTTTTAAATTCTCCGTCTTACCGCTGGAAAAATTATCCAACACCCTGACAGAGTGGCCTTTATCAAGCAAAGTCCTGACAATATGGGAACCGATAAAACCCGCGCCGCCGGTAACTAAAAAACTGCTCATAGTTTGATAACCTTTTTTGCATCCACCCCGTTGAAAACATTACGCGTATCGAAAATAAGTTTTGCTTTATCTAATATAAAGCCATAATCCACCGTCGAGTGGTCAGTAGCGATTATCACGCAATCAAACTTATCTAATTTTTCTTTTTTTAAATCAATAGAGGTAAGATTAAAATGATTCAGTTTGAGATAAGGAATCAAAGGGTCATAATAGGAGACCATAACGCCCCTCTTCTGTAAAGCATCAATTATATCCAAAGACGGGGATTTTCTTAAATCCTTGATGTCTTTTTTGTAGGTCACTCCCACAACCAGAATTCTTATCTTATTCAAACCCGCCCCTTCTTTCCTGGTCAGGCTGATGACCCTGTCTGAAACATATTCCGGCATACGCGAAATAACGTCCGAAGCAAGTTTTATGAACCGCGAGCTAAAACCATGGTGCCTGGCCTTCCAATAAAGATACAGAGGGTCTTTGGGTATACAATGCCCCCCAACTCCCGGCCCGGGATAAAAAGGCATAAAACCAAATGGCTTAGTGCTGGCTGCCTCAATAACCTCCCAGATATCAATATTCATCCGGTGGGCCATCATCGCTAATTCGTCAATTAAGCCGATATTAATAAGCCGAAAAGTATTCTCCAGTAATTTTACCACCTCCGCCACCCTTGCGGATGAAACAGGGACAACCTTATCAATTATGTTTTTATAGACTGCCACCGCTAAAGATGTAGCCTCCTTGGTAATTCCGCCCACCACTTTAGGAATCCTGTTAATAGGGTATTGTTTATTACCCGGATCAATCCTTTCAGGAGAAAAGCAAAGAAAAAAATCGCTATTGTGCCTCAAATTGCAACGCTCGAAAATAGGCAGGATCACCTCTTCGGTTGTCCCGGGATAAGTAGTGCTTTCCAAAATAACCAAACTCCCCTTCCTGATATGCTTTGAGATAGACCCTACCGCTTGTTTAATATAGGAGATGTTAGGCTGGTATTTTCTTTTTAAGGGCGTAGGAACGCAGATAATAATGATTTCGGCTTCTCTTAAGGCAGAGAAATCGCCTACAGCACAAAATTTCCCTGACTTCAAAACTTGCCTTAATTCTTTGTCAGACACATCGGTTATATAGGATTTTTTTCTCTTTATGTGGCTTATCCTGTCTTTATCTACATCTATCCCTAAAACAGAAAAGCCCTTTTTCGCGAATTCAATCCCCAGGGGCAAACCCACATAACCCAGGCCCACCACAGCTATCTTAGCCTCTTTCCTGGCAATCCTCTTCTGAAAATCCTTGATAGAGTTCATTTCTTCAGGTATTCTTTCTGGAATTCGGCCTTCCTATAGAAACATAGGTAAAACCGAGCTTCTCCATTAATTCCGGCTCGTAGATGTTGCGGCCGTCGACAATCAGCGGCCTCTTCAATAGTTTCTTAATCCTGGAAAAATCCAATTCCTTGAATTCATCCCACTCGGTGATGATCAACAGGCAATCGCTCCCCCGGCAGACATCGTAAGGGTCCTTACAAAACCTGGCATTACCCACCAACCCTTTTGCCTTCTCCATAGATGAGGGATCATAAACCTTTATCTTCGCTCCCTCCACCTGTAATGCTTTGATTATATCCAGAGAAGGGGCATTACGTATATCATCAGTATTGGGCTTAAAAGACAACCCGAGGATGCCTATTGTTTTATTTTTGATGATCCAGAGGATATCCCTTATTTTCTTCAGCATAAACTCTTTCTGCTCTTTATTAATATTCCTTACCGCTTTAAGCAGCTCAAAGTCGTAACCCAGCTTACCGGAAATATCCACAAAGGCGTCAAGGTCCTTGGGAAAACATGAACCGCCATAGCCCACCCCGGGATTTAAAAACCCCCTGCCAATCCTTTTATCCAGGCCCATCCCTTCGGCGACCTCCATTATATCCGCCCCTACCTTCTCGCAAATACGCGAAACAGCGTTGATAAAAGAAATCTTTGAGGCTAAAAAAGCGTTAGAGGCGTGCTTAATCAACTCCGCGCTCTTTATATTAGTAATCACTATAGGCGCTTTTAACGGCTGATACAGGTTGACTAGGATATCCTTTGCCGCCTTTGATTCAACCCCGATAACAATCCTGTCCGGATGCATAAAATCATTTATAGCCGAGCCTTCCCTGAGAAACTCAGGATTTGAGGCGACATCAAACTTCACTCCCCGCCTTACAAAGCTGGATATGGTCTGCTTGACCCATTTACCGGTTTCAACCGGGACAGTGGATTTCTCCACGATCAAACGGTAACCGGTCATATTCTTGGCGATATTATGAGCGACATTTTCTATACCGGTCAAATCCGCCTCGCCGTTCTCCAGGGAAGGAGTTCCCACGGCAATAAATATCACTTCTGAAGATTTTACCGCATCTTTTATGCTTGAGGTAAATTCCAGCCTTTTCTTTTTCAGGTTATTGATGACTAATTCTTCTAAGCCCGGCTCATAAATCGGCATAATCCCTTTTTTGAGCGCGGCGATTTTTTTGCTGTCGTTATCGGCACAAACCACTTTATTCCCTAATTCCGCAAAGCAAGCGCCGGTAACCAAACCCACGTACCCAGAACCTATAATAGATATATTCACTCTTTTTACCTCCTAGTATATCCTAACTCTCCGGCTTTAGGCTGATGATAAGCCTGATTAAGATTAAAGCCCAACTCAGGAAATGCCTTTAGCTTAAAGGCAATAAAGATACTCTCCCCTTTATCCCGGGTTACGTTATAAGTAGCTTCCATAGTCCAACAGTGCATGTCCCTGGAAAGGACATATTCCTGTTCTCTTAATCCTCTGCCTAAACTCGGGTCGCGATGTCCGGCTGCATATCTCTCATAAATCGTAAACTTCCATTTTGGATTTAACCGCCAATTAAAAACAAAGGTGAATTCATTGCTGCCTTTTCTTTGGTAACGCTGTCCGAATCCGACCGAACGTTCTTTACCCATATCATACGACAATTCATAGTTCGCGTTTGAAAAAGTGTTATAAGCGTCGCTGGTTTTGTCCCTGCTAAAGAGAGCATCTGAATATAACGATACATTAGACCAAGGAAAAAACTTTAGTTTCAGAGTAATATCGCCAAGTTTTGAACTGTGGTTACCTCTTGTTTTAAAATTGTATGGCGCTGAAATTAAAAAATCAAAGAAATCAACGCTTGAGTCATCCCGTTTTGTCTGCAGAATATTTGATAACTGCAGGGTAGCGCTGTTGCTGGGGGCAGCAATAGAATCTATACTATCTATTTGCGTCAATTTAGAAGAAAGTATGGTCGGCATATGCTGATAAGTATAGTTGATTGTAGGGGTGATAATATGCCTGACATCATTTATATTCAAGCCTAAAAAATTGGTCTTTAGATTAAAAATGCGGAAAAATTTCGTGCTGGCCTCAGCGCCTGAAGAAAAAATGGTACGGAATAAATTAGTATCTGAACTATCAACGCTCTTTTGGTAATAGGTACCTTCGTGAGCCACAAAAGGGGTAAGTTTAACGAAAGCCACCTTCATAGGCATGGAAAGCTTATTATTAGTATCCAGCCTGTTAGCGTGCTTACTGTAATCAGTAGGAACAGGTTGTTTATCATTGTAATTTCCTACTAAGCTACTATGGTCAAAATAAAATGAACTTTCCCCGATATGAAAACTTGGCAGGGAATATTTTATTTCCGGCAGTTTCTCCATCTGGCTGTACCAACGATTAACCCGTGGCTGCATCAAAAAATCCAGGCTACCGTAAGAAAAACTGCGGTGGAACGAGACATAAGATAAGGGCTTGGTATCTACCTCGTATTCCCGGTAAAAATATTCCTTTAGGAAATTAAAAGTTGGGCTGTGGTTGGGATAAGGCGATAGTTTAGAATCGACAATCTTCCAATATTCGGCAATCAAATTTGTAAACGGGCCAATATCTCCTTTATGGCGCAAACGGATTAAATATCTCTGGAATACCTTAGGGGCACCTACGGGTAGCGCTTTAAAATCCTTAGTTTTATTTCTTTCCTGGGTATAGTAATACTTAAAATCACCCTTGCCGAACTGCTGAGTATTATAATTAACACCAAAACCCTCGGCTACACCCAAGGTTGACCTGTAGTCAGCATAAATCCTTCCGGCAACATCTTCGGTAAGATTGTAACGCCAGGCACTGAGTAAATAAGTGCCCCATTCCTTACTTGTTCCGGGCAAAATCTGCACCTGCATCAGAGGGTCCTTCAGGCTGCGGTTTAATTGAGGCAGATATAACGCCGGAAAAGGCCCCAGAAAAAGCACATTATCCTTGGCCTGCACTTTATCACCCGGAAACATATCAATCTTTTTTGATTTTATGCGCCAATGCGAATGATCATAACTACAGGTGGTTAAAATCCCCCTGCGCACAACAAATTCCGCGTCGCTGACTTTTTCGGTTGTTTCTCCTCTGCCAAAATAGGGATTGGCCCTGAATTGTGTATCAATAATTGTCCCGGTTTTAGCCCCGAAATCATATATTATCTTCGTACCCTCTATGATACCTTTTGGGTCCTCTAACCTGGCATTTCCTATAGCTTCTCCGACCTTAGTCTGGCTATTAACAACTAATTTATCGCAGGTTAATTTTGCCCCTTTATAAATTACCGAAACATTGCCGGTAGCGGTTATCTCTTTCTGCTCAGTAGAAAACTCAACTATATCTCCGTTGACTATAATCCCCTCAACAGGCATACCCGCGCCAGCAGGGGCATTTTTATTGTCGCTTACCGTAGAGAGTTTAACGTCGCTAACAGTAGGAATATTAGTATCTTCCTTGGCAACGGATTCTTCTACCTTAACAACAGACTCCTGATTAACCGGCTCCGGTTCTTTTCCGGCTTCCTGGGCATAAACGGCAATAGACCAGCTAAAACAAAAAACAAGCAACAAAAGAACTGTCCTTGTTTTATCTTCAAACCGTAAGCCGTAAAACTTATGCCGTAACTTTCGCATTTAGATTATTTTGGAATTTTTTTATGGTCCTCAAGGAATTTTTGGATGCCCAGGTCAGTAAGCGGATGCCTCATAAGCTGTTCAATCACCGCGAATGGAATGGTCGCGATATCCGCCCCCAAAACAGCAGCTTCCACGACATGCAGAGGATTTCTAATTGAAGCAACGATTATCTTAGTTTTAAACCCGTAATTATTGTAAATAGTTTTAATCTCTTTCACTAAATCCATCCCCCTTTGGCATATATCATCCAGCCTGCCTACAAAAGGCGATATATAATCCGCCCCTGCTTTAGCCGCCAACAAGGCCTGGGTAGAAGAAAAACAGAGGGTCACGTTTGTCTTTATATTTTCCTGGGAAAGGATCTTTACCGCCTTCAGCCCATCTTTGACTAAAGGGATTTTAATTACAATATTGCCGGCTATTTTAGAAAGCTGGCGGGCCTCGCTTAACATGCCTTCGGTATCAAGGCTGATCACCTCAGCACTTACCGGGCCGGTTACCAGAGAACAAATCTCTTTTAATAAATCCGGAGCCGCTCGGTTTTCCCTGGAAATCAGGGTAGGATTGGTGGTTACCCCGTCTATAACCCCCAGGCCGGCTGCTTCTTTAATCTCTCTGGTATTCGCAGTATCAATAAAAATTTTCATTTGAATATTTTATATTAAGCTTCACCCGATTGCCAGCCCCGTTAAATTAATTTCATTATATTAACACAAGATTAGTAACGGGGCAAGGAATAATCTTATTTCTTATCCTGGGCCATAGTGACTTTATTCCTACCGGCCTCCTTTGAACGGTAAAGGGCCTTATCTGCCGAATCAATCAGCGATAGGACAGTGTCCCCATTATCGGGAAATATGGATATTCCGATGCTTATGGTGACTTTTAACTGCTCGTCATAAATCCTGACCACTTTTTCGGCTATGGCCTCCCTGATACGTTCCGCGGCGTAACGCGCCTGCTCTTCGCCGGTTTCGGTCAAAATGACCGAAAACTCTTCGCCGCCATACCTGCCCACCAGGTCAATCTGCCTTATGTTCTCCTGAATCACATTAGTCACTTCCCTGAGTATGGCATCTCCGACTAAGTGGCCGTAACGGTCGTTGTATTCTTTAAAATAATCTACGTCTATCATTAAAAAGGAAAAATTATATTTGAATTTTTTTGAACGCTCCAGTTCTTCGGCTAACCTCTCAAGCAGGTATCTGCGGCTGAACACCTGGGTCAGGCTATCCCTGATTGCCAGCTCCTGGATTTTCTGGTATAAAAGGGCACGTTTAATGCCCAGCAGGAACTGCTGGGAAAGAATATGGAACTTCTCCTTCTCATCCCCCTTAATCTGGCTGGTCACCAGATAACCGATAGGAGTTTTATTTATATATAGCGGCAGGATTGAATAGTCTTTATATTGAGCCAGGTCGGCATCGTGTTTCAGGAACTTGCACTCGCTTACCTCAAGATACCTGTTTATTACTTCGTGGAAATATTCAAATACCTTGTTTTCGTCCAGGGACTGGCATATATCTTTAGTTATATTATAAAGAGTGACTATCTCTTCGGCTTTCTTTTCTAAAATTATATTGTCCTCTTTTAGTTTCGCGCCTTCAGAAAGCAGGGTATTATATCTACGCTGGGCCTGACGAAAATCATCTTTTATTTTAGCAAAAGTCCTGGGCAAAATCCTGCGCAGCCGCAAAAACAAAAATAAAGTCAGTAAAATTAACAGCGCTATATACCGCATACCCGGTTTCTTCCTTTTTGCTTTGCCTCATACATGGCCTTATCCGCCGCCAGGATCAATTCGTCCTCGCCGCTGGTATCCTCACCGGAAGAATAAGCCACTCCGATAGAAATAGTGACATTGGTCTCCTGCCTGCGCAAGACTATCTTTGCATTCTCAACCCTTTTCCGCAAGCTCTCGGCAACTTCGCGGATCTTCTCTTTCTCTAAGCCATGGATAACTACGCAAAACTCTTCTCCGCCAAAACGGCTGATTATCGGGCTGGAATCCTTCAAACCTTCCACTAAATTCTGGCTCAATACTTTTAAGACAATATCTCCGGCGGTATGCCCAAATTTATCGTTATAATCCTTGAAATGGTCTATATCCAACATAAAAAGCGAAATGCTCCTGCCGCGGCGCACGCTCCTCTTATACTCCTCTTTAAGGCGCTCCAAAAAATAACCCTTGGTATAAAGCGCGGTTAATTCATCATGTATGGCCAGGTCCTGGGTTTTTTTGTAAAGTTCGCTGTTTTCCAAAGCCACCGCCCCTAAATCGCAGACCGTCATCAAAAACCTTAAGTCATCCTGCGAAAAAAAATAGGGATCGGGATGGTCCAGGCGTAATATGCCCAGAAACCTGCGTTCGATTACCAGGGGAACGCTGATTAAAGAAGAAACCTTCCTGGCGTCTTGAGCCTTTAATTTCTCCAAATCAAACCGAAAATCACTTTTGATATCTTCGATTAATAAAGGGCTGGTGTGCTGTAACACCCAGAAATCAAAAATATTGCCTTCTTTCGCCTTGATGATCAATTTCTTATCTTCTTTCTTTGTTTTGTAAATATTTAGTTTTTGAGCCTGGGTATCCAGCAGGTACATGATGCATACGCCTTTATTATTGGCGACCAGGGAGAAAGCAATCGAGACAAGCTTGTCGGCGACATAATCCAGGTCGAGATTTTTATTTATTTCCTCGATAATTTCCTTGAGGCTGTTATAGCGGCTTATTTTTTCCTGCAAGGCAAATTTATTCCTCTCCCCCTGCGAATTTTCTTCGCTGGAGACGTTTATATCCTCCTGGAGCTCCTGGAGCTGGTATTCAAGCTGGTACCTTTTAGATGTATTTTTTTTGAATAGATAGAAAACGACGAGGCTGTTGGAAAGATAAAATAAAAACAGCTTTAATGCGGCGTGTTTAACCTGGCCGGCTAAATACAGCGGGCAGAAAATATACAAAAATAAAAAAGAAACAATATAGGTGATTAGTGTTAAAGGAAGGATGCCCTTTGAAGAATCGAGGAATTTTCTGGAATTAATCCGCAGCTGTCTATCCCATTTTTCGAAGATAGCGGGATATAGCATAAAATCTCTTTAGATATGGCTTGCTTAAGGCGAGGATTTATACGATTGTTTTCTCGGTGTCTATGTCAAAAAAATGCACCTTGCTCATATCAAAAACCAAATCCATATCTTGATTGACCTTGGGTTTATCATGCGCCCCTACGCGCGCGATAAACGTATGTTTTCCTGTGTTAAGGTAGAGGTAAACTTCCGAACCCATAGGCTCATATACTTCGCAGTTTACTCTTACGATATTCTCCGGCGGCGCTTCGGAAACGAATAATTTATCATAAATATCTTCGGAACGGATGCCTAATGTCACCTGTTTTCCGACATAAGGAGTCATCTCTTTATGCATGTCTTCAACAAGCTTCACCATCACCTTGCCTTCGTTAAAATATAATCTGCCGTCTTTTTTAGTAATCTCCCCCTGCAAGAAATTCATCGGAGGTGAACCGATAAACCCGGCGACAAATTTATTTTTAGGATGGTCGTAAACCGTTATGGGGTCGGCAACCTGCTGCAGGATTCCGTCTTTCATTACCGCGATCCTGTCCCCCATAGTCATAGCTTCCACCTGGTCATGAGTAACATATATAATAGTAGTCTGAAGCCTTATATGCAGCTTATGGATTTCGGTGCGCATCTGCACCCTCATCTTGGCATCAAGGTTACTTAAGGGCTCATCAAACAAAAACACCAGTGGTTTTCTCACGATTGCCCTGCCCACGGCAACCCGCTGCCTCTCCCCGCCTGACAGCTCTCGGGGTTTACGATGCAAAAGCCTCTTTATTCCGAGTATATCCGCGGCCTCATTGACCCGCTGGACAATCTCAGTCTTTGGGATATGCCTCAGCTTTAAACCAAACGCCATATTCTCAAAGACGGTCATATGAGGATACAAAGCGTAATTCTGGAATACCATGGCTATATCGCGGTCTTTTGCCGGCACATCATTGACTAATTTATCTCCGATATATACCTGGCCATGGGTTATCTCTTCAAGGCCGGCGATCATCCTTAAAGTGGTGGATTTCCCGCAGCCTGAAGGGCCGACTAAAACCATAAACTCCTTATTCTCTACCCCTAAAGTAATATTATCGACTACCTTGATATTATTCGCAAAAAATTTGGAAACATCTTTAAGACTTACTTGCGCCATTTTTTTTCCTTTTTAGGTTATTGAGATTAATATTATATTAGATTCAACTTAAATAGTCAAGTAATTGGCTTAAAGTTGATTTCAAATTCTTTCGCTGCGCAATCATATCAATAAGCCCGTGCTCCAGAAGAAATTCCGAACGCTGGAATCCCGGAGGCAATTTTTGCCTTATAGTCTGTTCAATCACCCGCGGCCCGGTAAAACCGATCAAGGCCTTTGGCTCTGCGATAATCACATCCCCCACTCCGGCAAATGAAGCCATCACCCCGGCCATGGTAGGATTAGTAAGTATCGAAATAAAAGGGAGCTTCGCTTTATGGTGGTAAGAAAGCGCGGCGCAAGTCTTTGACATCTGCATCAGGCTGTACATGCCTTCGTACATCCTCGCCCCTCCGCCGGAACCCGAGACGATTATTATCGGAAGTTTATTTTTGGTGGCGGATTCGATAGCCCGGGTGATTTTCTCACCGACCACCGAACCCATTGAGCCCATAATAAAACGCGAATCGGTAACGGCAATAATTATATTCTTATTATCCAGTGCCCCTTTTCCGGTTATTACCGCATCCTTAAGGCCTGTGGCAGCCTGGTCCTGGGATAATTTCTCGGCATAGGTCTTTGGCCCCCTAAATTCCAAGGGATCAACCGACTCCATATCTTTATCGTATTCTACGAAAGTATCCTTATCAATCAGAAAATTGATTCTCTCGTAAGCCCCTAATATGAAATGGTAATTGCATTTCGGGCAGACCTTAAGGTTTTCCTCAAGGGTCTTATTGTAGAGCGCCTCGGAGCATCCCTCGCATTTTGTCCAGAGCCCCTCGGGCATCTCTTTCTTCTTTAGCCTTACAATCGTATATTTTGGTTTGCCGAATAGCGCCATAACTTCCTCTTAATCAAGTTTATTTATCGCCAGCCCCGAAAGGACCTTGGGATAAAAATAAGTGGATTTCGGGGGCATGCGCTCCCCATTTAAGGCAACCGAAATTATCTGCTCAATCTTTACCGGATTCAGGAAGAAGGCGATGTAATCAGGATTATTGTCTACCGCCTCAATCAACTCTTCCGGGTGAGGATTAAACTCCAGGCTCTCCTTATCCCCCGGGTCATAACCCAGGGTCTCTTTCAGAATTATATGATTCAGTATAGAGACATCCAGAGAGCGGTATTCCTTGGGCTTATCGCTGATCATTTTATCCAATATCCTGACATTTTTCAGGCGCAGCAGCCAATACTTCTTATTCTTATACATCCCTAAAACATGTTCCGTTCGTCCGCCTTTTTCCATCAAAAAGAAAAAGCGGGTTTTATCTTTTACCTCCTCAACATCAAAATAACCTTTAAGCTTGAGCATAAAGGCGTCAAAATCCAGCTTCTCTTCTAATTTGAGCAAGCGGTGGATAGGTAATATCAAAAGCCCCCTGGCATCGGTGTTAGTGAAATAAGATAAAATATAATTGAAACTTTCCTCGCCGGTGGCCGCGTTTTCCCCTAATTTCTCAACCATCAAATCCCTGTACATGCCAGCCACTTCATAGCGGTGATGCCCGTCGGCAATAAATATATTCTCTCCTGACATGCTCTTCTCTATATTTTTTAATATATCCGGCGAATCCAGCCTCCATAATTTATGCACGGTTTTTTCATCATCGGTTATCTCCACAAAAGGGGGCCTACCTTGGATATACTGCTCGTAGGTGCGCTGGATAATTCGTTTTTTATCCAGGAAGACAACAAAGATAGGGCTTAAATTTGCCTTGACCTGTTTTAATAATTTCAGCCTGTCTTCTTTGGGGGCGCGACGGGTATGTTCATGGACAAACACGCCTGAATTCTTGCTTTTCAATTGTAAAAGAGAAATAAAACCCAGGCGGGTCCTCTGCTCTCCCCTGATTTTATATTGCTGGCTGTAGAAATATATCGCCGGATTCTCGTCACGGACAAGTATCCCATTCTTCAGCCAGTCCTTAAAATAAGCGGCCGCCCTGCGGTATTTGTTTTCGCCGGGTACATCTTTTCCTAATAAAATATGGATCAGGTTATGCGGGTCGAGATCATGGTAATGCTGTTGGCGACTAGGCGAAATCACATCGTAAGGAGGGCAAACTACGAGAGAAAGGTCTTTAATCTTTCCCTGATTATAAATTGTTCCCTTAAAAGGCTTTATCTGGCTCACCGGTAAATTATGCTCCCTATAACACTGCCCAAACCGTCAATAAATACATCAAAGCCGGAAACTGACCTTCCCGGGGTAAACCCCTGATGCAGTTCATCCATAATACCATAAATAATCCCGAAAATAATCACAAAAAATATCAACTTTGATGCGGGCGCACTCGGACAAGCCCTTCTTAGTGCCCGGATTAGAAAAAACGCCAGGAACAGATAAACCAACAGATGAAATACTATACTCTGCAAAGAAAATAACCGCGGAATATCATTGCCCGGGATAGTAGAAGCGTAAAATATAAAACCCAGAAAAAAAAGAACAGGCAACCAAAGCCTTATAATCCGGGATATTCCCCTAATGCTCTTTTTTGCAACCATCACACCCTTCTTTAGCCTTAGGGCAAGTATTATCGCTTTTAGGTTTCTTACGGTAATCAGTGGCGTAAAAACCTGAACCCTTAAAGATTACTCCCACGCCGCTGCTTATCAGGCGCTTTACCTTTTTATTACACTTTGGGCAGGTTTTCAAAGGCTGGGCCATAATACTCTGGGATGCTTCAAATTTATGGCCGCAACTGCTGCATTCGTATTCATAGGTTGGCATTTAATCTTTCCTTATCTAAAAGCTTTTTTTATCTTATCAGAAAATCCTTGTTTGGCGTCTAAATCTTCGCCTGAGAGACGGGCAAATTCTTCAATAAGCTGGCGCTGTTGAGGAGTAAGCCTCTCGGGAATCTCCACATTGACCCTGATTAACTCATCTCCTGCGCCCCTGCCGTGTAAATCAGGCATGCCTTTTTCTTTCAGGCGAAAAATCTTACCGCTTTGCGTACCGGCGGGTATCTTCATGCTAATCCTATGGCTTAGTGTAGGGATTTCTACCTCAGCGCCCAATATTGCCTTGCTTAAACTGATAGTTATATGGGTCAGGATATCGTTATTATGCCTTTCAAAAACCGGATGCGGTTTTACCTCTATGATAACATATAAATCACCGTTGCCAGCCGCGCCTGACTCCCCTTCTCCGCGAATCCTCAAATGAGAACCTGTGTCTACCCCTGCGGGGATTTTTATTTTGAGCTTACGGGTTACCCTGGTCCTTCCTTCTCCGTTACAATCAGGGCAGGGTGTCTGGATTGTTGAACCTTCTCCGCCGCACCTGGAACAAGTCTGGGCTAATTGAAAAAAACCGCTGGAAACTACTGTGCGGCCGGAACCTTTACATTGAGGACAGGTTACTTTCCTGGTCCCCGGTTTTGCCCCGCTGCCCGAACAAGCCGCGCAGGTCTCATAACGAGGAATGGTAATCGTTTTTTCTATTCCCGAAGCCGCTTCTTCCAGGGTAATATCTACTGCCACTTCTAAATCGCGGCCCCTGCGGCTGCGGCCTCCTCTTCTTGTCCTGCCACCCCCGATATCATAGCCTAAATCGCCGAATATCTGTTCAAAAAGCCCACCGCCTAAACCGAAATCACCCATCCCTTCAAATACGCTGCCGAAATCCGCTCCTTTAAAAATATCTTCGTAAGCGTATTTCTGGTCTATGCCTGAATGGCCGTATTGGTCATAAAGAGCGCGTTTTTGCGAATCAGAGAGCACCGCATAAGCCTCGGAAATCTCCTTGAATTTTTCTTCTGACTCTTTTTTCTGTTCGTGCGGCACTCTGTCCGGATGAAACCTGAGCGCTAATTCCCGGTAAGCTTTTTTTATCTCATCCAGGGTAGCGCCCTTGGCCACACCCAATATTTCATAATAATCTCTCTTAGTTGACATCATGTTTACTTCTTGTCATCCTCTTCTTTGAATTCGGCGTCAATAATATCCTCGCCTTTTTCGCCTGACTCTGGCCCGCCTTTAGGAGGCTCTCCGCTTCCCTGCTCTTCCCCTGCCTGCTGGCCGGCTCCTGCCTGCTGGCCCTGCTGTTGCTGCTGTTTTGCCGCGGTCTGCTTGTAAATCTCTTCTGCCAGCTTATGCGAAGCCTTGGTCAGCTCATCCATTGACTTTTTGATTCTATCCACATTCTTATCCTTCATCGCCGACTTTAAATCATTGAGCCTGGCCTCTATATCAGCCCGTTCGCTCTGATTTACCTTATCCCCGAAATCCTTAAGGGATTTTTCGGTAGCATAAATCAGGGTATCCGCCTGATTGATTACCTCTATTTCGTCTTTTTTCTTGGCATCTTCAGCAGCAAATTTTTCCGCGTCCTTGACCATCTTTTCAATCTCTTCTTTGGAAAGTTTTTTGGGAGCGGTGATACGGATAGACTGTTCCTTGCCTGTTCCTAAATCCTTGGCTGAAACATGCACGATACCATCCCGGTCAATATCAAATTTTACTTCGACTTGCGGAACTCCCCTGGGAGCAGGCGGTATGCCTACCAGATCAAACCTTCCCAACTCCACATTATCATCGGCCATCTGGCGCTCTCCCTGCAGGACACGAATCGTAACTGCAGTCTGGCTATCCGCAGCAGTTGAAAAAATCTGGCTTTTTTGAGTCGGGATAGAAGCGTTTCTCTCTATCAGCTTTGTATTTATTCCGCCTAAGGTTTCAATGCCCAAAGAAAGCGGGGTAACATCCAAAAGAAGCACATCTTTAACTTCTCCTGTAATTATGGCTGCCTGGATTGCCGCGCCTAAGGCCACGCATTCCATAGGATCAACTCCGCGCTCGATTTTCTTGCCAACATAGTCCTCTACGAATTTCTGCACAATAGGCATACGCGTAGGCCCGCCGACCATGATAATACGGTCAACCTCCTTAGCAGTTAACTTTGCATCGCCTAATGCCTGCTCCATAGGATGACGGCAGCGGTCAATTATAGGAGAAATAAGATCTTCCAGCTTTGCCCGCGTAATTGACATAGTCAAATGCTTAGGGCCGGTGGCATCAGCAGTAATAAAAGGCAAATTTATATCTGTGCTGACTGTTGAGGACAGTTCTATCTTTGCCTTTTCTGCTGCCTCACGCAATCTCTGCACTGCCATTTTATCATTCATAATGTCAATACCGGTCTCACGTTTAAATTGCCCGGCGATATACTCAAGCATGACCTTATCCATATCCGTACCGCCTAATTGCGTATCTCCGGAAGTTGATTGCACATGGAATACTCCCTGGTCCATTTCCATAATGGTTACATCCAGGGTGCCGCCGCCTAAATCAAAAACCATGATCTTCTGCTCTTTCTGTGCCTTCTCTAAACCATAGGCAAGGCATGCGGCAGTTGGTTCATTGATAATACGCAACACCTTCAATCCGGCGATCTCTCCGGCATCCTTGGTAGCTGTCCTCTGGTTATCATCAAAATAAGCAGGGCAGGTAATAACCACTTCTTCTACTTTGTCCCCTAAATAGGCCTCGGCATCCTGTTTTATTTTTTGCAGGATAAAAGCCGAGATCTGCTGGGGAGTATATTCCTTGCCAAAAATCTTGAATTTAAAATCAGAGCCCATCTTGCGCTTGGCTGCCTGGATTGTGCCCTCAGCGTTTATCGCTGCCTGGCGCCTTGCCGGCTCGCCGACCAATTTTTGCCCGTCTTTAGTAAAAGCAACGTAAGAAGGAAACGCCTTACCTGAAGCAACACCAGCGCCTTCAGCAGAAGGTATGATTACCGGCCTGCCGCCTTCCATTACCGCTGCCGCGGAATTTGATGTCCCTAAATCAATACCAATTACTTTTGCCATATCTCCACCTCCATATAATTTGATTAAACAGGGGTTTTCTGGGAAACCTTGACCTTAGCGGTCCGGATTACCCGGTCGTTCATTATATAACCCTTTTGCAACTCCTCCATCACCGTGTGTTCCGGCAATTCTTTATTCTCTGCCTGCATCAATGCCTCGTGGTAATTCGGGTCAAATAATTTTCCTTTTGCATCAATGGGTTTTACCCCGTACTCTTTCAACATTTCATACAAGTGCGCCAGGATCATCTCCACTCCCTTTAAAAAAGCGGGTAAATCCTGATGTTTAGACTCCGATAATTCAACCGTGCGCTCCAGGTCATCCAACACGTTTAATAATTCGATAATAATGCCTTCGTTAGCAAACTTGATGAAATCCTGTTTTTCCCGCTCCAGCCGCTTTCGGGTATTTTCAAAATCCGCCTGCAGCCTGGCCATCTTATCCAAGTATTCCTTGGCCTTATCAGCCTCTTCCTTTAACTTCATGTATTCGGCTTCTTTTAGACTGACAATTTTTTCTTCTTTATGGTTTTCGTGTTCCTTTTTTGCCTCTTTATGCTCTTCCATGGCTATTGTAGAAGTTTATCCCCCTTGCTTCCTTATGAAAGATGAAAGGGGGATTAAGTTCGGACAAATAACTTATGTTCGCTTCGCTCCATAAGTTATGTCCTCACTTAAATGTTATCCAACACCCCGGATAATACTTCAGAGATATACCCCAGGGCAGGAATAATCTGCTTGTATTCCATACGCACCGGGCCTAATACCGCCAACCTTCCCGACAGCCTGTTCTTGACCCGGTAACTTGAGACTACCAAAGAACAATTTTCCATTTCCGGGCAGCATAATTCACTGCCGATATATACCTTTACCTTCTCGCTGAAATCGCGGTTTATAATATCTAACAGGCGCTCTTTATCTTCTATGACTTTGATTAACAGGCGTATCTTCTGAAAATCCTTGAATTCCGGCTGCTCCAGGATACGGCCGATACCTTTAAAAAGAAATTTATCATGCCATTCCAGGAAGGAGACAATACCGGTATAATGAGTAATCGTAGAGATGACTTCCGAGGTCTCCTCCAGGGCATCTTCAAGCCGGCGTATCTGCCTCTTGTATTCCTTTACGATACGCTCTTTCTCCTCATCCAATATGGCCATCTGCGAAGTAAGAAAGTCCACATAATAGCGGTAACCTTTATTAGTAGGAATCCTGCCCCCGGAGGTATAAGGATGCATCAGATAACCGCTCTCTTCAAGCTCGGCAAAAATGTTCCTTATCGTAGCCGAGCTCAAATCAAAATCTCCGGCAATATCTTCGGATGCTACCGGCAAGGCTGCCCCGATATATCTATTTATTGCCGCGGTTAAAACCGCCTTCCTTCTATTTTCATAATCCACATTCTTTACCATAAAACCCTCGTGATTAGCACTCTTACCTTAAAAATGCTAAAAAGATATTTTAACATAATCCGTTGCTTTGTCAATGCATTCATTTACCTATATTGAAGGACAAACCCTTATTGCCATCCAAATCCACGGTTACCCTGCTTCCCTCCTTAAGAGAGCCGGATAAGATTTTAAGCGACAGCGGGTCCTGGATGTATCTCTGGATTGCCCTCTTCAAAGGCCTTGCCCCGTAATTACTGTCAAAACCTTTATCCATAAGGTAATCCTTTGCCTTTTGGGTTATTTCAAGGGAGATGCCTGTTTCAGCTAATTTTTTAGTCAGAGGCGCCAATTCAATATCCACTATTTTGCCGATATCCTGTTTATCAAGCGGATTGAATACAATAATATCGTCAATGCGGTTTAAAAACTCCGGCCTGAAGGTCTTCTTTACTTCTACAAGTAATTTTTCTTTAATATCCTGATAAGCGGCATCTTCTTTATGGGTTTTAAAACCTATGGCTCCGTGCCGCTGAAGAATCTCCTGCCCGATATTAGAAGTCATAATAATCACCGTGTTTTTAAAATTAACCGTCCTCCCTTGTCCGTCGGTGAGCCTGCCGTCGTCTAAAATCTGAAGCAGAATGTTGAATACGTCAGGGTGCGCTTTCTCTATCTCATCCAGGAGTATCACCGCGTAAGGCCTGCGCCGGACTTTTTCGGTAAGCTGGCCGCCCTCCTCGTAACCCACATATCCGGGGGGAGCGCCGATAAGGCGGGAGACGCTGAACTTTTCCATATATTCCGACATATCTATCCTGATAAGCGCCTCCTCATCATCAAATAAAAACCAGGCCAGGCTCTTTGCCAATTTTGTTTTTCCCACCCCAGTGGGGCCCATAAAAATAAACGAACCCATCGGCCTTAATTCATCACTCAATCCGGAACGCGAACGCCTGATACAACCTGTAATAACATCTATTGCCTCGTCTTGGCCGACAACTTTTTCTTTAAGGTATTCATCCATCTTGAGCAGCTTTTGGGTATCTGCCTCCATCAACTTGGTCAAGGGGATACCGGTCCACTCAGCCACCACTTCAGCGATATCTTCGTCGCTGACCTCCTGCCTGAGCATCCCGGATGTTTTCTGGGCCTTGTTTAATTCATCATTATATTTCTTTAATTCCTGCTCCTGGTCCCTGAGCTTACCGTATTGTATCTCGGCTATCTTATCCAAATCCCCGATTTTTTCAGCCGCAGAAGCTTCATTCTTAAGTTCTTCCATTTTCTCTTTTACTTCTTTAATCTTCAGGATTATAGACTTCTCTTTTTCCCACTGCTTCTTCTTGTCCGACAAATCTTTTTTAAGAGACTCCAGCTCATTCTCTATTTTTTTAAGCCTCTCCTCTGAGGATTTATCTTTCTCTTTCTTTAAAGCTTGTTTTTCTATCTCTAATTGCATGATTTTTCTCTGGACAGCGTCAACTTCATGCGGCATACTGTCAATTTCAAGCCTCAAGCGGGAAGCTGCCTCATCCATCAAATCCACTGCCTTGTCAGGCAAGTGCCTTTCGGTTATATAGCGGTTAGATAAAGTGGCTGCGGCAATGAGCGCAGAATCCTTGATACGCACACCGTGATGAATCTCATATTTTTCCTTCAGCCCGCGCAAAATCGCAATGGTATCTTCCACGCTGGGCTCATCCACAAAGACGGACTGGAAGCGCCTTTCTAAGGCCTTATCTTTTTCTATATATTTATGGTATTCATCCAGGGTGGTGGCGCCGATACAGCGCAGCTGCCCGCGGGCCAATAATGGTTTCAACATATTGGAAGCGTCTATTGCCCCCTCGGCAGCGCCTGCTCCGACAATGGTATGCAGTTCATCTATAAATAAGATGATTTGGCCGTTTTTGCTTTGGATTTCACGCAGCACCGCCTTTAACCTGTTTTCAAACTCACCGCGGAATTTTGTCCCCGCCACCAGGCTGCCCATATCCAAAGCGATTATTCTTTTATCTTTCAATCCATCGGGGATATCTTTTGAGATAATCCGCTGAGCCAATCCCTCAACTATCGCGGTCTTGCCTACCCCTGCTTCGCCTATTAAAACAGGATTATTTTTAGTCCTGCGGGAAAGTACCTGCATCAACCGGCGGATTTCTTTATCACGGCCGATAACCGGGTCAAGCTTCATCTTCTCGGCCAACTCTGTGATATCCTGGCCGTATTTCTCCAGGGCATTGAATTTTTCCTCCGGATTTTCATCGGTTATCCTATGGCTCCCGCGTATCTGGGAAAGCGCCGCCAAAACCTTCTCCTTATCAATACCTGATTTTTTGAGTTTCCCTGCGATGGCAGAATCAGGATCAGATAATATTGCCAGAAGGATATGCTCCGCAGAAACAAATTCATCTTTTAAAGCCTGGGCTTCGCGGGTGGCGTTATTAAATAATTTATTCATCCTACCGGATAAATATACCTGGGAATTACCGCCGCTTACTGACGGCTTGTTTTTTAAATCTTCTTCAACCAGCTTGATTATAGGCTGAACTGAAATGCCCATCTTATTCAAGACCGCATCCACAATGCTATCCTGCTGTTTTAATAAAGCGTAAATCAGGTGCTCCGGCTCAACCTGCTGATGCCCGGATTCGGTAGCAAAACTTATCGCCTCCTGCAACGCCTCTTGCAATTTTAAAGTCAGCTTATCTAATCTCATTCTATCCACTCTCCTTGTAATATATATGCGCTATTGGCACTCCAAGATAAAGAGTGCTAACGAAAGGGCAAAAAAATTTATTCCTGCTTCTCCATTTGTAAAATTATTCTTATACCGCTGACATTGACCCGTTTTTCTTCCATCAGATAATGCACATACTCCAGCCTCTTAATATCTTTTAATGAATACAGCCTGCTTTTCTTGCCTACTCTCTTCGGACAGACTACGCCTGCCTTATCAAGCTGTCGCAAAGTCCATAAAGGTAAATCTACCAGCTTACTGGCAACGCTAATCACATAAACCGGTTCATCAGGGCTTATATGAATATCAAATATAGGCATCCTGCCTCCTTAGTATCCATTCTATAGGTAAGTGTAACATAAGATAATTATTTTGTCAAGGTAGAATGATTTATTTTATTAGATATTCTAACTGTTACCGCTTATCTCATTATTATGCAACAACTTATGGTAAAGAACTTTTGGGAGCGTAAGCTTAATTTTTATCCCTTTCTGGAGGTAAAGAATGTCCCTGACTTGCCCCTCCCGATGAAACAAATCCACTAAATCCATCCGTGAATGAGGAATTAAGATTTCAAGCTCTATCATTCTGGAAGAAAAATTCGCCTGGATTTCCTTGATTAATGTATCCAGATTTTCCTTTGACTTAGCCGATATCGCCACCGGATTGGCAAAATCATCTTTTAATTTATTCAACCACGTCAGGTCTTCCACCTGGTCAATCTTATTCAGCGCAGTAATCATAGGTTTTTTGTCAGCGCCTAACTGCTCCAGAACCTCAAAGACCGCCTTCTTGTGCTCTTGTAAACGCGGATGGCTTACGTCTAAAACATGGATTAACAAATCAGCCTCCACCACCTCCTCAAGGGTTGCCTTAAATGCCTCTATGAGATGATGCGGAAGTTTATGCAAGAATCCTACCGTATCGGAAATAACTATATTTTCTCCATTTGGTAAGTGCATACCTTTGCACAAAGGGTCCAGGGTAGTAAAAAGGCCATCGGAGGTAACCTGCTCTGTATTTGCAAGGGCGTTTATCAAGGTGGATTTTCCGGCATTAGTATACCCTACCAAGGCCACGCTGGGGATAGAACGCTCTTTGCGTTTCTTCTTTACCGTCAGCCTATGCAGGGAAAAATGTTTTAAATCTGCCTTTAGTCTGTCTATTTTTTTTCTAATCCTGCGGCGGTCAACCTCTAATTTCTGTTCACCCGGCCCGCTTGTCCCGATACCGCCTCCTAACCGCGAAAGGATGATCCCTTTACCGATAAGCCTCGGCATTAGATACTGCAATTGGGCAAGTTCTACCTGCATCTTCCCTTCGGGGCTTTTGGCGTGGCGGGAAAAAATATCCAGGATTAACTGGGTGCGATCAATGGTTTTTTTGCCGATTACATCTTCCAGGTTTCTCTGCTGCGTCCCGGATAAATCCTGGCTGAAGATCACCGTATCCACTTCCTGCTCCTGGGCAAAAACAGCTATCTCTTCCGCTTTCCCTTTACCGATAAAAAGGTTTGGCGTAACTTTTTCACGGAGAGAAATAATATTATCCACTACCTCAACCCCGCAGGCAGAAACCAACTCTTCTAATTCAACAGCAACATCCTCCACCGGCCAGCGTTTCTGTTCCGATTCCAAATCAACTGTGACTAATAAAGCTTTTTCCATCAATTAATCTTCTCCTTGATCCTCTTGGCTATTGATTGCGAAGTTTCTTTACTGCCAATCTCAATCCACTGGATCCTTTTATCCTTCCTGAACCAGGTAAGCTGACGCTTGGCGTATTGACAAGTGCTCTGAGCAATTAACTCCTTAGCTTTTTCTAAATCATATAAGCCGTCAAAATACCCCCTTAATTCCTTTATCCCTATTGCCTGGGACGCGGTTTTACTTAATTTCAGCCTTAATAATTTTTTAACTTCAGCGGTTAAGCCCCGAGAAAACATTTTATTTGCCCGCCTTTTGATCCTATGGCGTAATTCCTGGCGTTCCATATTAAGGCAAAAAACAGCGATTTCATATTTTTCCCCCAGCCCCTTTCTTTGTTTCTTGAGGGATGTAATAGTCTTGCCCGTGCTTTCAAAAACTTCCAAAGCCCGGATAATCCTTCTGGAATCATTAGGATGAATTTTAGCGGCTGCCTCGGGGTCCACATTTTTTAGTTTCTCATACAGGTGCTCTCTGCCAAACTTTTCCAGTTCACTATAAAGACACTGGCGGATTTTTTTATTTTGAGCTTTAGCCTTGAATATTCCATCAATCAATATGGACATATAGAGCCCGGTGCCGCCGACAAAAAGCGGGGTTTTGCCTTTCTCTAAAATCCCCTTAATTTTCTTCAGTGCTTCCCTGCGGTAAGTTGAAACATTATACTCGGCCGCAGGCGAAACAATGCTAACCAGATGATGCCTGATTTTTTTACGCATGGCCGGCGAGGGTTTTGAGGTGATAATATCCATCCCCTTATAAACCTGCATTGAATCGCAAGAGATAATCTCGGCGTTAATCTTCTGCGCCAGGCGTATGGAAGCTTCAGTCTTTCCCGCCGCAGTCGGGCCGACCATGAAAATAACTTTGGCTTTCATCTTTCTAAGGATTTTAATTCTTTTTCAATAAGCGCGCGCTCATCGCTGCGCCAGCGGTTTATTTTTTTTAGGGCAAGGCTGAATTCCTGCTTAGCTGCGCTAAGGCTGCCGGTTGCTTTATAAGCCAAGCCCAATTCAAAGCGAGACTCTACATTATCCGGGTCTAAAAGAACCGCCTTCTTTAATACCCCTTCTGCTTCCATAAAACGCGACTGGCGGTTATAGATGAGGCCCAAATTATAATAAGCATCCTGGCAAAGAGGGTTTGTTCTTATAGTATCCTTAAATTTTTCTTCCGCCGGCTTAAGATTATCCATGCGGGAATATACCACGCCCTGGCGAAAAATCACCCGGTAATTATCCGGCTCTATCCCTTGAGCTAAATTTAATTCCTTTAAGGCATCCTGGTAATCGCTATTGCTCTCATAAACAAAAGCTTTATCCAGATGGTAACCAAAAGCCGGAGAATCAAATTTAGAATTCGCCATGCCTTTCTGAACAGATAATCTATTAGCATCTATAAGGATGAAGCTTAGCGATAACGCCAGGCAGAACAGTAGAAATTTGATAAATCTTCTATCTTTTAGGCTATTCCAAACAGCCACCAGCCCAAAAGCGGCGAAAATCACCAAATACGGCAGCATAACCATACGGTAGCGGCTGGTTACGAAAAACAGGCTTATGCTAAGGGCAGAACTGATCAAGGCAAGATAAAGCAGCGCCGATTGCGGAAATCTCCTGAAAGCTAAGAATACCCCCAGCAATGAAAAGGGAAGGATAAACCTTAAATCCATAAACATTACCTTAAAAATCCTGATTTTATCCGATAGGAAATTATATTCCAGGTCGTGCATAAATTCCTTTGCGCTAAATACATAATTTATCTTCCTGGATAATAACCCAAGCCACTTTCCCGGCTCATTACGGATAAAAGCAAAAGATTTATTAAACCAGAAACCTGAAACCTCGGATGTCTTCAGGTTCCTGCCGGTTTCCGCGCTGGCGATAATCCGTGAGTCGCGGAACATATCCTCCTGGTTTAAGGCGATATTCGGGGGGCAGTAAAAAGCCCCGCTCGCCTGCGGATTATTTCCCGAATAGAAGTTAAACCCTACATTGCCGGCAATCAAAACAAAATCTTTCTCTGCCAATAAATTCTTCAGCGTCACGCTGCCTACAATTATTCCCAAAGCACAAAAGAAAATTGTAAATTTGTAAGAGAGTTTACGCAAACTCTCACCTTGCCTTTTTAAAACCCAGATTATGGCTAAAATTCCAAACAGGCCGATGCTCGCCTGGGCGATTACGCAAATGCCTAAAAAAATCCCTGCCCAGAACAGTTTATTATTGTCGGGCTTATCTGCTATGCCCAAAATAAACAGAAACAGCAAGGAGTTAAGAAATAAAGAAAGGTTGGTATAAATAAGCAAGCTGTCGTAGAATATAAAAAGGCCGCACCAGGCGCAAAGCAGCCCAGCGATTAACCCAACCCCTTGATTAAAAATCCTCCTGGCAATAAAATATATTAATACGCAATTTATCGCCCCTAACAAATATTGGAATAAGTAAACCGCGGCCAGATTATTCTTAAACAATTTAAGCAAGGAACCCAGAAAATAGGCATATAACGGCCATTTCATAAATGCCTTGCTGCCCCACAAATCGCCTGCGGAGATATCCTTTGCCCAGAGTAAATATGAGTAGCTGTCGGAATACTGCAGGACAGGATATATCCGGCTATTCAGATAATCCATTAAATAAAACACCCTGAAAGCCATTGCCAGGACCAGGATAATAGCTACAAAAATTATATCTTTTCTGTTGATTTGATAATCAGATGTGGACATTAAACTTTTCAGGGGGTAATTTTTGTAGGATAACCTTCGGAGGATAACTTAGCCTCCAGCTGAATTGCCTCCGGGCGCGATTTCAACCTGCCAACTTTTACCCGGTAAGCCTTTTTCCCGTCTGCTTCTGTTTCCTGGATATACGCATCGTAACCTTTACTGATTAATTTGTCGCGAAGATTGCCGGCATTTGCCGGGCTGCTAAAAGACCCCACCTGCACGCTGTAAAAATCAGAGACAGGATAAAGCTCTTTATTGAATCTTGTCTCGGGGTTCTGAGGGAATTCATTCTTTAATTTACCCGCATAATCTTTGCCTTCCTGAGTATCTCCTTCTTTAAACCCGCACTGGCTCAATCTGTAATAAACCGCCGGCTTTAACTTGGCGTTATCTAAAAGCCCAGCGTAATATTGCTTTGCTTTTTTGTAATCGCCCCTCAGGAAATAAGTATCTCCTAACCCCAATACCGCGTCATCTTTAAGGCTACTGCCTTTAAATTCATTTAAGATTATTTCAAAGATATCCGAGGCGCGCAGATAATTGCCGTCTTTAGAATAACTAAGGCCCAATAGATAATACAGCTCATCCGATTGCGAGTAAAGCCGGTTATTCGCCAGCATCTTCTCGCCTTCAGATATGGCGGATTTGTAGTCGCCTTTTAAGTAATAAATCCTGACATTATCCAGGTCCAGGCAGTATCCCGCCTTAACCGATAGAACAAAACAAATACCCAGGATTATTTTAATTATTTTTTTAAGCATTTCTTCCTTTTAGAGATATCTTTTTGTAAATCAAGGATGAGTTTATGCCTCCTCTGCTTCTCTTTTGTTTCCACATCATCAACCATTTTTGCCGCTTCGGTATTCAAGCGAGGTGAATATTTAAAAATGTATGCAGAGTCGAACTCGGCTTCCTTCACTAAATTATAAGTATCCTGAAAATCCTCTTCTTTTTCTGTCGGAAAGCCGACTATTATATCGGTAGTCAGGACAGCGTTATTTACAATTTTACGATAAGTATCCGCCAAATCCAAATAGAATTTTCTAGTATAGTTTCTGTTCATCAGCTTAAGGATCCTGTCAGAGCCTGACTGCACAGGAAAATGCAGAGATTTCTTAAGATTATCTAAATCCTGCATGGTTTTAAATAATTCAACCGAAGTATCTTTGGGGTGAGAAGTTACAAAACTAAATTCTTTAAGGCCTTTTACGCCATTAACCATACCCAATAACTTCGCGAAAGAAATATCTTTATCCGCCGAGTAGGCGTTAACATTCTGGCCTAAAAGGGTTATTGAAGTAATACCTTTATCTACCGCTTCTTCTATCTCTCTTAAGATATCTTTATGATTACGGTTCCTTAAATTGCCGCGCACATAAGGCACCACGCAATAAGAACAAAAATTAGAGCAACCCTCGGAGATAACCACAAAAGCAACATCCTTATCCTCATAGAAACCGGTGTGATAAATCTCTTCCGGCCGGATATCCCCATCGGTCTCCCAGATTTTTCTTTCAAATAGCGAGCGTTCTTTTCCCGACAGGCTGTTTATTATCCCGGGAATTTTATGAATATCCGAAGGCCCGACCACAAAATCAACATTCGGGGCGCGCTCAAAGATATGCTCTTTATAATTCTGGGCCATGCAGCCAACTATACCGATAATTTTATTTTCTTTGTACCTGCCTACCTCGCTCCAGACCTTATCTTCGGCATGCTGGCGCACGGAACAGGTATTAATAATAATTACGTCAGCCTTATCCAGCTCATCAACAAGCCTAAACCCGGCTTTTTGCAAAAGCCCGCAGACCACCTCCGAATCCCGCACATTCATCTGGCAACCAAAGGTTCTGATATACAGGACTGGCTTCTTTTTCTCGGAACTATTTGAATTTCCTCGAGTTGGCACTTATCCCACCCTTTCTTCATTTCTTCTAAATAGCCTTTAAACGGCTCATAAAGTTCGTAATCCACGATCTTAGAATCATCAATCTTTATCCATTTGAATATTAACCTTACTAAGTCTTTTTTATCTTGAGTATCCAGACTGAGCTTTGTTTCTTTAAAGTTGCTTATCACATCCTGGAGAGATAAAAGATAATCCCGGGAACGCTCTTTTTCTATCAATTTTCTTTCTAACAAATTTAACTGTTTTTTTAAATTCTGCTCCTCTTCTTTTAATACCGCATTTTTGCTCTTATATATCTGTATCCCTATCTGGTTATCTAAATAAACATCAGTGAGCTTACTCTGTTTTATTAGTAACCTTTCTAATTCTTTTTTGATTAACTCTATCTGCTGCTTGATTGCCTCATTTGGTTCAACCTGGGCCTTGATGACGTTATCGATACGCCTTGTAAGGTTTCCTCCTTTTTCTGTAATTTTCTCAATGATATCCAAAACCTGAGCCTCGATTATTTCAGCTCTGACTGCCGGATTGCCGCATTTATCCCTGAATTTATACCTACCTGAACAACAGTACCACGGCTTCCTTTTCTTTGTTCTATGATTAGTCATATAAGACGAGCCTGTGTAGCCCATGCCACATTTTGCGCAAATCAACACGCCGGTCAAGCTATACGGGCTAGGGCTTACTCGATGGTTAAAATTCTTTCTTCTTTCTTTTAACATTCCCTGAACTTTTTCGAAATCATCGGGAAAAATCATTGCTTCATGCCTGCCTTGGCCAAGAATTCTTTTTTCGGGAGGGTTAAAAGTATATCTCCACCCTTTCGGCGTTCTGTAATAATGACGCACATTCCATAATAATTTACCAGTGTAAACAGGATTCTTTAAGATACTAAGAATATGATGCCCTGTAAAGGGATTACCGCATCTACTTCTATAACCATTTTGAAAAAGATATCTTCCTATTTGTATTGAACTTTTATTGCAAAGGTACATCGTGTAGATGAGTTTAACTGTTTTAGCTTCCTCCGGAACCACTTCTAATAATTTCTTTTCTTTCTTGTAACTATAACCGTAGGGTGGCTGCGACGCTCCCTGCCAGTTCCCTTTTAGAACCCCTTTTACCATCCCGGGGAATACTCTCTCAATAATCCTATTTCTTTCGAACTCAGCAAAACTACCCAGCTGTTGGCACATAAGTTTACCTGCCGAAGTCATTGTATCAAAAGGCTCGGTTGCTGATTTAAATGCTATGCTTAAACTTTCCAGTTCATCAATCACGTTTAACATGTCTTTTAGCTTACGGCTAAACCTATCAGTCTTGTAAACAAGGACCAACTCAAACTCTTTAAGCTTAGCATCAGTCATTAACTTTTTAAATGCCGGCCTGTCTAAGGTGTATCCACTGGAACAGCCATTTATTCCATCATCCTGGTAAATATGATAAACTTCATAGCTATTTTGTTTGGCATAGTTTAATAAATATTCTCTTTGAACCTCCAGAGAATACCCTTCTCTTGCCTGTTCTTCCGTGCTCACCCTTACATAAATTGCGACTTTCATTTAATTAACCCCTTAGGGTAGATCTCCATTTTTTAATCTTACGAATATCCTGCGGGGTAAATACAGGAAAATTCCTGTAATCCCTCTTTACTTTAATCCAGCCTTTTCTAACCCAATAGCGAACTGTCCTCTCGTGAACTCCAAAGAGGCTGGCAGCTTCCATGACATTATAAGACTTTACAGGATGCCCTTTTTTCAATACATTTGTCATAGTTCATATTTTAGACCATTATCAGGCATTGTCAAGCAATTTGTTCTCATTTTCTTTTTTAGATTGTAATCGTTCAAGGGTGCGAAGATCAGCCCTGAGAAGTATTTCAAAAAATTTATCTAAGCGCTCCTGCGCTTCATCTATAGCTAATTTATCAATCCGTTTATTATTCTCTTGAATCATTTGCTCTCCACCATTACTTATCCACAAAATTCACAGCTCTTATTTACTACTACTGTTTATTTACAATGTTTCTTTGTATTATGACAGGTGGTCTACAGACCACTAATTTCCGGTGTCCTGCTGACCACTACCCAGTGGTCTGGAGTTTCTTACGTGTGAAGTTTTCCACAGCTGCCACGATGTATATTCTTTATTTAAACCAATCCTATTTTCCCATTCTGTTTTGTCTTTAAATAATACATTGTCTAAGATTAGTTTATTAATTCGCCTTTTAACATAGCGGATATCCATTCTTAATTTTCTAGCTACTGAACCGTAGCTTATAAAAGATTTACTTGTTTTCCAGCCGTAAGTCCTCCTGACAACTAACAGAACGATTCTTAATTCTGCGCAGGTAAAGGGATACTCGATTATGGCCTCAAATAGCTCGTTAGCTATTCTGGTATATCCGTTTTCTAATTGTGGATTCGCTTTGAGATCAGTCATGACAAATAAAAAAGGGGCCGGCATTCCTGAGAGTTTCCTCAGAAACACCAGCCCCTTTGTTCTTCAAATAGGACTGTTGTACTTTTAACTACTTTTAAATTTTAACTTTCAAAAATTAATATACGCTATAATTTCAAGTTGTCAAGATTTTTGATAAAAAAGTTAATTATTCCCAAATGAATCTTTCTTCCGGCTTTCCTTTATCTCTTCCTTAAAGGGCGCGGTATCTATGGATTTCTCTTCCCTGATTAATACTGGTATCCCATCCTCAAAGTTTATTTTGATTGAGCCATAAAAGCGGCCTTTAACCAAAGAAACCAGATATTTATGCAGTCTGTCCATTTATTTGTTTGAATTCTTCAGTAGCATTAAAAGGATAATTTACAATTATTTCTCACAATTCATTAGCGAGCCTGGTATGACCGTTTTCTAATTGGGGCTTGCACTCTCTGTCAAAATTAAATTCCTCCTGATAATTGATGCCAAACTTATTTTTAACTGCTTCACTTAGAATTCTTGCCCGATTAAGCACATTTTTAACCCTCGAATAGTATTGCCTAAGGCAAGTTTCTGCCTCTTGTTTATTGGTAATTAAATAAAATCCATAAGGATAATGCACCGATGAGGCAATAAGAATGCGGTGTTTTACTACTAAATTAGCGATTATCCTTCGTATCTTACGGGAGCTTAATCCGGTAATTGTTTCCAGTCGCCGGCACCTGATTGGATTATTTTTGCCCCGGTGCTTTTTTAAGATCTTTAGGATTATTTTTTCCAAATGGTCTATCTTATTCATAAGTTGAGCTCTTCAGGTGAGGATTTAAGGAGTTCACAAAGCCGTTTCTTTTGCTTTTCATTTGGCCTTCTGCGGCCATTGATGATGCGGCTTAAATCAGACTCATGCATATGGCAAGTATAAGCCACTTCGTAACTCCTTAGCCCTAGTTCTTTAATCCGGCTCAGGAGTTTGATATTAAAACTACCCACCTTCTTCACCTTCTCCTTTACTTTCTCAACAATATATTATTGAGAAACATACCTTCTATAGGTAGTACCGAGTTTCGAGCATTTTGTTCACCCCCCTAAGTAAAATTTTTTTATTTTCGCTTTTGCGCGTTGCAAAAGGAAATTAACCCTAGACTTAACTATCTTAAGCTTCTGACCAATTTCTTCTTGGGTATATCCCTCAAGAATTAGCTGAATGATTAATTTTTCGCGGGGCAGCAAAACTTTATCAATTACCTCAACGAAATCTAGTTGAGTAAAAAAATCCTCCCTGCCATCACGGACTAATCTTCTTGCCGCTTCTTGCTGGAATTCATTCAAAGGATTTTTAGTTTCCTCCAGATAAGACATATCTACAGAGTAGGTTTTATCTTTTTGGCGAGGTGAAACACCCCGAGCAGAAATTTCTTTATTCAGTTCAGGACATATTTCCCTACAATGTTTTCTTTCCTTGCATATTTTACAAAGACCCATATGGCACTCCTTTCTGGTTTCTGAAGTTAAATGAATAAACAGAAAAAACGAAAGGAGTTAGCCAAAGCCAAAAAGGGCATTAAGGCGGAAGATAAAGCTTAAATAAGTAGAAATAAAAAATCCCCCTATCTTTTGAATAGAGAGATTGAGATGATTTAGATTTATAAAATTAGAGAGAAAGCGACAGGCTTTATAAAATTTTAGTACAAAGGGATAGGCTTTAGATGGAAGGTAAAATAAAGATTGCGAGGGAGAAGATTTTGGCTGATTTGATATAAATACAAATTACCTCCGATACAAAAGCCCAGCATTGTAACTTAATCGCAATGCTGGGCTCTGAGTTTGTAAGCTTTATGCGCCTACTAGACCCCTGAGTTTATAAACCCATATTTCACGATAGATAAATGTTGCTAAATTCTATTGCTAGGGTATAATCTTTGTTGGCACGGTTGTTGCTTACCAGTGGAGATTGTATGCCCTTAGAAATAAAACTTACAACAAAATTGACGTATAAGTTACGTCTAAACCCCCAGATGAAGTTATCCTTAATTCTCTTGCAATTGCCTATGCATAAGCTTAAAGAATACCTCATACAGGAAATCGAAAAAAATCCTCTTTTAGAACCTCCTCAAGACCATTCCCCTTCTATGAACGAGAAAATAGATGAAACCATAAAGAGAATAGAGAATCAAGAAAACAAAGAATATGACTTTGATATACCAGAGACAGAAAATGAAGAAAAAAAACAATATCAAGAAAGCATCATAACCCAACCTACTACTCTACGAGAGCATCTTCTAAAACAACTGCAATTACTTCTTAGTTCAGAAACAGACCTTCAAATAGGAGAATATATTATTGGCAATATAAACGAAAGCGGCTATTTTACCGATTCTGTAGAAGACGTTGCCAAAACACTCAATATCGATATCTCAAAGGTCAAGAAAACTTTATCTTTCATACAGACCCTTGAGCCTATCGGAATAGGTACCAAAGACCTGAGGGAATGCCTTTTATTGCAACTGAAGGCAAAGGGAAAAGAAAATTCCTTAGAAGATCAAATTGTAAATAACTATTTACCTTTCCTAGAAAAGAAAAGATTTGAATTTATTGCCAGAAAACTTAAATGTTCCGTAGAAAAAGTTAAGGATGCCTTAAAAGAGATATCTAAACTTGAACCCAAACCAGGATGTTTATTTACTCAAGAAACGACCCAACGTTTAATACCTGATGCTATCTTAACAAAACATAAAGATGGATATGAAGTTATCTATAATGACTGGGAATTGCCTCGCCTTAATATCAATAACAAATATAAACAGATGATAGAACAAAAGGCAACTCCAGAACATGTGAAAGAATACTTAAGAGAACGGGTAAAGGCTGCCGGTTCGTTGATTTATGCTGTAAATAAACGCAAAGAAACAATTCAAAAGATTATCGAAGAAATTAAATCTTCCCAAAGAGACTTTTTTGACAACGGTGCAGATAGCTTTAAACCAATGAGCTTATCGCAAATCGCAAATAAAGTTGGTAAGCATAAATCTACAATAAGTAGGGCCTTGGTTAACAAATATCTTCAGACGCCGAATGGTATATTTGAGTTACGATATTTTTTAAATTCGGGCGTTAAACAAGGAAGTAGAGCAGAATTTTTTTCCTCTAAGGCGATTAAATCAAAGATAGAAACCTTCATCGAAAGCGAAAATAAGAGAAATCCCCTAAGCGATCAGGAAATCGTTAAGTATCTTGGGCAACAAAAGATACTTGTCAGCCGCCGAACAATAGCTAAATATAGACATCAATTAAAAATCCTACCTTCAAAATCACGACGAGAATAAACAGCGAAGAATTTCGATTTATTACATAAAATAAATTAGTATTTGAGTTATTTTTTCGAGGACTCGGATTTCGCTCTTAAGACATTAAGTTCTCTATTTACCTTTTTCAATTCTTTCTTAGTATTATCCAGCTCTTTTACTTGTGCAGTAAGTATCTTTATCTTAACATCTTTTTGCAGAATTACCTGATTCAGCTGGACGATTTCATTTTCCAATTGTTTCATTTTTTTATGATCTGCACACCCACTTGTAAGAAAAACAATTGTCGCTAATCCTAGTAGCATAAGTGTAATCTTTCTGCTTGTCATCTCTTACCTCCTTGTATTAGATCACTTATCTTCTTTCTTGACAATCAAGCTTAAAAATAGGCTAATTGCACTAAAAAGTAAAGAACCGAAAAATGCCGGCCAAAAACCCAATATGACAAAATCCTTTACAATCTTTGAAACCAGATAAAAAAGGAATCCATTTATGAAGAAGGTAAATAGGCCTAGCGTGAATATATTTATAGGTAGTGTAATTAATATTATAAACGGCCGCAAGAATGTATTGATTATCCCTAAAACCAAAGCAACCACAATAGCGGTCAGGGGACTAGCGACTTGTATTCCTTTTACAATATAAGTAACTATAAGTATGGCTAGAGAATTAATTATCCATTTTGTTAGAAATCTTCCCATCTTAAAAATCCTGCCTTTCTTTTATTCTGTTTTTGGCCTTTATTCTTTCTTTTTGGCGCTTCCTTTAGATTCAGCCGCCTCAACAGGCATTTGACATTCTCCTTTTAACAAAGCCCCCTCAGCAATAACTAAAGTTGGAGTTTCAACATTTCCTATCACTCGAGCGGACGCAGAAAGCTCAAGCCGTTTACTACATATAATATCCCCTTCCACTTTTCCCGATATCGTTATGCTGTCGCCTTTAACTGTTTTAGCTTTTACATTCGCCTTTTCACCGATAATTAAAACTCCCTTTGCTTCTAAATCACCCTCAAAATCACCATTTAATCTTAGGTTAACCGGACCAGTAAATTTAAGATTACCCTGCATTCCAGCTTCAATATTAATTACTTTATCTTCTGTTTGGGGCGAATCGTTTTTCTTAAACATAGATTTCCCTCCTATTTTATAATTATACCATTTTTGTTTTTTCATCTTTATATAGATATACCTGCTCTTCTAATAATATTTTATCCATTAGACTTAGGTAAATGGCCGTATTCTTGGAGATACTTGCGCGAAACGGCATGGCAATTTGAACAATCAGGATTCTTGGAATTATAATTTGAGCATAACAATAAGGTATTTGCTTCAACTAAAATATCTTGGGCATAATCTTGTTTTTCTTTAGAGTTTACTTGCTCGAGTTTTAAAATTATATTTTTTATTATTCCACCTGATTCGCAAAAAATAGGACATGTTATGTTATTCTGAATAGATTCTTCCATTTTATAACCGCTCTTCCCAGACAATTGCACCTAATGGACAAACTTTTACACATTCGCCACAATCATCGCAATCATTTTTATGTATAAAAAATCTGTAATTCTTGTCTCGATCAATCGCCCCTTGGGCACATACTTCAGCACAACGTTCACATTGATTGCAATTCTTTGCAATTCTATAGGGCATAACTTATTATTTAGATACAGGTAAACAATCTTCTCTCCAGCAGCAACTCATTTGATTACAAAAATCTTTGGCTGTGCCAAAACAAGGAAAATTACCTTCAGCCGTCTGAATTGAGCGAATGATATCTGTCTTCTTCGTCCCTATCTTAGTTTTTATGCCCAAAATCTTTGCTTTTTCTTTCAATTCTTTTAACGCCATCTTGCGCCTCCTGTTTTGACTATAATTTATCTCGTGTTTTTCGCGAACTCTCTTTTTAACTCTTTCTATCAAACAATTCATCATAGAAATTATCGATAAGCAATATTTATTCTTTTCCATTTTCTTATTACTACTTCATTGATTATTCAGGAAACCGTTATATTGATAAACTACACTGGCTTATTCAGGTATGGATTCCTACTCTTCACAAAGCTTTCCAAATCAGAAAAAACTAAAAGGGATTTTTCCCTCCAATTTCGCAAAAACTACATCCAGTCCTAAAACAATCTTTTTCTTTATCGATACACTTCTTAACTGTCCAGCCAAGGATCTTAGAATTACCCATTTCTTTTATGCTCTCTAACATTATTAACACATCTTTACTTCTAAAATTACAGTATCTAAATTCTATTTTTGTGGTACTGCCCATTTAGACTTTACCTATTCATCCTCCCTTTTATATTTCTTTCCATTTTTGCTTACTTCTCCTCCAACTCCCTAAGCATCTTCTTGCAGGTTTTCCTGATATCAGAGGCAGTTTCTGGGGTTAAAACCAGATAGAAGCCGCCTTTTATGTTTTCCTTGGGTTCCTCAAAGACTGCCTCAATAAGCAAGGCGTAATCTTCAGTTCCAGCTGTAGCAAAGAGTATATTCAGGATGTCATCAACCGTTCCGGAAACCAGGGTAGGAGGAAGAGACAGGATGACTCTCTTAAACATTATGCTTAAAGCACTAAGATAAGCGCCTATGACAATAGACCCTATCTCCTTGATTGAAGATATGCCCACTTCAGTAAGTACGCCCGGCTTCTTGTCTTCCTCTCTGATTTTATAAGACATATCAATAAATTTAAAAGCGTTCTTCTCATTTAGAAAAAAGGCTGCTTCTCCTTTTAAGCCGACAGGAAGCCTTGAAATGATGGCAATTCCCATCTTTTCTACGTCTATTTTTGCCGGGACTCCAGTGCAAGAAACAATATCCAGCGATGGGATTGAAAGTTCTATCCTTCTCCCTAAGATTTCTGATAAGGCAAGGCTTCCGTGGGCAGCGGCAATACTTCCCACCTCCCTTAAAATATCCAGTTCATCCTGCATTCCTGGCTCCTTTTGAATCTATATAGCGGCTTAAGTTCTCTCTGTCTTTCTCTTCTATTGAAACAAAAGAAACACCATAATAATTAACAGGTAAAACTGTTTTCTTCCAAAGGATCTTTGCTCTTATTTTTATGATCGGGACTTTATCTCCAAAAAAGAATAATCTTAAACTTATTGCTTCTTTCTCCCCAAAATCATGCCTAGTTTCAAAACACAATCCTTCTATCCCAATATTATTGGCAAAGGACTTTATATTCTTAAGCTTATTAGCGTATTCAATTCTTAAGATGATAGTGCGGTTATAATCTTTGCTTAAATCTAAGCGGGGAGATTCTCTTCTTTCTTCTGATTTACCAGAGATCCAGAGTTCGCCTTCTTTTTCAGCAGTTGTCAATTTCTTAGCTATGCCCTTTTCCACAAGCACTTCTTTTAGAGATTCAAGTGAACCTTTAACCTCTACCGCCTCTTTTTCTTTTTGCAATAGTCCTTCTTCAGCTATTTTACGAGCTTCTTGCTCGTGCTCTAAAACTTGTTTTTCTTCATGTAATTCTGTTTTAAGCTGCTCAAATTCTTTTTCCTTTGTTCGCGAAGCATCTTCTATGGCTTTGCGAATAATTTCTTCCTGTTCAAGAAGCTTATTTTTTTCCGCAACTTGAGATTTAAGTTTTTCGATCTCCCGAGCTGCAACATTTTTATCGAGAATTAGTTTGTACCTTCGCCAAAATAACCAGACTAAAAGCCCAACGCTTGAAATTAAGGTTAATCCTATAAGCCAGAAAGCAATCGGCGCAGTGGTTTTTCTTTGCGGAAGACTTGTTTTTACGATTAATTTTGGGGGTTCAGCTTGGATATGAACTACTGGTAGCTGCTTAAGAGCGGTTTCCATTGTTTCTAATCTTTTAACTATCTGCTCCTTGGATTCATCTTTGACAAAAACTTCCTTTCCTTCGCTGCCAAGAGGCGCCGCTAAAGAAGCATGGATATCCAAAATAATATTATTGTCTTCCTGCCAAATTTTATAAGGAAGTTTTTCCAACAACTCAAAGGTCAAGGATTTAAGTTTTTTTTGAGTACCACCGTAATACTCGCTAGTTATCCTTTTTATAACACCTTCATTTACTACTAATTCGCTTCCTATTTTACTGACTATATTTTTGGTCTGAAACTCAACCATCAATCTGGGGGGATTATCTAACCAATGGGAGGAAAATTTAGCTGGGCCAGAAGTTGTAACTATTATTCTTGTGCTATCTTTAGATCTTTGGACTGACGGTGTGATTTTGGCTTGCTGCGTTAACTCTTCTGCTCCCGCAAGGCTTATAAATGCAAACCCAATAACAAAAATAATTAAAAAAGGGCTAAGGCCTGATTTTGAATTTGCCTTCTTCATAGTTTTTTCACCACATCGTTCTCTTTAAATTCTACATTCTTCCAAGGAGACAAAACTACTGCAGCAGAGCTTGTTCCTTCAAATTTCTCAATTTGTACTCTTCCAACAAATACATCATTGCGATAAACAGATAAGATATCGCCTAATTTTAAGTTGTTCTGGCTGCCTAAATCAGTTACCACGAAGTTATTGCCTTTATCATATGACAAAATCTTCCCTTTTAATCCCGTAGATGTTTTAATTACGATTTTTTCTAATTCAATATTTTTGGGTAGCTTTGCCGCTAATTCCTCAATCTGCATTGCGAGGTCCTGCTTTTCCTTTACTACTGTAACCAGCTGCGCTTCTAGGTCCTTTCTAGCCGTGACTTCTTTCTCGAATTTATCTAAAGTAAGTTTAATCTGTTCATCGCGGGCAGCAATTTGTTTATCAGCTTCGGTAAGCTTATTCTCCACAACTTTCTTTGCTTCAATAGTTGTCAGGAGTTCTGTTTCCTTGGATATCCTTATGGATTTCTCTTTTTCTTTTTGTGTATAGAATGTAAGACACAGGGCTAAAAGAATAATAATAGTCGGCCAGAAAACTTTGGGCTTAACTAATGTGTTTAGGTTTATTTTTACCATAGCACCCCCTTTTTATCATTGAATTTCTGAATCTCGGTTTGTTTTCGCTGCAATATACTTTACGACATCCTCTACTGTATTTATTTTCTCCGAATCTTCATCAGTAATTTCTATGTTAAATTTTTCCTCTAGAGCCATAACTAATTCTATTGAATCAAGCGAGTCCGCTCCTAAATCATCAATAAAAGAGGTTTCCAGCTTAACCTCTTCAGGTCTTGCTTCTAATTGTTCACAAATAATTTCCTGTATTTCTTCAAAGAGGCTCATATCTAATCTAACCCTCCACCTTATGGCTTTGGCTACCGGAAGCCAAACCATTGCCCTCTGGCTTAGAAATAAGATACCTGCTTAACTCTTTAAATCGTTCCTTGTGCTTTTTATAAAAGGGCAGCAACATCTGATATTCTTTTACTATCCGCGCATCTTTTATCTCACCAACACGAATGCTTACTGGAAGCCTCTTTTTGATATTGTGATAGGCGCCGATAAAGATAATGCCTGTTTCATCCTGACGTAGAGATTCATCTATCCTCTTTGCGATAAATTTATCTCTTTTATCTAAAAGTCTATCTTTAACTAATTTATATTTTATGAATGCGATTAATTTATGCGCAATTGACTTGGCCTGAGTTAGCGCGACTAATCTGTCTAGCTCTTCCTTGACAAGTTTTAAATCCTCTGTCTTGACCAAAATGGCTCCTCGCTTAAGGAGCCTAGCGACTAATTCATAATTCCTGCTTCCTGATTTTGCACCTTCTTCCACTATTCTCTGTCCTACCTCGCCATCTGCGATCATTCCATCCTGATATATCTTCTTCCCTGATACATCTATGGAACCGAAATAATCCGATATCACATCCCAAAACTTTTCAACTGCCACCTTATGTTTCTCCCAAACATCTTCTCCAATATCCGCAATACCTCTTTTAGTTACATCTTTCGCTAAAGACCCGAGGTCAGCGCTTGTATGAATAACTGGGACGTAAATCAGTGTTCTCATAGTGAAATGTGGAATCAGCTATTTCGCCTTTATCTTTTCTTCCAGGCGATCTAATCGTTTTTTAAGCGCTACATTTTCTTTTTCTATCTCAGTTTCTTTTGCCTTTGAGGAAAGATAAGAATCCTGCTGCCACCAATTAATACCCATCTGCATTGCCTTGTCTATAGAGGCAACCAGAAGCCGTATCTTGATATTAAGGAGGTCTATATCCGCAAGTTGAATCTTAATATCCCCGGCAATCACAATTCCCTTATCCAATACTCTCTCTAAGATATCCGCGAGATTAGTAGCCTCATTTGCGTGCATCATTTTTTGTTCTGTCATGAGAATTACCCCCTTTTTTAGACTAATTCTTTAGCCTTAATAATTACATTTGCTGTTTTTTTGCGTAAATTTGAAATGAGCCGACAATTTTTGCAATCTAAACTATTAACATTGTATTCTAAACATTCTAAAAGCATATCCACATATCTTGATAAATCAGAAGCAAGCTCTATCTTATGCTGATAGTCCTCTACTTTATTGAGCCTATCAGTGAATTCTTTTATACTGAGTTCCTTTTGCTGGAATATAGAACAAGCTATTCTGTCTTGTTCTTGATGCATGTTTTCTCCTCCTACATTAAATCTCCCAAAGGACCCAAATTCAAATTAAGCTCTTCGTCTTTAAGCCCAAAAATCACCTTTAGTTCCTGCATTTTATTCTCTAACTTCATCAAGGTCTCACCCACGCGCTCAATTTCTTCCTCAGAAAGAGAACCGGCATCAATCCTTCTCATTGCTTGTTTCTCTAAAAGCTTCCTGATTAATTCTATGAGCGTAAGGACAAGTTTTGACAGGCCCTTCTCAACATTCTTAGGATTGGCATTTATCCTTTTAGGAAGAGCTCCTTGTATTTTTTCTATTTCTTCAATAAACTCATCTGGTGAATCTATATCAATTATCTTATCCATAATTAAATTATGTTCTTTTCTGTCAGGTCCAAGTTATTAACCAATTTAGTAAATACATCCTTTGTGTTAAGATAATCGAGGGAGCTAGATTTTTTAGTCAAGCTAATAAAATTATAGGGCGGCCAAGGCCCGCTAAATAAATACTTAAGATCTCCTGGCGTATTCTTTGCGCGTTCAAATGCCTCTTTGAAATCTCCTTGTTTTTCTTTTTCCACCAAATAATACGCGTTTAAAAGCAAATTGTCGCTCTTTAGTTTCTCCAGTTTTTTTTCAGTAACAAATCTGCTAAAAAAATCGTCAAGAAGCGCGATACATCTATCTGCCTCTTCAGCAAATTCTTTGTCTATTTTATACTTCTCTAATTTTTGCATTGCAAAACTTTTTCCCGGTGTATTATCCGCTATAGCCACATTGGCATTTAATTTTTTAGAGGCTTCAATGACACGATTTTTTATTGTTTCGCCGGGCCAGATAATCTTTATTCCAAACTCTACCTTATTACGTAGCCTATCTAAATTTTCTCTAAAATCGCTATAATGCTCCTGCATCATCAAAAGGACATCATCTTTTTTCTTAAAAAGCGTAAGGAAGCTGACTGGTAGAACCGTAAAACTCTCCATCAGTTTTTCTACCACCTCTTCATGCTTTAAAATATGTTCTTGGGTTATATCCTGAATCTGTTCACCTTCACTTACAACTATTCCTATATCGCGATAAGAAATATTATAAACACCTATTCCCTCTAAGCCATTGATAGGAGCAGTTATTTTGCTATTAGAATCTATTACGGCGTAGGCATATATTCTCACTATTTCGGCTCCTGCATGGGGCTGGCAAATGGCGCTCCCCTTAAACGTTCCATAGTCTCTACTGAACTGATCAAAACCTTCAGGCCTACGTATATAAGGTCAATTTCTGCCAGAGAAATAACTAAATCACCGGAAATAACCACACCTTTATCTAAAACCCTATCTAAAATTTCTAAAAGGGTAACGTCTTTTGATTTTGTAGTAACATATTCCATTTATGCCTTCTTTACGTTAGTAAAATTATAGGGCGGCCAAGGGCCAGTAAAATCAAGAAAGAATCCCATCTCTTGGAATATTTCCTTAAGAGCGTTTTCTGCTTCAATAAAGCCTTCTACTTTATTTTTTTTAATTAAAAAAGCTGAGTTTAATATCATCTCTTCTTTTCTTTCAGTTACCTCTCTGGGTAACAATTTGTTAATGCAAGACTGAATACTATGTTGATTTAATCTTTCAAAAATGAGCTGGCCATAGTCATTGAGTTTTTTATTTACACTTGTATTTACTAATTCATCTTTTTTCTTTTTTAAAATGAAGGCTTTACCTGGTGAAGCGGAGTTTATTTCTTTATCTATATTCAAGAGCTCTTTATCTTCACGGATAAGATTTTCTTTTAATTTATCTATATCACAATAAATTTTAACTCCCCATTCTTCTTTGCCCTCTAAATACTTTAGGTTATCTTTAAATTTGCTTATATGTTTTTTAAGCATTATTTTTAGGTTTTCTTCAGTATTAAATATTGTCCCAAACTTAAAGGGGATTACGCAGGAGTTCTTCATCACAGTTTCTATTGCCTTCTCGTGAATGCCTGCCTTTGTTTTAATCCATTCTAAATTAGCCAAATTCTTCTTTAGGTTTTCCTCGCTAAACTCATCAGTGGAAACGTTACTCACCACTGCATACAGGCCTTGATAATAAAAGAAACGCGCATTACCAACTAAATCTTCTGCTTCTTTTAGTTTTGGAATTTTATTAGTAAGACAATATAAATAGATAAGGCCTTTATCTTGTGATTTCATTATCTTAATAAATTATCCCGATTCACTATACGCACTCTTACGTCCATAAGATTCAACTTCTAGTTTATCATTTAATTTAACCTCATAGAAATTCCTATCCTGCACTTTGGTGTTTAACCCAAGGGCTTTTATAAAAGAACTTTCTTCATAAACCTCTGCCTCGGTTTCCCATCCTTCGGCAGCCCTTGTCACCTTAACAACCTTTACATCTTTTGCATTAAGTGTGGCTTTTAAGAATTCACTCACCGCTTTCCCAACTTGCGCTATATCAGCCATCCTTACACCCCCTCTTCTTTCGCTTTTCTAATAGCTTCCAGACGCTCCAAGAGTTCCTTTTCCTGCCTATTATAATTTTCTTCGCTAATTTCATCTATCTCAAAACGAAGCTGCAATTGCATAAGTTTTTCTTTTATCAGCCCTTCATCAGAAAATTCCTTCTCTGCCACTTCATTAATCTTTTTACCCAGCCAGATTATACCGTTCAATGGCGCAAGTAATATATCGTCAATTAAAAACATCTTTAATATTTCCCTGTCTCAATTACCAAATTAACAAAATTAAACGGCGGCAGCGTGCCTACATATTTAAATTTAACTTTATCCTCATATTTTGCGCCTAGTTCTTGAATTTTTTGATCAAACTCTCCTTCTCTGTTCTTTTCCACCAAAAAAGCAACGTTAATAATCATTCTTTCGCCATAGGTATTATTAGCCTTGGTTTCTAATGCCAAGGGTGATAGATTGTTTAAAATATCCTCTTTAAGATTCGCTTTTTCCTTTTCTAAAGCAGTTTCCACCATCTTTCCTATTTCCATACGTTGATAATAACTCTTTTCAAAAGGCAGTGTTGCGAGTTTTTCTTTTAATGTCCTTATCTCTTCGTATTCCTTAAGGATATAATTATAAATATCTTCTTTAAATATTGCTTTCAGCCCCAGCTCAATTTTGCCTTTCATTTTTTCCAATAAATCTAAAATCTTGTCGAAGTCTTTTTCTAATATCGTTTTTACCTTTTTTTCATCTTCGGCGATAGTGGCAAACCTTACCGGCAAGACTGTATAAGCCTTCATCACTTCTTCGATAGCGCGTTCATGTGGAATGAGGTACTCTCTAGCAACAGAGTATTTCTTAATTGGTGAATTACTTACTACCGCGGCGATTGTCTTATAGGAAATTGTATATAGCTCATCGCCTCTTCCTCCAATTCCTAGCGGTCCAAAGTTTAAGAACTCGCAATTATCTATCGCTATAATACAATAAATATATTTACCCTCGCCAGGAATTGTTTCTCTTAAATTTTGGACTTCTGTTTCTGATAGCATTAATTATTTCTCTCCCATTCTTCAGGATAGATAACAATATTGATAAAATTATATACGGGTAAAGGTCCCGCATACATAAATTTTACCCCGTTTTTATATTCCTCGCTTAAGTCATCCATAATATTATCGAATTCTTTTTCCCTGCCTTTATCTACCAAGAAGGCTGCATTGATGAACATCTCATCACCTATGTTTTTGTTAAGCTTATAATTAACAGCTGTTCTTCTCAAGGCGTCTACAATTCTTGCCGCCTCTTTCTCTTTTTTCTTTTCCATTGCCCGCGCAACCATCTTACCTATTTCCATTTTTGCCTGGATGTTCTTTTTGCTCTTATCGTTTTGAAGCTTTTCTTTCAAATTCTTAATATCTTTATTTTCTTCAACAATCTCTTTAAAAACTACCTCCATATTTTTCCATATCCCCTTGACACCCAGTTCTATTTTATGATCCATATCTCTTAATGCAATTTTAAATTCGCTACATCTTCTATCAAGAAGATTTCTTATCTCATCGGCTCCGGATGCAATCGTGCCAAACCTCACAGGAAGCACGCTATCAAATTCTTTCATCACTTCTTCGATTACCTTTTCGTGAACTAACAAATTCTGCCGGCTAACTTCCAACTTACCCATCTGACAGTTACTTACCACCATGCTTAAATCATCGTAACTAATAGTTAATACCTCATCGCTCTTGCCGCCTATCCCAATAGGCCCAAAATTTCTTTCCTGTTTGGCGCCGATAATGCAATAGATATATTTTCCTTCTTTTTCCACGTTATTCTCTCACCTTAACTAAAACTGCGTTCTTCCTAAATTCATCCTCATTAAATATAAGGCATACCTCTCCAACCTGCTCACAAGCTTGAGCATAATCAAGAAGCATATTATAAGACCTCACTATTTCATCATATTCCTTTTCTATCCCTGGTTTGTTCGGGTTCTTATCAGGATGAAAAATGAATACTTGTTTATGAAACGCTTTCTTAATATCGTCTTTAGAGCTGCAATCTTCTAAAATTCCCAGCCTTTTCCTTGCCAAATTTACGTCGTTAAACTGCATCTTTTTTATCTCGATAGTAAAAAAACTATAGGCTGGAAGAGGACCAACGCATCTAAAATTTAGTAATTCCTTAAATTCAATATTCAGTTCTTCAACCTTCGCATAAAATTCTTTTTCTCTGTTTTTATCTACTAAAAGGGCAATATTTGCCACCATTTTATCATCCATAAGTTCATGCAGTTTATAGTTTATACCAACCGTCTTTAAAACATCTTGTATCTTAAGGGCGTATTTCTCTCTTTTTTCGTCCAATGCCTTCTTAAGCATAAACCCTATCTTCATCTGATCATCAACAGTAATACCTTTAGGGCTTCTAAGAAGTTCTTCTTTAAATTCTTTAATCTCCTTTACCTCTCCTGCGTCCTTAATAGTGGCGGTAAAATCACTCCAAGAAGCCACTAGATCAATTTCTATTTTATCGCTTATCTTTGGAATTATCTCTTTTATAAGGCCGTAGCCTTTACTTAAAATGTCTTTAACCTCTGCCTCATCTATCGCGAATGTTCCTAATCTCATAGGGATAATTGCATATTGCGGCATTATGCCTTCGATTATCATCTGATGTTTAACTAATTGTTTAGCCAAAATATCTTTGCGCAGATGAGTATAATCAACTACTTCTGAATCGCTAATAATTGCCGCGATATCCCGATAAGCAATAACACAAATCCTTTCATTAGCCATAATCCAGCAACGGTCAAAGGAATCTTCAGAATTAGAAACTATAATGCCATAAATATATTTTCCTTGCTTTTCCATAATATTCCGCTCGTGTCTAAATTAAATGAGCAATCGTGGTGTTTTTTTATAAAATAGTGGCGGAGGGAAGGCTGCCATTACCGGTTCTGCCGGTGTATGGATACACCCTCTGCGTCAGTTTGATTGGCGATGTATTCCACACTGTGAAATATTAACATCGTCTTAGTGACAAACTCCGCCATAAATTTAGCCGATGTAAATCCCAACGGGTCAACTATTTCTGTTCCGGTGGTTTCGCCTTTTTCTTGAAGATTCCGCCAAAAAACTTTTTAATGCTATCCACTAAACCCTTAATTAATTTTGCCATATTTAAACCCCCTTTCTTTTTTGCTCTGTTTTAATCACTAAGGCCAACGCCTCTTCAAAGTGCCGCTTCGTAATCTTAAGCTCAGGACTCTGGGCTTTACTCTTTGAACTTTGAGCTTCTATATATTCTCTTATCGCCAGCATCGCCGCTTTCCTGCATATAAATTCGATATCCGCGCCTACTTTGCCTTCGGTATCTTTGACGAATTCTTTTAAATTTATTTCCTTAGCCAGCGGTTTATTCTTAGTGTGTATCTTAAATATCTCCTCTCTGGTCTTCTCATCTGGTTTTGGAAGCTCAAATAAAATATCAAACCTGCCCGAGCGCAATATAGCGGGATCGACCATATCGAGCCTGTTGGTAGCTGCCAGAACTACAACCCCCTTTAATTCCTCAATTCCATCCATCTCCGTCAGAAATTGGCTTATCACCCGTTCTGTCACATGGGCATCCGTAGAACTCGAACCGCGCCTCGGAACAACGCTGTCTATTTCATCAAAGAACAAGATTGTGGGGGAGGCTTGTTTCGCTATCTTAAAAACCTCGCGGATCGCCTTTTCGCTTTCTCCTACATATTTGGATACCAGAGAAGGGCCTTTTACCGAGATGAAGTTAACCCCGCTTTCAGTAGCGATCGCCTTACCGAGAAGCGTCTTTCCTGTGCCGGGAACTCCATAAAGAAGTATCCCCTTAGGCGGATTTGTACCAGCCTTTTTGAAAAGATCTGAATATTTAAGCGGCCATTCAACCGCTTCTTTCAGCTCTTCTTTTATATCCTCCAAACCTCCAACATCGCTCCATTTTACATCCGGGACCTCGACAAAAACTTCGCGTATGGCCGAAGGCTCAACTTCTTTCATGGCATCCAGGAAGTTATCCATAGTTACCTCTAACTTCATCAAGGTCTCATAAGGAATTTCTGCCATTTCAAAGTCTATCTTGGGTAAAATCTTTCTTAAAGCGCTCATCGCCGCTTCTCTTGCCAGTGCCTCTAAGTCGGCTCCCACAAATCCATGGGTGATCTCAGCCAATTTTTCGCGGCTCACGTCTTCTGCTAAAGGCATACCTCGTGTGTGTATTTCAAGGATCTCTAATCTTCCGTTTTTATCGGGTATTGGGATAGAAATCTCTCTATCAAATCTACCGGGCCTTCTCAGGGCAGGGTCTATAGTGTTGGGTATATTTGTCGCACCTATGACTATAACTTGGCCTCTGGACTCTAATCCATCGAGCAGAGATAAAAGCTGAGCCACAACACGCCTCTCGACCTGTTTCTCGCCGCCCATCTCTTCTCTTTTAGGTGCGATCGAATCAATTTCATCAATAAAGATTATCGCGGGAGCATGGGCTTGCGCGTCTTCGAAGACGCCTCTTAGGCGGGCTTCGCTTTCACCGTAAAATTTGCCCATAATCTCAGGCCCTGATATATGCGTAAAGTACGCGTCTGTCTCATTGGCCACCGCTCGAGCAATTAAAGTTTTTCCTGTGCCGGGAGGTCCATATAGGAAAACCCCCTTGGGCGCATCTATCCCTAATCTTTCGAACACCTGAGGATATCTTAAAGGAAGTTCTATCATCTCTCTGATTCTTTGAATTTGGGAACCAAGCCCTCCGATATCCTCATAGGAAACCGTGGTTGCTTTTGCCTCCCCTTGATTCTTCGTATCCATCCTTATTAGAGTAGCAGCATTTATCAATACCACGCCGTCAGGAATAGTATCTACCACCTTAAAATCACTCGACCTTGACCCAAAAAAAGTCGCCCTAATCTTATCACCTGATATTACCGGAAGCCCCTCTATCAGAGAACCTAAATATTTAGCGTCACCATCTCCTCGAAGCAGGCTGGACGTCGTCAGTGGCGAGAGAGTAATCTTATTGGCGGGCCTGGAATCGACTTTATTTATTTTTACTTTCTCATCCAGCCCGATTTGAGCATTTTCTCTCGATATCCCGTCCATCTGTATAATCTTTTTACCCCTATCTTGCGCATAACAAGGCATTATCTTTGCCGGTGTCTTTCTTTTACCATTAATTTCTATGCTCTCGCCTACATCTAATCCAAGATCCTTCATATCTTCCGGATCGATCCTGGCAATTGCTCTGCCCACATCCTTAGGCGAGGACTCTTTGACTTTTAATATTAGAGTTTTATCGTCTTTCTTCGCTGTCATTAGAATAACCTCTTGGTTCCCGCCCTTGGCGGGATCCCGCCCGTCACGAAAACAATCGGCGGGAAAATTTATCTAACGCCTCAATACCTTTAACCTCACGAGGCTGTAAGGGAATAATAGTAGTTTTTAAATTACTAAATTTTCTTCTAATTTGTTTTACATATTCTTCCTGGGCTTTACTTCTTTCCCGGCAAAATTCACAATCTTTTAATTCTAAAACGTTGTTCACCGCCAATTGCCTAACTTTTATACCGTATTTATTTAAATTATTTATCAACCTTTCCGTTTCTAAAATCGCCATATCTTCAGGGATAGTTACCGCGATAAACTCACATTTATTTTGGTCCTTAAGCAATCCTTCTATTTTCTTTACCGTCTTCTTCATCTCCACCAAAAAATCATCACCTTCATCAAGATTATATTTCCCGGAAAAGCTCTCTACCATATACCTGTATTTCCAGCGCATTTTGGCTAAAACTTTAATCCATTCATCCAATAATTCGGGTAGGGTTAAAAGCCGAAGGGCATGGCCGGTAGGCGCGGTATCCACAATGTATTTATCAAACTTTGCCTCTTCGATAAGGTCAACTATGGTTTTAAACCCCATTACCTCATCTATGCCCGGAATGGGTAAAGCAAAAATAGAGTCAATGTCTTCCTGGTCTAAATAAGTAGAGGTGTCAAAAATCTTCTTTATCTGAGCTTCATATTTTACCTTGAATTGAGAAAGAGCTTTTTGCGCGTTTACCTCCAAAACACTTAAATTCTTTACACCCTCTACGCCTTTTATCTGGTCTCCAATTTTCTGGCCTAAACTATCCGCAAGAGAATGCGCCGGGTCAGTGGAGATAACTAACGTCTTAAAACCTTCCTTGGCCAAATAAAGACCTGCGCTTGAGGCACAGGTCGTCTTTCCCACTCCGCCCTTTCCGCCAAATAAAATTAACTTTAAAGCATCTTCTTTTAGTCCGGTTAATGCCATCCGTTATTTCTTAATTTTAATTTCTAAAATGCCATTTTTATAAGCTGAGGTTAAGTTTTCCGCTTTTACCTTTACGGGAAGTAAAATCTCTTTATGATATTTCCTATCGCCACTCTGGACTGAAATATCCAGGATGTCTTCTTTTAAATCTAATTTTATATCCTCTTGACTTACGCCCGGCATTTCGGCATATACTCTTATTTCATCTTTCTCATCAAAAACATCAGTAATCGGCTCTCTTTCCTCTTCAACCTTGGGCCCTTTGGGAGTCTTTTTGATATTCCCAAATGGCTCTACGATGGGTTTTCCGCCTACTGCGGTCTTGATAGAAAAACCAAAAACTCCCTTCATACCTTCTTTGAGATGGCTTAAGTCTATCTCGCCTTCTTTTTTGATTTCACCGCCTGCTTCTTTTAAATTTGCCGCAAGATCAACCAATTTCTCAATGCCTTTAAATAAACCACCAATACCAAAATTAAAATCCATTCCTTCTTCTTTCTTAGCTTTTTTGATCACCATCAGACACCTCCGTATTAGAATTATTCTCTTCTAAAACTTCATCTTCTAACTTTACATCTTCTGTGGGAATTTTTGGCTTCGTCACAACCCCCTTGCCTTTACACTTTAAGCAGGAAAGACTTGAGCCGCGTTCTCTACCGCTACCCTTACACACAGAACAGGCCTCTATATCTTTACCTTCAATAGGCACAACCCCCTTGCCTTTACAAACACTACAAGGAATATCTCTATTTAAAGGCGCTCTTCCGCCCCCATTACAATATGCGCATATAGTTACAAACCCGGTAATCCTAATTGTCCCAGCCCCAGCACAGCCAGGGCATTTTATTGCTTTATTATGAGATATAATGCCTTTCCCCTTACAAAAACCACATTTATAGTCATTCCTTTTTAAGGCTTCGCCCTTTTGGCCTACTTTTTGGCTCTGCCAGTCATACGTCTTCCAATCCATAGTTTTAACCCCCTAAACTTATAACTTATCCCGCAAATATGGGATCTCGCAGCATTGTAAACAACAAGCGGGACAACTTAATACTTTATCTTTATTGTTTTTAGGGGTTTCCTGGGAACTGCACGATGTTGAGTCGTTGCTTCCGTTTCCGCTTCTAATTCTTTCTTGGAAAGCTTCATACGTTGAACAATACTATCTAATCGCGCATAGGCACTCTTTCTTCTTTTATCTAAACCGAATATCTCTCTATCTAATCGAGCTTTTTCTCTGTCAAGCACATATAATTCTAAGTAACTTGACCTCATCTGCTTTGGAATAGAACGCGCGCCTATGGAGTGCATCCCCCTTATATCGCTTACCGTCTGAAGTTGAGACATACTTTTCATTAAATCCTCCTCCCTCTTTCTCTAAAACATACTCAAAAGCAATTATTTATAATGCTTGGTAACTATCTCTCCCACTAAAGCCTTTATCCGATTCTGATTTGTCTTAGAGCCAACCCTGCTAGTCTCAGAAGATAAGATATCCTGGCACATCTGGGTAAAAACACCATTGGATTGGGCCAGAGTAAGCTGCTGCCCAGAAAGAGTTTTACCAATCATAATACAGGCACGGACAGTGGGCGCAAATTCACATTTACCAGATTCGCGTAATTCCCGAACGATGTTCACGATAGTTTCAGAATCGCGCCTACTAAGTTTAGACTTCGCTCTGGTTATAGCTATCTCAGTCTCATGATCAAAATAATCCATGTCTATGGTGATCATCCTGTCGCGCAGGGCATCTTGGCTTCTGTGCACTCCGGCATATTCTTCAGGATTGCTGGTAAAGATAGCAGTAAAATCTGGGTGCACTGTTAAATAAGGCTGTTCCCCGCCCCTTCCCACAGGTAAATCCATTATCTTCTCTTGTAAGATTGCCAAGAGAATATTATTTGCCTCTGGCCGGGAACGGGTGAATTCATCGTAAATAAGAGTAAACCCGTATTTACATGCCACAGTTAAGCGGTTATCCACCCAGTGTTTAGTCATATCTTCTTCCATCTTCATAACCCGGGAGACAAAACGATCCACGACTTTTCTAAAGCGATAACCGTATTCACCGCCCACCAAATCCGAGGTAGTAAACTCTTCGTCTCCGTGAATCATCACTACCGGCCTTTTAATCTTGCTGGCAATGTGCATTGCCAAGGTTGTCTTTCCACTTCCAGAAATCCCTCTAAAATGAACAGGGAAACCCGCCTTAATATAAGAAAGAGCTCTCTGGGTAATACTTTTAGTGAACTTTGTCTCTACAAAATCCGGCATGGGACTGGGTTCAAGTACTGTAGTCATCTCGTCAATCATTTTTACCTCACCTCCCTAAACTTGATTCCTAATTTATTTTTATTTTGCTTTTTTGCCTCTTAATGTCTTGTTCATTTCATTCCAGTTTTTGCTTGCCCCTTCTATATCTGAACGCACTGCCTTTTGACTCTTTTGAAAATCTTTCCTTAGCGACCCGACATCTTTGGTTAAATCTTCTCTACCTTTAGAAAGACTCTCTTTTAAATTCTTAGCTATTTCTTTATGTGACTGTTTACAATCACCCGTGAATTTTCTGGCATTGTCCCTAATGGTCCCTGCTTGTTCTTTTATATCCTTAACATCTTTTTTTACGTCATGAAGGGACTTTTTCCTATCTTCGTGACCAGCAACAATGTCTTTACAAATCGTTTCCATACCGCTAGATATATTACCCATAGACCAACCTCCTTATTTTTTGGGTACAACTCCCGTACCTCGACAAACACTACAAGGAAGATTACCATCTACCTTATAGCCTGTGCCTCCACAATTAAAACATTCTTCCTTTGCCCCTCTAAAAGCAGTAAAACCTTTTCCCCGACAAGCTGAACAGGTAACTCTTGAGTGAGGGTGTCTTCCCGTTCCCTTACAAAAAGCGCACTCAATCATTGGCCACCCAACTTCAACTTTGCCTTTGCCTTTACACACCTGGCAATTAGCTAATTTAGAGAGAAGACCGAAAGGATCTTTGCCTTTACCTTTGCAAAACGCACAAGTAATTAAGCTCATTATGCTTATCTACCCTTTACTTTCTTCCCTTTTTTCTTCCTCTCTTTTTACCTCTTCCTTTCTTCTTAGCTTCCTCAGCTGGAACTATAGCTACCTTTTCTCCAGTTTCTCGAGATTTAGCCAAACCAGCAGCCATCCCTTGCCAAGTACGCCTTGCCTTGACCATATCAGAGCGATATTCTCCCACAAGCGCCTGGGCATCGTTGACTATATTCTTTACGGCATCTTGAATCCCTTTAACGTCTTTAGTAAGTTTATCTTTAAGCTCTTCTGACATTTCCTTACGGTCTTTACTAAAACCGTTTAGCATTGAGCCCGTTTTTTTAGTCAAATCCTTGACAAAATCAGTAATGCCTTTGACAAAATCGGTCAAGCTCTTTACTTGCGCCTCACTCATATGCTTCCGGTTCTTGCCAAACTCCTTAAGCAGACCATCGACATTTTTGGTTAAATCCTTGGCATAATTAGCCAAAGCCTCTGCCTGTTCAGCAGACATCTTTTTCCTATTCGAGGCAAAACCTTTTATGGTCTTACGGACATCAGCTATTATTTTATGCGTATCTGCAACAATATCGCCCAACGCCTTCACTCGGGTATCATAGGAAACGAGTATATCCTCAGTAAGGCCTTTCATGCTCTCTGCTATTCCCATTTTCTACCTCCTCCTTTTTTGGTAATTTTTTGATTGGGTTATTTTATTTTGTCAACCCCTCTTTTACTACATCTATATTAACCTCATTAGAAACGCTGCTATTTTCGTTAGTTTCTTCTGCTTTTCTAACGGGCGGATTAGCCCTCCAACTCTTGACTGAATCTTTGCGTTTCTTTTTAAAATCAACCAACATATCGCGAACTTCTCCTCTTCTTCTCTGGCCTTCTATTTTTCTTTCTTCTTGACGCACTAATCGCCCTTTACGGTAAACATCAAATTCTCTAAGCATTAATTGAAGATCTTTAATCCTCAATTCTTTTCCTTTGGCTAAGAGTTCCTGCAGCCGTTGAATCATCTCTTTTTGTTCTTTTTGAAACTCTTTTAACTTAAGACTGACTTCCAGTTTCCTTTTATCTTGCTGAGCAAGAATTTGACTGATCAATTCTTTAGATTCCTTGATTTGGACTCCTTGACCATTAGCCAGGGCCGCTTTAATTCTGGTTAAATTATCTCTTAAAAGATTTACCATTTGTTTCTGTTCAGTAAGATAACTATTTAATAAATTTCTTATTTCCTTTTCCTTGTTAACTTGGATAAAAAGAACCCCTTGCATCATTTGGTTAAAATCTGCTCTCCTGAGGTGTTCATTCTTAGCAAGTAAATCTTCTAGCTGAGAATTAATTTCTCCTCTTTCTTGTTTTGTCTCTAGAAGGGGCTCTTGAAACTCGCCAAAAATCAAATGTGTAGTCTCAAAGAAAGAGTTGATATTTTCAATCTTTGCCTCATAAGAGGCGATAATATCTTCTGTAACTTTATTTAAATCTAAAATCTCTGGCATTTTTTTCTCTCTTTATTAAAGAAATTCAATCCTCATAATTGGTAGGAAGGAACATCTTGGCGTGCCATGCTTTTCTCTCGCTCTTCAAGGCGGATTAAGGATGGCTCGGCAAGAATTCCTTTCTGACGTTATCCTTAGGCTGCTGTTGCGGTCAAACCAATCGCTTCAGCGTACTTCAGGTAAGTCTCAACTGAAGCCACTACTACTCTAGCTTCAATCGCGAGAATCTCGATACCCACTAAAGAGACTCTTACCCAAGCGTCAATTACCACGCCCTTGTCCAGGATACGGTCAACAACTTCGACCAAGCTGGAAGAACCAATCGCTTTTTCTACTGCCATGATGAACACCCCCCTTCATTTTTTCCCGCTAATCGTTTAGCATCGGGCGGGATCCCGCTTTGCGGGAAGATTCCGCTTTTTAAGGGTGAGAAGCGGTAAAACTCAAAAATTTATTTCTTGAAAACCTTACCTAAGAAATCTTCGGCCTTACCCTTTAAACCTAAACCAAAACCCAAAGCCAAAGACAGAACTACGCCTGCAAAGATAATATCCTTGGATTTATCAGTCAAAATTATCCCTAAACCCAATTCTTTTAAGGCGATTACTGTGCTGAGTATAATAATCGCGTACTTCGCAACATTACCCAGCGTATCTGACTGAGCAATTTTTACATTTCCGCCAACCAATTTGATTATCCCTGAAATGAGTATAGCTACCAAAATACCCAAAATTAGGATAAACACCGCAGAAATTACCTGTGGAACATAGGCAAGAATTGAACTCATTAATACCACTGTCCCAACACCATAGAATTCCAAGGCAGTAATTAAGGTAGCAATGATGAAGATAAAAAAGATTATCTCCGTAATCAATTCACTTAGCGATATCCCAATGCCGCCTTTTTTAAGGATCTCCGGGACTTTGATCTTTTTAGCGCCTTTTTCCAACCGGATGAGTTTAAGGATAGCTGCCACCAAAGCTACCACTCCCATTGCTACTAAAGCACCAATAATCAGAATCAATAACAATACTCCCAGTTTTGGCAAATATGCGCTTACTTGAGTGAGAGAGGTTGTCGTAGGCTGCAATATCCCTTTGATAATACCCGTCTGTTTTACTGTGGTTGAGACAGCCTGCGCTGACTGCTCAGCAGCAAACAGAGGAAGAACTAATCCCGTCATAAGAAGCGAAAATAAAATCCCAACTTTTCCACTTTTTTTCATTAGCCAATCCCTCCTTACTTTTATTTTAAGGCCTTCTTGACCACCTTCACCAGCCCATCTATATCAAAGGGCTTATCTAAAAAAACATAAGCCCCTAATTCTTTTGCCCTAGCCCTAGTAGAATCATCTCCAAAAGCAGAAATCATTATAGTCCTTAGATTGGGCCTTATTCGATGGGTCTTTTCCAAAACCGTCAAACCTGATATTCCGGGAAGCCTATAGTCTAAAATCATCACGTCATACGGCTCCTGCTTAATTCTTTTCAGAGCAGTCTCTCCATCAAAGGCAATATTTACCCTAAAACCTTTTTCTGCAAGAATCTCTGAGGTTAACATTCCCAAATCCTTATTATCATCAACTACTATTACTCTATCCATACTTATATAAATAAGCAACAAGTGTGCCATACACCATACCTATTCGTCTTTGCGAGCGAGCCAAAGGCGAGCGAAGCAATCTCGTTCTAGATTGCTTCGTCGGGCTAAAGCCCTATTCGCAATGACGTGGAATCTTTATATTATTTATAGCGGAGACTAATCTGGATAGCGTTATAATCCGAACGATTACGAATAATGTAGGGCTCTTCCTACGCTTTTGTAGTAATTTTCTTACGGTTTTAAGGGAAAGGCTGGTGAGAAAAAAATTACTTGATTTGAAATTCTTTTATTTTGGAATAAAGCGTCGTGCGGTCTATCTTAAGGATCCTGGCGGCCTTGGTTTTATTGCCACCGGCTTTAACCATGGCCTCTTTGATCATCTTCTCCTCAATCTGTCCCGTGGACTTTTCCTTCGCTTCCCTGAGCGAAGCGCCTTCATTTGAAGCAAAGTCATCAGGTTGAAGATGCGGTTGTGTGGTATGATGGCCATTATTTAAGGTAAGGCACGCGGGGGTGATGTCCTTGGAATCGGTCAAAAGAACCGCCCGCTTGATCACGTTTTTCAGTTCCCGGACATTACCCGGCCAGTGATAATTGAGAAAAAATCTCATTACCTCCCCTGAGAAACCCTCTACCTTTTTGTTAAGATCTCTGTTCGCCTCATGCAAAAAATATTTAGTTAAAATAGGCAAGTCTTCTTTTCTTTCGCGCAAAGACGGAAGGTCGATATGAAACTCATTTAATCTGTGAAACAGATCATCTCTAAACCTGCCTATCTTTACAGCTTCAGAAAGATTGATGTTTGTAGCTACAATTATGCGCACGTCTACGCTTATATCTTTCTTACCGCCCAAGTGTTGAAATTTTCTTTCCTGAACGGCTCTTAAGAGCTTTATCTGTATACTATTAGGAATATTGGTAATCTCATCGAAGAATAGAGTGCCGCCATTGGCCTGTTCAAACTTACCTTCTTTTCTTTCCTCGGCCCCGGTAAAAGCGCCCTTTTCATAACCAAATAGCTCGCTTTCGACCAAAGTATCCGGTATGGCGCCGCAATCTATCGCAATAAAAGACTTATCTTTACGCAGGCTCTTTTCGTGAATCATCTTCGCTATCACTTCTTTCCCTGTGCCGCTCTCTCCCTGAAGTATCACGGTCATATTTGTGGCGGCGATGATCTCAACTTGTTTTAGGACTTGTTTTATTTGCGGGCTATCTCCCATCGTCTCTTCTATTGACACGGGTGCCTGGTCTAATTTCTTTCTTAAATATTCCACTTCCCGACTTAAAGACTGAGTATGCAGAGCTTTTTTAATGACAAGAATCAGCTCTTCATTATCAAAAGGCTTTGTAATGTAGTCAAATGCGCCTAATTTCATTGCCTTTACCGCGCTTTTCACGTCACTATACGCAGTCAGCATAATAATGGGTAAATTCTTTTCTATTTGCTTCATCTCTTCTAATAATTCTACCCCATCCATCCCGGGCAGCCTGACATCTAGTAAGACTAAATCAGGGACATTCTCCGCTAAGGCATTAAGCGCTTGTTTTCCATCCGAGGCGGCAATTACCTCATGGCCTTCCTCTTTCAAAATACATGAAAGGTTAAAACGTAAATCTTTATCGTCATCTACGATAAGAATTCTTTTCACTTTACTCCCGCCTTACAAAATTCTCTTATATTCCCCAGTATGTCCTCTTCGCTAAAAGGCTTGTCTATAAAACTATATGCGCCCAATCTCTTTGCTTCGTCTCTTGTTTCGTCGCTGCCATAGGCGGTAATTATATTTACTATTGTGCCGGGGCTTATCTTCTTGATTTTAGAAAGAATCTTCATCCCATCACCATCCGGTAACTTTAAATCACAAAATACCATGTCCGGGGTTTGCTCTTTTAAACTGCTAAGAGCATTCTTCTTGGTATGAGCAAATTTTACATTATAGTCATGAGAACTCAAGGTCTCCCCTAAAAGCTGGCACAAATCCTTCTCATCGTCTATGATTAAAATATTCTTTATCTGGGTTTTTTCAGGTAAGGTACTTCTTGCCGGTTTCCTTCTTTTTATCTTTCTTAATTGAGCTTTTTCATAGCGCCGAAAATAGGGGATAATTTCGTTGAGCTCTTCGGGTTTTCGCCAACCGGAAAAACCACTGCGATAGACAACTACCTCGCCGGGTTTTATCTTACCAGTAGAAATCCATGACTTTAAGCGGCTATCAAATACTTGCCGATAAACATCTGCGCCTCTTTTAATATCCCATTTTATTTCTGCCATCAATTTACTCCCGCATTTTTGTTTTTACGCCCCCCCCCCACTCTCTCTGTGCGTGTGCC